>VOFG01000566.1_pt1 | contig 250000 bp, 377 predicted proteins | sample 5384171 | NCBI WGS metagenome assembly VOFG01 (sample SAMN12384726, study PRJNA508395) | human gut metagenome | isolation source: healthy gut F | host: Homo sapiens | reverse complement strand
ATGGCGGCGGGAATGTCAGAAAATCCGTTATCCCATCAGGAAGTGCAGGAGAACGCGGCAAAAGCGGCACCATATATCCGTCGTCTGTTACATGAGTCTGTGTTAAAAATGCATAAGGAGCTGAATAAATAGATGAATATCAGGTTTTACAATGCGAGAATACTGACAGAAACCATGGATATCACAGAGGGAGAACTCTGGGTACGCGGAAATACGATCTGCTATATCGGAGATGGAGAGGATGTTTCCTCGGTCTGTAAAGAGCCGGGGGATGTGATCTTATGGGACCGTGAGATCAATGTGAAGAGAAATCTGCTGATGCCGGGATTTAAAAATGCGCATACACACTCCGCAATGACATTTTTTACGCTCTATGGCAGACGACCTTCCATTGCAGGAATGGCTGAATGAACAGGTATTTCCAAATGAAGCAAAGCTAAAAGGCGAGGAAGCATACATCTTTGCAAAAATAGCCATTATGGAATATTTAACAAGCGGAATTACCTCTGCATTTGATATGTACATTTATCCGAAAGAAGTGATACAGGCATGTGTGGATTGCGGTTTTCGGATCGTACAGGTCAGTGGACTGAATAATTTTACAAGTTCTTTAGAAGAATTAGAAGAGCAGTATGTAACCTATAATCATTATCATGAACTTTGCAGTTACAAATTAGGTTTTCATGCAGAGTATACAACGGATGAAAAGCTGTTAGAGGGCTTGGCAGGATTAAGTGAAAAATACCATGCACCGGTATACACCCATAATTCCGAGACAAAAAGAGAAGTAGAGGAGTGCAGGCAGCGTTATGGCAAATCTCCGACACAGTTATTTGAAGAAATGGGACTCTATCGTTATGGCGGTGGCGGATATCACTGTATCTGGTTTGACGATGAGGATATAGATATTTTTGCAAAACGGAACTTATCGGTTGTCACAAATCCGGCATCTAATCTGAAATTGGCAAGTGGAATCGCACCTTTGAAAAAAATGCAGGAGGCAGGAATCAATCTGGCAATCGGCACGGACGGTCCGGCAAGTAACAACTGTTTGGATATGTTCCGGGAGATGTTTTTAGTAACCGGTCTTGCAAAGTTAAGAGAACACGATGCAGCAGTCATGGATGCAAACGATGTGCTGTACATGGCAACGACAGGTGGTGCAAAGGCAATGGGATTGTCAGACTGCGACTGTCTGGCAGTTGGGAAAAAAGCGGATCTGTTCTTAATGGACCTGATGCAGCCGAATATGCAGCCGGAGCATAATCTTACAAAAAATCTGGTTTACAGCGGCAGCAAGCAGAATGTAAAATTAACAATGGTCAATGGAAAAATCCTCTATGAGGATGGGCAGTTCTTTATCAGTGAAGAACCGCAGGAGATTTATAAAAAAGCAAATGAGATTGTGAGCAGAATGAAATGAGGATCATCTATATAATGCACAGTTGTTTTGCAGTGGAGATCGAGGATACCCTGCTGCTATTCGACTACTTTGATAAGTCAAGAACTCCGGAAGTGGACTTTCAAGGGGAACTTCCTGATTTTTCTAACTATAAAAAACACTATATTTTTTCAAGCCACGGACATCGTGACCACTTCTGGTTAGAGTCTTTAAAATGGGGAATGGAATACCCGGATATGGTATTTTTCTTAGGAAACGATATGCGTTTTAACAGGAAATATTTAGAGCGTAACGGCATTGACTTTTCCGTGAAAGAGCGGATGATCACTGCAAGACGGGGCGAAACCTATGAACTGGGAGAGTTAAAGGTGCAGGCACTCGGTTCGAATGATGCAGGAGTCTCTTTTTTGGTACACTATGGTGGAAAGACGATCTTTCATGCAGGAGATCTAAACGACTGGAGCTGGTATGTGCGAAAGGGCGAGACGCACGATGAGGCATACCGCCGGAGAATGAGAGAAGAATTCCGAAAGGAGTTAGAACCGCTTTTAGGAGTCCATATGGATGTTGCATTTGTAGTGATGGATATGCGGCTAGAGGAGAGGTATAAGAATGGAATCGACTATTTTTTGCATACTATGGATGCAGATGCTGTATTCCCAATGCATTTGTGGGGGAGATACGAACTGATCCCAAAATATAAAAAGGAACTGATTTTAGCGGGAGAGCCGGAATTAGCAAAAAGGTTATGGATATCCGGGAGGAGAACCAGATATTTGAATTATAGATATTATAAATAAGGAGAACAAAAATGGAGGTCACAATGTATACAGACGGGGCAGCCAGAGGAAATCCCGACGGGCCGGGAGGATATGGCGTGGTGCTGCACTATATAGATAAAAGCGGGACACTGCATGAAAAGGAATTGTCAGCAGGGTATAAAAGACGACAAATAACCGCATGGAGCTGTTAGCGGTCATCCGAGGCTTAGAGGCATTGAACAGACCGTGTCAGGTTACAGTCTATTCAGATTCTAAATATGTAGTCGATGCCTTTAACCAGAACTGGATCGGTGGCTGGGTAAAACGCGGTTGGAAAAAGTCGGACAAGAAGCCTGTTAAGAACGTGGATATGTGGAAACGGCTGTTAGAAGTGATGCAGCCGCACGAAGTTCGGTTTGTATGGGTAAAAGGACATGACGGACATCCGCAGAACGAACGCTGTGACACTTTGGCAACCACGGCAGCCGATGGAAGCGGACTTTTAGACGATGTGGAATTGGAAAGTGGAAAAAATGAGCAATTAGGTCTGGGTGACATCTTGAAATAAGATTTTGCCTATGATATGATAAAACATAGTGTTTTATAGAAGATGGAGGAAATAATATGGCATTTTTAGCAAGTTTTCTGCAGTATTTTATTAAATTCGTTGTATTTGTAATTCTTGCAGTTGCCGGTGTGTTTGCCGGAAAAAAATGGAGAATGAGCAAGGATGCAAAATCAGAAGCAAACGAGAAATAGATTTTGGAGGAACAGATCGTGAAGAAGTATGGTGTAAATGAGCTCCGAAGAATGTATCTGGAGTTTTTTGAGAGTAAGGGACATTTAGTAATGAACAGCTTTTCACTGGTGCCGCACAATGACAACAGTCTGCTCTTAATCAATGCAGGTATGGCACCGTTAAAGCCGTATTTTACCGGACAGGAGATCCCGCCGAGAAGAAGAGTGACAACCTGCCAGAAGTGTATCCGTACCGGTGATATTGAGAATGTAGGAAAGACTGCAAGACATCTGACCTTTTTGAGATGCTCGGCAACTTTTCCTTTGGTGATTATTTTAAGCATGAAGCGATCGCATGGAGTTGGGAATTTTTAACAGAAGTCATCGGTATGGAGCCGGAGAGACTCTATCCTTCTATTTATGGAGAAGATGATGAGGCATTCGACATCTGGACAAAAGAGATTGGCGTTCCGGGTGAAAAGATCACACGTTTTATCGTGATGAGAACGGTGAGTGTGATAACTTCTGGGAGCATGGTGCAGGTCCTTGCGGTCCGTGTTCTGAGATCTATTATGATCGCGGTGAAAAATACGGCTGTGGAAAGCCGGATTGTAAAGTTGGTTGCGAGTGTGACCGCTTTATGGAGATCTGGAATAATGTATTTACCCAGTTCAACGGTGACGGACATGGAAACTATGAAGAACTTGAGAACAAGAACATTGATACCGGTATGGGACTTGAGCGTCTTGCGGTTGTCATGCAGGATGTGGATTCCGTATTCGACATTGATACGATGAAAGCAATCCGTGATAGAATTTGCGAGATTTCCCATAAGACCTATCAGACCGATGCTTTAGACGACGTATCGATCCGTCTGATTACCGATCACATCCGTTCCGCAACATTCATGATTTCCGATGGTATCATGCCGTCAAATGAGGGAAGAGGATATGTACTGCGCAGGATCATCCGCCGTGCAGCAAGACATGGCAGACTGCTGGGTATCGAAGGACAATTTTTAGCAGAACTGAGCAAGACCGTCATTGCAGAGAGTAAAGACGGATATCCGGAATTAGAGGAAAAGAAAGACTTTATCTTAAAGGTATTAAGTCAGGAAGAAGAAAAATTCAATAAGACGATTGATCAGGGACTTGGTATTTTAGAGGACATGCAAAAAGAAATGGAAGCAGCAGGTACGAAGGTGCTTTCCGGCGAGCATGCATTTAAATTATATGATACCTATGGATTCCCGATGGATCTGACACAGGAGATTTTAGAGGAAAAGGGCTTTACCATTGATGAAGATGGATTCAAAAAATGCATGGAAAAGCAGAGAGAAAAAGCCCGCAGTTCCAGAAAAGAGACCACCTATATTGGAGTAGATGCAACTGTATATGATGAGATTGACACCTCCATTACCAGTGAGTTTGTCGGCTATGACAGATTAGTACATGAGTCAAAGATCACGGTTCTTACCACAGAAAGAGAGATCGTAGAAGCACTTTCCGATGGTGATATGGGAACTGTGATCGTAGAGCAGACGCCATTTTATGCAACTATGGGTGGACAGTGTGCAGACCACGGATTTATCACAACAAAGGATGGAAAATTCCAGGTAGAAGATGTGATCAAGCTGCGTGGCGGAAGGATCGGTCATGTCGGAAAGATGGTCAGCGGTATGTTAAAGACCGGTGATGTTGCGACATTAGAAGTTGAGGAAAAGAGACGTTCCCTGACAAGAAGAAACCACAGTGCGACCCATTTATTACAAAAGAGCGCTGCGTGAAGTCTTGGGTACCCATGTAGAACAGCATGGTTCCTATGTAGATGATAAGAGACTTCGTTTTGACTTCTCACATTTTGCAGCAATGACTCCGGAAGAAATCGCAAAGACGGAAGCTCTGGTAAATGAAAAGATTGCCGAGGCACTTCCTGTTGAAACGAAGATCATGTCCTTAGACGAGGCGAAAAAGACCGGTGCAATGGCACTCTTTGGAGAAAAATACGGTGAGAGTGTACGCGTAGTCAGCATGGGAGATTTTTCTACAGAACTTTGTGCAGGAACACATGTCGACAATACAAGCAATATCAGTGCATTTAAGATTGTATCGGAATCCGGTGTCGCAGCCGGTGTACGCCGTATTGAAGCACTGACTTCCGAGGGAGTATTCCATTACTACGACACCTTAGAGGACACTTTAGAGCAGGCTTCTAAATTAGTAAAGACAAACCCACAGGGTCTGGTAGAAAAATTAGAGCACTTGATGGCAGAGATGAAAGCCCTTCAGAGTGAGAATGAATCCTTAAAGAGTAAGGCAGCGAAAGAAGCACTTGGCGATGTCATGGATCAGGTGGAAGAAGTGAAGGGCACTAAGCTTTTAGCAGTCCGTGCAGACGGTGTGGATATGAACGGCTTAAGAGATCTAGGCGACCAGTTAAAGGAAAAGCTGGGTGAAGGTGTTATCGTATTAGCATCCGAATGTGACGGAAGAGTCAACCTTGTTGCCATGGCAACCGATGCAGCAATGAAGTCCGGTGCTCATGCAGGTAATCTGATCAAAGCCATTGCAAAACCGTTGGCGGCGGTGGCGGCGGTCGTCCGAATATGGCACAGGCAGGCGGAAAGAATCCGGCAGGAATCGCAGATGCATTAGCACAGGCAAAGAGTGCATTAGAAGAGCAGTTAAAATAAAATGTCAAAAGTTTAGGGAGAAACTATGAAGAAAAGTTCAAAAAGTGTTTGGAGCAGATTTGTCATGACATTTGCAGCAGCATTTTTTATTAATGCTTGTGACAACCGTTCCGGTAAAGGCAGATAGCAGTGTTCCGTTAGTAGCAGATATGAAACAGACAGATGCTTCTACGACTTCAGTAGGTATCAGCTGGTCCTGCCCGGGAAGTGAGGTTCGTTTTAAAGTTGAAATGTCGGAACAGATGTCCAGTGGTTACTGGACATATAAGGAAAAGCCAGTCTTCTGCGTCTATCACTCTGACAAAATTAGGTGCAGGAAAAGTTTATTATGTTCGTATCACTCCTTTTAAATATAATATTGAAGGATTGAATAAATATACAAAAGTTAAGGGAACCACATCCCGGCCATTGCGGGTTGTGACCGCACCGGATAGCACACCGGCAAGTCTGACACATGTAAAATCATCAACAGATACGATCAAGGTCAAATGGTCAGCAGTACCGGGAGCAGATACTTATGAAGTAGAGTATTATATAGACAGTTCAAAAGCGAGAAAGTGTGTAACTACCAAAACGGGTGTGACACTGAAAAAGCTTGCAAAGAATGAAACGTATACGATTTATGTTACTGCAGGAAGAAGATATGCCGATGGAACGACTACTGCATGGTCAGATAATGATCTATATAAATGGGGGATTCCTGTAAAACCTTCTAAAGTGAGTGGTGTAGACGTAACTCACTATTGGCAGAATTTGTCGGAAATTTGTGTAGAAAATTCTAGAATAGGATGCGCAGATGGATATCAGTATCAGCTTTATACCGCATATAAGGATAAGGATTCTAAGATTAAAACTGTAACAACATCATCTGCTTATACTTATATTAAGACATCTGCTTTGAAAAAGCATAATTTCTATAAAGTTAAAGTTCGCGCTTATGCCTTAAACAGTAAAAACGAGAAAATGTATGGCGGCTGGTCTTCCTGGAAATATGTAAGCCCACAGCCGGATGTTACAAAAGCAAAGAATAATAAGAGCAAAAAGGAATTCAGATCAATTGGGATAAGATTAAAGGTGCAAACCGTTATGTAGTATATGTTTCTAATAAGAAGGATTCCGGGTATAAGAAATTCCAGACAACTACAAAGACTGGAACCGTCATCACAAAATGCGGTAAAAGTAAGCTGAAATCAGGAAAAACTTATTATTTCTATATTGCACCACAAAAAAAGGTCAGCAATAAGTATGTTTCCGGGTTAGCAGGTAATGCAAATTATTGCTGGAAGCTCAAATACAAAAAATAAGAACGGTAGTAACGTGTAAAAGGCATTTGTCTTTTACACGTTATTTTACTGAAATTGGGAGAAAGAATAGGAAAAATTGATAAACAGGAGTCGGGTATGGAAGAATTATTAGAAAAAAGGAAGAACCGGATAAGAAAAAAGACAGAGTGCTTGTTGTGATCATCATTGTTTTAGCAGCAGCATTGGCAGTTATAAAATTGTGGAGTTTATAGCTGACGGAGAGTTTCAGCAGACAGATGCCACGAATGAGAATGTCATAATTCAGTGGAGAGGGAAGACGGTCGAAGAGCCTTATATCATTGAAGTGTCAAAAAATAAACAGGATGGATACCGGAAAGTTGGCCACATTTATGTGGACACAAGGAATCATAATATATGTAGTACCTATATACATGATTTGAAACCGGGAAGCAGTTATTATGTCAGAATATATTCCGTGGATTCCTCCGGAAAGAAAAAATATTCAGAACCGTTAGAAGTGGTCACAGAACCGGAAGGAAAATAGAGAATCTGAAATATGAGTGGAAAAAAATCCAATTCGGTAAAACTCAGTTGGGATAAAGTATCTGGAGCTAATGTCTATAAGGTGCGTTACTATAAAGATAACGATGAATATATCAAATATACCACAAAGAACAGTCTGACACTGAAAAATTTGAAGAAAGGTGAAGGGTATTCTACAAGAGTAGAGCCAATGAGACAGTCAGAGAGTGGTTTTCATGTTGAAAGTAATAATGCAGGCGAAGGCAAGATATATATTGAATAAAAATCCGAAAATAAAAACACCGTAAGTTATTGACTTACAGGGATTATCTGTTATAATAATTAATAGTGCAAATATTACCCAAACAGTTGGAGCACAATTTACAACTGGAGGGAGGTTAGGTGTGAGACTATGTCAAATGTAATCGTAAAAGAAAACGAGACGTTAGACAGCGCTTTACGCAGATTCAAAAGAAACTGTGCAAAGGCTGGAATTCAGCAGGAGATTCGTAAGAGAGAACATTACGAAAAACCAAGCGTAAGACGTAAAAAGAAATCAGAAGCTGCAAGAAAACGTAAATATAACTAAGACAGCGAAATGGAGAGACTATCGTAAGATGGTCTCTTTTTACGTTATAGGATCAGGGTGTCAAAAGGCGGTTTCAAGTTTTTGGATTGGCAAACTGCACAAAGCCGGGTCTATTTTGTTCCGTTGTACGAAAAAACAGAAAAAATTCCAGACAAACAGATACAAAAGGAAGAGATTGTGCATCGGCAATGATCCCGTTGAATCTGAATAATGCCTCATATAAGAGCGGAACAAAGTTAACAAATGTTATGAACAATGCAATGCTTGACAAATATGATCCTGTAACAGGAGATTATAAGGGCAGTGTTGATCTTAAGAAATTAGGCAAATACAATTATTTTAAATTCGTGATCTATGATATTGATGCAAAAGGCGGATATGATACACCGGCTATCTATTATTTCAGATTGTAAGGATAAGAACAATAGAAGGAAATAAATATAAAAAATAAATATGTAAATATAAAAAGACATGAATGAAGAGAGTACTGTCGTAGAGAAATCGTGGCAGTACTCTTTTTTATGCATAAATCCAAAAGCCCCTCATATAAATGTTTTAAGGACAAACCAAAAGACAGGAGGGAGCATCTATGCAGGAAGAACTGCTTCATATCTTTCCGCTGCATCTGCGGGAAACACTGCAAAAAGTTACGATGAAAGAAAATACCTTAGAGGAAATCCGTATCAGGATCGGACAGCCTGTGATCTTTCATATGGAAAATGAAGAGTGGTATTTAAAAAAAGAAACAGGCAGATTAGAACGAAGCCAGGTAAATGCCTATTGTGCCACGAAAGAGGATATTAAAAGCATGGTAAAGTTCATCAGCAGTTATTCACTCTATGCCTATGAGGATGAGATGAAAAGGGGATTTATCACCATGCAGGGCGGACACCGCATCGGAGTGGCAGGACAAGTAGTGATGGACGGTGGTAAGGTGTTAAGCCTGTCGAATATTTATTTTTTGAATATCCGTGTGGCAAGAGAAAAAAACGTGGCTGTGCAAAAAGACATCATCCCATATCTGATACATAGGAACAATATTTATAATACCCTGTTCGTTTCGCCTCCCGGAATCGGTAAGACTACTTATTTAAGAGATGCTATCCGGATTTTGTCAAACGGTTCGGACAGGCTGCATGGAATGAAGATCAGTATCATAGATGAGCGCTCCGAAATTGCTGCCTGCCGTCAGGGAATCCCGCAAAACGATATCGGGATCCGAAGTGATGTCTTAGACGGCTGTTTAAAATCCTTTGGAATGCTGTTGATGCTGCGTTCGATGGCACCGCAGATCATTGCGGTGGACGAGATCGGAAGCAGGGAGGACTGCCGGGCAATGGAGCAGGCCATCTATTCGGGCAGCCGTATTATCGGGACCGTACATGCTTACGATATGAAAGAGCTTTCGAGAAAAAATACCTGAAAGAAATGTTAGAACAGCAGATGTTTGGCAGGATCGTCCTCTTAGAAAAAGCAGAAAATGGCAGGAGAAGGTTCCATATCTATGATGAGAACTTAGAAAAAATATGTTAAAGATTTTAGGAAGTGTTTTGATCCTGACTGCTTCGGTGGGAGGATGTCTGACTTTTTAGAAAGATTTCGGGAAGAGGAACGCCAGCTTTTAGCAATGAAAGAAATGCTGATCATCTTTGAAAAGCAGTTAGAATATGTCAGGCTTCCGATCGCAGAGGCTGTCACAGACATGGCAAAGAAAGCGGGAGCACCATTCGAAGAGCCGCTGATGGAGTTTACGGAAAAAATCCTGTATCACCAGACAGAGGAAGTGGAGAGGCTTTGGAGAGAGTGTTTTGAGGCACACAGACCGTCATTTTTTTTAAATCGGGAGGAATTTGCAATCCTTTTTAGATATGGGCAGACTGTTAGAGCCGGTGGACAGCAAAAGTCAGATCGCTTCTGTGGAAATGTACATCAACCGCGTGGAAGAGAAGATCCAAAAGATGTGGGAGGAACGGGAAAATAAGCAGAAGGTATATCAGAGTGTCTGTCTCTTTGGGGGACTGCTTCTGATTATCGTGTTACTGTAAAGGAGAACATATGAGTGTAAATCTGATTTTTAAAATTGCTGCAATCGGGATCATCGTGACTGTGTTAACGCAGATATTAAAGCACAGTGGCAGAGAGGAGCAGGCATTTTTGACAAGTCTTGCCGGACTGCTGCTGGTATTGTTCTGGATCGTACCATATATCTACGAATTGTTTTCAACGATGAAGGATTTGTTTGCATTATAGGGGGAAGTATGGATATTTTAAAATTGCCATGATCGGCATGGCAGGTGTCTGTCTGGCAATCCCATTGAAATCGTATAAGGCAGAATATGGGATGCTCATCAGTCTTGGAACCTGCGTCTGCATTTTTATTTATCTGGTGACAAAGTTAGAAATTGTTGTGGAGTACATTGGCAGGATTGAGACCGTATTGAACCTGGATGGCGGTTATATCCGCCTGATGTTAAAAATGATGGGAATTACCTATGTGGCACAGTTTGCGGCAGAAATCTGTAAGGATGCGGGCTATGGTGCGGTCGGGAGCCAGATCGAGTTGTTTGGTAAGGTGTCCATTCTTTTGTGAGTATGCCGGTATTGCTGGCATTGCTGCAGACGGTTGGGGATTTTTTATGAAAGACAGAGATGTATTAAAAAGCTATTATTTTGGACATTGCATAGGAAAATTAAAGGTAAATTTATTTTTTGTGGGAATATTATTGATTTCGGGAATGTTACTGTTTCCGTTGCAGGTGCAGGCGGAGAAGAAGAAAGGGCCAGATACCGGTGTGGACAGGGAATTGGATACAGGTCTGGAGAAAGAAGCAGATTCTGATGTAGACTTTGACACAGAAAGAGAAGAGATGCTGGGCTATCTGACGAAGGAAAATCTTTTTTCAGATCTGGACGAATTTTCAGGACGGGAAACGGGAATGAGCTTCTCAGAGCTGGTGAGGAGTATCTCAAAACAGGGAGCGTTGGAAAGCCTTGCAGGGATCGGAGGCTATATCAAAGAGGCACTGGTGGGAGAACTTGAGGAAAATAAGAAAAGCATGATGCAGATCGTGGTACTGGTATTGATCTTCAGTATTTTGCAGAACTTTTTAGGACTGGTTGAAAATTCCTATATTACGGAGCTTTGCTACGTTTTGACCTATCTGGTGCTGATGCTGTTTGTTTTAAAATCCTTTTCCGTGACCTCCGAGATTGTCAGCCATCTGCTTCAAAATGTGACGGGCTTTATGAAAATGCTGCTGCCTTCTTATTTAGCGGTCATGGTCTTTGCCGGAAACGCGATGAGTGCCATGTCCTTTTATGAACTGACTTTTTTTATCCTGTATGGGATCGAAGTGCTGATGATCTATGTACTGCTGCCACTGATCAATCTGTATGTTCTGTTTTATTTAACAAACTGCATGATGAAAGAAGAAGTGTTTTCAAAAACGGCAGAACTGGTACGCGATATTTTCAGCTGGGGTGCCAAACTGGTGCTGACGATCGTGGTTGGTCTAAACGTTGTACAGGGAATGATCGCACCGGCGGTTGACTATGCGAGCAGAACAACCCTGACAAAGTCTTTGAGCCTGATCCCCGGATTGGCGGTGCGGCAGCGGCGATCGGTGATATTTTCATCGGTTCCGGGATGGTCATTAAAAACAGTGTCGGAGTGGCTGCGATGTTTTTGCTGATATTTTTGTCATTGATCCCGTTTTGTAAGGTATTGATCATTACACTGCTTTATAAGTGTATGGCAGCATTTTTAGAACCGATTGCGGATAAGCGGATCGCGGGATCAATGAGCGGTGCGGCACATGGAGGCGAGATGTTGATGCGTGTGATCACTACGACCGTATTTATGGTTTTTATTACCGTGGCGATGATGTGTGCAACGACATCTTTTGTGGTTTAGGAGGAATGAGATGAGTGCTGTTTTAGAGTGGCTGAAAACCTTTTTGATGTTGTATTTTTCCTGACACTGATCCTCTATCTGGTGCCAAAGAAATCCTATCAGAAGTATCTGCAATTTGCAGTAAAAATGATACTTTTAGTGGTGGTGTTCCTGCCACTGTTAAACCGGGTCAGCAGCGGCGTGGATTTTTTTCACTGGTAGAGGAATTTGAAACTTATAAAGCAGAGAGCGGTCTGACGGATATGGAAGGATTGGAGGGATTGCAGAATGGATACGTCGAAGAAAGGAGCGGATATTATCAGGAACATTATGGGGAATCGGAATAATCTTTTGATCCTCGCACTTTTGGGGGTTCTGGTACTTGTGCTTGCGATACCGACAGAAAAAAAGACAGAATCGAAAATGGATTTTAAGGCGAATGAAGAGGCAGGTGGAGAACAGTTAGAGGAGCGGTTAGAACGCATTTTAAAGCATACGGAAGGGGTCGGAGAGGTCAGGGTGATGATCACGGAGGCAGAGGACACAAAAAGTTTTGCATCGGATAAAGAAAACGAAGGTACGGTGGAAGGGGTTGTGGTGGTAGCGCAGGGAGCAACAGACCCGGCGGTAAAGAAAAAATACAGGACATCGTAATAGCATTATTTCCCATAGAGGCACATAAAATAGAAATAGTAAAAATGAAAGCGGATTAGGAGGTATCCATGAAAAAAATATTTAAGAAGAATCAGCTCATCATTACAGGATTAGCACTGATGATCGCGGCAGCCGGTTATCTCAGCTACAGCAACACAGGTTTAAAGAACGATACGAAAGGAAACGGCAAGCAAAAAAGAAGTAAAAGAAGAATATGAGATTTCGGATGAAGATAGCAAGAGCGAGGAGATTTTTACGGACACAGAGGCATCAGAAGAGGTAGCTGATGCATCACAGGCGACATCAGAGACTTCTGCGGAAGGAATGAGTGAAGAGGAAGCAGAGTCGGCAAATCCGGGCGAAGCAGTCTTAACCAGTACCGGTGCAGAGACCGTTAATTTTGCAGCAGAGGCGAAGCTGTCGAGAGAACAGGTGCGGTCTAAAAATAAAGAATCTTTATTAGAGATTATCAACAACAAAGAATTAGAAGAGGCAAGCCGACAGTCTGCCATTGAGCAGATGGTCAAAATGACCGACACCGCTGAAAAGGAAGAAGCGGCAGAGATGCTTTTAGAGGCAAAGGGATTCAGTAACGTTGTAGTCAGCATTACGGATGATTCCGCCGATGTCGTACTGGATATGGGAAAAGATGCAACCGATGCAAAACGGGCACAGGTGGAAGATATTGTTAAGAGAAAAACCGGTGTATCTGCACAGAATATTATTATCACTCCGGTAGATTCCTCTGCAAAGACACAGACAGAAAAGTAGACGGAAGATTTCGGATCATTTCTTGACCATACTTAGAAAAGAACGTATAATTTTTACATAGAAAAATTCGGAGGAGGTACCAATGAAGCGGGTATTTTTAATCGTATTAGACAGTGTGGGCATGGGAGAAATGCCGGATGCAGCAGAATATGGAGATGCAGGAAGTAACACGATCCTCTGCAGTTTCTAAGAGTCCGTATTTTTCCATGCCAAATATGAAAAAATTAGGATATTTTAACATTGACGGAATGGCAGTCAATGACAAAGAGGAACATCCAACGGCAGCGTTTGCAAGAATGACGGAAAGCTCGAAAGGAAAGGATACAACCATCGGACACTGGGAGATTGCGGGAATTATTTCTAAAGCGCCACTTCCGACTTATCCGAACGGCTTTCCAAAAAGAAATCCTAGAGGAATTCTCAAAACAGACCGGAAGGGGTGTACTTTGTAACAAACCATATTCCGGTACGGAAGTGATCAAAGATTACGGAGATGAACATCGAAGAACCGGAGATCTGATCGTATATACTTCCGCAGATAGTGTGTTTCAGATCGCTGCCCATGAAGAGGTTGTTCCGGTAGAACAGCTCTATGAGTACTGCAAGATCGCAAGAAAGATACTGACAGGGGAACATGGTGTGGGTCGTGTGATCGCAAGACCGTTTATCGGGGAATCCGGCAATTACACAAGAACATCGAACCGACATGATTTTTCATTAGAACCGCCGGCAGTCACGATGTTGGATCAGATGAAAGAAGCAGGGTTAGACGTACTTGCCGTTGGAAAGATCAATGATATTTTTGCAGGAAAGGGTATTACGGAATTCGTACGGACTACCGGAAATGAAGATGGTATCAATAAGACATTGGAGTATATGGAAAGAGATTTTGAGGGTATCTGTTTTGTCAATTTAGTGGACTATGACATGCTCTACGGACACCGGAATGATGTGGACGGTTATGCAAAAGCACTGACTTACTTTGATGAACGACTGCCGGAGATATTAGAAAAAATGAGGGATGAGGATATCCTGATGATCACTGCAGATCACGGATGTGACCCTAGTACACCATCTACGGATCACTCTAGAGAGTATACGCCACTCATTCTGTATGGCCAGCCGGTCAAGGCAGGAACGAACTATGGCACACGGGATACATTTGCCGATATTGCGGCAACGATCTTAGATTATTTTTCCATTGTACCAAAATGTGCAGGAAAGAAGTTAGAAGAATCTTAGGCAGAATACGGCTGGAACCATTGCGGCAGCCGGTGAAGTATGTTACAATAAATGCGATTCGCCGGATGGCGGAATGTGCTGTGTGATACACAGGCACAAAGAAAAAACTGAATAAATAGCAGTCAGGTGTCGAAGCAGTCATTTTGTATTTCAGACAATACTTTTCATGGCTGGCTTCGGTGAAAAGGGAAACAGGTGCAAATCCTGTACGAACTCGTCACCGTAATTAGGGAGCAGAAGTCGAGATATCACTGGGAAACCGGGAAGATGACGGATGCAGAGATCTTTAAGCCGGGAGACCTGCCTGAGTGCTGTACAGAAACATTTGTTTCAAGCCACGAGTAACTGGTTGTACATATTGATGTATGAGAATTTCTGTTTTGGAATTTTGATGCGTTTCTTTTGCGTATAAACCCTTTACCTGTACAGGCAGAGGGTTTTTATTTTGATCTTAATTTTACAGGGGATGACTCTGTAATTTTATAAAAAAAGCTCCGCGAGGATGCGGCCGGTTGCTCTGAAAATTCTAACGAACACCCTAAGGAGGAAACATGAAGAGAAGAGTCGTAGCATTATTGATGGCAACTATGATGGGAGCATTCTGCATTACAGGATGCGGAAGCAGCAAAGAGGCAACAAGTGACAAAGCAGCCAAGACAGAAAAAGAAGCGGATACAGAATCCGATAAAGATGCGGACAAAAAGCCGCAGATAAGGTTGCAGCACTGATCGATGCCATTTATGTACAGGAAAGAAACGATAAGACAGACGAGCAGTGTGCCGAAGCGAAGGAAGCATGGGATGCACTGACCGATGCCCAGAAAGAATTAGTAGAGGGCGAAAATGCTGATCCGGATTATTTTGGAAGAGATACCGGCGATGCATCTAAAGATGATGCCAGAAATCAGGATGATATTGGCGAAAATGAAATTTTAGCAGTAAGTTTTGGAACCTCCTTTAATGACAGCCGTGTTGCTGACATCAAAGGAATAGAGGATGCTCTGCAGGAAGCAAATCCGGACTGGTCCGTCAGAAGAGCATTTACCGCACAGATCATCATCAACCATGTACAGGCGCGTGACGGAGAAAAAATTGATAACGTAGATCAGGCATTAGAGCGTGCAGTAGACAACGGTGTAAAGAATCTGGTAGTACAGCCAACACACTTAATGCGTGGTGCAGAATATGATGAATTAGTGGAAGCGGTAGAGAACTATAAAGACAAGTTTGAAACCGTAAAATTGCAGAACCGCTTCTTGGAGAAGTCGGAGCAGATGCAGACGCTGTAAACAGCGATAAGGAAGCCGTAGCGAAAGCATTGACAGCAGAAGCCGTAAAAGATGCCGGCTATGACAGTCTTGATGCAGCAAAAGAAGACGGAACAGCATTTGTATTTATGGGCCATGGTACTTCCCATACTGCAAAAGTATCTTACAGCCAGATGCAGACACAGATGAAAGACCTTGGCTATGACAATGTATTTATCGGAACCGTAGAGGGTGAGCCGGAAGAGACTTCCTGTGAATCTGTTATTGATGCAGTAGAAAAAGCAGGATATAAAAAAGTAGTTCTTCGTCCGTTAATGGTCGTAGCAGGAGATCATGCAAACAATGATATGGCAGGAGACGATGATGATTCCTGGTTAAGCATGTTCAAAGCGTCCGGAAAATTTGACAGTGTAGATACACAGATCACAGGACTTGGCGAGATCAAGGACATCCAGCAGATCTATGTAGATCATACTGCAGAGGCAATGAAATAGCAGGAGTATACGATGAAGAAAAAAGTATTACAGTTGCGATATTGACCATCATGCTGGCAGCATCCACAATTCTTAGTGGATGCTCCGGCAATGGAACAGATACCCAGAAAAAACAGAGACATCTGTAGAACAGACAGATCAGAAAGACACAGATCAAAAAGAGAAAGAAGAAAAAAGAAGAGCAGAAAGAAGCGGAGCTTGCCGACGGTGTATACAAAGCGGACTTTGTTACGGACAATGGCATGTTTCAGGTCAATGAGGCATATGACGGAAAGGGAACTCTGACCGTAAAAGACGGCGAGATGACGATCCATGTCTCGCTGCGCTCTAAAAAAATCGTAAATCTGTATGTAGGACTTGCGAAAAAATGCAAAAATGATGAGAAGAATCTGTTAGAGCCAACCACAGACACGGTAACTTACAGTGATGGTACAACGGAAGAAGTCTATGGATTTGATGTACCGGTAAAGGCATTAGATCAGGAATTTGACCTTGCACTGATCGGAACAAAGGGAAAATGGTATGATCATAAAGTTTATGTGACCAATCCGACACCGGTAGAAGAGGAAGGTCCAAAAACAGAGATCAGTGCACTTGAAGACGGCAATTATACCATGGAGATCACGTTTGAGGGTGGCAGTGGAAAAGCAACGATCCTTTCACCGGTCAAGATTAAGGCAGAAGGCGGAGCAGTTACTGCAATCGTACAGTGGGATAGTCCGAACTATGATTATATGATCGTAGACGGAACAAAGTATCTGCCAAGTAGTACCGAAGGAGGTTCTGTCTTTGAAATCCCTGTTTCGGCATTTGATGAGCCGGTAAGCGTTATCGGTGATACGGTAGCGATGAGCAAACCGCATGAGATCGAGTATACCCTGACATTCCGCTCGGATACGTTACAGTCCGTGGAATAAGAGGATGAGAATATGAAAGGAAGAAAAAAGTAATTGCAATATGCTGTTTATTTTTAGCAGGACTGTTAGGGCTGTGCGGCTGTAGCAGTCCTTCTTCCGATTCTGCGAAAGACCGGATCAGTGACGAACTGGTATACGAAAGCAGCATGGAGTTAGAATATGCTAAACAGTTTTCCGTAGATTACTACAAAGACGGTTACCGGCTGCTTGCCACTTCCGATGGTACAAAGATCTTAGTCATACCGGAGGGAAAAGAGGCACCGAAAGATTTAGAAAAAGGTATCATTGTGATGCAGCAGCCGGTCCAAAATCTCTATTTAGTATCATCTTCTGTCATGGATATTTTTGACCACCTTGATGCGTTAGACAGCATCCGTTTTTCTTCGCAAAAAGAAGAGGACTGGTATATTGAGGGAGCAAAAAGCGATGGCAAGAGGGGATATTTCATATGCCGGAAAATACAGCAAACCGGATTATGAACAGATCGTATCACAAAATGTACGCTTGCGATCGAGAATATGATGATCTCCCATACACCGGAGGTCAGAGAAATGTTAGAAGATTTTGGCATTCCGGTCATGATCGAATATTCAAGCTATGAAAAACATCCGTTAGGCAGAGTGGAATGGGTCAGATTTTTTCGGGACATTGCTTGGAAAAGAAAAAGAGGCAGAAAAAATCTTTGAAAAACAAAAGAATATTTTAAAGAAAGTAACAGCCGATGAAAAAACGGATAAGACCGTAGCATTTTTCTATATCACTTCAAACGGATTAGTGCAGGTGCGTCAGAGCTCGGATTATATTCCAAAGATGATCGAACTTGCAGGAGGAAAATATATCTTTGAAGATCTGGGCGATGAGGAAGGCGCACGTTCGACCGTGAATATGCAGATCGAAGATTTTTATCAGGGTGCGAAAGATGCAGATTATCTGATCTATAACAGCACCATTGACGGTGGAGTATCTTCCATCGAAGAATTGTTGGACAAATGTGAGGTTTTAAAGGATTTTAAGGCGGTAAAGAATGGAAATGTATGGTGTACCACCAATGATATGTATCAGCAGTCCATGTCGATGGGATATCTGATGCAGGACATCCATTCCATGCTTTTAGGAGAAAACGAACAGAAGATGAAATATCTTTTTCAGTTGAAATAGAAAATAGAGGAGTTATATGATGCAGCAGAGTAAAAAAGTCAGATATATCATAGTGCTTTTCCTGTTAGGAGTTAGTGTTGTGGCATTGGTGGGGTGGAATATCTGTGTTGGAACCGTCAGAATCCCGTTAACAGATATTTTTGCATCCATCCGGGGAGAAAAAATTGAAAATTCCAGGATCCTTTGGGATATCCGAATGCCAAGAACTTTAGCGGCTATGATCTTAGGTGGTGCTTTGGCACTTGCAGGGTATCTGTTGCAGACTTTTTTTTCACAATCCGATCGCAGGACCGTTTGTGTTAGGAATCTCTTCCGGTGCAAAAATGGTGGTGGCACTCGTCATGGTATTTCTGATGGGACAGGCAGTAAAGATCACTTCCTGGGCATTGATTGCAGCGGCATTTGTCAGGGGCAATGATCTCTATGGGATTTGTGCTTTTAATGTCACGCAGAGTCCATAACATGTCTATGCTAGTGGTAAGCGGAGTGATGATCGGATATATCTGCTCTGCCATTACGGAACTGGTGGTAACCTTTGCAAGTGATGCAGAGATCGTCAATCTGCACAACTGGTCGAGGGAAGTTTTCGGGAATGACATGGGAAAATGTAGCGGTTATGACCGGTGTGGTGGCTGTGACTTTTTTTCTGGTGTTTTTGATGGCAAAACCATTGAGTGCCTATCAGTTAGGGGAAGTCTATGCAAGAAATTTAGGTGTGGATATCCGGCTGCTTCGCATAGCCATGGTTCTGTTATCGAGTATTCTATCCGCCTGTATCGTAGCTTTTGCAGGACCAATCTCCTTTGTCGGAATTGCAGCACCGCATTTAGTAAAGAGCCTTTTAGGTACGGCAAAACCAATCTGGATGATACCTGCCTGTTTTTTAGGGGCAGTGTATTCTGTCTGTTTTGTGATCTGTTAGCAAGGACGATGTTTGCACCGACGGAACTCAGTATCAGTACCGTCACGGCAATCTTTGGTGCGCCGGTTGTACTGTGGATCATGGTAAGACGTAACAAGGAGAAGATGGCGTGAAAAAGTATTATTTTAAAGCAGAAAAACTGAGAGTCGGATATGGCAAACAGCCACTGATCGAAAATATAGAGATCTGTTTGGAAAAAGGAGAGATTCTGACACTGATAGGGCCAAATGGGGCAGGAAAATCGACCATCCTAAAGAGTATCACAAAACAGCTTGCATTATTGGGCGGTACGGTCTATTTAGGAGAGCAGGATATCGGGCAGATGTCCGGAAATGAACTGTCGCAGAATATGGCAGTCGTTTTAACCGAAAAATTACGTACCGAGATGATGACCTGTGAGGAAGTGGTGGCGACCGGAAGATATCCCTATACCGGAAAGTTCGGGATTCTTTCTGATACAGACAGACAGGCAGTGGCAGAAGCTATGGAACCGGTTCATGTGACAACTTTAAAAAATAAAGATTTTTCAAAGATCAGCGACGGACAGAGGCAGAGGGTGATGCTTGCCCGTGCTATCTGCCAGGAGCCGGAGATCATTATCTTAGATGAACCAACTTCCTATTTAGATATTAAATATAGATTAGATTTTTTGTCTATCCTGCAGGAAATGCGAAAGAAAAAGGAACTCACAGTGGTGATGTCTTTGCATGAGTTAGAACTGGCGGCAAAAGTCTCAGATAAGATCCTCTGTGTCAATGGAAGCTGTGTGGAACGTTTTGGAACTCCACAGGAGATTTTTAAAGAGGATATATCGAAAAATTATTTTCTATCGAAACAGGCAGCTTTGATGAGCGGAGCGAAAGTATGGAATTAGAACCGGTCAAAGGAAAACCTGAGGTGTTTGTGATCGCAGGCAACGGAAGTGGGCGGAATACTTATCGCAGACTGCAACGGAAGGGATTCCTTTTGCAACAGGGATTTTATTTCAAAATGATCTGGACTATCCGGTCGCAAAGGCTTTAGCGGCAAAGGTGATCGGGACGGCAGCATTTGAACCGATTACAGAGACGGTACTTACAGAGGCAAAACAATGTATCAATGCCTGTGAACGTGTGATCTGCTGTAGAGAACATTTCGGAACATTAGAGCGTGAGAATCAGGAATTATTCGATTATGCGAAAAGCTGTAAAAAGCAGATAGAAACAGGAAGATAGAGCAGAAAGGCAGAAAAAGATGGCAAAAGTAATCATGGTACAGGGAACGATGTCCAATGCGGGAAAGAGTCTGTTAGTAGCAGGCTTGTGCCGGATTTTTCAACAGGACGGTTACCGCGTAGCTCCTTTTAAATCCCAGAACATGGCACTCAATTCCTTTGTGACAAAAGAAGGGTTAGAGATGGGAAGGGCGCAGGTCATGCAGGCAGAGGCGGCAGGCATCTCTCCGATGGTCTGTATGAACCCGATCTTATTAAAACCCACCAACCATATAGGCTCACAGGTGATCGTAAACGGCGAAGTTTTAGGAAACATGAGTGCAAGAGATTATTTTGCATATAAACGGGAACTGATACCGGATATTAAAAGAGCATTTAATAAATTAGAATCCTTTGCGGATATCATTGTGATAGAAGGTGCAGGAAGTCCGGCGGAGATTAACTTAAAAGAGAATGATATTGTGAATATGGGACTGGCAGAAATGGTGGATGCTCCGGTACTGTTAGTTGGGGATATTGACAGAGGGGTGTCTTTGCACAGCTGCTAGGGACATTGATGTTATTAACAGACGGCGAGCGGGAACGTGTGAAAGGATTGATCATCAACAAATTCCGCGGGGATGCATCGATCTTAGAACCCGGAATCCGAATGTTAGAGGAACGGGGCAATGTACCGGTGACAGGAGTGGTTCCTTATATGGAATTGTCATTAGAGGATGAGGACAGTCTGAGTGAACGCTTTTTAGAAAAAGAAGTGGGACTCATTGACATTGCGGTGATCCATTATCCGAGAATCTCTAATTTTACGGATTTTCATGTGTTTGAGCAGATACCGGGAGTGTCGGTGCGTTATGTCACTTCGGTCAGAGAATTGCAGCATCCGGATCTGATTTTTTTTACCGGGAAGCAAAAATACAATGGGAGATTTAAAATGGATGCGGCAAAACGGTTTAGAGGCAGCAATCAAACAACGGTCAGAGGAAGTTCCGGTCTTTGGGATTTGTGGCGGTTATCAGATGTTAGGGGTTGAAATACGCGATCCTGCCGGAGTGGAAGAGGGAGGAAATATCCGCGGTATGGAGCTGCTGCCGGTTCTGACGGTACTCCAAAAAGAAAAGAAACACTGTCAGACAAAGGGAAACATCAATATGCTACCGGGAATCCTGTATCCAATTTCAGAATGTGCATTTGAAGGATATGAGATTCATATGGGGCAGACTACTTGGATAAAAAGAGGGCAAAGAAAAAGAATTGGAATATGAGCCGGAACAGAAAAAATCAGGTCAGACAGCGTGTGAGGTAGTAGTTACCGGAAAGAATCCGAATGTCTATGGTTCCTATATCCACGGACTGTTTGATACCGGAAATATCGCAGATCGGATCGTGCAGGCATTAGCCGAGAAAAAAGGAGTTACCATCAAAGAGGGAATGTCAGAAGACTATCACGCCTTTAAAGAGCGGCAGTATGATCAGTTGGCAGATACCTTAAGGGAGTATCTGAATATGGAGGAAATCTATGGAATGCTTAGAGAAGCCCATCTGGAATAAGTACACAAAAGAAGAATTAGAGCAGATTTCCATCCCAAAACCGATGGAAGAGGTACGAAAGCAGATACTTCATAATTGGGATGCGATCGCCAAACCGATAGACGGGCTTGGAAGTTTTGAGACGCTGACTGCTCAGATCGGAGCAATTACCGGAGAGGAAAAAGATCGATATTTCTAAAAAGCCGTGCTGATCCTGTGTGCAGACAATGGCATCGTAGAGGAAAACATCAGCCAGTCCGGGCAGGAGGTTACAGCGGCAGTTGCAAGATCCATAGCAGGCAGACATTCGAGCGTATGTCAAATGGCGGAAGTGGCAGGAGCCGATATCATACCGGTGGATATCGGTATACAGAACCGGGAGGAGATTCACGGTGTCTTAAATAAAAAATCCGATGTGGCACAAGGAATTTTTAAAAGAACCGGCAATGACACAAGAGGAAACTGTTCGTGCCATGGCGGTTGGAATGGAATTGGTGCGTACCTTAAAAGAGGAAGGATACCGGATACTGGCAACCGGAGAGATGGGGATTGGCAATACAACGACCAGCAGTGCTATGGCAGCGGCACTTTTAAAATGTGAAGTTCCGTTTGTCACAGGAAAAGGAGCAGGACTCAGTGAAAAAGGACTGTTGCATAAGCAGGAGGTCATCGGACAAGCAATCCGGAAATATGACTTATATGAAAAAGATGTATTTACCATTCTAGAGACCGTAGGTGGTCTGGATATTGCCGGACTTGTAGGTGTCTGCATCGGAGGAGCGATTTATCGGATGCCGATTGTCCTAGACGGTGTCATCAGTCTGGTGGCAGCTTTAACGGCAGAAAAAATCGCACCGGGAACGAAAGAATATTTGCTGACGTCACATCAGGGCAAAGAACCGGCGGCTAAGTTTTTGTTAAAGGCATTAGAAAAAGAGGCAGTTTTGAATGCTCACATGGCATTGGGGGAGGGAACCGGAGCAGTAATGATGTTCCCGCTTTTAGATATGGCATTGCGTGTCTATCATGCAGAAACGACTTTTTTGATATTCAGGTAGAACAGTATCAGAGGTTTGATAAGTTATGATGGTATTAATTATTGGAGGAAGCGGAAGCGGTAAGTCCGCCTATGCAGAGGAATATATTGGGAGAATTGCCGGTAAGGGCAACAAATACTATCTTGCAACGATGCAGGTTTTTGACGAGGAAGGAAAGAAAAAGGTCGCAAGGCATCAAAAACTTCGAAAAAATAAAGGCTTTTTGACGATCGAACAGCCCATAGAAATCGAAAAGACATTGCCAAAGATTAAGGCAGGGAGCAGTGTTTTATTAGAGTGTATCTCGAATCTGACTGCCAATGAGATGTTTTTGAGTGAAGATACTAAGAAACAAACAAGAAGTTATACGGAAGTTACGGATTCTGTGGTAGAAGGTATTAAAAACCTGAAACAAAAGGCAGGTCATTTCGTGATCGTAACCAATAATGTATTTGAAGACGGAATTAATTATGAAGAGGGGACGATGGAATACCTTCGGGCGATCGGAAGCATTAATGAAAGATTAGCAGACATGGCAGATGAAGTGATAGAAGTAGTCGTGGGAATCCCACTTGTGATAAAGGGAGGAAAGTAGCATGCATATTTTAAAATCGATCGTTATCGCATTTTCGATGTATTCAAAAATTCCCATGCCACAGTTTGAGTGGAAGGAAGAAGATATGAAGCATGTACTCTGCTTTTTCCATGGATCGGTATTGTGATAGGGATCTGTCTCTATTTCTGGCGGCTGCTTTGCGACCGGTTCGGGATCAGAAATCTGTGTTATGTGTTCATCGGCACAGCAATCCCCTGCTTTTGACTGGTGGTTTCCATGTGGATGGTTTTATGGATACAATGGATGCATTTCATTCCTACCAACCGAAAGAGCGGAAATTAGAGATTTTAAAGGATTCCCATATCAGGGCGTTTGCCGTGATCATGTTAGCGGTGTATGGATTGATCTATATGGGGGCATTTTCAGAGATTACGGATAAAAATATATTACAGGTTGTATGCGCAGGATTTGTACTTGCGAGGGTGTTAAGTGGGATTGGAGTCGTATCGTTCCCATCCGCGAAAAAAGAGGGAATGCTCTATCTGTTTCAGGACCACGCGGATGCGGTCATTGTAAAAGCAGCACTGTCTGTGCAGGGAGCCTTGTGCATCGGTTTTATGTTGTGGAGGTCACTTTTTGCCGGGGGTGCGGCTGTCATTGCAGCTTTTGCAGTCTTTGGCTATTATAAATACCGTACTAAGAAGGAACTTGGGGGATTACGGGAGATACCGCAGGATATTTCCTGTTGTTATGCGAAGGGGCTATTGTAGTGATAACAAGCGTTGTAAATACACTTCTTAAATCAGGAATTAATATTTAAAAACCGAAAGACGGTATTTAATTATCAGATAAAAATTCAGAGAACATGATAACGAAATACGAGGGAATAGAAAGTGAAACTTATTATTGGTGGATATTCACAAGGAAAATTAAATTATACTTTGAGAAGAATTGGAGAGAAAGAATATCGAATTTGTGACGGAACATTACCGGAATATACAAAGATTGATACAGCAGAGATAAATATAATAAAATCCGACACAACAAATACAATCATCATCATAAATCATCTTCATACGTTCATCAAAACCTCGATGCAGCGGGGAGAGAACCCAAAAGAGAGCATCCTGGATTTTATCACAAAATATCCTGACTGTATTCTGATCAGTGATGAGATTGGAAATGGAATTGTTCCCATGGATGCATTCGAGAGAGAATATCGTGAGCAGACAGGCAGGATCTTAATAGAACTAGCAAAAGAAGCAGAAGAGGTGATACGCGTCATATGTGGGATTGGTCAAAAAATCAAATAGAAATTATATTTTTGCGTCATGGAATGACAATCGAAAATGAGCAGCACCGATATCTTGGGAACACAGATACATCTTTGAGCAGGAATGGGATCTGCAAGCTGCAGGCATTGCAGAAAAACGGCACTTATTCAAAGACGGATATTCTGTTTTGCAGTCCGATGAAGCGCTGCACCGAAACCGCAGAAATCCTCTATCCAAACCATACGCCAATATACATACCGGAGTGGAGAGAAATGGATTTTGGAGAATTTGAAGGAAAGAATTATATTGAATTGCAGAAAAAAATCCAAATTATCAGGCATGGATCGACAGCAATGGCACCCTGCCATTTCCGGGAGGAGAGAGCAGGGAAGCCTTTATAAAGCGCTGCGAGCAGGGATTTTACCGGATGTTAATCGGAATTAAAGGAAGGCTTCAGAAAATGGACGAAAAACAGCCGGCTTCAAAGATCACAGCAGGAGCGGTAGTGCATGGAGGAACCATTATGGCAATCCTGAGCAGTTTTACGGAGGAGATTATTTTGATCATCAGGTAAAAACGGAGGCGGATACCGCTGCCTATTAAGCGGAACCCGGGAACAGCCGAAATTGCAGGGGGTAGAAAACATCATGGGGGAATCAGAACGTGTTATACCATAGTATTGCATTCTTTTGGGATTTTTGTTAGATCTGATCTTAGGTGACCCTTATTGGCTGCCGCATCCGATCCGTCTGATCGGAAATCTGATCGTAGCATTGGAAAAGAGATTTTTATCAAAAGAAACAAAAGGCAAGGAGCAGAAAGAGCAGGAGAAAAGCGAGCGAAGAAGAGGAACACTGCTGGTTTTTATCGTGTTGTCTGTGACCTTCGCAGTGACAGCGTTTCTTGTTATTGGAGCTTATCTGCTGCATCCGTATCTTGGCGTAGCAGTAGAGACGATCATGACCTATCAGATCTTAGCGGTAAAATGCTTAAAGGTAGAGAGCATGAAGGTCTATCAAAGCCTGACAAAAGAAGGAATCGAAGAGGCAAGACAAGCGGTAGCAATGATCGTTGGAAGAGACACGGCGGTTTTGGATGGAACCGGAGTGGCAAAGGCGGCGATAGAGACAGTAGCAGAGAACACCTCAGACGGTGTCATTGCACCTATGCTGTATACAGCGCTTGGCGGACCTGTTCTTGGATTTTTATATAAGGCAGTCAATACGATGGATTCCATGATCGGATATAAAAATGAAAAATATCTGAATTTTGGAAGGACAGCGGCAAAGTTAGATGATGTATGCAACTATCTTCCATCGAGGATCAGTGGATATCTGATGATAGCAGCGGCATATCTTGGCGGCAGTGATTTTAGTGGAAAAGGAGCTTATCGGATCTATAAAAGAGACCGAAGAAACCATGCCAGTCCAAATTCTGCCCAGACAGAGTCGGTTTGTGCAGGAGCATTGGGAATACGGTTAGCAGGTGATGCCGTATATTTTGGAAAAGTGGTAAAAAGCCACATATCGGGGATGATACCCGTCCGGTGGAATACGAAGACATCCGGCGGGCAAACCGTCTGATGTATTTAACGGCATGGCTTGGAGAAACAGGGTGTCTGTTTTTTATGGTACTTATTATATTACTTTAGGGATGGTGTAGAGATGCAGACAATTCACGGCGGAGATATCTACAGAAACCGGATACAGATTGATTTTTCAGTGAATATCAATCCTTTGGGGATACCGGAGGAAGTAAAAGACGCATTACATCAGGCAGTGGATGTCTGTATGCAGTATCCGGATATGGAAGCAGAGCAGTTAAAAGAAGCATTAAGCAGGAAATTTTGCCTGCCAAAAACTTATTTTTTGCCGGGAAACGGAGCATCGGAACTTTTTTAGGAATCCTGCATGCACTCAAGCCGAAAAAGTCATTCTGCCTGTTCCTTCCTTTTACGGATATGCATATACGGCAAAAGCGGTAGGGAGTGAAGTGGTCTGTGTTCCGCTAAAAAAGAGGAGGATTTTTTACCGGGGGAAGAATTAGTATTGGCATTACAGGAAGATGCAGAACTGCTTTTTTAGCAAATCCGAACAACCCGACCGGAAAATTGATGAAACCGGCATATTTAGAGAATGTATTAGAAGTGTGCAAAGAGAAAAAAATCTATGTGGTATTAGACGAATGTTTTATAGAGTTCTGTGAAAAAAAAAATTCCATAGTACAAAGACTCAGCACCTATCGGAATTTACTCATTGTACGGGCTTTTACAAAAATATATGCAATCCCGGGTGTGCGGCTTGGCTACCTGATGTGTAGTGATAAGGAGTTATTACAAAAGATCAGAGGCCAGCTCCCGGAATGGAATCTTTCGGTTTTTGCCGAGGCGGCGGGGATTGCCTGTTTACAGCAGCAGGAATATTTGAAAAAAACGTAGAATATGTGGCAGCAGAAAGAAAATTCCTCACGGAGAAATTGCAAAATCTCGGATTACAGGTCATTTTAAGTGATGCGAACTTTATTTTATTCTACAGTGAAAAGCCACTCTACGAGAAATTACTGCAAAAGGAATCCTGATCCGTGACTGCAAAAATTTTCAGGGGCTGTCAGAGGGATATTATCGTGTGGCAGTGAAAAGCCAAAGAGAGAACGAAATTTTAGAGAAAGCGATAGGTGAATGTATTGGATAGACAAAAAAGTATCGAACATTTATTGACAAATGAAATAGAAAAGAGAAGTTTTGAGATCATTTCAAAAGAATTAAAAGAGCGGGGCATCGAACTTCCAAAAGAAGAGGAAATGATAACAAAACGGGTGATCCATACCAGTGCAGATTTTGAGTATACGAAAACACTGGTATATTCAAAACATGCTGTTCGGATCGCAAAAGATCTGATCTTAAACGGTGCAGATATTGTAACCGATACGAATATGGCACTTGCAGGGATCAATAAAAAGACCTTAGCAGGCTTTGGCGGAACCGTACATTGTTTTATGGCAGATGAGACCGTGGCGAGAATCGCAAAAGAGCGTGGGACGACCCGTGCCGCAGTCAGTATGGAAATGGCAACGAAATTAAAGAAACCTTTAATTTTTTACAATTGGAAATGCGCCGACAGCTCTGATACAATTATATGAGATGTTAAAGGATCAGAGATTCCGGCCGGAATTTATCATTGGTGTTCCTGTTGGGTTCGTCAATGTAGAGGCTGCAAAGGAGCTGATCTTAGAAACAGAGGTACCTCATATTATCAACCGTGGAAGAAAAGGCGGCAGTAAACGTGGCAGCAGCCATATGTAATGCAATCCTCTATGAACTGAAAAAAGAGCAGAGTGGAGTCTGAGCAGACAGGAGCAGGAACGTATGCGATATGGATTTACAACAGGAAGCTGTGCGGCAGCAGCAGCGAAGGCGGCGGCATATATGCTTCTGTTAGGAAGAAAAAAACAGAAATCACGATTGAGACACCAAAGGGAATTCCCTATACGGCACAGATTTTAGATATCAGACGAACGGAAGACGTCGTAAGCTGTGCCGTGCAAAAGGACGGGGAGACGATCCGGATGTAACGACCGGAGCATGGATCTATGCAAAAGTGACTTATTGCGGAAATGACAGAAAAGATTTTCGTTCCCAAGCAGATTTTCAATCCCGAGAAAATCTTCAATCCCTAGAGGACTCACCCTATGTACAGATCGACGGAGGCATCGGAGTGGGCAGGGTCACAAAGCCGGGATTAGACCAGCCGGTAGGAAATGCAGCCATTAATCATGTGCCAAGAGAGATGATCACAAAGGAAGTCTTAGAGGTCTGCAGGCTCACCGATTATAAAGGCGGACTGGCAGTAGAGATTTTTGTGCCGGAGGGAGAGCAGCTTGCGGAGCAGACCTTCAACCCAAGACTTGGGATCAAAGGAGGGATCTCGATTCTTGGAAGCAGTGGGATCGTAGAGCCTATGAGCAGTCAGGCAATCTTAGATACGATCCGGGTAGAACTAAGACAGAGAAGGGCAGAAGGGTATGCGTATGTGGCAGTTGCACCCGGCAATTACGGACTGGATTTTATGAAGCAGGCTTATGGCTATGATTTAGATAAAAGTATCAAGTGTAGTAACTTCATTGGCAATACGATTGATATGGCAGTGGAGGAAGGTTTTTCAAAAACTGCTCTTAACCGGACATATCGGTAAGCTCATCAAAGTAGCAGGCGGTATTATGAATACACATTCCAAAGAGGGGGATTGCAGGATGGAGCTGATAACGGCATCTGCGATCCGACAGGGAGTCAGCGCTCAGACAGCCTGTGAAATTTTAGCCTGTGTTACGACCGAAGAAGCAGTCCGTATTTTAGAAACAACCGGTAAAAGAAAAGTCGTTATGGAGGATGCGATGGAACATATCTGTTATTATCTGAATAAACGTGCAATGGGAAAAATGCAGATAGACTGCATCATGTATGCCAATGAGTTTGGCGAATTAGCAAAAAGTAAGGGGGCAGAGCAATGGTTTACTTTGTTGGCGCAGGAACAGGAGCAGCAGATTTAATCACCGTGCGGGGAATGCGGCTGTTAGAGCAGGCAGATGTCATCATCTATGCGGGGTCTTTAGTCAATCCGGAGTTGTTAGCATATGCAAAAAAAAAGAATGTGAAATCTTTAACAGTGCCACGATGACGTTGTCTGAGGTGCTTGCCGTGATGCAGCAGTCACAGGAGGCAGAAAAAATGCTCGTACGTCTGCACACCGGAGACCCAAGCATTTATGGTGCGATCCGGGAACAGATGGATGAATTGGACAGGCTTGGTATACCATATGAAAGCTGTCCGGGTCAGTCAGTGCCTGCTTTGGAGCGGCAGCATCCTTAAATATAGAGTATACGCTGCCGGGGATTTCACAGTCATTGATCATCACACGGATGGAAGGCAAAACAAGGGTTCCACCGAAAGAAAGTATCGAAAGTTTTGCGGCGCATCAGGCATCCATGGCAATCTATTTAAGCACCGGTATGTTAGAGGATTTGAGCAAAAGACTGATTGCCGGGGGATATGAGAAAAACACGCCGGCGGCACTGGTATATAAGGCCACATGGAAAGAGGAAGAATCGTATCTTTGTACGGTGGAGACACTGGCGGCTACGGCTAAGGAGCATGGCATCACAAAGACGGCATTGGTCTTAGTCGGGGATGTGCTGACGCATCAGCACTATCAAAAATCGCGGCTGTATGCACCGGATTTTTCAACGGAATTCAGGCAGGCAAAGGAAGAATAGATATGAAACTAAGTATCATCAGTTTTACAAACAATGGGTTAGAGCTGTCCAAGAGAGTGTCAGAGAGCCTGACGGAAAATACAGGCATCACAACGGCAGTTTATACAAAATGTTCCCTTGTAAAAACCCATGACACGAAGATAAAGGCAGTCCATGTCGAAAAGAGCATTGCTGACTGGACAAAAGAGCAGATGCAGGAAAAAAATGCCATACTTTTTATCGGAGCCTGTGGAATTGCAGTCAGAGCCATTGCCCCGAATCTTACCGACAAACTCCACGACAGTCCGGTACTTGTATTAGATGAACAGGGGCAGTATGTGATTCCGCTTTTGGCGGGGCATTATGGCGGTGCAAATGAACTCGCGGTGCAGATTGCAGAAAAGATCAACGCAATCCCGGTGATCACCACAGCAACCGATCTGCAAAACAAATTTGCCGTGGATCTGTTTGCAAAAAGGAACGGACTTCGCATCATAAATAAAGACGGAATTGCAAAGATATCGGCAAAAGTCTTAGCAGGAGAGAAAGTGACCCTGTGTGTAGAAGAGGGACATCTGAAAGAGGGAACGAAAATACCGGAGGAAATACATCTGATTTCCTACCCGTCAACGGCTGTGCTATCAGCAGATTCCGCACCACAAACCGTCGACATTGTGATTGCGGAAAATCCAAAACCGGAGCATCCGACAAACACAGACGCATTGCTCCGATTACAGCCCAAAGAGTATGTCGTCGGAATGGGGTGTAAAAGGGGAATCAAGCCACAGAAGATAGAAGCACTGATTGACGAAACCCTAAAGACAGCAGGAATGAAAAAGAGCAGATTTTTGCATTGGCTTCTATTGATAAAAAGCAGGACGAGCAGGGATTTTTAATCTGGAGCAGACAGCACAGAGTACCGTTTTTGACCTATACGGCAAAAAAAAAAAAGAACTGCAAAAAGTGCAGGGAAACTTTCATGCCTCTGCTTTTGTAGAGTCACAGGTTGGGGTGGACAATGTCTGTGAACGGGCGGCACTTTGTGCCTGCGAAGCAGGAGGAACACTGGTGTATGAAAAACATGCCAAAGACGGGATGACGATAGCCGTTGCAAAAAGGGAATGGAGAATTACATTTGATGAAGCATAACATCTATTTAGTCGGAATGGGGCCGGGAAAAGAAGAGATGATGACAGGGGAGGCACTAAAAGCATTAGAAGCGGCAGATGTCATTATCGGTTATACGGTCTATATCAAATTGTTAGGAGAGCGGTTTGCAGATAAGGAAATGCGGACAACTCCAATGAGACAGGAAGAAGAACGCTGCAAATTGTGCTTTGAAGAAGCAAAAAAAGGAAAACAGGTAGCAATGGTCTGCAGTGGTGATGCAGGGATTTACGGAATGGCATCGTTACTGTACGAAATGGGAAAAGAATATCCGGATACAGAGATTTTTGTCATACCGGGGATAACGGCGGCCTGCAGCGGGGCGGCAGTTTTAGGAGCACCGCTGAATCATGATTTTGCGTGATCAGCCTGAGTGATCTCTTAACGCCGTGGGAAAAGATCGAAAAACGCCTGCTGGCGGCAGCCGGGGGAGATTTTGCAATAGCAATCTATAATCCGTCGAGCCATAAGCGGAAAGATTATCTGAAAAAAGCCTGTGACATCCTGCTTCGTGTGATCGAAGAGGAACGGCCATGCGGATATGTGGAGAATATCGGCAGGGAAGGAACAAAGGCAGTGACCTGTACCTTACGGGAATTGAGAGATACACAGGTGAATATGTTTACCACCGTATTCATCGGTAATTCCGATACGGAACTGATACATGGAAAGCTGGTTACAAAGCGAGGTTATCACATTGAAAGAAACACGGATATCAAATGACATAATAATATTTGCAGGAACAACGGAGGGGAGAACCCTGTCTGAATATTTAGCAGCAGCAGGAATTGCACATACCATATGCGTAGCCACGGAATACGGAGAACTTGTATTAAAAGAGCATCCGTTAGTGACCGTTCATCGTGGCAGGATGGATGAAGAGGCAATGCGGGAATATTTAAAGCAAAAAGCATTTGCAGCAGTTGTAGATGCCACACATCCCTATGCAACAGCCGTTACGGAAAATATCCGGGCAGCAGTCAAAGACCTTACCATCCCATATCTGCGATTAAAAAGAGAGATTTTAGAGGAAGAAGAAACAGGTGTATGCTATTTTGAAAGCAATGAAGCATGTGCAAAAGCCTTAGAGCAGACAAAAGGAAATATTTTATTGACGACCGGAAGTAAAGAACTCAGCGTATATGCTTCATCTGAAAAGATCAAAAACAGACTTTATGTGCGTGTACTGCCGGGGTTAGAGAGCCTGCATATCTGCATGGAGCAGGGGATTTCAGGAAAACAGATCATAGCATTGCAGGGGCCGTTTAGCGAAGAGATGAATACCGCCATCCTGCACCAATACCAAATACAGTGCATGGTGACAAAAAAAGAGCGGCAGAGCCGGAGGATATGAAGAAAAAAAATAAAAGCGGCAAAAAAAAGCAGGAATTCCGGTCTATGTCATCGGGCAGAAAAAAACAGAGACAGGAGATACCTTTACCGAAGTATGCACAAAATTAGAAGTGATCTGCGGATGCAAGATCCTGCCCCAGCAGTCCAAAAACAGATTTGAGATCATCTTAGCAGGAGTCGGTATGGGAAGCAGGGAAAGCCTGACAAACGAAGTAGAGCAGGCAATCCGACAGGCAGATATTTTACTTGGGGCAAAACGGATGATCGCATCCTATCAGCCGAAATTAGAAAAAAAGCCTTATTATCGGACAGAGCAGATCATTCCGTATTTAGAAGAGATGCAAAAAGATGTAGAGGTTTCGGAAATCGTAACAGGACAGAAGGTGGTGGTACTGTTTTCCGGTGACAGCGGTTTTTACAGTGGAGCAGCTTCTATGTACCGTGCATTGCAGGAGGAAATATCTGCCGGACGTTTACAGGCATCGGTACGGATATTGTCCGGAATCTCTTCCGTAGCATATTTAGCCGCCTGCATCGGCGAAAGTTATCAGGACGCGGCTGTTTACAGTATGCATGGAAAAGAGTTGTTGAATTTAGCAGAGCGGATACGAAACAGCGAAAAGACCTTTTTATTAATGTCAGGCGTATCGGACGTACAAAGACTTGGAGAAATTTTAGATCGTGCAGGACTTGAATCATGCAGGATTTATGCAGGCTATCAGTTGTCCTATCCGGAGCAGGAGATTTTAGAACTGACACCAAAGGAGTGCCTTGCATTGCAAAAAAGAGGGACTGTATACCTGTTTTATAAAAATCCAAGTGCCGCAGGCAAAAGGCTGACGCATGGCAGGGCAGACACCGAGTTTTTGCGCGACCGGGTACCGATGACAAAAGAAGAGGTGCGAGATGTCAGTATTTGTAAATTAAAACTGCATAAAGGAGCTGTATTTTATGACATTGGCAGTGGAACAGGCTCAATCGCAGTGGAGGCGGCAGGACTTTCTAACGATATCCGTGTTTTTGCCATAGAAAAAAAAGAAGAGGCAGCTGCCCTGATCGGGAAGAACAAAGAACACTTTGGCTTAGAAAACATAGAGATCATAAAAGCAGGTGCACCGGACGGCTTATAAACACTTCTAAAACCGACACATGCATTTATCGGTGGCAGCAGTAGAAGGATGAATGAAATCTTATCGGTGTTATATCAAAAGAATCCTAAGATGCGGATCGTGATCAATGCGATTAGTTTAGAGACGATCTGTGAGATCAAAGAGGTACTCTCCGATTATCCGATCGAAAACGAAGAGTTGATACAGCTACAGGTAAGCAGGGCAAGAGTGGCAGGTTCTTATCATCTGATGCAGGCAGAAAATCCGGTATGGATCTGTGCATTTGATTTTTGTGGATAAAAGGGAGGATATATGACATGAAATTAGACCGTGTGATGATCGCAGCACCCAAAAGCGGAAGCGGCAAGACAACGATTACCTGTGCGATATTACAGACCCTAAAAGATATGGGAAAACAAGTGGTCTCTTATAAGTGCGGCCCGGATTATATCGATCCGATGTTCCATCAAAGAGTCATAGGGATTCCCTCGAAGAATTTAGATACTTTTTTTTACCGGAGAGAATGATACCCGAAAACTTCTGTTAAAAAACAGAACAGGAGAGGAAATATCGGTCATAGAAGGCGTGATGGGGCTGTATGACGGACTTGGTGGCGTGCGTGAGGAAGGCTCGTCCTATCATTTGGCAAAAGTGACCAAAACACCGATCATTTTAGTGGTAGATGCGAAAGGAATGGGGCGTTCCGTGATACCACTCATTGCAGGATTTTTAGCATACGATACGGAGCATCTGATCCGGGGCGTGATATTGAACCGGATGTCAAAGTCCTATTATGAGATCATAAAGCCGTTGATCGAAGCGGAATTGCAGATCCGTGTTTTGGGATATTTGGCAGAGCGGCAGCAGTTGCAGATCCAGAGCAGACATTTAGGCTTACATCTTCCGGGAGAGATTAAAGAGATCCAAAGGCAGTTAGAAGTTGCGGCAGAGGAATTACAAAAGTCTGTTTCCATAGAAACAATCATACAAATTGCAGCAAGTGCGGAAACAATAGAAATAGAAAAATAACAGAAACAACAGAGAAAATAACATCAACAGAACTAATTACAAAACCTCTCATCGCAGTTGCAAGAGATGAAGCCTTCTGTTTTTACTACGAAGACAATCTGTTATTACTGAAAGAATATGGGGCAGATATTGCCTATTTTTCTCCACTGCATGATAAAGAATTGCCAGAGGGCAGCAGTGGACTGCTTTTAGGAGGCGGTTATCCGGAACTGTATGCAAAAGAGTTAGAGGAAAATACAGCGATGCGAAAAGAAATCAAAGCAGCAGTGGAAAGCGGAATGCCTGTCGTGGCAGAGTGCGGCGGATTTCTCTATCTGCACACGGCGATCCGTGATAGAGACGGTCATCCATATCAGATGGCAGGGGTGCTCCCGGCAGCGTGTCAGGATACGAAAAAGCTGGTGCGTTTCGGGTATATCGAATTAGAAGAAAAAGAGAGCCATTTTTTAGAAGTGGGAACGAGGATCAAAGGACATGAGTTCCACTATTTTGACAGTGAGAAGAATGGAGAGGACTGTATGGCAGTTAAGCCGATCACAGGCAGAACCTATCCGTGTGTGATCGAAAAAGAAAATGTCTGGATGGGCTTTCCGCATCTCTACTATCCGTCAAACCCGTCCTTTGCAGATCATTTTGTAAAAAAAGCAGAGCAATACTTAGGAGGTAAGTATGGAGAATTCCTATCGTTTTTTTGAAAACAAAGAGTGTCAGTATTATCCGTGCCATAAAGGGATTGAGAACATGAACTGTCTGTTTTGTTACTGTCCGTTATACAGCAGGGAGCACTGCCCCGGAAAACCGGAGTTTTTAGAAAAGGACGGCAGGCGGATCAAGATATGTACAAACTGCACATTTCCGCATCAGCCGCAGAACTATGACAAGGTGATACAGGTGTTGAAACAAACGTTTTTTTCTTGACGGTATTTTCAGATATTCATATAATAGAGTATGTACTGATCCTTTTAGCGGTTGTCTTTATGACCGTTGCCATTGTGTTACTTACATATCATGTAGTATTGCTCTACATCTATGCGATTGCGATTTCAAGTCTTTATTTTTCAAAAAATTAAATATCATGACCACGATATTGTCCGTTATCGGCGTGTCCATCGGACAATGGCTGGGATTTACACTTCGGATATTACCGGATAAGAATTTCAGGGATATTCATGGATTGGTGCGGATCTTGCAGAGCAGGTCAGTGAACAGACAAGAGACAATCAGGAAAACTATAAGTCAATCGAGCATGTGACCGCAGCATCACAGGAAAATGCAGCCGGGATCAGAGAAATCGAGAAGATGGTACGCCAGATTGATGAACTGGCAAGAACCCTGCAGACAGGACTTGCATCCGAGGAAAAAAGTGAGTAAGATAAATAAAATACAATCAGAAAAGTTTTTGAAAGAGGCATGATGATGGAAAGATCAAAAGTATATTTTACAAATTTCAGAACACAGGCGTTTGGAGACGGACTTCCGACAAAGTTAAAGAAGATGATCAAAAAGCCGGTATCGGTGATATTGATATGAATGGCAAATTTGTTGCGATCAAGATGCATTTTGGCGAACTTGGAAATATCAGTTATCTTCGTCCGAACTATGCAAAAAGCAGTTGCCGATGTGGTAAAAGAACTCGGTGGAAAACCGTTTTTGACTGATTGCAATACCATGTATCCGGGAAGCAGAAAGAATGCATTAGAGCATTTAGAGTGTGCATGGGAGAACGGATTTACACCATTGACTGTAGGCTGTCCGGTGATCATCGGTGACGGTTTAAAGGGAACCGATGACATAGAAGTGCCGGTCGAGGGCGGTGAATATGTAAAAGCTGCAAAAATCGGACGGGCAGTTATGGATGCAGATGTATTTATCAGCCTGACACACTTCAAAGGACATGAGATGACCGGATTTGGCGGAGCGATTAAAAATATCGGTATGGGATGCGGTTCCCGTGCAGGAAAAACAGAGCAGCACAGATCCGGAACCCCACATATTACCGCTGAGGTCTGTCGTGGCTGCAAACGCTGTCAGCGTGAATGTGCCAACGGTGGACTGGTATTTGATGAAGCAGCAAAGAAAATGACGGTAGATACCGAACACTGTGTAGGATGTGGACGCTGTCTTGGAGCCTGCAACTTTGATGCGATCGCATTTAATAATGAAAATGCAAATGAAGTATTGAACTGTAAAATGGCAGAATATACCAAAGCCGTTGTAGATGGCCGTCCATCCTTCCATATTTCACTGATCGTAGATGTTTCACCAAACTGTGACTGTCATGGAGAGAACGATGCTCCGATCTTACCAAACCTCGGAATGTTTGCATCCTTTTATCCACTGGCATTAGATCAGGCATGTGTAGATGCCTGTCTTGCAGCAACACCATTGCCAAACAGCCAGCTTGCAGAGAATATGAAAAAAGCAGACTTTGTGGATCATCATGATCATTTCCGCAATTCCACACCGGAATCCGAATGGAGAAGCTGTTTAGACCACGCAGAAAAAGATCGGACTTGGCAGCCGCAGCTATGAACTGATCGAAGTATAGAAAAAGCATTTTTGGGACGTTCTTTTCAGAGCGTCCCTTTTTGATTTCTAGGATTCGGGTGTCAAAAGGCGGCTTCCGGTTTTGAACAAGTTGCCAGCCACTAAGTTGTGAGTTGCTTTTACCACCATAATCCTATAGAGTAAATAGAGAAAAAAATCATCCCCCAGGGAGCTTGTGGGGGATGTTTTAATGTGTTAAACTGTGTACAGTTTGAAAATGAAAGGAAAGAGAAGATATGAACAAAAGATGCATCGCAGTGCTTTTGACACTTGCAATGACAGTGACATTATTTGGTTGCGGAAGCAGTAATACCCAAAAGTCGGACACAACGAAAAACAGAAAAATCCGACAAAGAATCCGTAGTCGTAACAATGCCGACAAGCTCGGAACCGGAAGCGGGATTTGATCCGGCATATGGCTGGGGAGCAGGAGAACATGTACATGAACCACTGATCCAGAGCACGTTGACAACGACAACAAAAGACTTAAAGATCGGAAAAGACCTTGCAACCGATTATTCGGTCAGTGAAGATGGTCTTGTCTGGACCGTGAAGATCCGTGAGGATGTGAAATTTACGGATGGAGAAAAACTTACAGCATCCGATGTTGCATTTACATATAACAACTGTGTAAAAAACAGTACCGTCAATGACTTTACGATGTTAAAAGAAGCGGTGGCAGTTGATGATACGACCGTGGAATTCCATATGAACAAGCCGTTTTCCATCTGGCCGTATACGATGGCGATCGTCGGAATCGTACCGGAGCATGCCTATGATGAGAATTACGGACAGCATCCGATCGGTTCGGGACGCTATATCCTGAAACAGTGGGATAAGGGTCAGCAGGTCATTTTTGAAGCAAATCCGGATTACTACGGAGAAAAGGCAAAGATCAAAAAAGTGACCGTATTATTTATGGATGAAGATGCGGCACTTGCAGCAGCAATGGCAGGACAAGTAGATGTGGCACATACGGCAGCATCATTAGCAGACGAGAAGATCGACGGTTATGGTCTTTTGAGTGTGACAAGTGTCGACAACAGAGGAATCAATCTGCCAACTGTCAAAGCGAGTGAAAAAGATGGAAAAACGGTCGGCAATGATGTAACCAGTGATGTTGCGATCCGCCGGGCAATGAATATCGGAATTGATCGTGAAGAAATGATCAAAAACGTCTTAAACGGTCATGGAACAGCAGCTTACAGTGTTTGCGATAAAATGCCGTGGTATAATGAAGAATCGGAAGTAACATATGACCAAAAGAGTGCAAAGGCATTGTTAGAGGAAGCAGGATGGAAAGAGGGAAAAGACGGAATTCGTGAAAAAGACGGAGTCCGTGCAGAATTTACCGTAATGTTTAATCCGGATGATTCCGTGCGTCAGGCATTGGCAGAGGATTTTGCGAACCAGTGCAAAGAACTTGGAATTGAAGTAAAGACAGAGGGTGCCGGATGGGATGTTGCCTACGATAAGGCATTATCACAGCCATTGGTATGGGGCTGGGGAGCACATACCCCGATGGAACTCTATAATATCTATCATACGGGAACAGACAGTGACAGTGCAGAATACTCTCCATATGCAAATGAAACCGTTGACCACTATATGGATGAGGCATTGCAGGCAGATACCTTAGAAGATTCCTATGACCTTTGGAAAAAAGCCCAGTGGGATGGAACAACCGGAGTGACACAGGATGGAGATATTCCTTGGATCTGGTTTTGTAACGTAGACCATCTCTATTATGTCAGAGACGGTCTGAAAGTAGCAGAACAAAAGATACACCCACACGGACATGGCTGGTCTATCGTAAATAACGTAGACCAGTGGGAATGGAGCAAATAGATTGCGTACAGAGAATTTTTTATGGATTGGAAAGAATTTTATAAGAATGATACTGCTCTTAGCAGCGGTCAGTGTGGTAACGTTTACCTTAGTCAGTATCTCACCGATCGACCCGTTACAGGCAAATGTCGGTCAGACGGCACTGGGCTCGATGAGTGAGGAACAGATTGAAAAACTGCAATCCTACTGGGGTGTGGACACCCCGCCGGTAGAGCGGTATCTGAACTGGGCAAAAGATTTCGTAAGAGGCGATATGGGAGTTTCACTCCTGTATCGCCAGTCTGTGTCTGAAGTCATAAAAGTCAAGCTGGGGAACTCCTTACTGTTATTAGTGACAGCATGGCTGATCTCCGGACTGCTTGGATTTTTGCTTGGAATACTTGCAGGTGTATTCAGGGGAAGCTGGATCGACAAACTGATCAAGGGATATTCGTTGTTGATCGCAAGTACACCGGTGTTCTGGCTGGCGTTGCTCTTGCTGCTGGTCTTTTCCGTTTGGTTAAAAATATTTCCGATCGGACTGAGTGTTCCGATCGGTGTGGAAGCGGCAGGCGTTACCTGGCTGGATCGTCTGTATCATGCCGTACTGCCTGCGATCACACTCAGCATTACGGGTGTTGCAAATATTGCAATGCATACCAGAGAAAAAATGATCGATGTCATGGAGAGTGACTATATGCTGTTTGCAACAGCAAGAGGAGAGAGCAAAAAACAATGGTGATCCGTCACGGACTCCGCAATATCGCACTCCCGGCGATGACACTGCAATTTGCCTCGATCAGTGAAATTATCGGGGGTTCGGTGTTAGTAGAACAGGTATTTTCCTATCCGGGACTTGGACAGGCGGCAGTCGCAGCAGGAACCGGAAGTGACGTGCCACTGTTACTGGGCATTACCGTAGTAACGGCGGCAGTAGTATTTGCAGGGAATTTTCTTGCAAATGTACTCTACGGACTGATCGATCCGCGAATGCGAAAGAGAGGGCGAAAATTATGAACCAGAGAAAGAAAGCCCTGATCATCTTTGCGATCACCGTAGGATTTTTAACCTTTGTCACCGTGTTTGGAATAGTTGTTACGGACGGGGCAAGAGTGACGGATTTTTCGAAAAAAATATGGCACCCTGTCTTTCTTATCTCTTTGGAACGGACTGGTTAGGAAGAGATATGCTACTTCGAACGTTTGCCGGACTTTCTATGAGTATCCGCATCGGACTGTTAGCAGCCGGTTTTAGTGCGATCATCGCCTTTGTTCTTGGCGTGTCGGCGGCTGTATTTGGGGGAAAGGCAGATGCAGTGATCTCTTTTGTGATCGATATGATCATGGGAATCCCGCATATTTTATTGTTGCTTTTAATTTCCTATGCCTTGGGAGAGGGAGTAAAAGGTGTCGTGGTCGGAGTGGCACTCAGCCATTGGCCGTCCCTTGCAAGAGTTATCCGTGCGGAAGTGTTACAGTTAAAAAACAGCACCTATATACAGGTTGCGGAAAAATTAGGACACAGTAAGATCAAAACGGCATTAAAACATATGACACCGCATATCTTTCCACAGTTTTTAGTCGGACTGATCCTGATGTTTCCACATGCGATCTTACATGAAGCGGGAATTACTTTTTTGGGATTCGGACTTCCGGCAGAACAGCCGGCAATCGGGATCATCTTATCAGAAAGCATGAAATACCTGATCACGGGAAAATGGTGGTTAGCAGTATTTCCGGGTGCAATACTGGTATTTACCGTGATATTATTTGATGTGGCAGGGAGCATGCTGCGAAAGATGTTAGATCCTTCGAGTGCGCATGAATAGGAGGAAGCATTATGAGCTGTTTGGATAAATTTCATATTTTAGAGATCGAGAATCTTTCCGTGGTATTTCATCAGTATGCAAAAGGACAAAAAAGCAGGAGCTTCCGGTTATTTCAAATCTCAATGTATCGGTGCATGAGGGAGAGATCGTTGCCGTGGTAGGATCAAGCGGCTCAGGAAAAAAGTCTGTTAGCCCACGCTATCTTAGGATTGCTTCCATCAAATGCAGAAGTAAAAGGAAGATTTGATTTTTTAGAAGAACCTTTGACAGAAGAAAGAATGAAAGCGGTACGGGGAAATGAGATCGCCTTGGTGCCTCAGAGTGTCAATTACTTAGATCCGCTGATGAAGGTCGGAAAACAGGTGCGGGGAACGGAAAGATCAAAACATGCCTTGCAACGTCAAAGAGAACTTTTTTATCCTATGGCTTGCAGGAAGAGACCGAAGATCTGTATCCGTTTGAGTGCTCCGGCGGAATGAGCCGCAGGATTTTATTGTCTACGGCACTGATGGGAAATACCAGACTCTTAATTGCAGATGAACCGACACCGGGGATGGAACTGGCTATGGCAAAAAAAGCCATGGAGGATTTTCGGAAGTTTGCCGATGCAGGCAATGGGGTACTTCTGATCACACATGATATTGAACTGGCGTTAGAGGTTGCAGACCGGATCGCGATCTTTATGCGGGAACAACGGTAGAGGAAGCCCTAGTCAGTGATTTTCAATCGGAAGAGCGGCTGCGTCATCCTTATACAAAGGCACTTTGGAGAGCAATGCCGGGCAACGGATTTCAGGTAATTCAGGGAATCAGCCCTATGTAAAAGATCTGCCAAAGGGCTGTGTATTTGGAACGAGGTGTCCGCAGTTTAGTAAAGAATGTGAAGGCGAGATACCGGAACGCGTGGTACGTTGTGGAACTGTCCGTTGCATTAAATGCAGTGAGGAAATTGTCAGAAAGTGAGCGGAAGAATGTTAGAAGTACAGGATATTACTTTTTCCTATCAAAAAACGGGAATCAGATATTAGAACATGTAAATCTTTCGGTAGGACCGGAAGAACGCCTTGGGATTCTTGCACCGAGCGGCTATGGCAAGACCACACTGTTAAAGATCATCAGCGGTTATATCAGCCCGGATGCGGGCAGAATCCTTGTAGACGGAGAGCCGCTTCCACAGAAAGGTTACTGTCCGGTACAGATGATATTTCAGCATCCGGAACAGGCAGTCAATCCACGACTTCGCATGCGAGAGGTGCTAAAAAGAAGGAGATGGCATCTCAAAAGAGCTGATCGAAGGACTTGGGATCGAAGAAGACTGGAAAAACCGTTTTCCGCAGGAACTTTCCGGGGAGAACTTCAGAGATTTTGTATTGCAAGAGCATTGGGGAAGGGAACAAAATATCTGCTCTGCGATGAGATCACAACAATGTTAGATTTTATTACGCAGGGACAGATCTGGAATTTTTTAATAGAGGAAACGAAAAGACGCGGGATCGGAATGGTGATTGTCAGCCACAGTCAGCCGCTTTTTAGACCATGTCTGTACCAGACAGATCAGATTGAACGAGAATCCGTGACACAAAAAAGGGATTTCGTTACAAAAGAGAGATTTTTCATAAGGATGACCGATATATAAATTGAGTATATACCGGACATCCTTTTTTTGGTATTACTTAGGTTTGGACAAAAGGGGATATGAACAATGCTGCGTATGGCAGTTTGTGATAAAGAAGAAGAGACCTGTTCTTTGATAAAGGCACTGGCAGAGGAAAGTATCGGCTGTAAGGTATGGACATTTCATTCCGATACGGAGTTGTTAGAGAGTAAAGAGAAATATGACATTCTCTTATTAGATATCGGAAATGGAGAGCCGACCGGGATTGAAACCGCAAGAAAAATCCGCCGGTGTTATGACCCGATCCTGATCTTCATCGCAGAGGGCAAAAAACATGTATTAGATGTATTTGATGTAGAGGCATTTCACTATCTGCTAAAGCCCATTGATGAGGAAAAGTTAAAAGAGGTCTTAAAAAGAGCGGAAAACCACTGCAAACTTCAAAAGGAAAAGGAACCGTTAATTATCCGTGTAAACGGAGAAAACTGTTATGTTCCCAAAGAAGAGATCCTGTATGCAGAAAATTATGCCAGAAAAGTGATCCTTCATTTAGGGGAAAGACAGATTGCCTATTATGCAAAAATGGGGGAACTAGAGGAACAGTTAGGAGAAAGTTTTTTTCGGGTACACAGAGGATACCTTGTGAACTTAAGGGCAGTCCGAAGTTATCATACGGCGGGAGTGGTTTTAAAGAATGGCGAAGAGATATTGATGGCGAAGAGTAAGTTTCAAAAGTTTGAAGAAGTGTACATGGATTTTTTGAGAAATTCAGATTAGAGGGAGGGAAAACAAATGAATATCCAAAACAGAATGGACAGCTCTTTAATGATGGACAGAGCGGTGCGAAAAGAGACAGAAGCTGCGTTCCCATACGAAATCCTACCGGGTATCCGGCCAGGGTGCGGATAACAGTAAATTATATGATAAATTAATTTCTAAGAATCAGGACGCAGATAAGACGGGAACAGATATGTTAGTCAAAAGGAGCAGATATTATTCAATCAGCGAGATTTCCAAAGAAGTGTCTAAAAAAGCAGAAGAGCTTTTAAAAGAAAAAGATATAGATAAATCCGACGAACAGACACAAAAAAGTGGGAAGAAGATGTGACATCCTTTCTGGCATTGCACAATACTTTATTAAACAGTCTGAAACGTATCGATACAGATGTGATGACTAAGTATGCAAAAGAACTGCAGAGCAATGCAAAGGAATACGAAAAAGCACTCGAAGAAATGGGAATTGTCATAGATGATTCCGGAGCATTTAGCATATCGAAAGAAGGACTGGTACAGTCTGACAACGAAAAGTGGCAGGAATTTGTCAAAAAGACACAGGCATTGTCAAAAGAGACGCAGACAAGTGCGAAGAGCAGTCTGGATTCCATTACCATAAACCGGATCTTACATGGGATCAGTTATAATAAATATGGAAAGGAAAGCTAAAGCCAATAAGATTAGGGTGGCAAAAGGCGGTTTCAAGTTTTTGGACTGGCAAATTGCACAAAAGCCAAGTCTGTTTTGTTCCGTTGTACGAAAATAAGAAAATCTAAGTCTGCCTGAGTCAGGTTGTGATGGAGGACGTGTACGTCTTAAACGCCCCGTCCATGGGGCATTAAGACTTTTGCTGCCGTCCATGGCAGCAAAACACTATACAGGAACAGGCAGACTAAGATTTACTAATTTTCTCCCAAAGTCACAAAAGCAGTCCCGGTTTTGTGCAAGTTGCCAGCCATTAAGTTGCGACCGCTTTTTGACACTCTGATCATAATAAGTAATAATCGAATAGAAAAAGACAAAGAACCCTGACAGGAATCCGCGCGCGTGATACGATATCACATAGATACTGTCGGGGTTTTTGACAAAATCAAAGAAATAATACAAAAGTCTGAAAATTAGAAAAACAATAGCTTAAAATCATTCAGATTAATTTGAATATTTGCATTTCTTTTCATTTAAAATGTGTTACAATAGATAAGAGTTTTTAACTCTTAAAAGGAGATAAGTGTGACATGTCGGATAAACCAGAGAACGGATTGAAGCAGGAGTTAGACCGCAGAAAGCGGATCAACCGGATCAAATCCATCATTGTATCCTTAGTGGGAATCTGGATGCTGGCATCTGTCATTTTGTGTGCAACACTTTTTGTAAAAAGTTATTCACTTAGAGAATAATCTGAACAAGGTACTGCAGAACATGCCGCAGGTAGAACAGGTGGAGAATGAAGAGACGAAGAATTCTCCGGATGCGGATACCGGAAAGAATGTGGAATACGGGAAGCAGGATCAGACCGGACAGGATGATGCAAACAAGAAGAAGGCAGACGATGGCGAAAAGTTAAAAGTATATCTTACTTTTGATGACGGACCAAGCACGAATACACAACAGATTCTGGATATATTAAAACAATATAATGTAAAAGCGACATTCTTTGTCATTGAAAGACAGATGACCTTTCGAAAGAAATGTATAAGAAGATCGTAGAGGAAGGGCATACCCTTGGGATGCATTCCTATTCTCATAAATATTCGGTAATATATGACTCCATGTCAGCATTTGAACAGGATTTTAATCAGATTCATGACTATCTGAAAGAAGTTACCGGAGTGGATTGCAAATATTATCGTTTTCCAGGAGGAAGCAGTAATCAGGTCAGCAACAGTGATATGCGGGAATTTATCCGATATCTGAATGACCGGGGGATTACATACTATGATTGGAATGTCTCAAGCGGAGATGCGACATCACAGGCATATACAGCGGATGAGCTGATACAGAATGTGATGGGAGATGTTACAAAATATAAGACATCGGTAGTGTTGATGCATGATTCTGCCGTGAAACCCGCTACCGTAGAAGCATTACCGGCACTGATCGAGCAGCTTCAGGGGATCGGAGCAGAGATTTTACCAATAGATGAAAATACAGCAACTGTACATCATGTCAGCATTGATGGGGAACAGGGACAATAAGAAAAAAGATGGAGGGACAACATGGGCTTTTTTTTAAAGATTTTAAAGAAGATGCATCTCAGGCAATGAAAGAATTAATGCCACAGGATGATGAAGTACTGGACGAAGAAGGAACAGATGAAGATGATCTGGTTGTAAATACGTTAGAAGATGAGTTAGACGTAGAGTCTGAGCTTTCTAAGTTGAACGGATTATTAGAATCTGTAGCCAAAGAAGAGACACCGGTCAAAGAGCCGGCACCTGAAACAACACAGGAAAAGACAACAAAAGCAGTGACAAATAAGGAGGAACCATTCATGAGCATGGAGAAAGAAACATCAGTAAATCCGATCAATCTGGGAGGAAAAGCAGAGTCTGTGATGCCGACAATGACACAGATGCATACACAGCAGGAAGCACCAATGAGAAAACCCGGAGCCGGTCGTAACTGATGAAGTGACATTAATTACTGAAGGAAGCAGTTTGACAGGTAATCTTTCTTCTAATGGTTCTATTGATATGAGAGGAACTGTGATCGGAGATGTTCAGTGTAACGGAAAGTTAACCGTAACCGGAAATATCCGTGGTAACACAACCTCAGCAGAGTTCTTTGCGGATAATGCAAAATTAGAGGGAGAAGTAACAACAACAGGAACCGTAAAAATCGGACTTGGTTCCGTAGTGGTTGGTAATATCACTGCAACCTCAGCAGTGATCGCAGGTGCGATCAAAGGCGACATTGATGTACAGGGACCGGTTGTGGTAGATACTTCAGCAGTTGTTATGGGAAATATCAAATCACGTTCCGTACAGATCAACAATGGTGCGGTTATTGAAGGATTCTGCTCACAGTGTTATGCAGATGTGGATGTAGAAAGCCTTTTTGTGGAAGAATAAGAGAAAAACAAGGAGACAGCCATGAAAAAGAGAGTATTATTAAAGCTTAGCGGAGAAGCTCTTGCAGGAGAAAAACATACCGGTTTTGATGAGGCAACTGTTGTCAAAGTGGCAAAACAGGTAAAACAGTTAGCAGATGATGGCGTGGAAGTTGGTGTTGTTATTGGCGGCGGTAATTTCTGGCGTGGAAGAACAAGCGAGAATATTGACCGTACCAAGGCGGATCAGATCGGAATGTTAGCAACCGTGATGAACTGTATCTATGTTTCGGAGATTTTCCGTTCCGAAGGAATGAAGACACAGGTACTGACACCATTTGAATGTGGCTCTTTCACAAAGTTATTTTCTAAGGACCGTGCGAACAAGTATTTTGAGCATGGAATGGTCGTATTTTTTGCCGGCGGGATCGGACAGCCGTATTTTTCAACGGATACTACGACCGTATTGCGTGCAGTAGAGATTGAAGCAGACGTTATCCTGTTAGCAAAAGCAATTGACGGCGTATACGACAGTGATCCGAAGGTAAATCCGAATGCAGTACGCTACGATGAGGTTTCCATTCAGGAAGTCATCGACAAGCAGCTTGCAGTTGTGGATCTGACTGCTTCTATCATGTGCATGGAAAATCATATGCCGATGTATGTGTTTGGGTTGAATGAAGAGAACAGTATCGTAAAAGCGATCAGCGGTAAATTCAACGGAACCGTAGTAACGGTATAAAACAGGAGGAAACAACATGGATGAGAGATTAGCCCCATTTGAGGATAAAATGAAAAAATCCTATCATAATCTGATAGAGGAACTTGGAACAGTGCGTGCAGGACGTGCGAACCCACATGTGTTAGATAAGATCAAGGTAGACTACTATGGTACACCAACTTCTTTACAGCAGGTGGCAAACGTAAATGTTCCGGAACCTAGAATGATTCAGATTCAGCCATGGGAAGCTTCTATGGTAAAAGAGATTGAAAAAAGCGATCAATATGTCCGATTTAGGAATCAACCCGACCAATGATGGAAAAGTGATCCGTTTAGTATTCCCGGAACTTACCGAGGAACGCAGAAAAGAGCTTGCAAAGGATGTAAAGAAAAAAGGTGAGGCTGCTAAGGTAGCGATCCGTAACATTCGCCGTGATGCAAATGATTCCTTTAAGAAATTAGGAAAATCATCAGAAGTGTCTGAGGATGAAGTAAAAGACTTAGAGACACAGGCACAGAAAATGACTGACAAATTTATAGCAGATATAGATAAAGCCATTGAAGAAAAATCCAAAGAGATTCTTACCGTATAGAAATTTTTGGAACACATGGGGACACAGCGGTATCGCCGTGTTCCCCTTTTTCTTTCATAAAGATTTTTGGAACTTCCATGGGAAGTTCATAGAAAGTAAGACGTAGGAGGAAGGACGATGAGGATTCCGCAGCATGTAGCCATTATATTAGATGGCAACGGAAGATGGGCAAAGAGTAAAGGAATGCCGCGCAATTACGGGCATACCATGGGAGCGAAGAATGTAGAGGTTATTTGTGAGGATGCCTATCATATGGGAATCCAGTATCTGACAGTATATGCTTTTTCTACAGAGAACTGGAACCGTCCGGATACAGAGGTAGAAGCACTGATGAAGCTTCTTGCGACCTATTTAAAGAACTGTATCAAAAGAGCAGATAAGAATAATATGAGGATCCGTGTGATCGGGGATATCAGCAGACTGGATGCAAAGTTCCGGAACACGATCCGCGAATTAGAAGAAGCAACCAAAAAAGAACACAGGACTGAATCTGCAGATTGCCCTGAATTATGGCAGTCGTGACGAGATGATCCGTGCGATGAAAAAAATGGTAAAAGACCATGATGCCGGTAAATTAGCGACAGAGGACATCACTGAAGAATGTTTTTCTTCCTATCTGGATACGAAAGATATTCCGGATCCGGATCTGTTGATCCGCACCAGTGGCGAGCAGCGTCTGTCGAATTATCTGCTTTGGCAGCTTGCGTACAGTGAATTTTATTTTACACCGGTTCCGTGGCCGGATTTTTCAAAAGCGGAATTAGAAAAAGCCGTAGAAGCGTATAATCAGAGAGACAGACGGTATGGCGGCGTAAAGGAGGAGGCATAATGTTTAAGACGAGACTGATCAGTGGAATCGTACTGGTTGCACTGGCATTATTACTGATCATTACAGGCGGAAACGTTCTATTGGGAGCACTGTGCGTAATTTCCCTGATCGGAATGTTTGAATTATACCGCATTTTTAAAATAGAAAAAGAACCGGCAGGAGTAGCAGGATATATAGCGGCCATCGTATATTATCTGAACCTGTTATTTGGTTTTATACCGGATATGATGATGTTCGTACTCAGTGTACTTGTGGTATTGATGTTTGTCTATGTATTTACTTATCCGAAATATAAGACGGAGCAGATGTTAGCGGCATTTTTGCGGTATTCTATGTGGCAGTGATGCTGTCCTTTGTATACCGGACGAGAATGCTTCCGATGGGAACTTACACGGTATGGCTGATCTTCTTATGCTCCTGGGGCTGTGACACCTGTGCTTATTGTGTCGGAGTCTTAATTGGAAAACATAAGATGGCACCAAAACTGAGTCCGAAAAAATCCATTGAAGGAGCAGTCGGAGGCGTTGTCGGAGCAGCCCTTTTAGCCATTATCTATGGATTTGTATTCAAGGATGCCATGGGATGTACCACACAGACCATCTGGTTTATGGCAGGGATCTGCGCAGTGGGAGCACTGATCTCTATGGTGGGAGATCTGACAGCATCAGCGATTAAGAGAAATTATGAGATTAAAGACTATGGAAAACTGATCCCGGGACATGGCGGGATCTTAGACCGTTTTGACAGTGTGATATTTACTGCACCGATCATATTCTATCTGGCATTGTATTTCATAAAATAGTAGAGGTTACCATGAAAAAAAAATAGCGATTTTAGGTTCCACAGGTTCAATTGGAACCCAGACACTTGAGATTGTAAGAGAACAAAAGGATATCTGTGTAAGAGCACTTGCCGCAGGAAATAATATTGATCTTTTAGAGCAGCAGATCCGTGAATTTCATCCGGTCTTAGCATCGGTACAGTCGGAGGAAAAAGCAGCGGATTTACGGCAGAGACTGCGTGATATGGACATTAAGATCGTTTCCGGCATGGACGGACTGATCGAAGTTGCAACAGAGCCGCAGGCAGAGATTTTAGTGACTGCAGTGGTTGGAATGTTAGGACTTCGTCCAACCGTGGAAGCCATCAAGGCAAAGAAGACGATCGCACTTGCAAATAAAGAGACACTGGTAACGGCGGGACATCTGATCATGCCGTTAGCAAAAGAGTGTGGGGTGCCGATCCTTCCGGTGGACAGTGAACACAGTGCTATTTTCCAGTCCTTAAATGGAGAGAGACAGAACCGGATCGCAAAGATTTTACTGACCGCTTCGGGCGGCCCTTTCCGTGGGAAAAAACGTGCAGAACTTGCGCATGTTACCTTAGAGGATGCCTTAAAACATCCGAATTGGAGCATGGGAAGAAAGATTACCGTAGATTCTGCAACCCTTGTAAACAAAGGCTTAGAGGTAATGGAAGCAAAGTGGCTCTTTGATGTGAAATTAGAGCAGATTCAGGTAGTCGTGCATCCGCAGAGTGTCATCCATTCGATGGTGGAATACGAGGATGGGGCAGTCATCGCGCAGCTTGGTACGCCGGATATGCGTCTGCCGATCCAGTATGCACTTTATTATCCGAACCGAAGAAGTTTAAGCGGAAAGCGTTTGAATTTTTACGAATTGGGAAGTCTGACCTTTGAAGAACCGGATATGGAGACCTTTCAGGGGTTGTCCCTGGCTATGAAAGCCATGAAGGCAGGCGGCAATATGCCAACGGTATTTAATGCGGCGAATGAACGTGCAGTTGCAATGTTTTTAGAGAAAAAATCGGATTTTGGAATATTCCCGAAATCATTGAAGCATCTATGGAACACGTTGATTTTAGGGAAAATCCAAGTTTGGAAAAAATACTGAGTACAGAACAGGAAGTATATGAGTATATAGAGAGCAGGTGGAAACCTTGAAAATCATTTTTGCAATATTAATTTTCAGTATCATGATTCTGTTCCATGAGCTGGGACATTTTCTGTTCGCAAAGCGGGCAGGGATCCGTGTCAATGAGTTTTGTATCGGTTTAGGTCCTACGCTGGTTGGATTTACAAAAGGTGAAACCAAGTATTCCATCAAATTGCTGCCTTTTGGCGGTGCCTGCATGATGGAAGGTGAGGACGGAGACAGCAAGGCGGAGGATTCTTTTCAGAGTAAATCGGTTGGGGCAAGAATTTCCGTAGTAGCCGCAGGACCGGTCTTTAATTTCATTATGGCATTTGTCTGCGCTCTGATCTTAGTGGCATGTACCGGATATGACAGACCGGTGATCAGCGGTGTTATGGACGGATATCCTGCACAGGAAGCAGGGATGAAAGAGGGAGATGTGATCAAAAAGCTGAATTCAAAGAAGATCCATCTTTACCGGGAAGTCAGCATTTATACCTTTTTCCACGGAGATCAGTCCATTGATGTGGTATATGAGCGTGACGGAAAGACACATGAGACAACGATCACACCGCGCTACGACAAAGAAAATGATCGTTATCTCTTCGGATTCTATGGAAGCGGCGAACGGACAAAAGGCGGTCCGGTCAAGACCCTGCAATACGGTGTATACGAAGTGAAATACTGGATCGCAAGTACCTTAGAAAGCCTTAAAATGCTTGTAACAGGACAGGTTGGGATCAATGAGATGTCGGGACCTGTCGGCATTGTCAAGGGTGTGAGTGATACCTATGAAGCAGGAGCGGCAGTCGGCTGGGTCTCCGTTTTTGTCGGAATGCTCAACTGGACGATCTTATTATCTGCGAACTTAGGTGTAATGAATCTTCTTCCACTTCCGGCATTAGACGGTGGAAGACTGGTATTTTTAATTATAGAAGCAATCCGTGGAAAGGGTTGACCCTGAGAAAGAGGGGATGGTCCATTTTATCGGGATCTGCCTTTTAATGGCATTGATGGTAATCATTATGTTTAATGATATACGAAAGCTCTTCTAGGAGGAATGGTATGGATACAAGAGAAGTACGGATGGGAAACCGTGTGATCGGTGGTGGCAGTCCGGTTATGATACAATCTATGACAAATACAAAGACGGAGGATGTTCAGGCAACCGTGGCACAGATCAAACGTCTGACTGCGGCAGGCTGTGAGATCATCCGGTGTGCAGTGCCTACGATGGAGGCGGCAAAGGCGTTAGGAGAGATCAAGCGTCAGATTGAGATCCCGCTGGTTGCCGATATTCATTTTGATTATAAGATGGCGATTGCCGCCATGGAAAACGGTGCGGATAAGATCCGTATCAATCCGGGCAATATCGGTTCAAAAGAGCGGATCCGTGCGGTAGTAGATGTAGCAAAAGAGAGAAATATCCCAATCCGGGTGGGTGTCAACAGCGGTTCCTTAGAAAAAGAACTGGTGGCAAAATATCATGGTGTAACAGCCGAAGGATTAGTGGAGAGTGCGTTAGATAAGGTACATCTCATAGAAGAAAACGGCTATGATAATCTGGTGATCTCTATTAAATCATCCGATGTCATGATGTGTGTACATGCGCATGAGCTGATCGCAAAAAAAGACAGATTATCCGCTTCATGTCGGTATCACAGAGGCAGGAACGATCACAAGCGGCAACATCAAGTCTGCGATCGGTCTTGGACTGATCTTAAATCAGGGCATTGGTGATACGATCCGCGTATCCTTAACTGGAGATCCGTTAGAAGAGATTAAGTCTGCAAAGCTGATCCTGCGTACTCTCGGTTTACGAAAAGGCGGCATTGAGGTAGTATCCTGTCCGACCTGCGGCAGAACGCAGATTAATCTGATCGCTCTTGCAAACCGTGTGGAAGATATGGTTGCTGATATTCCGTTAGATATCAAGGTTGCAGTCATGGGCTGTGTGGTAAACGGACCGGGGAAGCAAGAGAGGCAGACATCGGGATTGCAGGAGGAATCGGGGAAGGATTGCTGATCAAACATGGCGAGATCGTACAGAAACTTCCGGAAGAGGAACTCTTAGATGCATTGAGAAACGAACTGTTGAATTGGAGTGAGTAAGATGGCAAATGCCTTTTTAGAGGTCTTTCCTACATTACAACTAAATCACGAAATGAAGGGTCTTTTGTCAGAAGCCACGGTAACGAAAGTGGCTTCTAACCGTAACCGGGATTTTATCCGTGTCTATTTTGACAATACAAGGCTGATCCCGAAAAGAGATATCTGGCGGTTAGAAGAGGATATGAGACAGCAGCTTTTTCCAAATCAGAAGATGCAGATCAAGCTGATGGAACATTACCGCCTTTCCGGCCAGTATACGGCAAAGACACTTTTAGATACCTATAAAGAGAGCATGTTGTGTGAGATCAAAGAATACAGCCTGCTCCTTTATAATATTTTTAGAAAAGCCGAGATCCGCTTTGAAGAAGATATGCAGATGACGTTGATCTTAGAAGATACGTTAATCGCAAGGGAAAGTCAGGACGAGCTGATCGAAGTCTTAGATAAGATCATAAGAGAACGCTGTGGCATCCAGACGAAGTTCGACATTCAGTTCGTGGAGAAAAAAAGAGCCATTATAAAAAGATACCGACCATCAGATCGATTTAGAAGTCGAGAGTATCGTAAGGCGTACGGCGGCAGCAAAATCGGAGCATGAGCAGGAACACGCTGAGGACGAAATGCTCGGAGCAGTCGCAAAAGAAAACGAGGCAGATACTTCAAAGGCTCAGAGTCCGAAAGAGCAGAGTGCAAAAGTAGCCAAGACAAAGTCCGCTGCAGATGCGGGAAGCCGGCAGAACGGTAAGAAGGGTGGAGTTAAGAAGCACGAGTACGGTCTGAAGCGTTCCGACAACCCGGATGTATTCTACGGACGTGATTTCGACGAAGAAGCAGTGACGATCGATACAATACAGGGAGAAGTCGGCGAGGTCGTTATTCGCGGACAGATCAGCGATACCGATATGCGGGAACTTAGGAATGGAGAAAAACGATCGTCAAGATCGTCATTACAGACTTTACGGATACGATCGCAGCTAAGATTTTTGTAAAAAATGAGCAGCGGGATGAATTGATGGAGCATCTGAAAAAGGAAACTTCATCAAGATCAAAGGTGTTACAACGATGGACAAGTTTGACCATGAGATCGGGCTGTCCTTCTTAGCCGGTATGAAGAAAATCCCTGATTTTACCACGCCAAGATTAGATAACAGCATGGAAAAAGAGAGTCGAGCTGCATTGCCATACCAAAATGAGCGATATGGACGGTGTTTCTGATGTAAAAGACATCATCAAAAGGGCAAAATCATGGGGTCATAAAGCAATCGCAATTACTGACCACGGTGCAGTGCAGGCATTTACGGATGCGTATCATTCCGTCAGTCCTGAGGATGATTTTAAGGTCATATATGGAGTAGAGGCATATTTAGTTGACGATTTAAAAGAAATCATGACAAATTCTAAGAATCAGAGTCTGGATGATTCCTATGTGGTATTTGACTTAGAGACCACAGGATTTAGTCCAAACACTTGTAAGATCATAGAGATTGGAGCCGTGAAGGTGGAAAATGGAACGATCACGGAGCGTTTTTCGGAATTTGTCAATCCACAGGTACCGATTCCGTTTAAGATCGAGGAATTGACCGGAATCCGTGACGATATGGTCATGGGGGCGGAAACCATTGAAGAGATCCTGCCGCGTTTTATGGAATTTTGTGAAGGTTGTGTAATGATCGCACACAATGCAGAATTTGATATGAGCTTTATCCGCAAAAATTGTATGGATTTAGATATCCCATGCGATCATACGGTTGGCGATACGGTGGCAATGGCAAGAATCTTACTGCCGGCCTTACATCGTTTTAAATTAGATACCGTCGCAAAAGCACTGAAGATTTCATTAGAAAACCATCATCGTGCGGTAGATGATGCAGAATGTACGGCACACATCTTTGTGAAGTTCATTGAAATGTTAAAAGAGCGCCATATCGAGACACTGAATGATCTGAACAGTCTTGGGGCAACGTCGGTCGATACGGTGAAAAAAGCTGCCGACCCACCATGCGATCATCTTAGCACAGAATGAAGTCGGAAGGATTAATCTCTATCGTCTCGTTTCCGAATCGCATCTGACGTATTATGCGAAAAGACCAAGGATTCCAAAGAGTCTTTACCTAAAATATAAAGAGGGACTCTGTATTGGTTCTGCCTGTGAAGCAGGAGAACTGTATCAGGCAATCTTAAACGGAAGACCACAGGAAGAGATCGCAAGACTGGTCAATTTCTATGACTATTTAGAGATCCAGCCGCTGGGCAATAATATGTTCATGTTAGAGAGTGACAAAGCTCCGGTGGAGACCATAGAGGAACTTCAGGAGATCAACCGTAAAATCTGCCGGTTAGGAGAGGAGTTCCACAAACCGGTGGTCGCAACCTGCGATGTCCACTTTTTAGACCCGCAGGATGAGGTTTACCGAAGGATCATCATGGCAGGCAAAGGCTTTAAGGATTCGGATGATCAGGCACCGTTGTATCTGCGTACTACCGAAGAAATGTTAGCAGAATTTGAGTATCTTGGCAGTGAAAAAGCCAGGGAGGTAGTCATTACAAATCCAAATAAGATTGCGGCGATGTGTGAACGCATTGAGCCGGTGCGTCCTGATAAATGTCCGCCGGTGATCGAGAATTCAGACCAGATGCTGCGTGATATCTGTTATAACAAGGCACATGAGATGTACGGGGAAGAACTGCCGCCGATCGTACAGGAACGTTTAGAAAGAGAATTAAATTCCATTATATCAAACGGCTATGCCGTAATGTATATCATTGCACAGAAGTTGGTGTGGAAATCAAATGAAGACGGCTATCTGGTAGGTTCCCGTGGTTCCGTAGGTTCTTCATTTGCGGCAACCATGTCGGGTATTACCGAGGTCAATCCGTTAAGACCAAATTATTATTGTAAAAAATGCCACTACAGTGATTTTGATTCAAAAGAGGTATTAGCCTATGCAGGACGTTCCGGTTGTGATATGCCGGATAAGAACTGTCCGGTCTGCGGCGAGCCGCTGACGAAAGACGGCTTTGATATCCCATTTGAAACCTTCTTGGGATTTAAGGGAAATAAAGAGCCGGATATCGATCTGAACTTTTCCGGTGACTATCAGGGAAAGGCACACCGCTATACGGAGGTTATTTTCGGTGAGGGACAGACATTCCGTGCCGGAACGATCGGAACCTTAGCAGATAAGACCGCATTCGGTTATGTGAAGAATTATTATGAAGAGCGTGGAATTGCAAAGAGAAACTGTGAAATCGACCGGATCGTACAGGGCTGTGTCGGGATCCGCAGGACAACCGGACAGCATCCGGGTGGAATCATCGTACTTCCGGTAGGAGAAGAAATCTATTCCTTCACACCGGTACAGCATCCGGCGAACGATATGGAAACAGATATCATTACGACACACTTTGATTACCACTCAATCGATCACAACTTATTAAAATTAGATATACTCGGACACGATGATCCGACGATGATTCGTATGCTGCAGGATTTAACCGGAATTGATGCACAACAGATCCCTCTTGACGAACCAACGGTCATGTCCCTGTTTTTAAATACCAGTGCATTAGGAGTAGAGCCGGAAGATTTAGGCGGATGTCCGTTAGGTTCACTTGGAATTCCGGAGTTTGGAACCGATTTTGTTATCCAGATGTTAATTGATACAAAACCGCAGAGTTTTTCCGATCTGATCCGTATTTCGGGTTTGTCCCATGGTACGGACGTGTGGTTAGGAAATGCACAGACTCTCATCGAAGAGGGAAAAGCAACAATTTCCACTGCAATCTGTACACGAGATGATATCATGATCTACCTCATCAGTATGGGCTTAGAGAGTGAGCTTTCCTTTACGATCATGGAGTCTGTCCGAAAAGGAAAAGGCTTAAAGGATGAGTGGATCGAGGAAATGAAGGCACACAATGTACCGGACTGGTATATCTGGTCCTGCAAGCTGATCAAGTACATGTTCCCGAAGGCACATGCTGCTGCTTACGTTATGATGGCATGGCGAATTGCTTATTGTAAAGTATATTATCCGCTTGCCTACTATGCAGCATTTTTCAGTATCCGTGCTACGGCATTCAACTACGAGCTGATGTGCCAGGGAAAAGAAAAACTGAATTATTTTATCAAGGATTACGAAAAGCGAAAAGATACCCTGACAAAAAAGAGCAGGATACGGTAAAGGATATGCGTATTGTACAGGAGATGTATGCCAGAGGTTTTACTTTCTTACCGTTAGATGTCTATACCGCAAAGGCAAGGTATTTCCAGATCATAGATGGAAAGCTGATGCCGGCACTCAATACCATCGAAGGATTGGGGGATAAGGCGGCAGAAGCCATCGAAGATGCTGCAAAACAGGGAGCATTCCTGTCAAAAGATGATTTCAGACAGAGAACAAAGGTATCTAAGACCGTCATCGATCTGATGAGTGATCTCGGACTCTTAGAAGGACTTCCGGAGACGAACCAGTTATCCTTATTCGATTTTTAAATCAAGATTAAATGAAATGCGAGGTTGCTTTATGGATACATATAAAGTAAAAAATTAAATCATCCTATAAATTTAGAAATTGCAGTACCGGGTTCTAAAAGTATTACCAATCGTGCGCTTTTTTAGCGGCTCTTGGAAACGGAGCGGTGCATTTAAAGGGAGTCCTTTTTCGGAGGATTCGAGATACTTTTAAGCAGCTTAAAATCTCTTGGTTTTTCAGTAGAGCTGCGGGAAGAAGAAAAAGAAGTTACAGTAGGCGGCTGTGGAGGCATGATCCCAAAGAAAGAAGCAGAAATCTATGTGGGAAGTGCCGGAACGGCAGCACGTTTCCTAACAGCTATGCTGGCACTTTCCGAAGGAGTCTATACCATACAGGCATCGGAGCAGATGAAGCGCAGGCCTATGCGTCCGCTCTTTGAGGCATTAGAGCAGTCAGGGGCAGAATTCACCTATTTAGAAAAAGAAGGCTTTCTTCCGGTGCGTGTGCGTGGAAAACGCGGCGGTTTTAAAGAGGCATCGTTAGATATCAGCCGCAGTACACAGTTTTTAAGTGCATTGCTGATGATGGCACCTGTTTTAGGCGAAGATTTTACGATTCACATTACGAGTGAGAAAAAAGACGGTTCTTATATCAGGATCACAAGAAAGCTGATGGAACAGTTCGGCGTGGAATGTAACTTTGATGGAGATTCCTATCATATAAAAAAAAAAAAAAGGGACAGCAATATCAAAGAGAAGTTTATGAGATTGAGCCGGATGTCTCTGCGGCATGCTATTTTTATGCGATGGCGGCATTGACCGGAGGCAGGACCGTCGTAAAGAGTGTTCATAAGGATTCAATGCAGGGAGATCTGCGATTTTTAGAAGTGCTAGAAAAATTAGGCTGTCATGTCACAGATACCGAAGCAGGGATTGAAGTGACAGGAACGAATGACGGACATTATCCGGGAATTACCGTAGATATGAACGATTTTTCTGACCAGACGATGACGCTTGCAGCATTAGCTCCATTTGCGGATTCGCCAACGACCATCCGAAATATCGGACATATCCGTTTACAGGAATCGGACCGGTTATCTGCGATTGCCAAAGAATTAACAAAAATGGGGATCCGGGTAGAAGAAGGAGAAGATTTTTAGTCATTTATCCGGGAATACCAAAGCCATCATTGGTCAGTACCTATGAGGACCACCGGATGGCAATGGCATTTTCCCCTGATCGGTTTAAGAAGCGAAGGAATTGTCATAGACAATCCGCTATGCTGTAAAAAGACGTTTGAAGAGTATTTTACTCTGTTAGATCAGATCATAAAGGAGCACCGTTAAGGTTTCCCGTTAGTCTTTTACTCCGGCATGGAAAGTGTTGATATTAGCAGCACCGGTGGTCGGAGTATAGAAGACCGTATCGTTTTCATTCAGTCTGCGGAAGTAGACAAACTGTGAGGTAATATTGATATCCGTATAAATACCCTCAGAAATCACTTCGGAATCCGAGCCGTCTGTCTGCATACGGCAAAGGGCAGGATTCTGATTTCTGCAATAGTAGATCGTACTGCCATAGACATTGAAACAGTCCACACGCTCATTTGTTAAGACGGTTGTCTCTTTGGTGTTCAGATTTACTTTTGTTAAGCAGTAATTGTTCGAACAATCCATATAGTAAGCCGTATCACCATCGACGATCGGCATCCAGCAGTCTCCGTCAAAAATCCGGTTAGAACTTTTGGTTTCCGCATTCATGGAGTAGATGTGACGGTCGTTTTCTAATCCGTTGTAATATAAATAATTGCCATTGGTAGAGCAGGTATAATAAGGCTGATCCTTAACCTGTTCTTTTTTCTTTTCCATCAATTTTACACGGTACATGGTAGTCGCAGTGTCCTTGTCATAGTGCAGATAGTACATATAATTGCCCAAAAGGGAGGCGTACATGGAAGGCTCCGGGTCTAAGATCACACGTCCTTTTCCGTTTTTGCGGTTGATACGGCAAAGGCTGTTATTATTCCAGCGTAAAAAGGAAAAATCACTGTTCTCTGCCTTATTGTTTCTGGCATAGTAAATGTAGTGCTCATCTGCATTGATAAAGGTTGCGGTGTCGTTGCTTAATTTTTTTACATCATCTCCATTTAAAGACATGGAGTAAAGGCGGTAATTGTCATCGGGATTTGCAAAATAGACGGTACCGTCATACTCATAGAGAATGCCGCCGTTATAAAGGTTTCCGGCAGTGTTTCCGTTAACATAGGTGTCATTAAAATGGGTTTTTGTATGGAAAAAAATGTATGAGCCAGATGGCAATGATAAGCAGTACGGCTGCAATCGGAAGAATCCATTTCATCTTTTTTAATCATGGTATGTATGCTCCTTCTAAAATATATTTAAAATTCATGTAAAATTATAGTTCATACGATGCTTTTTCGCAAGGAAATCTTGATATCAAAAGCGGGATAGGGTATGATAGAAAAAAATATGACAGGGTGGAAAAAATGAAAGATTTACTGGAAATACGAGAGGAAATAGACCGCATTGACGGTCAGATGATCGAACTCTATGAAAAGCGCATGGAGTGTACCGCACAGGTGGCGGAATATAAGATTTCGACCGGAAAGAAGATTTTTGATAAAGAGCGGGAGCAGGCAAAATTAGAAAAAGCAGAGAGCCTTGCATCAAATACATTTAATAAACGAAGCGTCAGGGAACTGTTTGAGCATATCATGTCGATGAGCCGGAAACGTCAGTATCAGATTTTAACCGAACAGGGATTGACAAAAAAGCCGGATTTCATCTGTGAGGACAAGCTGGATTTTACCAAGGCAAGAGTGGTTTTTCAGGGTGTGGAAGGAGCGTACAGCGAAGCAGCCATGAAAGAATTCTTTGGCAGTGACACAGACAGTTTTCATGTGGAAACGTGGCGGGATGCGATGGAAGCTATTAAAAACGGAGAAGCGGATTATGCGGTACTTCCGATCGAGAATTCCTCAGCGGGAAGTGTTCGTGAGAACTACGATCTGTTAGTCGAATATGACCACTGCATTGTCGGTGAGCAGATCATAAAAAATCGAACATGTGCTGTTAGGACTGCCGGAGGCAGAACTTTCAGATATCGATCAGGTCTATTCCCATCCACAGGCGTTGATGCAGTGCAGTAAGATATTAGAAGAACACCGTGACTGGGAAAAGATCAGCTTAAAGAATACAGCTGTTTCTGCAAAAAAGTCAAAGAGGATGGAAAGAAGAATCAGGCGGCAATTGCAAGCAAACTGACTGCCGAATTATACGGGCTTAAGATCTTAAAAAGAAAATCTTTCGAATAATGCAGATAATTATACAAGATTTATCATCGTGACCGGAAAGCATGTCTTTGAAAAAGATGCGAAGAAGGTCAGCATCTGCTTTGAGATCCCGCATCAGAGCGGTTCTCTTTATCAGATGATCTCACATTTTATCTTTAATGGGATCAATATGACAAAGATTGAATCGAGACCGATTCAGGGAAAGAACTGGGAATACCGGTTTTTTATAGATATTGAAGGAAATCTGAATGACGGAGCAGTACAGAATGCATTAAACGGTTTGTCAGAAGAGACAAGCAAGTTAAAAATACTGGGTAATTATTAAGTGAGAAGAGGCGTAATGAAATGAAAAGTGCAGGCGAATTGATATTATACAAAGATTTTAACGGAACAGATGAAGAGATTTTTTATCCGATGGCATCGATCATTGAGCGGAGCAGACGCGGCGGAATGGATGCTAAGGAGGAGAGGCAGAAGTTCTACGAGTGTTTTCATCGATTGTTAGAAATATCTGCAAGTCATGGTTTTCAGGGAAATCTGTGGCATAACTATCTTACATATCTGTTGATCAGCAATGAAAATGCATACAGCAGAGCCTGTGAAATACGCGGAAATATCGAGGGAAGCATCAATGAGATCGCTCTGCATGATTTTGAGGTTTTCCGTTATTTCTTTGAATTTGATCTGGAAGAATTAGGACGAAAACTCGGGTAGACTGTATTCCGGTACTTTTGCACTATGAGCGGTTTGAAGGAAACGGCAAGGTATTTAACAGCAGGATCCGCGACCGCATCTGTGATCTGAGTGTCCGGTTAGAGCAGACCGAAAATGTATCGGAATTTAAAGACTGTGTTACGGAATTTTACCGGGATTTTGGAGTGGGAAAACTCGGACTGCACAAGGCATTCCGCGTGGAACACCATGAAAATGGTGCAGGGATCGTACCGATCACAAATATCGCACATGTCCATTTAGACGATCTGGTCGGTTACGAACTTGCAAAGAAAAAAATTAGTAGAAAATACGGAAGCATTTGTAGAAGGCAGGGCAGCAAATAACTGTCTTTTATTTGGAGATGCGGGAACCGGAAAGAGTTCAAGTATTAAGGCGATCATCAATCAGTATTATGATAAAGGTCTTCGGATGATCGAAATTTATAAGCACCAGTTTGGAGACTTACAGAGTGTGATCGCGCAGATCAAAAATCGTAATTACAAATTCATTATTTATATGGATGATCTGTCTTTTGAGGAGTTTGAGATCGAATATAAGTATTTAAAGGCAGTCATTGAAGGCGGCTTAGAGAAAAAACCGCAGAATGTTTTGATCTATGCAACTTCAAACCGCAGACATCTGATCCGCGAGAATTTCAGCGACAAAGAAGAAGTCAGAGAGGATATGCATACTTCCGATACGGTACAGGAAAAACTTTCCTTAGTATACCGTTTTGGCGTATCGATCTATTTTGGCGCACCAAACAAAAAAAGAATTTCAGGAGATTGTGAAAGTTCTAGCAGAGAAGCATGGAATCAACATGCCGCAGGAGGAACTCCTTTTAGAAGCCAATAAGTGGGAGTTAAGCAACGGCGGGCTGTCAGGAAGGACTGCCCAGCAGTTCATTGACCATCTGCTTGGAACGATGAAATAGTACCTGAGAGGAGAAATACATGAGGATTACAACATTTGCAGCAATCTATGTCGGTTCTTATGAGGTCAGCTTAAAGATCACGGAAATCTCAACAAAACGCAAGATAAGAGAGATTGATCTGATCAGAAGCAGGATCGGGATCGGCAGAAATATTTATAAACATAAAAAAGTGGAAACAGAAGTCATGGAAGAACTCTGTGAGATCCTTTCAGAATATGAAGAGATCATGAAGTCTTACAGGGTAGATGCTTACCGTGTCTATGCAGGAGCCTTTTTAAAGGATGCAGGAAATGTTCTTTTGTCTTAGAGCAGATCCGGATCAGGACAGGACTGACTTTACAGATTTTAAGCAACTCCGAGCGGAGGTTTATCGGATATCAGTCAGTTGCGGCCAGAGAAGAATTTGATGCTATGACAAAAGAGGGAGCGGCGGTTGTCGATGTCGGCGGCGAAAGCATCCAGATCACACTCTTTTCCGAGGGCGGTGTGGTAACGACGCAGCACCTTGTTCTTGGAACCATGCGTTTGCGGGAACAGCTTGCAGGGATCGGAAATACGGTTGCCCGTTTTGAAAAGCAGATGGAGGAGCTGATCAACAAAGAGATTGAAGTATTTAAGGCGATGTATCTGAAAAAAAGAGAACTGCGTTATCTGATCTTTTTAGGTGATTACAGCTTAGAACTGATGGAGAGTATTCAGGGAAACGGTGAGATCAAAACGGCAAAAACAGAAGTCTTTGCAGAACATTTAAAGGAGTTAGGCAGACAGACTCCGGAAGATGTGGCAGAGCAGTTGAAGTTGTCTACGGTAGACCCGCTGTTGTTACCATCCATTGTGATGTACCGCTGCATTGCACAGGAGCTTGGAACCGGCGAAGTCTGGGTTCCGGGAAATAATATCAGTGACGGTATGGCATATCAGTATGCAAGTGAGAATAAATTATTAAAATCCGTACATGATTTTGATAACGACGTATTAAGTGCGGCGACCAACCTCTCGAAACGTTATCACAGCTATTCACCGCATATTGATGCACTGACAAAAATGTCAACCATGATTTTTCATGCAATTCAGAAAGTACATGGTATGGGAAGCAGAGAACTATTGCTGCTTCAGGTCGCAGCCATCCTGCATGATTGTGGAAAATTTGTCAGTCTTGCCAACGGACCGGACTGTGCCTATGACATCATCATGGCATCAGAGATCATCGGACTGTCCCATTTAGAACGTGAGATCGTGGCAAGTACCGTGCGCTACAACACCAGACCGTTAGACCCCTATGAACGGGTAGCCGATAAAATGGATGTACAAAGCTATATGACAGCAGCGAAGTTAGCTGCCATCCTTCGGGTGTCTAATGCATTAGACCGTAGCCATAAACAGAAATTCAGTACGATCAAAGTTGTATTAAAAAATAAAGAACTTCTGATTACGGTAGAAACAAAAGATGACATTATTTTAGAAAAAGGGCTGTTGGCAAATAAATCAGACAGCTTTGAAGCAATCTTTGGGATCAAACCGGTTCTTCGGGAAAAGAGAAAGTTATAAGGAGGAAACAATGGAAGAAAAAATGTTTTTTTAAGCCCGGAATATTATGAAAACAGGGAATTAAGCTGGCTGAAATTCAACGGCAGAGTCTTAAATGAAGCACGGGATAAATCCATTCCTCTTTTAGAGCGTTTAAAATTTGTCAGTATCACATCCTCAAATCTCGATGAATTTTTCATGGTAAGAGTCGCGTCCTTAAGAGATATGGTGCATGCGGATTACAAAAAAACAGATATTGCGGGAATGGCGGCAACGGAACAGTTAGAAAAGATCAATGTGGCAACCAGAGAACTGGTGGAGCTACAGTATTCCACCTATAACCGTTCGCTGGTTCCACAGTTAGAAACGAAGGGAATCCGCATCATCGATGCTTTTGAAGAATTGACTGCAGAGCAGCAGGAATTTGTGGATAAATATTTTGAGGAAACGGTTTATCCGGTGCTTACGCCGATGGCTGTAGATGCGTCCCGTCCGTTTCCGTTGATCCGTAATAAGACCTTGAACATTGCCACATTTTTATTAAAAAAAGGTGAGAAAAAGAAAGAAGAGAACTATGAATTTGCTACGGTACAGGTGCCGGGAGTACTACCGCGTATCATACCGATCCCGGATGGAGAGAATCACAGTTTTATCCTGTTAGAGCAGATCATTGAAAAAATATGGAACGGCTTTTCTTAAATTACGATGTAATTTGTGCTTATCCATACCGTATCATGAGAAATGCAGACCTTACCATTGATGAGGACGAAGCAGAGGATTTATTACAGGAAATCCAAAAGCAGTTAAAAAACGTCAGTGGGGCGAGATCATCCGATTAGAGGTCGAGGATAAGATTGACAAAAAAACTGCTTCATTTTTTAAAGGATGAGTTACAGATTCCAAAGGATGATATCTATAAAATTAACGGACCGCTGGATCTGACATTTTTAATGAAAGTCTATGGCATTGAAGGTTGTGATGATCTGCGTTATGCACCGTACAAACCGCAGAAGGTGCCAAAAATCCCGGCAGGCTGCGACATCTTTGAGGCAATCCGAAAAGAAGATATTCTGCTGCATCATCCATACCAGACCTTTGATCCGGTCGTGGATTTTATCCGTCAGGCGGCAGTGGACCCGGATGTACTGGCCATCAAACAGACCCTATACCGTGTCAGCGGTAATTCGCCGATCATTGCATCCTTGGCACTAGCTGCAGAAAACGGAAAACAGGTATCTGTTTTAGTAGAGTTAAAGGCACGTTTTGATGAAGAGAATAACATTGTCTGGGCGAAAAAATTAGAAAAAGCCGGATGTCATGTTATCTATGGTTTAGTCGGTTTGAAAACACACAGTAAGATCGCACTGGTGGTACGAAAAGAAGAAGACGGTATCCGCAGATATGTTCATCTTGGAACCGGAAACTATAACGATTCGACGGCAAAATTATATACTGACTGTGGAATTTTTACCTGCTCCGAGGCAATCGGAGAGGATGCTACGGCAGTCTTTAATATGCTCTCCGGCTATTCCGAACCGTCTACATGGAATAAATTAGTCATTGCACCGATCTGGCTTCGTAAGAAGTTCTTAAGCCTGATCCAGCGTGAGACAAGGAATGCAAGGGCTGGAAGGGAAGCAAGGATCGTAGCAAAGATGAATTCTCTTTGTGATCAGGGGATCATTGCGGCACTTTATGAAGCATCGGCAGTAGGAGTCAAGATTGATTTAGTAGTCCGCGGTATCTGCTGTCTGAAAACGGGAATTCCGGGGATCAGCGAGAATATCCATGTGCGTTCCATTGTCGGAAACTTCTTAGAGCACAGCAGGATCTTCTATTTTTATAATGACGGATTTGAAGATGTCTACATGGGAAGTGCAGACTGGATGCCAAGAAACTTAGACCGCCGTGTAGAAATCCTGTTTCCGGTAGAGGATGAACAGTTGAAAAAACAGGTGATGCACATCTTAGAAGTAGAGCTTGCAGATAACGTCAAAGCCCATATCCTGAATGCCGACGGTCAGTATGTGAAAGTCGATAAACGTGGAAAAGTGTTAGTCAATTCACAGGAGCAGTTCTGTGAGGAAGCGAAGAACAGCTTTGTGGAAGAAAAAGAGGAACACAGAGAGCGTGTCTTTATTCCGGCGGAACAGGCAGAGGATGACAGACAGTAGGAGGAACAGGGAATGGAAACAAAGATTTTATTTGCAGACATTGACGGGACACTGCTCAATGACCAAAAGGAGATTCCAAAAGAAAATATGACAGCCATTCAAAAAGCGTTAGACTGTGGACATTATGTGGTTGTGGCAACCGGAAGACCATTAGACAGTGCCAAGGCGGTGGCAAAGGATTTAGGACTGATGATGCCAGGATGCTATCTGATTGCCTATAATGGAGCGATTGTTTACGATTGTGGAAATGAAAAGGTCTTAAAAAAAAGAGTCTCTTCCACTTGCCTATGTAAAAGAGTTGTTTGAACGTGCAAAAAAAGCGGGGCTTTACATTCAGACTTACAAGGGCAATCAAATCATTACGACACAGGATTCGCCGGAGTTAGAGGCATACCGCAATCATACCAAGCTGCCTTATCAGGTCGTGGAGGATGTGTTTGCGGTGTTAGATGAAGAACCGCAGAAAGCAATGCTGATTCATTTAACCGACAAGTCTAAATTAGAGCAGTTTCAGAAGGATAATATGGAGTGGCAGGAGGGAAAATGCATCAGCCTTTTCTCTATGGACACCTATTTAGAATACTGCCCACCGGGAGCAACAAAAGCAGCCGGTGTGGATTTCATATGTGAATACTTAGATGTTCCGCTCAAAAACACCGTCGCAGCCGGTGATGAAAGGAACGATATCCCGATGCTGCAGGAGGCACACATCGGAGTTGCAATGAAAAATGCAAAAGAGGAAGTGAAAGCGTGTGCAGACTATGTGACGCAACGCACGAATAATGAGGCTGGAATCGCAGAAGTAATTGAAAAATTCTTACTGTCCGAATCATAACAGATCACGGATAGTAAGAATATCAGATGTCACCTCAAAGCACCCCGGCGGCTTTTTTTGATCGGAATGAGAATCTCATCCGGGATCAAAAGGCCGCCTTTTCCTGTGCCTAAATGCAGGTAGGGTTTATTTGCTCCGTGATAATCAGAACCACCGCTGATCAATAGATCGTATTCTTTTGCGATTCGGCGAAAATTGCGTTCGTCTCCAGGAGAGTTTGCTGAATGGACAGCCTCAATACCGGTCAGTCCATGCTCTTTGAGTTCTTGGATAAATGCTTTTAAACGGTCAAAATTCATATGACAGAGTACCGGATGTGCAAAAAATGCAACGCCGCCGGCGAGCCGGATTAACCGGATCGCCTCAAACGGATCGATTTTTCGCGTGGCACATAGCAGCGGCATCCGTCTCCGAGATACTTTGCAAATACGGTTTCACGGTCTTTGACCATACCGTGTTCCACCAGATATTTAGCAAAATGAGCACGGGTAATGACGCTTTCGGGATTTTCACGATATAAATCCTCCATGGTAATCGCAAACCCTTCTTTTTGCAAAAGAACCGTCATTTTTTCGTTTCGAAGATCACGGCTGTTGACAAAGGTATCTAAATGCTTTAAAAAATCAGGATTGTTTTCATCAATATAATATCCTAAAATATGCACTTCTTTTCCTTCGTAGTCGGTAGACAGCTCAATCCCCGGGATCAGTTCAATGCCGGCTTCTTTTGCAGCCGGGCGGGCATACTTCAAACCGCCAATGGTATCATGGTCAGTCAGGGCAAAGGCATGAAGTCCCGCCTGCTTTGCAAGTGCGACAAGTTCGAGCGGTGTGTCCGTGCCATCGGATTCTGTAGAATGTACATGTAGATCGATCATGGAAAAACCTCTTTTCTGGATAGATATTTTCTTCATTTTCTCAAACAATTTCCAGTGGGTCAAGTAGAAAGATAAGTGTCTAAACCACCTTGCGAAAAAGGACTCTATATAGTACAATAAAGCCGATATTTGATGATTCATTCCAAAAGAGAAACATACGGAAAAATTCGTTGAGTGAGGTAGTATTATGGAAGAAAAAGTAATTACAGATGTAGAACGAAATAATCTGACAGCAATGAGGGCATATATCATTGATACCGTGGTAATGTTGACGTTTTGTGTATTGCAGGCAGCGACCGGATTGCAGACATGGCTGTATGTGCTTGGACTTTCGATATTGGGACTGGTTCCGGCGGGACTGGAACTGGCGTACTGGAAAAAGACCATAACACACCGATGATCAAGCATTTTGTTGCCATTGGTTTTGCGATTTTTTATAGTGTTGCATTGTTTACGGCAAAAAATAATCTGGTATTTGCATTTGTAATACCTATGATCCTGATCGTCTCCGTATATAATGATGTGCGGTATTCCATTATGATCAATACAGGAACCGTAATTGAAAGCCTGCTAGTGGGAATTATCGGAGCAAAGACCGGAAGATTCGGTTATGCCGGCAGTGATTCTGCGATTATCCAGGTCGTGATCATGATCTTAGTGGGAATCTATTCGATTATGGCAGCAAGAACTGCACAGAGCAATGCAGAGCACAAGGTAGGACGGATCAAAAAGTGCAAAGCCAGACGGAGGCAGTTTTAAAGAATATGGAGGAACTCTCCGAGACCTTAAAGACAGGAATTGAGGCAACTTACATAGATTTAGAAAAATTAGAGCGTGCATCCGGCGTCACCAAAGAAGCAATGCAGGGCGTTTCCGTGGGAGCAAACGATACAGCATTAGCCGTACAGGATCAGCTTTTACAGACAGAAGAGATCCAAAAGAAAGTAGATGTTGTCAATGATGCGAACGAGCAGATCGTAGACAGTATGCAGCAGACCCTTTCCGTTTTAAAAAGACGGAAATCAGGACATGGAGGTACTGGTACAAAAAGTAGAAGTATCAGTAAAAAATGGTGCAGATGTTGCGGAAAAACTCCAGACACTGGATAAATACATGGAGCAGATGAATACGATCGTCGAACTGATCAAAAGCATTGCTTCCCAGACAAGCCTGCTTGCACTGAATGCAAGTATTGAGGCGGCAAGAGCCGGGGAGGCAGGAAAAGGATTTGCGGTAGTGGCAACGGAGATTTCCGGCATGGCATCCCAGACCAATGAAGCAACGGTACATATTACGGAGCTGATCGAAAATGTATCGACTGCCATTACGGAAGTGGTAGAGGTTATTTACCAGATGATTTCCGGTATCAATGAGGAAAAACAGTCCGTAGAGAATACCGCGGGAAGTTTTCAGTCCATCCAGCATAATACCCTTGCAATACAAAGCCAGGTGGAAAATCTGACACACAGTGTAGAGGAGTTAAAAGAGGCAAACCGTGTGATCATGGAGTCCATTCAGACCATTTCCGCCGTTTCAGAGGAAGTGTCTGCCCATGCAGGTGAGACCATGAATGCCGAAGAAGAAAATACAGACACTTTGAAAAAGATTGAAGAGAGAATGAAAGTCTTAGTCAAAACGGTCAGTGAGAAAAACACTCAGAATTGAGTCTTGTAAAGAATAAGCGGAAGATGATGGATTAGCATTGTATTCAAAATCTTTTGGCAAAAATGTAGTATAAAACAATTGACATCGTAGAAGGTCTGTGATATAGTAATGAAGTTGTTAGAAAACAAAGTAGAGTATCCACTCTCACCTTAGCGCAAATGAGCGACTAAGCGTTCATATTTCAGATGACAATGTTTATTTGAGTAATGATTGTGGATAGTCTGCCTATCCACTTTTTTTTTCGAGCAAAATCAAATAATAATTTGGAGGTATAAGACCATTAGCGAGTTAATGATCAATGAACAAATCAAAGATAAGGAAGTACGTCTGATTGGTCCGGACGGCGAACAGCTTGGCATCGTGTCATCCAGAGAAGCTTTGAAACGTGCCGAAGAGGCAGAGTTGGATTTGGTGAAGATTGCACCGAAGGCAAAACCACCGGTTTGTAAAATTATTGACTACGGAAAATACAGATACGAACTGGCGAGAAAAGAAAAAAGAAGCAAAGAAAAAGCAGAAAACCGTTGAGGTCAAAGAGATTCGTCTGTCTCCAAATATTGAAGCAAACGATTTGAACACGAAAATGAATTCTGCGCGCAAGTTTCTTGCAAAAGGCAATAAAGTAAAGGTTCCCCTGCGTTTCAGGGGAAGAGAAATGGCACATATGAATAGCAGTAAGCACATCTTAGATGACATCGCAAAAGAGTTAGAAGAGGTGGCAGTAGTGGAAAAAGCACCAAAGGTAGAGGGCAGAAGCGTTTCTATGGTGTTGGCAGAGAAAAAAAATAATACAACTAGGAGGAATATATCATGCCAAAAATTAAGACAAACAGAGCAGCAGCAAAACGTTTTAAAAAGACAGGAAGCGGAAACTTAAAGAGAAATAAAGCATACAGAAGACATATCTTAACCAAGAAGTCTGCAAAGACCAAGAGAAATCTGAGAAAGCAGCCGTTAGTAGATTCTACAAACGTTAAGAATATGAAGAAGATTTTACCATATTTATAAGAATCAGATTAGGAGGAAAAGATCATGGCAAGAGTTAAAGGCGGAATGAACGCAAAGAAAAAACATAATAGAACATTAAAATTAGCAAAAGGATACAGAGGAGCCCGTTCCAAACAGTATCGTGTTGCAAAACAGTCTGTAATGAGAGCTCTGACAAGTGCTTATGCCGGAAGAAAACAGAAAAAACGTCAGTTCAGACAGTTATGGATTGCTCGTATCAACGCAGCAGCTCGTATGAACGGAATCTCTTACAGCCAGTTTATGCACGGTTTAAAATTAGCAGGTGTTGAGATGAACCGTAAGATGTTAGCAGAGATGGCAGTTAATGATGCAGAAGGATTTGCAACATTAGCAGAATTAGCAAAAAGTAAAGTAGCTTAATGAAATTTAGGACAACTTCATGTGAAATACAGAAGTTGTCCTTTTTAAGGAGGAAACGGTATGAGTATTTTAGTGACCGGAGGTGCCGGATTTATTGGAAGCCACACCTGTGTAGAACTTTTAGAAAACGGATATGATGTAGTTGTCGTTGACAACCTGAGCAACTCCTGCGAGAAGTCTTTAGAGCGTGTTAAAGAGATTACCGGAAAAGAGGTTACTTTTTATAAAGGCGACATTTTAGACAGAGAGTTCTTAGAAGGCGTTTTTGAAAAAGAGGACATTACATCCTGTATTCATTTTGCCGGTTTGAAAGCAGTTGGTGAATCAGTCGAAAAACCATGGGAATATTATCACAATAATCTGACCGGAACCTTGATCTTAGTGGATGTATTGAAAAAATATGGTGCGAAGAATCTGATTTTTCATCTTCTGCAACCGTTTATGGAGATCCGGCACAGATTCCGATCACCGAAGAATGTCCAAAAGGTCAGTGCACGAATCCATATGGCTGGACAAAATCCATGTTAGAGCAGGTTCTGACGGACATTCAAAAGGCAGATCCGGATTGGAATATTGTACTGCTTCGCTACTTTAATCCGATTGGCGCACATGAGAGCGGTTTAATCGGAGAAAATCCAAATGGGATTCCGAACAATCTGATGCCTTATATCACACAGGTAGCAGTAGGAAAGCTGAAATCCCTGGGTGTATTTGGTAATGACTATGATACGCCGGATGGAACCGGAGTGCGTGATTTTATCCATGTTATGGATTTAGCAAAAGGCCATGTAAAAGCCTTGAAAAAGCTAGAAGATCATTCCGGACTCAGTATTTACAATTTGGGAACCGGAGTGGGATACAGTGTCTTAGATGTGGTAAAGAATTTTGAAAAAGCAACCGGAATTCAGATTCCATATGAGATCAAGCCTCGCCGTGCCGGAGATATTGCAACCTGCTATTCGGATGCATCCAAAGCAAAAAGAGAGCTTGGCTGGGAAGCAGAATACGGAATTTTAGAAATGTGCCGTGACTCCTGGAACTGGCAGAAAAAAGAATCAAACGGCTATTAGATCGAAAATTGTCGAAATTCATCAAAATGTCTGTTTTGTCGAAAACAGGCATTTTTTTGTTGAAATTTTTGTGAAAAATCATAAAATAGTAAATATATGGGGTATGAGAAATTGTAGGGCATGCAAATAGCAGTACATCATAAAAATCTTAGATTCATGTCTGATATCGAGTTTAAATCCCAACAGAAACATTAAAAAATCATTTTATATAGTAAGAGAGCAGATTAGAAAAGTATGAAACAAATCGTGATTAGTATATTAAAAACAATCTTTAAAATTATTAAGGCTGTATTGTGTGTTGCAGGAGTGATGGCGGTTATTCTTTCTCTTGAAGTTACTAAGAATATTATAAAAGATAAAGAAAACGGAGATACCAATGACTCACAGGAAATTAGTATTGAAGTTTCCGGGAAAATTCCAGTACAACAGGTAGAACAAGAGAATGATAACAATAAGCAACATTATGCAACACTTCAAGAAGCATCGCAGCATACGGAAGTATTTACGGAAGAAGGGGGAGAGTACGATACGCAGATAGAACATATTATTGCAGTGTTTGAAAACAGTAAAGAGGTTATTGCAGCATATCAATCTGCAAAAAGTCCAAAACAAATGCACGTTTATGAAGAGTTAGCACATTTTCAAATAAGTAAAGAAGATGAAAAAAGAAAATATTTACATGTTCGTTCACATACGAAAGATTATTATAGAGGAGGAGAGTATGAAGATGATGCAAATGAAATGATAAGGAGTGAGTTGATCGGTAGTGATTATACACAGTCTGCTAATATAAGTTATCCAAGCGGACGTTTTGCCTATGGAGATACCCCTAAGTGTATGATGAAAAAGGGAGAAGATATCAGAAAACTTCGTGTAGAGGTCAAAAGCCTGATGGAATTATAGAACATAAGCATTTTGGAGAGATATGGTATTTTTGGTATTTTACAGATTTGCAGAGTGATAAAAGTGGACAAAAATTAAATTATACATTAGGGGCAGAAGAGGATGAGTAAGAAGAAAAAAGTATGGAGAATCATTACAGATGTATTAGCAGTGTTAGGGGTACTGTTTATCGTATACATGTCAGTTATGATTTATCAAGAAAGAAAAAATTGATTAAAATTGACCCTAACCTAGAAGAATCCTATACCGGTGAATACCCGCGTTATGTTAGCGAAGTCAACGAAGATGATATACCCGATGAAGAGTATTATCCAACCATGGAAGAAGCCCTACAAAAGGCAGATGTCTATTATGATGAGTATGAACCGTATCAGAAAAATATAGATAATCTTTTTAGTTGATATGGAGAATGAACAGTACAGATTCATCTATTATCAATCCATTCAAAAGAAAAAGAGTATGAATACGTTTGCAACGTTTAAGATACGGGAAGTGAACGGCAAAAACAGTATGCTTTTTTACGTTCTTATGTAAGGGACTCTGAAAAATTTTATAAAGGAATAGGAGATGCTGATAAGAATACAAAGGCACAGCTTGCAAGAAGTGACTATATGCAGCACTATGGAATTGACAAAAATGCAAGATTTGTATTTGGAGACATCATGGAAGCGAAACTGAAAAAAGGAGAAAGTGCAGAGGCACTGACCGTAGAAGGACAGAAACCGGACGCGGTGATTCCCTATGAAGAGAACGGAAAGCAATGGTATTTTTTGGTATTTTACAGATCTGCAGAGTGATAAAGAAGGAAATGAGTTAGAGTATACGTTAAAGCAGTAGCAAAACGGGAGAAGCATATGAATACATTTTTAGGCAAAAGCTAACAAATAAAACGATTGACCTGTTAGAAAAAGTAGAAGATAGAAAAACAAGGGAAGAAGAGGAAGATTGTTTAATTTTAGAGTCACCGACTATTTTGGCTATAATAAGTCTGCCTGCGTTAATTATACTAGGAATTATAGTTCCGATCATTGCCATCCGAGAGGGGGACTATATATGGGGGAATAATAGGTATGATCATATTTGGTGGAATGTGCAGTTGGCTGACAGGATATTCCTTATTTTGGAAAGTTGTGATAGATCATGAAAAGGTCGAATATCATAGTTTATTTTTTGGAATAGGGAGAAACTATCCACTAAAAGGATATCACAAGGGTATGTTATAATGAAATTGAAGAAATAGAGGTATATAAGGGAAAACGTAGGGTTTTTAAGGTATCTAGTGGTACTTATGGAATGGATGAATTGGTAGAGTGGTTTAGAGAGGAAGGGGTTTTAGTAGAGGATAATACTCCTAGAGAAGAATATTACAAGGTAATGTTGCATACAGAAAAAAGCATGGTTTTACATAATTGTATTAAATGTATTAGCATTCACTCCGGCAATAGTAGTTATCTTATATTATATGCACAGAGATATTCCATTAGAAACAACAAGAGAAGTGTTTGAAGCAATTGTATCCTATATAGTGATGATAGGCATGTATATAGCAACGTGGGTAGCAGTTGTCGGAGAAAAAACTTTTATCTAAAATATCAGGATGGAAAATATAGTTATCATCATTGGTTTCGTAAAGAAAAAAAAACCTTTGAATTAGATGAAAGAATCACTTATAAAGCAAGGGAAGATGGAATTGTTATATATCAAGATAACAAACGATTATTTTTAACCTCTCATGGTTATACAAATGCAGAGTTCTTTGGCAGAACTTTATTAGAAAAAAATATCAAATGTATCAAGGGAGAGCAGTATATGGAAAAATATAGGGATAAGGGTCAGGAAGAGATATGAAAAAAACTTTTAAATGTAATAAAGAAAATAATATGTGTGTTTGGTGGGATTATTTTGATCCTGGTTATACAGATAAGTATTTGTATTTGGAGACATCATGGAAGAGGAATTGAAAAAAGGAGAAAGTGCAGAGGCACTGACCGTAGAAGGACAGAAACCGGACGCGGTGATTCCCTATGAAGAGAACGGAAAGAAGTGGTATTTTTGGTATTTTACAGATCTGCAGAGTGATAAAGAAGGAAATGAGTTAGAGTATACGTTAAAGCAGTAGAAAAACGGGAGAAGCATATGAATACATTTTTAGGCAAAAGCTAACAAATAAAAACAATTGACCTGTTAGAAAAAGTAGAAGATAAAAAAGCAAGGGAAGAAGAGGAGGAAGATTGTCTGGTAGTTGATGCTCCTACAGTATATGCAATCATAGGCTTACCAACCTTGATTATCTTAGGAATTATACTTCCAATCCTTGCTATCCAGGAGGGGGAGTATTTATGGGGAATAATAGGTATAATTATGTTTGGTGGAATGGGAGGCTGGTTAAGCGGATTTGCTTTATTTTGGAAAGTTATAATAAATCATGAAAAGGTAGAATTCCATAGTTCTATTTTTGAATAGGAAGAAGTTATCCGCTAAAAGATATCACGAAGGTATGTTATGACGAAGTTAAATCCTTAAAAATTTATAAGGGAAATCATAGGGTGTTTAGAGTGTATAGTGGTACATATGGAAGTGATGACTTGGTGGAATGGTTTGCAGAGGAAGGAATTGTGGTAGAGGATCATACTCCAAAAGAGGAATGTTATAAAGTAATGCCACATCCGGTACATACATGGGAATTAATGGGATTAAATATATTCATAGTAATTCCTGGCAATATATGCGTGTTGTATCTTATGTATAGAGACTTCCATCTTGAAAGTGTAAAGGATATAGTGGTAACAGTTGGAATTATCGTTTGCATGATAGGATTTAGCATAGCAATTTTCATTGGATGCTGTTATGAGGCATTTTACTATTTGAAATATCAGAATGAAGAGTATAGCTATTATCTACCGTTTCATAAAGAAAAAAAGTTTGAGTTAGATGAAAAAATCACATATAAAGCAGATGAAAATGTGATTACGGTATATCGCAATAGGAAGAAATTGTTTGAAGTGTACCATGCTTCTGAAAATATTGAATTTTTGGAAGTACTTTGTTGGAAAAAAGATATTCAATGTATTCAGGGTGAAAAGTATATGGAGAAATATCGAAAGAAAGATGTAGAGGAAGAGATATGAAAAAACTTTTAAATGTAATAAAGAAGATAATCTGCGTGTTTGGTGGGATTATTTTGCTCCTGGCTGTACAGGCAAGTATTTCATCCATTTTACGTCTGATTAATCCAATAGAAGAGCCTGCAGAAGAAAAAAAAAAAGAATTGGAAGTGGAAGCAGTATATACAGGAGAATCTGATAGCATGGATACAGAGGAAGAATTGCTGGAGGGAGAAGAGTTTTATGCAACGATACAAGAGACCATTCAAAATTCTATGATAGGAAGGAAGCAGGGAGAAGAGTACCGGAAAAGTCTAGATCATGTTATCGCAACTTTTGAAAATAGCAATCATATAATCATGTTGTATCAGTCGCGTAAAGGAAAAGACGAGGTTTGTAGGGCTTGGGTTAAATTCAAAAAGAGAAAGTAGATGGTAAAAATAGATATGCTTTTATAGAAGCACATCCGGTTATGATGTTGAGAAAAGAACGAACGACAAAATACAGTGAATATGATATGGTAGGTCATGATTTGTGGACGGGCGATTATTATAAGCAGGAGCTTAGTGCCTATCCTAAGGAAAAGCGATTTGCAAGTGGTGATGTGATGAAATATGGTTTAAGAGAAAACGAAAGTATAAATAAGCTGACCGTGGAAGGACAGAAGCCGGATGGAATCGTTGAATATAAGACTTTTGGTGAGGTCTGGTATTTTTGGTACTATACAGATTTAAAAAGCAAGAAGAAAGGTACAGAATTGAACTATACTTTAGGGGAAAAGACAATGAATAAGAGCAAAGGGAAAAAAAGCAGGAAAAATATGTGAAAATATCTTATTCGTTATTGGAATTTTAGGGATAGTCATTTTATATTGGTATGACAGGTCCATTACTTTAGACCCCAACATAAAAGAATCCTATACGGGTGAATACCCGCGTTATGTTAGTGAGGTTAATGAAGATGATATACCCGATGAAGAGTATTATCCAACCATGGAAGAAGCCCTACAAAAGGCAGATGTCTATTATGATGAGTATGAACCGTATCAGAAAAATATAGATAATCTTTTGGTTGATATGGAGAATGATCAGTACAGATTCATCTATTATCAATCTATTCAAAAGAAAAAAGTGTGAATACATTTGCAACTTTTAAGATACGGGAAGTTGACGGCAAAAACAGTATGCTTTTTTACGTTCTTATGTAAGGGACTCTGAAAAATTTTATAAAGGAATAGGAGATGCTGATAAGAATACAAAGGCACAGTTAGCAAGAAGTGACTATATGCAGCACTATGGAATTGACAAAAATGCAAGATTTGTATTTGGGGACATCATGGAAGAGAAATTGAAAAAAAAAGAAAGTGCAGAGGCACTGACCGTAGAAGGACAGAAACCGGATGCGGTGATTCCCTATGAAGAGAATGGAAAGACATGGTATTTCTGGTATTTTACGGATTTGCAGAGTGATAAAGAGGGAAATAAGTTAGAGTATACGTTAAAGCAGTAGCAAAACAGGAGAAATATATGAAGAAAAAAAATTTTGGAGAAAAGTTAGAGATAAAATAGAGGATTTTTGGATGTGATAGATGATAAGAGTCCGGCAACCGTTGAAGATGAAGATCGTCTGGTAGCATCCGCACCTACTTTTTTAGCATTCATTGGTGCACCTATATTTCTTTTGGGGATCGTGTTTCTCACGAAGTGTATTCCGAAAAGGGAGTATTATGTGGCAGGCGTAGTTACTATTTTTATGATAATACCGGGATTTTTGTTAACAGGATATGCCTTATTTTGGAGAGTGATAGTGGATCATGAGAAAGTCAGATACCATAGTCTGTTTTTTGGTATAGGAAGAAGTTATCCGTTAAAAGCAATCACAAGGGTATGCCGCGATGAGGTGTACTGTTTAAACATCTATAAGGGAAAGCGTAAAGTTATTACGGTTGATGACGAAATAGAAGGAATTCCGTATCTGATGAAGTGGTTTGCGAATGAAGGTATTTTAGTAGAAGATTTAAAACCGGGACCGGAGTATTATAAAAGTAATGGAGTATCCGATCCATAATTGGCTGATGAGTGCATTTGAAGCATTTCTGGCACTTCCCCTTTTGGGATTATGGATATATCTTTTATATAAAGATGGAGAGATACAAGGGGAATGGAGATATTAGGAGTGATATTAGCTACAATATTATTAGTAGGAATAAATATCATAATGATCCTGGGAATTATATATAACAAAGTTTTTTATTTAAAATATCAAAATGGTATCTACCGTTATAAAAAAATTATTTCATGAAGAAGAAATATTAAAATTAGATAAAACCCTCAGCTATAAAGTGGATTGGGATGAGGGAAATATCATTCTATATCGCGACCGGAAGAGACTTTTTACGCTTCATAAAGGAATGGCAAATGTCCGGCAATTTGTAGTAGACACATTATTAGAGTCGGATATTCCATGCATTGAAGGTGAGAAATATTTAGAAACATTCTGGAGAAAAAAACTATGAAAAAATAAATAAGAGATACAGCAGCTATAATTTTTCACCAAACAGCACATACTCATACCAAACAATAGTTTAGTGAGGGTATGTGTCATGAGAACATTTCAGGAATTATATCAGGACATCTTAGAACAGGAAGTAGGCAAGGGCAGGAAAATAACAGGCGACTACAATCCTGTGCATATGGATTGTCTGCTGCATCCGGAGCAGTATGCACCGGTGATCGCAGCGGAAAGCTGCACATCCTGCGAGGATGAGCGGGCGTGTATGAATAGTTGCGTTTTTGACGCGATCGAAGAGAAAAACGGAGAGATCCACATTAATGCAGAAAAATGTACCGGTTGTGGAGAGTGTATAGATGTCTGTAAATTAGAACGTATCACGGCCAATAAGGATGTGCTTCCGGTCATACAGGCGGTCAGAAGCGGGAAAAAAGATGTCTATGTGCTGATTGCACCGGCATTTACGGGACAGTTTGGTGAACATGCAACACCGGGGCGGCTTCGGACAGCTTTTAAAGCCATTGGATTTAAAGGAATGGTAGAAGTTGCTGTTTTTGCGGATATTTTAACATTAAAAGAAGCATTGGAATTTGAACATCATGTACAAAAGAAAGAGGATTTCCAACTGACAAGCTGCTGTTGTCCCGTGTGGATTGCCATGATCAGAAAAATTTATTCAGAACTGGTGCCACATGTGCCGGGAGCAGTATCGCCCATGATTGCAGCCGGAAGAGTAGTCAAAGAATTGTATCCGGATGCAATGACCGTATTTGTAGGGACCTTGTATGGCAAAGAAAAAAGAAGCCAGAGAAGAGGATATTGCAGATGCGGTGGATTATGTGCTGACCTTTCAGGAGGTACAGGATATTTTTGATGCAGCGGGAATTCAACCGGAGCTTTTAAGTGAAGATGAAAAAGAGCATTCTTCCAGGGCAGGGCGGATTTATGCAAGAACAGGCGGTGTTTCAGAAGCAGTGAAAAAGACCGTGGAGCAGATAGACCCTGATAAAAAAAATCCCGGTAATTCCGGAACAGGCAGATGGTGTTCCGGCATGTAAAAAACTGATAGAACGGATACAAAAAGGCGAGACAGAAGCTAACTTTTTGAGGGAATGGCATGCAACGGTGGATGTGTCGGTGGAACAAAAATCAACATCAAAAAGAAGAAGGAAAAGAGCGGGTAGATGCCTACGGAGACGAAGCACAATATAGGACACCATTGGAAAATCCTTTTGTGTTAGAATTATTAGAACGGCTCGGTTATGATTCCGTAGAAAATTTTTTAGAAAACAGCAAAATTTTAACCAGAGATTTTGGAGAGTAACAGCTCTCCATTTTTTTAAACTATTTTTTTCGTCATTTTTCACATTGACAGATGCAGGTCTGTATTTTATAATCAAAAACACTCAAGGGAGATTTCTACTCCTTTGGATTTTATCCCAATCAAAATTTTCTTATCAAAATCAAATTAGAATCAAATTATTCCAACAGATCAAAAAATCAGGGAGGCAAAATGTATGAGAACATTAATTGAAGAACACGGTGGTGCGATTGCAACAGCAGCAATTGTAATCATTATTATTGCCGCAATTGTAGCATTAGGACAGACCGGACATTTGCAGACCGTATTTACCGCATTGATTGATACATTTACAAAGAAAGCACAGGAGGCAGCAAATTTTTAGAGAAAAATTCATAGGAGAATCGTATGAGAGAACAGTTATCGCTGTCAGATATCCAGTATGGTCCGTTTCTGCCCTTTTGCGGAAAAAAAGGATGTTACGGATATTGATTATAATGGCAGAGAATTGTGGATCAGGGATATCCACAACATCAGGCACAAAGTAACGGATGAAAAGATCAGACAGCGCTTAAATGAAGAATTTATTCAGTCTTTTGCCACGAATGTTGCAAATTTAGTCGGCAAAAATTTAACACCGACAGACAATGTCATAGAGGCAGAGACAGAAGAACTGCGGATCACTGTGATACATGAATCTGTTGCATCGACCGGCACCTGTATCTGTATCAGAAAAACACCTCCGGTACAGAGAATTACACCGAAAAAGGCTTTAGAAGAGCATTATTGCGAAGAAAAAGTCCTGCATTTATTGGCAAACTGCGTCAAAGCAAAGTTAAATATGGTCTTTTTTGGAGAACCGGGAGTCGGGAAAACGGAATGTGCCAAATTTTTGACGGCATTTATTCCACCTGAGCAGAAAGTAATCACCGTAGAGGACACCAAAGAGGTACATTATCGGGAGATCAATCCGGAAAAGGACTGTGTAGAGCTGAAAGTGAATGAGTATTTTTCTTATAATGACGCAATGACAGAGGTACTTCGCATGACACCGAACCGTGTCATGTTATCAGAAGCACGTTCCACGGAAGTAAAGCAGTTAGTAGAGTGCTGGACTACCGGAATTACGGGATTTACGACACTTCATACGGATGATGTGAGGAAGATCCCGGATCGTATTTTAAATATGATGCCAAGCCGTCAGGATGCAGAGAGATTAGAAAATGATGTCTATGTTGGAATGGATGTCGGTGTCCTGTTAGAGACAAGGAGTTCCGGGGAGGAGGGAAAACAGGAACGTTATATCAGCCAGATCGGATTTTTCTCCAGAGAAGATGGAAAAAATCGATGTGTCCTAGCGGTGCAGGGAGGCCAGCTCATAGAGCAGCAGGAGTTGAAATTTTTACCGGAGGACATAAAGAGAAAAATGGATAAAGCAGGAATTACAGATGCTTTTTACTGTGAACAGCTGCAAAAAATGTTAGAAGAAGAGGGAATGGTGTATGAAAAAAATGTGGACTCTTAAAAATGCTGCGGTCGCCGTTTTAGGAGCATTGTTTCTTGGGGAATCTGTAAACTTGGAATTTTTTTCAGTGTGATGCTGGGAATCAGTCTTTTTCTGCTGGTTCCCGGGATCATGTCGGGATTACAAAAAGAGAAAGAATCGTCGGAACGTTTTTTCGAGGTTTGTATTTATTTAGAGCAGATGGAGGGAGCGTATCGAAAAACCGAAGGATATACCAGTCTCTATTAGAAACCGAAATGCTTTTTCGGGATGGAAAAATGAAAGAAGTGTTACAGAAGGCAGTGAGGGAGTATGAAAAGGAAGATGCGGGAGCGGATGTATCAAAAAAAGCACTTTCTATCATAGAAGAAGCCTATGGATGTGAACAGATGGAATTAATGCATGATTTCTTTTTAAGAAATGAAGCACAGGGCGGAGATCCTGAAAAAAAGCCGTCGGCATTTTAGATAAGAGGAGAAATGCATGGATTGAAGCTACGGAAAAATGTATGAGTGAGAAGAAGAATATGCTGATCTCCGTGATCCTGTCCACCTGATCCTTTTTATTGTTTCGGAAGTACTGATGTTTTTCCTGCCCAATGAGATGAATATTATGACAAAGATGCCGGAAAGATTTGCAGTCGTGATAGAGGTAACCTGTTTATTATGTCTGATACGCCGTGCGATCAAAAAAATGCAGCAGACTGGTTAGAAAAAACAGCGAAAGATCGGAAAAGGACATCAAAAAGGAATATCTTTTTATCGAAAATTATGATGCAAAACGAGCATTATTCTCCAGTATTAAGTGGGCATGTCTGCCGGCAGGTCTGATGCTTCTAAGTTATCTTTTGAGCAAATCTTTTTGAGTTTTGCCATAGGATTTCCAATTACAATTCTGATGTTGAATCAACATAAATTAGACTATGCACTTAAGAAAAAAAGAATCAAAAAAGAGGTTGAGCGGGATTATCCGAAATGGCTGTTAGGCGTTATCCTGTTTATGGAAACGGAAAGTGTACAGGGAGCAGTCTTTAAATCGAAGGATACCGCACCGAATATTTTAAAATATCCGTTAGAAAAAATGTGGGAAACATTGCAGAAATTTCCTACAAAACCGGATGCGTATTTTCAGTTCTTAGAAGATTATGATGTGCCACGAGTACATGAAAGCATGAAACTGCTCTATGCAATATCAACCGGAAAAGGCGGAAATACAAAAGAACAGATGCTTCAGATCGTAGAAAAGAACAATACCATGACGATGCAAAGTGAACGAATGAAAAATGATAACAAAGTTGCGGGAATGATGGGATATCTGTTTTATCCGGTTCTTCCGGTCGGAGTAAAAATGATGGCGGATATGCTCCTTATGATGCTTACATTGTATCAGAACATGGGACAGGTATTATGATTTTTATGTAGTAAAAGGAGGAAATAATGGATACTGTGATTAAAGGTTTTTTTAGGAGTATTTATTTTTGCAATGATCGTCTATTTATCAGCAGGATTGATCTCGGCAGAGATGGATACTCATGCAGCAAGGAGTTATATGGATAGTGCAAAAAGGAAATTGCAGAGTCTAATATGTCCCCAACCGTGATCACTGCCGTACAGGAACAGGCAGCAAGAAATGGATATCAGATGCAGATCACAACATATGGAGATGTTTTAGAGACAGATGGCGTAGAACTTAAGATGACCTATCATTATAAAATTCCAATTTTAGGAGTGGATCAGACACACATGGAAAGGGGATATGTAAATTAATGGAAAATTTAATTAAACAAAATGGCGAGACACTGGTGTATATAGCATTGTTTCTGCCGGTCATAGGTGGACTGGCAGAGGTATTAAAGGTGCTCAGTAGTTTATAACAAGGGGGATGGAACATGAAAGAATTTATGAACCAGCATGGTGAAACTGTTCTTGCAGGAACTGCAGCAGCATTGGTGATCAGCAGTTTTGCAGGAATGGCATTTGGAGGAGGATTTTCGCGTATAGCACATATTTTTTCTTCCTGGCTTTATGGGTAAGGAGGCAGTATGAAAAAAATAATACAGCTGATTGGTGGAATTTTCGTTGCCGCAATCTTAGTGATTGCGGTAACTGCTATTTATCAAAATAAAATCATTCCGGAATTAAAAACGGATGCTTTTAAAAAGTGCAGAAAAGAAAACGAATTTTAGCGACGAAAAAGCTTTTTATGAAGCAGTATCTTATCATCCGGTATTTGAATATACAGGAGGAACAGCACAAAAACAGCAATAACATATAACGAAAATAATCAGGCAACAGCACCTTCCGTAAAATATTCCGTATTAAAGGATATCTGTGTTACAGATAAAAAAGATGACTATGAAAAAACACTTGCCGAAGCCGTGGAGGAAAACCGCATACGGAACATCGAGGTTACGGTAAGCACACCGGACAAAGAAGAGACATCCGATGCTTCCTATGATAAAGAAAACCAGACCATTACCTTTACAAAAAGCGGTATTTATTTAGTAAAGGTAACAGGAAAAGATGCATACAACAACCGGACAGAAACCGAGTTTTTAGTTCCGGTGGAAACACAGTGGAAATCAGAAAAGAACGATAACTGGTAAAAAGGAGGGAAAGATCCATGAAAAATATCGTGATCGGCGTGGCATCTGCCATTGTACTGGTGCTGCTGCTATTCTGCATTTACACGTTGCAGGGGGATGCAACCAGAAAAACGGAATCCTCCGATTCCATTACACAGGCAATGGAGAATGCGGCAGCAAAGATGACAGAGGATGAGGAAGTGTATACCGGCAATGAAGAGTTCCGGACAGCCTTTGTGCAGAACCTGATGCTCCAGTTAGACTCTGCTTCCGATGTCAAAGTAAAGATCTTAATGTCAGATTACCAAAAAGGACTGATACAGGCAGAGGTCACACAGCATTATAAAACTCCCCGTGGAGATGAAAAGGATGTTACGCAGACCAGGACCATTCTGGTAGAGAAGAACAAAAAGAACCCATAGGGAAAGGAGAGAGGAATCCATGAAACGAAAAGCGGTTGTAAGATTATTAGCCGGAACCTTATGTACTGCCACCATGGCAGGAAGCATCCCTGCCAGATACGTCGGTGGCATATGCAAAGGAAAATCCGGTGGGGACAGTGGAAACAGCCACACAGGAAGAAACATCGGATACAGATAAAAACCGGAAGCAGAAACACCGGAAAATACGGCAGATCCGTAGACAGTGCTCAGGAAAAAGAAGATCCGACTGCCATAGATATGGAAGCGAAGGAAGAGGAAGCGTCAAAAGATAAAAAGGAAGATGGAAAAACAGGACAGACAGATTCCGGGGATCAGGAAAAACAGCCGGTACAGGAATCCGGCGGTGCGGCAAATGATTTCAAAGTGGAGAAAAAGACAAAAAAGAAATCCGAAAACAGCACCGATAAGAAAAAAAAAAAACGGAAAAGGGAAATGATTCACGAACAGAGCAGAACGAAGTAAAACCTCCGGTGGAGGAAGTCTTTGATGAAGGATACGCTGCTTCCTGCAAGACCTATAATGACATTTTAACAAACCTTTCCTTTGCGGAGGACAGTACCGTGCAGGATACGGCAAAATTCTTTGTGGATGAATGCAAGGAAGATCTCAAAAAGTTAGCAGATCCGAAAAGAAATTTAAGTGCCTTTTTTAGACGGCAGCTATGAGGCTGCCATCAGAGCGGAAGAAGGAGAAGACGGATCACAGGATACCGAAAATGTAAGACCGACCGAACTGGTCACACAGTATGAAGTGAGCAAGCCGCAACTGGAGGAGGTCATTGCCTGCTTAAATACCTTTGTGACAACCGATCATGAAACACCGGAAGAAAAGGAAGCGGCATTACAGGCAGCATATGAAACACTGGATGCCTACTTAAACGCATCCAATGCCTGCCGTCCGCAGGTGTCATTGGAAACGCAGGAAAACGTATCCGTGCCGCTGGCAGCAGAAAAGAACGTCACAGAGAACGGAGTGCGGGCATTTGGCTGGAAGTATGATAAGTCTTATACAAGGATCAGTACCAATGATGTGGCAACCATTCAGGCATATGCAAAAAAAGGAGGAAAATACCTTATCAAGCTGCAACCAAAAGCAGATGGAGGAAAAAATCTTTATTGCGGACAGCGGATCGACGTATCCAATCATACAGAACTTGTTATCGTAAGTGAAAGTACAAACATTTCTCTTTGCGTTAAAAGCACCATGAGCAAAGACCCAAACATCTATTCCGACCTGTTCCGTGTGGAAGACGGCTCCTCCCTGACACTGGGGGATAATGAGAAAAACGGAAAACACGGTGTCATTTTGGATGGAAGAGGCACAGCACACATGGGGAGACTGGTCTGCGTGGAAGTCGGCGGCAGCTTAAACATCTATCCGGGAACGGAGATCAAAAACAACAACAGCATGGACGGACGCGGAAGCGGAATCATTAATAAAGGAACCATGATGATGTATGGCGGTACGATCAGCGGCAATAAATTTGCCACAACGGAAAAGAATTTTCAGGAAGTCAACCTCAAAGACGATGATGATAAGACCTACTGCCATGGAGGAGGACTCAGAAACGATGGAAACTGTACCATCAAGGATGGTACGATCAGCGGCAATACGGCAGCTACCGGGGGCGGTATCTATACCACGGGACCGGATTATGAGTCCGATCAGAAGGAAGCCGTCCTTAAGATCACAAAGTGCAAAATAGAGAACAACAAAGCACTTGGTACGGACCGTGGAACCGGAGGCGGTATCGTGGTCGGTTCCTATATGGGATCTTACTACGACAAGACCTTAAAAAAGAACGTACCATATGTAAAAAACGGTGGAACGCTGATCATTGACGGAGGCGGTAATAATGAAGTCCATATCAGCGGCAATACGGCAGGAAACGGAAGTTTCGGAATCGCCGGCGGTATCATGAACAACGGATATGCGGATATCAAAAACTGTATCATTGAGAACAATCAGGCATCCAGCAAGGGTGCGATCAAAAACGGCTCTTATGATCATACAAAACCGGATATCATCTATAATGGAAAGTCCCGCCATGAAGGAACGATGAACCTGGATAGTGTCAGCATCAGGAACAACGTGGCAAGGGAAAAAGGGGAAGATGGAACTCCAAGCAGCTCGGCAGTTGGAAACCATGGGAACATGACCATCAAAAACAGCAACATCCATGACAATACCTCAAAAGGACTCGCCAACTGCGGCACCGAAACAGGTCAGCCTGTCACACTGACCGTACAGGATACGGAGATCTATAGAAATAAGTCAGACGGCATCCATGCCTACGGTGAAAAGTCCGGTGCCGTGATAGACGGATGTAACGTACACGATAACTCCGGTCATGGCATCCGCAACAGCAGGACACTGACCTTTTCGGGAGGTACGACGAAAAGTGAGCAGAACGGAACGGCAAATAAATTTTATTACGGGTTAAAAAATAATGCAGGCGGTGATATCAAGATCCGGACCGGCTTAAACATCACAAAGAGTGCATCGAACGGTATCAGCAATGCAGGAAGCGTAACCCTTGCAGCAGGAAATACCCTGACCGTAAAAGAGAACAGGATCGGTATCAGCAACACCGGAACCTTTAAGGCAGACGGAACACTGGATGTACAAAAAATACCGGAACAGCCGTAAAGAACAGTGAGAACGGAACGTTTGACCTCAACAGCAATTCCACCATCGTAAACACCATGGCAGACGGAACCGCCATCATCAATGAAGAAAGCGGTGTCTTTACGGTAAAGAGCGGAACACAGCCGACCATCAGCGGGAAAGGCAAAGGAATCAGCAACAGTGCCACCTTCCACTATAACGGGAACGGAACCGTAACGGGAGATACGGATAACGGCATTTATAATGGCAGTACCGGTGTATTAAACGTAACGGGCGGTGTGGATGTTACCGGTATGCAGAAACCGGGCATCAGCAATGCGGGAACTGCCACTATATCTGGAAAAGCAGAGATACGGAGTGCCAGCAAAACGGCACTGTCCAACGGTAAGACCGGCACCTGTACCATCAGCGGAAAGGCTAAGTTCCCGTATACGGATGATGAGATCACAGCGATAAACAATAAATCCATCTATAACGAAGGTCGCCTGATCAATACCTCGGCTGCAACCTATAAGTCATCAAACAATAATTCCGTCTTACAGAACGGAACGTTTGAGATCTCCTCGGATGCAAGCCATTCCAAGAACCTGTGCATCTACCTCTATGAGCAGAAATTTGTTACCGTTACCGGGACGCTCAACAGCGTCAACTACTTACAGCCAAAGAACCGGAAAGCAGGAAGAAAGGTGGCACAGGCATCCTATGCAGGGGCAGATGGCAGCACCATCTTAAACAAGCTGGCGTTAACCGATGACAGCAGGTTCTGCTTAAGGAGCGGAAAGACACTGAACCTACAGAAAGCCAATGCCGCATTAAAGGGAAGCGGTATCAATGCCTCCGATTTGACCGCAAAGGATGTCATCTTAAGTGAAGCCGTACAGATTACATACAAAAGCGGATTAAATGCAGACCTTGCATGTACCATGCCAAAGACACAGAATACTTACTGGTATGAGAATGTAAAGGTCAAAGCATCCGTAAACGTAAACGGAACGGAAAGCATGAAACCGTACATTCAGGATCAGGCACAGAGAAACATCTACCAGTTCTTAGGATGGTATGATGAGGACGGTGTGCAGCGTTACAATCCGGTCACGGACCGGTGGTATGAGCCGGAAACCAGGAGATGGTCCAAAGAGTATACCTACTGTGGTGCCAAGGACCTTGTCTTAACGGCAAGATGGGAAAAATCCTACAACATCGCCTACCACGGAAACGGTCAGACCGTGGGGGATGACTACACACAGGAAAAGGATAAGAGCCTGATCATCTCCGATACGGAAATGTATAAGTTCGACGGAAAGTTCTACAAGGGACTGGTCGGGGAAGATATGTTCCAGAGGACGGAAACATACAAAAAGGATGAAAACGGAAACCTTCTGAATGAGAACAACAAAACCGTAACCGATGAAAGACGTGCGGCAAAACTGACGAGCTTAAACCCGGACACCGGAAAGGAAGAACCGTGTGAGGAGCAGTACAGTGTGAAGGAATGGGGAACATCAGCGGTAGTTAGGAAGGATGAGTTTGGTAAATTCAATTTAAATAATGAATATCCTACTCAGGATGTTTATGACACGGCTTTAAATACCACCAATGACAAAGGCGAAAACCTCTGCATTACCTATGATGCACCGGATGACATGGTGCAAAAAGGAAGGGAAGAAAAGCCGGCAGATAAGCTGACACTTGGCGTAAAGAAACAGGATGCTGCAGTTTATGGTGCTTCACAGGGGAAAATGACCAGCGGTACATGGCTGAACATATATGCCGTATGGGACAAGTTCCCACAGCTGGATGCCTACAACCGTTACTTCACGTTAAAACAGGCAGAAAACGGAGAGATCACAACGGAGGCACTGCTGACCACCCTGCGTTTTAAGGATGAGGAGGATACAGACGGCAGGTACCTGTATTCTAAGGATTACGAGTACAACAAAAAGGAAAACTGCCTGATCATCAAAGGAAAAGACGGTGCCACCTTAAAGCTCCGTGCGGAAACAGACATGGACAGCCTTAAGGAAACCGGAAAGAGCACCATCCGCTACACCTTAACGGATTCCGCAGGAAACATCACGACCAAGGAGGTAGAGTGCCGGATCGTGGATACTTCGGATATCCAAAAAGAGTATGACACCTATGTACGTTTCATCAGTCCGAAATACTACAAAAAAGAACGGTGCATATGTTTCTAAGGAGAACGGAGGACTGGAGGAACACTCCATCTGGAAAACAGACCCGAGTATGCCGCATTGTTAGACAAAGCCATGAGCAATGAAAAACGCGGCATACAAAAAAAAAGTGTCCGTGTATTCGGTGTGAAGTTTGAAGCAGATGATCCGGGAAGCGGAACATGGGATCATGTGGAAGAAACATGGGAGTTCACACATGAACAGGTAAGATCCGTGGATGAGTTTGTGGATGAACATGGTTACATGAACTATAAGGAAAAGGACGGATTAAAGAAATTCCGTGAACAATACAAAGACTGTATCAAGTAGTACAGAAAATGCCGGGTGCTGCGTATGCGGCATCCGGTTTTTAGCAGAGTTGTAAAAAACATATGAAAGGTGGAGTTGCGATGCAGACCATGATTCAAAATATATTTATGGATCAAAAGAGTTACGAACTTATTCAGAAGAATCAGGATTTTGAACATATATGTTCTGTAATTTTAAACGGCGTTGATACCGATAAACCCCAGCCTCAAACAATTATTATAAATAAAATTGAGTTTCAGGCTGAGTTTCATCCTAAGAATGACTATTTTGGATTTACGTTCACAAAAGAAGGATACCATTATATCTGCCATAAAAAGTGTCGGTTTAAAAACAGTGTATATATATATTCACCAACCGCTATGGAAGAGTATGATGAAGATTTTCCCGGTGCCACTTTACTTTTATACACTACCAAAAAACACATCTATGTCACTCCTTATGGAGAAAACGGCTTAAGTAAAATGGATTCTTCAACAGGAAAGTTTACTCGGAGATTATAATATGTATGACCTTTTGCCTCCTTTGCATAACAACGTCCTAGTATTGCAACATAATAATTTCCAGAAGGAATACGCATATTTCGTGGTTTTATACATGATGTAATGAATCTTTGCGTTAAAATATCTTTAAAATTAGAGCCGCCTCATCATAGGGCGGTTTTATTATTATGATCGTTTATTTTTCTGCTATTCTTTGGCTATCTTTTATCTATCCCGTTTCTATCCTCATGCTATCCGAAAACTATAATTTCCTTTACATGCCACAATCCCGCAGAAATCAAGGGTTTTGTGGATTTTGGTTGACACAATCATTATGCTATTTTACAATTATAAAATATGTATAAAATAGCTATAATATAACTATTTTATATTGAAAAAAAGTATAAATAATGGTAAAATATATTTAGAAATAAAGGAAATACAAAAACTACAATTTTAAAATACATATTTATGGAGAATTTTATTTATGAAAAAAGAGTTTTAGCATTGATCTTAGCATCGGTGATCACCTTGACAAATGGTAACATCGCATTTGCAGCGGAAGCAGACAATGAAAATACAACAGATACAATGGTTATGGAAGAAGCTGTAGGAGAAAGCACACAGCCAAAACCGGAAGAGGTTACAGAATCTGAAGAACCGGAAGAGGTTGCAGAAGATAATCCGGCAGAAAACGAAGAGGAAACTGCTACAAATACTGTTACAGCAGAAAAAATGAAAGAGAACATGGATACGACCACATCCGAAAGCACGGAAAACATCACTGTGGAAACACCGGGAGATGTACCGGAGCAGGGATACGCTAAAAGTGGTACTTATGGCGAAAATATCACATGGAGCTACGATGCCGGCACATTACGCTTTTCTGGAAAAGGAAATATGAATAATATTTCAAATGGCAGTAGAGGAGAACGTGCACCATGGTACCATTCAGATTACCGTGACTCTATTACAAATATCGTTATCGAAGAGGGTATTACTTCTGTAGGTTCATGGGCATTTATCAGTCTGGTAAACGTAACAACCGTAACCATTCCATCTACGGTTACCGTTATCCAGCCACATGCTTTTCAGAATTGTCAGGGAATCAAGTGCATGAATCTGCCAAACGGATTAACAGCTATTGGCGTGGATGCGTTTTTATTTATGGATTCCTGTGAGGAGTTTAAAATTGACGATAAAAGTGATGGGACACATCCTGCCTTTTATACAGAGGATGGAGTCTTATTCAATAATAAAACCTTAATAACTTATCCACAAGGAAATAAAAGAACTTCCTATAGGGTTCCATATGGTACAGAGGAACTTGGAGCGTTAAGTTTTGCAAATACTCCAAATTTACAAACTGTATATATTCCAGAGACAATGATAAAAAAGCATGGTCGAATGTTTTATAATGATTCTTCAAGGTCTGTCCATATGAGTAATCCATTATATATTTATTTTCTTACAGCAGGAAAAACAGTAGACATGAATGGTTCTGTTTTTCAAGATTTGCCAAGTGGTTCTAAGATTTATGTAAAGAATCAGGAGTCTTGCAATCAGCTTAACAGTGGCAGTGCCTTTGCAAATAAAGAGGATGTCAAAGCAGAAGTTTATCAGCAGACGGAACCGTACTCCGCATATGAAGCATTAAAAAGACTTATGAAAACAATACCTACAGATTAAATTCCGGAAGAACTACCCTGTTTCGTTATGAAGCAGCAGATGCACCGACTGCAAGAGATACAACTGCATGGACTTCCAGCAATACAGATATTGCAATCTCTCCGGATGGAATGGGATATATTACCGGCGGCACCAAACCGGGAAAAGCCACCATTACCGTTACAAGGGAAGATAAAAAAGAATCTTTCAACTTTACGGTTGAGAACGTGGTCCCGACTACAAGCACAGAGCTTTATCATCAGGCAGACGGAAAACAGCAGGTATTAGGAAACAGCCTGTGCATCCATACGGGAAAAAGTGATACTGTCAGATTACAGACCGTACCGGAATTAACCACGGCATTGGCAGGAAAGGTTACATGGACTTCTTCAGACAATTCCAAAGTCATCGTGAAAGCAAGCGGAAGATACAATGAAAACGCAACCCTCTCCCGAAAAGCAGCAGGAGATGTTACCGTAACAGCATCTTTGAAAGATGAGAAGGGTAAAGAAATCAAAAAACGTTTCAGGTTATCGGAGATAAGAGTAGCGAGGACTGGTACGTCCTTGTAAATGATGGTGACCGGGTATGGGTGACAGATTCCACACCGGTAAAACCTATCGTGGTAGTGAGAGACAGTAAGGGTACGGTATTCAAAGAGGGAACTGATTACACCGTACAGTATCAGGATAATTATCTCCCGGATGGAAAGCAGGCATGTGGCGTATATGTATATGTTACACCGATTGGTTCGTATGTCGGCAATCCGGTTTTAACAGGACTGCTCAGACTCTGTCGTGGCGAACAGCCGGATGATACGGATGATGACCAGAACACGGACGATGATCCGAAGTCCAATGATACAAAGGATACTTCCAATTCCAAAAACCGCAGAATCCTACCACTGCCAATAAACTGAAAAAGCAGAAGATTACCAAAGTATCTTCCGCTTATAAGAAATCAGTCGGACAGAGTTTTACCTTAAAACCAAAAGCCAAGGGCAAGATCACCTATAAGACCGGTAACAAGAAAGTTGCAACGGTCAACAGCAAAGGAAAAGTAACCGTAAAGGGAACCGGAAAGGCAACCATCACGGTAACGGCAAAGGCAACCTCCACCTACAGTAAGTGTGTGAAAAAAAGATCACGGTCTACGGTGTACCGAAAAAACCGGAAATGAAGAAACTGACCGCCGGCAAGAAAAAGTTCACGGTACAGTGGAAGAAAGACAAAAAAGCGGACGGTTATCAGGTGCAGTATTCCACGGACAAAAAGTTCAAAAAGAACGTAAAGAGTGTGAATGTATCAAAGAAAAGCACAAAGGCAACCGTAAAGAAGCTGAAAAAGAGAAAGACCTACCGGGTAAGAGTACGTTCCTATAAAAAGATCAACGGAAAGAAATATTACAGCGGATGGGGTAAAGTAAAATCCGTAAAGGTGAAATAGCATATGTTTTGGAAAAAGAAAGAAACAACTTTAAAATCAGATGCCAATGTACTTAGTTTGGGAACCACCAATAGTGGAAAGTGTCATTATCCATGGGATGATTTAAAACCATGCCCTTGTGGATGCAAAGAAAGACCACTATTACTGTATGCAGAAAACAGACTATATCATGACAGTGGAACGATAAAAGATGTATTTGCCGTTTGCAGTGTATGTGGACGGCATACCGAAAAAGCAGACATTCCAACAACCATAAACAGCTGGAATAAAGGAGAAGTTAGAAAAAGGTACTGCCGATAGACGGTTAGTCCGATAATATATCTAAACAGCCGCTCAGTTTGATCAGACCGGAGCGGCTATTTTTGTGATTTATTGCATCCAATGGAATATCCAAGTCCGAAAGAGGTCAGGCTCTTTATTTTTTAAACTTATAGACTTCAATCGGTTTAAAGTCTATCTGCCTGCAACCAATCAGCTGCACATTGTGTAATGTCTTTTATTTTTTCCAAACAAAATTACCCCACTATTAAAAACTGTATAACAGCTTCCATGTACCGGGTATCCTCCGATACATTTTCCGGATTTTTCGACTTTCTTAGGTTAATCAAAAATTGTGTTACTTTAAAATAGCACAAAAACAACGGAATTTTATGCAAAATCCGGTTTTTGATTCAAAGAAGAAAGGAGACGCAGCGGATCGTATTTTAAATCCGCTGCTGATAAACACAAAATGAAAGAAGTGAACAATATAGCAGATACAACCGGTCGTGCAACATACCAGTCTTCTCCAACAAAGATTTCTCCGGCTATGGAGCAATTATATTTTGAGATGGAGGATAAAGAGCATGTGTTCCAAATAGGACTTAAAACCATACTTGAATGTATCCTTTTTGGAGCCAAGGAAAAACAACTGCCAGATCTTCCACTTTCATGGTATACGGAGGTGTGTAGCAGGTATGATATTCCTTTGTCAGAGTTGTTTGGAGAAGAAGAAAATACAGAATCAGAATCATTAGTATCCATTTCAAAACTTTCTTATACATGCATGTTAAACAGGATATGTCATCTTCCTTTCACGGTAGAGGAAATGGAAAAATACCGCACAGCAGGGTTGGGACAATTTCCGTGAGCAATACAAAGACTGTATCAAGTAGTACGGAAAATGCCGGGTGCTGCGTATGCTGCATCCGGTTTTTTAGCAGAGTTGTAAAAAACATATGAAAGGTGGAGTTGCGATGCAGACCATGATTCAAAATATATTTATGGATCAAAAGAGTTACGAACTTATTCAGAAGAATCAGGATTTTGAACATATATGTTCTGTAATTTTAAACGGCGTTGATACCGATAAACCCCAGCCTCAAACAATTATTATAAATAAAATTGAGTTTCAGGCTGAGTTTCATCCTAAGAATGACTATTTTGGATTTACGTTCACAAAAGAAGGATACCATTATATCTGCCATAAAAAGTGTCGGTTTAAAAACAGTGTATATATATATTCACCAACCGCTATGGAAGAGTATGATGAAGATTTTCCCGGTGCCACTTTTACTTTTATACACTACCAAAAAACACATCTATGTCACTCCTTATGGAGAAAACGGCTTAAGTAAAATGGATTCTTCAACAGGAAAGTTTACTCGGAAATTATAAGTACAAAAAATGCCGGGTGCCATATAGCGGCATCCGGCTTTATGAAGTTATGACAGGAGGAAAAACAATGTTTCGATTGTATCCGAAAATGATCTTATATAATACCCATAACTGTATGATGGTAAGTTTCATAGTCCTTATATTAACCGTAGTGATTCTCTTTTTACAATATCTATGTCCTGCATTACCTCAGGAACAGGATGTTGATGCAGATGGACGAAATGGTATCCACGGACGTTTCCGTGAAAAAGAGAGAGCTTTTTAAAAGATATGTGAGCAGGGAATTTGCAGCTGTATCTTTAAATACAGTTCATATACTGCTTCTCTTTTCGGATATGATCTTTTCTGTGTATATCATACAAAACAGCACGATTTCCCACACAGCATTTTTCCTTTTGTGTGAAATCATGACATTACAGATAATATATCTGTTGAATACCTGCATTTTAACAAAACCACTTCAATATATGGGACATCTATATTACCGGATGTGATTTTTGTTTAAGAGATTAAATTAAGAAAGGAAGTAGCATTTATGATAAATGGCAGTTGTACAAAAAGTGATTTAGAAAATAAATACATCTTTTGGGATATTGATGGTACATTAGCTCCTTATCGGTTTAATGACCATGTAGCAGACCCAGATAGAACAAATAATGGTATGAGTTTAGAAGAGATTGCTGAACATATTTTCTTAACAAGAAAACCATCTCAGCATATGATGAAAGTTGTTTATTCTTGTGGAGCGAGAAGAAATTTCATCATGGGTCATTGTCAGGTTCAACAGGAAATGGATGATAAACAGTTGTGGTTGGATAAGCATTTTCCAATTATTAGGCGACAAGATAGAATACTTACTTTTGAGAATATCTCGAAAGCTGATAGCATTGTCGAATATTGTGCAGGACATCGAATTGATTTAAAAGACATTGTTTATGTAGATGATGTTATCCCATTTTTAAGAGAAGCTGAAAGAAAAGGCATCAAGTCATATCACATTAGCAGTTTTTTAGATTGGGATATTGTAAATAAGCATTTATTAGAGCAACCGGATTCAGCGACAGATGCATTTTTTAATATACATAATGGTTGAGCGAACAATAAACAGGAGTGATGATTACATCAAGAAAATTCTAATGATAATGAAACCTATATAAATAATTCTTATAAAAAGAACTTATAAGGATATTAAGGTAACTTTGAATAAAGTATAATAATACATCATAAAATTATAGAAATAGTGTTGCTGTTGCGGCACTATTTTTGTGCTATTTTTTTACTATCCTTTGGCTATTCTTTGCTTTGGTTATCCTTTTGCTATATCATTTCTATCCTCATGCTATCCGAAACCTATAATATCCTGCTATTACTCTAAATCCGCATAAAACAAGGGATTGCAGGGATTTAAGTTGACACCGAAACGTTACTATTTTACAATTATAAAATATGTATAAAATAGCTATAATATAACTATTTTATATTGAAAAAAAGTATAAATAATGGTAAAATATATTTAGTAATAAAGGAAATACAAAAACTACAATTTTAAAATACATATTTATGTAGGATTTTATTTATGAAAAAAAAGAGTTTTAGCATTGATCTTAGCATCGGTGATTACCTTGACAAATGGTAACATCGCATTTGCAGCGGAAGCAGACAATGAAAATACAACAGATACAATGGTTATGGAAGAAGCTGTAGGAGAAAGCACACAGCCGAAACCGGAAGAAGATTTAGAATCTGAAGAACCGGAAGAGGTTGCGGAAGATGATCCGGCAGAAAATGAAGAGGAAACTGCTACAAATACTGTTACAACAGATAAAACAGAAAAGAGAGAAGAGAACATTGATAATACCACATCAGAAAACATCACCGTGGAAACACTGGAAGATGTACCAGAACAGGGAGTAGCAACCAGTGGGAATTACGGTGCTAACATGGGTAATAACATCACATGGAACTTTGACGAAAGCACAGGTACTTTGACATTATCCGGAAATGGAGAAATGTATGATCTGCCGGATGGAGAAAAAGCACCATGGAGAAAAGATTTTAGACAGCAGGTACAGCACATTATCATTAAAGATGGAATTACAAGTATCGGAACAAAGGCGTTTTATGCACTTGATAAAGTTGTAGACATTCGTATTCCGAACAGCGTGAAGATAATCAAGAAAGGTGCTTTACAGAAATGCGAAAGTATCAAAGAACTTCATTTACCAAATGGTTTAGTAGGCATCGGAGAGGATGCGTTTGCTTTTATGAATGAATGTACGGGATTCAAGATTGATAACTCTGAAGAAGCTTCTTTCCATACTATCAATGGTGTGTTGTTTTTCGGAACAACCTTGCTCTATTATCCACAGAATAAAGCAGGGAACTCTTACAGTATTCCATATGGAACACAAATAGTAAGTGGGGATGCGTTTTCAAACCCAAGGAATCTGACATATGTATACATCCCAGAGACAGTAGTGAAAACCTGTAGTGCTTCTTTTGAGAATGAAAACGATTTTATGACAGAACCAATGGTACTTACTTTTGATGCTATTGCTTATTGCTTTATGCAGCAGGGAACATTCACAAATCTTCCGACTGGATCAAAAGTAAAGGTCAAGACAGCAGATCTTCTAAACCAGTTAACAACCTCTACATTAAAGAAGAGGAAACAACAGCTGAACTCTATTCCCAAGGAGATTGTCATGACAACTATAATGCCATGAAAAGTATGTATTCAGGTGTGTCAAAAAAGGTTGAATCTAATCAGATCACACTTTTCGAGTACATCAGGATGCAGCTACCGACTGCGTGACATGGAAAAGCAGTGATCCATCTGTTGCAGCCATTGTTGTACCAGAGGCTTATTTGGGAGATGATATAAAAGACCATATCCGTTATAATGAAGCGGAAACATCTTGCTCCGGTGGCTATGTCAAAGGCGGCACCAAACCGGGAAAAGCCACCATTACCGTTACAAGGGAAGATAAAAAGAATCTTTCAACTTTACGGTTGAGAACGTGGTCCCGACTACAAGCACAGAGCTTTATCATCAGGCAGACGGAAAACAGCAGGTATTAGGAAACAGCCTGTGCATCCATACGGGAAAAAGTGATACTGTCAGATTACAGACCGTACCGGAATTAACCACGGCATTGGCAGGAAAGGTTACATGGACTTCTTCAGACAATTCCAAAGTCATCGTGAAAGCAAGCGGAAGATACAATGAAAACGCAACCCTCTCCCGAAAAGCAGCAGGAGATGTTACCGTAACAGCATCTTTGAAAGATGAGAAGGGTAAAGAAATCAAAAAACGTTTCAGGTTATCGGAGATAAGAGTAGCGAGGACTGGTACGTCCTTGTAAATGATGGTGACCGGGTATGGGTGACAGATTCCACACCGGTAAAACCTATCGTGGTAGTGAGAGACAGTAAGGGTACGGTATTCAAAGAGGGAACTGATTACACCGTACAGTATCAGGATAATTATCTCCCGGATGGAAAGCAGGCATGTGGCGTATATGTATATGTTACACCGATTGGTTCGTATGTCGGCAATCCGGTTTTAACAGGACTGCTCAGACTCTGTCGTGGCGAACAGCCGGATGATACGGATGATGACCAGAACACGGACGATGATCCGAAGTCCAATGATACAAAGGATACTTCCAATTCCAAAAACCGCAGAATCCTACCACTGCCAATAAACTGAAAAAGCAGAAGATTACCAAAGTATCTTCCGCTTATAAGAAATCAGTCGGACAGAGTTTTACCTTAAAACCAAAAGCCAAGGGCAAGATCACCTATAAGACCGGTAACAAGGAAGTTGCAACGGTCAACAGCAAAGGAAAAGTAACCGTAAAGGGAACCGGAAAGGCAACCATCACGGTAACGGCAAAGGCAACCTCCACCTACAGTAAGTGTGTGAAAAAGATCACGGTCTACGGTGTACCGAAAAAACCGGAAATGAAGAAACTGACCGCCGGCAAGAAAAAAAGTTCACGGTACAGTGGAAGAAAGACAAAAAAGCGGACGGTTATCAGGTGCAGTATTCCACGGACAAAAAGTTCAAAAAGAACGTAAAGAGTGTGAATGTATCAAAGAAAAGCACAAAGGCAACCGTAAAGAAGCTGAAAAAGAGAAAGACCTACCGGGTAGAGTACGTTCCTATAAAAAGATCAACGGAAAGAAATATTACAGCGGATGGGGTAAAGTAAAATCCGTAAAGGTGAAATAGCATATGTTTTGGAAAAAGAAAGAAACAACTTTAAAATCAGATGCCAATGTACTTAGTTTGGGAACCACCAATAGTGGAAAGTGTCATTATCCATGGGATGATTTAAAACCATGCCCTTGTGGATGCAAAGAAAGACCACTATTACTGTATGCAGAAAACAGACTATATCATGACAGTGGAACGATAAAAGATGTATTTGCCGTTTGCAGTGTATGTGGACGGCATACCGAAAAAGCAGACATTCCAACAACCATAAACAGCTGGAATAAAGGAGAAGTTAGAAAAAGGTACTGCCGATAGACGGTTAGTCCGATAATATATCTAAACAGCCGCTCAGTTTGATCAGACCGGAGCGGCTATTTTTGTGATTTATTGCATCCAATGGAATATCCAAGTCCGAAAGAGGTCAGGCTCTTTATTTTTAAACTTATAGACTTCAATCGGTTTAAAGTCTATCTGCCTGCAACCAATCAGCTGCACATTGTGTAATGTCTTTTATTTTTTCCAAACAAAATTACCCCACTATTAAAAAAAACTGTATAACAGCTTCCATGTACCGGGTATCCTCCGATACATTTTCCGGATTTTTCGACTTTCTTAGGTTAATCAAAAATTGTGTTACTTTAAAATAGCACAAAAACAACGGAATTTTATGCAAAATCCGGTTTTTGATTCAAAGAAGAAAGGAGACGCAGCGGATCGTATTTTAAATCCGCTGCTGATAAACACAAAATGAAAGAAGTGAACAATATAGCAGATACAACCGGTCGTGCAACATACCAGTCTTCTCCAACAAAGATTTCTCCGGCTATGGAGCAATTATATTTTGAGATTGAGGATAAAGAGCATGTGTTCCAAATAGGACTTAAAACCATACTTGAATGTATCCTTTTTGGAGCCAAGGAAAAACAACTGCCAGATCTTCCACTTTCATGGTATACGGAGGTGTGTAGCAGGTATGATATTCCTTTGTCAGAGTTGTTTGGAGAAGAAGAAAATACAGAATCAGAATCATTAGTATCCATTTCAAAACTTTCTTATACATGCATGTTAAACAGGATATGTCATCTTCCTTTCACGGTAGAGGAAATGGAAAAATACCGCACAGCAGGGTTGGGACAATTTCCGTGAGCAATACAAAGACTGTATCAAGTAGTACGGAAAATGCCGGGTGCTGCGTATGCTGCATCCGGTTTTTTAGCAGAGTTGTAAAAAACATATGAAAGGTGGAGTTGCGATGCAGACCATGATTCAAAATATATTTATGGATCAAAAGAGTTACGAACTTATTCAGAAGAATCAGGATTTTGAACATATATGTTCTGTAATTTTAAACGGCGTTGATACCGATAAACCCCAGCCTCAAACAATTATTATAAATAAAATTGAGTTTCAGGCTGAGTTTCATCCTAAGAATGACTATTTTGGATTTACGTTCACAAAAAGAAGGATACCATTATATCTGCCATAAAAAGTGTCGGTTTAAAAACAGTGTATATATATATTCACCAACCGCTATGGAAGAGTATGATGAAGATTTTCCCGGTGCCACTTTACTTTTATACACTACCAAAAAACACATCTATGTCACTCCTTATGGAGAAAACGGCTTAAGTAAAATGGATTCTTCAACAGGAAAGTTTACTCGGAAATTATAAGTACAAAAATGCCGGGTGCCATATAGCGGCATCCGGCTTTATGAAGTTATGACAGGAGGAAAAACAATGTTTCGATTGTATCCGAAAATGATCTTATATAATACCCATAACTGTATGATGGTAAGTTTCATAGTCCTTATATTAACCGTAGTGATTCTCTTTTACAATATCTATGTCCTGCATTACCTCAGGAACAGGATGTTGATGCAGATGGACGAAATGGTATCCACGGACGTTTCCGTGAAAAAGAGAGAGCTTTTTAAAAGATATGTGAGCAGGGAATTTGCAGCTGTATCTTTAAATACAGTTCATATACTGCTTCTCTTTTCGGATATGATCTTTTCTGTGTATATCATACAAAACAGCACGATTTCCCACACAGCATTTTTCCTTTTGTGTGAAATCATGACATTACAGATAATATATCTGTTGAATACCTGCATTTTAACAAAACCACTTCAATATATGGGACATCTATATTACCGGATGTGATTTTTGTTTAAGAGATTAAATTAAGAAAGGAAGTAGCATTTATGATAAATGGCAGTTGTACAAAAAGTGATTTAGAAAATAAATACATCTTTTGGGATATTGATGGTACATTAGCTCCTTATCGGTTTAATGACCATGTAGCAGACCCAGATAGAACAAATATTGGTATGAGTTTAGAAGAGATTGCTGAACATATTTTCTTAACAAGAAAACCATCTCAGCATATGATGAAAGTTGTTTATTCTTGTGGAGCGAGAAGAAATTTCATCATGGGTCATTGTCAGGTTCAACAGGAAATGGATGATAAACAGTTGTGGTTGGATAAGCATTTTCCAATTATTAGGCGACAAGATAGAATACTTACTTTTGAGAATATCTCGAAAGCTGATAGCATTGTCGAATATTGTGCAGGACATCGAATTGATTTAAAAGACATTGTTTATGTAGATGATGTTATCCCATTTTTAAGAGAAGCTGAAAGAAAAGGCATCAAGTCATATCACATTAGCAGTTTTTTAGATTGGGATATTGTAAATAAGCATTTATTAGAGCAACCGGATTCAGCGACAGATGCATTTTTTAATATACATAATGGTTGAGCGAACAATAAACAGGAGTGATGATTACATCAAGAAAATTCTAATGATAATGAAACCTATATAAATAATTCTTATAAAAAGAACTTATAAGGATATTAAGGTAACTTTGAATAAAGTATAATAATACATCATAAAATTATAGAAATAGTGTTGCTGTTGCGGCACTATTTTTGTGCTATTTTTTTACTATCCTTTGGCTATTCTTTGCTTTGGTTATCCTTTTGCTATATCATTTCTATCCTCATGCTATCCGAAACCTATAATATCCTGCTATTACTCTAAATCCGCATAAAACAAGGGATTGCAGGGATTTAAGTTGACACCGAAACGTTACTATTTTACAATTATAAAATATGTATAAAATAGCTATAATATAACTATTTTATATTGAAAAAAGTATAAATAATGGTAAAATATATTTAGTAATAAAGGAAATACAAAAACTACAATTTTAAAATACATATTTATGGAGGATTTTATTTATGAAAAAAGAGTTTTAGCATTGATCTTAGCATCGGTGATTACCTTGACAAATGGTAACATCGCATTTGCAGCGGAAGCAGACAATGAAAATACAACAGATACAATGGTTATGGAAGAAGCTGTAGGAGAAAGCACACAGCCGAAACCGGAAGAAGATTTAGAATCTGAAGAACCGGAAGAGGTTGCGGAAGATGATCCGGCAGAAAATGAAGAGGAAACTGCTACAAATACTGTTACAGCAGAAAAAATGAAAGAGAACATGGATACGACCACATCCGAAAGCACGGAAAACATCACTGTGGAAACACCGGGAGATGTACCGGAGCAGGGATACGCTAAAAGTGGTACTTATGGCGAAAATATCACATGGAGCTACGATGCCGGCACATTACGCTTTTCTGGAAAAGGAAATATGAATAATATTTCAAATGGCAGTAGAGGAGAACGTGCACCATGGTACCATTCAGATTACCGTGACTCTATTACAAATATCGTTATCGAAGAGGGTATTACTTCTGTAGGTTCATGGGCATTTATCAGTCTGGTAAACGTAACAACCGTAACCATTCCATCTACGGTTACCGTTATCCAGCCACATGCTTTTCAGAATTGTCAGGGAATCAAGTGCATGAATCTGCCAAACGGATTAACAGCTATTGGCGTGGATGCGTTTTTATTTATGGATTCCTGTGAGGAGTTTAAAATTGACGATAAAAGTGATGGGACACATCCTGCCTTTTATACAGAGGATGGAGTCTTATTCAATAATAAAACCTTAATAACTTATCCACAAGGAAATAAAAGAACTTCCTATAGGGTTCCATATGGTACAGAGGAACTTGGAGCGTTAAGTTTTGCAAATACTCCAAATTTACAAACTGTATATATTCCAGAGACAATGATAAAAAAGCATGGTCGAATGTTTTATAATGATTCTTCAAGGTCTGTCCATATGAGTAATCCATTATATATTTATTTTCTTACAGCAGGAAAAAACAGTAGACATGAATGGTTCTGTTTTTCAAGATTTGCCAAGTGGTTCTAAGATTTATGTAAAGAATCAGGAGTCTTGCAATCAGCTTAACAGTGGCAGTGCCTTTACAAATAAAGAGGATGTCAAAGCAGAAGTTTATCAGCAGACGGAACGGTACTCCGCATATGAAGCATTAAAAAAGACTTATGAAAACAATACCTACAGATTAAATTCCGGAAGAACTACCCTGTTTCGTTATGAAGCAGCAGATGCACCGACTGCAAGAGATACAACTGCATGGACTTCCAGCAATACAGATATTGCAATCTCTCCGGATGGAATGGGATATATTACCGGCGGCACCAAACCGGGAAAAGCCACCATTACCGTTACAAGGGAAGATAAAAAAGAATCTTTCAACTTTACGGTTGAGAACGTGGTCCCGACTACAAGCACAGAGCTTTATCATCAGGCAGACGGAAAACAGCAGGTATTAGGAAACAGCCTGTGCATCCATACGGGAAAAAGTGATACTGTCAGATTACAGACCGTACCGGAATTAACCACGGCATTGGCAGGAAAGGTTACATGGACTTCTTCAGACAGTTCCAAAGTCAGCGTAAAAGCAAGCGGAACACACAATGAAGAGGCAACCCTCTCCCGGAAAGCAGCCGGTGATGTTACCGTAACGGCAGCCATGAAAGATGAGAATGGAAATATGATCAAAAAATCCTTTCAGGTAATCGGTAATAAGAGTGCCAACTGGTATGTTATGGTAAATAACAATGCTGATGTATGGGTCAGGGATTCTACACCGGTAGAACCAAAGGTTGTTGTAAAAGATTGTAATAGCAAAAACGTGTTAAAGGCAGGAACAGATTATACATTAAGCTATCACGAGAATTTTCTTCCACAAGGAGAGAATGACTGGTGGGGCTATGTGACCATTCTTCCAATTGGTGAATACAATGGAAATCCGTCTATGGAAGAAGCGTTTTTAATCTGCCGTGGCGAACAGCCAGACGATACGGATAATTCTAAAAATCCGGACACTAATCAGAAAAAGACGATAATCAGAATACCTCTGATTCAAAAAAACCACCGAACTCTTCCACTACGAATAATCTGAAAAAGCAGAAGATTACCAAAGTATCTTCCGCTTATAAGAAATCAGTCGGACAGAGTTTTACCTTAAAACCAAAAAGCCAAGGGCAAGATCACCTATAAGACCGGTAACAAGAAAGTTGCAACGGTCAACAGCAAAGGAAAAGTAACCGTAAAGGGAACCGGAAAGGCAACCATCACGGTAACGGCAAAGGCAACATCCACCTACAGCAAGAGCGTGAAAAAGATCACGGTCTACGGTGTACCGAAAAACCGGAAATGAAGAAACTGACCGCCGGAAAGAAGAAATTCACGGTACAGTGGAAAAAAGACAAAAAGCGGACGGTTATCAGGTGCAGTATTCCACGGACAAAAAGTTCAAAAAGAACGTAAAGAGTGTGAATGTATCAAAGAAAAGCACAAAGGCAACCGTAAAGAAGCTGAAAAAGGGAAAGACCTACTGGGTAAGGATGCATTCCTATAAAAAGATCAACGGAAAGAAATACTACAGCGGATGGGGCAAAGTAAAATCCGTAAAGGTGAGATAACAGGACAATTTGCACAGAATTTTTTTTGACAAATATCCAGTTGCGTGATAATATGATAGTAGAAAAGGGTACTGCCGATAGACGGTTAGTCCACATACTTATTGATTACAAAATAACCGTTCAGTTTGCAGGCTGGGGCGGTTATTTTTGTGGTTTATTGCATCCAATGGAATATCCAAGTCCGAAAGAGGTCAGGCATAAGCTGATGACTGCAATCAGACCTTCAAGTGTCAGCATTGGCATCCCCTCCTTTCAACAGATTCCCGTTCAGGTTTCTATGTAATCAGAGGGTCACAGTCCCTCTGGAGAAGGACTAACCGCCTACCGTTATGGCAGTACCCATAATGTAATTATAGCAGTTTTTGACAGATTTTTCCATATTTTTAGATGTAACTTTCATTTCCATTTTCTTTATTTTTAAACTTATAGACTTCAATCGGTTTAAAGTCTATCTGCCTGCAACCAATCAGCTGCACATTGTGTAATGTCTTTTATTTTTTCAAAACAAAATTACCTCACTATTAAAAACTGTATAACAGCTTCCATGTACCTGGTATCCTCCGATACATTTTCCGGATTTTTCGACTTTCTTAGGTTAATCAAAAATTGTGTTACTTTAAAATAGCACAAAAACAACGGAATTTTATGCAAAATCCGGTTTTTGATTCAAAGAAGAAAGGAGACGCAGCGGATCGTATTTTAAATCCGCTGCTGATAAACACAAAATGAAAGAAGTGAACAATATAGCAGATACAACCGGTCGTGCAACATACCAGTCTTCTCCAACAAAGATTTCTCCGGCTATGGAGCAATTATATTTTGAGATGGAGGATAAAGAGCATGTGTTCCAAATAGGACTTAAAACCATACTTGAATGTATCCTTTTTGGGAGCCAAGGAAAAACAACTGCCAGATCTTCCACTTTCATGGTATACGGAGGTGTGTAGCAGGTATGATATTCCTATGTCGGAGTTATTTGGAGAAGATTAGAATTGGGAAGGAAATGAATATGCCAACATCAACATTCGGAAAACAATTTGAAGTCAGACATGAAAAAGCTGCGGATTTTGTAAGAGAGATGTCTAAATCAGTGGCTCCCACGCTGAGACAGGACTTTCATTCCAATATGGTGTTTTTACATCAAAATACTAGATTAAAAGAAAGTCTTATCAGGGCATTAAACGTAAGATGATATAAAAATCCTACATTAAAAAGGGGTACTGCTCATAATGATGCACGGAATGATAGCTGCAACTGTCAGCTTATGCAGTCGGAAATGGCTATTGTTTTTTATGTAATGAAATATCTGAATCAGAAGAAAGCCTGACATGAGTAAATGGCTAACTCCGTATTTTCAGATATTTACATTGGTTTATCCGACTGCCACTAAGTAGTATCACAGGATCTCATCCCAAATCATAATGCAGTACCCTTGACTGGATTATATCATAAGTTTTTCTTGGTTTCTATAAATGAATGATGGGTAGCCATATCACTTCCGAAAAGATGGAAAGGATTCTGTTACGATTCCCATACATGGAAAAATTAAAAAGATATATCTTAAACAATTAAGAAAGATTGTAGAGGAGGAACAAGTATGTCATTAAAGGAGTATATGGAACTGCCGTACAGCATGAGTATCATTCCTGATACAGTAGAAGGTGGATTCACTGTCATTTTTCCGGAACTTCCCGGATGCATGACATGTGGGGATACAATAGAAGAAGCTGTTGAAATGGCAATGGATGCAAAGAAATGCTGGTTGGAAGACGCAATAGAAATGGGGAAAAAATACCTTTGCCGTAACAAGAAAGAGATTTAAAATAAAAAGGGATTTATACGGATAAAGATCTATCCGGTCTATTCCAAGTATTCCGAGATATCGGATGACTATATGAAAAAGTAGTTCAAGCCTTAAAAAGAAAAGGCAGAATGTTTTGGCACTGCACAGCTCCATCAGTTAAGAGAGCGTGTTAGTCGGGTACCTATCAGTCCTATTATATTTCAAGGATCATGGAATTTCCTAACAACTATAAAAGAATTCAGTTACTAGTGGATAAAATGTTTTGTATTGAAAAAGTGTACGGTGAATGATAATATATAATTAAAATGAACAAGAACTAAAAAATACATTTTTAAAATGCATAATTATTTGTGATTATAGGAAGAAAGAAATAGAGAATATAAGATAGCACACATCAGATTCGAACAATAAAAAGGCAATAGAATACAAAAGTATCCTATATACAAAGATCACGATAGAAGGAGGAACGGGTTGAAATCATATATTATGTATACCGGATACCAACCCAAAATATAAAAATGATCATAGTACCGGAAAAAGAGGCGTTGATTCGTAAATTTGCAGGAGAAAAATCAGATTTTATAGAAAAAAAGCAAAAATGACGCAGGATGAATTTGGCATACGTCTTGCAAAAAAGAGTTAGGAAAAAAGGCGGATATCCAGGCAACAACGATTTCAAATTGGGAATACGGAAGAGTTCCCATTCGTAATCTTGAAGCAATTGCAAAAGTATTAAATGTAACAGTGGATGATCTGATTCCGGGGAAGAGGAGTTTGAAGAAGAATTGGGAACTAAAAAACTTACAGAACAGGAAGATGTCAGTCTGACATTGACTGATGAAAAATACAAGCTGCAATCAAATTTCCGTTTACCGGTTTCCGTTGAAGAGTTAGAACGCTATGATGGAGAACCTGTGTGGGTTAGAAGCAGAAATTCAATGTATAGTGGGAAATGGGGAATTGTAGATGCACTTCGTCAAACAATTGTTTTTAAAAAGGAGTTTATACGAAATTTTCGGACATTGATGGTATCATATACCGTTTTCCTCAGCCGTTTTCACTTCCGGTAGATGCAATAGGCAGACCTTTAGCAGTATCAGAGGTAAGAAAAAAGTATAGAACCAATCTGGGTTGAAATAATTAGTAGTGATATGACAGAGAAAATATTGATGAAAGGCTGGTACGAGTATTATCACAATTCTGATTGTGTATCGAATAATTCCGGTTCCATTCTTTCTCTATCGCTATATGGAAAAACATGGGTTGCATTCACAGACCCATGTAAAGCAGATGAAGATTAATCTGTTAAAAAATCACGAAAGGACTGCAATTACAAAGTTGCAGTCCTTTTTACATTTATTATCACTATAGAAAAGAGAAGTTTTACTTACCTTCTATGTACCACATAATGGTTATCCTCCATCAGCTTCACAGCCTTTTCAAGAGCATCCTCTTCATAGAACTCAATCTGGAGCACACCGTCCTCATATTCCCGGTTGTGCAAAATTCCGATATTTTTAATACTGATATTGTGGCTTGCCATAATGGTAGCTAAAGTGGCAATGGCACCGGCTTCATCGACAAGATCGCAGTAGACACTGTAATTTTTCTGCAAAGAACCACGGACAGGGGTTGTGATGGAATCACGGTAATCCTTGGCATTTCGGAAAAAAGAAATAATGTCATCGGACTTTGCATCTGCAACAGAAGAGCGGATATTTTGTAATGCATGGATATAGCAATCCGTCAGTTTTAAAATCTGTTCCTGATTGGATAAACAGATATTCTGCCACATCACAGGAGAAGAAGAGGCAATGCGCGTAATATCCTTAAAGCCGCCGGCTGCAATTGTACGCATTGTTTCCTGTTCATCATCTAAATCCGAAACTAAATTGACCAGACTAGAAGCAATAATATGCGGAAGATGACTGATCGCAGCCGTTGCAAAATCATGCTTTTCATAGTCCAGGATCATAGGCACCGAGCCTAAGGATTTGACCAGAGCATGAAAATCTTCAAGCTGTGCAGGTGCTGTCTTAGCCGTCGGGGTGATGATATAGTAGGCGTTTTCCAAAAGATATTCCGTAGCATTAAAAAACCTGTTTTTTCGGAACCGCACATCGGATGACCGCCAATAAAATTCGCTTCTATATCCAGAGCAGTTACAGCTTTGTGGATATCGCTTTTGACACTGCCGACATCGGTAATGATACAGGAGGGTTTGATGACAGATTTTAATTCCTTTAAATAAATAAGATTCTGCTGCACCGGAGTACAGAGAAAAATGTAGTCACAGTCAGCAAAATCCGAGAGTGGCAGCAGCGTATCATTCTCGATGGTGCCAAAATCGTGTGCTTCCTGAATGGTGTCAGCATGTCTGGCAGTAGCGATCAGGGTTGTGTCTGGATATTTTTTCTTTATGGTCTTAGCAATAGAGCCGCCGATCAGTCCAAGACCGATAAAACCAACTTTTTCAAAAGACATTACAGTGTCCTCCCGGATAATTCAATGTAAGGCTTGATATTGTTCATCACCGAATCGAATTGTTCAAAGTTCAAAGACTGCGGGCCGTCGGAAAGTGCATGGTCAGAATCATTGTGAACTTCGATCATCAGACCGTCTGCACCGCAGGCGATTGCAGCCTTGGCAAGTGGCTCCACATAAGCACGGACACCGGTGGCATGGCTAGGGTCAACAATGTCCGGAAGGTGTGTTTTTTCTTTTAAAACGCAGACAGCACTTAAGTCTAAAGTGTTGCGTGTAGCGGTTTCAAAAGTACGGATTCCGCGCTCACAAAGGGCAACTTTGGAATTTCCGGCAGCCATGATATATTCAGCAGCATTGAGCCATTCATCGATCGTAGCAGAAAGACCACGCTTTAACAGTACCGGCATACCGGTGCGTCCAACCTCTTTAAGAGTTCAAAATTCTGCATATTTCTTGCACCGACCTGCAGCATGGAAACATACTGTTCCGCAGATTCTACGGCGTGGGCGCTGGTTACCTCACAAATAGTTGCCAATCCGGTTTCTTTTGCGGCAGTCTGCATATATTTTAAACCTTCTACTTCCAGTCCCTGGAAAGAGTATGGGGAAGTACGCGGCTTATAAGCACCGCCACGGAGGATCGTTGCGCCGGATTTTTTAACGGCATGGGCAATCTTTAAAAGCTGTTCCTCTGTCTCTACGGCACATGGTCCGGACATGATCGTAATGTTGTTTGGACCGATCTTAGTGCTGCCAACGGAGAATTCCATCGGTTCCGGGTGGAACTTCTTATTAGACAGCTTATAGCTTTCCGTGATCGGGACAATTTTTTCCACGGAAGGGAGAGCACAGATAGCATTGGTGTCTAACTTGGATTTGTCGCCGACAACACCGATGATCAGCACTTCCTCGCCCTGGGAAAGATGCGTATGTAAGCCTTTTTCCTCAATTTTTGTAATAATCGTTTTGACGGCGGATTCTTCCGCGTTTGGTTTCATAACAATAATCATAATCGTACCTCTTCTTCTATAAAATAAATCATAAACTAAACATATCATACTATGAAATTTTTAAAAACGCAACACTTCAACGCGTTTAAGTGCTAAAATATTTTTGGAAAATGATTGTTAAAATAATAACATGAAAAATAAATTGTGAAAAATAAATAAAAGACTTGAGAATAATCAGAAAATTTTGTAAAATATAGATATCGGTAATGAGAAGTTGCCAAGATTAGTTTAAGGGAGGATTTTTATATGAATGTTTACACAACTGACAAAATTCGGAACGTAGTTCTTCTGGGGCATGGTGGAGCCGGAAAACATCCCTGGTAGAAGCAATGGCATATTTATCCGGCATTACAAATCGTATGGGAAAAAAATCAGTGATGGAAATACTATCAGTGATTATGATAAAGAAGAGACAAAGCGTCTGTTTTCCATTAATACATCTGTAGTTCCAATTATCTGGGACGATGTAAAGATCAACATATTAGATACTCCTGGTTATTTCGATTTTGTAGGCGAGGTAGAAGAAGCAGTGAGTGCCGCTGATGCAGCGATTATCGTAGTATCAGGAAAGAACGGAATTGAAGTAGGAACGAAAAAAGCATGGGAAATCTGTGAAAAATATAAATTGCCGCGTATGGTATTCGTAACCGATATGGACATAGACAACGCAAGCTACCGTCAGGTCGTAACGGATCTGCAGGAACTTTATGGAAAGAAGATCGCGCCATTCCATCTTCCAATCCGCGAAAACGAAGAGTTTGTGGGTTATGTCAATGTGTTACAGCAGAGAGCAAAACGCTGGACGGCAGACGGAAATGTAGAAAAAACAGAAGTACCGGAATACTCCAAAGAGAATTTAGGTATCTGCAGGAAGCTTTGATGGAGGCTGTTGCAGAGACCAGTGAGGAGTTCATGGACCGTTACTTCAACGGCGAGGAATTTTCCGAAGATGAGATCCGACAGGCACTCCGTGTCAACGTAGCAGAGGGAAGCATCGTACCGGTGCTGATGGGCTCTAATATTTTAGCACGCGGAATGTATACCTTAATGGTTGATATCGTAAAATATCTGCCAAGTCCTGAAAAACGTGAATGTACCGGAATCAACGCAAAGACAAACGAAGTATATCCGGCAAATTACGATTTTGCAAAACCAAAATCAGCATATGTGTTTAAGACTATTGTGGATCCGTTTATCGGAAAATATTCATTAATTAAAGTAAATTCAGGTGTATTGAAAGCAGACGATGTGCTTTATAATCAGCACAAAGACGTCGAGGAAAAGATCGGAAAACTTTATGTACTCCGTGGAAATAAGCCGGAAGAAGTAACAGAGCTGCATGCGGGAGATATCGGAGCATTGGCAAAACTTTCAAAAGTCACAACAACCGATACTTTATCGACAAAAGCAAATCCGGTCCTGTATATTCGGACGCAAATCTCCACACCATATACATGCATGAGATATAAAGCAAAGAATAAAGGAGATGAAGATAAGATTTCCCAGACTTTGCAAAAACTGATGCAGGAAGATTTAACATTGAAGAATGTCAATGACAGCGAGAACGGACAGACGCTTTTATATGGTATGGGTGACTTGCATTTAGAGGTAACGGCAAGCAAACTCTTAGAGAAATACAAAGTGGAGATTGAACTCACAAAGCCGAAAGTTGCGTTCCGTGAGACCATTCGTAAGAACTCAGATGTAGAATACAAGTACAAAAAACAGTCCGGAGGACATGGACAGTATGGTCATGTTAAGATGAGATTTGAGCCATCCGGAGATTTAGAGACACCATATGTATTCGAGCAGACCGTTGTCGGTGGAGCTGTTCCAAAGAACTATTATCCGGCAGTAGAAAAAGGTCTGGCAGAAGCAGTGTTAAAAGGACCTATGGCAGCATATCCGGTAGTCGGAGTGAAAGCAGTGCTTTATGATGGATCCTATCATCCGGTAGACTCTTCCGAGATGGCATTTAAAACAGCAGCGATCCAGGCATTTAAGAAAGGCTTCATGGAGGCATCTCCGGTACTCTTAGAGCCAATTTCTTCTCTGAAAGTCATTGTTCCGGATAAATATACCGGAGATGTTATGGGAGATTTGAACAAACGCCGGGGCAGAGTTCTTGGAATGAATCCGATCGATGGCGGAAAACAGGAGATTCTTGCAGACGTTCCGACCATGGAACTCTATGGATATACCACAAGTTTGAGAGCGATCACCGGAGGAAGCGGAGACTACTCTTATGAGTTTGCAAGATATGAGCAGGCACCTTCTGATATCCAGGAAAAAGAGATTGAAGCAAGAGCAAATAAAGTAGAAAAAGCAGATTAAAAATAAAGACGGGTTGGAGATAACAGGTGAAGATCAGAAGGCAGAAAGCAGTTGCATGGATTCTGGTTCTGGTTTTCCTGTTAGAAGACCCTGCAGTTGTAAGGGCATATGGATTTCAGGATGGGAAACCACAGGAATTATCCGAAGATAAGAAAAAGTATCCGACAGATATCACAAAAACAGATCATCTGTTTGAGTACCGGATTACCTATGAGTTGAACGGAGGACAGAATTCAGGGAAAAATGCCGAGTCCTATCGCATGGATGATTTACCGCTTACTTTAGAATCGCCAAGGCGGGTAGGATACAACTTTGCAGGATGGTATGCAGACAATTATTTTGAAAAAAAAGTAACAACCATTGAACAGGACATGGTTGGGAATATGGTGCTATATGCAAAATGGACCAGAAAGATCAACGATGTCGAAAATATCAGCAGGTATTCTTATCATACGGATGCGAAACTTGGCAAAGACACCAAGACACTAAAAGACTGCAATTATAAAGTGTTAGACTATGTCAGCATTCCGGGAATGCCCTCGACAAGACAGGAGGACATCAAAACCCGGCGCATTTTAGATGAGGATCAATGTCCGCAGGGACTATGTTTGACAAAAGATTTTATTTTAGTGACGGCATACAGTTGTGATTGGGATGTGTTAGGGTCACTTTATCTGTTTGACAGAAAGAGTGGAGAGTATCTTGCAACACTCGGAATGAAGAGAAACAGCCACTTAGGCGGTGTTGCCTGTGATGGGAAAAATGTATGGATCTGTCATTCCGACAACAGCACCTTAGAGAGAATCCCATATCAGATGCTTGTGGAACTCGCAAAGGAAAAACCAAAAGAATTTATTGACTGTTCAAAGTCCATAGAGGCTTTTCGGGTGAAAAAACCGTCCTTCCTGCATCACCTATCATGATGGAAAATTGTGGGTAGCAACGGAAAACGATTTTTTAAAATCAAAAATGATCTCCTATCGGTTTCAGGAAAATGAATTAAAAGAAATGGATTCCTATACGATACCGCCAAAGGTACAGGGGATTGCATTTGCAGACGATGGAAGGGTGTTTTTAAGTACCTCGTTAGGAAGGACAAAATCCTCCTTTTTAAGAATATATCACTCGTTAGAAGCCTTGAATGAAAAGCCGACAAAACCGATGCAGAAGGTGGAAATGCCGCCCTGCTCGGAGGAACTTGAGATTTTTGGACAGAATCTCTATATTCTCTTTGAATCCGCGGGACAGAAGTATTATGAAGGAACGGATGGAAAAGGCAACAGTTTGTCGCCATTAGAAAAGATCATATGTATCAGATTACAATCAGTGTAAAAGAGTAAAAACGCAGGGCAGATTTCCTATTAAAATTGGGAATCTGCCCTGTTGTGTTATGGAGCTGTGTGGTGGTCTGAAATTTGCATTTCGGTTTCATGGAAGGACATGTTTTGTGTCCTTGTTTCGTGGTAATACTTGACAAATACTAGGTCTGTGCTAAAATTTTATCTATATGAGCAAAAATAAGAGAAAGTAGAGATTCGTAAGTCATACGAGTTTAGGAGGAACAGGAAAATGTCAGTCAAAGGAACACCATATAATCACAGAGCCATTGAGCAGAAATGGCAGAAAATCTGGGATGACGAAAAGGCGTTTGCCGCATCCGACGATTATTCCAAACCGAAGTATTATGCGTTGGTTGAATTCCCATATCCATCCGGACAGGGACTTCACGTTGGACATCCGAGACCATATACAGCATTGGATATCGTTGCCCGTAAGAGAAGAATGCAGGGATACAATGTCTTATATCCGATGGGCTGGGATGCTTTCGGACTTCCGACAGAAAACTATGCAATTAAAAATAAAATCCATCCAAAAATCGTAACAGAGAATAATGTAAAGCATTTTAAGGATCAGTTACATTCTCTGGGTATTCTTTTGACTGGGATCGTGAGATCAATACAACAGACCCGCAGTATTACAAGTGGACACAGTGGATTTTCTTAAAATTATTTAAAGAAGGTTTGGCTTATAAGAGTGAGATGCCGATCAACTGGTGTACATCCTGTAAAGTCGGTCTGGCAAATGAAGAAGTAGTCAACGGAGTCTGCGAGCGTTGTGGAAGTCCGGTAGTACGGAAAGTAAAGAGCCAGTGGATGTTAAAGATCACGGATTACGCTGAAAAACTCTTAGAGGGATTAGAGGACGTAGATTATATTGAGCGTGTCAAAGTTTCACAGAAGAACTGGATCGGAAAAAAGCCAGGGTGCAGAGGTAGAATTCCAGGTTGCCGGCAAGGAGGAAAAACTGACCGTGTATACAACCAGACCGGATACTTTGTTCGGAGCAACCTATATGGTAGTATCACCGGAGCATCCGATGTTAGATAAATATAAAGAAGATATTAAGAACTGGGATGCAATTCAGGATTATCGTGAGCAGGCTGCAAAAAATCCGATTTTGAGCGTTCAGAGCTTGCAAAAGACAAGACAGGTGTGGCTATTGACGGTCTGACTGCAATCAATCCGGTCAATGAGAAAGAAATTCCAATCTGGGTATCCGATTATGTGTTGATGTCTTACGGAACAGGTGCGATCATGGCGGTTCCTGCACACGATACCAGAGACTGGGAGTTTGCAAAAAATTTAACCTGCCAATCATTGAAGTTGTGGCAGGCGGTGAGAATGTACTGGAAGAAGCATACACGGATGTGGCTTCCGGAAAACTGATCAACTCCGGATTTTTAGATGGACTTGAAGTAGCAGAAGCAAAGAAAAAATGATTGCCTTTTTAGAGGAAAAAAAGGAATTGGAAAGAGCAAGACCAACTTCAAACTGCGTGACTGGGTATTTTCACGTCAGCGTTACTGGGGCGAACCGATCCCAATCGTAAAATGCGAAAAATGTGGTTATGTTCCGCTTCCGGAGAGCGAGCTTCCGTTAGAGCTTCCGGATGTAGACAGCTATATGCCGACAGACAATGGAGAATCTCCATTAGCAGCAATGACAGACTGGGTCAATACCACCTGCCCTTGCTGTGGCGGACCGGCACAGCGTGAGACAGATACCATGCCACAGTGGGCAGGTTCTTCCTGGTATTTCCTTCGTTATACAGATCCTCAAATAAAGAGGCACTGGCAAGCAAGGAAGCATTAAAATACTGGCTGCCGGTTGACTGGTATAACGGTGGTATGGAGCATACAACACTTCATCTGCTTTATTCCCGTTTCTGGCATAAATTCCTGTATGATCAGGGAATTGTGCCATGCAAGGAGCCATACCAGAAACGTACTTCCCACGGAATGATCTTAGGAGAAAATGGCGAGAAGATGTCTAAATCCCGTGGAAATGTAGTAAATCCGGATGACATTGTCATGGACTACGGCGCAGATACACTTCGTACTTATGAAATGTTCATTGGAGCATTTGATCTGAGTGCTTCCTGGTCTGAAAATGGAGTAAAAGGATGCCGCCGTTTCTTAGACCGTGTATGGAAACTGCAGGAGATTTTAGTAGACGGAAATGAGTACCGCAGTGCATTTGAAACAAAGATGCACCAGACCATCCAGAAAGTAAGCAGTGATTTTGAAAATTTGAAATATAACACGGCGATTGCTGCAATGATGAGTCTGTTAAATGATTTCTATAAAGAGGGATCTATCAACCGTGCAGAATTCAAAACATTTTTAATTCTCTTAAATCCGGTAGCACCTCATATCACGGAAGAAATCTGGGAGAACTGCGGATACGAAGGAAGAAGAGTCTATGCACAGACCTGGCCGGAATTTGATGAGGCAAAGACCGTAGAAGATACGATCGAGCTTCCGGTTCAGATCAACGGCAAGACAAGAGCAGTTGTAACTCTTCCGGCAGATGTAGATAAAGATACTGCAATTGCTGCAGGAAAAGAACTGATCGCAGATAAGCTGACAGGAACGATCGTAAAAGAGATTTACGTTCCGGGAAGAATTATCAATATTGTGCAGAAATAGTTGAAATAAAATATAAGAACATTGCACAGATGAATGTGCATTTGAAAAGACAGAATGGCGTAGTTTAGTGTAGCACTGACTACGCCATTTTACATAGAAATTGTGTAAAGTTAACGTCTTTTCATATTTTTCATCAGTGAGAGGATCATATCCGTCTTTTTTTCGTTCCTCCTCTGACATGTTCTGTTTCAGGATATTGATCATCATATCCCGTTCGTTTTCGGAAAATTCAATCCCTTCCTTTTTTGCGGTAGAAGCAGCCTGCGAAAGCTCGGATGCCATTTCTTTTGCGTTGCCGGAATGGTTCTGATTGGCAAACTGCATTAAAAAATTGAGCTTTTCAGGGAAATATTTCCCATATTTCCCTGTTTTAATAAATCTGAAATGTCCATTAGATACCTCCTGATCAGCGGAATAATAAGTCGTATGCGGAAAAGAGCTGGAACATATTGATAAAGGAATCAAGATTTTCCGCCTCTTTTTCGTTGCAGTATGGGCGGATGTCATTCAGCATATTGACCACATTTTCTTCCGGATTTTCCATAGAACATATATTCAGACTGCTGGAGTCGTTTTCAAAAAAGTGTATTGTCTTCTGCAACTCTAAGATTTTGGCAAAATTGCGAGATTCTTCTGCTGGGGTTCCTGCAGATAGGGAATTGAGGTTTTCAGAATCTGGAGTTCTTTGCTTTGCAGCTGTTCATCGAAAAGTGTTGGTTTCAGTTCGTCGTCCATAAAATCCTGTAGTTACCCTTTTTTCTTTCAATATATGCATCAGAAAAAAAGCTATGCAATATTTTGAAGCCTGCATATAGTAACAGTAGGAGCTTTATGCCAAAATCAAGAATAGGAGCAGAAAAATGGGAAAACTGATCATTGACGGAAATAAAGTATATGAGATAGATGAGGAATGTCTTGAGAAAAAACGCCACAAAGAGCAGGAAGAACGAAAAAGAGAATGGGAACAGAAATGGGAGCGAAACCGTAAAGAAAAAAACAGTCGTGAGAAGAACCGTAAAGGTACGAGAGGAATATCGCGAAACAATTTCCTATAAAGCAAGAAAAAAACGGGTACTGCATCAGCAGTACCCGTTTCAGACTGTAGACAAAACAGAAAGGCTAGAAGCATCCGCCACCGCATCCGTTGCCACCGCAGCAGAAGAGTAATAAGATTAACCATAAACAGCTGTTGTTGCCGTCATCGCATCCGCCACCGATACCATTGTTGCCGCATCCGCAACAGCATAACAGGATGATCAACCAGATAATAGAGTTGCATCCTCCTTCGTTTTCGCATCCGCATCCACAGTTTGTTGCTGCTAAATCACTCATTTGAAATCCTCCAAATTTTTACTTACACTTCATCATATGTGGGGAACAAAAAAGTGTTACAGGGCAGCCATAAAAAATAATAAAATGTTGACAATACTTGCATAATTGTACAATTATGCAAGAAGATAAATTGTATACTAAATCAGAGCAGGAGGATGAAGATGAAAGCCATCGGAGATATGAGGGAAGTTGTCAAGAATGAAAAGACAAATCTATTACAGTTAGAGGAACATTTTTACCAGTTAAATGATGTGGCAGAGCCAAACGTATTCAGAAATCTGTTTCCATACGATGAAGTGCCTAAGATCGCATTTAATGACCGTATCGTGCCTCATAATATGCCGGAAGAAATCTGGATCACGGATACCACATTCCGGGATGGACAGCAGTCAAGAGCTCCTTATACGGCAGAGCAGATCGTAAAGATTTATGATTATCTGCACAGATTAGGCGGACCAAACGGAAAGATCCGTCAGAGCGAATTCTTTTTATATAGTAAAAAAGACAGAGATGCCGTTTATAAATGTTTAGAGCGTGGATACCGGTTCCCGGAAGTTACGAGCTGGATCCGTGCCAATAAGAAAGATTTTCAGCTTGTAAAGGATATCGGATTGAGAGAGACAGGAATCTTAGTCAGCTGTTCCGATTATCATATTTTTTATAAAATGCGAATGACAAGAAGAGAGGCAATGAATCAGTATTTAAGTGTCATCCGGGAATGTTTAGAGACCGGTATTTCACCGAGATGTCATTTAGAGGATATCACCCGTTCAGATATTTACGGATTTGTTATTCCGTTCTGTTTAGAACTGATGAAGCTGATGGAGGAATATCAGATCCCGATCCGTATCCGTGCCTGTGATACGATGGGTTATGGTGTGAACTTTGCCGGAGCCGTCATACCAAGAAGCGTACAGGGGATCATTTATGGTCTGACCACACATGCAGGTGTGCCAAGTGAACTGATCGAGTGGCATGGACACAATGATTTTTATAAAGCGGTAACCAATTCCACAACCGCATGGCTCTATGGAGCAAGCGGTGTCAACTGCTCTTTATTCGGTATCGGAGAAAGAACCGGAAATACGCCGTTAGAGGCAATGGTATTTGAATATGCACAGCTTCGGGGGAAGTTTAGACGGTATGGATACAACCGTGATCACGGAACTTGCAGAGTATTTTGAAAAAAGAATTAGGATATGTGATGCCGGACCGTACACCATTCTGCGGAAAGAATTTTAATGTCACAAGAGCGGGAATCCATGCAGATGGCTTATTGAAAAATGAGGAGATTTATAATATATTTGATACGGAGAAATTTTTAAACCGGCCGGTACTGGTATCTGTATCAAACACTTCAGGGTTAGCCGGCATTGCACACTGGATGAATACTTACTATCATTTAGAGGGAGAACGTGCAGTAGATAAGAATTCAGAGTTAGTTCATCTTGTAAAAGAGAAGGTGGATAAACAGTATGATGATGGCAGAGTGACCGTTATGACGGATGCAGAATTGACAGAAATGATAAATGACTGTTGTCAAAAGCTGCAGATTGAATTATAACTATAGGAGGGTTTATAATGAGTGAGGATGGTCATTCCCTGAGTGCGCGTGTGTTTCATACCCTTCGGGAAGAAATTTTATCCGGAAAATATCAAAAAAGATGAGGAACTCAAAGAAAAGACGATCGGAGAGGAACTCGGGCGTCAGCCGGACACCGGTGCGGGAAGCCTTAAGGCAGCTAGAATTAGAAGGTTTAGTCACGATAATTCCAAACCGGGGAGCTTTGTGGAGGGAATATCCAAAGATGATATCCAGGACATCTATGAGATCCGTTCCCTTTTAGAAGGACTTTGTGCGAAAAAGGCGGTCACCGGGATCACAGATAAAGAATTAGAAGAATTAGAAGAGAATCTTTATCTTACGGAGTTTCATATCCAAAAAGAACATTTTGAACAGATATTAGAATTAGACAATCGTTTTCATGAGATTTTGTATGAGGCGTCCAAGAGTAAGATGTTAAAACATGTGCTCAGCGATTTCCACCACTATGTGGAACGGTACGGAAGGTTTCCCTTTCCGGGACAAAACGTGCAAAGGAGTCGAACGAGGAACATAAAAGGATTGTCGAGGCTTTGAAGGCTCATGATGCGGAAAAAGCCCAGCAGCTTGCAAACCAGCATATTATGAACACCATCCACAGCTATGACCGCTACGGATGGGATAAGCTATTAAATATGAACAGTATGGAGGAAGAAATTCATGGAAAAAATTAAGATGGCAACACCGTTAGTTGAGATGGACGGAGATGAAATGACAAGAATCCTGTGGCAGATGAACAAGGATGAACTATTAAATCCATTCATCGAACTCAATACCGAATATTATGACCTTGGTTTAGAGCATCGTAATGCAACCGACGATCAGGTAACGGTAGATTCCGCAGAAGCGACAAAAAAAAATATGGAGTTGCCGTAAAATGTGCAACAATCACTCCAAATGCAGCACGTATGGACGAATATGACTTAAAAGAGATGTGGAAGAGTCCAAACGGAACAATTCGTGCAATTCTTGATGGAACAGTATTCCGTGCACCGATCGTTGTAAAAGGAATTGAGCCATGTGTACGCAACTGGAAGAAACCGATCACGATCGCAAGACATGCTTATGGTGATGTATACAAAGGTGTGGAGATGAAGATCCCGGCAGCAGGAAAATGCGAACTTGTATACACAGCAGAGGATGGTACCGAGATGAGAGAAACCATCCATAACTTTACCGGCGCGGGAATCGTACAGGGACAGCACAACGTAAATGCTTCTATTGAGAGCTTTGCAAGAAGCTGCTTTAACTATGCACTGGATCAGAAACAGGATTTATGGTTTGCAACCAAAGATACCATTTCTAAAAAAATATGACCATACATTTAAAGATATTTTCCAGGAAATCTTTGATGCAGAATACAAAGAAAAATTCGATGCCGCAGGAATTGAATATTTTTACACATTGATCGATGATGCCGTGGCAAGAGTCATGAAATCAGAAGGTGGCTATATCTGGGCATGCAAGAACTATGACGGAGACGTTATGAGTGATATGGTATCTTCAGCTCGGTTCTCTTGCAATGATGACTTCCGTATTGGTATCTCCGGACGGATATTACGAATACGAGGCAGCACACGGTACAGTACAGAGACATTATTACAAACACTTAAAAGGTGAAGAGACATCCACGAACTCTGTAGCTCCTATTTTTGCATGGACAGGAGCACTCAGAAAACGTGGAGAACTTGACAACAATCAGGCATTATCAGACTTTGCGGATAAGTTAGAGAAAGCATGTATTGCAACGATTGAGTCAGGAAAAATGACAAAAGATTTAGCATTGATCACATCTTTAGAAAATGTAACCGTATTAAACAGCGAGAACTTTATCAAAGAGATCCGCAAGACATTAGAAGAGATATTATAAGCGCAGAGAACATAGAAATGATACTTCGAAAAGAGGTGCCCACAGAGGCACCCTTTTTCGGGTAATGAGGTGAAATATGATACTATCCGTTCAGAATGTCAGCAAATCATTTGGAACAGACGAAATTCTAAAAATGTGTCTTTTCATATTGAAGATCATGAAAAAGGCAGCCGTGGTCGGCATCAACGGTGCCGGAAAATCCACACTTTTAAAAAAATCATAGTAGGAGAACTGACTCCTGACACCGGAGAGGTCATCACTGCAAAAAGGTAAATCCTTAGGCTATTTAGCACAGCATCAGGATTTAGAGGGTGACAGGACCATTGAAGAAGAATTGCTTTCCGTAAAGAGTGATGTGATCGCAATGGAGCAAAAGATCCGTGCGATGGAAGAACAGATGCATCATGTAGAAGGGGCAGAATTAGAAAAACTTTTAGAGGACTATAACCGTATGCATCATCAGTTTGAATTAGAGGGCGGTTACAGTTACCGGAGTGAGGTTTACGGTGTCTTAAACGGACTCGGTTTTTCACAGGAAGATTATCAAAAGAAGATCAGCCAGCTCTCAGGAGGACAAAAGACCAGAGTTGCGCTTGGAAGACTGCTTGTTACAAAGCCGGACATCATCCTGTTAGATGAGCCGACGAACCATCTGGATATGAACTCTATTACATGGTTAGAAACCTTTTGATGAACTACAAAGGTGCGGTAGTCATCGTGTCCCATGACCGTTATTTTTTAGACCGTGTCGTGACAAAAGTCATTGAAGTGTCGCTGCATCAGGCGCAGGTCTATGAAGGCAATTATTCTGAATATGCCGTAAAAAAAAAAAAGTCCGCGAGGCACAGCTAAAAAGCCTATTACAATCAGCAGCGTGAGATCAAACATCAGGAAGAAGTCATTACCAAGCTGAAATCCTTTAACCGTGAAAAATCCATAAAGCGGGCAGAGAGCCGTGAAAAGCTGTTAGATAAGATCGATCGTTTAGAAAAACCGGTGGAAGAACATACCGATATCAAGATCACATTAGAGCCGAATATATTAAGCGGTAATGATGTCTTAAGTGTCGAGGGTTTAGCAAAATCTTTTGGCAGCCAGAAACTGTTTGAAAATCTGGATTTTGAGATCAAGCGTGGAGAGCATGTTGCCCTGATCGGAAACAACGGAACCGGAAAAACAACGATCTTAAAGATCTTAAACGGAATGCTCAAAGAGGATGCGGGACTCATCCGGCTTGGAAGCAATGTCTATATCGGATATTATGACCAGGAGCATCAGGTACTCCATATGGAAAAAACACTGTTTGAAGAGATCAGCGATGCATATCCGGAACTGAACAATACACAGGTGAGAAATACCTTAGCGGCATTTTTGTTTACCAATGATGATGTCTTTAAAAGGATTGGTGATCTAAGCGGTGGAGAGCGTGGACGTGTGTCCTTGGCAAAGCTGATGCTTGGCAAGGCAAACTTTCTGATTCTCGATGAGCCGACAAACCATTTGGATATTTTTTCAAAAGAAATATTGGAATCGGCATTGAACCACTATACGGGAAACCGTCTTTTCGTCTCCCATGACCGTTATTTTATCAATAAGACGGCACACCGGATACTGGATCTGTCTAACGGAGTGCTGACAAATTATCTGGGAAATTATGACTATTATATAGAAAAACGTACAGAGCAGGAAACGGTAACGCCGGCAGATACAGAAACCGTTTCAAAAGAAAAGCAGAGACAGAAAATAAACAGGACTGGCAGAAACAAAAGCAGGAGCAGGCACGCCGCAGAAAAATTGCCAATGAACTGCAAAAAGTAGAAGCCGAGATTGAAATGTGCGAGCAGAAAATCACCGAGATCGATGAGCAGTGTCAGGATCCTGCGATTGCAGTAAATTCCGCAAAATTAAATGAACTTGGAAGCGAACGAGCCGTTTTTTCTGAAAAACTCGAAGCTCTGTATGAGCAGTGGGAAGTGCTGTCAGAAGATAGTTAAATTTTTGACACATTGACAGTAAAACTACAAATGCTTATAATATATGTAGTTGGCTTAGGAGGAATTAAAGTGGAAAAAGAGATTTCACAGGCAGTAATTCGCAGAATGCCCAGATATTATAGATATTTAGGGGAACTTTTAGACGAAGGCGTAGAGCGTATTTCGTCGAATGAACTTAGCAGCAGAATGAATGTCACTGCGTCACAGATACGCCAGGATCTGAATAACTTTGGCGGATTCGGACAGCAGGGATATGGATATAATGTAAAATTTTTGCACGATGAGATCGGTAAGATCTTAGGCTTAAATCAAAGACACAATATTATTGTAGTCGGAGCCGGTAATCTGGGGCAGGCACTTGCGAATTATGTAAAATTTGAGAAACTGGGCTTTGTGATCATTGCCCTGTTTGATGTAAATCCTGCACTGAAAGGAAAGACAGTGCGTGGAATAGAAATTCATATGATTGATGAAATGGAAGACTTTTTAAAGACACACGATGTGGATATTGCGGCATTGACCATGCCAAAACAAAAAGGCAGACGCAGTTGCAAAGAAACTGGTGGATTCCGGCGTACATGCGATCTGGAATTTTGCACATGTGGATTTAGAACTGACAGATAAGGACGTGGTAGTAGAGAACGTTCATCTGTCCGACAGTCTGATGCAGTTGTCCTATAACATTGTAAAAATCAGTCAGCAAAAGAAAAATAGGGTAGGGACGGGGATTTCACATGAAAGAGAAAGAATATTTCAAAGGAGCCTTGATCAATAAGAAAGTACCGATTCTGGTCTTAGACCAGAAGTGGCACCGGCTGTTTGCGATTCATGGAAAATCAGACGAGATTCAGAGTACGGAAGAAGAATTGAATCATCTCATAGCCAGACAGGGGCAGGCAAATCAGGATATCAAAGACTTAAAAAAGTCAAAGCCAGTCTGATGGAGAGCATTGTTGCACATATGGATGAGAGTGATGAGCAGAGTAACCGACCGTCAAATGATAAGATCATGGATGAGAACACCCGCCTGATCAACGAAGTAAATGAAAAGATAGAAGCATGTGAGGATGAACTGTTAGAACTGCCAAAACAGATCAAAGAGACAAATGAAAGGCTCATGTTAGCAAGCATGGAGTTCTGTTATGAGAAACTTCGTACAAATGATGAAGAAATCAAAGAAATCGATGCCTGGATCAAACAGGTGCGGATCGATCTGAAAAAGAATATCATCAAAAAAGCAGAACCGTGAGATCAACAGCAAGGAAATCTATTCCTATATGCATGATATCTTTGGAGCAGAGATCATAGATGTCTTTGACCTGAAAGAGGAAGAAGAACAGGAACAGAAAAAAGAAGAAGAATAAAAAAGCGGGCGCTTTACCGGTTCGGTAGAGCGTTGTTTTTGCATTAGGAATCCTACAAAAAGGGAGAAGTGATAAAATGCAGTATTTGCTGAGTGCAAGAGAGATGAAGCAAATCGATAAGAATACCATAGAAGTCTTTGGAGTGCCATCCCTTGTTCTGATGGAACGGGCGGCACTGTGTGTTGTGGAAGTGATAAAAAAAGGAAACAGCAGATGCGAAGAGAACACTTGTAGTCTGTGGTACCGGAAACAATGGCGGAGACGGTATGGCAGTGGCACGGATGCTTTATTTAGAAGGCAATGAGGTAGAGGTATGGCTGATCGGAAATCCCGAAAAGTGTTCCGAAGAGACGAAAAAGCAGTATGATATCTTAAAAGCATATGGCATTCCGGTCGTGGAACAAAAAGAGGGATTTTGTGAGCAGTTTTATGCGCAGAAGCCGGATGTAGAAGAAAAACAGGCAGAAATACAAACACAGATACAAAGGCAGACACAGATACAGGCACAAACACAGACTGCGTATACTCTGATTATAGATGCCCTGTTTGGGATTGGGCTTTCAAGGAATGTTGAGGGAATCCACCGGGAAGCAATCGAAGAAATGAACCGGTTAGAAGGAAGAAAAATAGCGATTGACATCCCATCCGGAATCCATGCGGACAGTGGGGCAGTCATGGGAAACTGCTTTTTATGCGGACCACACCGTGACCTTTGCATACAATAAAACAGGATTGTGGCTGTATCCGGGAGCAGACGCGGCGGGGCAGATCCATATTGCAGATATCGGGATCACAAAAGAGAGCTTTTTAGAAAAAGAGCCACAGATGCTGATGCCACAGGCAGAGGATTTAACAAGACTTCCAAAAAGAAAAGCGGATTCGAACAAAGGAACTTACGGAAAAGTGCTTGTCATAGCCGGAAGTGAAGAAATGTCAGGAGCGGCATATTTTTCGGCAAAGGCGGCATATCTAAGCGGCTGCGGACTGGTCAAAGTCTTTACACATGAAAAGAACAGGACGATGCTGACTACAAGGCTGCCGGAGGCAATCTCGGTTACCTATGACGGAAAAAAGAATCTGAAAGAATCCCTGATCGCCGCAGTACAATGGGCAGACGTATTGGTACTTGGACCGGGACTGGGGCGCTCGGACACGGCAAGACAGATCGTAAAACTCACGATACAGACAGCGGCAGTTCCGATCGTCGTGGATGCCGATGCACTGAATCTGTTGTCCGAAGAATTAGAAATATTAAAAGGTCCGCATACGGATCTGATCGTAACACCGCATTTAGGCGAGATGTCACGACTGGTAGATATGCCGATAGAGTATATTAAGAAAAATATCTTAATGACGGCACAGGATTTTTCAAGAGAATACAATGTGATCTGCGTTCTGAAAGATGCAAGGACGATCACAAGTATTCCTTATGGAAAAACATATGTAAATACTTCCGGAAATCATGGCATGGCAACCGCGGGAAGCGGAGATGTTTTAACAGGGATCATAGCAGGCTTCCTTGCAGGCGGTCTGACACCGGAAGAAGCCGCGGTGTTCGGAGTCTATGTGCATGGACTTTCGGGCGATGCAATGGTAGAAAAACAGGTTACTACAGCCTGATGGCAGAAGATATATTAGATGGAATCAAAGAGGTATTAAAATGAAAACAGAGCAGGATTATCAGCGTGTTTATGCAGGAATTAATCTGGATGCAGTCATGCACAATTTAGAAAAAGATGCATACATTAATAAAAGACGATACGAAGATCATCGCAGTCATCAAAACAGACGGATATGGTCACGGTGCCGTTCCGATTGCGAAAAAATCGAAAGTCTCCCATATCTTTGGGGATTTGCAGTGGCAACACAGCAGGAGGGAACGGTTTTAAGAAGACATGGAATAAAAAAGCCGGTCCTGATCTTAGGCCACAGCTTTGAAGAAGAATTTGAAAGAATTGTAGAGGACGACTTAGAGCCGGCAATTTTACTTATGAATCGGCAAAGGTGTTGTCAGAGACTGCAAAACGTTTTAAAAAAGACTGCAAAGATACACATTAAGATCGATACGGGAATGAGCCGTATCGGTTATCAGGTCAGCGAGGCAAGTGCGGATGAGATCGCAAAGACGGCAGAACTGAAAACTTGAAGATCGAAGGCGTATTTACACATTTTGCAAAAGCAGATGAAGCAGATAAGACCCATGTACATGGTCAGATCGCTGCTTATCAGAAAATGCTTACAATGTTAGAAGAGCGTGGCGTTGAAATCCCGTTAAAACACTGTTCCAACAGTGCAGGGATCATTGATCTGCCGGAAGTGAATATGGATGCCGTGCGGGCAGGAATTATTTTATACGGACTGTTACCGTCGGATGAGGTACAAAAAGAACGCATTGATTTAGAGCCGGTGATGACTTTAAAATCAAAAGTCATTCATATCAAGACCTTAGAAAAAGGAAGAACGATCAGTTATGGAGGCACTTATGAGGTAACACATACGGAAAGGATCGCAACGATCCCGGTCGGTTACGGGGATGGTTATCCGAGAAGCCTGTCGAATAAGGGCTGGGTGCTGATACACGGACAAAAAGCACCAATCTGCGGAAGGATCTGCATGGATCAGTTTATGGTAGATGTGACCGATATTCCAAAAGTCAGAGTAGGCGATGAGGTGACACTGATCGGAACAGACGGCAGTGAGACGTTGAGTATGAATGAACTCGGAGAACTTTCAGAGCGGTTTAATTATGAGTTTGCCTGTGACCTTGGCAAGCGTATTCCGAGAGTTTTTTACGCAGACGGAAAAATTGTCGATACCAAAGATTATTTTGACGAATAAGATACTCCGTATAAAAATTCGTATACACTCGAAAAATTTGGGAAATACTTACTGTAAATCTAAATTTTGGAGTGAAAGATATGGTAATTCATAGAGGAGATATTTATTATGCAGATTTAAGACCGGTGGTAGGTTCGGAACAGGGCGGAGTACGTCCGGTGCTGATCATTCAGAATGACATAGGAAATAAACATTCACCGACTGTCATCTGTGCCGCGATCACGAGCCAGATGAACAAGGCAAAACTTCCGACGCATGTGGAGTTAGATTCAAGCCGGTATGCACTGGTCAAAGATTCTGTAGTGCTGTTAGAACAGCTTCGTACCATTGATAAAAAAGACTCAGAGACAAGGTCTGTCATCTGGATCGGGAAATACTGCGAAAAGTAGAACGTGCATTGCTTATCAGTCTGGATCTGAATACATAATCTTGACTAATATGCATAGAAATGATACGATTTTCTCAAAAAGAATGATTCATTACCAAGGAAAAGAAGGAGAATGATATGGACGAGGGTGGGAGTAGGAATCCGTTTTTAAGACTATTTTCAAAGAAAAAAACAGATGATGAACAGATGGAACAAGAGATCATCTCTATGGTAGATGAGGCACACGAACAGGGTGCCCTGCGGGAGAGTGAATCCATGATGATACACAATGTCTTAGCGTTAGATGAAAAAGAAGCAAAGGACATTATGACACATCGGAAGAATATCGTTGCCATTGATGGGAATACACCATTTAGTAAGGCAATGGATTTTATCATAGAAGAGACACATTCGAGGTTTCCGGTTTATGAAGAAGACATTGATAATATTATCGGTGCAATACATATCAGGGAAGTATTGATGTATGCAAAGGATCCATCGGTTCAGAACATGCCGATCAAGGACATCCCAAATCTGATCTTTGAAGTGGATTTTATTCCGGAGACAAAAAATCTTGATGCATTATTCAAAGAGATGCAGATGAAAAAGAGTCATATCGTGATCGTTGTGGATGAGTATGGACAGACTGCGGGTATCGTAGCCTTAGAAGATATTTTAGAGGAGATCGTCGGAAATATCTTAGATGAGCATGACGAGGAAGAACATACCATAGAGCAGCTTACGGAGGATACCTGGATGATGCAGGGAATGACACCGTTAGAAGAAGTGAGCGAGGTTTTAGGGATTCCGTTTGATTTAGAAGATTATGAGACCCTGAACGGATATCTGATCTCACTGGTTGGAAAAATACCGTCTAAGAACGAAGAATTTTCTGTGGAAGGCAACGGCTGTCAATTCGATGTCCTCTCCGTAGAAAATAAAATGATAGGAAAGTGCGTGTGAAAAAGCTGTCCGATCAGGTGGCGGAAGATGCACAGACTTGTCAGAACGAGGAAAAAATGGTAGAATAATTCAAGAAAAACGAACAGAAAAGAGGAACTATATATGTCAGGACATTCCAAGTTTGCGAACATTAAACACAAAAAAGAGAAAAATGATGCTAAAAAAGGAAAAATATTTACAATTATCGGACGTGAGATCGCAGTTGCAGTAAAAGAAGGCGGTGCAGATCCTGCAAACAACAGCAGATTACGTGATGTCATTGCAAAAGCAAAATCAAACAATATGCCAAATGACACGATCGAACGTGGTATCAAAAAAGCTGCCGGAGATGCAGATTCTGTCAATTACGAATATGTAGTATATGAAGGATATGGACCAAGCGGAACAGCAATCATCGTAAAGGCACTGACCGACAACAAGAACCGTACAGCGGCAAATGTCAGAAATGCATTTACCAAGGGACAGGGAAGTATCGGTACACAGGGATGCGTATCCTATATGTTTGATACCAAAGGACAGATCATTGTTGCAAAAGAAGATACAGAGATCGAAGCAGATGATCTGATGATGATTGCATTAGATGCCGGAGCAGAGGATTTTTCGGAAGAAGAAGACAGCTTTGAGATCATTACAGACCCGGACGATTTTTTCTAAGGTCAGAGAGGCACTAGAAGCAGAGCAGATTCCAATGGCATCTGCCGAGGTGACCATGATTCCACAGACTTATGTACAGCTTACCGATGAGCAGGACTTATACAACATCAATAAGACACTTGACTTATTAGATGAAGATGAGGATGTTCAGGAAGTATATCATAACTGGGATGAATAATCAAAACACCCCGGCAGTGCCTGCCGGGGTGTTTGCTACAGGAGGAATTGTTCATGGATGGGGGATTAGAACAACCACAGATAGATGAGATCGAATATCTGAAACTGACGGATGAGTTAAAGCGTGAGATGCCGGATTTACTGACAGATATCAAGAATCCGTTGGATGGTTTTAAAAAGATGAATATGAGCAGGCATTTCTTGCATATATTAAGGAACATGACGATATTTTACGGGAGATAGAAGATGTCTATGTCTGTAGTACAAATGCAAAAGAAGGGATGCAGACACTGGCACAGGAGTTCGTAGAATATGTAAAAACAAGCCTTGAGACAGAGACGAAGAAAAAGAAAACGCTCACAGAAGCTGATGGACTACAATATGATCTTAGTCGTCTATCTGTTTCCGGCACTTTTAAAACAGAACCAAAAATCAGGAGAAGCCTTTGCAAAGGCATTATTGCAGGAGTGGAAGCAGGCGTTTCCAAAGACAAATCTGCATTTAGCTTCTTATGAAGAGATCGCAGAAGGATTCCGGCAACGGTTTTGCTATATTACGACAGCAGTCTGTCAAAGTCTTAACAAAGGGGACAACTGTGAGAAACTTGTGCTGTTACGCGGTTACCGTGACGGTTATCTGATGGGACTTCCGGGCGGTCAGAGAGTGATACAGGAGTATTATGACGTTGCACCTACGATCGTTAAGCATATTAACCGCAGGGAAAATGCAGAGGACATTTACCGTGGTATCTATGAGACTTATCTTCGGACATGTATCGGTCTGATCCGCGAGGATAAAAACGAGCAGTGTCGGAAGGTGTATACGGATATGGTATATGAATTAGAGGATAAATATTTTTCATAAAGGAGCTAGAAGATGAGTAATAATTATAAGATTGAGACAAAGTGTATCCAGTCCGGCTGGCAGCCGACAAAGGGAGAGCCGAGAGTCTTACCGATCTATCAGAGTACAACTTTTAAATATGATACCAGTGAGCAGATGGGAAGACTGTTTGATTTAGAGGACAGCGGATATTTTTATACAAGACTTCAGAATCCGACCAATGATGCGGTTGCACAGAAGATCACGGAGTTAGAGGGCGGGGTAGCAGGAATGCTGACTTCCTCAGGTCAGGCAGCAAATTATTATGCGGTATTTAATATCTGCGAGGCAGGAGATCACATCGTCAGCGCATCCACCATCTATGGAGGAACCTTTAACCTCTATGGAACAACCATGAAGAAAATGGGCGTAGACTGTACCTTTGTGGACCCGGATGCATCTTATGAAGAATTAGAAAAAGCATTTCAGCCAAATACAAAATGTGTGTTTGCAGAGACCATTTCCAATCCTTCATTAGTGGTACTGGATATAGAAAAATTTGCAAAATTAGCACATGCACACGGTGTACCGCTGATCGTAGACAATACGTTTGCAACACCGATCAACTGTCGTCCATTTGAGTGGGGAGCAGATATTGTGACACATTCCACGACAAAGTACATGGACGGACATGCCATGTGTGTAGGCGGAGCTATTGTAGACAGCGGAAATTTTGACTGGGAAGCTCATGCAGACAAATTTCCGGGACTGACACAGCCGGATGAATCCTATCACGGTATCATCTATACACAGAAATTTGGAAAAGGTGCATACATAACAAAAAGCAACTTCACAGCTCATGAGAGATTTAGGTTCTATCCAGTCACCACAGAATGCATTTCTTTTAAAATGTCGGACTTGAAACACTTCATTTAAGAGTACCGAGACATTGTGAAAACGCGCTGAAAGTGGCACAGTATTTGAAGAACCATAAAAAGTGGCATGGGTACGTTATGCCGGATTAGAAGATGATCCATATTATGAGCTTGCACAGAAATATCTTCCGAACGGGACCTGTGGAGTCCTTTCCTTTGGATTAAAAGGTGGACGTGATGTTTCCGTTGGATTTATGGATAAATTAAAACTTGCTGCAATTGTGACTCATGTGGCAGATGCAAGAACATGCGTTCTTCATCCGGCAAGTCATACACACAGACAGATGAATGAGCAGGAACTGATCGAGGCAGGAGTACAGCCGGATCTGATCCGTTTTTCTGTTGGAATTGAAAATGCAGAGGATATTATCGCTGATTTAGAGCAGGCACTTGAAACAGTTTAGAATCATTAACTAATACCAGTATGGAGGGTTTTTATGAAAAGAGTTCTTTTTGCAGCCTCAGAATGTGTTCCGTTTATCAAGACCGGAGGCCTTGCGGATGTATGTGGAGCATTACCAAAGGAATTTGACAAGTCAGAGTGGGATGTGCGTGTCGTCATACCAAACTATAGCTGTATTCCGGAATCTTTCCGAAATGGATTCAGATATGTGACCCATTTTTATATGAGTACAGGCTCCTACATACAGAATAAATATGTCGGTGTTTTGCAGTATGAACTGGATGGGATCAAATATTACTTTATTGACAACCAGGAGTATTTTGACAGTTTTCTTCCATATGGAAATGTACGTTATGATATTGAAAAATTCTGCTTTTTTGATAAAGCAGTGTTATCCATGCTGCCGTTGATCGGCTTTAAACCGGATATCATCCACTGCCATGACTGGCAGACCGGTCTGATCCCGGTCTATCTGAAAAATGAATTTCAGGGGGATATGTTCTTCTGGGGCATTAAATCCATTATGACGATCCACAATCTGAAGTTCCAGGGTGTGTGGGATATTGAAACCATGCAGGGCTTAACAGGACTGAACGATTCTTTCTTTACACCGGATAAGTTAGAGTTTCAGGAAGATGCGAACATGTTAAAAGGTGGTCTGGTCTATGCAGATTACATCACAACGGTCAGTGATACCTATGCACAGGAGATCCAGACAGCATATTATGGAGAAGGGTTAGATGGACTTTTTAAGTGCGCGTCATATGGATATGCAGGGCATTGTCAATGGTATTGATTATGAGGCGTATGATCCAAAGACAGATGCAAAGATTCAGACACATTATGACAGTACGGATTTCAGAACGAAAAAATGGAAGAATAAAGTAAAGCTGCAAGAAGACTTAGGTTTAAGCGTAGACAAGAAGAAATACATGATCGGTCTGATCTCAAGGCTGACCGATCAAAAGGGGTGTGGATCTGATCGACTATGCGATCGAGCGTATTGTGGATGACTATACACAGTTAGTCGTAATCGGAACCGGAGAAGCAGATTATGAGAATATGTTCCGTCATTTTGCATGGAAATATGGTGACCGGATTTCTGCGAATATCTGTTATTCCGATGATTTAGCACATAAACTGTATGCGTCAGCGGATGCGTTTTTGATGCCTTCCAGATTTGAGCCGTGTGGTCTGACGCAGCTGATCTCTTACCGGTATGGTACGGTTCCGATTGTGCGTGAGACCGGAGGATTAAAAGACACGGTTGTTCCATATAATGAATATACGAATCAGGGCGAAGGTTTCTCATTTGCAAACTACAATGCAGAAGAGATGCTGAACACGATTAATTATTCAAAATATATCTTCTTTGAGAAAAAGAGACAGTGGAACCAGATGGTGGAACGTGGCATGAATCTGGATTATTCCTGGAAAAAATCCACAGAACGCTATGTGGGATTGTACCGCTATCTGTTAGGGGAAGTATAGTCAGGGTGCTGATAAAAAAGCGATAGTCAACTGAATGGTTAACCTGGTGACAAATAAAGGTTGACAAACAACAAGAGAAGCGGTATTCTATTGTTATCTTAAAAATATAAAAGGTTAACAATAGGAGGAACTGTTCGTTATGTTTGAATCTACAGCAGAAAAAACAGAGAAGAAAGTAAATGTAAAAGATATGACGGTCATTGCGCTGGTTACAGCAGTCATTTGTATCATTGCACCGTTTTCTATTCCAATCGCAATTTCGCCGATACCGATCACACTGGCACTGTTTGCACTGTTTTTAGCAGGCATCATCTTAGGAAAGTGGAAAGGTGTGGTGTGTACCGTGATCTATCTGCTTTTGGGTATGGTAGGACTTCCGGTGTTCAATGGTTTTAGCGGTGGAGTGCAGAAACTGGTGGGACCAACCGGTGGTTATCTGATCGGTTACCTGTTTTTGGTATTTTTCACAGGATTATTTGTTGAAAAATTCCCAAACAAAATTCCAATGTACTTTGTAGGCGGTATTATCGGAATTATCGTATGCTATGCATTTGGAACGGTATGGTTTGTTTTACAGTATAAGGTAGGCTTTCTTGAAGCGCTGACCATGTGTGTATTTCCATATATTCCTATGGATTTAGTGAAGTTAGTAGCGGCGGTCATTATCGGTTCACAGGTGCGACAGATCCTGATCCGTCAGAATCTGATCTCATAAATATTCTGAAAAAAATACATAGACTATAAAGATGAAAAGGATAGAGAGTAAGATTCTCTATCCTTTTTTCGTCAGGACCGGTTTGATAGAACAAAACGGACTGCAGAAAAGAAAATACAGTGACAAGGAGAAGATTTATGGGAGAAGACAGAAACAGCAGTGACGATGGACAGCGACTTTTAGATAAAAATGACAAACAGCACAAGATACACTTACTCTCTGTGATCGGAGAAGTAGAAGGGCATGAGACACTTTCCGCCAATACCAAGACAACGAAATATGAACACGTTCTGCCAAAGTTAGCAGAGATTGAAGATTCGAAAGAAGTGGACGGGTTGTTGCTCCTGTTAAATACGGTCGGTGGAGATGTGGAATCCGGACTTGCAATCGCAGAAATGGTTGCGTCACTGAGCATTCCGACGGTTTCACTGGTATTAGGAGGAAGCCATTCGATCGGAGTACCGTTAGCGGTATCCGCAGACTATTCCTTTATCGTGCCGAGTGGAACGATGGTCATCCATCCGGTCAGATTGAGCGGAACGGTCATTGGAGCACCACAGACCTACGACTATTTTAAGCAGATGCAGGACCGTATTATCGGATTCATCTGTGAGCATTGTTTTGCAAAGCCGGATCAGATGGAACGTCTGATGATGAATACGTTTATGCTGTCAAAGGATTTAGGAACGATCTTAGTAGGAAAAGAAGCCGTGGAGGAAGGCATCATCAATGAAGTGGGCGGCATGAAAGAGGCACTTGCCAAGCTTCATCAGATGATTGATGCGGGCATAAAATAAGAAATTAAGACTGAAAATCTTAGGAAAGTTTTAATGACAAGCATGCTCAAATGTGATATTATAACCGTGTATGGTTAGAATTTGTCAGTGTAAAGCATACTTTACGCTTTTTGGCATATAAACTAGAAGAGAAAATCAGGAGGGTACTATGTCATTATTACAAGCAATCATCATGGGAATTATACAGGGAGTCACAGAGTTTCTTCCGGTAAGCAGCAGCGGTCATCTTGCGATTTTTAAGATTTTATTTCATATGGAGACCGACACAGGACTGTTATTCGATGTTATCCTGCATTTAGGAACGCTGATCGCGATCTTTGCAGTATATTATAAGGATATTTTACGGATGATCGTGGAAGGTGTCTGTATTATCAGGGATGTATGTATCAATATTGCCCGCTTTTTCCGTAACAAATTCATGCATGAAGAGAATGAATATCTGAAAATCGTAAAAAACGGTTATCGTAAATTTGTAATGTTAGTCATTGTATCTACGATTCCGACCGGAGTGATCGGTTATGCGGCATCTGACCTTGTAACAATGGCATCCCAGATCCTTTTAGTTCCGGGCATCTGCCTGATCGTGACAAGTATTCTGCTCTTTATTGCAGACAGGATACAGACCGGTCATAAGGGGCCAAAGAACATCAGCTATACCAATGGATTTATCATTGGAATCTGTCAGGGAATTGCAACTCTGCCGGGACTTTCACGTTCCGGAACCACGATCGCGTCCTGCCTGATCAGCGGATTTGACCGTAAGTTTGCAGTGAAGTATTCTTTTATCATGTCAATCCCGGCAGTACTTGGTGCGGCAATTTTAGAGTTGAAGGATTTTCACCGGCTTCTGTCAGTGGAACCGAGGTTGCGTATTATCTGGTAGGTATGGCAGTTGCGGCAGTAGTCGGCTATATCTGCATTAAGACGATGTTAGTGATCGTCAGAAACAAAAAAATTTACCATCTTTTCGATCTATTGTCTTCTGATGGGGGCATTTTCAATCGGAGCATATTTTTTATATGGCATAAGGGCTGGAGGAAATCATGGCATCAGCTTCAAAAAAGAAAGAAATCAAAGAAAAAAAAATACAATGGAAAGTGCAGCGTTCCAGAGAGATGAGATCATTCTCTGGGTCGTGTTAGCATTTTCCATTATTCTGTGTCTGAGCAATTTCGGCATAGGCGGAAGCGTTGGAAACAAACTGAGTTCCGTATTTTTCGGGCTGTTTGGTCTGGTATCTTATATCTTTCCGATCGGTCTGGTACTGCTGACCGCATTCGGACTATCGAATAAAGGAAATAAGGTCGCGTGGCTCAAGGTGGGGGCATCCATCCTCTTTTGATGTTATTGTGCCTGTTTATGGAGCTGACGATCAGTGGAAGTGCCAAAGACACGGCAGCAGCGGCATTTACATATGGAAAAAGAGCATAAGAGCGGCGGTGGATTTTTCGGCGGTCTGTTCACGGGAATCCTTTGCCGGCATTTGGGTTGATCGGTTCCTATGTCATAGATATTATCGGACTGATCATTACCTTAGTGATCATTACGGAACGCTCGGCATTCCGTGGTATGCAAAAAGGCAGTCAGAAGGTTTATCATGTGGCTAAGGAAGAAAATACCAGACGGCGGGAACAGAGAGAGGAGGGCAGCAGAAGCGTCGTGATCGTGTGGTAGAAGGTGTGGCAATGGATACTTCGGTAAAACCGGTCAAAAAACCGGCTGCTTTAGATAAGAAGACTTCCTTAAAGAAAAATAAGGCAGTAAGACAACCGGATTTATCCGATGCAATGAATGAGATCAATATTGACGATATCTTAGAGACACCACCGGTCAGCGAAGAATCCCATGTGGTACTGACACCGGATGGAAGTGCATATGCACAGCCGCAGGAGATCGTACCGGAGCCTGCAGTAAGCAGACTACAGAGAAATCAGGCAGAAGCTGTCGCACCACAACCGGCAGTGGACGAGCTTGTGGCAGAACGGACGGAAAAGAGGACGGTCAGACCACGTCAGTCCGAAACAGAGATCGAACAGGGAATTTCCGGTATTGCGGAGGAAATCCGGCAAAATGACCATAAAGACAGTCACTATGTATTTCCTCCGGTCAGCCTGTACAAAAGGGATCTTCAAAGACAATGGGAGATACTAAAGCGCATTTACAGGAGACCGCCAATAAATTACAGCAGACATTGAAGAATTTTGGCGTAAACGTTACAATCACGAATGTAAGCTGTGGACCGAGTGTGACGCGTTATGAATTACAGCCGGAAATGGGTGTGAAGGTCAGCAAGATCGTGAACCTTGCGGATGATATTAAGTTAAACCTTGCAGCATCCGATATCCGTATTGAGGCACCGATTCCCGGAAAAGCGGCGGTCGGTATTGAAGTTCCGAACAAAGAGAATGTAACCGTAGCATTTCGTGAGTCGATCGAATCGGAAGAATTTAAAAACATCCTTCCGATATCGCATTTGCCGCAGGAAAAGATATTGCAGGCAAGGTGATCGTAGCAGATATTGCAAAGATGCCACATCTGCTGATCGCGGGAGCAACCGGATCCGGTAAATCTGTCTGTATCAATACGATCATTATGAGTATTATCTACAAAGCAAAACCGGAGGATGTGAAGCTGATCATGATTGATCCGAAAGTAGTAGAACTCAGTGTATACAATGGAATCCCGCATCTGTTCATTCCGGTTGTCACAGATCCGAAAAAAGCATCGGGAGCATTGCACTGGGCAGTATCGGAAATGACCGACCGTTATCAGAAATTTGCTGAATACGGAGTGCGTGATTTAAAAGGTTATAATAAAAAAATCGAGGGCATCAAAGACATTGAAGATGAGAATAAGCCAAAGAAAATGCCACAGATCGTCATTATCGTGGACGAGCTTGCCGATCTGATGATGGTAGCACCGGGAGAAGTTGAGGATGCTATCTGCCGACTGGCACAGCTGGCACGAGCGGCGGGGATTCATCTGGTGATTGCAACCCAGCGTCCATCGGTGAATGTCATCACCGGTCTGATCAAAGCAAATATGCCTTCGCGTGTGGCATTTGCCGTTACCTCCGGTGTGGATTCGAGAACCATTTTAGATATGAATGGTGCGGAAAAACTGTTAGGAAAAAGGAGATATGCTCTTTTATCCGCAGGGCTACAGTAAACCACTGCGTGTTCAGGGCGCATTTGTTTCCGATAAAGAAGTACAGTCAGTTGTTGACTTTTTAACAGAAAAAAATGGAAATGCATCGTATGATCCGGGAATTGAAGATCAGATCCACGCGGCAGCCGCTTCGACAGGAGCAGCTGCGGGAATGTCAGATGCAAATGAGAAAGATGCCTATTTTGCCGATGCGGCAAGATTGTTAATGGATAAAGACAAGGGTTCGATCGGAATGCTGCAGCGGTATTTTAAGGTCGGCTTTAACCGCGCAGCAAGGATTATGGATCAGTTAGAAGAAGCTGGTGTGGTAGGTCCGGAAGAGGAACAAAGCCAAGAAAAGTCTTAATGAGTCCGGAACAATTTGAGCAGTATCAGGAGGAGTATCTCTAAGATAAGGGAAACACGTTTACAAAAACATTTTACATATATGATGGAGGAATAAGATGAAAAGTGATATTCAGATTGCACAGGAAGCTGTTATGGAGCCAATTGCGGAGGTGGCAAAAGACTTGATATCCGGGAGGATGAATTAGAATTATACGGAAAATACAAAGCAAAATTTTCCGATGAGTTATTAGAGCGGTTAAAAGACGAACCGGATGGAAAACTGGTACTTGTTACCGCAATCAATCCGACTCCGGCAGGCGAGGGAAAGACGACAACCAGTGTCGGCTTAGGACAGGCATTTGGAAAACTTGGAAAAAAGCAGTCATTGCGTTAAGAGAACCATCTTTAGGACCTTGCTTTGGTATTAAGGGTGGTGCAGCCGGCGGCGGCTATGCACAGGTGGTACCAATGGAAGATTTAAACCTTCATTTTACCGGAGATTTCCATGCCATCACATCCGCAAATAATCTGTTAGCAGCACTTTTAGATAATCATATCCAGCAGGGAAATGAACTTGGTATTGATCCAAGACAGATCATCTGGAAAAGATGTCTGGATATGAATGACAGAGTCCTTCGAAATGTGGTAGTGGGACTCGGAAGCAAGATGGATGGAATGGTAAGAGAGGATCACTTTGTCATTACCGTTGCTTCTGAAATCATGGCAATTCTTTGTCTGGCAGATGATATGCAGGATTTAAAACGCCGTCTTGGAAATATCATCGTAGCTTACAATTTTGAAGGAAAACCGGTTACTGCAGATGATCTGCATGCAACAGGTTCTATGGCGGCACTGTTAAAAGACGCATTAAAACCAAACCTGATCCAGACCTTAGAGCATACACCGGCGATCGTACATGGCGGACCGTTTGCAAATATTGCACATGGCTGTAACAGTGTGCGTGCAACAAAGGCTGCTTTAAAATTAGCAGATATTGTTGTGACAGAGGCTGGATTTGGTGCAGATTTAGGTGCAGAGAAATTTTTAGATATCAAGTGTCGAAAAGCAGGTTTAAAACCGGACGCAGTCGTTCTTGTGGCAACCGTCCGTGCTTTAAAATACAACGGAGGCGTACCAAAAGAAAATCTCTCTGATGAAAATTTAGAGGCATTGAAAAAGGTATCGTAAACCTTGAGAAACATATCGAGAATTTACAGAAATATCATGTTCCGGTAGTCGTAACACTGAATTCCTTTGTTTCAGATACAGAGGCAGAAGTTGCATATATCGAGAACTTCTGTAAGGAGCGTGGCTGTGAATTTGCACTTTCTGAGGTTTGGGAAAAAGGCGGCGAAGGTGGAATCGCTCTTGCAAACAAAGTGTTAGAGACCTTAGAGAAAAAAGAAAGCCACTTTGCACCGATCTATGAGGACAGCCTTTCCTTAGAAGAAAAATTGAAACGATCGCAAAAGAAATTTACGGAGCAGATGGCGTCACCTATTCACCGGCAGCAAAGAAAGAGTTAAAACGCATTACGGATATGGGCATGGGACATTTTCCGGTCTGTATGGCAAAGACACAGTATTCCCTTTCTGATGACCCGAAGAAATTAGGTCGTCCGAGTGGATTTACCGTGAATGTGCGTGAGGTTTATGTATCCGCAGGTGCGGAATTTGTTGTTGCAGTCAATGGTTCGATCATGACCATGCCGGGACTTCCGAAAAAACCGGCAGCTTTTGGCATTGATGTAGATGCAAATGGAACGATTACAGGATTATTCTAAGGAGGAGTCATGGCAAAACGAATTGATGGAAAAGTAATCTCAAAACAGATCAAAGATGAATTAAAAGAAGAAGTTGCACAATTAAAGGCAAAAGGGATCGAGGGAAGCCTTGCCGTGATCCAGGTAGGAAATGATCCGGCATCCTCTGTGTATGTCAATAATAAGAAAAAAGCCTGCGAGTATATTGGAATCGGCTCTATTTCTTACGAATTACCGGAAGAGACAACGGAAGCAGAGCTTTTAGATATCATTGAAGACCTGAACAAAAGAGAGGATGTTTGTGGGATTTTAGTACAGCTTCCGGTACCAAAACACATCGATGAGGATAAGATCATTCAGGCAATTTCACCAAAGAAAGATGTGGATGGTTTTCATCCGCAGAGTGTAGGTGCAATGACTATCGGAGAACCGGGCTTTTATCCTGTACACCGGCAGGAATTATCCAGTTGTTAAAACGTTCAAATATTGAAATAGAAGGAAAACATTGTGTAGTGATCGGCAGAAGCAACATCGTAGGAAAGCCGATGGCGTTACTGATGCTTCGCGAAAATGCAACCGTTACCATTGCACATTCTAAGACAAAAATTTAAAAGAGTTATGTAAACAGGCAGATATTCTGATCGTAGCGATCGGAAAACCAAAATTCATTGATGAATCCTATGTAAAAGAAGGGGCAGTTGTCATTGATGTCGGAATTCACCGCAATGAAGAAAACAAACTCTGCGGAGATGTGGATTTTGAAAAAAGTAGAACCTCATACATCAGCGATCACACCGGTGCCGGGTGGTGTCGGACCAATGACGATCGCAATGCTCATGAACAATTGTGTGGAATCAATGAGAGGACAAAAATAATCTATGAAATGTGCAAATTGTGGTGCAGAGATCAGGGTTGGATGTGTCTATTGTCCGGTCTGTGGAAAAGAGGCACAGATTGTATCCGATTATAATATTTTAGAGGATGATTATCTCGATTCCCTGCTTCAGGAAGGAGAGAAGCCTTCGGTTCCTTCAAAAAGCAAGCAGAAGGAAAAAGCAGCAAAGCCCAAACAGGAAAAGCCGACAGGAAAAAAATCGAAAAAAAGCCTGTATATCGTCATTTTCATTCTTTTGTTTGTGGCAGCGTTCGCACTGATCGGCGGGATTTTGTTTGCAAAAAGCCTTTCTTATGAAGGAAGGATGGAAAAGGCGGAGGATGCCTATGAGAAAAAGGCATACGAAAAAGCAATTTCCTATGCGAAGCAGGCATTAGAGAAGAAAAAAAGAGGATGCTTTGGCATATGCAGTCATTGGAAAATCCTATTATCAGAACAAAGAAGACGAGGCAGCAAAGGCATATTTAGAAAAAGCAGTTGAGAAGCAGCAAAAAGACAAAGAGGTCTATCGTTTCTTGATTGATCTGTATGACAAAGATTCTGACTATGAAGCCATCGGTGATTTATACGATGAAATTAAGGATTCATCCATTCAAAAATTGTTTCGGGATTATATTGTAGAGGCACCGGAGGTAGAACCGGAAGCAGGCAGTTATGGAGAGTATCCAACGATTACGATAAACAGTGAGGATGGAGCGGATATCCTTTATACGTTAGATGGAAGCAGCCCGAAGGAAGACGGAATGTTTTATCAGGAGCCATTTCCGATTGAAAAAGAGGGAAAATACACACTGCGGGCAGTCTGTGTTGATGCAAGAGGAATCTACAGCAAAGAAGTCAAAGTGAAGTATGAGATTGATTTAGATGTACCGGATCTGCCGACGGCGTCTCCTGCAAGTGGAACGTATACACAGCCGATAAAGATCACAATAGATGTTCCGGTCGGCTGCAGGGCATATTATGCATGGAATGCCAATCCGGGAGAACAATCCACACAATATACAGAACCGTTTGATATGATCGAGGGCAACAATGTCCTTTCGATTATCCTGATAAATGAAAGCGGACAGACGAGTGGAGTACAAAAATACAACTATGTCTATATGCCTTAAGATTAAAAAAAGCCATGACCAACGATTAGAGATAATCTGAAAGTCATGGCTTTCTTATGTATGTAATTAGTCTTTTACAAATTCGATCACACCTTCACCGAGCTTTGCAATTCTTGCTAAGGAGTAGACATCAATGCCCTGCTCCGTTAATTTTTCATATCCAGGCTGGAAAGATTTTTCAATCAAAATGCCAACGCCTGCGATGGTTGCATGTGCCTTACGAATCAGGCGGATTGCACCGGTAGCCGCTTCGCCGTTTGCTAAAAAGTCATCAATAATCAATACATGGTCATTTTCTGAAATAAAATTCTTAGAAAGAGTCAGTTCGTAACTGGTTCCCTTCGTATAGGAAGTTACAACAGTCTGGTAAAGATCCTGATTTAAGATTTTAGAAGGCTGCTTTTTTAAGATCAGCATCGGTACATTCAGGGCAAGAGCCGTCATCAGTGCCGGAGCAATGCCGGAACTTTCGATGGTTGCAACCTTTGTGATACCCTGTCCCTTAAAATGCTCAGCAAATTCATCACCGATATTTTTCATCAGTTCCGGGTCAACCTGATGGTTTACAAAGCTGTCTACCTTCAAAATATCCTCATTCACGGCAATACCGCGCTCTAAGATCATATCTTCTAATATTTTCATACGTCACACCTCGTCTATTTTTCTATAGTATATCACTTTTTTTATGACAGGAAAAAACCTTTTCCTGAAAAAAAGAGAGGTTAACACAAAAAAGAATCCTATGGTATACTCAAAACATGAAGATTACAATTGTATGCGTTGGAAAAATAAAAGAAAAATTTTACCGTGATGCGGTAGAGGAATACAAAAAAGACTGGGCCGCTACTGTAAAATGCAGATTGTGGAAGTGGCAGATGAAAAGACACCGGACAAGGCATCAGAAGCCTTAGAAAACCAGATCAAAGAAAAAGAAGGAAACCGGATACTTTCCCATATTTCGGATAACGACTATGTCATAGCGTTAGCTATCAATGGCAAAGAAAGGGATTCTGTGGAATTAGCGGAGCATATCAAAGCATTGGGGCTGCATGGAAAGAGCAGTCTTACCTTTGTCATCGGTGGTTCGCTCGGTCTGTCAGAAGAAGTCTTAAAAGCGAGCAGATGAAAAGCTGAGTTTTTTCGAAAATGACATTTCCGCATCAGTTGATGCGGGTGATCTTAGCGGAGCAGATTTACCGGAGTTACCGGATCATTCATGGGGAACCGTATCATAAATAGAGATATATGTTAAGAAACATGAGGAGAAGATCACAATGACCACAGAAGATATCCGGGCAGAACTACAACAGAATATCGATGAAAAATACAGAGCCTTTCATGCATCGTTAGTTCCCGGAATCGGCACTTTTTAGGTGTGCGAGTTCCAAAGATGCGAGAAATTGCAAAAAAAAGCGGCAAAAGAAAATTATCAGACCTTTTTTTGCAGAGGCAGATGTTAGTGTTTACGAGGAATTGATGATACGGGGAATGATCCTGGGGTATGCAAAACTCACGATCAAACAGCGAAAGCAGGAGTTAGAGCGTTTTGTACCATATATTAATAATTGGGCAGTCTGCGACTGTTGCTGTGTAACGTACAAATTTATGAAAAAGATCAGGACGAATGGCTTGCGTTTTTAAAAAAAGTATTTATCGAGTGAGAAAGAGTATGAACTACGCTTTGCAATCGTCTGTCTGCTGGATTTTTTTATCAATGATACCTATATTGATGAGGTGCTAGAACTGTTAGCGGATATTCAACATGATGCTTATTATGTAAAAATGGCGGATGCCTGGGCGTTGTCCATTTGTTATATTAAGTTTCCACAAAAAACAGAACCGATATTAGAACGTGAGACCTTAGATGGCGAAATCCGCAAAAAGGCGGTGCAGAAGATTCGTGAATCCCTGCGGGTATCAAAAGAAGAAAAAAGAGCGGTTGAAGAAAAAATTTTACTGATGTATGATAATATCAAATATATATGGAGAGGAGAGCAACGATGTATCAGTTTACAGAGGATTGCCGGATTGGAATACCGGAGATTGACGAGGAACACAAAAACTTTTTCAGATGGTGAATGAAGCGTTTGCCCTGTTAGCAGAGCCATCTGCAACAGTTGTTGGAGTGAAAAATTTAGTATTGGCACTTAAAAAGTATGCGGCTACACATTTTATCCATGAAGAGGCATATATGGATGAGATCAAAGACCCGGAACTGCCAAGACAGAAAAAAGAGCATGAGCAGTTTAAAGAAAAGGTCAACGAAGTGGATTTAGAGGCATTAAATGACGAGAATGGCAAAGAAGTTTTAACGGAGTTGTTGGAGTTTCTTTCACGCTGGCTGTATCATCACATTTTAGGCAGTGATACCATGATCGGAAAGATGCCGGCATTAGACAAGGAAGAAGATCCGTTTGCCTTTACGGAAAAATATAAACTCGGTGTAGAATTGATCGACAGTGAACACCAGAGACTGTTTGAGATCATCCGCGAGACAAATGAGCTGACCAATGATGTGCTTTTTAACGATAAATATGATGACATAAAGAAGATCATTTCTGAATTAAAGGACTATACCATCAAACATTTTGGAGATGAAGAAGAATATATGGAAAAAATCGGATATTCCGGTTTAGAAGCACAGAAGGTTGCACATCAGGCATTTGTAGACAGACTGAATGAAGTGAATTTAGAAGCAGTAGACGGTGACCAGGAAGGTTATCTGCATGAATTGATCGAATTCCTGTTAGGCTGGCTGGCAAATCATATTTTAAAAATGGATAAAAAGATTCCGATGGAAGGATAAAAAATGGAAGGATAAAAACTGGAAATCCTGCCAGTCATCGCCTATATCTTTAGCGTAGTACATATGATAAGATTCTGCTTGTAACAAAAATGTAACAACTATGTAACAACTATTACATAAAATCGTAATAAATAAGCAGGAGGTTTTTCAAATGAAAAAAGTAACCGTATGTGCAATGATAGCAGCCATGACAGTAACCGGTGCAGCAGCAATTCCGGTACAGGCAGCAACAAATGCCGGAAACAGTGCAAATTGCAACGGAAAAGGATATTATGTTTTTACCGGAGGAAAAGTCAGTGATCTTGAGAATATCAAGAGCAGATTAGATGAGCTTTGCGGACAGCTAAACGGTAATACCGCAACGATCACGTTCCCGGGATGTAACTTGCCGGAGAATAAGCCGGAGACAACTCCACCGAGTGAAGATACAAATACACCGGAAAGTAAACCGGAGACAACTCCACCAAGTGAAGATGCGAACACACCGGAGAATAAGCCGGAAGCAGACAAAGAACTGACATTTGCTGAGCAGGTCGTAGAACTGGTAAATCAGGAGCGGACAAAGGCAGGTTTAAATGCTGTTACGTTAGATCAGAACATTGCATCCGCAGCACTTGTCCGGGCGAAAGAGATTGAAACATCTTTTTCCCATACCCGACCGAATGGAAGTAAATTCAGCACCGCTCTTACAGAGCAGGGTGTTACCTTCAAAGGTGCAGGAGAGAATATCGCATGGGGACAGAAATCTCCGGAAGCGGTTATGCAGGCATGGATGAACAGCGAAGGTCATAGAGCCAATATCCTGAATAAGAATTTTACAAAAATCGGTGTGGGATATTATCAGAATGCTGCCGGACGTAACTTCTGGACACAGTTATTTACCTACTAATTTCCTTAGAAAAATTTAGAGTTAGAGATTTAGAATGTAAAAAGGCTGTTATCTTACAAAAAATGTAAGGTAACAGCCTTTTTGCTAGAATATAGTATATGAGAATCAGTCTAATAACCAGTCCATCACATTGACGACCTGGATACCATCGTAGTTTCCGGAAGAAAAATGGTCTAAAGTCAGGACGATTTTCGGATAATTGTCCCGGATATTTGTAAAAGGACGCATTTCACGCTGGAAAGTCTCTTCGGAAGTCATATCTGCAGTGACCTGAAAATAGGTGATTTCTCCTGCTTTTGGTCGACAAAGTCGATCTCTGTATTTTCATATTTTCCAATATTGACGCGGTATCTGCGTCGGAGCAACTCTAAATATACAATATTTTCAAGAATAAAACCTAAGTCATAGTGTCTGAGTGGTAAAATATAATTTCGTAATCCGGTGTCAACGATGTACCATTTTTTATTCGATTTCAGAATTTGCTTACCGACTAAGTCAAAACGTTCTACCGGATAGAAAATAAAGGCTTCTGCTAATGCATCCATATAGTCATCAACAGTGTTAGCGGAGATTTTTCTTCCGTTGGAACTTAAATAATCTGTGACACTTTTGACAGACACAGGGCTGCCGACGACGCTGGATAAATATTTAGCAATCGTTTTTAAAAGCGAGATATCATTAATTTTCCGCTTGGAGGAATTGCCCTTTGGCCGGCTTTGACGTTCTTCAATATCTCTGACAATGACGGTATTATAGATTCCTTCTAAATACATATCTGCTTTTTCATCTGTTTTATCCATTGCAGCTACATAGGGAAGTCCTCCATAGCGCATATAGTCAGAAAAAAAGCATGTTCAGAAGTATCGTTTGTAAGCTGGGCATATTCTTTAAAGGACAGCGGGAGCATGGAAAGTTCCACATAACGTCCAGTCAGTAGGGTCGCAAGGTCACTGGAAAGCATATAGGCATTAGAACCGGTAAGATAAATATCCGTGTGTTCTTTAATATGCAGACTGTCCACGACTTTTTCAAAGCTGTCTACTTTCTGGATCTCATCTAAAAAGATATAAGTCATTTTGTCTTTACAAAGTCTTTTTTGAATATAATCATATAAGGTTTTATAATCTAACAATTCTTCATATTGTAAATCTTCAAAATTAACAGAAATAATCTGGGAGTCGTCAATCCCCTGTTCTTTTAAATGCTCCTGATACTGTAAGAGCAATGTGGATTTACCACAACGCCGGATGCCGGTAATCACCTTGATTACTTTTTTCATCTTTCCAATCCAGTAATTTTTGAAGATATTCCATACGCGTTACCATCTCGATCACCTCTCTTTATAATTCCCATTTTGATAGATTTTATGAAAATTGTCAAGAAAAATTCCCATTTCGGAATTTTTGCAAACAAACAACATAAAAAATTCCCATTTCGGAATTTGTATAATAAAAAACGAGAAAAATTCCTATTTCGAATTTTTCAGAACACAAATATGCCTGTATACACAAACCACATAGATTTTGACACATACGAAAGAAGCGGATATAATAGAGCATAAGTTTGTATCAGCGGAGGATAACAGAGCATGGAACAGCAGACACACAAGCGGCGCGTCCGCTATAAAGGTACACATCCAAGAACATATCAGGAGAAATACAAAGAGTTAAATCCTGAAAAATATAAAGACACTATAGAGCATGTCATACAAAAAGGGAATACTCCTGCGGGAATGCATATCTCCATTTGTGTAAAGGAAATTTTGGATTTTTTTACAGATCCGGCCGGGACAGACCGGATTGGATGCAACGCTCGGCTATGGAGGACATTCCACAGAGATGTTAAAATGTTTAGAGGGCAGGGGACATTTGTATGCTTTAGATGTTGATCCGATTGAAATCGAAAAGACGAAAAGGCGGTTAGCAGAGCGTGGATTTGCAGAAGATATATTAAGCATTAAGCAGATGAATTTTGCAAATGTAAAAGAACTGCTCCCGGAGTCAGGAAAGTTTGATTTTGTGTTAGCGGATTTAGGAGTCTCTTCAATGCAGATCGATAACCCGGAGCGGGGATTTTCCTATAAATTTGACGGACCACTGGATCTGCGCCTTGATCCGCAAAAAGGAGTTCCGGCAAGTGAGCGCCTGCGTGAGATGAGCAGAGATGAGATCGCAGGCATGCTGATAGAAAATGCGGACGAGCCTTATGCAGAGGAGATTGCAAAAGCAATTTCCATACAGCAGAAAAAAAGAAGCCGATCAGGACAACGACGGATTTACGGAAGTCATAGAAAAAAGCACTGTCTTTTCTGCCAAAAGCAGAGCAGAAAGAAGCAGTGAAGAAGTCATCCCAGCGGTCTTTTCAGGCACTTCGGATTGATGTGAACAGTGAATATGAAGTGTTAGAGAGCTTTTTAGAAAGCCTGCCGGATATTTTAGCACCGGGTGGCAGAGTGGCAATTCTGACATTTCATTCGGGAGAAGATCGTCTGGTAAAAAATCATTCCAGCGTTTTTATAAAGAAGGAATCTATGAAGATATCGCAAAGAATGTGATCCGCCCAAGTGCCGAAGAATGTAACCGAAACAGCAGGGCACATTCCACAAAAAATGCGCTGGGCAATCAGAAAATAGAGAAAACATAAGGAGGAAATGCCAATGAGAATGTACGATCTGATTCTCAAAAAAAGCAGGGAAAAGAATTAAATACAGAAGAAATTAACTGGATGATAAAAGAGTTTACCGAGGGCAGGATCCCGGATTATCAGATGTCGGCAATGACCATGGCAATCTGTTTTCAGGGCATGGACAAAAGGGAAACTTTTGATCTGACCATGGCAATGCGTGACAGCGGAGATGTACTGGACTTAAGCCGTATTGATGGGATCAAGGTCGACAAGCACAGCACCGGTGGCGTTGGAGATAAAGTATCGTTAGTGCTGACACCGATCGTTGCATCCCTTGGCGTTCCGGTAGCAAAGATGAGCGGAAGAGGGTTAGGACATACCGGAGGAACGATCGACAAACTGGAATCGTTTTCGGGATTTTCCACGGAAATATCGGAGGAAAAATTCATTGACAGCGTCAATACCATAGGAATCGCAATTGCCGGACAGACAGCAAACCTTGCACCGGCAGATAAGAAGCTTTATGCACTTCGGGATGTTACGGCAACCGTAGATCAGATGTCTTTGATCGCAAGCAGCATTATGAGTAAAAATTAGCATCCGGGGCAGATGCCATTGTGTTAGATGTCAAAACCGGAAATGGTGCATTTATGCAAAAAGAAGAGGATGCGATCGCACTTGCAAAAGCCATGGTAGATATTGGCAACCGGGCAGGAAAGCAGACCGTAGCCGTTATTACGGATATGGATGAGCCGCTTGGAAATGCGGTGGGAAATGCCTTAGAGATCAAAGAAGTGATCGATGCATTGCACGGTGACGGGCCGGAAGATCTGATGGAAGTCGTTTATGCATTGGGCACACAGATGTTATTGCTTGCAAAACGGGCAGAGGATGAAGAGATTGCAAGAAATCTGATCACAGAGTCCATACAGGAGAGAAAAGCCCTGAAAAAATTTGCAGAATTTATTGAAAACCAGGGCGGAAACCGTGAAGAAATCCTGCATCCGGATATGCTGCCAAAGGCACGTTATGTCATTCCGGTCTTAGCAGAAGAGGAAGGCTGTATTGAGCGGATCTTAGCACAGGATATCGGGATTGCCTGCATGACCTTAGGTGGTGGCAGGGAAAATAAAGAAAGTACGATCGACCACGGTGTCGGGATCATTTTAACGAAAAAGATATCGGATACAGTAAAAAAGGAGAGACCTTAGCACTGATCCATGCAAATTCAAAGAAAAAGCAGTGCTTGCATCCAATCTGGTAAAAATGCATACCAGATCGCAAAAGAACCGGCGAAAAAGCTCCGATGGTGAAGTGTATTATCCGCGAATAAACAACTTGTTTTTTCCATATAGTAGACTATGAAACATAACAAGTTAAAGTCCGTCAAACAGAATATGGTAGAAACATTAGAACTCCCAAAGGATCTGATGTATGGAGATTCCATCGTGACGATTACCGGCAGGAGAGAAGTTCTGATAGAAAATTATAAAGGTATCTTAGAATATACCGGGGAATATATCAAAATCCAGACGAAAAACGCAAAACTGACCGTCTATGGAAAAAAGCTGAGCATTGAATATTATACAAATGAAGATATGAAAGTTGTCGGATTTGTAAAATCAATAGAATATGAGGCTTAGAAATGACTGTGTTATTACGATATCTATCCGGTTATGTCTGTGGGAACTGACCGGTTATGCAACCGAGCGTTTTTAAATCTGTGCACAAACCATGATATCAATCTCTGGAACATGGATCATAAAGAGGACACCTATACCTTTTGTATGAGTTTAGAAGATTTTCGGAAGATCCGTCCGATGGTAAGGAAAACAAGGACAAAGATACGGATTACAAAGAGATGCGGATTGCCATTTTTTTGTACCGCTATCGGAAAAGAAAAATGTTTTTATTAGGACTTTTGCTCTGTGTCGGCATTGTCTATGCTTTTTCATGTTATGTCTGGAATATTGAGATCTGTGGCAACTCCACCCTGTCAGATGATACGGTTTACCGCTATTTAGAATCGGAGAAAATCCGTGTCGGTACGGCAAAAGGAAAGGTAGATTGCGAAAAATTAGAGGCAAAGATCAGGCAGCATTTTTCAAATGTCATCTGGACATCGGTGCGTTTAGAAGGAACAAAGCTGACCGTGGATGTAAAAGAAAATCTGATCACACAGGAACCACAGGAAAAGCAGGAGACCGAAACGGAAGAAGCGCAGGATTTAGTAGCAGACAAAGATGCCGTGATCCTAAGTATTGTCACAAGAAACGGTACACCGAAAGTCAAAGCCGGTGATAAGGTAAAAAAAGGAAAAGCACTGGTCTTAGGAAGGATCGACATCTATAATGATGCAAAAGAGATTGCCGGCTATCAGTATTGTAAGGCAGATGCAGACATTGTTGCACAAACGTCCTATCCCTATCGTTATGAAGTTCCAACGCTGGTACAAAAAAGGCATATACCGGAAAAGAGAAAAAAACGCTATTCTTTCTGGTACCGCAATAAATACATAGGTCTTTATCAAAACGGGATTTCCTATCGGTTTTATGACAAAGAGAGTGAGAGAGAGCAATTCTGTGTGATGGAGAATTTTTATCTGCCATTTTATATCCAGACCGATATTTACCGGGAATACCAGATGAAGAACCATAAGATAGATAAAAAGAAGCAAAGAAAATGGCGGCAGACAATTTAGAACTTTTTCTTTCAAAATTAGAAGAAAAAGGACTTCAAATTATTGAAAAAATGTTATGATGGATAAGGAGAAAAATAGTTATATATTTCAGGGCACCGTTCTGACGAAGGAAAAGTTAGAATCCTATCGGGCAACAAAACAGTTAGAAGTGCCAAAAGAAGAAGGAACTGTAGAAAATGAATCTGAATGAGGAAATCTTTGACATCCCGACAGAACATATGGCAAATGTGTTTGGCGGATGTGATAAAAATATAAAGAAAATTGAGCGTGCCCTGCATGTAACGATCGCTGTCCGAGAGGGAGGAATGAAGATCCTTGGAGAAGCAGCAAACGTCAAGAGTGCATCACGGGTATTTATGGAGTTAGTGAACCTGAGTAAACGTGGCAATGAGATCACCGAACAGCAGGTGGATTATGCCTTAGATTTAGCGGCAAAGCAGGAAAATGTAGGTGTGATGTCAGAAATGGATGATGACCTGATCTGTCATACCACAGCAGGAAAACCAATCAAGCCAAAGACTTTAGGACAAAAAGCCTATGTGGATGCGATCCGCAAACAGATGGTTGTCTTTGGAATCGGACCGGCAGGAACCGGAAAGACCTATCTTGCAATGGCGATGGCAATTACTGCATTTAAAAACGAAGAAGTGGGACGTATCATACTGACAAGACCGGCAATCGAAGCTGGAGAAAAGTTAGATTTTTGCCGGGAGATCTGCAAAGCAAGGTGGATCCGTACTTAAGACCGTTGTATGATGCACTCCATCAGATCATGGGAGCAGAGAATTTCCAAAAGAATATGGAGAAGGGATTGATCGAGGTCGCTCCCTTGCCTATATGAGAGGACGGACACTCGATAACGCATTTATCATATTAGACGAGGCACAGAATACGACTCCGGCACAGATGAAGATGTTTTTAACGCGTATCGGATTCGGTTCAAAAGTAGTCGTAACTGGAGATGCAACGCAAAAGGATCTGCCAAAGGGTACTACATCAGGACTGGATGTAGCACTGAAGGTATTAAAAAAGTAGAAGGCATTTCCATCTGTGAACTGACGAATAGTGACGTAGTGCGTCATCCGCTGGTACAAAAAATCGTACAGGCATATGATGCTTATGAAAAAAGAGAGTCAAAGGATAGTAAGAATAAAAGGAAAAGGACACGCACATGAAAGAAGAACGTCTGGTAAAAAGAAGAGTAGTGCCGGTCGTTGTCCTGACGGTTCTCACACTCCTGTTTACGTTCTTAATGGGAATACGAAATACCATGCCGTTAGATGAAGTGGTGGTACTGTTCTTTTTAGATTTGATATTTTTAGCGGTATTTATCTATTTTTTAGAAGAAGAAAGACTGTTAAAACAGCTTCCGACAGAGGAATGTAATGATTTTAAAAGTATAGCTGTTGTCTATGGATTGGGACTTGCGGCATTCTATATAAGCTCCTATCTGCCGGATTACAGCAGTTTTTCCTTCTGCTTTGCGGCTACAATGGCTGTAGTGGCAAATCGGGAAATGGCACTCAGTACAGGAATTTTTCTAAATCTCCTTGCAGCGTATACGCAAAACTGGGACATCCATGTGCTGATGGCATCCGTTTTGCTGCTCTTATTGGGAACGATGTTAGCGTTGGCAGGAAAAGAGAAACATTTGCATTTATGGGTGCAATTTATATCATTTTTTGGTACAATAGTCATAGTAGCATCCTGTTACTATGCACAGGACTTTATTATCAAAGGCAGAGTGTTTGTGCTTGCCGCAGTCACCGGTGCTGTGAATCTGTTATTTTTAGAGATTTTAACAAGATCTTTAGAGCCCGAGGTGCAAAGAACCGGGGAAGAACACTATTTAGAATTACTCAAAGATAACTATCCGTTAGTAAGGTCTATCCGGCGTTTTTCGGAGATGGATTATTCCCATGCTTTGCGGGTTTCGGAGATTTCCGGTGAATGTGCAAGGAAGTTGGGATTAAAAGAGAATCTCTGTCGGGCAGCGGGATTTTATTATCGTATCGGACGTATGGAGGGAGAGCCTTATACGGAGAATGGGGTGCTGCTTGCACAGAATGCCTGTTTTCCGGAAGAACTGATACAGATCTTAAGGGAATACAATGGAGAACTGATGGCGATTTCCACGAGGGAATCGGCAATCGTACATATGGTAGATAAAGTGGTAACAAAGTTAGATCTGCTAGATAAGGAGACTTTTTCTACTACCTGGAATCAGGACATGGTCATCTATCAGACCTTAAACGAGAACTCGGCGACAGGAATTTATGATGAGTCAGGGCTTAGCATGAATCAGTTTCTTACGATCCGGGATTTTTTGGTGAAAGGAGATCATCTTTTTTGACAGTGACAATCGAGAGTGAGACAGAAGTCCCATTTGATTTTGAATATGAACAGACAGCAAGAGAAGTCATTGCACAGGCAATGGATTCGGAGGAGTTTCCCTATGAGGCAGAGGTCAATCTGCTTTTAGTGGATAACGATATTATACATGAGCTGAATTTAGAACACCGGGGAATTGACCGGGCAACTGATGTGTTGTCTTTTCCGATGTTAGATTATCAGGAAGCCGGGGATTTTTCAGCTATCGGAGAGGAACAGGAATGGAACTGCAATCCTGACACCGGGGAGATTCTTTTAGGAGATATCATTATCTCTGTTCCAAAGGTGTTAGAACAGGCCAAAGAATACGGACACAGTCCGAAAAGGGAATTTGCTTTTTAATTACGCATAGTATGCTGCATCTATTCGGTTACGATCATATGGAACCGGAAGAAGCGGCAATTATGGAAAATAAACAGGAAAAAATTCTGGAGGTTCTTGGAATTTCCAGATAAATAAGGGAGGAACTACAATGAAAAAAACGCATGATGACGTTTTTGTTAGCAGTGAGTGCTTGTGCACTGTTAGCAGGATGTGGAAAGGACACTGCTCCGAAAAAAGACACATCCGCAAAAAAAGAGACTACAACAAAAAAAGATGACAATCATGACAACGATGCAAAGAGCCCGTTGACAGGTGAGTGGATCGATGCAGAGTTAGCAGGAAAACGTCCGGTTGCCGTGATGATCAGTAACATTAAGGATGCACTTCCACAGTATGGTACAAAAGCAGCAGACGTGATCTATGAATGTCCGGTAGAAGGCGGGATCACCAGAATGATGGCGATTTATCAGGATTATTCAGGATTAGAGAGAATCGGTTCCGTAAGAAGCTGCCGTCTCTATTTCCCGAAGATCGCAAATGAGTTTGAAGCAATTTATGTTCATTTTGGACAGTCTGATTTTGCACTTCCATACTTAGATGGCGGAAAGATCGATAACTTAAACGGTATCAAATCCGAAGGAAGTACAGTATTCTATCGTACAGATGATAAGAAGCCGCCACACAATGCATTTACCAGTGAAAAGGAATCAATGCAGGAATCAAAAAGAAAAATTACGAAACAAAGTTATCTGCTGATTACACAGGACACTATACCTTTGCAGAGGATGGCAAAGAAGTGGAGCTGACAAACGGAGAAGATGCTGTGGTAGTACAGCCTGGTTACAGTGTAGATAAACCTTGGTTTGTATATGATAAAAAGAAGGCGTTTACAAACGTTATGAGTATGGTGCAGAGCAGAAGGATGCTGCAGTAGGCAAACAGCTTACCTTTAAAAATGTGATCCTTCAGTGCTGCAGCTGGCAGTATGAGAGTGATAAGTATACCTTAAACATCGACGTGAACGGCGGTGGTTCCGGTTACTATATCACAAATGGAAAAGCAATCCCGGTAACATGGAAAAAAGATTCAACAAATGCTCCGGCACGTTATTACGATGCTGACGGCAATGAGATTACCATGAATCAGGGTAAGACATGGGTCTGCGTAGTACAGGATTCTTATGCAGACAAGATTAAGTTCTACAGCAGTGAAGACGACTTTAAAGCTGCAAAATAATTTTGAGGTTTTTTATGGGCAATAAGAAAAAATCAGAGTCCGGCTTTTTAGTACAGGGTTCGATTTTAGCAATTGCTTCCATTATCAGCCGTATCATAGGGCTCCTTTACAGGGTCCCTTTGACGGCGATCATTGAAACAACGGAAACAGTTATTACAGTTGTGCATATGAGATTTATAGCATGCTGCTTTTGATATCCTCTTACAGTCTACCGATGGCAGTCTCAAAGCTGGTATCAGCAAGAGTGGCAAGGGCGATTTTAAGAATGCCTTTAAAGTATTTAAAGGGGCATTCTTATTTGCTGTCTGCTCGGGAATTGTGGCAATGCTGATCGTGTTCTTTGGCGCAGAGATGATCACGCGTCTGATGAAGACACCGCTTAGTATCTTTGCACTGAAAGTCTTAGCACCAACGCTGGTGGTTATGGCGGTATTAGGCGTTATGCGTGGATTCTTTCAGGGACTTGGAACAATGATGCCAAGTGCAGTTTCACAGATCATAGAGCAGATCATCAACGCAATTGTCAGCGTGTGGGCTGCATATCTGTTAGCAGATTACGGAAACAAGGTCGGTGCCGTACTTGGAAACGGCGAAGATTATGCAGCAGCCTATGGTGCGGCGGGCGGTACATTAGGTACAGCCTTAGGTGCCGTATTTGCATTGCTGTTTTCGATTTTTGTATTTGCAACGTATGTTCCTGTTTTTAAAAACAGGATGAATAACAGCAGAACGAAAAAGAACGAAAGCTATGGTTCCATTATGCGTATCCTGATCATGACGATCGTACCGGTGCTCTTAAGTACAACGATTTACAATATCAGCTCTGTGATCGATCAGGGAATCTATAAGAATGTTGCACTGTTACAGGGAAGTACGAATCGTCAGATGGATGAGCTTTGGGGAATCTTTTCGGGAAAATATAAAGTCCTGATCAATGTACCAATCTCCATCGCTTCTGCAATGGCTGCTTCCTGCGTTCCGAGTCTGGCAGCCGCCTATGCAAAAAAAGGATGCCAAACTGGTAAGAAGCCGTATCAATTCGTCCATTCGTTTTATTATGGTCATCGCATTTCCGTGCGCGGTAGGAATCGGCGTATTGGCATCTCCGATCATGCAGCTGTTATTCGGGGACGGAGGCAAAGAAATCGAACTGATGCTTCGGATCGGAGCCGTATCTATCGTGTTCTATTCTCTGTCGACGTTAACGAATGCATTATTGCAGGGAGTAAACCGGATGCAGGCACCGGTAAAAAATGCGTTGATTGCGTTAGTACTGCATATTATCGTTCTGCTTGTATGCATGTATGGACTGAACCTTGGTATCTATTCCGTGGTCATCGCCAATGCGTTTTTGCACTCTTTATGTGTACTTTGAACAGACGCTCGCTCAAAAGATACACAAGATACCGTCAGGAGGTTGGAAAGACATTTATCGTACCGGCAATTTCCTCGGCGATCATGGGTGTTGCAGTATTTTTTGCCTATGATGCACTGCATAAGCTGATCCATTCGAATGCAATCTCCACAGTAGTATGCATCGCATTAGGAGGAGTTGTCTATATCGTATGTCTGTTCCTGTTCAAAGGGCTTTCTGAAGAGGAACTTATAAACTTCCCGAAGGGAGCAACGTTAGTGCGTATTTTTAAAAAATTGCATTTACTGCGATAAACAGAATTATCCTGGTATAAAAACAAAAATAGCGTGAATACTGTTTGGGGTGATATTATGACGAAAACAAACCGTATTCGCGCTTCTTTTATTTTAGGAGCAGCGATCCTTACCGGAGCAGGCTGTCTGTGGAATACTTCTTTAGAGACAGCTCCGGAAAAGAAACAGGAAAAAAAGCAAACCAAAACAGGAAGAGATGAAGGAGACCGCTAGTAGTGAGACTCCCTATGAATATGTCATAGTCAATGACAATGGATATCTGACGGTGTATCAGAAAGACTTAAAGACCGTGTATTTCCAGACCGATATTCCGTATGCGGAATTACACACCGAATTGCAGAAAAAGATCGACCAGGGCTACCTGATACAGGATGCAGAAGAACTGTATGACTTTTTAGAAAATTATTCTAGTTAAACAGGACAGAATATGATATAATTCTCCCTAAAGGGAGCGTGATAAATTTGAAGACAAAAGAGAAAAAAGAATCATCTTTTTAAATAGGCTGTTTACAGGCGTTTCGCTTGTATATCTGCTGCTGGGCGTATTACTGATCGTGATACCGGATCTGCAGATGGAATATGTATGTTATGGGATCAGTGTTGTGCTGGTCATAATAGGTATTATTCTGATCGTAAAATATTTTTTAGAAGAATCCTATAAAAATCTGAACCAGTATGGATTTTCCATTGGAGTCTTTTTTTAGTCATTATCGGAGTCTGCACACTGGTCAAAAATCAGGAGATGGCAAAGAGTTTTCAGCTTTATATCGGAGTCTGCATCCTGTTAACTGCCATTATAAAATTGCAAAATGCCATGGATTTAAAAGCATTAAAGGATCGGACATGGGGAGTCATCTGTGTCGTATCCTTAGTGATCGTAGTATGTGCGGTTCTCATTATCATGAATCCGTTTTCTAACCGGAACTATGAGATTGCACTTACATATTTCAGTCTGTTATTTGACGGAATCATCAGTCTGTTCAGTTATCATTATCTGGCATTCAGAATCCGCCAGAATGAGAAAAAAAAAGCCGTGTCAGAAAAGAGACAAAGGAGTTTGCTGAAAAACAGGAGCTGGAATTTTCAGATGCACCGTCTATGGATGAGAGCACAGAACCGGAAGATTTACAGCAGACAACGGACAATGCGGGCAGTACAGGAGATGAATGGGAATTAGAAGAAAAAGAGCAGGAAGAAGACAGCGAACAAGGAGACATCCATGTATGATGTAATTGTGATCGGTGGAGGTGCCGCGGGTATGATGGCGGCAATTGCGGCGGCGAGAGAAAAAGCATCCGTTCTGATCTTAGAACATATGGAACTCTGCGGAAAGAAAATCCTTTCTACAGGAAATGGAAGATGTAATTATACGAATAAAATGCAGGGCATCGAATATTACAGAGGCGATGACCCTGCCTTTGTATTGCCGGCACTCGAATCGTTTGGATGTGAGCAGACAATCCGTTTTTTCAGAGTATCGGGATCGAACCAAAGGAAAAAAGAACGGCTATGTCTATCCAAGAAGCATGCAGGCGGCTTCCGTACGGGAAGCACTTTTGTTAGAACTTCGCAGACAGAGGGTAAAAATCGAATTAGGATGCGGAATCCGGCAGATATTACCGAAAAAAGGAAGTTATGAAATTTGCACAAAAATGGCAATTTTCATGCAAAAACCTGCATTTTAGCGACCGGAGGAAAATCGGCAAAATATACAGGAAGTGACGGAAGCGGATTCCTATATTTAGGACCACTTTCTCATCATGTCATAGATTTAGTGCCTGCACTCACGGGTTTGCAGGCAAAACCGCCATTTCCTAAGAAACTTGCAGGAATCCGTGCAGAAGCGGAAGTAAAGCTCTTTGTGGAAAATGCACAAATTGCATCGGACTTTGGAGAAGTTCAGATGACCGCAGAAGGGATCTCAGGGATTCCGGTATTTCAGGTCAGCCGGTTTGCCGCAAAGGCACTTGCAAAAAGGGAAAAAAGTGCGTGCAGAGGTGGATTTTTTTCCGGAATATGATTCTTTAAAAGAATTAGAAGATTATCTGACCGGGCGAATGAACAGGATGAGAGATCGGACGATCCGTGAGGCATTAGAGGGACTGTTAGCAGACAAGCTGATCGATACCGCACTAAAAGAGATCGGTCTTTCTTCTAAGAAGCAGGCAGGCGATTGTACAAAACAGGAGGTTAAAGTACTTGCTAAGTATTTAAAACAGTTCACTTGTGAAATTATGAGCACACGCAAATTTGAACAGTCACAGGCAACTGCCGGAGGAGTGTCAACGCAGGAGATCTGTGCTAACACAATGGAGTCCAAATTATGTCCGGGACTCTTTTTTGCGGGAGAAGTGATCGATATTGATGGAATGTGCGGCGGCTATAATCTGCAATGGGCATGGTCAAGCGGCTATGTTGCAGGAACGTCCGCGGCGAAAAAAAGCAAGGCAGTCAGAGTCAGGAAAGGGACAGAAATGATTCGGATACAGCAGTTAAAAATGCCCTTATCTCATAAGAGGGAAGATATCATAAAAAAGCAGCAAAACGCTGCAAGATCAAACCGGAACAGATATTAAATTTAGAAATTGTCAGACGATCGGTGGATGCCAGAAAGAAAAGTGAGGTCTGCTATGTTTATACCATAGACCTTACGGTCGAAAATGAAATCGGAATTCTGAAGAAAGTTAACGATAAAAATATTATGTTGACTAATCGAAAGAAATATCAATTTCAAAGGCAGAAGTTTCACAAAAAGAAACAAAATATCGCCCGGTGATCATTGGCGCCGGTCCGGCAGGACTTTTTGTGCCTATGAACTGACGAAAGCCGGTTATGCTCCGATCTTATTAGAACGTGGAAAACGTGTGGAGGAGCGTACCGAAGATGTGAAGCGTTTCTGGGAGAGCGGCGTGTTAGATACAGGATCGAATGTGCAGTTTGGAGAAGGCGGAGCCGGTACTTTTTCCGATGGAAAGCTGAATACATTGGTCAAAGACCGTTTTGGACGAAGCCGTCATGTCTTAGAGACTTTTGTGGAATTTGGGGCAGATGCAGCGATTTTATATGATGCAAAACCACATATCGGAACGGATGTTTTAAGTCAGGTGATCGCAAATATGCGAGCCTATTTATTAGAGCACGGGGCAGAGATCCGTTTTTCGACACAGGTTACGGATTTTTAGTGGAAGATCAGAGATTGCAGGCAATCCGGTTAAATCATGACGAATGGATGAACATCGATGCGGTAGTTTTAGCGATCGGACACAGTGCAAGAGATACGTTTGAAACACTGCAAAACGGCAGATTCCAATGGAAGCAAAGGCATTTGCCGTTGGTTTTCGTGTAGAACATCCACAGGATATGATCGATCATATGCAATATAAGGGGCAGATATGCGTTATCTAAGCCCGGCTTCTTATAAATTGACCGCTAATTTTGAGAACCACAGAGGGGTCTATTCCTTTTGCATGTGCCCGGGTGGTTATGTGGTAAATGCATCTTCGGAAGAAGGCAGACTGGCAGTCAATGGGATGAGTTACCATGACCGTGCCGGAAAAAATGCCAATACGGCAATGATTGTATCGGTAACACCGGAGGATTTTCCGGGAAAAGATGCATTAGCAGGTGTGGTATTTCAAAGGGAGCTTGAAAAGAAAGCATTTGCAATGGGAAACGGAAAGATACCGCAGCAGCTTTATGGCGATTTTGTAAAGAAACGCATCAGTTCTGAGTATGGGGGATTTGCAAGCTGTACCAGAGGAAAGACAGCATTTGCACCACTGCATGAATTGCTGCCACAGGAGCTGACAGAGACTTTTATCCGCGGCATGGAACAGTTCCCAAGGTATATTGAGGACTATAACCGTTATGATGCGATCTTATCGGGAATTGAAAGCCGTACCTCTTCTCCGGTCAGGATCTGGAGAAACGAGGAGTTCGAGAGCGAGATCAAAGGGTTATATCCCTGCGGAGAGGGCGCGGGATATGCAGGCGGGATCATGTCGGCAGCTATGGATGGGATCAAGATCGCTGAGATGATCGCAAAGCAGTATGCACCTGTAAAATAAGATGAAGATTAAAGAAATGAAAGGAAATAAAAAGTGGCAGAATATTCACCAATGATGCAGCATTATCTGCAAACCAAAGAAGAATACCCGGATTGCATCCTGTTTTATCGTCTTGGCGATTTTTACGAGATGTTTTTTTGAGGATGCCAAAATTGTATCAAGGGAGTTAGAGCTGACCTTAACGGGAAAAAGCTGCGGACAGGAGGAACGGGCACCAATGTGTGGAGTGCCGTTTCATGCCTATGAAAGCTATATGAACCGTCTGGTGGCAAAAGGATATAAGGTTGCTATCTGCGACCAGATGGAAGACCCGAAACAGGCAAAGGGAATGGTACGGCGTGAGGTGATCCGCGTGGTGACACCGGGTACCAATATCAATGAGCAGGCATTAGACGAGGGAAAAAATAATTATATCATGTGTATTGTGTCTTTGTCAGACCAGTTCGGAGTTGCAACGGCAGACATTACCACCGGTGATTTTTTTGTAACAGAGGTGGACAGCAAAAGAAGGCTTTTAGATGAGATCTATAAGTTTTCGCCGACCGAAGTGGTCTGCAATGAAGCACTGTTTATGAGCGGATTGGATATCGACGACCTGAAGAACCGTGTGGGCATTGTCCTGTATTCCCTAGAGAACTGGTATTTTGACGATTCCCTCTGTGAGAATACATTAAAAGAGCATTTTCGGGTCAACTCTTTAGAAGGACTTGGACTTGCGGATTTAGAATGCGGAATGATCGCATCCGGTTCTCTGCTAAAATATCTCTATGAGACACAGAAAAATTCCTTAGAACAGATTTCCGCGATCCATCCGTATACGACCGGAAAATTTATGGTATTAGACAGTTCGACCAGAAGGAATTTAGAACTGGTAGAAACATTGCGGGAAAAAAGCAAAGCGGGGTTCCTTACTCTGGGTGTTAGATAAGACCAAAACAGCCATGGGAGCCAGGATGTTACGATCTTTTGTGGAACAGCCATTGATTGAAAAAAGAGGAGATCGAGGGACGGTTAGATGCCATTGAGGAGCTGATGCAAAGGGCGATCGACAGAGAAGAACTTCGGGAATATCTAAACCCTGTCTATGATTTAGAGCGACTCTTAACAAGGATTACATATCAGTCAGCAAATCCAAGAGATCTGACGGCATTTAAAAGTTCGATCGGAATGATCCCACATATCCGGGGGATTTTATTAGAATTGCAGTCAAAAGAGATACAGGGGATCTGTGAGGATATGGATACCTTAGAGGATCTGTATACATTAATCGATGCAGCTATTGAGGAAGAACCGCCGATCACGGTCCGCGAAGGCGGCATCATAAAAGACGGTTATCATGAAGAGATTGACCGTCTGCGTGAGGCGAAGAGTCAGGGAAAGAACTGGCTTGCCGAATTAGAGGCAAAGGAACGGGAAAAGACCGGGATCAAGAATTTAAAGATCAAGTTCAATAAAGTATTCGGCTACTATTTAGAGGTAACGAACTCCTTCAAAGATTTAGTGCCGGATTATTATACCAGAAAACAGACCTTAACCAATGCAGAGCGCTATATCACACCGGAACTCAAAGAGATGGAGGATATGATCTTAGGTGCGGAGGATAAACTGGTACAGTTAGAATATGAGCTGTTCCGTGAGCTGCGCGAGCAGATTGCAAAAATGTGGTCCGTATCCAGAAAACAGCAAAGGCATTGGCAAAGATCGATGTGTTTGCCTCCTTGGCACTGATTTCCGAACAGAACCACTACTGCCGTCCGTCATTAAACCAGAATGGCAGGATTGATATTAAAGACGGCAGACATCCGGTTGTTGAAAAGATGATGAACAACGATATGTTTATCGCAAATGACACTTACTTAGACAATCAAAAGAACCGTATTTCTGTCATTACAGGACCGAATATGGCAGGAAAATCCACTTATATGCGTCAGACCGCATTGATTGTTCTAATGGCACAGATCGGATGCTTTGTGCCGGCAGAAACAGCAGATATCGGTATTGTAGACAGAATTTTTACAAGGGTCGGGGCATCGGATGATTTAGCATCCGGTCAGAGTACCTTTTATGGTGGAGATGACAGAGGTTGCCAATATTTTACGAAATGCAACCGGCAACAGTCTGCTGATCTTAGATGAGATCGGACGTGGAACGTCTACCTTTGACGGACTCAGCATTGCCTGGGCGGTCGTAGAACATATCAGCAATCCAAAACTCTTAGGTGCTAAGACGTTGTTTGCAACGCATTACCACGAATTGACCGAGTTAGAAGGAAAGTTAGACAACGTCAACAATTACTGCATCGCAGTCAAGGAAAAAAGGCGACGACATCGTATTTTTACGAAAAATCGTCAAAGGCGGGGCGGACAAAAGCTATGGTATTCAGGTGGCAAAATTAGCAGGAGTGCCGGATTCCGTCATTGAGCGTGCAAAAGAGATTGCCGAAGAACTTGGCAGACATGATATCGTAGATTTTACGGAAATATTGAGTAATAAGAAGAACTCTGCGACAAAGAAAAAGAAGGAGCATTTAGATGAGGTGGATTTAACACAGATGTCCCTTTTTGATGCTGTCAATGACAATGATATTATAGAAGAATTAAAAGAGATTGACGTTGGAAACCTTACGCCGATCGAAGCATTGAACAAATTATACGAATTGCAGAATAAGATCAAAAACCGCTGGTAAGAGAGAACTATGCTGTTTTTTTACATCGGACGAAGAAAAGACGATCCATATAAGTTTGTAAAAAAGATAACGAAGAAGAACAGAAAGGAGTCACCATGCCGGGAATACATTTATTAGAGCAGTCAACCATTGATAAAATTGCGGCGGGAGAGGTTGTAGAGCGGCCGTCTTCCGTAGTCAAGGAACTGGTAGAGAATGCCATTGATGCAGGGGCTACGGCAGTCACCGTTGAGATCAAAGATGGAGGAATTTCATTCATCCGTATTACCGATAACGGATGCGGTATTTCCAAAGAAGAGATACCGATGGCATTTTTGCGCCATTCCACCAGTAAGATCAAAACCGTAGAAGATCTTTTACATGTTACCTCATTAGGATTTCGCGGAGAGGCACTTTCAAGTATTGCGGCAGTTTCACAGGTGGAACTGATCACAAAACCGGCAGATGCCCTGACCGGAAGCCGGTATCTGATCGAAGGCTCAAAAGAAGTGAAGTTAGAAGAAATCGGTGCACCGAACGGAACGACCTTTTTAGTACGCAATCTCTTCTATAACACACCGGCAAGACAGAAATTCTTAAAATCAGCACAGACAGAAGCCTCTTATATCAGCGATTTTATGGAGCGGTTAGCATTATCCAGACCGGATATCTCCTTTCAGTTCATATCCAATAACCAGCCAAAGCTAAATACTGCAGGAAACGGCAACTTAAAAGATGTCATTTATCGGATCTACGGCAGGGATATTGCGATGAACCTTTTAGAAGTCCATACGGAATGTGAATTCATGAAAGTGAACGGATTTATCGGAAAACCCGTGATATCCAGGGGAAACCGTAATTTTGAGAGTTACTTTATCAATCAAAGATATATCAAAAGCAGTCTGGTGGCAAAGGGCATTGAGGATGCCTATAAACTGCATCTGATGCAGCATCAATATCCATTTACTGTCTTACATCTGACCATGGACGGAACGCTTTTAGATGTCAATGTCCATCCATCGAAGATGGAACTTCGTTTTTCCGATGGAAAAGGGGTCTATGAATTCCTATATGAGAGCTTGAAAGAAGCATTAGAACATAGGGAGTTCATACCGGAGGTCAGTGTGGAAGATCAGGATTCGTTAAAAAAATCACAAACTACCACACAGCCAAGGGTAAAAGCGCCGGAACCATTTGAAACCAAACGTGTCGAAAAAGCACAGATCAGATCAGAACAAAGCAAGGAAAATAATAAGGACAGAATACTGCCAGAACAGGAAAAGAACCTCCCAGAGCAAACGAAAGCCATCCCGGATGAAAACCCTGACAAAGAAAAAGGCTGCAATGGAGAATCTCCCCGACCGGGGAACAGCTTACCCTGCGTGAAATGCCGGAATATGGAGGACAGTTCTTAACACAGGAGGCGAAAGCAAAGCACCGGATCATCGGACAGGTGTTTGATACCTACTGGCTGGTACAGTTTGAAGACAAGCTGTTTATCATCGACCAGCATGCAGCCCATGAAAAAGTCCTGTTTGAACGAACCATGGCAAGCCTTGAAAAGAAAGAATATACTTCCCAACAGCTTTCCCCGCCAATGGTAGTGAGCCTGAATATGCGGGAAGAACAACTGTTAAAAAATATCTTTCCGAATTTGAGCGTCTCGGTTATGAGATCGAATCTTTTGGAGGCAAAGAATATGCAGTCTGTGCCGTACCGGGTAATCTGTATTATTTAAACCAGCAGCAGCTTTTTATCGAGATGTTAGATAGCTTAAATGAAGAGAGCGGTGCAAAGACCAGTGATGCGATCATTGAAAAGATCGCAACGATGTCCTGTAAAGCGGCAGTCAAAGGAAACCAGCATCTGCAAAAAGCAGAGATGGAGCATCTGATCGAGGAACTGCTGAACTGTGAGAATCCTTATCAATGCCCACACGGAAGACCGACGATCATATCCATGAGTCGTTATGAGTTAGAAAAGAAACTTAAGAGGATAGTGTAATGGAGACAGAAAAGAAACCATTGATCATACTGACAGGCCCTACCGCCGTTGGAAAAACCGACTTGTCGATCGCATTGGCAAAAGCAGTAAACGGAGCAGTGATCTCAGCGGATTCCATGCAGGTTTACCGCTACATGGATATAGGTTCGGCAAAAATCAGCCAAAAAAGAGATGCAGGGCGTACCTCATTATCTGGTGGATGAATTCATGCCGGATGAGGAATTCAACGTAGTAAAATTTCAGGAATATGCCAAACGCTATCTGAAAGAAATCTATGAAAAAGGACAGATCCCGATCTTAGTCGGTGGCACGGGATTCTATATCCAGGCAGTGTTATACGATATTGATTTTACCAGTGAAAGAGAAGATACGGCATATCGGGAGCAGTTAGAGCAGCTTGCAAAAGAACATGGAGCAGAATATCTGCATCAGATGTTAGAAAAAGTCGATGCCGCATCGGCAAAAGCCATTCATCCGAACAATGTAAAGCGTGTGATCCGGGCTTTGGAATTTTATGAAAAAACAGGACGGACGATATCTTCCCACAACGAGCAGGAAAGAGAAAAAAAGAAAGTCCTTACAATGCGGCATATTTTGTCTTAAATGATGACCGGGATGAAATCTACAGGCGTATCGATCTGCGTGTGGATCAGATGATGCAGGCAGGACTTGTAGAAGAGGTTCGACGATTAAAAGACATGGGCTACACCAAAGATATGGTATCCATGCAGGGATTAGGATATAAGGAAATTCTGGACTATTTAGACGGAAATACCACCTTAGAGGAAGCAGTATATATCTTAAAACGGGACACCCGCCATTTTGCAAAACGCCAGCTTACCTGGTTTCGTAGAGAGCATGAGGTGATCTGGGTAGAAAAAGAAAAATTTTCACATGATAACGGAAAAATACTGGACTTTATGAAAAAGAACTAACGGAAAGAGGAATATTATGAGCATTCAAAATGAGGCAGAAACAATCATCACACAGCAATACCTAAAAATGGGGATCCAAAAAAGTCTATGATTTTGGACATTCGATAGAAGCAGGCTTAAAAGAACGGTTTGAACAGATCGATAAAATGGCAGAGTACAATCAGTTAAAAGTCATTCACGCCATGCAGAAAAACAAAGTCAGTGCGGAGTGTTTTAATCAGTCCAGCGGCTATGGCTATAATGATTTAGGACGTGATACCTTAGAGAAAGTTTATGCAGATGTATTTTGTGCCGAGGATGCGTTGGTACGCCCGCAGATCACCTGTGGAACACATGCACTGGCATTGGCACTGATGTCAAATCTGCGTCCGGGAGATGAGTTGCTTTCACCGGTGGGAAAACCTTACGATACATTAGAAGAAGTCATCGGGATACGTCCATCGAAAGGCTCACTGGCAGAATACGGAATCTCTTACCGACAGGTGGATTTATTAGAGGATGGCAGCTTTGACTTTGAAAATATCAAAAAAGCAATCAATGACAAGACAAAGTTAGTGACGATACAGCGTTCAAAGGGATATCAGACCAGACCGACACTTTCCGTAGACAGGATCGGGGAACTGATCGCTTTTGTCAAAAAAATAAAGCCGGATGTCATCTGTATGGTGGACAACTGTTACGGAGAATTTGTAGAAGAAAAAGAACCGATCGAGGTAGGGGCAGATATGATCGTTGGTTCCCTCATCAAAAATCCGGGCGGCGGACTTGCTCCGATCGGCGGCTATATCGTCGGAAAGCGGGAGTGCGTGGAAAATGCAGCATATCGTCTGACTTCTCCGGGACTTGGAAAAGAGGTAGGAGCTTCCTTAGGAGTCATCCAGTCCTTTTATCAGGGCTTGTTTCAGGCACCGGTGGTTACGGCAGGCGCATTAAAGGGAGCTATTTTTGCGGCAAATATCTATGAAAAACTCGGATTTAACGTAGTTCCGAATGGAAAGGAATCCAGACATGATATCATTCAGGCAGTTACATTGAACTCGCCGGAGGCACTCTGTGCATTCTGCGAAGGAATCCAGACGGCGGCACCGGTCGATTCCTATGTTACACCGGAACCGTGGGATATGCCGGGCTACGATGCACAGGTCATTATGGCAGCAGGAGCTTTTGTGCAGGGATCTTCCATTGAACTGAGTGCCGACGGACCGCTAAAACCACCTTATGCAGTCTACTTCCAGGGCGGACTGACCTGGTACCATGCAAAACTTGGAATTCTTTGGTCTTTACAAAAACTTTATGAACGAAACCTTGTAGACAAGAGCAGGATGTGCTAATATATTCTGTGTGTAATTTTTTACGGAGGAAGTTTACATAAATTGCCACGTTGAGAGAGCGGAAAGGAATTTATGACAAAACATGAGACTGTAAAAGAATTGCCGGATACGGAACAACCATATGAGAAATGTTACACGCGGGGAGCGGAATATCTCTCCGATGCGGAACTGCTTGCCGTTATCCTAAGAACCGGGACAAATGGTATAAGATCCATCGAACTTGCTCAGAATATTTTAAAGATCCATGATAAGGGGCTTTTAGGACTGTATGACCTGAGTAAAGAGGAACTGTTACAGATACCGGGGGTCGGAAAGGTCAAAGCGATACAGTTAAAATGTATTGCAGAACTGAGCAAGCGGATCAGCCGTCTTTCCTTACGGGAGGGGGTAACATTAGAATGTGCGGAGTCCGTAGCGAACTACTATATGGAACAGCTCCGACATGAGACGAAAGAGGTTTTGTTAGTCAGTCTTTTTACCGGAAAGGGGAGACTGATCACAGAACAGGTGGTTTCCGTTGGAAGCATCAACAGTTCCGTTGTTTCGCCAAGAGAGATTTTTTATACGGCAATCATTCATAATGCAGCATATCTGATATTGCTGCACAACCACCCAAGTGGTGATCCGACGCCAAGTGAACAGGATTTCAAGGTCACAGAGCATTTAAAGATCTGTGGCAAGTATATGGACATCCAGCTTGCGGATCACATCATTATTGGAGACAATCAATATTACAGCTTTCGAGAAAACGGACGATTATAAGTCAAAAGGGAGAAATACAATGAGCAATACATTCGGAATTGATTTAGGCACCTGCAATGTCAAGGTTTTTTGCAAGGCAACAGGAAAGGTCCTGAACGAAAAAATACTATCGCGATTGTGAACAAAAATCAGATGTATGCATATGGAGATCAGGCATATGCCATGTATGAAAAAAAGCACCGGAGAACATCAATGTAACATTTCCGGTGATCAATGGTGTTATCGCAGACTATGCAAACATGCAGACGATGATTTTTGAATTTTTAGAAAAATATTCCAAGGGAAAGGTGCGTGGAGCAGAGTTTGTCGTTGCCGTACCAACTGATATTACAGAGGTCGAGAAAAAGGCATTTTTTGACATCTTTGCAAAGAGCAAGGTAAAACCAAAAGGCGTGCTTCTCTGTGAGAAACCACTTGCAGATGCCGTTGGATTGGGAATTGATGTCAACGAGCCGACCGGTGTCATGGTTGTGGATATCGGAGCAGATACAACAGAGATTTCCGTCATGTCATTAGGCGGACTGGTACTGAGCGACCTGCTTCATTTTGGGGAAACCGGATTGATGAATCCATTATTTCCCATCTGAAACGTACCTACAGTCTGGTAATCGGACAAAAGACCGCGATGACCTTAAAAGAGAAGTTGGGCTATGGCGTACCGGGTGCAGAAGACAGCATGGTGATCGTCGGAAGAGACTTAGTCAGCGGACTTCCGGTGGAGAGAGAGATTTCAACCGAGATTGTCTATGAGGCAATCAAAGACAACCTGAACTCTATCTGCAACTCCATCAAGATGATCTTAGAAAAGACGCCGCCGGAGCTTGCAAAAGATATTATCCATTCCGGAATTTATATTACGGGTGGAAGCTCTAAAATACATAGACTTGATGAACTGTTTACGGAAATCACCGGAATCAAGGTCAACTGTGCCGAAAATCCGGAGGAGACGGTAGTTCAGGGTCTGAATAAAATTGTTTCAGATGAAAAATATAAACGTCTGACCTTTACAATGAAAACAAAGATTTATAAATAGAGGCATTTATGAAGCGTAAAAAGAACAAAAATTCTTTTCCTGCAAGATATCTGCTATTAGTCCTTTGCGGAATCTGCCTGATCGTCATGTTTTAGCATATTCCGTGGGCGGTACTTCCGGCGGACCGTTAAATTCCGTGGCAAGTTATATTTTTGTTCCAATGCAGAAGGGAATCAACTCGGTAGGTACATTTTTTCGAATAAATCCGACCGTTTTCAAACCTTAGAATCTGTGATGGATGAGAATACAAAGCTGAAAGAGCAGGTAGAAAAGCTGTCCACAGAGTTAAATACCGTCAAGTTAGAGCAGTACGAGTTAGAAGATTTGCGGGAATTGTATAAACTGGATCAAAAATATCCAAACTATAAAAAAAGTTGCGGCAAATGTCATCGGAAAAGACAGTGGCAACTGGTTTAACGTCTTTTGATCGACAAGGGAAAAAAAGACGGAATTGAAAAAGATATGAACGTTATGGCAGGAAACGGTTTAGTCGGAATTGTCATAGATGTAGGACCGCATTATGCAAAGGTGCGTTCGATTATTGACGATACCAGCAAAGTCAGCGGAATGGTGTTATCGACTTCCGGCAACTGTATTGTAAACGGTGATCTGCAGGCGATGAATGACAACTGTGAGATTACCTTTAAGAATCTGAAGGATGCAGATGACAAGGTAAAAAAGGGTGACCAGGTGGTTACTTCTTATGTCAGTGATAAGTTCTTACAGGGAATCCTGATCGGTTATGTAAGTGAGACCGAAATGGATTCTAACAATATCACCAAATCGGGAACGATTACCCCGGCAGCCGATTTTGAACATTTGCGTGAGGTGCTCGTCATCTTAGATAAGAAGACGGACGCAACTTCAGATACGGAGAAATAAGGATGAGAAGAAAAATTTCAGTCATACTGATCGTAGTTATATGTTTTCTGCTGCAAAGTACACTGTTTTCAGCATTGTCCTTTGCATCAATATCACCCAATCTTCTGATCGTAGTGGTTTCTTCCTTTGGTTTTATGCGTGGAAGAAAAGAGGGAATGTGGATCGGACTTTTTTTGCGGAGTATTAATGGATATCTTCTTTGGGGAGATTCCGGGATTTTATACTCTGCTATATCTGTTGATTGGGTATGTGAACGGAATGTTTCGGAAAGTTTTTTATCCGGATGATATCAAACTTCCGATGATCCTGATCTTAGGAAGTGACTTCGTATTGAATTTAGCAATTTATCTGCTTCGTTTCCTTCCAAGAAAAAGATCCATTTCGGGTACTATCTGTTCCATATCATGATACCGGAGATGGTCTATACTTTAGTAATTACAATCGCACTTTATTTTATAATACTGAAGATCAACAGACACCTCGAAACAATTGAAAAAAGGAGTGCAGCAAAATTTGTTTGATAAGATAAAAGAAGTCTTTGCAAATATATTAAAATCCAGAATTTTAGTATTGACGATCATCATGTGCATTTTGTCATTCCTGTTGCTTTGGCGGGTGTTTAACCTGCAGATTATCAATGGTCAGGAGTATTTAGACAATTATACCTTAAAAATTGAAAAAACGAGGGATTTAGCAAGCACACGAGGCAATATCTATGACAAAAACGGAAAACTCTTAGCATACAATGAACTTGCTTATGCCATTACTTTAGAGGATAACGGAGTCTACAACTCCAGAGCGGAACGAAATAAGGCACTGAACAAGGAACTCTATCGTCTGTTAAAAGTTTTAGATAAGAATAAAGACCAGATCAGGAATGATTTTTACATCAGTTATTCCGAGCGGGATGGCTATCAGTATACGGTTTCCGGTACGACATTAAAACGATTTCTTGCTGACATTTACGACCACAAATCGACAGATGATCTCAAGTATAATAAGACCTTAGGATACAATGAAGCCGAGGCAACGCCGGAACAGGTCATGGAGTATCTCTCCTCTGATAAGCGTTATGGTATTTCAGACAAGTACAGTGCTTATAACCGTTACCGGATCCTAGTCCTGCGCTATGCCATTGCACAGAACAGCTATCAGAAATTTGTCCTTACGGTCTTAGCAACCGGTGTCAGTGACGAGACGGTAGCATGGGTCAGTGAGAATTCCGATACCCTGCAGGGAATGTCTGTCAATGAAGAGACTGTCCGTAAATATAATGACAGTAAATATTTTGCACATATCATTGGCTATACCGGACAGATTTCCGTAGATGAATATAAGGAACTGTCGAAAAAGATAAATCCTATTCCCTTACCGATGTGGTGGGAAAATCAGGAATTGAGCAGGTCATGGACAAAGAACTACAAGGCGAAAAGGGCTATGAAAAGATCAGCGTAGACAACCTTGGAAAAGTGGTAGATGTAATCAAACGCAAAGAACCGACGGCGGGAAATGATGTCTATTTGTCCATTGATGCGGATTTAACGAAAGCGGTTTATGATCTGTTAGAGCAGGAGATTGCAGGAATCATATACTCGAAGATTGAAAATATCAAAGAGTACCATTCCACCGGTTCGGCATCCGATATCAAGATTCCGATCGATGATGTATATTTTGCATTTATCAATAACGGAATGATCGACACTTCGCATTTTACGGAGGATGATGCAAGCGATACAGAGCGTACCGTATACAGTGCATATACCTCAAAGGAAAGCTCGGTACTTTCAAGAATGGACAGTCTGCTTTCCGGCAGTGCCAATACACCGTTTGGCGAACTCGGCGAGGAAGATCAGGATTATATCACAGAGCTGATCAAACGCCTGAAATCCAATGGCGTACTCGACAACAGTGCGATTGATACATCAGATGGAACTTATGTAAACTGGAAAGAGGGAAAGATTTCCTTGAATGAATATCTGAATTATGCAATTTCTAAAAAGCTGGATCGATATCAGTAAATTTACCGTAGAAGAAAAAAATATTCAGATTCCGAAGAAATTTTCCAGTCGCTTACTGCTTATATCTTAGACGACTTAAAAAGAGGATTATAATTTCAGTAAAATTGTCTATAAGTACATGATTCGCCAGAATATGATCAGTGGCACACAGCTTTGCCTGATCCTCTATGATCAGGGCGTACTTGAAAAGGACGAGGCACAGATTGCGGCGTTAAGCAACGGTTCTGCGAGTGCATACAATTTTGTCAGAGAGAAGATCAAGAGTCTTGAGATCACTCCGGCGCAGCTTGCATTAGACCCATGCTCCGGTTCCTGTGTTGTTACAAATGTTAAGACAGGAGAATTGTTAGCACTGGTTTCCTATCCGGGCTATGACAATAACCGTTTGGCAAATTCCGTAGACAGTGAGTATTACAGCTCGTTAAGCAATAATCTGTCCCTGCCGCTTTATAATCATGCAACACAGCAAAAGACGGCACCTGGTTCTACCTTTAAAATGGTCAGTGCGGTTGCAGGTCTGACGGAAGGAGTTATTTCCATTGGGGAGCATATTACGGATAAAGGACAGTTTGACCGTTTTGCAAACGGACCAAAATGTTGGATCTATCCAAGTTCCCATGGAAGCATCAAGGTATCAGAAGCGATCCGGGATTCATGTAACTATTATTTTTCCGAGGTTGGTTACCGTTTAAGTTTACAGGGCGGCACCTATAACGAAGAAAAAAGGTTTAGAAAAGATTAAAGAATATGCATCGCTGTTTGGATTAGATTCCAATACCGGAATCGAGATACCGGAGAGCAAACCGGAGATCGCAACCGAATATCCGGTTACGGCAGCATTTGGACAGAGTAATCATAACTTTACAACATCAGAACTGGCCCGTTATGTAACAACGGTTGCAAATTCAGGAACACTTTATAAAGAAACACTGTTGAAAAAGGTCTGTGACCCGGATGGAAAGACGATCAAAGAGTATGGACCTACCGTAGAAAACCAGTTGAGTGAAGTTTCCGGTTCTACATGGGATGCTGTTCATTCCGGTATGAGAATGGTGGTTTCCACACTGGATGCATTTAACGGAATGGGCGTAGAGGTAGCCGGAAAGACCGGTACTGCCCAGCAGGTACAGACACGTCCAAACCATGCGTTGTTTGTAGGATATGCACCATATGCAGATCCGGAGGTATCCATTGCAACGCGTATTGCGTATGGTTATACTTCCCATAATGCAGCAGATGTTTCAGCACAGATTTTGAAATACTATTTCAAACTTGCAAGCGAAGAAGAACTGTTAGACGGAACCGCAGAAGATGTGGGAAACTCTGCAAATGCCGTTACCGATTAACAGTATGAGGAGGGATTGCATGGAACAACAGGTGATCTTAAAAAGTAACCGTTATGGCATCAATCTGATTCTCAATGAGAATCTGCCCTTTGAAGAGTTACTGGATGCAATTATTTTAAAGTTTCATGAGTCAGATAAGTTTTTTAAAAATGCCAGTATCGCGATCACTTTTTCCGGCAGACACCTGTCTACGGAAGAGGAGATCCGTATCATAGATGCCATCACGGAACAGACGAGTATCCATATTATCTGTGTGTTAGACAGTGATGAACAAAAAGAACTGGATACGAAAGCACAGATTGAAGAATTTTTTAAGGCGTCAGGAGGAAAGCACCGGACAGTTTTATAAAGGGACACTTCGTTCCGGACAGGTCTTAGAGTGTGAATCCAGTGTCGTGATCGTCGGAGATGTGAATCCGGGGGCAAAGATCGTAGCAAGGGGAAACATTGTGGTCTTAGGAAGTTTAGACGGCAATGCCTATGCCGGAGCAGCTGGAAATTCGGAATCATTTGTGGCAGCGCTGCATATGAATCCGATTCAGATAAAAATTGCCGATGTCATTGGCAGAAGCGAAGATAAGAGTCCGTTAGAGAGATTACGCGGACGAAAAAAACAGTTAGAACCTCAGGTAGCATACATAAAAGAGGAAGCCATTTGTATTGATGTCATGAAAATGGAATGTTTGAAAACTTTTTATTAAGCGGAGGTTATAATGGGTGAAGTAATCGTAATAACATCAGGAAAAGGCGGTGTGGGCAAGACAACAACGACTGCTAACATCGGAACAGGTTTGGCACAGATGGATAAAAAGGTCATATTGATCGATACAGACATTGGCCTTAGGAACTTGGATGTTGTTATGGGATTGGAAAACAGGATCGTCTATAATCTGGTAGATGTGATCGAAGGAAACTGTCGTTTAAAGCAGGCAGTCATCAGGGATCGGAAATATCCGAACCTCTATCTGATACCTTCAGCACAGACGAAGGACAAGACAGCCGTCAATCCGGAACAGATGAAAAAACTCACCGAAGAACTGAAAGATGAATTTGATTACATATTGCTGGACTGCCCCGCAGGAATTGAGCAGGGATTTTTTAAATGCGATCGCGGGTGCGACAAGAGCAATAGTAGTGACTACTCCGGAAGTCTCAGCAATCCGGGATGCAGACCGTGTGGTCGGACTTTTAGAAGCAGCCGAGATGGAACAGATCGAACTGGTGGTAAACCGTATCAGGATCGATATGGTCAAACGGGGCGACATGATGTCGTTAGAAGATGTCTGTGAAGTATTAGCAATCGAGCTTCTAGGAGCAGTGCCGGACGATGAAGCCATTGTTGTTTCTACAAACCGGGGCGAACCGTTAGTTGGAAGCAGTGCAATGGCAGGTATCGCATACAGTAATATATGCAAAAGGATTTTTAGGATATGACGTGCCTCTTATGACTTTTGAAAATAAAACAGGATTTTTTTCAAAAGTATCAGGTTTATTTAGAAGATAGGAGGCAGGCATGGGAATCTGGGATTTATGGAACAGGAAGAGTTCCAAAGATTTTGCGAAGGACAGGTTAAAGCTGTTGTTAGTCTCTGACCGGGCAGGCTGTTCTTCAGAAGTAATGGAACTGATGAAAAACGATATTATCTCTGTGATATCAAAATACATGGAGATTGATGAAGAGGAACTGGATATACAGATTACAAAGACGGAGTCGGAGGACCATCGGGGGAATGATCCCTGTCATGGTGGCAAATATTCCAATCCGTGATATCAAGCATAAAGGAAATTAAAGGCGTTATGTTAAAACAGTACAAACTCAAAGATTATGATTTTCGTCTGGTCGCCTATGTGGTGGTGTTGACCATCATCGGAATACTGGTGATCGGAAGTGCAAACAGCTCGGTACAGGGGAAACAGATCCTTGGTCTGGTCTTAGGACTGATCACCATGGTGGTGGTCTCGCTGATGGACTATGAGTTTCTTCTGCGGTTTTCGTGGATATTTTATTTTATTAATATAGTCCTTTTGACACTGGTATTGATTATGGGTGACAAATCAAAAGGTGCTACCCGTTGGGTGGAGATCGCGGGAATCCGCTTTCAGCCGTCGGAGTTAGGTAAGATTCTTTTGATCCTGTTTTTTGCATACTTCTTTGCAAAATATCAGGAGAGTGTCAATCGTCCGAAGGTTCTGATCGGTTCTTTTATCTTAGCGGGAATTCCACTGGCACTGATAAAAAAAGAGCCGGATCTGTCCACAACGATCGTGACAGCACTGATCTTTCTTGTACTGTTATTTATGGCAGGACTCAGCTACAAATTTATTGCGACAGTCCTTGCTGTTTCCGTTCCTTCGGCAGCAATCTTTTTAGCGTTGATCCTGCAGCCGGATCAGAAGATTTTAAGGGGTTATCAGTATAAAAGGATCATGGGATGGCTTCAGCCGGAAAAAATATGCAGATGATGCTTACCAGCAGCAGAACTCCATTATGGCGATCGGTTCCGGGCAGTTGTTGGGAAAAGGACTCTATAATACCGATGTCAATTCCGTAAAAACGGTAATTTTATTTCAGAACCACAGACAGACTTCATTTTTGCGGTAGTTGGAGAGGAAATGGGCTTTTTAGGAAGTGCATTGATCATAATTTTACTCTTACTAATTACCATAGAATGTATTATAATAGCTAAAAGGGCAAAAGATTTATCGGGAAGACTGCTTTGCTGTGGAGTCGCAGCATTGATTGGATTTCAGAGTTTTGTAAACATCTGTGTAGTAACCGGACTGATGCCAAATACCGGTCTTCCACTTCCTTTTGTAAGCTATGGACTGACTTCTTTAGTATCATCATTTATTGGTATCGGGTTAGTCTTAAATGTCGGGTTACAACCTAGAAAATATGGATCGGGGGAACGTACTTCATGAATATTGGGCTGATCGCACATGATGCAAAGAAAAAACTGATGCAGAATTTCTGCATCGCATACAGGGGGATTTTATGTAAAAATGATCTGTATGCCACGGGAACGACAGGACGTCTGATCGAAGAAGTGACAAATATAAACATTCACAAGTATTTAGCGGGACATTTAGGCGGTGTCCAGCAGTTAGGGGCGCAGATATCAGCAAACGAGATCGATCTGGTGATCTTCTTAAGAGATCCGTTGACAAAAAAAGCACACGAACCGGATGTTGCCCTGATAGCACAGCTTTGTGATGAACATAATATTCCGTTAGCAACAAACCTTGCGACAGCGGAGCTTTTGATCAGAGCCTTAGAGCGAGGAGATTTAGACTGGCGTGAAATGTATAAGTAAAAAAAAAAGCAGCTGCACTGCTTGGAGTATTTGTCATCGGACTTACCGGCTGCACCTCAAAAGAAGTTGTATTGGAAAATGCCTATGATGTCTGTGACACATCTGCAAAATACGGCATCACGGAAAATGGGGCATCCCAGTCGGCAGAATTCTTTGCAAGGGATTTAGTCGTAACCGAGGATGAGAACCTTGGTTTAGAAAAGACAACCGAACGTGTGGCAGAGGCGGCAGGTGTATTTTTGACTTCCAAAAAGAAGCCGTATATAAAAAGAATATTTTTGAAAAACTTTATCCGGCGAGCACGACAAAAATACTGACCGCATATGTTGCCTTAAAAAACGGCAATTTAGACGATGTAGTAACCGTCAGTGCCAATGCAGCGAATCAGGCGAGTGATTCTTCGGTCTGTGAATTAAAAAGAGGGGGATAAGATCACCTTAAGAGACCTCTTATATGGTCTGATGCTTCGCAGCGGAAATGATGCGGCAGTTGCGATCGCTGAGCATATCAGTGGAAGTTCAGAAGAATTTGTGGTGTTGATGAATGCGGAGGCAAAAGCATTAGGTGCGACCGGTTCGCATTTTGTAACACCGAACGGACTGCATGATGAGGAACACTATTCTACCGTATATGATATGTACCTGTTTATGAATGCTGCGGTGAAAAATGAAACATTCTTAGAAATCATTAAAAGCAGCCATTATACAGCAAATTATACGGACGCTGCCGGAAATCCGGTAACGAAAGAATGGGACAGCACAAATAAATACTTAATGGGAACAGAACCGATGCCGGAAGGAGTGACGGTCATTGGAGGAAAAACCGGCACGACCGGAGAAGCGAAGTACTGTCTGGTGCAATATAATGAGAACACAGCAAAAGAACCGGTGATCTCGATTGTCCTGAAAGCAGACAGCCGTGATAATATGTATCTTTTAATGAGTGAAATGTTAAAGAATTTTGCGAATTAATGTTGTATTTTCCGACGCGATATATTATAATTATTTTAAGAAAAATCATCGTTGATTTTTGAATTGTATGAAATTTTCTGAGAATCTGGATGATTTTTAAAATTTATTGGTTCGGGAGGAAATGCCATGGTAGAGATTATAGCTGGAGAAAAGGGTAAGGGAAAGACAAAACATCTGTTAGACAGAGTCAACGGAGCAGTTCCTGGTTCTAATGGAAATATCGTATATCTGGACAAGAGCCAGAAACACATGTACGAGTTGAGCAACAAGGTTCGCCTCATCAATGTAAAAGATTATCCGATTGAGGACTGCGATGAATTTATCGGATTTATCTGTGGAATAATTTCACAGGATCACGATTTAGAAGAATTGTACTTAGATAGTTTTCTTACCATTGCGAACATAAAAAGACGATGAATTTGAGCATGCCGTTGAAAAACTGGATTCTATCAGTGAAAAGTATGGAGTGAAAATGACACTCAGCGTTTCAATGAATGAAGCAGATTTTCCAGAAAAAGCGAAATCAAAAATCATTATTTCTCTTTAATGAGTAAACCGTGAATTTATAATCGCCTTAAGGGTGCAGAGGTCATCCTTAAGGCAATTTTTATGGCTGTGACATGGCATTTACCGGCTTGAGATTTTATAAGTTTTACTTCAAAAATATTGTGAAAAAAGGGGCTTGATGGTACAATATTTTTTGAAGTAATTTTAGAAAGGCAGCAGCATGAAAAAAAAGAACAAAAAGTTGTCAGATACAGAAAACCACTCCACATCAACATCGGAGTGATCGTATTTGGCATTATTTTGATATATCTGGTATTTAATCTTTTTTTCTATTTTACAAAAAAACATATTTCTGTCTATGAGGTCAATCAGGGAACGATTGCAACCAATCATACATATCGCGGGTTGATCTTAAGAAGTGAAGAGATTGTCGGCTCTGCCGGTGAGGGCGAAGTGACTTATTTTCTAAAGGATGCTTCTAAAGCCGGAACGAAGACACCTGTTTACAGTTTAGACAGTACAGGCAGCGTATTAGAAAAATGGATGATGAGAAAAAAGGACGGGGATTTATTTACAAAGGACAATTATTTAGAATTAGAGAATACGGTGCAGTCTTATACCGGAAGCTATGACAGTCAGAATTTTTACAGTGTCTATGCATTTAAAGATGAAATGGAAGCAAATATGATGGAGATCCGGAATGTCAATGCACTGAATGCTATTAAGGAAAAGACAGATACTTCCTCGCTGCAAATGCAAAATGCCATCAAGCCGGGCGTAGTGGTATATTATACGGATGGTTATGAAAATGTCAAGACCGACACCTTGACAGAGGCATCTTTTGATGAGAACCAGTACAAAAAGTGAATTTGAAAGACCAGACGACGGTCGGAAAGAATGTTCCGGTTTATAAACTGATCACTGATGAGAACTGGAATGTTATATTTAAGATATCTAAGGATTTAGCAGAAAAATTAAAGGACGATAATACGGTGGAGGTACTGTTTAAAGATGATGGGAATACAATCTGGGCGTATTATGACATTTTGACCATTGATAAAGAACCTTATCTGAACCTGAAACTCCGTACCTCGATGATCCGGTTTGCAAACCAGCGGTTTATTGATATTGAGCTGCTTTTAGATGACGCAAAAGGATTAAAGATCCCAAATTCGGCGATTACTACCAAAAATTCTTTACCGTTCCAAAGGAATATTTTGTAAAGGGAAAAGGCTCAAATAAAGAGGGTCTGATCGTTACGGGAAAGGACAAGAATACGACTTATATTACACCGGAGATTTTTTACGAAAAAGACGGTATGTACTATATTGATGATGAGAATGTAACGTCCGGAACAGTGATACAGAAGAGTGACTCGAATGAAACCTATACGATTCGTCAGACTGCAAAGCTGAAAGGCGTTTACAATATTAACAAGGGGTATGCGGTGTTTAAGCAGATCGACATACTCTATCAGAATGAAGAATATGCCATTTTAAAGCAGGGAACCGATTACGGTGTTGCCCTGTATGACCATATTGCCTTAAAAGGGAAATACGGTAAAAGAGAATGATCTGATTCATTAAAGGAGTGATTTAAAAATGCTAAAAGAAAACTTAGAAGAAGTAGAAGAAAAAATTGCCAAAGCGTGTGAGCGTGCAGGCAGAGCACGAGAGGAAGTAACCCTGATCGCGGTCAGCAAGACAAAACCGGTAGAGATGTTACAGGAGATTTACGATGAGGGAATCCGTGATTTTGGCGAAAATAAAGTACAGGAACTGACAGAAAAATATGAAGTTATGCCAAAGACATGAAATGGCATATGATTGGACATCTGCAAAGAAATAAAGTAAAATATATTGTGGACAAGGTAACACTGATCCACTCCGTGGACAGTCTGCGTTTAGCAGAGACGATCAGCAGGGAGGCAGAAAAAAAAGGCGTTACGGTTCCGATTTTAATTGAGGTCAATATTGCAGGAGAAGAGACAAAATTTGGACTGTCCTCTAAGGAAGAAGTCATTTCTCTGACCGAACAGATCGCCGCATTACCGAATCTGTCTGTCAAGGGACTGATGACGGTGGCACCGCCGGCCAAAGATCCGGAGGAAAACCGCCCGTTTTTCCGTGAAATCAGGCAATTATCTGTTGACATAACAAATAAAAACATTGATAATGTAAGTATGGAAATCCTGTCAATGGGAATGACAAATGATTACACCGTAGCCATTGAAGAAGGTGCTACCATGGTCCGGGTTGGAACCGGGATCTTTGGAGCAAGAGACTACAGTAAAAAATAAGTTAGGAGAAGAGACATGGGAGTTTTAGATAAATTTTTAGATGTGATGAAATTAAATCCGGATGATGATGACGATTTCTATGATGATGATTTTCTTGACGATGAAGAAGACGAAGAACCGGTAAGAAAATCCGTATTCCGTAAGAAATCAGACGATGATGCGGATGATATGTTCAATGATCAGAAGGATCGTACTTCTAAGACAACACCGAAGCTGACACCGATCCGTGGTGGAAAGAAAAACCCGCATAGCAATATGGAGGTCTGCGTGATCAAACCGACTTCGGTAGATGACGCAAGAGAGATTACAGAGACCTTGTTAGATAACCGGACCGTGGTACTCAATGTAGAGGGCTTAGATGTCGATATTGCACAGAGGATCATTGATTTTCTTCCGGTTCCTGCTTTGCAATCAGCGGAAACCTGCAGAAGATTTCTAACTATATCTTTATTATTACACCACCGGGTGTAGAAATTTCAGGAGATTTTTTTGAATCTGATGGATACGTTTGATTCATCATCGATTCAGACTGACTTTTAAGCAATGGGAAATGAACAGGATTTATTACAAAAACGTTTTATAGATTTATCCAAACAGGCAAACAGAAAGGGAATCGTTATTTATAGCGATTTCCTTAATTTGAGTGAACAGAATCTTCTTTCCATGACAAAAGGAAAGCTAGAGACCTCTTATGAATTGTCCGGAGGACACGAATATGCTGAAAGAAAGATCGCGGCATTCTTGCCGGTCGATTTAGGCTATGAATGGGAATATCCGCTGATCTGTTTAAAAATCCGGCCGGCATATCCGAAATTTGCGGATACACTGACACACCGGGATGTCCTTGGTGCAGTGATGAATTTAGGATTAGAGCGGGCGAAAATAGGAGATATCCTCTGTCAAAAGAACGATTACTATCTGTTTTGTAAAGAAAATATGGCAGATTATCTTACCGAGTCACTTCAAAAGATCAAACATACACTTGTCACGGTGAATGAGGTTGATTCCCCACAGGACAGTATCCAACCGGAATTTATTGAAAAAAGCGGGATTATCAGCTCAAATCGTCTTGACAGCATTGTGGCATGTCTGATCGGCTGTTCTAGGAACGAAGCCGTAAAATTGATCCAGAGCGGTAAGGTCTATGCCAATGGATTGGAGATTCTGCACAATACTTATACATGTAAGGAGGGGGATGTCCTTTCCGTGCGTTCCCATGGAAAATATATCTTTGATTCCTTAGCGGGTGAGACAAAAAAGGGTAGACAAAAAATTAAATATAGAATATATAGTTAGGAGAAACACTTATGAAACAAGGAGAAAACAGACTTTCGGTGTCATATGACGGGAAATGGATCTATGATATCGTCTTAGAATCCTCTTATGGACAACTTTTAGATGCACTTGCTCCGGTTTTGAAAGGCCGAAATGAAAAGAATGTCAAAATATGTATTGTAACGGATTTGAACGTGGCAAAAATATACCAAAATGAAGTTGAAAAAATCTTAAAATCCAGATATTCCACTGTAAAAACCTTTATTTTTGAATCTGGAGAAGCAAATAAAAACCTGAACACAATCGAAAAAGTTATATGAATATTTAATAATTAACCATTTTGAGCGCAATGATTTGCTGATCGCACTCGGTGGCGGAGTTGTCGGTGACATGACCGGATTTGCGGCAGCGACCTATTTAAGAGGGATTGATTTTGTCCAGATACCGACAACACTCTTAGCACAGGTGGACAGCAGCATCGGCGGAAAGACCGGTGTGGACTTTGCACAGTATAAAAATATGGTGGGAGCGTTTAACCAGCCCAAATTAGTCTATATGAATTTGGATGTTTTAAAGACACTTCCAAAGGAACAGTTTGCTTCCGGTATGGCAGAAGCATTAAAATCCGGTCTGATCAGGGATCAGGAATATTTTACATATCTGTGTGATGAAATAAAGGCGATCCAAAGTCTGGAGCAGGAGGCAATCTTACGCACGGTATCAGGAAGCTGTAAAATCAAACGGGAAGTGGTGCAGAATGATCCGAAAGAAAAAGGAGAACGTGCACTGTTAAACTTCGGACATACGATCGGACATGCCATCGAAAAATTATCGGACTTTACCTTATATCATGGAGAGTGTGTCGCACTTGGAATGGTTGCGGCCGCTTATATTTCCTTTAAATCAGGGAATATTTCTAAGGAAGATTTAGAAAAGATCGAGCATATTATTTCCGCTTATAATCTTCCTATACGGCTTAAAACAGCAAAAATGAGTGCTGATGATGTCTTAGCTGCAACGAAGTCAGATAAGAAAATGGAGGATGGACGCGTAAAATTTGTTTTATTGCATGCGATCGGCGATGCCTATATCAGCAGAGAAGTGTCCGATGAGATGCTATCAGACGGAATCCGGTATGTGCTGCAGTAAAAAGAAAGGAACTATGGAACGATGAGTCAAAATACAGGAAAGAAATCGTTGGGATTTCATTTGATTTTCTGGTTAGGAAGCGTCTGTTTACTGCTTTTAGACCAGTGGACGAAATATTTAGCCTGCATCCATTTAAAAGACCAGATTCCGGTATCTGTGATAGAGGATGTATTTTGTCTGCAATATTTAGAAAACCGAGGAGCTGCCTTTGGGATTTTGCAAGGGCAAAAGGTGTTTTTTGTTCTGATCACGCTGGTGTTTTTGTTCCTTGTATTCTGGATTTATCATTGTCTGCCGGCAGATCGGCGTTTTTATCCGGTCTATGTTACAATGATGCTTTTGTTGTCCGGTGCGGTTGGAAATTTTATTGATCGTATTTTTAGGAATTATGTGGTGGATTTTTTTATTTTGAACTGATCAATTTCCCGATCTTTAATGTGGCAGATATTTATGTGACTTGCGGAGCGGCACTGTTCTTTATCGTGTTTATCTTTGTATACAAAGAAGAAGATGTGAATGAGATGGGCAGATTGCTCTTTCCGTGGAAGAGGAAAGATAAAAACGGAAAATAAGAAATAACCTGTTAAGAGGATTGGAATTTTATGGAAAAACATTGTTTTACAGCAGATATAGAGCATGAAGATCAAAGGATTGACCGTTATCTGACAGAAATGCTGCCGGAACAGTCACGTTCCTTTTTTCAGAAGCTGATCAGGGATGGCTTTGTAATGGTAAACCATATAATTGTAAAGGTTAACTATCGACTAAAGACCGGAGATGTTATAGAAATTGACATTCCGGATGCCGTACCAACCGAAATTGTACCGGAAAACATCCCATTAGATATTCTTTACGAAGACGATGATCTGTTAATTGTTAACAAGCCGAAGGGAATGGTTGTCCATCCGGCTGTCGGACATTCTACGGGAACTTTGGTAAATGCGATCATGTATCATTGTCAGGGAAACTTATCGGGGATCAATGGCGAGATCCGTCCGGGCATTGTACACCGTATTGATAAGGATACGACGGGTTCTCTGATCATTTGTAAAAACGATGAGGCACATCGTAATATTGCAGAGCAGATCAAGGAACATTCTGTGACCAGACGTTATGTGGGTGTCGTAGCCGGTACGTTTTCAGAAGAAAGCGGTACGGTGGAAGGTGCGATCGGAAGGCATCCGAATGACCGCAAGAGAATGACGATCAATGAAAAAAACGGAAAACCTGCAGTAACTCATTACCGTGTCCTTCAGACCTTAAAAGGCGCTTCTTTTATGGAATTTGAGTTAGAGACCGGACGCACACATCAGATCCGCGTCCATATGGCAAGTATTTCCCATCCGCTGCTGGGCGATACGGTTTATGGCAACTCAAAAAATCCGTACAAGTTGCAGGGACAGGCATTACATGCGCGGACCATCGGATTTATTCATCCGACTACCGGCGAATATATCGAAGTGTCTGCACCAATTCCGGAATATATGACAGAACTTGTGCGTAAATTGAGTTGAAAATTCTGATTATTTCCGAAAAAACTATACAAATATCGTAAAATAGTATATAATACTCTTAGAAAAAGGAACGTTTCCTTTGAATGAAAAGAAGGGTGGGATGGCTATGAGTAACTTTGTAATTACCATTGGTCGTGAATTTGGAAGTAACGGAAAGAAAATCGGCGAAGAGGTTGCAAAGCGGCTTGGAATCAAATGCTATGATAAGGAATTATTATCATTAGCAGCAAAAGACAGCGGATTTTGTGAAGAAATCCTAGAAAGTAATGATGAAAAGCCGACGAGCAGCTTTTTATATTCTTTAGTTATGGATACTTATTCCATGAATCATTATTCTGCAGCACCGTTTTTGGATATGCCTTTAAATCAGAAAGTCTTTTTAGCACAATATGAAGCAATCCAGAAAATTGCCGGCAGGGAATCCTGCGTGATTGTCGGACGCTGTGCAGATTATGCTCTTCATAATCATGAAAAATGCCTGAATGTATTTATCCATGCAGATAAAGATGTCCGCATTGCAGAGGTGTGCAAACGAATGGATATCTCCGTAAATAAAGCAAAGGACATGATCCAGAAACAGGATAAACAACGTGCAAGTTATTACAACTATTACAGCAATAAAAAATGGGGAGATTCCAGAAACTATCATCTGACCTTAGACAGCTCCGTGCTTGGTATTGATGGCTGTGTAGATATGATCTTAGCATGCAGGGAAAAAATGTTAGAGAAAAATAACAATATGCAATTGTAAATCGGAATGCATAGCTAAATATAGTGCTACATTAGATTTAGTGTGAATAAAGCTTAAAATGAATAAAGTTTAGAATGTATAAAGCATACGGTATAACGCTTTGAAAAACGGATGGTTTTTAGATGTACGTTGGTAAATAAATCAAAATATAGTTTTAGGAAAAAGTCGATTTTTATCGGCTTTTTTTCTTACTTATTTTAATCTAATTTTCAAATAAGTGCAATAAACATTTGTAAATAATTCAAAATTAAAATATAATTAGCATATAGTTCAAAATTAAATACATATTTTGCAAATAATTCAAAATGAGAGGATATGAGATGGAATTCACGAAACCAATAGCTATGCAGAGGAGTACACATTATGGAAATAATTATTTTTCTGTTTATAGTAATAAAATAAAACGAGTAGTTCACCTTTTTTCTAATTTAGAATATTACAATTTTCTTACATTAGAAACCAATCCACAAGTAGAAACTTTTTGTGAGCAACCTCTAAAAATTGAAATTATACAAGACAATAAAATTAAACATGCCATATTTGATATGTGGGTACGGTATTCTAATGGAAGAGAGGAATTGCAGGAAGTAAAGTATTCGTCTGAATTGGTTGGAGAAACCAAGCAAGCTGTTCGTTCACAAGAACAAATTCGTAGAGAGGAAACATGGTGTAAAGAAAATTCTATAGAATTTGTAATTCGTACGGAAAAAGATATTATAGAAGGACGGTTCTTTTAAATAACTTAAGTATTATTGCTTCAAGGGTACGACGTTATATACCGACCGAAGACATGTATTATAATCCATCCATTATAGAAATACTATCAAAAAATGGCTCTTTAACCATAGGAGAATTAATTTCAAATAAATTACTACCAATTGGAAATGAGCTTAATCACATATGTTATTTATACAGTGCAGGAATTATAACGATGAATATTGCTGAAAGACCACTTGATAATAAAATGGGGGTGTCGTTATGCCAGAAAAAATAAATTTGTCTGCATTAAGAGAGAAGAGAGATACATGGTCTGAACTAAATTTAGAAGTAATGGACGAGGATGTTAAAAGCAAATATCTACAAAGAAAAAAAAGGCTGTAGATTTATATATTGATGGAATGTCCCCATCCAAAGTATCAGAACAAACAGGAATATCATCAGGAGAAGTCATTAGATTAGTTCATAGATGCTCTGATTTAAACAAAAGTGGGAATATGGCAGGATATAAAGCACTTTTACCTAATAATCGTACATCTGATATATTGGGGAAATTTAATAAACTATTCTTGGAATATCCAACATTGGAATCTTTTGTGCTTGGGAATTATTTTGGGGACAAACATTATACATTAGAGCATAATATGAATATAAGATCCTTACATACTAAATTCAGGGAAGAATGTATTAGATTAGGAATTCAGGATTATGAATATCCGTTATGCCTTAAAGATAATGGCTATGATGCACTTTATAGATATCTAAAGAGAAAAGAAAAAGAAATGCAGCAATTAGCGATAAAAAGAGCAACCAAAACCAGTCAGCAACATTTTGCAATTACTAGTTACGGAGAATCATATAATATTAATCCAATTGCTCCTTATAATATTGTGCAACTCGATGGTCATAAGATAGATATGATTTATTCAGTAGAAGTAGAAAATGAACATGGTGAAGTTATAAGGATGCCGGCAACACGAGCGTGGCTTATTACAGTCATGGATGTTGCTACAAGAGCAATCATAGGATATGCAATGTCTCCTTATGAGAATTATAATCAACACGATGTATTGCAGGCTATTTATAATGCAATTAAACCACATAAAAAATAAACTTTTCGCATGAATCTTTAAAATATCCTGAAAACGATGGATTTCCTTCGTTATGTATTCCAGAAACAAAATGGGCTGCATTTGATGTGATTATGCTTGATAATGCTAAATCACACCTTGCTCAAAATGTTATATATAAGTTAAACGAAGGAATAAAATGTGTTACTAATTTTGGATCGGTAGCAACACCAGAGACTAGAGGTATTGTAGAAAGATTTTTAGGACTTTAGAGATGGGGGATTCCATCGCCTCCCGGGGACAACTGGCAGTCATATATATGATAATAAAAGAAATAATCCTGAAAAAAGAAGCCGTAAAATATGAAATTTCTTATAATGATATTTGTGAACTTGTAGAATATTTGATAGCTGAATACAACAATAGTGCACATTCTAAATTAGAAAATCAAACACCACTACAAGTAATGGCTAGGCGCATACATGCAGGAATGCAACCATATATAGTCCCTGTGTCTCAAAGACAAACTATTGAAAAATTAACATACTTTACTGAAGAGAGAATATTGAGAGGTGGATATAAAACAGGTACAAGACCATATTTATCTTATTTGGGTGTACGTTATCATGCGGTTGACGTTCAAATTCCTATGCAATATGTAGGAAAGAAAGTATATATTGAGGTTAATCCAGAGGATGTAAGCCATGTTAAACTTTATGATACACAAGGTATTTTCTTGGCAGATATGATTGCTACTGGTGAATGGGGAAAACGACCACATTCTATAAAAACACATAAAGCTGCATTAAAAAGAAAGAGTAAAAATCTTGACAATAATTCTTTATTTACACCTCATCTTACAGAGTTTGAAGAAGACTTGCGAAAGAATGCAAAAACAGCAGACGTGATCGAACATTTGCAAACATTATGCAAAAAAGAAAATTGTGAAAAAAAGAAGAAGTTAAAAGGATGAACTCCAATAAAGTTAAAAATAGCAAGCGCTCTAATACTCATAATGAATATTCAAAAGAAGAAATGGCGTTAATCGATTCCATGTCAATTGAAGAAGCGTATAGGAAAGGACTTATTTGATGAACAGTAATAATATAACACAGAATTTTGATATAACTGAATTAGAACGATATTTGGGTTCAATTAAATATACCATTCCAACCAAATCTATTATGGATTTACAACATAAAGTGGAAGAATGGATATCCATGAATGACTGTGGTGCTATAATATATGGTGAATCTCGTACAGGAAAAACAAGAGCTATCCGGTATATTTCTACTCATCTAAAAGAGAAATATGGAACACAATTACCAATTTATACATTATGTGCAACAGATCATATTTCAACACAAAAGACCTTTTACTCAAGTTTATTAACGGCTATTGGTCATGAAGATGCCCATAAAGGAACTGCTGTACAAATGCGTCAACGTATAGTAAATCGTATTATAGTAAATGCCCTGGATACAAAGTACCGGAGAGCAATTCTGTTTGTTGATGAAGCCTATTTGCTTCACGACAAAGAGTACTTATGGCTTATTGATATATATAATGAGCTTAATCTGAATGATATTTTGTTTACTGTGTTTTTATTTGGAACTAGGGAATTAAAGGAACAGAAAACCGGTTATATACGAGCTGGGAAAAAACAGATTGTTCTTCGCTTTATGGTAAATGAATTTGAATTTATGGGAATTACATGTAAAAAAGATGCAGCGATTTGCTTGTCTAGTATGGACAAACCGTTTAAAATCTTCGGATATGATCAAAGTATTATTCTGTCAAAATTATTTTTTCCAGAGGCATATAAAGATGGACTAAAATTATATAGTTATGTCGAAGAATTGTGGAAAGCATTTGAAGTTGTAAAACAACAAAATAATATACAGACAGATCAGATCCTTATGAAACATTTTATGGACACGATCATATATTGCTTTAGGCAATATGGTGCATATAATAAACAATTATATGCACCAACTACAGAAGAATGGATTGCAAGCATTATAGGCAGCGGATTTGTTATATCTCAAATTTGATAGGAGATTAGTTGTGAAAGAACCTACATATACTTGGAAAACAGAATATATTCTTCCATATGAATCTTATTGGAGTATACGAGCGAAATGTTGCTATTTAAATGCAGAGAAATATTCGAATTTCTCAAAAATTAATAGAGATAAAAAGATCATAAAAACTCCGTCAGTGTTTGAATGTATTCCTAAAAGTCTAAAACCATTTTATATTCAGAGAACTTTTGAAAGAAAAGTATATATATGTCCAATATGTATAATAAATGGTTATCATTCTATTTTTCATCAATGGAATATATTTAAAAACTGTTTTATTCATTTGAAAACAACTTTAATAAAAACTGACTATGAGTTTCAATATCCCAAATATGATTCTGGCAGACAGGATTTTTATGAACAGCAGAGTAATGTTACTGTAGAAACAATAGTTCAGAATCATAATATCCGCAAAAAGATTCTGAAAGCAGTTAAACCACTTTCAGAAGTGAACAGTAAATATTCTGTGTTTGATTTCACAGATGGAATAAGTAGCTGTAATGGCTATTATGATAGTGTGAAAAATTTATACTAAAAAACATTTTTCAAATTTCAGTAGAGTCATCGAAAAAGTGTATTTTGGCAATTAAAAAGAAAATATTTTAGATGAAACGTCAAAACTTTTGTATTTAACATATTGTGAAGTATGGAACTATTTCTTTTATACAATAAAAACCATGAAATGGTTACAAGCAACACCTTAGATGAATATACTTCTAAATCCATATGTTATGTCGACAATAAAGCATTATATACTACATACCCAACAGTGGATGCAACAGCACTATGCATGAAAAATATTGTGTATAAATTTATAGATCATAAATGTGGCAATTTAGACATGTTTTATGATTATTGTAGTGAATTGTGGCGCAATCCCTCTAGCAGACAATTACGTACCTATTCTCATAAAGAAATTTATGCTGGAATATTAAGTATATATGCAATGACGGGCATAAATGATCCGGCATATTTTTTAGAATTATGGGATAAATGGAAAACTCGAGAATTTTATTGCCAATTTTCACTTAATATATTAAGTGATTTACATAAAGTTACAAATTGGTATCATACATATGAAAATTCAGGATTATTAGTTTTGAAATCTTATATTTTATCATTTACAATTCTACAGGATCTATTTTATACTTTAAATCAATATATTTTATATAAAATAGACGCAGGGGAGATTGATCTAATGGATGAAAATATTTTACATAGAAACCATAAAATAAAAAGCCCCACAATACATTATTGAAGAAGATGAAAAGCATATTGTCAAAATTTACCGTTTTATACCTGAAGATACAGAGACATAGGATTATATAATTTGTATTTATTTGAAATTAAAACTATATTTTAATTTTTAACTATTTGCAAAATAGTATTTTAATTTTAAAATAGTTACCAATAATTTTATCCTAATTTTGAAATATTTACCAATGATCGCACCTTGATTTTGAAGTATTTACCAATTAAATAACTATAACATTGGGTTAGAGCACCTGCTATATGGCGAATTTTGAGAAAAATACCAACCATATTTTGATTTATTTACCAACGTACATTAGATATAACGTTTTGCCGTATGCTTATTTATTTTTACCACAAACTATTCGTTAAACTATTGTTTTGCGAATAGATGCATGCCCGCTTAGAACCGGCTACGCCCTTTACTTCGGAATCTTATACCATACATTAGATCCGGTATTCGGATTTGGTGCCCAGGTACCTTCCGGACCATCACCGGCATTATATACATAGTACGAATCCTTGTATTTTACAAGGTCACCACGTTTGATACCTGAAATACGTTCATCATCGTCAGTCATTTCATAGATTTTTCCGGTCAGTTTCTCTGTAGATGTCCAAGGATATACTTCACCGCCAGGTCCGGATGCGGCACGTTCTCTGGTTAAAGTTAAATCCTTTGTGATCACATAATAAGAACCTTCATATTCAAAAATACCGCTTGGATGATAGAGAATTTCTTCGTAATTATCTTTAAAATCCTCTGACTTTGGCCATACACCGGAATTAATAGCAAGATCTGTACCCGGAAAAGTTTTTCCGGAATCCTTGTTGCCATTGTCCGTATCAGAAGGTGCTCCATGCACACTGCATACAATCTGGTTGATGCCGTCTCCGTTTGCTTCCCACGAATAAGTTCCCTTCGATGGGCAAAGTTTTCTGTCTTTATAGTTTTCCATTAATTTGTTATAAGCTTCTTTTAAAGAATCATAAGTGCCATCCGCATATTTGGCATTCATTTCTTTATAAAGGCGGTCACGGTTTTCAAGGCAGACTGCAGCTCTTGCTTCTTTTAGATGTTTCACATAAGCGGCAGCTAAAAATCCGGCAAGAATTGCCAGGATGGCAATTACAATAATCAATTCTACTAAGGAAAACCCCTGATTATTTTTGACTTTTTGTGTTTCATTGTCTCTTCATCTCCTAAAATTTTTCTAAAACAGCTCTTCTGAATCTAACATAATGGTAAACGGTCCGTCATTCACTAAAGAAACCTTCATATCAGCTCCGAAAATACCGGTCTGCACGTTGGACACGGACTGTCTGGTCTGTTCAATGATGTATTCATATAGCTGGTTGGCATGCTCCGGTTTTCCTGCCCGGACAAAGGAAGGACGATTTCCTTTCTTACAATTAGCATAAAGTGTAAACTGTGAAACTAATAAAAGGCTTCCTTCAACATCGGATAAAGACAAATTAGTTTTATGATTTTCATCTTCAAATATGCGAAGCCCTAACATCTTTTTATCATACGGTCTGCAATCTGCGTATCATCGGTGTCACTGATACCGATCAATACCAAAAAACCTTTTCAATGGCACCGGTGACATTTCTGTCTACCTGCACGGATGCTTCATCTACACATTGTATTAAAAAACGCATTTTGTACACTCCTGTTCTTTTTATTTTTTGTTTGTTACTTTGATTTTTATTTTTATTGCTAGTTCTGTTTTTATCTGTTTTACAGATTCTCCATGGTTAAGGCAATCTGTTTTCCTAACCTATCACCATAGCAATTATACAAGATTTATAGTATAATGTCACTAGATTTTTTTGGAGGCAGTATGCATGAAGTTACAACAGTTACTGAGTTATACACGAAAAGCCGTGGATGATTATCAAATGATTGAGGAAGGGGATAAAATTGCCATCGGTGTTTCTGGGGGAAAAGACAGTCTGACACTGCTCTATGCACTGAAAGGCTTGCAGCGATTTTATCCAAAGCATTTTGAACTGACTGCTGTTACGGTAAATCTCGGATTTGAAGGCTTTGATCTTACAGCAGTAAAACAACTTTGTGAGGAGCTTGAAGTACCATATCATGTGATTGATACGGAAATTGCGGATATCATCTTTCGGGTTCGTAAAGAGGCTCATCCGTGTTCCTTATGTGCAAAGATGAGAAAAGGTGCTCTGAATACCGCGGTAAAAGAATTAGGCTGTAATAAAGTTGCCTACGCACATCATAGAGATGATATCATTGAGACCATGCTGCTCTCTCTCCTTTTTGAGGGAAGGTTCTATGCTTTTTCACCGAAGACTTTTTTTAGACCGTATGCAGTTAACCGTGATCCGGCCGATGATGTATATTCCGGAGGTTGATGTCATTGGATTTCGTAATAAGTATCAGCTTCCGGTGGCAAAAAATCCGTGTCCGGCAGACGGTGCTACAAAACGGGACTATGCAAAGCAGCTCGTCCGGAAGTTGAATCTGGAAAATCCCGGAGTCAAAGACCGTATGTTCCATGCCATTACAAATGGCAATATTGAAGGCTGGCCGCAGAAAGGAGAAAACCGATGAAGGAAAAGGCATATCATGAAAAAGTCAATAACCGGAATGAAGTTCATTTGAGGGAACTTTGTGCAAAACTTCCGGTGTTCTGCAAGCAGTTTTTATTGGAATCGAATCAACAACTTCTTCAAGGACCAGAATTGCCTATGCATACGATTTGGGAATTTTCTTTGAGTATCTCCATGAGACGAACCCGATCTATCAGAAGATGGAAATTACCCACTTTCCATTGCAGATACTCGATGAATTGAAGCCGATGGATATTGAAGAATATCTGATGTATCTGAAATACTATGTAAAAGATGGGATCGAACATTCAAATGATGAGCAGAGTCTGAAAAAGAAAACTCTCATCTTTAAAGAGTTTTTATAATTACTATTATCGCAATGAGCTGATCACACAGAATCCGGCTGCTATTGTAAAAATGCCAAAGCTGCACGAAAAGAATATCGTAAGGCTGGATGTAGATGAAGTGGCAATCCTCTTAGATGAGGTGGAATCAGGAGAAAAGCTGACGAAAAGACAGCAGGCATATCACGAAAAGACAAAGGTTCGGGACTTGGCAATCTTAACTTTAATGCTTGGTACCGGTATTCGTGTTTCCGAATGTGTCGGACTGGATATGGATGATGTGGACTTTAAAAAGAACGGGATCAAGATACACCGAAAAGGCGGCAAGGAAGTCATTGTCTATTTTGGCGAGGAAGTGTGTGAGGCTCTTTTTAAATTACATGGAAGAACGGGAAAATATTACTCCGGTGGAGGGACATGCAAATGCTCTCTTCTTATCTATGCAGAATAAGCGTATCTCTGTGCGTTCGGTAGAAAATCTGGTAAAAAATATTCAAAACTTGTTACCAATTTAAAGAATATCACACCGCATAAATTAAGAAGTACCTATGGTACGAACCTTTATCGGGAAACCGGGGATATTTATCTAGTGGCAGATGTGCTAGGCCATAAAGATGTCAATACAACGAAAAAGCACTATGCTGCCCTAGAGGATGAAAGACGAAGAACGGCAGCAAAATATGTACGGTTAAGAGAAAAACGTGAGGATTGATGATCAATCCTCACGTTTTTTTGCACTCTCTCCCGTTGTCTCCTCTTCTATCACAGCTTCAATACGACTTTTTACCAAAGCTGCAATCTCAAATGTCTTCATTCCCTGATATTCTTCATAGGGAATTGGTTCTAAAAAATGTACCTGTGTTGTCACTTTTCCAAATCCAAAGCTGTTAAACACCTTGTACGAATCAATCAATGCAACCGGAACGATCGGTACCTTTGCACGGACTGCCGATTTAAAGCTGCCGGCTTTGAAATCTTCTACCGTATTCCGGTTATGATCGTAACCACCTTCCGGGAAAAGTATAAAACGTTTTCCTTTTGCAGCTTCTTCTGAAATTTCTAAAATAATCTTCATTGCCTGACGGACATCTTTGATGTCCATGCGTTTTCCGCATAAAAAATCTACAAATTCTTTTACCAATAATCCATTGGATTTATTGCGATCCATTACTAAGGAACATGTAGCTGCATGAGAGGCAATAATTCCTAAAGGGTCATACTTTCCTGATGATTCGGGTACATGATATATCCGCCCTCTTTTGGCAGATTCTCTGCACCGGTATAAACTGTGGAAATACGACCGGAACGCTGCATCAGATGAATCATATGAGTTACCATCTGATAACGCTGCTCTTCTGAATATTTTTCCGGATGCTGTGCCATATACCGCATTTTTGGAATCATATATGGTGCACGGAATACATTCATCATAATTACATAAATAAATCGAAACATCTCTTCTATTCTCCCAAACTTATCTAAACTATTATACCCGTAAAAGTTCTAAAATTCAACAGATTCTACAATAGACAGATGGGATTTTTTCTCAATACCTTCTGATAAGGTTGCTCATGAGATTGGAATATATTATTTTTTTAGACAGGTATTAGCAGTCTTAAAGGTATTCCGCTGAATAATAAGGGATCACTAACTGGGTTCCTTCGTGGATGCGATTCTCATCGATCTGATTTAACTGCTTTACTTCTGCGATAAATTCCCGCTTGTTCTGATACTGATCATCCATGTAGGCATCTGCCAGTGTCCAGAGCGTATCTCCGTCCTCTACGGTAACCGTTGTATAATATTTATAAATAGTATGGTCAGCGGATGCCTGTGAGCGTCTGGCATCACTCCAGGAGCTTCCGAGTAAAACACCTCCTAAGATAATTAACAGTGTAAGAATGGCGATAATTGTTCTGATTGATAATAAATGTTTCATCTTCATTTGTGTAACCTCCCATAATCCAAACATATGTTGCAAACGTTCGTTCTTTTTTCTATAATATACCATCCGAACAATTGTTTGTCAAGAAAAACACGAACATATTTTCGGAATGTTTGTTTGCTATTTGTACAGTTCTGTGATACAATGGAAAAAATAAAGAATTTAAAAATATTTGGAGGGTATTTGTATGGCATACGGAAAAATCAGTGCGAAACAACAGGAAATTTTAGAATATATCAAAGATGAGATCTTACATAAGGGTTATCCACCGGCAGTCCGCGAAATCTGTCAGGCAGTGAATTTAAAATCCACATCTTCTGTCCACTCTCATTTAGAGACTTTAGAAAAGAACGGTTATATCCGCAGGGACCCTACAAAACCGCGTGCGATTGAGATCATGGATGATACCTTTAACCTGAACCGGCGTGAGATGGTCAATGTTCCGATCCTCGGTAATGTTGCTGCAGGGGAACCGCTTTTTGCAGAGGAGAATATTGAGGACTATTTCCCGATCCCTGCGGAGATGGTACCAAATTCAGAAGTATTTATGCTTCATGTGCGCGGCGAAAGTATGATCAATGTTGGTATTTTAGATGGAGATAACGTATTAGTACAGCAGCAAAGCACTGCAAAAGATGGAGAAATGGTGGTTGCACTGGTGGAAGATTCCGCAACGGTAAAGACCTTTTATAAGGAAGACGGTTATATCCGTCTGCAGCCGGAAAATGATACCATGGATCCGATCATTGTTCCGGATTGCCAGATTTTAGGAAAGGTGTTTGGTATCTTCCGTTTTCTGCGATAAGTATCAAAAAACAGCCGATATACAAGTGATTGTTTTTATATCGGCTGTTCCCTCATTTAATTATCTCATATAGAATAAACCACTTATGATATATAAGATGATTTGATCAATCTGATTTCTGGCAGTGCCTGCACATGATGATTAGTCAGTATCACGATTCTCACTTACATTTTCCACGGACTCTGTAACAGTATCCTCTATTTCTTTAAGCTGTTTCCGACACTGCTTATCTAATGAGATTGCTCTCATGATCCGGTTCTGATCCTCCGGTGAGAACATGGAAATAATCTTGGATATATTACTGAGCTGGTCACGGTTAAAGACGAACTCACCGCCGCCCGAAAGCGGAACACGGATACAGTTATCTAAGTTACTACAGTTACCGAGCATCAGACGGTTATTATCAAAATCACATTGTAAAATTACACCGTTATATTCGATGACACCATCCTCATTTGCTAAGGAGCTGTAAGGTGCCTGTTTGCCTTCGATCCGATTCATAAGATGCGAACCCCGGACTGCCGGAGCAGGTTCTGAAACGGAGTCCTCGTCAGAGGTGCTCTCTGAGGAAGAGGTCAGATCTTCAAAAAGTCTTGCAATCTGTTCTGCGGTAATGCTGTTTGTAATATCAGAACGATGTTCTAAGGTCTGAGCTTTACTCTCTTTGGCTTCTAAACGCTGTTCTTCGCGTACCTGTTCCATGGTATCATCAATGTATTCCATAAGACGCTTCCAGTCTTTGACAGAGATTTCAGAACCACCGGTCTGATACTTCGGATCACCGTTTTTAATACGATCTTCAATAAAATGGTAAAAATCAGTGATGGCTTCCTCGATACTTTTGTTCATATAAGAGTTAGATGAATCTAATTCTTCAAAAACGGTTCCTCTCCGGCAAGTGATCTTTTGGCGAGCTCCCAGCTTTCTAATGCCATCTGCTCAATCGGATCTTCTGTATCAGAGGTTAACTGCAGCGGATCTACTTCATAGGCGCTGACACTGCCATCCTCGGATTTCTTTTCAATATAAACCTTGTGCCGGGTTACGGAGACCTGTGCTTTTAAAGTATAACCGCTTTCTACAAAAGTTTTGACATGATCTGCTTCGTCATAGCTGATATGGCGGGCACTGCACTCTACCGTTGCCTGAATAGAGAGTTTGCCGCTGCTATGTAAAAAGAATGGATGTAGAAAGGCAGTTTGTGCGGGAAGTTTCCTCTAAGACCGGATCGGATACATCTCCGGTATCTTTTGAGTTATAACGATTTAAAAAGCCTGTTCTGTGGAAAGTTTTGAGGTCTGCTGTTCTTTATTTCCCTGCATTTTGTCATAAAAACAGGAACTGCTGATTCTGTTTAATGTCATTCGTACTCACTCCATTTCTGCAATTTATTGGCTGCGTTTGTGTTCAGATAGATCTAATAATTTTTTTACCTGTTCTCTTCCACGTTTCAGATTGGTTTTGACTGTATTTTCCGGAATATGTAACAGTGCGGCAATCTCTTTGATGGAATAGTCCTCATAATAGAAAAGATAGAGAGGTCTTCGATAGTTTTCCTTTAACTCTAACACTGCCCAGAGTGTATCATCCGATTCCACATGCGGAACTTTGAAGTAAGCCTTTTCCGATTCCGGGATATGCTCAAATCCAATCGTGCTGTTGTTCCACTTGTTCTTCCGGTAATCCTTACATTGATTGATGGTAATACGGATCAGCCATGCCTTTTCATGTTCTGTGCTTTCAAATGCCGGCTGATAAAGCAATAGCTTTAAAAAATACATCCTGTACGATATCATCGGCATCCGCATGGGATTTCAATTCCGAAAAGGCAATGCGAAATACAAGGGCATAATAGTTTTTAAAATAGTTTTCAAACTGTGTTTTTTCCATAGGTACCTGTCTCTTCTTTTCCTTATCTGATAATAATACGAATGAAAGGGGGAAAAAGTTTCAAAAAAAAGCCGGCATACTGAACTTTTTTGTTCAGAGAGCCGGACTTTTAAAAATGTATGAAAATGATAGATATTGGCTGATTAAAGCTGGTTCACATCAATCTGTTTTCCATCCGTCCACATACGCTCTAGATCATAGAACAGACGGTCTTCTTTAGAAAAGATGTGTACGATAATATCATTATAATCCATCAGGATCCAGGTGGAGTTCTGATTTCCTTCTACCTGTTTGGTATGATATCCGGCTTTGTAGAGCTCTTCATCTACTGCATCACGCATAGCGGCGAGCTGATTTGCGTTAGTTCCGTTTGCGATCACAAAAAAATCTGCAATCGTTGAGATCTCACGGATATCGATCACGCGGATATCTTCCGCTTTTTTATCTTCTAATGCCTTCGCAGCGATTTTTACCATTTCTGCTGACTGGTTCATGCTATTCCTCCTGTTTTAAGATTCTTTGGTTGACGCATAGTATTCATAGGTTTTCTGTGTCATGGAATCGATCTGTTTATCACTTTTCTTTAAATACTCTAAGGTATCATATAAAATACCCTCCATTGCCTGATTCAAGTCCCAGAAAGCAATCTTACGAACATATTCTAAGTTCGGCTGGCTGTCACGGTTTGGTTCAATATAATCGGCAACAAAAGGATCTTATCTAAGGTACTCATTCCCGGCTCTCCGGTGGTATGCACATAGATGGCATGCAGTACTTCATCATCCATAACCCCGTATTTTTCTCTTGCGATATAAGCACCGAGTTTTGCATGCAGTAAAGATGGATTTTCACGCTCTACGTCACTTACGATAATGCCGTATTTTTTGCAAAGCTCTAATTTTTCATCGTTTGGAATTGATTTGGCACAGTCATGCAACAGTCCTGCTAAGATCGCCTGATGCATCATCACACCGTAGCGCATGGCAAGGCTTGCTGCCGTATACATGACACCGATGGTGTGTTCATAGCGTTTTTCATCTAATTCTTCTTTTAACTGCATCTGAATATTTGTAAAAATTTCATTCATAGTTTTGTCCTATCCTTCTGTATTCTGTTTTTGGGAGTATAAACGGTGTATTAAGATATAGTCTTCTACGGCTTTTGGAACCTTTCCGGAAATACTGTTCCCCATTCGGATATCTTTTCGGATCTGCGTGGAGGAAATGTCTGTTGGAGGAATTTTTAAAAGAGAAAAATCTCCCTGGTATTCCAAAGAAAGCTCATCTGCGATCTGCTTGACATCCTCATCGCCTAATTCATCCCGCATAGCTGCTAAGATATGGCATTTAGAAGCGATCACCTCCGCATGTGACCATTTCCGAAAATCCGCAAGGGAATCGGCTCCCATCAGGAAATAAAATTCCGTATCAGGTTCTTCTGCCTTTAATTCATTTATGGTCAGATAGGTATAACTTAACCCGCCTTTTTGAATTTCTCTGTCTGTAACCGTATAATTGGGATGTCCCTGAATCGCTAATTTTACCATATCTAAACGGCTTTTGGCATCTAACATCTCACTGCTGTCCTTGTGTGGCGGACAATAGTTGGGGATAAAGAGTATTTCGTCTAGACCGTATTCTTTCCATGCACATTCGGCAATCTCTAGATGTCCGACGTGGATGGGGTTAAAAGAACCTCCCATAATCCCTGTTTTTTCATGTGAACCTCTTATTTTGGTAATTCAATTTTTGGATCTTTTTTGGATGGACGGTAAAAAATCATTTTCTTTCCGATCACCTGAACGACTTCAGAATGCGTCCGTTCTCCAATTGCCTCTGCAATGATGCGCGGGTCATCAATACAGTTTCTCAGTACCGATACCTTTACCAATTCTCTTTTTTCCAGTGCTTCGTCGATCGCAGTCACGATCTCCGGAGTCAGGCTTGCCTTTCCCACCTGAAAAATAGGATTCATAGTGCTTGCAAGGCTTTTTAAATAAGCTCGTTGTTTACTGTTCATATCTTTTCCTCTATTTATAATAATCAAATTCCAGTCCGTACATACGCACGGTATCGCCTTCTTCAATTCCTAATTTTTCCAATTCCTTTAAAATTCCCTGCTGTTTTAAGAATTTCTGGAAGAATAAAAATCCTTTTTCCGAATCAATGTTCGTATATCCTAACATTTTTTCGATGCTTGGACCTTCTACGACATAGACTTCATCCTCTTCGTCAAAGACTACCGTGTATGGTTCTTCGTCTTCCTGATAGAGTTCCGGGAAGAATTCCTGTTCAAACACGATCGTATCCTGCGGACATTCTGCTAAGAGTGCCTTTACGGCAAATAACAGTTCTTTCACACCTTTTCCGCTGACCGCAGAGATCGGATAGACTTCGATGCCTTCCGGTTCAAAGGTTTTACGGAGATTTTCGATGATCTCATTTTCGCCTTCATAAATGGCATCGATCTTATTCGCAGCAATGACCTGCGGTTTTTCTAACAATTCCGGATTATATGCCTCTAATTCACGATTAATTGCAAGGATGTCTTCGATTGGATCGCGTCCTTCTACGGAAGCTGCATCTACCATATGGATCATGACTTTGGTACGCTCGATATGGCGAAGGAATTCATGACCAAGTCCGACTCCCTCGGAAGCACCTTCGATGAGTCCCGGAATATCTGCAATGACAAATCCGCCGTCCTCCATGTCCACAACGCCAAGGTTTGGATTCAGTGTTGTGAAATGATAATTGGCAATCTTTGGCTGTGCATTGGTCACTCTTGCTAAAAATGTGGATTTTCCGACATTTGAAATCCTACTAAACCGACATCCGCAATGACTTTCAGCTCTAAACGTACTTCTATTTCAATGCCTTCCTGTCCCGGTTTTGCATATTTTGGTGCCTGCATCGTTGAGGTTGCATAGTGCTGGTTTCCAAGTCCGCCGTTACCGCCCCGTAAGACGATCTGTCTTTGGTTGTCGCCGGACATGTCTGCAATGACTTTGTCGCTTTCGGCATCCCGGATGATCGTACCCTCCGGAACTTTTAATATCAGATCTGCACCGTTTTTTCCATGGCAGTTTCGCTTACCGCCCTCTTCGCCGTTCTCCGCAGCGAATTTTCTGCGGTGCCGGTAATCAGAGAGTGTATTCATACCCTTGTCTACCACAAAGATGATATCTCCGCCTTTTCCTCCATCGCCACCGTCCGGACCACCGTTCGGCACATATTTTTCACGACGGAAGGACACATGTCCGTCTCCGCCCTTTCCTGATTTGATAATAATTTTTGCACGGTCTGCAAACATAATTTTTTACCTCATTTTTCAATAAATGACAAAATAGACCCGGCTATACAGTCGGGTCTACTAACTATCCATGATTATTTGCTCTCAACCGGATAAACGGAAGCTTGTTTCTTATCTCTTCCTTTTCTCTCGAATCTTAAGATTCCATCTGCTAAAGCGAATAATGTATCATCGCCACCGATACCTACGTTTGTACCAGGATGAATTCTGGTTCCACGCTGTCTATATAAAATGTTGCCTGCCTTTACGAACTGACCGTCTGCTCTTTTTGCACCTAATCTCTTGGATTCGGAATCTCTACCGTTCTTTGTAGAACCCATTCCTTTTTATGAGCAAAAAACTGAAGGTTCATTGTTAACATGTCTTACACCTCCTTGAAGTCCAATGTAATAAATTCATTACCGTATTGATTCATAATTTCCTGTAAGCCAAGTGTCATTGACTGTATGAGTAAAAAGCTGTCATGTTCTGACGGTTTTTCTAATCGGAAAACAATCTGACCGCTCTCTTCATCGGTATCGATCGAAAAGGCTTCTTCTGTCAGGTTGCCGATGGAATTAATGGTATTGATGACCAGTGCAGATACACCGGCACACACCACATCTTCCCCTGCATTGGCATAGCCTGCATGTCCGATACAGTCAAATCCTGTATACAGGTTGTTTTGATTTCTGTAAACTGTAATCTCAATCATAAGATTTCAGGCTTAAGCATTAATTTTTTCAATCTTAACTTTAGTATAAGGCTGTCTGTGACCTTGTTTTTTGTGGTAGCCTGTTTTTCTCTTGTACTTGTAAACGATAACTTTCTTTCCTCTGCCGTTCTCAACTACAGAAGCTGTTACGCTTGCTCCGTCAACGAATGGACTTCCGACTTTCATCTCATTATCGCTTACTGCTAAAACCTGGTCAAATGTAACTGTCTCTCCAGCTTCAACACCAAGTTTTTCAACATTAATGATATCGCCTTCGGAAACTTTATACTGTTTACCACCTGTTGCAATAATAGCGTACATATGGCACCTCCTATTTATAATTACTCGCCAGTTTTGGTGCTGCAAATGCAGACTTAAAACCTCGCTGTGCGGCATACTCAATTATCATAGCATAAGCAAGATATTACGTCAACTGTTTTTCTGTAATTTTCAATACCGAATTTCCAAGGTAACTTTCCAATACCTTTCCTGTTTTTTCGGTTCTGCTCCAAACAGAAAATCTAAGAAAGATACTGGTCTAAACCTCCGGTTGTCGTTTCGATCAGTTCAATGGCATCCTTGGTACTCTTTGCAAGCTCTAAATTGTGCTCGCTTAAGCCGTTTGCCTGCTCTGCACTTGCGGTTACCTGCTCTGTGGTTGCAGATAACTGTGATATGTTTTCTACGATCTGGTTATTAGAATCCGCTAACTTTTCAATCTTTGCACTGATTTCCTGGATATCTTCGATCAGACCGGAAATATTAGTATCCATTTTTTCAAAACTCTGTGCAGCATCTAAGATCATCGTACTCTGGCTGTCTGCCGCCTTGACGGATTCATCAATAATGGTAACGACTTCTTCGGCGTTTTCATTCAGTTCCTGAATGATCTTTGAAATCTCTTCGGTGGACTGTCTCGTCTGTTCCGATAATTCACGGATTTGATCTGCGACAACGGCAAATCCTCTGCCGGCTTCTCCTGCTCTTGCACTCTCGATCGAGGCATTTAAGGCTAAGAGGTTTGTCTGGCTTGAAATACTAAAGATCATACCGGTAATTTCTTCCACTGCCTTTGTACGCGTCTGTAATCCGGCCATGGAAGTGTTGACTTTTTCGTTCGTCTGTGTGATCCGTTCGGCCTGTGTCTGAAGATCTTTGACAATTTTAATACTGTTTTTAAATCCCGGTCGGAATCCATAGCAACATCTACGGCATTCTTGGAGTGTTCCACGGTTTCGTCAATGGCTTCCTGTATCGTCTGCGTCATCGTGCTCTGTTCGTAGATATTTTCTGCTGTGACACTTGCAGCATCTGAAATCTCTTTCATGCTGTGAGCCACGGTTTCCGTAGACTCTACCAGTCCGTCCACCATGTCATTGCTCTTTGACGTTTCACTGCGGACCGTTTTAGAAATATTCAGGATACTGTCTAACATAGAAGTCTGGGTCTTTTGCTGTTCTTCTATGGAACCAAGGGCATGGGTGTTAAACAGTTCTGCGATTGTGCCTACCCGGATGATCGTATAGAAGGACATAAAGAACATGATCATGGTGCATGCCAGTTCAAAACCGTTATCTAACAGGTGTCTCTGACAGCGGATGATCACACCGACCACATAATCAAAACTGAAGATTCCTGCCGCGATATAAATTAATTTTTTTGTCAAAATATGCAATAAAAGTTGCCAGCAGTCCAAGTAAAGTTAACGTTAAGAATTCACTGCGGGCATCAAAGACCATCATCAGATAGATGATACTGTATTCTAAGGTCATGATGATCTTATACTGTTCGCAGGATGGTCTGACTTTAAAACAGATGACATTTGCTATGCTCGCAGCCACAATGATACTGCATTTTACAATGATTTCTACCTTTCCGGCGTTGCCCTGTGTCATCTGCAGGATCAGATAAGCTGCCATTTCTAAATATAAAACAGCAAATCCCATGGTCAAAAACGTATTCATTTTTATGTTCCGCTGTTCCTTATTGTTATAACGGAATTTCATTTTTTCATTTGTATCAGGCATAATATCACTCCTTCAGGTATACTTTTAAATGATCATATTTTTAATATTATTTTAACAAGTTTAAGGATAGAGGTCAACCGCTATTTCTCAGGGGAATCCTTGAATTTGCTGCATAAAATGTCGCCCACACACCAGATTGCTCCTGCTGCAGAAAGGGAAAAGACAAAAGCAACCACATTTTTTACAAATTGCAGGCTGGTAATGCTCAGATTTCCCGCAAGAAGTTCCTGTATCGTCGCATAGAGATTATGGATTACCATCGTCCATACTCCTATATAAAGTGCATAATAAATGCCGGCAAGCTTAAAAAGACATGCCAGAAGTTTTTTGGAAATTTACTTTTCATCAGAGACATCTCCTTGTAATTGTTCTTTTAGGCTTTTCTGTACTTTTTTCCTTGTTAATTCTACCAAGCCTAAGCGTGTAATGTCAACCAGTGTGGCGGGAACTTTGTCTTTTTTAAGTCCATCCGCAGGATATGCATTAACTCTTCCCGGTGTTCTTTTTCTTTCATATCAATAAAATCAATGATACAGATGCCGGAAATATTCCTTAAAATAAGCTGTCTTGCTATCTCATGGGCTGCTTCAACGTTCACGGAAAAGACCAGTTCCTCTCTTGATTTCTTTTTGATGTTTTTTCCGCTGTTCACATCAATGACCGTCAATGCTTCGGTCGGGTCAATGACTAAATAGGCACCGGACGGCAGCCAGACCTGTCTGTGTAATGCCCGTTCCAGTTCATGTGTCAGACTGTAAAGAATTGCAAAAAGGGATACCTGTGTATCGGTATAAAGGTGTAGTTTTTCAGCCTCTTTCGTATCTTGAAGGTGTTGTAAAAGCACTTCATGTACACTGGGAATATCAGTCGTGATCTTTTGCACTTCCGTGAGATTACGGTTTTTAAAAATTGCAGATAAAAAGGCGGGGCTTCCCGCAACCGTGTAAAAGAACAGTCCGGTGCATTGCCCCTTGCAGGCAGGCATGACACTGCTTTGTTAACATTTCTAATTCCTTTAAAATCTCTTCATCGGAAGCATCTTTTGCGGCGGTACGCACGACGATCCCAAAGGTATCGGTGATCTGATCTTTTAACAATGCCTGCAAACGTTCCCGCTCTGTCGCATGCAGTTTTTTAGAAATACCCAAAAGATGGTTTCCGGTCGTCAGTATCAGGTATTTCCCGGAAAAGTTCAGATTTGCAGAGACCGAAGCAGGCTTGTTCTTTTGCTTTTCTCTGGTTACTTCCACGAGAAGTTCATCGCCGATGCATAAGTCTTTTTTTCCGTTCTTTTTCGTAAAAACTGCATTTTTTGCTTCTTCTAAGGGCAAAAAACAGGAGACACCTTTTGCAATATTCACAAAGGCTGCCTGAATGTTTGTGGCTATATTTTCTACTCTTCCAATGTAGATATTTCCAAGAATCGAGGACTTTGAGACGGCTTCTACCTGAATCTGCGTCATGCGCTTTTCATCAAAGGCTGCCGCAAGGAAAAATTTCTGTCCCCATCCTTCTTTTAAAGGTGCTTTTGTAATGATGATCCGCTTAGACAATGTTCTCTCCAAGAGCATCCAGCGGGATGAAATCACCCTGCTCATTTTTGTATAGGTCTCTAATTTATGGATCTGCATTGCTTCAGGATGATAGGTCAGTCCCGCTGCTGCAAACATGGAAGCAAGCACTAACTCCGGTTTGATATTGTCCACACTTCCGGTACAGACCTTTAAGTAGAATACCGGTGTATCGTTTCGGTTTTGAACCTGGAAGTCATAGATCAATGGCTTTAAGTCCATTTCACGTTCACTCTTTTTGTCTTTTTTGACGATCAGGATTTCGGACTGTTCTTCGTAGAAATTCCGATAGATCTCCGTAAATTCTGCAACCGATCTTGGAATTTCATAACCTTTTTATAGAAGATCTCATAGTCTGCTGCCGCAACTAAAGACATGGATTTTTTCGCGGTATCCGGTAATGCAACGTAAGAGGTCACTTCCACGCCTTCGACCATGGCTTCGTTTAAGACCTTTAAGGATTCTGCCGTTGATTTCGTAGAAAGTACCTCAATGTCAAAATATTCTCCGTCACTGGTGATCCCGACACCAAGCGGTGCAGCAAAGGACATGATCATATGAGGGTTAAAGCCTTCGGAATACTTCATGTCGATGCCGGCACGTTTTAGTGCCTTTTGAAAATAACGCATCATATCCAGATGTCCGACAAATTTTAATGCACCATATTTTCGGAATTTAATTCTAATTTTCATAGCAGACACCTCGTTCATATTTTCTTGCACCACAGCCGGAACAGCGTTCCCTACAGTTCGGGGTGACGACCTCGGATCGTGCCGTTTTCCACTCGCGGATCAAAAATTCTTTGGTCACGCCGGCATCGATGAAATCCCAAGGGAACAGCTCGTCGGTTTCTCTTGGGCGGATCGTATAAAAATCAGGATCAATGCCGCAGTCCTCAAAAATCTGCATCCATTTCTCATTGTCAAAGTATTCGCCCCAGGCATCAAAAATACAGCCTTCTTCATAGGCTTTTAAAATAGCCTTGCTGAGACGGTGGTCACCTCTTGCAAAAATACCCTCTAATACGGTAACATCTGCCTGATGCCAGTTATACTTGATACTCTTGCGGTTCAACTGATCTTTTACGGTATCATTGACGATTTTGGCACGATTTAAGAATTCCTCTTTGGTACACATCGGTGACCACTGGAACGGTGTAAAAGGCTTTGGCACAAAGAAGGAAGTACTGATCGTAATCTGGCATTTTCCGTTTCTTTGATCTTTTGGGATCTCATAATAGCGGACAGCGATCCTGTTTGCAAGCTCTGCAATGGCTTTCATGTCATCGACCTGTTCGGTCGGAAGCCCTAACATAAAGTAAAGCTTTACCTTATTCCAGCCACCTTCAAAGGCAAGTCCGCATCCATGTAAGATAATGTCCTCAGTTAAACCTTTGTTAATTACATCACGAAGTCTCTGGGAACCTGCTTCCGGTGCAAAGGTCAGACTGCTCTTTTTAATATCCTGTACTTTTCCCCATAACGTCTAAGGAAAATGCATCTACACGCAGAGACGGAAGGGAAATGTTCACATGTTCCTTTCCGTGATGTTCGATCAGATAATTGATCAGATCCTCTAATTCCCGATAATCACTGGTACTTAAAGAACTTAAGGAAATCTCTTCATACCCGGTATTCTTTAACATGATGTCTGCCTGACGTTTCAGACGCTCCACATCTTTTTCACGGAGCGGACGGTAGATCATACCCGCTTGACAAAAACGACAGCCGCGGATACAGCCACGCTGTACCTCTAATACGACACGGTCCTGTGTCACTTTCAAAAACGGTACGACCGGTTTGTCCGGATAGACGCTGGCAGTCAGTTCCGTTACCACCTGTTTTTCGATTTTTTTGGGGATATCGTCATATACCGGTTCCATAGAGGCTAACGTTCCATCCTCTTTATAGCTTACTTCATAGAGTGACGGAACATAGATTCCCGGTATCTTTGCCGCCTGATGCAAAAAGGCTTCTCTCGAGGCATCTCCTTTTTTCCACTCTTTATACAGATCTAATAAAGCATCATAGCTTGTTTCACCTTCGCCAATATAGAATAAATCAAAAAAAAAGTCTGCCAAAGGCTCCGGATTGTAGGTACATGGTCCTCCGCCAATGACAAACGGCATATCCCGTTCTCTGTCTTTTGCTAAAAGTGGGATCTGTGCTAGATCTAAGATCTGTAAAATATTGGTATAACACATCTCGTATTGGATGGTGATCCCGATAAAGTCAAAATGCGTCAGTGGTTCCTGTGATTCGAGTCCGAACAGCGGAATGTGCTGCTCTTTCATGATCTGATGCAGATCCGGCCACGGGGAATAGACTCTCTCGCAGTATACATCTTCTCTCCGGTTGAACATATCATAAAGGATCTGGATGCCTAAATGTGACATTCCAATCTCATAGACATCCGGAAAGCACATGGCAAAACGGATGTCTACGTCCTCAGGGTTCTTTACGACACTGTTTAACTCATGCCCGATATATCGAACGGGCTTGTCTATTTTCATTAAAATTTCATCACTTAATGCTAATTTTCTCATACTTTTCCTATTATACGTTCGTGTTCTATGCTGCAGACAGCGTCTTTACCGCTGTGCTAATTCCTGTGTGATTTCTTCCCAGGTCACACCTTTTTCTACCATTAATACCATGACATGATAGAGGAAATCCGAAATCTCATATTTGATCTCTTCCGGATCAGGGTTCTTTGCAGCAATGACAATTTCCGTACACTCCTCGCCGACCTTTTTAATATCTTATCAATTCCCTTGTCAAAAAGATAGTTGGTATAGGAACCTTCTTTTTGGATTGTTCTTGCGGTCTTCAATGATATTATAAACCGTCTCAAATACTTTTAACGGATTTTTTCAATATACTCTTTCTTGACAATCTCATTGAAAAAAGCAGCTAGGATTGCCGGTATGGCAGGCAACCCCTACCTGTGACACCTTCGCAAGGATCGTATCAAAGTCGCAATCGGCTGTTAATTCTTTCACATACTGGATATGACCGGAAGTCTCGCCTTTCATCCAAAGCTCCTGACGGCTTCGGCTGTAGTAGGTCATTTTTCCACAATTGATCGTAGCGTGGAACGCTTCTTCGTTCATATAAGCACACATTAACACATCGTTGGTCGTATAATCCTGTACAATGACCGGGATCAGACCGTCCGAATTTTTCTTTAAGTTCTCCCAACTGATGGCAGGGTCAAAATTATCCATCTTAATGCCCTTCTGGGACAGTTCTGTCTTTAACTTCATAATGTCTGTTTCTAAGTCATTGATGAATTCGCCACAGATACCGCGTACATTATCTCTTTTTTTTAGGAGTGTGGTCAGTTTGTCCATATCCAGTTCGTTCTGTTCCACTAAATAGATGATATCCGTCAGATTTTCCACAGAATCCAGGATTTCCTGATTCATAACCAGAATCTCATGTACGCTCTCCTGAAGCTCTTTCTGATGTTTAAAGATGTAATCGACATTCTTTAAGGAGATGATGATCTTTTCCTTACCAAAGCGTTTACTTGCCTCCATTGCAAGCTGAGCGGTAGAAGGCTTAGAGCCGTTTAAAATAACTTCCTTACATCCGGCATAGATTAACTTCTTTACGTCCTCTAAGCGGTTAATGTTACCTCCTGCACAAAGCGGAATCTCTAACAGACGGTTTAACTCCTTAATGGTATGGATATTCAGTTCGTGCTCCTCATCTTCCGTAGAAAGGTCATAGATCAGGATCTTATCAATGCCGCTGTCATTATACAATTTGATCAGGTTCTTTGTGTCTTCAAGTTCCTCTAAATTATCAATGCTTTTGACTGCCTTTCCGTTTTTAAATATAAGGTTGCAACCAGATTTTTATATTCTCTCATTTTTACAGACTGCCTTTCGTAGATAGTATATCATGAATCCGCGGGTCCGTCGTGACCGCTTCATCTAATGCTTTCGCAAATGCTTTGAACAATGCCTCAATGATATGATGGCTGTTCGTACCGGATAATACCTTCATATGCAGGTTCATGCCGGCAGTATAGGATATGGCATAGAAAAATTCACGCACCATCTCCGTATCAAATTCTCCTACGCGCGGTGTATCAAAGGTTCCATCAAAGGAAAAATAAGGTCTTCCCGACAAATCCAAAGCACAGAGGACAAGTGTCTCATCCATTGGCAGGATACAGCTTCCGTAGCGGCGGATGCCTTCTTTTGGGCCTAAGGCATTCTTGATCGCCGTTCCAAGGACAATCCCGGTATCTTCGATCGTATGATGGGAATCTACATGAAGGTCGCCTTTTACCTGAAGTTTCAGGTCAAAAAAACCGTGCCTGGAAAATCCCTCTAACATATGGTCAAAAAAACCGATCCCGGTATCTACCTCATAGACACCGCTTCCGTCGATATTCAGATCTAATTGAATGTCCGTCTCTTTCGTCTTTCGGACTTCACTTGAAGTTCGTGCTGTATTCATCCGGGTATTCCTCCTTAATCCTCAAATCTTACTTTAATCGAATTTGCGTGTGCCGTCAACTGTTCACATTCCGCAAACTGTACAATATCCTTATAAACAGGCTCTAATGCCTCTTTTGAATAAGAAATGATACTGGATTTCTTAATGAAGTCATCTACACTTAATGGGGAGAAGAATTTAGCGGTTCCGTTGGTTGGCAGTACATGGTTTGGACCTGCAAAGTAATCGCCTAACGGTTCCGAACTGTATTCTCCTAAGAAAATAGCACCGGCATTGCGAATCTTCGTCATAACTTCGTATGGGTTTTTCATCACGATTTCAAGGTGTTCGGAAGCAATCTCGTTTGCGGTCTGGATCGCCTCTGCGTCATCCTTTGCCACTAAAATATAACCATACTGGTCTAAAGACTTCTGGATGATCTCTTTTCTTGAAAGCTGTTTTACAAATGCATCGATCTCTTTAGAGACTTCTTCTGCTAAAGTTTTGCTTGTGGTCACAAGGATCGCAGATGCCATTTCATCATGCTCTGCCTGTGATAACAGGTCTGCGGCAACAAAACGCGGATTGGCAGTCTCATCTGCTAAGACTAAGATCTCACTCGGTCCTGCGATCGAATCAATGCTGACATAACCAAACACGGCTTTTTTGCAAGGGCAACGTAGATATTTCCCGGTCCTACGATCTTGTCAACTTTCGGGATGCTCTCCGTTCCAAAGGCAAGGGCTGCGATTGCCTGTGCACCACCGACTTTATAAATGCGGTCTACACCGGCTTCTTTTGCGGCAACTAAGGTAGAAGCACAGATTTTTCCGTCTTTTCCAGGAGGGGTGGTCATAATGATCTCATCCACGCCTGCTACTTTTGCCGGCATGACGTTCATCAGCACACTGGATGGATAGACTGCCTTGCCGCCCGGCACATAGACACCGACTCTCTGCAATGGTGTTACTTTCTGGCCTAAGAGGATTCCGTTTTCTTCCGAATCAAACCAGCTGTACTGTTTTTGTTTTTCGTGGTAGGTACGGATGTTGACCAATGCTTTTTGATAACCTCTAACAGCTTTGTATCAACATTTTCATAGGCTTCTTTGATTTCCGCATCGGTGACTAAAATGGTATCGGCACTGATGTCAGCACCGTCAAAACGTCTGGTATAGTCAAATAATGCAGCGTCTTTTTTTGCCCGTACATTTTCTATGATCTCGGCTACCTGGCTTTCAAATTTGCCATAGCTGTTCGGACTGCGCTTTAAAAGATTTTCTAAGATATCTGTTTTACTTTCTTCTGTTAACGTTAAGATCTTCATCTTAAACCTCCTGACTGCTCAATACGGACTTTAAGTCGGTAATCAGCTTTGTAATACGTTCATTTTCCATCTTCATGCTGACCTGGTTTACGACCATTCTTGCAGATAACGGTACGACTTCTTCAAACACAGAAAGTCCGTTTTCCCTTAAAGTAGAACCGGTCTCTACAATGTCTACGATCACTTCGGAAAGTCCGACAATCGGTGCTAATTCAATCGAACCGTTCAGCTTGATGATCTCCACGGTCTGATGTTTTTTATTATAAAAATAGTCTTTTGCAATTTTCGGATATTTGGTTGCCACGCGGATCTGTTCTCTGTGCTTTAACAGTTCTTCGGCTTCTTTTGGCCCACAGACACACATTTTGCATTTTCCAAAGCCTAAGTCTAAGACTTCGTAGATATTGCGTCCTTCTTCTAAGATCGTGTCTTTTCCTACGATTCCAATGTCTGCAGCGCCGTATTCTACATAAGTAGGAACATCCGGGCCTTTGGCTAAGAAGAAACGCAGCTTATATTCTTCATTGACAAAGATCAGCTTTCTGGTCTTTTTTGTCCTTCATCTCTTCACAGGTAATGCCTATTTTTTCAAAGGTTTCTAAGGTCTGGTTTGCTAATCTGCCTTTCCCTAAAGCAAACGTTAAATATCTCATATCTTCCATTTTTATTCTCCGTCCATATATGTAATCGTTGTCCTTCCGGTTCTGTCGGCATATGCCTGATAGTCCTCTTTGCTCTTGGTCTCATCCATACATAACAATTCTATCAAAGCTCCGTTTTTTCTCAATTCCTGTGCCTTTAGGATGGCTTCTTTTTTGAAGTTGTTTCGGATAAAGCAAAAGCTGATAGTCTTTGTCTGTTGTTATTTCTGTCTTTTGTCTCTGGATAGCCGCTAAAAGTTGGTCAGAAGCGATCGCAAAACCGATCGCAGGTGCATCCTTGCCAAAATACTTTAAGAGCTTATCATAACGGCCGCCTTTTACGATCGGTTCTCCTGTTCCAAAGGTATAGCCGGAAAAAATAATGCCGGTATAATAATGGTAGTCGCTGAGTGCACCAAGTTCATAGGAAATATAACGTTCTGCCTGATAGAGCTTTAACACTTCATGCAGATCCTTTAAGTAGGCTAAAGCAGAAGCACTCTTTTGATATGGCGCAGCTTTTTTCTGAATCTCTTCAAACTGCTTTGGACTGTCATAAAAACCACCCAAGAGGGTAAAAAGTTCCTTTAAGTCTTCGGCAATCTCCAGTGTACCGATAAACTCCTCCACACCGAAGAAATTCTTGTTAGAGATCAGTTCCCGCAGTTCCTCTTCCTGTTCTTCTTCGTTTAGTCCTGCTTCTTCCATCAGGCCTTTTAAAAATCCGGTATGACCGATACTGATCTGAAATTTTTCCAAGCCTGCCTTTTTCAGACATTCGACTGCCATCGCAAGGATTTCTGCATCTGCTTCGATCGAGTCATCTCCGATCAGCTCTGCACCAAGCTGTGTGGATTCCTTTAATCTGCCCTGATAACTGTTATTATTGATAAAAATATTTCCGGTATAGCAGAGTCGGATCGGCATAGTTTCCTCGCCAAAATACATTGCGGCTGCTCTTGCGATGGATGGAGTCATATCCGGACGCAGTACTAAAGTATTTCCTTCACGGTCAAAAAACTTATATAAATCTTTGGATGGGATGGTGCCGATCTCCCGATTGAATACATCAAAAACTCAAACGTCGGAGTCTGGATCGTATGATAACCGAAACTTAAAAACGTCTGGTGGAGTTCCTGCTCTATGCGCTGTTTTTATCGCATTCTCCGTTGTAGATATCGCGGACACCTTCCGGTGTATGTAATAATTCTCTTCTCATGCTTTTTTCCTCCGACACTTTATTGTGGTAACGTGCTACCTTGATAATATATTAAACTTGATTTATTATATGTTACATTAGAAAAAAAGTCAATCCCTGCTTCTTACGTTTATTCCCGAATTTCTAAGTCTTTTTGGATACCGTCTAAATACGGAACTAAGATCACGCCTTTTCCTTTTAAAAAGAAGTCTTTTTCTAATTCCTCATAGCGAAAACTTTTCCGTCCGCCTGTCTCCATACGATTCCAGAATTCCATGAGCTTTTGATGACGCAGATAATAGAATTCATCTTTGTGCGTAAAGGAGATCAAAAGGAAGGAGATACCGCCCTGTTTTCAAAATCCTCCATAAACCGCACCTGATGCGGATGGATATTGGCAAGCGGAAAGGTGTCTGTATGACATTCTTTGGCATCAAAACAGACCGGAATCCCCTGTACGGCACCGATATAGTCTACGGTACTCTTCTGGTCAAAATAAGCAAGGGTAATGTGTCTGGTTGCCTTGTCGATATTGATCGGTGTGATCGGTGTCGGTACTTTCTGGATCAGGGCAAGTCCGTGTTCGGCATATTTTTCATTGGTCCGGTTGATAAATTCTTCTAAGGTTGAACCTCTTAAACCTCTTGAATTCCAAGTTGGCATTACAGGATTCCTTTCGCGGCAACATCACCTTCGTAATAAATTTTTTCCATATAGGCGAGGTTAAATTTTCCGTCTTTTAAGGTCACTAAATTCATACAGCAGTTTGGTTGATGAATCTCCCAGTAACGGTCAATATCCCAACCTAAGACGTTGAGTAATAAAGCACGGATCAATGCTCCGTGGCAGACGACCAGTACATTTTCATAAGTATGCTCTAACGGTCGCAGTTCGTTTTCTAAGAAATCTTTGGCCCTTGCCATAATATGTTCATAGCTTTCGGCTCCGTCTTTTGCCTGATATTTCGATGGAATGGTAAAGCAGTATTTCAGATTCTGATTTTCCGGTTTTTCATTAATATCTTTTATCAGCATACCTTCTGCTTTTCCAAAATTCATCTCAATGATCCGGTCATCAATGACGATTTCGGTTGTATGTGTACCACGGACGATCTCAGCCGTTTTACGGGCTCTTGATAGCGGACTTGCATAAATAATATCAAATTGAAGTCCCTCTTTTTCGATGCCGTCCCTTGTGATCTTAGCTAATTCAATGCCGTATTCATTTAACGGAATATCGGTACTTCCCTGGATTCTTCCTGCTTTGTTTCCGTTGGTTTCTCCATGTCTTAAGATATAAATATTCATGTTCTCCACCTCTTATTTTTTCTCTGCCTGTCCTTTGGTATTCTAAGGCACGTTCAAATTCTTTCGGGGCATCTGCCTGTATCTTGGTCCCATCGGCTAAAAACAGGCGGTATGCATGTAATAACTGATGTGTCACACCTGCATTTTTAAAAATTCCCGGTTAAGCCTCGGATTTCCGTATTTGGTATCGCCAATGACAGGGTGACCGATCGATGCTAAGTGTGCACGGATCTGATGGCTTCTTCCGGTGATCAGATGAACTTCAAGTAAAGTTACCTGACCAACGAGCTTTAAGGGACGATATTCGGTAATGATCGGCTTTGCATCATTAGAAGGCTCAGAAAGTATGGTGACCTGATTGTTTTTCTCATCCTTTTTTAAAAACCTTCGATCCGTCTTGGCTTGGAAATATGCCCTGCGACGATCGCAAGATAATATTTTTCCATACTGCGTTCCCGAAAGGCTTTGCTCATCTGCTGCAATCCATTCAGGGTCTTTCCTGCAACTAAGATTCCCGATGTGTTGCGGTCTAAGCGGTTGCAGACCGATGGTTTAAACGTATGCAGGCTCTCTCTTGTTATTGTACCACTTTCTAAAAAGATATTGTAATATATATTCATTTGCGGAAATATCTTCTTTTTTGGCTTTTTGGGAAAGCATTCCCGCCGGTTTGTTGATGGCGAGCACATCGTGATCCTCATAGACGATTTCTAGTGAAATATGCGGAACGGAAACAACCGGATCTTTCGTCTGTTGTTTTCCTGCAAATTTTTCAAAAGTCTCATCCGAAAGGAATAATTTTACCGAATCTCCGGCGGTTAATTTCTCATTTCCGGTTGCTTTTTTGCCGTTTAAGACAATATTCTTTTTTCGGAGCATCTTATAATAAAAGCTGGCAGGAGCCTCTTTTAAGAGTTTGCCTAGGAATTTATCCAGACGTTGTCCGGCTTCATTTTCGTTGATCACAATTTCTTTCATGCTTCTCTTGCCTGCTTTCCGTTTTTCTTTTTATGGACATTTCGAATAGTCTTTTTCTGCTGCGGTTTTTGCTTTTGCGATTTCTGCTGTTTTTTGGCGGAAGCACCCTTTTGTGTGGATGATGAAGACTGGATATTTCTCGGACGGATCAGACATTTTTGTCAAATCCGATCAGATCCGTTCTGCCTGCTTTATGGAGTGCCTCCGATACCAGTTCGTAATTCTTTGGATTCCGATACTGGATCAATGCCCGCTGCATGGCTTTTTCGTGTGGGTTCACTGCCGTATAGACCGGTTCCATCGTCCGCGGGTCCAGTCCTGTATAATACATGCAGGTAGAAATCGTTGACGGTGTCGGATAAAAATCCTGTACCTGTTCCGGCATATATCCGAAATCCCGTAAAAATTCTGCTAATTCTACGGCTTCTTTTAAGGTAGAACCCGGATGCGAGGACATCAGATAAGGTACTAAGAACTGCTTTCGCCCGATCTTTTCGTTCATCTTCTGATAGGACTGCACAAAACGGCGGTAAACACTGTTTTCCGGTTTTCCCATATATTTTAAAACAGCATCCGAAATATGCTCCGGAGCAACCTTAAGTTGTCCTGAAACATGATATTCACACAATTCCTTTAAAAAGCTCTGATCTTTATCGGCAAGCAGGTAATCAAAACGGATACCGGAGCGGATAAAGACTTTTTTACACCCGGAAGCTCTCTTAATTGTTTTAAAAGTGCCCGGTAATCTCTATGGTCTGCAATCAGATTGTCGCAGGGTTTTGGAAAGAGGCACTGCTTATTCGGACAGGCTCCGTGTTTGAACTGCTTTTTACAGGCAGGTGCTCTGAAATTTGCTGTCGGACCACCGACATCATGGATATATCCTTTGAAGTCGGGTTCCTTCGTAAGCATTTTTGCTTCTTCGATAATGGATTCATGGCTTCGTACCTGAATGATCCTGCCCTGATGAAAGGTTAAGGCACAAAAACTGCACCCTCCAAAACAGCCACGGTTGCTGACGAGACTGAATTTCACTTCACTGATCGCAGGCACACCGCCTGCTTTTTTCATAGGAAGGATGATAAGTGCGCATATAGGGAAGTGCATAGACATCATCCATTTCTTCGATCGTCAGCGGCTTAGACGGTGGATTTTGTACCACAAAGGTTTTATAGTCATAGCTTTCCGCTAAACGCTTTCCCGAAAACGGGTCGGTATTTTGATATTGCACATAAAAAAACTTTTGGCATAATTCTTTTTATCTGCTTTCAGTTCTGAATAGTCCGGCAGAAAAATCGCATCATAAATATCTTCTTTTTTTCTTGTTTTATAAACAGTTCCATCAATAAATGTAATATCACGAACCAAAAGCCCGCTGTTTAGGGCATCTGCCACTTCTACAATGCTTCTCTCTCCCATTCCGTATAAGAGCAGATCCGCACCGGAATCTAATAAAATGGAACGTTTTAAGGAATCTGACCAGTAATCATAGTGGGCAAGCCTGCGCAGACTCGCTTCAATCCCGCCAATGATGATCGGTGTTTTTTATAATTGCGTCGGATCAGATTACAATAAGTAATGGTGGCATAGTCCGGCCGCTTTCCCATGACTCCGCCCGGTGTATAGGCATCTGTGGAACGTCGCTTTTTAGAAACGGTATAGTGGTTGACCATAGAGTCCATATTTCCGGCGGCAACCAAAAAGCCGAGTCTTGGTTCGCCTAAAATAGAAATACTGTGATCATCTTTCCAGTCCGGCTGTGAAATGATCCCAACGGTATATCCATGTGCTTCCAGTACCCGGCTGATGATGGCATGTCCAAAGGATGGATGGTCAACATAGGCATCGCCGATCACATAGACGAAATCCAGTTGCTGAATACCACGCTCATCCATATCTTTTTTAAAATGGGTAAAAATTTATTTTTCATGTCAGATCCTCATAGGTGCCATTTAAAATTTCCTCATAGGAAGTAATGTAATAATCAGAAAGTTCTTTTTTTAATGGATTCTGCTCAGTGGAAAATTCATCTTCTACGCCACAGACTTTCATGCCGGCACTGATCGCTGCCCGCATTCCGTTTGGAATATCCTCAAAGACCATGCAGTGCTCCGGGGCAACATTAAAATGCTCTGCTACCATCAGATAGATGTCCGGTGCGGGTTTCCCATTCGGGACTTCATCGGACGTTAAGATATAATCAATATCCTCTAAAATATCATGTGCCTTTAGACAGGCTCTGGTCAGTTCATAGGAATTGCTGGTTCCGATGCCGACACGGATTCCTTTTTTCTTTTAATAAGTCTAAGAACTGCTTTGCTCCCGGTTTTAACGGTACTTCTTTGCAGTATTTTTCATAAGCCATGCCATTCCAGATCTTCATCAGTTCCTGTGGAGTATCCTTTAAGCCGAACCGCTTGATAAAATAGTCGGCAGTCGGTGCAAAGCTGATACCTTCTATCTCATATTTCAGGTTTTCCGGCATTTCTAAGCCGCGTGCGGTCAAAAATGCAATATCAATGGATTCCCACATCCACATGGAATCTACTAATGTTCCGTCTAAGTCAAAAATGACTGCCCGGATATTTTCTAACATATTTTTACTCATCGTTTTTCCTCTATATTGTTCTGTTTTTTTTCAGTGCAGATAATTCTTCTGTGGTCAGTGCCCGGTAGCTTCCGGGAGTCAGGGTTTCATCTAATTGTAACGTTCCCATAGAAAGCCGTTTTAAAAAAGAACCTGTTTTCCGACCGCTTCAAACATACGTTTGACCTGATGATATTTCCTTCTGTGATGCTGACACGGATTTCTGAAATATCATCCGATTTTTCAATGACAAGGGTTGCAGGAAGTGTCGGTTTCTCTTCTCCGATATCTAATCCGAGGGAAAAACGCTTTACATCCTCGGTGGTAACTCTTCCCTGCACCTTTGCAAAATAGGTCTTTGTCACATGTTTTTTCGGACTTAGAAGCTCATGGGCTAATGTTCCGTCATTTGTGATCAGTAAGAGTCCTTCCGTGTCAAGATCCAGCCTGCCGACCGGAAACAGGTCATAACCCTTTGGATTTTCAATAAAAGAAAGGACAGTTGGATACAGATTGTCTTTGACTGCCGAAACACAGCCGCACGGTTTGTTTAACATATAATAGACATAGGGTTCATAGGCAACCGGTTTTCCCTGATAACAGACGGTATCTTTTGTTATGTCAACCTTTGTTTCGGGTTTGCTTATCGGAATGCCATTGACGCTGATCTGCTTTTTTCGTATGATGTTTTTACCTCCGAACGGGTTCCAATGCCCATATCGGCTAAATATTTGTCCAGTCGGATCATAATACTCCTAGAATGTAAGTGTTCTTTTTTTATTTTCTAATTTCTGTAAAACCTGATAGGGATTGATGGCATATTCTTTTCCGTTTTATCATTTAGATAAATGCCAAAATGAAGATGCACGTCAAAATTCCCCGTGGTTCCTTCTATTTCACTATAGCCGGTATCCCCCATAAAGCCAATGATTTCTCCGGCACGGATCTGCTCTCCGATTTGGTATTCTTTCATATAATCGGACAAGTGTGCATAGTAATAATAGACACCACTTTTACTGCGTATGCCAAGCCGCCATCCGCCCTGGGGCAGCCAGCCGATCTTTTCTAAGGTACCGTCACAGACACTGACTACCGGATATACGCCCCTGTGGTTGTAGGATGCCATGATGTCACAGCCTTCATGTCCCCTTTTTCACCGTAGGTACGCTCCATCATAAAGCTGTCTCCGTAAGCGACTGTTTTTCGATCATCCCATTTCGACTCCGCTACCGGAAAATAAGCCACTTCTTTTTTTGATCTTTGGGTAAGGGTCTTTGTATTCCGTAACAGTTCCCTTTTCTTTAGAAATCTGCAATATCTTCTGTACGCCTGCACTGTCGGCTGCAACAAGGCAGATAAACAGCAGGATTATTGCAAATTTTCGATACCACATAAATTATTTTGCTCTTTTCAAAAACTCTAAAATGAATTTCCATACACGCTCGGTAGAAGAGATCGAAAGTCTTTCTTTTGGTGTATGGATGTCAAAGTTATCCGGTCCGAATGAAACACAGTCCAGATTTTCAATCTTTTTTCAGAGAGGATTCCACACTCTAAGCCTGCATGGATTGCCTCGATCTTTGGTTCTTTCTGATATAAATCCCGGTAAACATCTAAAACCAGTTCACGGACTTTAGAATCTTTTTTATACTCCCAAGCAGGATAATTACCGGTAAAGGTGACCGTACCGCCTAAGAACTCAGATAAATAGGAAAGACGATCCATCACTTCTTCTTTTCTGCTCTTGACGCTGCTTCTTACGGAAAATGATACGGAGAATTCTTCCTCTGTCATTTTCATAATTCCGGCATTGAGTGAGGTTTCAGGGAGTCCCGGAATCTCCATACTCATATGCTGGATGCCATTTGGCATATTCCGCAGGAAGAACAGGATTCTGACTGGGAGCGGTAACCCAGTACCTGTGTTTTCTTCGTGCCGAGTTTTTCGAATCTTAATACGATATCAGGATCACTTGCCTGGTATTCTTTTTTCAGTATATGATTCAGTGCGAAAACCGCATCTTCTAACTTCTTCTCATCCTCCGGAGTGACTAAGATATCACAGATGCACTCTCTTGGAATGGCATTGTCTTTAAGGCCACCGTTCAATGCACAGATGCCCATTTCTAATGTATCATCTAAATGTTTTAAAATTCTTCCGATCTCTACAATGGCATTGGCACGTTCCTTATCAATCTCACCACCGGAATGACCGCCCATTAATCCGGTCAGGGTCAGACGATACTGTAAACCCTCTGCTTCGTCAAAGACTAACGGAAAACTGCACTCTGCCGTTACTCCGCCGGCACAGCTTGTTAAAAAGGTTCCCTCTACATCAGAGTCAATATTTAATACCTGATGTCCTTTTAACATGGAAAGGTCAATTTTTTCAGCACCAAGCATGCCGACTTCCTCATCTACGGTAAAGACACACTCTAAACGTGGATGTGCAATTTCATCAGAATCTAAGATGGCTAAGGCATAAGCAATGGCAATGCCGTCATCGCCGCCTAAGGTTGTTCCTTTTTGCCTTTACGAAGTCACCGTCTATAAAAAGACGCAGTCCTTCGTTTTCAAAGTCGATCTCCGTGTCGTTTTCTTTTTCGCAGACCATATCTAAATGTCCCTGAAGGATGATTGGTTCTGCACTCTCATATCCGGCTGTGGCTTCTTTGATAATGACCACATTATTATATGCATCCTGATAAGCCTCTAATTCCCGTTCTTTTGCAAAGTTCATGCAATAGTCACTGATGGCTTTTTGTATGATAGGAACCGTGTGGGATCCATGCAAGTTCCTCAAAATAATAAAATACTTTTTGTGGCTGCACATTTTCTAATACTCTCATATTCTTACCTCCTGAATTCATATCTTTCTTAATTTTTAATATATTTAACTATGAAAAAATCATACCTTATACTCTTACTTATCTTCATATTGTGTTACATGTTAATAGACCCCGTGCATGGAATGGAAGGTGTAAAAAATGGTCTTTTACTCTGGTATGACCGCATTTTACCGGCATTACTGCCATTTTCCATTATTTCCTATATTCTGGTGGCATCGGATAATCTGTCTTTTTCAGCAGAATCTTGCATCCTGTGATCAAAAAACTCATTCCTGTATCGCCGGACGGTGTCTATCCGCTGTTAGCGGGATTTTTATTTGGCTTCCCGTTAGGAAGTAAAATCATCGGTCAGTTATCCGAAAACGGACAACTAAGATCATCGGAAGCACAGATCCTGCTCTCTGTCTGTAACAACATCAGTCCGGTCTTTATTACCGGCTATATGGTACACCAGTGTATCGGATGTGATGCATATATGCTACCTGCGATCCTGTGCATTTATCTGCCGCCGCTTTTTTTTGCAGCTATCCGGCTGCGGTTTTTAAAGGAACGGCTTCTGATAAAAAAATGAGGCATCAAGATCTCAAATTACCTTTTAAAATCATTGATGCCGGAATTATGAACGGTTTTGAAACCCTGCTCAAACTATGCGGTTACATTGTGATTTTTTCTATTCTATGCAAACCGCTTTCACTATTAAAAACAGTATTCCCTTTGTCAGCCTGTTATTTGGCAGTATCTTAGAAGTTACAAACGGTATCTCCTGTATTGCCGGGCATGGCTTTTCTAAAAAAGCAATGTTCTTACTCTGTACCACCTGTACCTCTTTTGGAGGAATCTGTGGTATTGCCCAGACCAGTTCGATGATCTCAGACACAACTTTATCTATGTCTGCTTATATCAGGGATAAACTGTTCTTTTCTGTCATGACGTTCGGATGTGCTCTCTGTTACCTTTATCTGGGATAACAGTTATAACAGCGTCTACTGTAACAGATCCGCACTTACATCGATTTCCGGCAACTCCTCTGTGGACTGTTCTGCCGGCTGCTCTTTTTGCTTCCTGTTCTTTGCTGTGTTCAATCTGTTCAGGAACAAGCTCTGCACGGTTGGCTGTAACAATATCTAAAAAGCCCTGTAAAGCACCGATCAGGCTTTCGCTTCTGGCTTTGGAAGTCTCAATCGCACCTGTCAGACTTGCTTCTAAATTTTTGAGCATATCATCGGTATAGGCAATGGCACTCATACGGATATTATTTGCATCATTTGTGGCATTGTCTAAGATGTCCTGTGCCTGCTTTTGTTGCGATCATAACAACTTCATTTGCCTGTGCATATGCCTGCTGCATGATCTGATGCTCGCTGACTAATTCGTCCGTCTTGATCTGTGCCTGAGCAATAATTGCCTCTGCCTTTGCTTTGGCATCCGCTAAAATCGCCTCCTGATTGCTGATAATCTTCTGATAACGCTTGATCTCCTCCGGAGTCTTCATACGAAGTTCCGTCAAAAGCTCGTCAATCTCATCACGATTCACAACGATCTTACTGCTGGAAAAATTATGAGGTTTACAATTGTCAATGTATTCTTCAATCTCATCAATAATCTGTTCAATCTTACTGCTCATGGTTTCACCCCTTATTTTTTGATATTATACTTCTCATAAATCCTATCCACAAACTGTTCCGGAACAAACTTAGAAATGTCGCCGCCATAGGAAGCAAACTCTTTCACGATCGTGGAACTCAGATAGGAATACTGTAGATTCGTTGTTAAGAATATCGTCTCAATATCGGTATTCTCGATATGATTTGTCTGGGCAATCTGCAATTCATATTCAAAATCCGTTACGGCACGCAGTCCGCGTACAATGATACTTGCATCGATTTCCCGCATATAATCAACTAAAAGTCCATCAAAAGAAGTAACCTCTACGTTCGGTAAATCTTTTGTTAACTCTTTTAACATACTAACACGTTCCTCAACCGAAAACAATGATTTTTTTGCACTATTGTTTAAAACGCCGACAATCAGCCTGTCCACAATTTTAGAAGAACGCAGGATTATGTCTACATGTCCGTTAGTAACCGGATCAAAGCTACCCGGATATATTGCTCTTTTCATATCAGTCCTCTTTCTGACCTGCCCGTTTTAAAAACAGATGCATATTGGTCTTGTATTTTTTCAGCTTCTCTACGGTAAAACCAAGCTCATGTACATAGTCAAATGTTGTCCGGTCTGACATCTCTACAATGATCAGGCTGTCTTCATCGATCAGCTTTGACGTTGCAAGATAGGTCAACACTTCTTTTTCTAATTCCTTGCCATAAGGCGGGTCCATAAATACAATATCAAAATATTTGCGTCCCTCTAACTGACACAGTGCCGTCAGCACATCGGTCCTCATCAGTGTGGATTCCTCGGTAAACTTTGTAAAACGGATGTTTTCCTCGATACAGTCTGCCGCTTTTTTATTATTCTCCACAAATACAGCTTCCTCAGCACCACGGCTTAATGCTTCAAGTCCGATGGCTCCGCTTCCTGCAAACAGATCTAAAAAGAAGCTCTTGGAACATCCATCTGGATGATGTTAAACAAAGTCTCTTTTGATACGGTCTGTAGTTGGCCTGGTGTCTTTTCCTTCAATCGTTTTCAGTGGAAGGCTTCTTGCCGTTCCTGCTATGATCCTCATAGTATCTTCTCCTCTGTCAGCATTTTTTCTAAGAGTGAAAATGCTGCTGCTACTGCCTGCTGTCGTATTTCGGTGCGGCTGCCGCATCCGAGCATATGTTGTGTCATAACGCTGCCGTTGTAACAGCACCCAAGATATACGTCTCCTACCGGATGCTCCTTCGTACCGCCGTCCGGTCCTGCAACGCCTGTGGATGAAAGAGCGATCGTGGTATGAGCCGTTTTTGCGGCACCCGCTGCCATCTCGGCCGCTGTCTGTCTGCTGACCACCCCGTAATCGGAAATGGTTTCCGAGGCAACCCCTAACAGGCGTTCTTTTGCCTCATTGGAATAGGTAACATATCCCTCGTGAAAAATCTCAGATACGCCCGGAATATCCACAATCGCGGATGCGATCAGCCCACCGGTACAGGATTCCGCAGTTGTAATCGTTAATTTTTTGTCAATCAAAAATTCTACTATCTCTTCTATGGATTTATTCATCTTTGCCGTTCTATTTTATTTTTTATTTTAGTTCCTGTTATTTCTGCTCTTTTAATACCTGCTTATTTTTTGCAATGTAATCGATCAGAGAAACGACCGTTAGGATCAATGCAATATAAGTCAGTGCTGTTGCAAGCATCTGGAAATAACGATTCTGGAAATCTAAGATCAATGCGATGATCATAAGCATCTGGAAAGTGGTTTTAAATTTGCCCCAGTAACTTGCGGCAATGACGATACCGTTATCCGATGCCACTAAACGGAATCCGCTGATGATAAACTCTCTTGCAATAATAACAATAACGATCCATGCTGCTAACCGGTCGATCTCCACAAGACAGATCATGGCAGAGCATACTAAGAGTTTATCTGCTAACGGGTCCATAAATTTCCCGAAATTTGTCACAAGATTGTATTTTCTTGCAATTTTTCCGTCTGCCATATCGGTCAGACTTGCCACGATAAAATGGCGGTTGCAATGTATTTTCCATATTCCGGAAAATATGGTGCAAGTAAAAAGAATACAAAAAATGGAATTAATATCACTCGAAATATCGTCAGTTTATTTGGTAAATTCATGCAATCTCTCCTATCAAATCGTATTCATAAGCTCCGGTTACCCTTACCTTTACAAAATCTCCACTCATCAGGGTTTCATCTGTATCAATAAAAATGTAACCGTCGATATCCGGTGCGTCCCGGTAAGTTCTTCCCACATAGGTGTTTTCACCGGAAACCTGACCTTCGATCATACAATAGAGTTCCCTTCCGATCATGCGCTCGTTGGCATCTATGATAATTTCTTCCTGAAGCTCCATGACTTCCTGCTGCCACACGCTCTTTTGTTTTTCATCTACCTGATCGTCAAAAGCTGCTGCCGGAGTATCTTCCTCCGGAGAATAAGTAAATGCACCAAGGCGGTCAAATTCCATCTCATTGATAAAATACATCAGTGATTCATGTTCTTTTTCCGTCTCTCCCGGGAAGCCACAGATCAGTGTGGTACGGAGTGCGATATCCGGGATCTCTGTTCGAAGCTTTGTGACAATACTGCGTAAATCCGCCTGTGAAGTTCTTCTTCCCATGCGTTTTAAGATCATATCATCGGCATGCTGGATCGGCAGATCTAAGTAGTGACAGACTTTTTCGTTTCGTTTGATGGATGCAATCAGCTTATCATCAATCTCTTCCGGATAACAATAAAGAATCCGAATCCAGTAAATCCCATCAATTTTATTTAATTCATCTAAGAGTCTGTATAAAGACTTCTCACCATAGAGGTCGATTCCATAAAGGGTGGTTTCCTGTGCGACCAAAATCAATTCCTTTACGCCCTGTGCCGCTAAATCCTTTGCGGACGCCACTAATTCTTCGATTGGAATACTGCGGTATTCGCCACGGATTTTGGAATGATGCAGTAAGTACAGTGCTTGTTGCAGCCTTCTGCAATTTTTAAATGGGCATAATGACCACCTGTGGTTAAGGAACGCTTTGCGGAAACGTTTGGAATTCCTTCTAATGTCTTGAAATTTTCATAATGGCTGCCGCCTAAAACATTTTTACGGCTTCTGCAATGGCATCGTAGGAATTGGTTCCAAGGATGGCATCCACCTGAGGGATTTCTTTTTCAATCTCTTCCTGATAACGCTGTGCTAAACATCCTGTTACGATCAGCGCTTTGCAGTTCCCGGATTCGCGGTACTCTGCCATTTCTAAAATGGTATTAATGCTTTCTTCTTTGGCATCGTTGATAAAACAACAGGTGTTGATCACAATGATATCTGCCTCCTGCTCATCATCCGTAAAGGCATAGCCCTCATTGCCAAGGATACCAAGCATATACTCCGTATCTACGAGATTCTTATCACATCCGAGAGATACAAACAGAATTTTCATTATACTTCCTCTTCTTCCTCGTTGTCATCTCCGATAATCTTTACTTTTCCTTCGTATAACTCCTGCACTGCAGTAGAAAGCGGTTTCTTTCCGGCTGCTCCTTCTACTAACGGCTCATCTCCTGCGATGATCTGTCTTGCACGTTTCGAAGCGGCGATTACGATGGAATAACGGCTGTTAACAACCGGTTCCTCTCCAAACTCCACACCACTGTTCATTACTTTCATTAATTCAACATAAGATGGATGTATCATATTCATTCTCCTTTCAAAAATCCCTTTAATTCTTCACGCATCTGTGTAATCGCTTTTTCATTTCTTGCAATCGTAAGATGCTCGTTTCTTATCATCTGGTGTACTTCTTCGACACAGATGTCTAAATCATCATTGATGACTAAATAGTCATAATTTTCAATGCCCTCGGCTTCTTCGCATGCACGGCTTAAACGCTTGTTGATGATCTCCATATCCTCTGTGCCCCTGCCGATCAGCCGTTCTTTTAAGATTTCGGCGGATGGCGGTGTTACAAAAGAAGCAAGGTCTGCGGGAACTGTTTTTTGACTTTTAAAGCGCCCTGTATCTCAATTTCTAAGATGACATCTTTGCCGTCAGCTAACTGCTTTTCCACATAGGCTTTTGGTGTGCCGTAATAGTTGTCAACATACTGTGCATATTCAAGCAGTTCGCCGTCTGCGATCATCTGCTCAAATTCTTTGGTTTCTTTAAAAAATATTCTACGCCGTCTGTTTCGCCTTCTCTTGGCTGTCTTGTCGTTGCCGAAATGGAAAGTGCGTATTGCTCAGGATACTTTTTTAAAAGTTCTTTCATAATCGTTCCCTTTCCTGAGCCGGAAAAGCCGGAAACGACAACTAATATTCCTTTTTTTCTAAATTCATCGTATTTTCCTCTTCAAATATCGGTTATGTAAAGCTATTCAATGTTCTGGATCTGTTCTCTGACCTTCTCAATGTTCGTCTTCAGTTCAATACCGGTATCTGAAATGGCAAGGTCGTTTGCTTTGGATAAGATCGTATTTGCCTCGCGGTTCATCTCCTGGGCAATAAAATCTAATTTTCTTCCAATGCTGCCGCCTTCTTCTAAGGCATCCTTGGTACCCTGGATATGGCTTTTTAAGCGTACGGTCTCTTCGTCTACACAGATCTTATCTGCATAGATCGTAACCTCTGCCGCAATCCTGCCGTCATCGATCTGCGTATCTTCTAACAGCTCTTTGACCTTAGCTTCGAGCCTGCTGCGGTAATCACTGAGGATCTGTGGGGAACGCTCCTCGATAAAATCTACGTTCTTTAACATTTCATCGAGTTTTTCCACTAAATCTTTCTTTAAATTCTCTCCCTCAGTGATCCTCGATGCAACAAACTGTTCGCATGCCTGTCTGAGTGCTTTTTCTAAAACGCTCCATAGTTCTTTTTCATCGACATCCTGTTCTTCCATCGTGAACACTTCCGGATATTTGGACAATTTGCCGACGGTAATATCGTTTTGCAGATCAAACTGTTCTGCCATGGCGTTCAGATGTGTTAAGTATTCTCGGGCAATCTCTTCGTTATACTTCAAAGCTACATTGTTCTCGTTGTAGTCTTCGTAAGTGATAAAGACATCGACTTTGCCCCTTTGCATGTATTCTTTTTTAGGAGATTACGGATGGCACTTTCAAAAAAGCCCAATTTCTTTGGCATCTTGATATTGACGTCAAAATACCGGTGGTTGACGGATTTGATCTCAACCGTAAACTTCCGGTTTTCCTCCATAACCTCTGCCCGGCCAAAACCGGTCATACTTTTTTGATCATAAAAGCCTCCTGTCTGATTTCTTCTGTGCATCTCTCTATCCGTCTTGCGATACCTGTATGCATAGATACTTTATTATATACAAAAATGAAGGGTTCGTCAAATATTCTTGACTTTTTCCTGTCAACAATTAGGCTAGGAAGGAAGGAGGTATGACACCATGGCATTTGACGGTATTACCATCGCAAATATTGTATATGATTTAAACCGGACCATTTTAAACGGACGCATTGCAAAGATCGCACAGCCGGAAAAGGATGAGCTGATCTTAACGATCAAGGGAGGAAACATTGGACAGGCACGTCTTCTGCTCTCCGCTTCCGCATCTCTTCCGTTAATATATCTGACAGACACAAATAAACCAAGTCCGATGAATGCACCGAATTTTTGTATGCTTTTACGCAAACATATTGCAAACGGACGGATCACGAAGATTTTCCAACCGGAAATGGAGCGTATTGTACGCTTTGAGATAGAGCATTTAGATGATTTAGGGGATTTATGTAAAAAATCTCTGATCATTGAGGTAATGGGAAAACACAGTAACATTATTTTCTGTGATGAAAATGACAAGATCATCGACAGTATCAAACATATTTCCGCGCAGGTCAGTTCTGTGCGTGAGGTGCTGCCGGGCAGGGAGTATTTCATTCCAAAGACCAGTGAAAAATTCAATCCGCTGACGGAAAACCGTGAACATTTTCTTTTTTGAGATCATGGAAAAACCGACAACTATCCGAAAGGCAATCTATTCCTCTTATACGGGGATCAGTCCGTTAGCAGCCGGAGAAATCTGCTATCGCGCATCTTTAGATGCCGATGCATCGACTTCTGCCCTGTCGGAAGATGAAAAACTGCATCTGTCGAATAATTTCTTCTGGTATATGGAAGATGTAAAAGAAGGGAATTTTACACCGAATATTGTGATGCGCGGCAAAGAGCCGGTGGAATATTCGGCATTTTTGTTAAAACAGTATGCTGATTTAGAGACGATCTCCTATGATTCCATCTCACAGGTGCTTGAACAGTTCTATGCGGCAAAAAATGTTTACACCCACATGCGGCAAAAATCCGCAGATCTACGAAGGATCGTAACCACTGCCCTAGAGCGCAGCCGAAAAAATATGATCTGCAGTTAAAGCAGTTAAAAGATACGGAAAAACGCGAAAAATATAAAGTCTACGGCGAACTGCTCAATGCTTATGGCTATACCGCCCCGGAAGGAGCAAAAAGCCTAGAGGCATTGAATTATTATACCAATGAGATGATCACGATCCCATTAGACAGCGATCTGTCGGCTTTAGAGAATGCAAAAAATATTTTGACCGCTATAACAAATTAAAACGTACCTATCAGGCACTCAGCAGCCTGATCGAAGAAACGAAAATGGAGATCATCCATTTAGATTCTATTGCAACGTCTTTAGATATTGCAACGAGTGAAAGCGACCTTTCCCAGATCAAGGAAGAATTGACGGAAAGCGGCTATATTAAAAAGTGCAGCACGAAAAACAGAAATCTGCTAAAAGTAAACCGTTCCACTATGTATCTTCCAATGGATATGATATCTATGTCGGAAAAAATAATTATCAGAATGATGAACTGACTTTTAAGATGGCAACCGGAAATGACTGGTGGTTCCACGCAAAGGAAATGCCGGGTTCCCATGTCATTGTAAAAACGAATGGCGACGAACTGCCGGATCAGACTTTTGAAGAAGCCGGACGGCTGGCTGCCTATTATTCTAAGGGAAAAAGAAGCCGGAAAGGTAGAGATTGACTATCTGCAAAAGAAAAACGTGAAAAAAACCAAACGGTGCCGCACCGGGATTTGTGGTTTATTATACGAACTATTCGATGGTCAGTGAAGCTGATATTGCAGGAATCCAACAAATAGATTAGCGAACATACGAAAGCCCGGATTCTCCATCCGGGCCTTTTCGCCATTACTGATTCTTCATTTTCCTGTTGTGTCGGGTATGCTTATTTGTCAGCCATCTGGCGTTCCTGAGCCTCGATCATTTTTTTTTTGACCATATATCCGCCTACGGAACCATTCTGCTTAGAAGTAAGGTTACCGTTGTAACCATCAGATAACGGTACTCCTAACTCGCTTGCTACCTCATACTTAAAACGGTTCATTGCGCTTTTTGCTTCCGGTACACTTGTGGTATTAGAACGTGCCATAATCATTTCCCCCTTTTACTTTTTGTAAGCTGTAACTTGTTTGTTACAATGCTAGTATATGTGGTTTCGGGTTTTCTAGACTTACAAATGTATGGGAAAACTGTTAATTTTAGTTAGATTTTTTTTATACTATCAGAGATTCAGTTGTTCGAACCACTGTTCACCGTAGGTTTCCATGTGGTGCTTTAATTTTTGGTGTTCTTCTAAGGTAAGTTCCGGATCTTGGTCTAAGAGTTCTTTTTACATCCTCGGCAGCTTCCTGCAACAGCCCTGCATCTGCAAAGATATCTCCGACGGCAAATTCCATTTCACCACTTTGGCGTACACCAAAGAAATCTCCTGACCACGCAGTTTTAAATCCTCTCTGGCTATGTAAAATCCATCATTGGAACGATTTAAAATGTCTAATCGTTTTTGGATTCTTTGGATTCGGAGGTATTCATCATGATACAGTAGGACTGGAGATCGGAGCGTCCGACTCTTCCGCGGAGCTGATGCAGCTGGGCCAGTCCGAAACGTTGTGCATCCTCGATCAGCATGACCGTGGCATTCGGGACATTGACTCCGACTTCGATTACGGTAGTGGAAACTAACACATCAGTATCGTGATTTAAAAATTCTTCCATGATCCGGTTTTTCTCTGCCGGTTTCATTTTTCCATGCAGGCAGGCAATCCGTACATCCGGAAGTTCTGCTTTTAATAATTTCGTATAGTCTGTGACATTTTCTGCTTCGGTATTCTCACTCTCTTCCACTAACGGACAGATGACATATGCCTGATGCCCGTCTTTTACCTGATTTTCTATAAATTCATAGGCTTTTGGGCGAAATTCCGTACCGACTACACAATTCTTGATCGGGAGCCGTTTTGCCGGAACTTCGTCAATTACAGAAATATCCAAATCTCCATATAAGATAATGGCGAGTGTTCTTGGAATCGGTGTGGCACTCATCACTAAAATATGCGGTTTTTCTCCCTTTTTTCCAAGTGTTTCCCGCTGTCTGACACCAAAGCGGTGCTGTTCATCCGTGATGACAAGTGCAAGATTTTCATAGACGGCGCGTTCCTGGATCAAAGCATGTGTTCCGACGATCAGTGCGTTTGGATATAGCAGCATCCTTTCGTAGGCATCCCTTTTCTGCTTTGCCGTCATGGAGCCGGTCAGCAGGATCACCGGAAAGTCTAAGTCATAGTCCCGGCACATCTGTGTAAAATTCTCATAGTGCTGTCTTGCAAGTACCTCTGTCGGTGCCATGATGGCAGACTGGTAACCATTGGATGCCGCATCAATCATGGCTAAAAATGCGACGATGGTCTTACCGGAGCCGACATCTCCCTGAATCAGCCGCTGCATCACATAATCTCGACGCATTTCGTTATGAATGCAGTCGATCGTCCGCTTTTGCGCACCGGTTAACGGATAAGGCAGTTTGGAAATGATCTGTTCGATCATCCCGTTTTCTTCAAAAGTAAACTGATTTTTTGCGGTAACACGCTGCTCTTTTGACATCTGCATCATCAGGATAAATTCAAAAAAATCCTGATATGCCAGACGGTTTCTCGCATTTTTCAAAGCATACTCACTGTCCGGAAAATGCATTTGCCTTTACAGCCTGTCCATATTCACAAAAATCATGCGTTTCCCTTAGTTCTTCCGGCAAAAAATCATCCAGCAGACAGATGGATTCTAATGCCTGTTTTTCCATCTTACGCACAAGATTGTTTGTCAGTCCTTTGGTCAGTGCATAGACCGGCTGCAGACTGTCGGAAAGCTCCTGATACTGCGCGATCGTATAGATCTTTGGCTGTTCCATGATCAGCTGGTTTTTACGTTTTTTCACAATTCCGTAAAATACATACTGCATGCCCGGTTTTAACGTGTTTTTTAAATAAGGCATTCGAAACCAGATCAGAGAAAGGATTTTTTCCCTGCCTTCGATCTGTGTGCTCGTGACTGCCATTCTTCCGTTACGACGGACTAAGGGTGTCTTTTGATCCTGCCAAGGACTGCGATTACGGTTCCTTCGGATATTTCATCGACACTTTTGGGCTGCTCAAATTTATGATATTCGCGTGGAAAATGAAGGAGTATATCACGCACGGTGTATACTCCTAAGTTTTGAAACAATGTTTCTGTTTTTTTCTCCGACGCCTTTTAATTCTCGAATCTGCGAATCTAAGTTCATCGTTTGTTTACTCCACGGAAATTACATAATAGTAAACCGGCTGTCCGCCATAATTTACTTCTACATCTAAATCAGGATAAAGTTCACCGAGTTCAGCGCCTACTTTTTCGGCTTCTTCTTCGGTAATTTCATCGCCATAGTAGAGGCTGATCAATGCTGAGTCCTCATCTACTAATTTAGAAAGCATTTCTTTTAAGGTCTCATCACGGTCTTTGCCGACAGAAATAATGCCACTGTCGCCGATTCCCATATAGTCCCCGCGTTTGATCTCTTTTTCGTTGATGATCGTATCACGCACGGCATAAGTAACCTGACCGCTCTTTACGTTCTCAAGCTCGGCGTTCATGGCAGCTTCGTTTTCCTGCGGTGTATTCTCAGGAATATAGTTGATCAGTGCGGCAATTCCCTGCGGTACGGTCTTTGTCGGGATGACAATGCCATGTTTCTCTTTTTACTAAGGTTGCTGCCTGATTTGCTGCTAAAATGATATTCTTGTTATTCGGAAGGATGAAAATGGATTTTGCATGAACTTTTCAATCGCCTCTAATATATCTTCGGTGCTTGGGTTCATGGTCTGACCACCTTCGATAATCTCATCGACACCGAGACTTCTGAAAATCTCATTGATCCCTTCTCCGATGGACACGGAAATAAACGCCATGTCTTTTTTCTTCGACAGGTCCTTCCTGTTCTGCCTGTTTTTGGCTTCTTCCTCTTCTTCTTTTTTTGCTGCTGCGCAAGTTTTTCAGCATCTTTGATCAGTTTTTCCTGATGCTCCTCACGCATATTGTCAATCTTCATTCTGCTCAGTGCACCATACGTCAACGCTCTCTGGATTGCAAGACCAGGGTCATTCGTATGTACATGAACCTTGGTAATCTCGTCATCTGCTACGACTACGATAGAATCTCCGATCGACTCTAAATAGGATTTGAAATCACGTTCCTGTTTGTCAGTCATCGGCTTGTTCAGCATAATGATAAATTCTGTGCAATAACCAAACTTAATATCTGCTTCTGTCTGTGGTGTGATCTTTGTCACGGTTCCTGCGGATGCAGCACCTTCAATCGTATAATCAATTTCTTTGCCAAGAAGTGCATCATTTGCACCTTTTAACACTTCCACTAAGCCCTGTCCGCCGGAATCTACCACACCGGCCTGTTTTAAGACTGGAAGCATATCCGGAGTCTTTTGCAGCATGCGGTCCGCTTCTTTGATGACCTCACTGACAAAATATACCAGATCATCGGTTTCTTCTGCTAACTCTAATGCTCTGTGGGCTCCTGATTTTGCAACCGTTAAAATGGTTCCTTCTTTTGGCTTCATAACTGCCTTGTATGCAGTATCGACTGCCTTTTGCAAAGCCTCACTTAAGATCATGACATCAATTTCATCGTATTCTGCGACACCCTTGGTAAATCCGCGCAAAAGCTGGGATAAGATAACACCGGAGTTACCGCGCGCACCACGCAGGGAACCGGAAGAGATGGCCTTACATAAGGATTTCATGTCAGGATTGTCTAATGCACTGACCTCTTGCGGCAGACATGATCGTCATGCTCATATTTGTACCGGTATCACCATCAGGGACCGGAAATACATTCAATTCATTGATCCATTCTTTTTTGCTTCTAAATTCTTTGCACCAGCTAAAAACATCTTTGCTACTTGGGAAGCATCTATTGTACTGATTTCCAACTGTTTACCCTCCTTAATCAATCACACGGACGCCCTCAACAAAAATGTTGATCTTATCAATCTGCATTCCGGTAAACTCTTCTACTTTGTATTTTACGGTTTCCATCAGATTTTCAGAAATCGTAAGAATGCTTACACCGTAAGCCACTATCATATGAAAATCAATGGTAATCTTATTATCTTCGTCCAGTGTGACATTAATACCATGATTTAAGTAATCCTTTTTCAACAGCTTTACAAGACCATCCTTCATATTGACAGCCGCCATTCCAACAATACCGAAACATTCAACTGCCACGGAGCCTGCATATGTTGCAATTACGTCCGTATCAATGACGATTCTTCCAAGCTGGGTATTCATCGTTCCCTTCATCTATTTACCTCCATATCATGTTTGCACACATATACTGCACATATATATTCTAGGTTATTATAACTGTTTTTATAGTAAAAGAAAACCTTTCTTTTTTGTTTTTTATAATTTTTTAATTTTTCCTTGCATTATACGACGCCATCTGCTAGAATATGATTGTTGTGGGTTCACTATATAATGTGAATCTAGTAATGTACGAGGAGGTGCAACGTCATGGCAAAATGTGCAGTATGTGGAAAAGCCGCTCACTTCGGTAACAATGTGAGCCATTCTCATAGAAAATCTAATAGAATGTGGAAATCAAACATCAAATCTGTTAAGTGTAAAGTAAACGGTACACCAAAGAGATTATATGTATGTACTTCTTGTTTGAGATCCGGAAAAGTTGAAAGAGCTTAGTTATTAGCTTGGTAAAACTTTTATCTTTGATGAAGAAACGAATAAAAAGACTGTCCTATTTATAGGGCGGTCTTTTTGTGGTACTCACCGGCAGCAAAACAGATTGTAGCCGATGATCAGACACAGGAAAACAAGGATAAAGCCGATGATCTCATTTCCGATCAGGAGTATCAAAATCATACCCAGAGAACAACAGAACAGCCCAAAACCACAAACACGTTTCATAAGCACACACCAACAGGGAGCATATATTATGATTAATGTATGCTCCCTGCTTTTAAAATGTTACGCTTCTGTTCTGTTTTGTACTTATTCTTCTTATTCTTCAGACGGATTGACTGCATCGGTTAAGATGTCTTCCATCTCTTTGCTGCTTTTTTCTCACCTTCGCTTGGCTCTTTATCTTTGGATGTAAATTTGTTTACAAAATCAGGAACCATATCTAAGACTTTTGTGATTCCGTCCTGATTTTTGACATTGACTAATTTCGTGGTACCATTCTGGATGACAAGTACAGCGCTTGGGTGATCTTTCCTCCCATACCGCCACCGCCGTTGTTCTTCTTTTCATCGGAAAATGCTCCTGCTCCGACACCAAAAGACACGTCTACTAACGGAAGAATGATCGTATCACCGATGTGTACCGCATCTCCTACAACGGTCTTAGTTGTAATAAAGCTGTCCATTCCCTTAAATAATGATGCTACTGTTGAGCTGAAACTGTTGTCTGCCATAGTTACCCTCCTATTTGAATTTTTGCATTAATTTTCTTAAATCTTTATCTCTATATACCCGGATAAAAATGCCGAGCAGATGAAATACCTGAAAATGACCGTTTACCCGGAAGTTTCCCTGAATATAGAACCTGTCCGAGGTAAAATCCGGAACCACATGGATGCCTTTTTTAAAAAAAAGAGGCATGATACTGAGTACTCCGGTCAGCTCTCCGGTTGTTGCAGGATCTCCTGTCGAATAAGAAAGCTGCGCCTTTCCACGCCTTGGTCCGATGTGATGAAGCAGCGTCTTTAACTCTTTAAAAAATATGACTTACCGCATTTTTATTAGTTTCATCCGATACTTCCTTTTTTATGTTGGAAAAATTCTCTTTTAATGAAAGAATGAATTTTTTAATCTTTTGAATCCATGTTTTAATCATATGCCATGGACGAAACTTTGGCAAGGACTTTTTCTTTGAAAAATCCGAGTCTGTAAAGGTCTCATCTGCTGTGGTATAGGACTTGTCCGTAGCGGATGAGGATAAAAAAGTTCTGCTGTCTGGATCGATGCAGAATCGTCATCAACGGTTAACCCGTCATGCTCTTCCACTTCATCTTCAAGACCCGTATTTACGGTATCCTGTTCTTCCGGTGTTGTATGTTTTGCGTCCGCTTCTTTGATCTGCGTTGTTTTTTAGCTTTGCGCGCTGCTTTTTCTTCTGCCGGATAAAGGACTTTTTTGAATCCTAAAATCGAAAGCCAGACAGATATCTTTTTTTCCTTTGGCTAAAAACTTTACCCGGATAAAAAACAGCCACGATAATCGTCCGTGGATCTCATTTTTTCTTGAAAATCACCCTCTACCCGGTAACAGATTGGAAGAAATACGATCAATAGCACTAATGCAAGCAAGATCGCAAGCAGGATTCCAAGGATGATCCCGATGATCTTCAATATAGATAGGAATATACTCATCGTTCTTTTTGGTTCTCCTTACGTTTTTCCTTTAAATATTGCTTTACATTTGTGCTGCCGAGTGAATTCATGGTTTCTACAACAATGGTCGCTGCCATGGTAACAGCTTCTTCATATCCCTTTGCGATGCCTACGATCACAAGATTTTTCTTCGGATAATACCGCTGCATCAGCTCTTTGGTACTGATGATCTCTAACAGACTGTCATTGTTCTGTGGCAGGCTGATCACATACATATGCAGCATTCCGGCATTGTGCGTGATTTTCCACTTGATCTTATCTGCTTTTTTTTCAATGTTTTCCGATAGATATAAATCGTCATACCAAATCATGAATATCCCTCACGGTGCTGTTTCTGTGTGAAAAAAAGCAGTTCTTAACAAACTGCTTTTTCTCTTAGTAATATTTGCGATTTCCCCATAAGTTGCTCTTTTTCAAATCCACATACTCATTGTAAGCCCGCTCTAAAATCTGCTTTTCATTGGCAAATTTTAACAGATGATAGGCCTCATGGAATTTGTAATAGCCGGAATCCACAAAATATTCTTCTCGTTGTGGTTTACTGTAATAACTGTCCGCCATCATCAGATACCAATGGACACTTTTTTCCACCGTGTTATCCGGTATCGTGAAAGTGTATTGGCTCTTTCCAACGTATTTAATGATGTTTGCTGCTACGCCGGTCTCTTCCAATACTTCTCGTGCTGCAGTATCCTTATTCTCTTTTCCGGGTTCTACGGTTCCTTTCGGTAAATCCCATCCTTCGTACTTGTTCTTATAATTCTTATATAAGACCAGTATCTTTCCACGAAATATTACCACACCACCACAACTTGTTGCCTGTATCATTGCAATCCCTCCTGATGTGGTTGTTCACTTACCTTTAGTATAACCTTTTTTTAGAAAAGTTGCAACAAAAAGCCGAAGATTTACTGTGCATAATATGCATCAAATACCTGTTTGGCGATCGGAGCCGCAATTTTTCCACCGGTTCCGGCTTCTTCTGCAATGACTGCAATCGCAATATCCGGTTTCCCGGAGTCTGCTTTGGTCGCAAATCCCGTAAACCAGGCATGGCTGTCACGGTTGCTGTTGATCTCGGCAGAACCGGTCTTACCATATGCCGTATAGCTCTGTCCCTTCAAAGCACTTGCGGTTCCACTCTCTACAACCTCCTGCATATACTCGCGGATAGTCTGTGCCTGTTCTTTGCTCAAAAAGCTTTCCATACTCTGCTGCCTCAAACTGTTTGACTAAAGTGCCGTCTTTGTTCTGTGTATGGTCAATGACATAAGGTGTCATCAATACTCCGTCATTTGCGATCGTAGCACTGATCAGCATCATATGATAAGGGGAAACCAGTGTCTTTCCCTGTCCGATGGCTGTCTGCATCGTTTCTCCGGTACCAGAAGAAGCATCTAAGGAAAACTGCTCTTTTTCGTATCTAAATCTCCCGGAAGTTTTTGGTTAAACAGCATTTTTTCACAGAACTTTCGAAAAGCTGCCTTATCTAAGCTCAGTCCGATATTCGAAAATGAGGTATTACAGGAATTTTTAAAGGAAGCCTTTAAATCCTCATTTCCATGTACTTCCCCGCCAAAGCAGTGGATCTCTGAATTATCGACATTCAGTTTTCCGTTACACCGGAAGGAGTATTCATTATAATTGCTGTTTTCATTCATATATTCTAAGGTAGTTAAAATCTTAAAAGTAGAACCCGACGGGTATTGTCCCTGTGTTGCACGGTTAACTAAAACAGAGCTTTCGGAATCGCCTGATATTGCTTCCCAGTTGGCCGCTACCTCATTCGGGTCAAAATCCGGTTTAGAAACCATAGCTAAGATTCTTCCGGTCGAAGGCTCCATGACCACTACTGCTCCATCGTGTTCTCCAAGTGCATCATAGGCTGCCTGTTGTAAGCTGACATTTAATGTGGTTACCACATCATCTCCCGTATTCTTTTCCCCACGGATCTCATTGACAATACGTTCTAAGAAAAAGCTGTTTGAGCGTAAAAGGTTAAAGTTTGCAGCAGATTCCACGCCTAATTTGCCATGGGTGGAATAACCGACCACATGGGCAAACAGATTCCGGTACGGATAGGTTCTGGTCTCGTTGCCCTCGGCATCTACGTTACTCTCTGCAAGTATCTCACCGCCGGAACCCATAATTTTTCCACGGACAGTACTGCTTGAAAACGAATCCTGTCTTGCATTGTAAGGCGAATTAATGAAATCCTCGCTCTTTACCGTCTCAAAATAGGCAAAGTAACCCATTAAGGCAATAAAGATACCTAAAAACGCATAGGTAATGACCACGAACTCCCGGTTTCTAGTCGAGGTCTTCGATGTCCTGGTCGAATCCGGTTTTTTACGTCCGTTTCCGGAAGTTGGTCTTGCAACCGGTTCCGGTTTTCGTTTTGGTTCCCGTTTTGTTCGTTTTTCTTTAACGTTAACTTTCTTTTTCTTCTTTCCTTCATGTTGTTTCATTCCTTCTTCATCCTGCCTTAAAATGTAAAGACCCTGGATGATTGCAAAAATAATCGTGGTACTGAGCAGGGAACTTCCGCCGTAGCTGACAAGCGGCAGTGTCACACCAGTAGACGGTATGAATTTTGTCACACCGCCGATGGTTAAAAACACCTGAAATCCGTAGACGGTTCCAAGTCCCAATGCGATCAACTTATAGAACTTATCTTTGATCTGCATCGCTATATTTAAAAACATCAGGTAACAGCTGACACAGACTAAGAGCAGACAGAGTGCAAAGACACCGCCAAGCTCTTCTGAAATTGCTGCAAAGACAAAATCCTGCTCTACGACCGGGATCTTATCCGGCATTCCCTGATATAGTCCCATTCCAAACCAGCCGCCGGTTCCGATGGCAAATAGTGACTGACAGATCTGATAGCCTTCTTTGTCAATGACACCTAACGGATTCTTCCATGCAACGACACGCACACGGACATGGTTAAACAATTTGTATGCCACTAACGATGCAAGCGCCCCGGTTCCAAGACCTGCTAAGGCATAGGATGGTTTTCTGGTTGCCACATACAGCATGACTAAATAGACTACAAAAAAGATCAGTGCCGCACCTAAATCTTTGGATAATACTAAGATCACAACGTGGAGTGCCGCGACGATCGTGGTTTTTACAACCTGTGCAAACTCTGTGGATTCATAGAGCATCGAGGCTACAAAGAATACAAAGAGAATTTTGATAAATTCCGATGGCTGGATACTGATCCCGCCAAAGGAAAAGGATAATTTTGCTCCATAACTCCTTGCACCAAGTACCGCAACTACGCTTAAGAGTACAAGTCCGACTCCTGCGTAAACCCAGGTCAGTTTGTGAAAAAACTTCAATTTGTGGATAATAAACGGTACTAAAAGTGTGATCCCGATGGCTGCAACGGCAATCTCGCATTGCTTCATTGCCTTGTCAAAATCCAGTCTGGTCAGAATAATAAAACCGATGGCTAAGAGCATGCACATATTATTGACGACCAGTCTGGAGGCTTTTCGATAGAATACTTTATAACAGAGCTGGATGATCACAAGTAAGATCAACTGTACTAAATACAACCCAATGACCTTCAAATCTAAAGTCGATGCATAAATAACTAAAAACGCATCTAAATGGATCAGGTAGATCAAGGATGCCTGACTGTTAAATATTCGGTTTTGCCGTTCCGGTGAACGTCTGCGAAATACCGCAAAACATTGGTAAGTATAGATCGCAAGTAATACGATCATCAGATATTTCGAGACTTCAATAATTAAATGTACCATAACGTTCCCTTACTCTACACCTCGTTTCATATGTCCGTTAGTGTAGTCTTTCCAATCATTTTGTTCCCATTTTCCCTTTTGTATATATATTTTCTCAAAAAAAGATAATATTTTTTCTGTTTCTTTCACAGATTCGGTGGTAAACTGCATCCTTAAGGATTTCGGATGGATACTTTCCACCTCCTGCCGCATGCCAAACAGTGCTAACGGACTGCTGTTATAAAGAATGTTATAACAATCCGTGCAGTAGTTTCTGACCGCAAAATGTTTTCCGTAGCGGTCTTTTAAGTAACAGAGACTTTTTTTTCTGACACTTTTAAGGCTCTTAAAAATACAGCCGGCACTGACCATTAACGGCAGATATCCATAGATTAACAGTTCGCTGTTAGAGCAGTCTCTGTGACGGAGTTCTTTGTAATTTAATTCCAAAGGTACCGTGTTCCTACAGATACCGCTTTGGGCAAATGCCTCCTGGGTGCGGTTTGAATAGGTATACAGATCGTGGTCTGCCATGACTGTTCCTGTATAGGCATGTCTTTGTAAAAAGCCGATCTCTTCATAATTTTTCACGATGATCCCATCAAATGGGATGGTAAAGACCGTATCATAAAGTCTTTCATACCGTTGTCTGGTGCATTCCCTGAAGATCACAGGCAGTATGAAACAGGCTTCTTTTCCGACTGCCGTAATACTCTGATATGCTTTTTGTAAATCCGCTGTATCTTCTGTCCGCAAAAAAGTATCCGCATCTAAACAAATGCGTGTGACATAATCTGTCTTGCAGACACAGGCAAGCTGTTCTGTGGTCTGCACGGACACCGTTGTAGAAAAGTCTGCTGTGTGGATGTCTGCTGTCCTGACATTTCCTGTACCAATGTCTGATTTATGGGATTCCGGTTTTACTGCCATTCCGATCCTTCCGGTATCTGCGAGCAGTTTTTCTTCTAATGCATGAAGTGCATCCCTTCGTAACGCATTGAGCTGCCCGATCGGAACGAAAATATCATCATCCATTTCTATTTCTAAGGAGTCAAAGATAAAGGATGTATTTCCGGTCTTTTGCATTTTTCGGATACGGTATTTTTATCCAACGGCTTCTTTTGTGCAGCTTCTACCGGTTCACCCAAAATCTGCACTTCTACTTCTCCGGTGCCTACCGATAGTGTAGCATTTTTTCCGCAAAAGAGCTTTAAGTTTCCCTTAATTTTTCTTTGAAGATCCTTTTGTAAATAGGTTTCCCGTATGGTTTCGTGCAGCTTTTCGTCGGTTTTAGTATGATTTGGTTTTGAAAAGGTGATCATATCCGAACCGTTATGTCTGGTATAGTACCCGGTTGTAAATCCACTGCGGCTGCCAAGGGATTCTAATTTTTCTCATCGTTCTTATCTACCTGAAAGGCTTCACTGCCATACTGTTCATAAAGGTCGATATATTTACGATAGATGGAAGTCACGCCTGCCGCATATTCTGCCTGCTTCATCCTGCCTTCGATTTTAAAAAGAGTCAATCCCGCATTCTGCTAACTGTGGGATCATACCGATGGTACAGAGGTCTTTCGGGCTCAAAATATGGGTCGCCTCTCTAGTCAGACGTTCTCCCGCTGCATTTAAAACTTCATATGGAAGCCGGCACGGCTGTGCACATCTGCCACGGTTTACGCTGCGTCCTCCTAACATACTGCTTAAGAGACATTCGCCGGAATAGCAATAACAGAGTGCTCCGTGTACAAAGCTCTCTATTTCGACACCTGTATCTGATTTTCTCTTTTGGATCTCTTCAAAGGATAATTCCCTTGCAGTTACAATCCTTGAAGCACCCTGTTTTTGTAAAAATGCTGCTCCGTCAGTTCCGGTTACCGTCATCTGGGTACTTGCATGGATGGAAAGTTGTGGAAATGCTTCACGGATAAACGTCAGTACACCAAAATCCTGTACAATGACAGCGTCTAGTCCCTGTTCGTAGTATGGAAGCAGATAGTCAAAAAGCTGCTCTTCCATTTCACGTTCTTTGAGCAGTGTATTGACCGTCAGATAGACTTTTCTGTTATGAATATGAGCATAGTCAATGGATTCTAACAGTTCCTCTTTAGAAAAATTATCGGCATAAGCTCTTGCACCAAAAGCAGGGCCGCCGACATATACCGCATCTGCGCCTGCCCCGATGACTGCTTTTAAAATTGGATAGGCTCCCGCAGGAGACAATAACTCTATAGCTTTCAAGTGATTTCCTTTTCTTCTTTTTTATCCGTCTTTGCGGAGGTTACTTTCCCTAGCAGGGAATCTTCTAATGCAGCCTCTAATTTGGTTTTATTTAATAATAATTCCTTGTTTTCGGCTTCTAATTCTTCAATCCTTTGCGTATTTGTTTCCGTCTGCACCTGATTCGAGATCAGATCGTGTTTCAGATTGTAGATCTCACGCTCTTTTTGCTTCTAAATCAAGTTCTAATTTTTTCGACCTGTGCTTTTGCTTTGAAATAGTCATCCGCAATATTTAATTCTGTCAGGATTGCCCTCATATCCGGTGTCAGATGTTTAAAGGAATCCAATTCCTCCGCTTCGGAAATTTTCGTATTTATATAGGAGGCGATTTTTTGCAGATACTCTTCACTTTCAAATCCGCTTAATGTATATACTTTTCCTCCAATTACAACTTCTGCATTCGTCTTTGCTGACATTGTTCTCTCCCATCGACCATATCTATGTATTTTTCTCACGCATCTACTATATGTAGTACATTATACTTGTTTTCCTATGGTTTCGCAATACCAAAATGATGATAGGCAAAATCCGTTGCCACACGCCCTTTTGGTGTTCGGTTAATAAATCCGTTTTTCACAAGATATGGCTCATAGACATCTTCGATCGTGCCGGAATCTTCGCCGATCGATGCGGCAAGTGTATCTAAACCGACCGGACCGCCGTTGAATTTTTCTATGATCGTATAGAGGATATTGCGGTCGTTCATATCCAGTCCCAGCTTGTCTACTTCTAATAAATCCAGTGCAAAGGCTGCAACTTCTTCATTGATCTTTCCATCGTATTTGACCTCTGCGAAATCACGGACTCTTTTTAACAGGCGGTTGGCAAGTCTTGGTGTTCCCCGGGAACGTCTGGCTAATTCCAAAGCACCTTTTTCATCGATTTCGACACCTAAGATGATGGCGGAATGCTGGATGATCACTTTTAATTCTTCCGGAGTATAAAATTCTAAATGATGTACGACACCGAATCGGTCTCTTAACGGTGCGGAAAGCAGTCCTGCCCTTGTGGTCGCACCGACTAAGGTAAATTTCGGAAGGTCAAGACGTATGGAACGTGCCGAGGCGCCTTTTTCCCATCATAATGTCAATGGCATAGTCCTCCATTGCCGGATACAGTACTTCTTCCACCTGCCGGTTCAGACGATGGATCTCGTCCACGAACAATAAATCGCCCTCCTGCAGATTGCTTAAGATTGCAGCCATCTCTCCCGGTTTTGCGATTGCCGGACCGGAGGTTACCTCCATATGGACACCCATTTCGTTTGCAATGATCCCTGCTAAGGTGGTTTTTCCAAGTCCCGGTGGTCCATAAAACAGTACATGGTCTAAGGATTCCCCACGGTTTTTAGCTGCCTCAATATAGACCTTCAGATTTTCCTTTGCTTTTTCCTGTCCGATATATTCTGATAAAGTCTGCGGACGCAGGCTCTTTTTCAATTTTAAATCTTCTTCCTGAATCTGGGTGGATATGACCCGTTTTTCCATGAGTAACTCTCCTTTTTTTATGCGAAGCTTATAAAAATGCCATCTGCTTTAATGCCATTTTTAAGACATCCTCTACCTGATCGTCCGGTGAAATTTCTATCCCCTGCAATACCTTTAAGGCTTCACTTTGAGAGTAACCTAAGGAGGTTAATGCAAGAATTGCTTCATTTTTACGCCTACAGCCGGGTTTAACTCTGCTTTTTGTGCCTGATTTGCAAGTTTTTGTTCAAAAGCATCCTCTAAGCTCAATTTATCCTTTAATTCGATAATGACACGCTGGGCAGTCTTTGCACCGACCCCGGAGCTTTTGCAATGGCTTTTGCATCGTCTCCTAAGATGGCAAAACGCAGATCATCGGTTGATAATACGGAAAGGATAGCAAGTGCTCCCTTGGGTCCGATGCCGCTGACTCCGATGAGCATTTTAAAGATCCGCACATCTTCTTTTGTCAGAAATCCGTAGAGTAAAATGGCATCTTCACGCACATAGTGATAGGTGTAGATTTTTACCTCTTCACCGACGGACGGCAGGTAATCAAATACCTGTCCCGAACGGCAATCTCATAGCCGATGCCCTGATTTTCTACGATGATCGCATCTTCTGTAATTTCTGCAAGGATTCCTTTGATATATGCATACATAATGTATTCCTCTCTCTGTTTAAAAATCAATCCGCTGTTTCAGTCTCAGGATGACTTCCTGTGCTACAATGCCGATCACAATTCCGGTAATAATCCCAGCTATGATAAGTACGGAAGCATAGTAAAGGATGTTATAATTTTCTACTACAAGTGCTGCAACGAACAGCTGTCCGATGTTGTGGCTGATCCCGCCTGCGGCACTGATAGAGATGACGTGCAGTCCGGTATATCTTTTCAGCAGATACATGATAAGAAAGCTCAATATCCCGCCTGCAAGGCTGTAGAGGATGCTGAACATATTGCCGAACATAAACCCCGCTAAAACAATCCGCAGTAAAGAAACCAGCAACGCTTCTTTCGCACCGATGCAATAGAGCATCATCACTACCACGATATTCGTAAGCCCTAACTTTACACCTGGGATTCCGAAATAGAATGGTATTAGACTTTCAATATAGCTGCATATCAATGCCAATGCCAAAAATAACCCTAAATATGCGGTCTTTTTATTCATAGTACTCCTTTACTGCACAACAGCATCGTAATCTTTTTTCGTGTTTCCGGTGACTTCTGCTACTACTTTATTTGGCAGACATACGATGGTCTGATTTTTTTTTGAAATCGCCTGCTGGTGGACACAGAGCTGATCCGGGCAATCGGCGGTAAGCATTTTTGCCTTTCCGTCTGAAATCTTTAAGATATTTGTGGTTTTATCCCCTGCTTTAATATCGATGGTCTGCTCTTTTTCTAAATCATAAGTTCCGTAGACTTTGCCGTCAACCGCCACTGTTACCATAGCACCTGTTTCTTTTTGAAAATAGTTCGTAAAGAAAAAGATGAGAATGGCGATGATCAGAAGCAGTCCGATAAAAACAGCATCCTTTTTTCCAAAACGCTTTTTTGTGTGATCCATGTCCTATCTGCCTTCTGCTAAAGTGCCAAGATAATAAAAACCTTTACATTCATCTAAGGAAACATTTACAATCTTTCCGATCAGATCCGCACCACCCGGTACATGGACAACGGAATTATTGCTCAGTCTTCCGGTAACAAGATGTTCATCCTGTGCGTTGATCTCTTCGATCAGAACTTTTTGTACCGTTCCCTGTAATGCACCGGCTTTTTGACTTCCGATCTCCTGGACGACATGTAGCAACCGGTCAAAACGGTCTTTTACCACCTCTGGCGACACCTGATCTTCTTTTGTCGCCGCCGGAGTTCCGGTGCGCTTCGAATAAATAAAGGTAAATGCGCTGTCATACTGCACTTCTTTTACAACTTCCATGGTTTCTAGGAAATCTTCCTCTGTCTCACCCGGAAATCCGACAATGATATCTGTCGTAAGTGCAATATCAGGAACTGCCGCACGGATTTTCTTTACCAGTTCTAGATACTGCTCTTTCGTATAATGACGGTTCATCTCTTTTAAGATGCGGCTGCTGCCGGACTGTAACGGAAGATGCAAGTGTTTGCAGATTTTTTCGATTTTCCTAACACTTCTATCAATTCATCGGATAGATCCTTTGGATGCGAAGTCATAAAACGGATCCGCTCTAAACCGTCGATTTTTTCTACTTCTTCTAACAACTGTGCAAACGTCATCGGATGCTCTAAGTTCTTGCCATAGGAATTGACATTCTGCCCTAAGAGCATGACTTCTACGACACCGTCTGCTACAAGCCGTTCGATCTCACGGATAATGTCTTTTGGATCGCGGCTGCGCTCTCTTCCACGCACATATGGAACAATACAATAGCTGCAGAAATTGTTACATCCGAACATGATATTGACACCGGATTTGAATGTATATTTACGTTCTACCGGTAAATCCTCTACGATTTTGTCAGTGTCTTTCCAGATGTCAACGATCATTCCTTTGGATTCAAATGCAGCTACGATCAATTCTGCAAATTTATAGATGTTATGCGTTCCAAATACCAGATCCACAAAACGATAGCTTGTCCGTATCTTTTCTACAACCTTCGGCTCCTGCATCATACAGCCACAAAGCCCGATCATCATATCCGGATTCTTTTTTTCTGGCTGTGCAGATATCCTAAGCGGCCATAGACTTTGTTATTGGCATTTTCACGAACAGGTACAGGTATTATAGATCACAAAATCCGCATCTTCAGTCTCTTTTTTTACATATCCGATCTGTTCTAATATCCCGATTAATTTTTCGGAATCCCTCGCATTCATCTGACACCCAAAGGTATTGACGCAAAATGTAAGAGGCCGTCCCTTTTTCCGGCTTTTTTCCTGCACATACTGTCTTGCCTTTGCTATATAGTAATACTGCCGGTCCGGTTCTTCCTGTGGTGGATTCTGTGTTAAATCAATGTTATCAAAATCTATATTTTCGTACATGTGTTACAGTTTTACCTTTCTGATTTCTAATCGTTTGCGATTTTCTGATTTCCTGTGTTCTTTAGAGGTTCTCTATGGACGGATCTGTCCGTTGCCATAGATGATATATTTGGTGCTGGTCAGTGCTTCTAATCCCATCGGTCCTCTGGCATGAAGTTTCTGGGTACTGATGCCGATCTCGGCACCAAATCCAAACTCAAATCCATCTGTAAAACGGGTGGATGCATTGACGTAAACTGCCGCGGCATCGACTTCGTCCAGGAATTTTTCTGCATTTGTGTAGTTCTCGGTAATGATGGCCTCTGAGTGTCCTGTGTTATAACGATTGATATGAGCAATCGCCTCAGCCGTTGATTTTACAGTCTTTATGGATAAAATATAATCCAGATATTCTTTTCCCCAGTCTTCGTCTGATGCCGGAATGATGTCACTGCATGCTTCCTGACTTGCCTTATCGCCACGCATCTCAACATTTTCTCTTTCAGACGTTCTGCTAATTTCGGGAGCAGTGCATCTTTGATATTTTCATGGACAACTAAAGACTCACATGCATTGCAGACTCCGATCCGCTGTGTCTTTGCATTGAAGATGATGTTGACTGCCATGTCTAAATTGGCGCTCTCGTCTACATAGATATGGCAGTTGCCGGTTCCTGTCTCTATTACCGGTACGGTTGCATTTTCTACAACGGCACGGATCAGTCCGGCTCCACCGCGTGGAATCAAAACATCTACATATCCGTTCATTTTCATAAATTCTGTCGTGGTCTCTCTGGAGGTATCTTCAATCAATGCGATGGCATTCTCGTCTACACCACACTCCGCTAACGTGCGTCGGATACTGGCAACGATCGCGATATTTGAGTGGAGCGCATCACTTCCTCCTTTTAAGATCACTGCATTTCCGGTTTTAAAACAGAGTCCGAAGGCATCTGCCGTTACATTTGGACGTGCTTCATAGATAATGCCGACAACGCCAAGTGGTACACGTTTTTGACCGATCCTAAGACCATTTGGACGTTTTTTCATGGAAAGGACTTCACCGATCGGGTCATCTAAAGCGGCTACCTGTTCTAATCCTTCTGCCATCTGCTCAATACGTTTTTCAGTTAATAAGAGACGGTCTAAGAGTCCTTCCGGCATTCCGTTCGCTTTTCCTGTCTCCATGTCCTTTGCATTTTCGGCGATCAGTGTCTTTGCATCTTTGATCAGATTCTTTGCAACACAATTTAATACTTCATTTTTCTTATTGGTTTCAAGAAGTGCCATTTTTCCGGCAGCTTCTTTTGCCTTTGTGCCAATTTCCATTAATTCTGCTTTCATAGTGTTTCTCCTCTCTTCATGATTTTGTGGTTTTTATCGTTCTATCCGGTGTTACGATCCATTGCAGGGGAATATCAGTAACTTCTGTTGGAATATGATCTACAATCTGAAATTCATATGCAATTCCAACTTTTAGTAATCTGGGATGTCTTTCAAAATATCGGTCATAATATCCTGCTCCATGTCCGATGCGCCCGCCATCTATAGAAAAGCCAACTCCGGGGGTCAGGCAAATAGCATCTTCCCAACAGACTTTTTGTTCACCGATAGGTTCCATGACTCCAAATTGTCCTTTTCGCACCTCATTTAAATCCTGTATTTCATAAAAATCCATGTTGTCACCGTCTGTTTTAGGTAGTGCGACACGTCTGCCGGTATCTAACAGCCATTGTATCAGAGGAAGCAGAGACAATTCTGTTCCCAACGGATAATACGCGTAAAAATATCCCCTGTTTTGCAGTTCTTCCCAGGTTGTCAACTGCCACTTTGTATTGGTTGACAATTCCTCGCACAGGTTTTCGGGGAGTTCTTCACGTTTTTGTAACAGTTCTTTTCTAATTTGCGCTTTTGTTACCATATTTTTTTACCAAGGTTTACAATACTTCCATCTGCTTCTTTGACATCGATATTATTTAACTGTGCCCTCAAATTGCTTCTGACCGATGCGATATACTCTTTTCGAAGGAGTGCCTGCTCCTTTTTCTCTGCTTCAGTCAATCCTTCTGCCTTGGATTTGTGATAGAGTGCATTGATCCTGTCTATTTTTTTCTGATCCATAAATCCTCCTAATTAACCCATATTTTCTTCTATAAAATCAGGTATGTAAAAATCTTCATCTTTGTTGGATAAAAAGACGGTTCCTATAAAGTCGTCTTCAAATATTTTATGCAGGACACCGACATCTTTCGCATTGGCAATGATCATATCCGCACCGGAATAGGATGCAATTCTTGCTGCATTCAGCTTTGTTGCCATTCCTCCGGTACCGACATCGCTTCCGGTGGTATCTTTTGCCATATTCAGGTATTTTTCATCCAGTTTTTCCACCGTCTCGATCAGTTCCGCATTCGGGTTTGTATGCGGGTCATCGGTAAACAGTCCGTCGATGTCTGACAAAAGGACTAACAGATCGGCACCGATCAGGGATGCAACAATGGCAGATAAGGTGTCATTGTCACCGAATTGGATCTCATAGGTGCTGACGGTATCATTTTCATTGACGATCGGGATGACACCGAGACGGAACAGCTCTTCAAAGGTGTTTTCCGCATTTTTTCTGGATACATTATCTATCATGGTCTTTTTGTCATCAAGACCTGACCACAGGTCTGGTGATACTCACTGAATAATTTCTGATATGTCATCATCAGACTTGCCTGTCCGACTGCCGCGCATGCCTGCTTAACGGCGATTCTTTTGGGACGTTTTTTGATCCCCATCATTTTTCTTCCTACGGAAATAGCACCGGAACTTACCAGGCACACATCAATATCCTGATTTCTCAGATCACATAATTCCCGCACCAGACGCTCTAATTTGATAAAATCCAGATTTCCTGTCTTTGGATGCGTCAGTGAGGATGATCCGATCTTTACAACAACTCTTTTTTATTTTTGAAACGGTTCTTTTTCATTTTTTATTCTTAACTCCTCTTATGTGATACACAATTATATATTTTATCATAGTTTGTGAAAAAAAACTATACTTGTTGTAGGGGAGTTTTGTGGTGTGCAAGATATTTTTGTGCAATAGTGCTGTCCTCGGCTATTCCCGCAGACATGCTGCGTTTCCTGTTCGTCGCCATGCCTTTTTTGCTCATGTTTTGTGTAACTCGCCCTATGGGCTCAAACAGACACAAAACATGAGCGGCAGTGTGCTCCTCGCGACGGAAGCCTCGCAACTGTCTGTGGGAATAGCCGAGGACAGCGGTACAGCATAGAAAATCTTGAAATAATGTAATGAAAAAATGACATTTTGGTAGATCATCTAGTGACTTCAAA
>VOFG01000796.1_pt1 | contig 255440 bp, 323 predicted proteins | sample 5384171 | NCBI WGS metagenome assembly VOFG01 (sample SAMN12384726, study PRJNA508395) | human gut metagenome | isolation source: healthy gut F | host: Homo sapiens | reverse complement strand
GGTGTGATAGCCGGTCTGTTTATCGGCTCGTCGGTGGTGCTACGCGCATCGAGCGGTTGTGTTCGGTATCGGTCGTGGCTATGGGCTGCGTGAGCGCGCTGGTGCTGGCAGCATGCCAGGTCGCAATATCTGGCTCAGCAGCCGCGGCGGCAAGCACTGGTGAGGCTGTGACCGTCACCATTTATCAAACAATAGCTTTTACCTTGGGCTTCGTCGCAAGCGAGGCCCTTTTGCGTGATAGCATATTGACGGTTTTATCGATGGCTCAGATGGTGGTGCGAGACGCACGAATGCGCGGTTTTCCTGCGCGTTTGGGAGAATCGGGTGCAAGTCCCCGGCCGTACCAGCAACCGTAATCCTCTGCCGGGATGTTCGCGTCGCATCGGACGGCGCGCCTGGAGTCGTTATGCTAAGCCTGATCGCCTCCCCATCTTGTATGCGGCTGCGGCGCATGCCGCCGGTGTGCATAGGGCCTGAGGAAGGGGGACCCCGATGGGGAACTCGAGCGCAACATGCGCGATGACGTGGGGGCAGCTTCAAGGCAACGCTCCAAGTACAGACAGTAGGAGACAAATGGAAGGGACGAGGCCAGTGCCTCGCTTCGTCGCCGTGGCGTAATCGCGCGGCGTGGCAAAGCGGCTGCCTGGTGGCATTCTGGCCTTCGCGATGGCCTTTGGCACCACGCGCCCGGCTCAGGTGCCAGGCCGAGGGTGCCGAGGGCATTACCGACGCTGTGGCTCAGGCTACGACGCCAGGCGAGGACGCAGCGCTTGCGGGCGGTACCGCTGAGCAGAGCGGCGCCGAGGTTTCGGATTCCGGGAGCGCGCCTGCAGCTAGTGCCGCCACTACAGAGGCAGCAACTGGCGACGAAGGCTCGGCGACGGGGGGAGAGCCCTGCCACGAGCGAGCAGTCTTCCCGACGGCATCCGCTGGCCAAGAGCAGGATCTGCCGCCGCGGCTGCCGTCCAGACGTAGAGAACCCGACAGAAACTGGCGATGTCGTCAGAAGCAAATCGAGGTCTGTTCGATTATCGGCACCGATGACGGCAAAGGCTCAGACCTGGGTGGCACTCTACGCAGCCAAGCTCGACGAGGGCGACGGCTGCGGATGCCTTCATTAAGCTGCAGCAGAAGACGGGCTTCAAGGCGGATTACGATCCGAACACGGCATACGGTTTCTACCTCAAAAGCATCACCTCCCCGAGCGATGGCCGCACGCTTGCCTCACGATCCGACGACTCATGCCTACTGGCAGCTGTTCGTCGACGGCGCGTCTTCCCGGTTGGCGCGAGCAGCGTCAAACTCACCCAGGGGCAGAAGATTGAGTTTGCCTTATACGGCTGGTAGCGCGTCGTCCCTGTCGTTAAGACCAGCTTGCTGCGAATGTGACCGTCATTGGTCGCGATGCCCAGGGCAAGACCAGACCTGGGTCGACAACGGTATGTGGTGACGTCCGGTTCGAGCGTCGATCTGAAGGTCGCGCTTGGAGGCGAATGATATTGACGCTGCGCAAGGCGGGCCCCTTCATTTGAGCCTGGCACAACGGTGTTGGGAGCTGGTACGCCCCAAGATTATTCGGACCTATTGGCAGCTGTTTATCAACGGCAAGTCGAGGACTATACGGCGGACAATGTCACCATCCATGCTGGCGATACCGTCACGTGGTTCTACGGTGGCTGGGGCGACCAGTTGCCGTCCGATTCTGTCCATGCTCCGTTCAGGTGCTTCGGCAAGGACAAGGACGGCAAGCAGCAGGTTTGGGCCTCGACGGCCAGACGAGCCTCAAGGCAGGCTCCACTGCTAAGGACCTGTTGCATAGACTGGTCTATGTAAACCCAAAGCTGCCAGAAGAGTCTTGGGGTTGGTACCTTAGGGGCATTACTCGCCGCTTGACGGTAAGACCTATTGTGGTTTGATGGCTCAGGACCTTATTGGCTCAGACGGTTCTGAAGGCGAAGGGCATTGATTACAAGGCCTCCCAGAGTGGTGCATACTGGTCCATTACTTCGCCGTTCGAAGACAAGTCTTACGGCCATGATGGTGCGACCGGTAAATACTGGCATCTGTATATCAACGGAGAGTCCTCATCATCTCTGTGCCAACCAGGTCACGCTCAAGAGCGGCGACAAGGTTACATTTGCCTACACCACCGAAAAATCGCCCATGCCCGATCCCGACAAGATTGTCGTGGACCCGAGTGCGACGACTCTAATTGGGATGCCGAGTGGGCCGGCTACGGCAACAGTGGCAACGGTTCGACCGTAACGGATGCCAAGACGCCTGCGCAGGCCGCCGGTCTTAAGTGGGCCTTCGATTGGAAGGCCGAGTCTGGCCAGCAGTATGCCAACTGCAGCGAGCCTGTCATCGCTAACGGCTTTGTGTACATCGCGACCGAGAACGAGCTCATTAAGATCGATTCGTCCACGGGCAAAAAGGTTGCCTCTGCGCCGCTTGCCTCCAAGGTGAGCTATACCTCTCGTCCGATCTATACCAATGGCCTTATCATCGTTCCGCTCAACGGCGGTGCGGTCCAGGCGATTACTGCAGACAAGCTGATCTGCAAGTGGCTGACGCCTGGTTTGACGGACTTGACGCAGAGCTCCTGCACCGTCGTTTCGACGGCGAGTACGTCTATGTAGGCTCGGTCGATATTTCGTATGACGAGAATTACAACGCGACCTACGGCAACGGCCTTTGTGCGCATTAAGATTGCCACGGGCGAAGTTTCTGGCAGAACATCGACCCTGCCGAGGGCTATTACTGGACTGGTGCGGCTTTGACGGATAAGTATGCCATCGTTCCTACGAGCGCAGGTACGCTTAAGTGCATTGATAAGGCAACGGGTGATGTCGTTTCGACCATGAAGCTCGGCGCCCTTTGCGAACGCTGACTGCGTCGCCGATCCGTCCAATGGCTCGACCTTTCTATCAGATGACGCACGACGGAAAGCTCCATGTGATTTCGCTTTCGGCGAAGGGCGTGCTGAGTGAACAGAAGACGGTTGATCTGGGCCTTACGAATAATCTGAGCCCCTGCGGTGTCTGGTGACAATCTGATTGTCGGCGGACAGACGGCTACTGGCTCTGCTCTGGTTCTCTATAACCTGAAGACGGGTAAGACCACGATGGTCGCTGCTGCCGACGGCAAGGCGCTGCCGGCTGGCCTCAACGGTATTGCTGCTACTCCGCTGGTGAGTGTTCAGGGCGGCAAGACCTATGTGTACTTCACCGTTAACAGCGCGGATAGCAAGGATTACGTCAACTACTCTGCTGGTGGTGGCGTGTATCGCTACGCTCGGCGATGCAGAGGCGACGCAGATTTATGATGCGGCTGGCCATTACCAGTACTGTGACTCTCCGGTCATTGCCGATGCTTCCTGGCAATCTATACTACATTAATGATTCGGGCACGCTGTTTAAACTTGGAGCTGTCGAGTCTTGGACGGTTGCCTTTAACTCCAACGGCGGGTCTGCTTGCGACACTAAGTTTGTTGCTACGGCCGATGGCAAGCTGGTCAAGCCGGCCGATCCGACGCGCGATGGCTACACTTTCGGCGGTTGGTTCACCGATGAGGCTTGCACGCGGGCGTATGACTTCAGTACGCCGGTGACGGCCGATCTGACGCTGTATGCCAAGTGGACCAAGAATGCCGTTAACCCTGGCGGTAATGGCGGCGCTGGTTCGAATGGCGGCGGCGGTTCTGGTACCGGTACTGGTTCCGGCACTGGCGCTGGCACTGGCACGGGTTCCGGCCCGGCTCGAAGGGCGGCGCTGTCGCCCCGGGTCATAAGCCGACGACCAAGACGACGGTGTCGACCAAGACCGGGACACAACAAGTCCGACAAGAAGGACTCCGAGAAGTCCGATAAGAAGGACGAGAAGAAGTCTGACAAGAAGTCCGACAAGAAGTCCGATTCCAAGTCCGATACGGGTGCTAAGCCTTCCCCATGACCACTGCTAAGAAGTCCTCTAGTGCTTCCGGCAGGAGAGACTGGCACCAACCCGCTCGCCATTGTTGGGCGTTGCCGCCGGCGTGATCGGTCTTGCCGTCATCGGTGTGTTCGTATTCACCAACGTCGGTAGGTGAGGACTGTGTCCAATAAACCAGGACGCCGACTCCAAGCAGCCCGACTCGTCGTTCATTCAACTCGACGATGCAAAGCAAAAGGGCGCCGCTTCGGCGGCGTCCGCCCGTCGCAAGGCGCTTGGCGTTCTTACGGCTGCCGCGTGCACCATTCTGATCGTCGTCTCGCTGGGCTTCGTCCATCCTTCCGAGAGCGGCGCCTGGTCCATCGACTGATCGTTCAGACCGTGACGGGGGGAGAGCGTCGTCGCCAAGGACAAAGGGGTTTGGCTCGACTACGACTTCGGGCGAGGCCAGTTCCAAGGATTCCAAATCTTCGAATGATGCAAAAAGACGAGCCCAAGGGTTCGAACGACGCCAAGCGACGATTCCGAGTCTTCGCAAGGAAGTCGGACAAAAACGGATAGCAAGAAGTCCGAGGACAAAGAAGTCTGGCGATAAATCCGCTGCCCAAAATACGGAGCCGGTGATACTTCCAATGCGTCTGGCGGTGCTTCTTCGGGCGGTGGCCAGTCGTCTGATGGAGCCTCATCCTCTAATGGTGGAAACGCCTCGGGCAGCCAAAGCGGCTCACAGGGAGTCCAACTACGTCACGGTGACGGTTTCCTGGTCACGTCGAGCGCCGTGGGCAATCCTGTGTCCCTTCTGGTGGCACCTTTTTACCTTTTTAACGAAGGCGCCACCGTTTACGATGCCCCTGTGCGCGCTGGGCCTTTCCGTGAATGCGCATGGCTCATCGTACGGCACGTATGTCGCAGCCATTGGCGGTTTGGCCGAGAAGGAGCATGGCGGCACGAGTGGCTGGATGTACCTCCGTCAACGGCACAACGCCCATGACGGCGTGTAGTAACTACGTCTTCAAACGGCGACAACGTAGTCTGGTATTACGTAACGGGCTAAATGCCTCGACATAACATGCCAGACGGGGCGACGGGCAGCTCAACATCCGGACCGCCCGTTTTTCATGCGAATGGGACTGGGTCGCCGGGTCTCTCTGAACAAAAACCGGTTGGAACGAAAATTCCAACCGGTTATACCTTCAAGCAAATAGTGAATCGGCTACGACCGTGCGCGCCCTCGAGGAAGAAGCGACGGCTAAAGTAGTTGTACCAGGTGACCAGGAACGTGGCGATTGCCTTCATGGCTTGGTAGCCGATGCTCAAAAACGTGACGCCCACAAACATGTACAGATCGTTGAGACCCAGGCCAATCACCGACAGGATGGTGAAGATTGTAAACTCGCGCTTGCGGCTCATGCCCTCACGGTGGTCGAACACGTACTTCATGCTGAGCCAGTAGTTGACCACGACGGACGTGATAAACGAGATCGTGGTGCTCATCAAAAAGTCGAGGTGGAACAGCTCGACGAGTGCAATGAGCATGCCCCAGTCGATGCCAAAGGAGATAAGACCCACGACAGCAAACTTGAGGAATTGCTTGGTATGAGGTTGTGCCAGTGCCTTGCGCACGTAATCACATCCAATGCGTTGATGAATCGAGCAACGAGATACTTTAGAGCTTTTGCAAGGGAAACGTAAGGGCTTTTGCCAAGAACTATACGAACTCGCCAAATATTCAAGAGGCAATCCGCAAACGTTAAAATTTGCCGTAACGAGCACCCCCACGGACGATACGCGCGCTCGAGTGCGCGTCGTCCGTGGGCGCCGTAATGCTGCAGGGGTCGAGCTATTTTGTCTCGTCGCCCTCCAGGAAGATCTTGTCGGGTCACAAAGTTGTAGACCATGACCAGCGCGGTGGCGCAGATCTTGGCGATATTGGCCTCGAGTCCCAGGCCGGCGTTGAGCGCCAGCACGATGCCATCGTTGAGCACCAAACCGATCACGGACAGCACGACAAAGATGATGAACTCGCGGCGGCGGCTCATGCCCTCCTTTGTGTGCAAACACGTACTTCATGCTTGCGACGTAGTTAAAGATGAGTGAGATGATAAAGCCGCTGGTGTTGGCGATTAGGATGTTGAGGCCCAGACCGTAGTGGAGCAGATTCATAATGCCAAAGTCGATAACCGTGGCAATGACACCGACGACGCCAAACTTCATGATCTGCGCAAGGAGCTTTTGCATGGTACCTGCCTTAGGGTGGCGCCGGAGCGCCGGGGGATGACAAACTCAGCAAGTTTAGCCAATCCGCGCGGGTGGGGGGCGCGCTCCTCGATAGCACCGTTTCTATATGCATCGAGCAGTTGGCGCAGGTCCTGGATCTGGCTGCGAATCTTGACGCCGGTATCGGTGTCGCTCACCATGCGACGACGGTCGGCCTCGTCAAAGCGGTTGGTCTCGCTCTCGATGTCGACATTGCGGGTAAGTGCCTCGGCAACCGTGGTAAAGGCTTGGTGCGACTTAAGGCGACATCCGCGCGAGCTCGAGATAAGCGTGTATCCGGCAATGCCCGTCTTGGGATGGTAAGCGCGGCAGAAGCCGCCATCGATGACCAGTAGCTTGCCCTCGGCGCGGATGGGCTGCTCACCTTTGGTGGTTTTGACCGGGGTGTGGCCGTTGATGATGTGGCCGGTCGGCGAGCATGCCATGGGCGCGACGCCAAACTCGCGCATGATGTCATCGCAGACCGAGGGCGACTTGGTAAGCGTAAAGTACGGGTCCATCGGCTCGACCCACGTGCTCTTGTCGGCGATATAGGCGCGCTCAAAGGTGCGCACCAGGCGTCCGCTGGCGGGTGAGTTAAAAGCCAATCCACAGGTACCACATCCAGTCGAGGGCATCACGGTCGCCCACGCGCCAGGCGCGGCGGGCGATGTGGTCGCAAAAATCAAGATAATCGCGGCCAGCGTGCCAGGTACCCAGGCAGTTCATGCTGCTAAAGGTGCCGTCTTCGTTGAGCGGCACGCAGCCGTGGAAGAGCAGGTTGCCGTTGGCAACCTTGTACATCGCGCCGTGGGTGTAGAGGAAATCGATATGGCGATGCAGGTGCTCGGCGGTGACAAACTCGGACACGAGCTTGTCGATGATGTGCTGCTCCTGAGACGTGAGCGTGTAGGGGTCCGCCGGATCGACGGTGGGGAAGTCGTTGGTCGTGAGCGGCCACACGCTGCCGTCGGCGAGCGTGACCGTGCCGGTGTCGTGGTCGATCTTGTCGAGTAGCAGGCGGTCGGTCATATCGAACTCGGGGTGGCGCTGGATAATCTGGCCCTCGAGCTTAAAAAGCAGGACGTTAATAGCCTTGATCAGCGGCTGATGGACTCGCCGGCGGTGTAGGTGGCATCGGCAAAGGCGACAAGCTCGCGCAGCGAGATGCCATAGTCGTTCTCCAGGATCTCGTAATTGTCGTAGCGTAGGTTGTTGCGCAACACCGTGGCGATGCAGGCGGGCTCACCGGCAGCGCCCATCCACAGCAGGTCGTGGTTGCCCCACTGGATGTCGAGTGAATGGTAGGTGAGCAGACAGTCCATAATCTTGGCCGCGCCACCACCGCGATCGAAGATGTCGCCCACTAAGTGCAGGTGGTCGACGGCCAGGCGCTTGATGAGCGAAGCGAGCGACTCGATAAAGTCGTCGGCGCTTGCGGTCTCTAGGATGGACTCAATGATGCGCTCGTGATAGCGCACGCGGTAGTTGTTCTCATCCGGGTGCGTGTGCAGCAACTCGTCGATGATGTAGGCGTAATCGCGCGGGATGGCCTTACGCACCTTGGAGCGGGTGTAGCGGCTTGAAAGCGAGCGAGCGACCATGATGAGCTGGTCGAGCATGGTCTTATACCAGGTGGGCGAGTCCTCGCGCCGGCTGCGGACAAGATCGATCTTCTCGCGCGGATAGTAGATGAGCGTGCACAGCTCGCCCTTTTCGTCAAAGGAGAGCGTGTCGCCAAAGATCTCGTCGACATGCTCGCGCACAACGCCCGAGCAGTTATTGAGGATGTGCATAAAGGCTTCGTACTCGCCATGCACATCGCTCATAAAATGCTCGGTGCCCTTGGGCAGGTTGAGGATGGCCGAGAGGTTGATGATTTCGGTAAATGCGGATTGTTCGGTGGGGAACTGTCTCGACAGCAGGCGCAGATACTTGAAGTCTTGCGGGTTGCGATCGAATGCGACCATGAAACACCTTCCGATGGGGCTGGTAAAACTGCTAAAACAGCGTCAAACGTTTATCAGTATGCGCCGCTTTTGTTTCGATTGGAGAGTGAGGTCAACTTGTTGGCCGAACGGTTTGGTAAATCGATTTAGTTGAGGTGGATATGGCGGTTGAATGGAGACGACAGGGGTCGTTTTTTCAGGCGCATGTCTCCTGGATCGATAGAAGGATGACGGTAAAGATGTTCACTATTTTTGGTTCGATTTGGTAAATAGTGGACATATGTACCGCATGTAGGCTCACTGTGCGATAATTTGCGCAGCAATGAGTAAGGAGCCTCATATGAGTGATTTTGTCCTGACCTGTGAATCCGCCGTCGACCGAACCCGTGAGTTCTTTGCGTCGCGCAATATCCCTGTCGTGTGTTTTCATTACGAGATCGATGATGTTGTCTATACGGACGATCTGTATCAGTCGATTACGCCGGACAAGTTTTTTGCCCAGATTGCCGCGGGCGCCATGCCCAAGACGTCTCAGGTGAGCGTGGGTGAGTACGAGGAGTTTTGGGAGCCGTTTGTTGCCGAGGGTAAAGACGTGCTGCACCTGACGTTGTCGTCGGGTATTTCGGGCACGTATGGATCGGCCTGCGTCGCGGCGCAGATGCTTGCGGATCGCTATCCCGAGGGCGGCAAGGTGCGCGTCATCGATTCGCTGGGGGCGTCTTCGGGCTTTGGTCTGTTGCTGGAATATGCCGCCGATGTGCGCGATAGCGGGGCTTCACTCGACGAGACGGCTGCCTGGATCGAGGAGCACAAACTCAACCTGCACCACTGGTTCTTCTCGACCGATCTGTCGAGCTACCTACGAGGCGGTCGCATTTCGGCTGCGAGCGCGATCATTGGCACGGCGCTTAAGATTTGCCCGCTTATGACGGTCGATTGCGAAGGTAAGCTGTCGCCGCGTGAGAAGATTCGCACCAAGAAGCGCGCGATTTCCGAGATGGCTAAGACCATGATGGCACACGTGAAGGGCGGTACGGATTATTCGGGTAAGTGCATCATGTCGCACTCGGCGTGCCGCGAGGATGCCGAGGCAGTTGCGGCGCTGATTGAGGAACAGGTTCCGCAGCTTAAAAGGCAAGATTGAGATTAATGACATCGGTACTCTGATTGGCTCGCATACCGGACCTGGTACGGTGGCGCTCTTCTTTATGGGCGACAAGCGCGTGGATTAATTTGCCCCATCACGTCGCTGCATGATTGCTCAAACGAAAACGGCCCGCCTCACGTTTGTGGGGCGGGCCAAGATGTTTTGCTAGCGCTTCTTTCCGCGGAAGAAAAAGCCGTGCAGTGACGGCTTGAGGCCGCGGTTGGCGCGATGCTCCTCGACGCGCTCGTGGATCGAAGCGACGCGCTCGATGACTTCGTCGGGAATCGGCACGTCGGGATTCATGTTCTCGACCTGGCTGACTTCGGCGGCGGCGACCTGGTCGATAATGGGCACATCGTCGCGCGAGATGACAGGTGTGGCGTCTTCCTTCATCTTGCGATAGCGCTGCATCATGTCGGTCTGTAACTGCTGGGCCGAAGGCGGCGTCCAGATGATGGCGTTGGCGCCGGCGGCGATGGTTTCGCGGATGCTCTCGGGCGTCTTGCCGCCCGGCGCGATGAGCGGCAGGTTGGGATAGTGCTCGCGCAGCTCGCGTAGGACCTGCGGTGTGTTTTTGCCGGCCGCGATGTTGAGAATCTTGGCTCCGGCGCGCACCTTGGCATGCGCATCGTCGTCGCAACGTACGACCGTGGCGATGACAGGGATGTCGGCGATGTTGGTGATGTGCTCGACCATCCCGGCGGTGGCGGGGGAGTTGACCACGCAGCCCGCCGCGCCCTGCATCTCGGAGACGGCTGCCATCTGCACGGAGCGCTTACCGGTCGTAGTTCCGCCGCCCACGCCTACAAAGACCGGGCACTCGGCGACGGTCAACAGTGCCTGCGTAATGGCCGGCTGCGGCGGGAAGGGGTAAACGGCAAAGACGGCATCGGCGTTGGAGTTGCGGATAACCGCGACATCGGTGGTGTAAATGAGCGACTTGATGCGGCGGCCGAAGAGCGTAAAGCCGCTGGCCTCCTCGATCTCGTCGGGCATGCGAAGGGCCGCCTTGCGCAAACGTCCGTCGATGGGCAGTGGCTCCATGGGGAGCAGTCCGTTGGGGGTCACGGCTACCTGGGGCTCGGTGAACTCGTCTGCGAGCTCGACCTCGGAAAAATCGACCGAGGCGACGATGTCCTCGTGAACCTCGGCGGGCACATCGATGGGGGCTTGGTCGTTCGCCGCGGCAGGCGTGTCGAAGGAGCTGGTGCCGACGAAGGCGTCGACGCGCTCATTTAGATCGTTGAGGGTATCCATGGAGGCTCGATTCTATGTGATAACGGCCGGCGCTATGCAGCCGGAATTGCGAATGCTAAATCGTTTGACGAGTTGATTTTTCCCCGCCGCGCCATCCGTTAGACCGAAGGGCCGGCGAACGTGAAGGAGCTGTGGTGGCGGGTATCGAGGTGCTATCTTGAAAGTCCCGTTTAAAAGAGAGGTGACGCGGTATGGAATTGACAGCAATGTTTGGCTCGATTGGCCTGTGTGGGGCGCAATCGTTGCCGCCGCGGTCATCTACTTTGTGGTCACGGCCATTAAGGGCAAAAGGGCCGAGCGCAAGGAGCGCGCGATGCTTAAACAGCATCGCGACCAGCAGGGCAAACGCGCACAGAGATAGCTTGTTGAGTTTTGAATCCGTGCGCTAGCTGCGTTTTTCGGACCAGGGCGATATAGAAGCCCTCAAAGTCGCGGCTGGGCGGAATGGTCAGCGTGCCGGGCATGCCGTTGGCGACGGACGAGACATGGCCGGCAGCGATGGCCTCGGTGAGGCGTTGCTCTCGACGCGCGGCTCTTCGCCAGCTTCCTGAGCACGGCGTGCTTCACTTTCGCTTGGCGTGCCGTCGAGGGGGATAAGCTCGCAGTCCATGTGCTTGTCGAGGGCTTCTTGCAGGGCGTCCGCGTTTTCCTGCGGCAAGATCGAACAGGTCGAATAGACGAGCGTGCCGCCCGGTTTGAGGGCTCCCATGGCGCGGTCCAGAAGCGCGCGCTGCGAGCGGGCGCACTTGATGAGCAGCTGCTCGGTCAGGCCGCGCAGGCTTTTCTCGTTGCCGCTGATGACGGTGCCCGTGCCGGTGCAAGGGGCGTCGAGCAGGATGCGATCGAAGCGGAAGAACTCGTCGAGCTCGCGTGCGTCGATGCGCATGACGGGCACGTTTTTGGCACCCTGACGATGGAGGTTTGATTCGAGCTTTTCGGCGCGGGGGATGCTCATCTCACAGGCGGTGAGGTGTGCCTGTCCCTGCGTGAGGGCGGCGATCTGCGTCGTCTTGCCGCCAGGGGCTGCACACATGTCCAGGATGTCCTCGCCTGCCTGGGCGCCCAGGACCAACGGCGGCATCATGGATGACAGGCTCTGCAGGTAGATCTTGCCGTCGCGGTAGATGTCGAGATCCCACAGATCGGAAACCTGGGCCTCGGGCAGGATAAAGGCGTCCGGATACCAGGTAACGGTTTGGTGCGCGATGCCGGCGGCATCGAGCGCCGCGACGATGTCCTCGGCAGTTGCCTTGAGCGTGTTGGCGCGCAGCGTGACCGGGCGTGTGGCCGCGGCGCCGAAGCCCTCGATTATGGAGCTGGGCATCGGTGGGGGCATAGGCGCCGGCGACCGTGTCGACCATAAAGCGCGGCAGGTCGGCGGCGGAGTGTTGGGCGGCAAGCTGGTCGGAAAGCTCGGTGGCGGCAAATTGCCTGAGCTTGAGCTCGGGCTTGACCTGCTTTTTCTGCTTACGACGACGCGGCTTGGACATCCGTCTTTCCTTCCCATTCCATTAAAAGTAGTCAATTTGGGACGGGGCCATTTTAGCTACCCGTCCGTTTTGGCAGGCGTTGCAGTTAAATTTGGGACGGGGTAGCTAAAATGGCCCCGTCCCAAATTGACTACTCTGCCTTGGCGTTGGCCTAGTACTGGCTCTCGTGCTTGCTGAAGAAGTCGAAGCGCGGGGGCAGCGGCTTCACGCGGTGTTCGCCGGGCTTCTCGCCCAGGCTCTCCACAAACTCGTCCGTGGAGGCGAAGATGTTGTCCCAGCTAAAGAAGGCGACCGGATCGACGTCGAAGTACTCGCAGATGAGCTCGCAGCCGGCCGGGACGATGCCGTGCATGAGCACGGTCGCCACGCGCAGCTCGGTAAAGGCGTCGACCAGTGCCTGCGTCATTGCGGCGTTTGCCTCGCTACCCTCGAGCTTGTTGGCGGCCTTGGAGGCGTCGCTCCAGCGCTTGTTGGCGGCGCGCAGGTAGTCGTCGCACACGGCGAGCGCTCGGTGCGTCTCGAACTTGTACATGGCCTGCTCAAACGCGAGGGCTGCCTGCTGGGCGGCTTCGACCACGGTGTCAGAAGCGGCACCGGCGGGGATGCAACCGTTGCGATAGGGACTCTCGTCGCCCTCCTTTGACGGCGACGCCGTAGAAGCAGCTGCGGGCCAGGCGGTTGAACACGCCGGTCAGCAGCGGCGCTCTCCTTAAGGGCGGGGTCGATGACGCGCTTGTCGTCGCAGGCGCGCACCTCGTTGCCGTCCTTGTCCTGTCGCCGGGGCTCACGCGGGTGAGCGACGTAATGCGCGCATCATCTGCTCGCAGGTGTAGTGGTTGAGCAGGTCGTCTGCCGGCGGGGGAGGAGTCTGCGAGGACGAGCTTGTTTTGCCCATGTAGAGCAGGTGGTAGCAGGCGCTGACGGTGCTCTGCGTGAGGTTCCAACCCAGGGCCTCCCACATGGCGGTCTGCGCGATGCAGTAGAAGTAGATGTTGTCCTGGCCAATGAACTGGTAGATCTGTGCGTCATCCGAGCACCACCAGTCGCGCCAGTCGAGCGAGCTGTGCTGGTAGGTGGGCGCGGGGACCTGCGTGGAATCGGCGGCGGGCTCGCCCATGAGGGCGGCATCCTGGGCGGCGACGCCCTCGGTCACGCCGGCGGCCTTGGCATCGCGTGCGAGCACGGTGCGCGTGTAGCTGATGGGCGCCCACAGACTCTCCGGGCCAGCACCAGCAGGTGACGTCGTAGACGCCATCGACCTCGGGCACCGGAACGCCCCAGTCGATGTTGCCGTGATGCGGAAGGGTACGAGCGCCTTGCCGCTGCGGAAGCGCACGCCGCCGTTGGCGAGCACCGCGTGGGCATCGTCGCGCTCCTTCCAGCTGGGGAAGGTGACGGTAAAGCTGCTCTTGTTGCCCTCGGGCTCCAGCACGGTGCTCGGGAAGCTGATCCTCGACGGCATCGAAGGCCTCGCGGAACTTGTTCTGGATGTAGAGCTGGGCCGGCAGCAGCCACTCCTCCATGGTCTTGGAGACCACGGAGCGAACGATGCGGTTTTGGGCGAGCTTGCGGTGTAGGTCTTCATGGAGGTCCGCATATGGTGAGAGCGCGCCGGTCGGGCGCAAGGCCTGACGACGCGGTGGTCAATTCGTGCATATCGTTCGACATTATCGCACATGCGGACGGGTACGTGGCAGGGGCGCTATCCTAAGATGCTATGAATGAGATTTCCAACATACATGCGTTTGAAGACGAGGATTTTCTGCACGCCTGCTTTGTGTGGGGGATGGCCGTGCTCGGCGCATTTGCTGTGCTTGGTGCCGGTGTTTATGCTGCTGGGCGGGCCTGCGGACTTGGATGCGGCTGACGCGGGCGGCTGGACGGCGGTCTTGGGCTGGATAGTCGGCTTAGCTGCGGTTTCGGCGGCGTCATTTGCCGTGCACGAGCTGGTGCACGGTGTGTTTTTAAGCTTCTGGCGCCTGCGGGCGCGAAGGTGACCTTTGGGGCGAATCGCGAGACGGCGATGATCTATGCCTGCGCCGAGGGCGTGGTCTATTCGCGCCGGCGGTACGTGGCAGTTTGCCTGGCGCCGACGGTTGTTGTGACGACAGCGTTTGCCCTGGGGTTTGCGTTCTCGGGCTATCCGCTGCTGTGCTACCTGGCGGCCGGCTTGCATTTGTCGGGCTGTGTGGGCGACTGGTACTACGTGCGGACCATCCTGCGCGATCGCCGCATTGTCGCCTGCGAGGACACGTCCTTTGGCGTCCGCTTTTTGATTTTTCGGGACGAGGATTAAAAAATCATTGAGGAGATGTTGATGAAGCCGTTGTTGTTGCACGCCTGCTGCGCGCCGTGCTCGCTTGAGCCGGTCCACCTGCTGCGCGAGGAGGGGGGTTTGAACCCACAATTTGCTGGACCAATCCCAATATTCAGCCGCACGATGAATGGCAGCGCCGCTTGGACGAGCTGCGCCGGTGGTGTGCCGATGGCGACATCGAGCTTATCGAGGCGGGGGAGGACCGCGATGGCTGGGAGGTCGGCGTGGCCCCGCTGGGCGCCGATCGACCCCGTCGCTGTCGCACGTGCTATGCCCTGCGTCTGGCCGAGGCATGCCGTGTGGCTCAGGAGCGTGGGTTTGAGTTGTGGGCACGACGCTCGCCGTCTCGCCGTATCAGTTGTTCGAAACCTGCAATGATGTGTTGGAGCGTCTGGCTGCCGCCCGCGGTCTCACTCCGGTGATTCGCGATTTTCGTCCGTATTACCCCGAGGCGACACGCCGTTCGCGCGAGCTGGGCATGTATCGGCAGAATTACTGCGGCTGCCGTTTCTCGGCCGTCGAGGCAGCCATGGACCGCGCCCGCATCCGTGACGAGCGCAAAGCGTCCAAAAAGTAGTTCTTTGAGCTGGGGCTTTGAGCTATCTGTGCGGTACGGTCGTTTTGGGAAAGTCGATTTAATTAAGCGTGCGATCGTGGCTCGCTTGATACCAAACGACGACTCCTATGATTCTAATTCTCCGTTTGTTAAACATCAGATCCGGACTTGCTGTTGCATATGAATGGGACGACAGCACAATCATGTCGTTTCCTTCTGCAAATCGCCTAATTACCGGTGTTTTACCGTCTGCGAGCGCCAATACAGCACAGCCGTTCCAAGGCTTTGCGGTGGTATCGACAAGTAGTAAGCTGCCGGGAGGGTAAATGCGGGACATTTCGTCACCTTTGATTTTAACGAAAACGCTATGTGGGTGACGCTTAGCTACGTCTACAGGCGCGCAAGCATTTTGTTGGCTGTGCGTGATGCGGCGCTTTTGCGATTCGATATCGATGACGGAAATGCGCCCTCCATTACGTGGACAGCAGGGTCTTCGTCGGTGACGATTCTTTTATTTTGCGAGCTTTACGGCCAAAACCGTTTTCCTCGCCAACAAGTTCATCGCGGGTGCAACCGAAGAGCGCTTGTAACTTTCAATATGGCGCTCACGGGGGGGCATACCGACTTTTTCCCAACGACAAACGGTCTCTTTAGATACCCCAACATCTCTGCAAGTTGGGCGCCTGACCAAGATGCTCCATGGTGCGAGTTTACGAATATTTGCCCCGAAGCCCATGGCTATAGATCCTCGCCACAGAGGGGAGGCATAGACAGTTTGTGCCACCATAGCCTTTGGTGAGCTCGTCAATGGATAACGGAATAATTCCATTCCTGCTTTCTCAAGCGCTTCGTTGGTCCAAACGTTTTCTTCATATACGCATAGTTTTCCTGGCGAGAGCGCAAGGATAGACGTTGCGTTGTTCCGGCACTCCTTTCGTAGGCGGTTTGATTCCGCCTCGCAGTCAATTACTTTTATTGGTTCGCAACAGGTTGCAGAGTATTTCCGGAATCAAAGTTTCGATAGGAGTGATCGTAAGGCCCTTTCCGATCGTTTTAGTTGAATGCTGTATGCATCAACGGCATTGCATATCTCACGATCGATGAGGAACGCGTCGTATCAAATTCTACTTTATGAACGTATCGAGGTGGATTGCGCAGCCGTCAGAGGGGACTCGAATCGCAATTAGCTCGGTGGTCTGGAATTTATTTGAGGTCAGGAGCTCTTTGGCAAGTGACTCGACGGCGGCGGGTTCAGTTCGGTCAGAGATTCCAACTAATATTGTCTTAGCGCTGATAACAAGAATGTTCCGCCTTCGATATGGTAACTACTCCTGTTCAAATCACATACTGGGGTTTCTCCCATGATCTTGTGGTGGGTGAATATCTGCCGGTATAAGGCGACCTCACTGATCACGCTCAGGCCAATACATATGATTTAGGATGATGCCGTCTCCGACTACCACGGCATGGATCACTGAGTGAAAAAGCGTGTTGAGGGATTGACCAAGAGCGAGGCGGGGTCAAATTGCTCGTGCACGAGCGCCTGTAGTGTTTCCGACTGGTTTGAACATAGCTCAGTGTCTCCAAAGCGAATGCCGTTGAGTACTATATTCACTAATTCCTGGGTGTTCTTAGCGTTCTCAAAACAGCTGGGTTATTGTCTCGAGGAACTCTCTGCCTGTTGCCCCACTGCAACGGAGGTAGTCATCAATAAAATATTTAAGTGATTGGGGCTCAGTTTCAAGTGAGTCTTCGAGAAGGTCCCTAATTTCAATGGTTTCTACGCCATGCTTCTCAAACAATTGAACCATGGAATCGTGCTCATATATTGCTTTGTCGAGGTCAAAACGACCGCTCCATTTTCGCAGGGAGAAAACTTGGCTGAAGTCGGCATCAGGGTAGTTTTGTGTTTCAGCTCCTGGTCGATGGACAAGTACGGCTTTTAAATGACCGATTTCATTTGTTATGTGTACGCCTTTGCATGTCTGTCTCCTGTCCTGCTGGTTTTTTATAAGGCTAAGGCAGGTTCCTTGTTGTGTTGCGGAAAAGTTAAAAGACGTATGTAATTGATAAATAACATCAATTTTAAATATCAGATTGATTAATAACGTCACTTTAGCTGCCGTTCATAGGGTGAAAAGCGACACGATGGCGATGGTTGGCCGACCACCGCTGAGCAACCTCATACATTTATGGTGCCAGCTGGATAGATGGGAAAATGGAATGAAGGAGGAGATATGGCAGCGGAAAGTTCGAAAGGCATCAAGCAGTTCAAGGTCCCGCACGTATATGCGATCATCTTTGCACTTATGGTCATCTTCGCTGTTCTCCACGTGATTGTTCCCTCTGGGTCCTATCAGCGTCAGGAGGTGAACGGTCGTGAAGTCACTGTCGCAGGTACGTATGAGCAGAGGAAAAGACATATTGACGAGGAAACCGGGGATGAAGTAGATCCAGACAAGGCGTCTTCGATGTTCTTCAGGCTCCAACGCGCGGTGGTATACAAGAGGCAATTGAGGTCGTTGCATTCATCTTGATTGTGGGCGGTTCGTTTCAGGTTATTACTAAAACGGGCGCTATCACGAGCGGAATGGGTCGTGTCGTTCGCCGCTTTAAGAACAAAGACATTCTAATTATTCCTATTGCGATGGTTCTCTTTGCATTGGGCGGAACGAGCTTTTTGCATGGCGGAAGAAACTCTCCCGTTCTTTGCGATCTTCATGCCAATTATGATGGCTATGGGCTTCGACTCGATGACGGCGTTCATGGTCGTGTTCGTTGGAGCGCGCACGGGTTACATCGCCTCAACGATTAATCCGTTTAATGTTCTCATTGCGCAAGGTATTCTTGGTATTCAGGGCAACCCCAGCTGTGGCTGCGTATGATTGCCTGGGTTGTTTTGACCGCCGTTGCAATTACTTGGGTTGTCCTCTATGCACGAAGGGTAAAGAAGAACCCTGAGTCATCGATCACATTTGAGGATGATATCGCCAAGAAAGTCGAGTTCGCTGCCGATGAATCTGCCCTTGACGCGGAATTTACGGGTCGTCAAAAAGGCGTGCTTTGCGGTATTTATCGCTGGAATGTGCCTTATCATCTGGGGACTTGTGACCCAGGGCTGGTATATGAACGAGATTTCTGCGGTCTTTTTGGCCATGGGCCTGTTGGCTGGTGTTATTGCGGGTTTTAGTCAGGACGTCATCGCTCAGGAATTTGTTGCGGGTATCGCTGACTTTGCTTTCTCGGCAATTGTCGTTGGACTTGCGCGTGGCATCCTTGTCATTGCCTCTGACGGCATGATCATTGATACCATCCTCAATGCGCTCGCTACTGGTCTGGGCGGCATCCCGGCGGTTCTCTTTACTACGCTTCTTTATGCGGTTGAGAACCTCCTGGCGATTCTGGTTCCCAGCTCATCTGGCCTTGCAGCACTGACCGCTCCCATTTTTGGACCTTTGACCGAACTCATGGGGCCTTAATCCCGAGGCTGCCGTGTGGGCTCTCTCCATGGGTAGCGCGACGATGTCTTTGATCTGTCCTACTAGCGCCATTCTTGTAGCGGGTTTGGGCGTGTGTAAGATCGAAGCTTGGCCAGTGGTGGAAGACCGTTTGGAAATTCTTCTTGGTCGTGTCGCTCATCAATATCGTATTCGTAGCAATCTCGGGACTTATTGCCCTGTAGGTTTCATGGCTGAAATGGGTAACGAATGTCTAAAGGACTGAATGTACACAGCGAGATTGGTAAGCTCAAGAAAGTTGTGCTTCACCGCCCCGGTCGTGACCTTTGTGAACGTAAAGGCAGAAGAGTTCGAGGATGTCTGGATTCACGACTGTTTCTATCTTGATGTGGCTCAAAAGGAGCATGATGCCTTTGCATCTTCTGAGGAGCGAAGGTGTTGAGGTTCTCTATATGGAGAAACTCGTTGCTGAAGCGCTGGATGCATGCCCCTCGGCTCGCGCTGAGTTTACCGATACATTTATGGCTGAGAGCGGGATTGTCAATCCTATGCTTGAGCAGGCTGTTCGTGAAAAAGCTCGACGCTATTTCAGATTCGTATCAGTTTGTACTTGAGGCTATGGGGGGTATCGTTATCGTGACCTTGAGCTGCCTCGCGTCTCGACTACGCTTAGTATGATGGATAATGAGGATGCGAAGCCCGATGATTTGGTGTTGAAGCCTCTTCCGAGTTCATATTTCTCTCGCGATCCTCTTGCTTCCGTGGGCAAAGGCGTTTTGCTTCACCATATGTATTGGAAACAGCGAGATCGTGAAGTGCCCTTCTATGAAGCGATTTTCAAATACCATCCCGATTATGCAGGGACTCCGATTTGGTACGACCATAAGAATCCCTGGCATATCGAGGGCGGTGATGTGCTTAACATTAACGCTCATACCTTGGCTATTGGAATTAGCCAGCGAACTGAGGCGGCTGCGATTGAGGAGCTTGCAAAGAATTTGTTCTGGGGATGGGAATTCTGAGATCGATACCGTTTACGCTATTAAAATCCCCAACGGCTATGCTTACATGCATCTTGACACCGTTTGCACCATGGTGGATTTCGATAAGTTTACAGTTTATCCCGGTATTTTTGAGACCCTTCGTGTTTATCGTCTGACTCGTGGTGACTCTGAGGGAATGGTCGCTGTTCAAGAGATTGATGACACGCTTGAGCATATTCTTGAAATGGCTACTGGCGTGAAGGTGCAGCTTATTGAGTGCGGTGCCGGCGATATGGTTGAGGCGTCTCGCGAGCAGTGGAACGACGGGTCGAACACTCTTGCCGTTGCTCCTGGTAAAGTCTGTGTTTACGAGCGCAATGTTGTCACAAATGATGAGCTCTACAAGAACGGTTTGGAACTTTTGGTCGTTCCCTCCGAGGAACTGTCCCGCGGTCGTGGCGGCCCGCGCTGCATGAGCATGCCCTTCTGGCGCGAAGATATTTAGTTGCAAATCCACTGTGATAGGAGATGGCGAATATGGGTGTTATTATCGCTGGGCGCAGTTTTTCTGAAGCTGCTTGATTATACGACGGAAGAGATTGAGTATCTGCTTGAGCTTTCTGCTAACTTCAAAAGCATGAAGCGTGCCGGTGTTCCGCATAAATACCTTGAAGGCAAGAATATTGTTTTGTTATTTGAGAAGACTTCCACGCGTACTCGCTGCGCCTTCGAAGTTGGTGCACTTTGACCTTGGCATGGGTGTAACTTATTTGGATCCGGGCTCGTCCCAGATGGGCAAAAAGGAGTCGATTGAGGACACGGCTCGCGTCCTTGGCCGCATGTATGACGGAATTGAATACCGCGGCTTTGAACAGGCGAAGGTTGAGGAGCTTGCTGCAAAAGCTGGGGTTCCTGTTTGAATGGGCTGACTACTGAATTTCACCCGACTCAAGTGCTTGCCGATATTCTGACCATGCGTGAAGAGTTTGGAGAGATTAAGGGCAGGGAACTTACATTTTTGGTAAGGCGGCCGGAAACGTCGCCGATTCGCTCATGGTTATTTGCGCTAAGCTCGGCATTAACTACTGTTCTTGCGGCCCAATCGGGGGAAATTCGAGGGGGCTACATCCTATGATCCTGAACTCCTTGCAGAATGTAGTCGTATTGCGGCCGAGCATGGATCGACGATTACCATTACAGAGGATATTGAGGAAGGCGCTCGTGATGCCGATGTAATTTACACGGATGTTTGGGTTGGCATGGGTCAGCCCGCAGAGCTGTGGGAAAGCCGCATTAAGCTCATGTCGCCGTATCGTGTGACCGCTGAGGTGATGTCTATGGCAAAGCCCGAGACGATTTTCCTCCACTGCCTTCCTTCCACGATACTAATACTACTGTTGGTGCCGAAATTGCTGAGAAGTTTGAGTCACCGAAATGGAAGTTACGGACGAGGTTTTTGAGTCCGATAAGTCTCGTGTTTTCCAAGAAGCGGAGAATCGCATGCATACGATTAAGGCGGTGATGTACGCAACGCTTAAGTAGCGGGCGTTGAGAAAACAGTCGCAAATCTGTTTGCCATACTATATTTCTCTCAACAAGCTGATAGGATACAGGGAGAATGATGCGCGCGTCAGTCGATTTTTCGACTGACGCGCTTTGTGAAAGAGGCAAAGATGCGTACCGATGATTTTGACTACAACCTTCCCGAGGAACTGATCGCCCAGGCTCCTGCCGAGCCGCGCGATTCCTGCCGCCTGCTGGTGGTGGATCGCAAGGGCTCCCAGGCGGGAACGCCGCTGGAGCACGGCGGTACCGTTGAGCACCGCATCTTCCGCGACATCATCGACTATATCGAGCCGGGCGACGTGCTCGTCATCAACCAGACGCGCGTGATGCCGGCCCGTCTGATCGGTCGCAAGACGGGCTCGGGCGGCGTGGTCGAGACGCTGCTGCTCAAGCGCCGTGAGGACGTTGACCCGCTGGGTCACGTTTGGGAGTGTCTGGTCAAGCCGGGTAAGCGCCTGAAGCCCGGTGCACAGATTGAGTATCGTGCCGGTGGCGCCCATGCGCCCGAGGGGGCTCCCGTGGTGCTGACGGCCGAGGTCGTCGACTTTGTCACTGATAGCCGCGGCGGCCGCCTGGTGCGTTTTGAGCCGGCCGGTTGCAATGCCGCCGGCGAGCCGCGCACGCTCGACGAGGCCATCCATGCTGCCGGCCACGTGCCGCTGCCGCCCTATATTCCCGATTACGAGGGCGATCCCGAGAAGTACCAGACCGTCTACGCCATGAAGGAGGAGCACTCGGCTGCCGCTCCCACGGCGGGTCTGCACTTTACCCCCGAGCTCATGGCCGCTATCGAGGCCAAGGGTGCGAAGTTTGCCGCCGTCGAGCTCGAGGTGGGCATCGATACCTTCCGTCTGGTGGAGGAGGATGACCCCACGCAGCACGTCATGCACACCGAGCGCTACCACGTGTCGCAGGAGGTGGTCGACGCCGTGCACAAGGCGAAGGCCGAGGGGCATCGCGTAATCGCCGTCGGCACCACCGCAGTGCGCTCGCTCGAGAGCGCGTTTGATGCGGAGGCGCCGGTGTCCGATCCGGCTGTGACGGCGCGCTATTTTGAGGGCCGTGAGGACGGCGCCGACACGCTCGGCCGCGGCGACATCGTGGTGCGCGAGAACGCGACGACGCAGCTCTACCTCATGCCTGGCTCGAGCTATCACGTGGTCGACGCGCTGATCACGAACTTCCACGTGCCGCGCTCCACGCTCATGATGCTCGTGAGCGCACTTGCTACCCGCGACCAGATTATGGATGCCTACGCCGCCGCTATCGAGCAGCGCTACCGCTTCTTCAGCTTTGGCGACGCCATGCTCATCTTGTAGGTTACGCGGTTCTACGAACCGCGTAACTGGTCGACGCTGAAACGCCCCTAAGCGGCAATCTGACGTTCAATCGTCGGGCATGACCAGAAGGTCAATGCCCTCCTCTTTCACGTCACCTGCTCGCTTAGGGGCGCTTTCGCTCATATGACCCAATCCGCTGTCAAGAGCCAATGGCCCCGCCGACCGCTTGCAATCGGTCGGCGGGGCCTGCCGTTGAACCCGTCCCGGTCCGCCCCCGGCATGTCGTCGACGCCTTCGGCTCAGTCGCATATCCGCGGATACCGCCCGGCGGCCCGCAATCCTCCCTTCGGCGGGCTCCCCAAGTCTGGCTACGCGCATGCGGCTGCCGCGCGCCCAGCGAAAGCGGGGGTATCCCCGAAGGCTGCCCGGCTCGCCGGGACGGGGCTATTTATTCGGTTGCCTCCCGGCACATCGCGCCGAATCCCACAGCCACCTCACGAGCTCGGCGGCGGTGGCGGCGTTCGCCTTCGCCTGGGGCATGCCCCTGGCGAGCATCTTCGCGGCGCCGGAGCAGGCGCTCGAACCCTTCCTCCCGTGCATCCTCACCTCGAGCGGGACGCCGCTGCCCTTGGGCATCAGCTTCGGCTGGTGGCTCGCCTGGGCGTAGCTCCAGGACCCCTCGACGGCCAGCCTCCTGACGAGCGCGTTGCCGGCCCCCTGCTGATCCCGCCGAGGCGCACGGAGTCCGCGCTCGACCTCTGCTTCGGGGCGAGGCCGAAGTAGGACGTCACCTGCCTGCCGGAGCGGAACCTCGAGAAGTCGCCGACCTCGGACGCGAAGGCGGCGGCGAGCGCGAACCCGCACCCTCGATCGACTGGAGCGCCTCGACCTCGGCCGAGAGGGGGCCCGCCGACGGCGGCCCTGTACTCGGCGAGGAGGGCCTCCCTCGTCTCGTCGGCCGCCTCGACCTCGCTCCTCAGCGCCGCAAGCGCCCGGATGCCGCCGTCGTCGGCGGGGTGTATGCCGTCGAGCCACCTGAGGAAGTCGTAGGTCCAGTACTTCCTGGGTTGCCGGCGGGCGTGGTGCCGCCGTAGGCGTAGCCCCGGCGGGCCAGGAACGCCAGGAGCCGCTGCTTCGCCGCCGCGAGCCTCGCGGTCGCCCCGTCGTGGGCGGCGGCGAGGTCCCTGATGCCCTCGACTCGGGGGAGGGGACCCATACGGGGGACGATATCGTGGGCGAGTATCGCCTTGGCCATCCTGGCGGCGTCGTTCCTGTCGTTCTTGGACGAGAGGTCGGCGGCCGACCTGGGGATCTTCGAGACCGCGGCGACGACGCACTCGACGCCGAGCCCGGCGAGCTCCCTTTGCGGGGCGAAGCCGAGGTAGCCGCTCTCGTAGGCCGCGAGCGACGGGCCGGGGAAGCCCGACATCCACTCCGCGACCTCGCCCCAGGGGTTGCCGGGGAACCTCCTCGTCACGGCCTCGCCGGTGTCCGCGTCGAGGGCGCAGACGGTGGTCGACCTCAGGTGGACGTCCATCCCGAACGCGGTAGAATACTTTGGCATGGGAGCCTCCCAACCTCGTTGCGGCGCGGCTGCGCCTATGGCACTTCAACATCATTGTCGCAGCCCCGACCCGCGGTCACGAGCGGGGGCTCCTGTCGTTTCCGTGCCCCTGGATTGGGTCATAGTGTCTGACTTCGCCAAAACATTGGCGTTGCCGTTGTTGGCACTTGGGGACGTTCCTTATGTGCCGGCACCTGGGGACACTCCTTATGTCCAAGAGATTGGTGCAAGAGGGGTAGGTTGCCTTGCGTCGATCTAAATAAGTTGCGGTGAGATAGTTCTTGAACTGGCCTTTTTGAGGCTAAACAGGAACTATCTCACCAGCAACTGCGTTGAGCGTTTTTTGGAAGCTGGTTTACTTGCTCGCGAACAGCCAGACCAGGATGATCACCAGAATCACGACGACAATGCATACGATGGCGCCGGTGAATTTGATGCGTGAGTCGCGGGTGCGCTCGCGCACGTCGTCCTCGGCGGCTTCGAGTTGAGCCACTTCGCGCTCGGTTTCGGCGTGTTCGGCTTTGTCTCGGGCCAAATCCTGCAAGCGACTCAGTGATCTCTGGGTGGTCATGCACCTCGGTCGCCTGTTCGATGATCGACTGCGCGTGTGCGGCATCTGCTTGGGCGTTGGCGCTGCGCTGCTCCTGCTCTCGACGTGCCTTGTCCTCGGCGGCGATCTTCTCGCGCAGTTCGCGCTGGCGCGTTGCGGCGGCAGTCTTCGCCGTCTGCAGATCATCGCGTGCGGCATCGGCCTCGGCCGTCACGGCCTGATGGGCGCGCTTGGCGTCGGCGATGGGGGCTTGCGCCTGCTCGACGGCGTGCTCGGCTGCGGCAAGCGAGTGTTCAAGGTCGGCGGTGATACGCGGGACATCTTCTTCGGCTTTACGCAGGGCATCTGCCGTGTCGGAGATCTGCATCGAGCTCGCTGGTGCGCACCGTGTAATTGGCGGGATTTGCCGAAGGATTGCGCTGGAGCTCGGCATATTCGCGACGAAGCGTCTCGAGCTGGGCCCGCGTGGCATCGACGGTTTGCTGTGCGGCGGCAACGCCGGCATCGCGCTCTGCCTGTACCTTGTCACGGATGCGCTTGGAATCCTCGAGACGTCGAACAAGGCGGTTGCCGGTCTCGCGCGAGCTCGCCTCGCGGGCCTCCACGGCATCGAGCGCGGCCTTCGGGCGGAGCTCGGTCGCGTCATCCTCTGTCTTTCATTTGTTCGAGCTGACCCTTGAGCTCTGCTATCTTTGGAAGCATGGGTACATCGCGATTGATTTCGGCTGCCGCAGCGGTCTTTTTGCGCTGTGTCGATCGCCTGGCGCTGCTCGGCGACGATCTGGTCGTAGCGGCCTGCGATGTCCTGGCGCGTCTCGAGCTCCTCGCCTGATCGGCGATGCGTTGCTCAAGTTCGGCTAGGTGGGCGCGGGCGTCTGTGAGTGCCTTCTTCGCGGCATTCATCTCGCGCATGGCCGAGGCACCCTGGGCGATAAAAGAGCCTACGGCGTTGGCGGTGTTTGCGACGGCGGTTCCCAGGTCGCGGCTTGCGGCGGGGGGAGTGGGGGGCGGTCGGGTGAGCGGCGCCGGCGGCGTCCGCATCGGCAGCCTGCGGCGTGGCGACATTGCCGGTGCCGCCCTCGATCACGGAAAAGCCTGCTGCGTGCGGATCGACCGCATCGGCGCCAATCGTGGGGTGCTCGAGCTGCAGGAACGAGGGCATGGTGCTGCCCTGGTCGGCAACCGGAGTCTCGCCGGGCACAAAGGTCGAGGCCGCCTCGGCGGCCTCCTCTTCCTCGGCATCAATATCGGCATCGGCGACGGCGTCTTTCATTGCTTTGACGGCATCCATCATGGAGTCCATGACAGCATCGAGCTCTTCTTCCGAAGACACCTCGATGGGGCCCGTTGCTTGCGGGGCGTCGTCCTGCACAGGGGCGTCGTCCTGAACGGGCGCATCGTCGTTTTGCTCATCGGCGTTTTCTGTTTCGGGGGTTTCCGCCGTAGCGCTTTCATCCAGGGTGGGGTCTTCGACGTCGGTATCGTTGCAGGTCACAGTGTCAGTATCTGCCACGGCGTCTGCGGGATCATCAATATGCTGTTGAGTCTGGGGTCCAGCTCGTCTGTCATAGGCATGTGCTCCTCATCGTTGTTTGTCACCCTATGATAAAGTCTCGCGCCGACATCCCGCGCGCCGCAGCAAAGTTTCAAAACGTGTTCGATGGCTCGATCTGATAACAATAACTCGGCCGCTTTATCCAGTTTGTACTTGACTAATCCCTTCGCCGAACGACGTGGTGCCGTTCGCCTACCGCGGTCTTTTATTTTTGACTTGAACACGCTAAAGTTGCATCTCAGCTTTTGGCGCGCTTGTTTGGATGCGCGCAGTCGGCGGGCGCGCTCGCCGCGAGTTTGAAAGGACTTATCTATGGGACTTTTCACTGGTAAGACCGTGATCGTCACCGGCGGCGGCAAGGCCACGCTTAAGGACGGTCCGCTGGCTCCATCGGCTACGGCATCGATATCGCATTTGCCAAGGAGGGCGCGAACCTCGTCATCACCGGCCGCAACGTCGCCAAGCTCGAGGCCGCCAAGGAGTCTCGAGGCTGAGTACGGCGTCAAGGTTCTGCCTGTTCAGGCCGATGTTTCGGCCGGTCAGGACAACGAGGCCGTCGTCCAGAACGTTATCGACCAAGGCTATCGCCGAGTTCGGCCGCATCGACGCCGTCGTCAACAACGCCCAGGCCAGCGCCTCGGGCGTGACCATCGCCGACCACACCATGGACCAGTTTAACCTGGCCATTTACTCCGGCCTGTACGCCACCTATCTGTATATGCAGAAGGCCTATCCGCACCTGAAGGAGACCAAGGGCTCCGTGGTCAACTTTTGCTTCGGGCGCCGGTCTGTTTGGCAACTACGGCCAGTGCAGCTACGCCGCTGCCAAGGAGGGGCATCCGCGGCCTGACCCGCGTCGCCGCCAACGAGTGGGGTCCCGACGGCATCAACGTCAACATTGTGTGCCCGCTTGCCTGGACCGCCGCGCTCGAGAACTTCCAGGATGCCTATCCCGAGGCGTTCAAGGCTAACGTCCACATGCCGCCGGCTGGCCATTACGGCGACGTCGAGAAGGAGATCGGCCGCGTCGTCGTGCAGCTCTGCGGCCCCGACTTTAAGTACATGAACGGCGAGACCGTCACCCTCGAGGGTGGCATGGGCCAGCGTCCCTAGGGGTTACGCGGTTCTACGAACCGCGTAACGGCTCGACGCTGCGCGGTCACCAGAGCGACAACTTGTCATTCAAAGAGGGCGGCATGACCAGAAGGTCAATGCCGTCCTCTTTCATGCCAATTTGTTCGCTCTGGTGACCGCTCGCTGGCATTGCCAAGACATCGGCGTTGCTGCGGCTGTCGGAAATGATCCGTTGGGGACGGAGGAAAACGGATCACCGAGGGGTCGGTCTGACCCGGTGATCCGTTTTTCCTCCGTCCCCAACGATCATTAGTGATTGGTGCAAAGTAACCTGACCCCATTGCACTAGTTTCTGTCGAGTCGGTGCTCCTTGCGGGTTGCCCGTATAATGGTTTGCGTATGAACCGCAACCAAGGAGTTCCAGTTTATGGACCAGAGCCTTTTTAAATTCGACCTGATCGCCGAGGACCCGACGACGCACGCGCGTCCGGCGTACTGCACACCCCGCACGGCGATATCGAGACGCCGATCTTTATGCCCGTGGGCACCAAGGCAAACGTCAAGGGTATTCCTACCGAGACCGTCAAACAGCTCGGCGCCCAGATCGTGCTTGCCAACACCTATCACCTGTCCATGCGTCCCGGCGAGGACACCATTGCCGAGCTGGGCGGCCTGCACAAGTTTATGAACTGGCACGGCCCCATTCTTACCGACTCGGGCGGCTTCCAGGTGTTCAGCCATAACGACGCCGTCAAGCTCACCGACGAGGGCGTGCGCTTTATCGTCAACGACTACGACGGCCGTCACGTGTTCTGGACGCCCGAGGACAACATGGAAATCGCCATGAAGCTCGGCTCCGACATCTGCATGCAGCTCGACCAGTGCCCGGGCTATCCCGCCACGCGCGCCTACGTTGAGCGCGCCGTTGAGCTGTCGAGTATGGGGCCGAGCGCTGCTACAAGGCTCACACCCGCGATGACCAGGCACTCTTTGGCATCGTCCAGGGCGGCATGCATCTGGACCTGCGTCTGCGCTCGCTGCGCCATCTGGAGGAGTGCGGTGACTTTCCCGGTTACGGCATCGGCGGCTACTCGGTGGGCGAGGACCACGAGACTATGTTCGAGACGCTGGCGCCGCTGGTTTCCGAGTACATGCCTAAGCACAAGCCGCGCTACCTCATGGGCGTTGGCAACCCGACGACGCTCGTGCGCGGCGTGGGCGTGGGCATCGATATGTTCGACTGCGTGCTGCCGACGCGCACCGGCCGCATGGGCACAGCGTTTTCGAGCGAGGGTCGCCTCAACTTCCGCAACGCGCGCTTTGCGCACGACGACGGCCCTATCGATCCCACCTGCACCTGCCCGGTGTGCACGGGCGGCTACAGCCGTGCGCTCATCCGTCACATGGTCACGCAGAAGGAGATGCTCGGCGGTATTCTGCTTTCGATGCACAACATCTACTACCTGCTCAACCTTATGCAGCGCGCCCGCCAGGCCATTATCGAGGGCCGCTACGGCGCGTTTGTGAGCGACTGGATGAACAGCCCTGCGGCGGTGGACTACTAAGAGCGGCGCGGGCGCTTGCAGAGCGTTAGCAACGGCAAGGGGCGAGCGCTGGCCGGTCGTCGCGTTCGCTAACACGGTCTGCATGACCGCTGACCGATGCCTTGCAAGCACTTTATGCATCGTGGGTACCATACCGAATAGTTGATGTTCGGGCGGGTGTTTGGCGCATGGCGTCGACCCCGCCCGTTTCTATTTTTTCGATAGGAGTACCCATGATTAAGAATGAGAACGTCGAGGGCGAGCCCGCCTACGACGAGACGTACCGCCGCGGCCCCGTGGTTATGCGCGGCCCCATGATTCCTAAGGACAATACGTACGCCAACCTGCTGGCGCCCGAGGACTCGACCGACTGGCTGCACGCCGACCCGTGGCGCGTGCTGCGCATTCAGGCCGAGTTCGTCGATGGCTTTGGCGCGCTGGCCGAGCTCGGACCCGCAGTGACCATCTTTGGCAGCGCCCGCACGCCCAAGACCGATCCGCTCTACAAGGCGGCGCGCACGGTCGGTCGCAAAATCGCCCAGCGCGGCGTGGCGGTTATCACCGGCGGTGGCCCCGGCGTCATGGAGGCGGCCAACAGGGGAGCGGCGAGTGCCAACGGCAAGTCGGTCGGCTTGGGTATCGAGCTTCCGCACGAGCATGGGCTCAACAAGTACGTGAACCTCGGCATGGATTTCCGTTACTTTTTTGTGCGCAAGACCATGTTCGTCAAATACAGCTCGGGCGCCATCGTGTTCCCCGGCGGCTTTGGCACGCTCGACGAGATGTTCGAGGTGCTTACGCTGGTGCAGACGCACAAGGTCAAGCGCATGCCACTCGTTTTGGTGGGAACCGAGTACTGGCAGGGCCTGTTCGACTGGCTCAACGGCCCGGTGATGGACGCCGGTATGATCAGTCCGCTCGATCCGGAGCTGGTGCATATCACCGACGACCTCAACGAGGCCGTCGACATCGCCCTGAGCGGGCTGATGTAGGGCGAGCGCGCCTGTCGTTGTAGTGATGAGAAGGCATACTGATGCTATTTAACATCAGTATGCCATCAAAACGGGGTATACTGATGCAAAAGACGAGAGCGAGGAGGTCGCGTATGTCTACTGCAACGGTTAAGCCTACGACGGTTCGCATCGAAGAGGGGCTCAAGGAACAGGCGACTGAGTTTTTGGATACGGTTGGTCTGAGTCTCAATTCGTATCTCAATCTTGCCGTTCGGCAGCTTGTAAATCAGCGAAAGATTCCTTTTGAGATCGTTGGCCGATCGGAAGTTCCCAACGAGGCGACGAGGCGTGCCATGGTGATCGCCGAGGCTCATGAGTTGGGGATTCTGCCAGACGACAGCCCGTCATTCAACAACGTTGATGAGCTTATGTCATTCCTCGATGAGGAATAGGCGATGTTCGAGATTAAAGTTGAGGCTCAGTTTAGGGCGGACTACAAACGGACGATGCGCATCCATCCGCAGCTAAAACCGAGTTTAAGGCGGCCGTCGCCGAGCTTGCGGCTCATGGCTCGCTTCCGGCGGAGTATGGCGCCCACGAGCTCTCAAACCCGGGCGGAAACTACAACGGCCACATCGATTTCCACCTATCCGATGGCTTGGTCGACGTGGTCGTTCTCTACTTACCGCATAAGACTAATCCAGTGATCCGGCTGGTCAGAATGGGCACTCATCAGGAGCTATTTCAGGGCCAACTGAGCTAGCCGCTCACTTCTAAGTTGCGGTGAAATAGGGATTGATTTGTGGGCCATACGCCAAAAACAGTCCCTATTTCACCGCAAGTGGTAAAGGTGCCTCTAGTGGATGGACTGGTAGCGGGGGCAGTAGCTGATGGCGATGGCGTCCACGCCTACATGGGTGGCGATAGTGCAGCCGATGGGGCCGGTGCCGGCATCGACGTAGTTCTGTCCTGCGAGCGCCTGGTTGACGAGTTCCTGCTCCTCGGCGGCGCCGGTCGTGAGCACGCGTACGCTCGAACCCGGGTGCTCGGCCAAAAATGCGAGGCAATCGGCCATGGTGTTGGCGACGATACGCTTGGCACCGCGACCCTTCTTGATGGCCTTGATCTCGCCCGACTGCCATTCCGGCGAAACGGCCAGGCGAATGTTGAGCATCTGCGTGAGCTGGCCGGCGAGCTTGGGGGCGCGGCCGTTCTTGACCAGGTTCTCGAGCGTGCGGGGAATCAGCAGCAGATGGGCGTCGGGCAGCGGTCGCGCGGATCTGCGCCTCGGTCTCGTCCAGACCGCGGCCATCCTCGCGCATGGCCAGCGCGTACTCCACCAGCAGGCCCTCGGCGCCCGAGCCGGTGCGCGAGTCGATGCAGCGCACGTCGAGCTCGTGGTTTCGGCCGTCAGGCTGGCGTTGGCATAGCAGGCGGACCACTCGCTGCACAGCGAGATAAAGATGGCGCTATCGTGGCCGTCGGCGCGCACGCGGTCAAAGAGTTCCTTGAACTCGCCGGCACTCGGCTGCGAGGTGTGCGGCAGCTGCTCGGAGCCGGCCATGCGGGCGACGTATTCCTCGGCGGTAATCTGCACCTGGTCGAGCAGGTCCTCGCCCTCGATAATCACATGTAGCGGAATCACGTAAATGCCGAGCTCTTGGGCGCGGGCGGGGGAGATGTCCGACGTGGAGTCGGTTATGATGGCAAAAGACATAATTGCACCTTTCGTTGGGGCGCGACGGCGCCGCCTTCTGAGAGCAAAGTGCGACAAGTATAGTGGAGTCATTCCACATCGGCGGCTCAAACTGTTGAATAGTCAACAGTTTGAAGTGGTGGTGTGGAAATCATCAACTGGGGAAGAGGGATGCCATGGCGGCGCTGGAGATATGCAAGCGGCCGGTTGTGCTGTTCGATTTTGACGGCACGGTGGCCGATACGGGTCGGGCGGTGATGACCTCGACGCGCAAGACGTTGGCCGCGCGCGGGTTTTCGGAGGCGCAGATGGGTGACCTGCGCCGCATGATCGGGCCGCCCCTGTGGAAGAGCTTTCACGACTTTTACGGCTTTTCCCGCGAGGAGTCGCTTGTGGTGGCCGACGAGTATCGTGCCTTTTTTGACGAGCTGGGTCCGGAGGAGTATCCCGTGTTCGATGGAATCCCCGAGCTGCTGGACGGGCTGGCCACCCAGGGCCGTCGCATGGCCGTGGCGACCTCTCGCATGGAGGCGAAGTGCATCGACATGGTGCATGAGCTGGGGCTTTGCCAGTTCGAAGCCGTGGTCGGCATGAATCCGCCGCAGGGCCGCGAGACCAAGGCCGATTCGGTCCGCGATGCGCTGGCAGCTCTGGGCGCGACCGCGGACGAGGCCGTGATGATTGGTGACCGCTTTAACGACGTCGAGGGTGCGCACGCGATGGGCGTGCCGTGCATCGGCATCTATTCGGGCGCGGCGGCGCCGGGGAGAGCACGAGGCCGCGGGCGCCGATGCGGTGGTGCACTCGGTGGCCGAGCTTGCTAAACTTTTCGCTATCTAATGACGTAATGTGAGGGGCGGGCGTACCCGTCGCTCATTGGTAAGGAGGTCGTCCATGAATCAGGTGGAGCAGAGCGTTGCCGAGTATGTTGACGAGGTCTGGGAAGATGTCGTCGCCGATATCGAGCAGCTGGTGAGCTATCCGTCCGTGGCCGTTGCTGCCAATGCGGAGCCCGGTGCGCCGTTTGGCCACCCGGTCCGTGATGCGCTCGATTGCGCGCTCGGTATCGCGCAAAAGCTCGGCTACCAGACGAGCGATGACGAGGGCTATGTGGGAATCGCCGATATTCCGGGCCGCGGCGATAAGCAGCTCGCGACTATCTGCCATGTGGACGTGGTACCCGCTGGCCCCGGTTGGAACACCGACCCGTTTGCGATGGAGCGCCGCGAGGGCTGGCTGCTCGGCCGTGGCGTGATCGACGATAAGGGCCCGGCGGTGTTGTCGCTCTACGCCGGCGCCGTACCTGCTCAAGCACGGCATTGTGCCGCGTTATACCTTCCGCGCGCTGCTGGGCTGCGATGAGGAAGTGGGCATGTCCGACGTTCACCATTATCTGAGAACTACGCGAACCCCGACTTTTTGTTTACGCCTGATGCCGAGTTCCCGGTCTGCAATGCCGAGAAGGGCCAGTTTGGGGCGACGTTTGTGAGCCCCAAGATCGACGGCGGGCGCATTGTGTCCTGGAGCGGTGCCGAGGCGAGCAACGCCATTCCGTCGCAATCTATCTGCGAGCTCGCGATTGCCGCCGATGAGCTGCCGGCGCCGGTCGAGAACGCCGACCGCCTGGAGATCACGACACTCGATAACGGGCATGCGCAGATTTTTGCCCACGGTATTGGCGGCCATGCCTCGATGCCCGAGGGAACGATCAATGCCGTCGGCCTGATCGTGTCGTATCTGCGCGAGGCCGAGGACGCGTTTGGTGCGCGCGACGAGCGCCTGCTGACGCCTGCCGAGCACGAGTTCGTCAAGTTCCTGGCCTTTGTGCATGCGGATGCCTATGGCCGCGGCCTGGGTATCGATGCGACGAGTCCGGCGTTTGGCCCGCTTACCTGCAACGCTGGCGTCATCCGCGTGGCGGATGGCCATATTGAGCAGGTCATCGACGTGCGCTTCCCCGACAGTACGAGTGCCGATACCATCCGCGAGCAGCTCGAGCCGCTCGTGGGGCGCTTTGGCGTGACGTATCGCGTGGGTCGCGCAAAGGTGCCGTTCTCGGTGTCTGCCGACGATCCGGCTGTGAAGGCGCTTATCGATACCTACAACGAGTTTACGGGCAAGCATGCCGAGCCCTTTGCCATGGGCGGCGGTACGTACGCGCGCAACTTTGCCCGCGCCGTCTCGTTTGGCCCCGAGGAGACCGGCCTGGAGCTGCCCGCATGGGGCGGCCAGATGCACGGCCCCAACGAGTGCGCCAACGAGGAGCAGCTCAAGCAAGCGCTCAAGATCTATATCGTGGCGATCCTCCGCTTAAACGAACTCGAGCTGGGGCTTCCAGGCACCCGACCTTGTCCCTCAAACCGTCGCTTGCGTACCAAAGTACGCGGCGCTCCTCTTTCGGGGCAATCTCGGGCACCTGGGAAACCCCAACATTTTGCTTGGATATAAACTTCAGATAATGAAAACATCGGGGACGGAGGAAAGCGGATCACTTGTAGCCTCGCTGTGGCAAAGTGATCCGTTTTCCTCCGTCCCCAAGGGATCATTTGGTGTAAAAGGCGCGCCATGCTTGGGACGGGGATTGTTATTCGTTTGTAAAGGCTGAGCCGTGCTTGCGGTAAGGGTCTATCAGATGCCCGTAAGAAACCGTAGTTGGCGCGGGCACTGCCCGGTCGGGGCCGTATCTTTCCAACAGCAAAGCGGGCAGGGTGCCCGCGAGTCGCATGTATGAAAGGAAGATCATGCTCGATCAGGCTTATTCTCGTCGTCAGTTCCTCGGCCTCGCTGGTGGTCTTGCCAGCATCGTCGGTCTCGGTCTCGTTGGGTGCGGCGGCTCCGATGCCGCCGACACCGCTGCCGAGGGTAGCGCCGCTGCTGCCGAGTCCGTCTCCGGCGAGGTGACCTACGACGGTGCCTCTTCGTTCCAGGCTCTCGTCGAGGCCGCTGCCGAGAAGTTCATGGACGCCAACCCCGATGTCTCCGTCTCCGGCTCGGGTAACGGTTCGGGCAAGGGCCTGACCGCTGTCGCCGCCGGCACCGTCACCATCGGCAACTCCGACGTCTTCGCCGAGACCAAGCTTGAGGCCGATCAAGTCAAGAACCTCGTCGACCACGAGGTCGCCGTCGTGGGCATGGGCCCCGTCGTCTCCAAGAACGTCAAGGTCGACGACCTGTCCCTCGAGCAGCTCAAGGGTATCTTCTCCGGTCAGATTACCAACTGGAAGGAGGTCGGCGGCGACGACGCTGCCATCGTCGTGCTCAACCGCAAGGCCGGCTCCGGTACCCGCGCCACCTTCGAGGCCGCCGTCTTTGGCGACGAGACCGTCGACTTTAAGGGCGACGCCGAGCTCGACAAGTCCGGCGACGTCCAGACTCAGATGGGCAGCACTGACAACGCCATCTCCTACCTCGACTTTCTCGCACTTCGATGACTCCAAGTTCAACGCCATCAAGGTCGAGGGCGTGGAGCCCAAGAGCAAGAACGTCACCGACGATTCCTTTAAGATCTGGGCTACCGAGCACATGTACTGCGCTAAGGATGCCGACGAGGCCACCAAGGCTTTCCTGGAGTTCATGCTTTCCGATGACGTCCAGGGCAAGCTCGTCGAGGAGCAGGGCTTCATCCCCGTCTCTGCCATGAAGGTCGTTAAGGATGCCAGCGGCAAGGTCTCCGCTAAATAAGTAATCGCCCCCGGAAAGGTTTGCAATGGCAAAACAGCTGCCAAAGCGCGACCTTGAGAACGTGGGCCTGGGTGTCACGGGCGCGTGCGTAGCGCTCGTGACGCTTGTCGTTGCCGCACTCATCTTTATGGTCGCCCAAAAGGGTCTCTCGGCTTTTCTCAAAGACGGCGTCTCGGCCGTCGAGTTTTTCACCGGCACCAAGTGGGACCTGGCCAACACGGCCAAAGCGGCCTGCCCTACACCGGCGCCCTGCCCCTGATCGTCACCTCGTTTGCGGTCATGGTGCTCTCCACGCTTATCGCGCTGCCCATCGCTATCGGCTCTTCCATCTTTGCGGTCGAGATCCAGCCTAAGTTTGGCTCCAAGGTCTTTCAGCCGCTTATTGAGCTTTTGACTGGTATTCCCTCGGTCGTCTTTGGTCTGATCGGTTTTCACGTGGTCGTCGGCCTCATGAAGAGCGTTTTCCACGTGAGCACGGGCCTGGGTATCCTGCCCGGCGCCATCGTGCTGGCCGTCATGATCCTGCCGACGATGACCACGCTTTCGGTCGATGGCTTGCGCGCCGTGCCCGACAGCTACCGCCAGGGCTCGCTCGCGCTGGGCTACACCCGCTGGCAGACCATCTGGCACGTGGTGCTCAAGTGCGCCATGCCGTCGCTCATGACTGCGGTCATTCTTGGCATGACCCGCGCCTTTGGCGAGACGCTCGCCGTGCGCATGGTTATCGGCGGCATCGAGGCCATGCCGACGTCGCTGCTGTCGCCGGCGTCCACCATCACCACCACGCTCACCACGTCCATGGCGGTCTATGCCGAGGGCTCAGCCCAGGACGATGTTCTGTGGGCGCTCGGCCTGCTGCTGATGGGCATGAGCCTCATCTTCATCCTGATCATCCACCTTATCGGCCGCAAGGGGGCGAAGGCTCGTGGCTAGCACGCGCATCCATATCGACGGGCGAGACTCGGGGCGTGTCCAAAAACAGGACCGCATCGCCACGGGCGTGCTGACGGCGATCGTCGCCATCGTCATGCTCGTCGTCATCTCCATGGTGGCCTATATCCTGTTCGAGGGCGTCTCGACGCTGTTCCAGCCGGGTTTCCTCACGCAGCCGTCGCGCGCCAACGGTACCCAGGGTGGCGTGCTCTACCAGCTGTTCGACTCGTTCTACCTGCTGCTGATCACCTGATCATCTCGGTGCCCATCAGCCTGGGCGGCGCGGTCTTCCTGGTCGAGTACGCGCCGAACGGGCCCATCCGCGACATTGCCTCCACCGCCATCGAGACGCTGTCCTCGCTGCCTTCCATCGTCGTCGGCATGTTCGGCTTTCTGGTGTTCTCGGTGCAGCTGGGCTGGAAGTACTCCATTATCTCCGGCGCCGTCGCGCTCACCATGTTCAATATCCCCATCCTGGTGCGCGTGATTCAGCAGGCGCTGGATGACGTCCGCAGGCCCAGCGCGATGCCGGCCTGGCCATGGGCCTTACCCGTTGGGAGGCCACGCTGCACATCCTGATTCCCGAGGCCATGCCCGCCATCGTGACCGGCATCGTGCTTTCGGCCGGCCGCGTGTTTGGCGAGGCCGCGGCACTGCTCTTTACCTCGGGCATGAGCTCGCCGGTGCGTCTGAACTTCTTGAGCTTTAACCTGTCGAGCCCCACCTGCGCCTGGAACGTGTTCCGTCCTGGCGAGTCGCTCGCCGTGCATATCTACAAGATCTATGGCGAGGGCAGCCCCGAGGCCCAGCAGATCGTTTGGGGTACCGCAGCGCTGCTGATGATCTGCGTGCTGCTGTTTAACGTAATCGCCCGCATTGTGGGCAAGCAACTGGCAAGGAAGATGACGGCCGAATGAGCGAGATGAATGTAACGCCCGCAACCGAAGCGGCATCGTCCGAGACCCAGGACTTCCTGTCGAGCGTGGGGGGAGAGCGAGAGCGCGTGCGCGTAAGCGGCAAGGCCGTGAGCGACGAGGTCGTGCTCTCCACCAAGGACGTCAACGTGTACTATGGCGACCACCATGCGCTACACGACACGTCGCTCGACTTTCACAAGGGTGAGATCACGGCGCTCATTGGGCCTTCGGGCTGCGGCAAGTCGACCTTCTTGCGCAGTCTCAACCTTATGAATCGCGAGATTCGCGGCTGCCGCGTGGAGGGCGAGATTAACTACCGCGGACGCAATGTGAACACCAGGACCGAGAACACGTACGAGCTGCGCCGCTCCATTGGCATGGTGTTCCAGCAGCCCAACCCTTTCCGCAAGTCCATTCGCGACAACATCACGTTTGCGCCTAAGCGCCACGGCATCACCGACCGTGACGAGCTTGATTGTATGGTCGAGGAAAGCCTGCGTGGCGCGGCGCTGTGGGACGAGGTCAAGGACAAGCTCGACAAGAGCGCCTACGCGCTTTCGGGCGGTCAGCAGCAGCGCCTGTGCATCGCGCGCACGCTGGCGCTCAACCCCGATGTGATCCTGTTTGACGAGCCCTGCTCGGCGCTCGACCCCATCTCGACGCTGGCGATCGAGGACCTCATGTCGTCGATTGTGGCCGACCGCGCCATCGTCATCGTGACGCACAACATGGAGCAGGCGTCGCGTGTGTCCAACCGCACGGCGTTCTTCTACATGGGCGATATGGTCGAGTACGACGAGACCGACGAGATTTTCCAACGGCCCAAGGATAAGCGGCTGAATGATTACCTCACCGGCATGTTCTCCTAGTCCGGGACATGCTTGAGGCCCGCGGCGGCCACGGTTGCCACGGGACTGATTGGAGAGGCGGGTCATCTCTTTGCGAGATGGCCCGCCTTTTTGCTCTGCGACCGAAACGACCACCAAAAAGGGGACAGGCGCCTTCGTGGTGGTTTGGGGTGGGGCTCGCTGCTATCATGGACAACGTTGAATTTCTACGAAGGAGCAGGGCATATGGCGATTCTTTTGGGATGCGATTCCGTCAGCCTAGAGTTTCCCACCAAGCATATTTTCGATAGCGTGACGCTCGGCGTGGGCGAGGGCGACCGCATTGGTATTGTCGGTAAAAACGGCGACGGCAAGTCGACGCTGCTGAGCGTGCTCGCTGGCACGCTGGAGCCCGACGACGGACGCGTGACGCACCGCCGCGGCACGACGATCGGTCTGCTCGGCCAAAAGGACAACCTGGTCGATACTGATACCGTGCATCATGCCGTTGTGGGCGACGCCCCCGAGTACGAGTGGGCGTCGAGCCCCCGCACGCGCCAGATCCTCGCCGGTCTTATTAGCGATGTGCCCTGGGAGGGCACGGTTGGCGAGCTTTCGGGCGGCCAACGCCGTCGCGTGGACCTCGCGCGCCTGCTGATTGGTGACTACGACGTGCTCATGCTCGACGAGCCCACCAACCACCTGGACATGCGCACCATCAACTGGCTCGCGCGTCACCTTAAGGCCCGCTGGCAGCGCGGTCAGGGCGCCATGCTCGTGGTCACGCACGACCGCTGGTTCTTGGACGAGGTCTGCACCAGCATGTGGGAGGTCCACGACGGCCAGGTCGATCCCTTCGAGGGCGGCTATTCGGCATACATCCTGCAGCGCGTGGAGCGCGACCGCATGGCCGCCGTTACCGAGGAGCGCCGTCGCAACATGGCGCGCAAGGAGCTCGCGTGGCTGAGCCGCGGTGCCCAGGCTCGTTCCACCAAGCCCAAGTTTCGCGTGGATGCCGCTCGTGAGCTGATCGCCGACGTGCCGCCCGTGCGTGACGAGCTGGAGCTCAAACGTCTGGCGGTGAGCCGCCTGGGCAAGCAGGTCATCGATGTCATCGACGTGGATGCCGGCTATGCGGATACCGATGGCGCTCCCAAGCAGGTGCTCACCGATGTGACCTGGCTCATTGGTGCGGGCGACCGCTATGGTCTTTTGGGCGAGAACGGCGCTGGCAAGTCGACCTTGCTCGACGTGATCCAGGGCAAGATTGAACCCACGCGCGGCCGTGTAAAGATCGGCCAGACAGTGCGCTTTGGCGTGCTGTCGCAGAAGCTCGAGGAGCTCGAGCCCTACATGGGCGACACGATTCGCGAGGTGCTCAGCAACTATAAGAAGTACTACGTCATCGACGGCAAGGAGACTTCGCCCGAGAAGCTCTGCGAGCGTCTGGGCTTTACGACGCAGCAGCTCTGGAGCCGCATCGGCGATCTTTCGGGCGGCCAGCGCCGTCGCCTGTCGCTGCTGCTGACAATCCTGGACGAGCCCAACGTGCTCATCCTGGACGAGCCCGGTAACGACTTGGATACCGACATGCTCGCGATTGTCGAGGACCTGCTGGACGGCTGGCCGGGCACGCTGATTCTGGTGACGCACGACCGCTTTTTGATGGAGCGCGTGACCGACCAGCAGTGGGCACTGCTCGATGGCCGTCTGACGCATATGCCCGGCGGCGTCGACCAGTACCTGCGCCTGCTCAACGCTACCGCCGAGGGCGAGCCCGTGGGTGCACCGAGCGCCAAGACCGGCACGTTCGACACCGGTGCCGCGGCAGCTGCGGCCGAAAAGCCCAAGGCGAGCGGTCAGCCCAATGGCCTTTCCAACGCCGAGCGCCAGAAGCTCCGCCGCGAGGTGAGCTCGCTCGAGCGCAAGATGGAAACGCAGCGCGCTCGCGTGGAGGAGGCCGAGGCCGCGATGGCCCAGGTCGATCCCACCAACTACACGGCGCTCGGCGAGCAGCAGGCAAAGATCGACGAGGCTCACGCCGCCATGGACGAGCTGGAGATGGCGTGGCTCGAGGCGAGCGAAAAGCTCGAGGGCGAGGAGTAGACGAGGATGATCAAAGCCGCGTTTTTCGATATCGACGGTACGCTGCTGAGCTTTAAGACCCACCGGATTCCGGCGTCGGCGCAGCAGGTGCTCGACAGCTTTCGCGAGCAGGGGATTGCGTGCGTGATCGCCACGGGCCGTCCGACCTACCAGATGCCGGATTGGCTGCTCGATCTTGGTTGGGATGCGTACATTACGCTTTCGGGCCAGCACTGTTTTGATGCCAAGGGCGTCTACCGCAGCTGCCCGATTGATCCGGACGACGTTGCGGTGATTGTGGACCAGGTGGCGCAGGGGTGCTATGACTCGCTGTGTATGCAGGGCGAGAACTCGTTTGTGAACCGCCTGTCCGAGCGCGTGGTGACGGCCGGCAGCAACGCGGGAATCGTTTACCACGAGGAGCCGTTTGAGCACGCCTTTGACGCGCCGGTCTACCAGTTTTGCGCCTTTGTGGACCCTGCCGACGAGCATATCGTGACCGACGCGGTGTCGCATTCGCTCACTACGCGCTGGTGCGATCTGTTCTGCGACATTATCCCCGCTAACGGCGGTAAGGACCTGGGTGTTGCGGCGACGCTGGAGCGCCTGGGCATCGACGCGAGTGAAGCGATTGCCTTTGGCGACGGCGAGAACGACCTGTCGATGTTCTCGGCCGTGGGCACAAGTGTGGCCATGGGCAACGCGCAGGATACCGTGAAGGCCGCGGCGACCTATGTGACGACTGCCGTGGACGACGACGGCATCTACAACGCCGCGAAGTACTTTGGACTGTTATAGCTGCGGCTCGGCACTTGGGGACGTTCCTTATCTGCCGGCACCTGGGGACACTCCTTGCGGGGCGTCCCCATTTTGTTTTCGTCCCGCACGTTTTGTGAAACACGGCTAACTTTTAGGCAAAGTAGTAAGACATGGGCAACTTTTGCGGTAAAGTAAGCTGTGAAAGTATCCAAAGGCTAACTAGCAATCATCGCGAAAGGCGGCCCATGGCCCTACGTGAATCCGGAGAAGACTATCTCGAATCGATCTACGTTCTGTCGGAACGTCAGGGCATCGTGCGCTCGATCGACGTTGCGGAGTACCTCGGCGTAACCAAGGCGAGCGTTTCCAAGGCCATGGCGACGCTGGAAAGCAACGGCTATGTCGAAATGGGCAAACGAGATGTTCATCTGACAGAGCGCGGTCTGGAGGTCGCGCGCCAAATGTGGGAGCGCCACTGCTTTTTCGTGGGGCTTTTGGAGGATGCAGGCGTATCGGCCGAGGTGGCGTCGCAAGAGGGCTGCCACATGGAGCACTGCCTGAGCGAGGAGAGCTTTGAGAAGCTAAGATCGATGCTGGGACGGGAAGATGTGGCGGGTCCAACAACGGAAGCCTAACTGACCCACAGTGGCGCGGAGTTCACGCAAAGCGCGAACCAGCGACCGGGACCAGCGGCCCTTTCGGCCAAGTCCATTTCAGCTAAGGAACCCCGCCAGCAAGCGATGCCCAAGAACCGCCAGCTGTGTCAATGCAGGCCGGGGCCGGACAGCCCACGAACGCTACAGGTTCTTGACACCCATCGCGCGCATGGCGTTCAGGATGGCGATGATCGCCACGCCTACGTCGCCGAACACGGCAAGCCACATGTTGGCGATGCCGAGTGCTGCCAGCACTAGAATCAGCAACTTAACGCCCAGCGCAAAGATGATGTTCTGCCAGACAATCGCCATGGTCTTGCGTGCCACGCGGATCGCGCGGGAAATGTTGGACGGCTTGTCGTCCATGAGCACGACATCGGCGGCCTCGATCGCAGCGTCAGAACCCATAGCGCCCATGGCAATGCCCACATCGGCGCGCGTAAGCACGGGCGCATCGTTGATGCCGTCGCCCACAAAGGCGAGCTTGCCCTTGCCACTCGGTTGCAAGCAGCGCCTCGACGCGCTCGACCTTATCGCCCGGCAGCAGCTGCGCGTGGAACTCGTCGAGACTGAGTTGCTTGGCCACAGACGCCGCAACCTCCTCGCGGTCGCCCGTGAGCATGACGGTGCGCTTGACACCGGCGGCGTGCAGGTCGCGAATCGTTTGCTCAGCATCGGCCTTGACGGTGTCTGCAATCACGATGTGGCCGGCGTACACGCCGTCAACGAGCACATGCAGAATCGTTCCGACGACCTCGCAATCGGGCGCTTCGACTCCGGCCGCGGCGAGCATCTTTGCGTTGCCAACGACGACGTGCTTGCCGTCGATGGTTGCCGTCACGCCATGGCCCGCGTCGTTGGTGGAGTCGCTTACGCGCTTGGGGTCGACCTCGCCCTGGTAGGCGACACGTACGGACTGCGCGATGGGGTGATCGGAGAACGACTCAGCAAGGGCTGCGACTTCGAGCAACGACTGCTCGGTATAGCCGGCCTCGGGGTGTACCGCGACCACCGAGAACGTGCCGTTGGTGAGGGTGCCCGTCTTGTCAAAGACGACGGTGTCCACGTCGGCGAGCGTCTCGAGGTAGTTAGAACCCTTTGATGAGAACGCCCAGCTTGGACGCGCCGCCGATGCCGCCAAAGAAGCTGAGCGGGACGCTGATCACCAACGCGCACGGGCAGCTGACGACCAGGAAAGTCAGGCCGCGCAGGATCCAGTCGGACCAGGCGCCGGTGATTAGGCCGCCGCCGAGCGCGAGCACCACGGCCGCGCCGGTGACGGCGGGCGTGTAGACGCGGGCAAAGCGCGTGATGAAGTTCTCGGTACGCGCCTTCTTTTCGCTGGCGTTTTCTACGAGCTCCAGGACGCGCGCGACAGTGGACTCGCCAAAGGGCTTGGTGGTGCGCACGTGGATGAGCCCCGTCATGTTGATGCAGCCGCTGATGATATCGTCGCCGGACTTGGCGGGGCGGGGACTGACTCGCCCGTGAGCGCGGCGGTGTCGAGTTGCGTCTCGCCCTCGACGATGACGCCGTCGATGGGCACGCGCTCACCGGGCTTGACCACGATGACGGTGCCGACGGCGATGTCATCGGGGAAGACCTGCTCGAGTGTGCCGTCGGGCTGCTCGACGTTAGCGTAGTCGGGCGCGATGTCCATCATGGCACTGATCGACTTGCGGCTCTTGCCCACGGCGTACGCCTGGAACAGCTCGCCGACCTGGTAGAACAGCATGACGGCGGCGCCTTCGGCCATGTGCGGGTCGGTATCGGGAAGAGCACCATGGCAAACGCGCCGATGGTCGCGACTGCCATAAGGAAACTCTCGTCGAAGGCCTTGCCGCGGCGGATGTTATTGAATGCCTTTTGCAGCACGTCGTAGCCGGCAATCAAAAACGGTATGAGGAACAGCATAAAGCTGGCGTAGATGTCGCCCGGGGTACCGAATGCGGCGGCGAGGGTGCCGAGCTCCTCGAGGGCGTACACCACGGCAAAAAAATGCCCAGCGCTACTAGGATGCGGTTGCGCTTATGCTCGAGGGACTCTTTTTTCTTGCGCTTCTTCTTTTTCTTCTTGGGGTCGGCGGCTGCCATGATTCAAATCCTCCCATTTGAATGTATGAACACTCGCTCATATAATTTCGCGAGCAAAGGCCGCGGCAAGCGCGGCCTTGCAGGTTGGCGTTAACCTGGGCTAGAGAATGATCTCGCAGTCCGGCTCGGCGTCGGCCGTAAACTCTACAACGTGGTTGAGCACCTCGTCGAACTCAGCATCATCGGCCTCGAGCGTCAGCTTCTGGGTCATAAAGTTGACGGACACGGATTTGACGCCCTCGAGCTTGGCCAGCTCGTCCTGAAGCTCACGCGCGCAGTTGGCGCAGTCGATCTCGTCGAGTTTAAACTGCTTTTTCATGGTGGGTTCCTTTCTCTGTATTTGCGGCTTGGGTGCAGGCCGCGCTGGTACCGTGGTTGGTCGCTATTCGCAGATGTGGCTCATGCCTTGGTTGAGCATGGTGTAGACATGATCATCGGCGAGCGAGTAGAGGATATTGCGCCCGTCGCGCCGGAATTTAACCAGGTGCGACTGCTTGAGTGTTCGCAGCTGGTGCGACACCGCGGACTGCGAGGTTTCGGTCGCTTCGGCGATGTCTGCCACGCAGAGCTCGCGGCCCATGAGGGCGTAAAGGATCTTGATACGCGTGGTGTCGCTGAAGACCTTGAACAGGTCGGCGAGGTCGTAGAGAAGCTCCTCGTCGGGAAGGTCCTCGGGCGAGCAGGTGGTGGGGATCACTGGCTCGGTGGCCTTGGTGTCGGGTTTCGTTTCATCAACGCGGATGCTCATTGCAATATCCTTTCATATGAACATACGCTCAAATAACTTACTTCCGATTATATGAGCGTATGTTCATATGTCAATAACGTTTAAGTAATTCATCGCACAAAATGATGGGGAATAGTGGACGAGATTCCGGATTGAGCGGTTTTGATAGTCGATGCCGAGGTGGGTGCCCCGCGCCGTGCAAAATTGGAGTATTCTGCAACTATAGGGGGTCTGTTTATCTATTTCGGGCCAAATAAAGCCGCTCAAGAGTTATCCAAGGGCGGTAAACAGATAAGATCTTCCTCAAGTGTTGCCTAACGTTCCCGTTCGATAGCGTCTTTGTTTCTCATTTGGATTAACTTGTGGGTGCTGGAGGGCCGACCCTGCTGAATACTCGCAATTTTGCACATCGCTAGGGTACCCACCTTGTTAGCCGGTCTAGCTTCCGGCCCCGAAGATCCTGCCCTCGGGCGCGAGGCTGCTTGTTTGGGCAAATGATGGGCTGTCGGATTCGACTGTCTGCATGTCATCGATTGCTGTAACTTCATTAATTGTCGGGTCATCCAGCGTGATGCCTTCGAGTGTTGCTTTTTCGAGGTCGATTCGTTGGCGCTCTTCGGAATCCTGGCGAAGCTGCTTCTGAATTCGCCTTTTCTCTTCTATAAACCTTCTGAGCACAAACTGTCTCAGGTCCTCTTGCATGATTTGAAAGTCTTTTGGTAGACGCGAGGGGCGTACGCCCTCTTTCCGCTGGATTGCTTCCATGACCCTAACGAAAGAGCTGGCATGCATAAAGGAATAACGGCTGACGGTGATGATTCCGTATCCCATGGACGCAAGCGCATTCTTGCGTTCCTCATCGATGGCGCGGTCTTCTTCCGCGTCATGATAAAAACCGTTGTATTCAATGTCTGTGCGAGATTTCTTTAGATACGCATCCATAAAGAACTTTTTGCGTCTCGTGAGATTCTTTGCGGCAGTGGTGACCTGCACCTCGTAATCGGTCTCAATTCCCTTAATACCAAGCCCTCCTTCGCTTTTGGGCAGCGTTAGCATCATGACAAATGCCGTTTCCATGGGAGACCGGCATCCGTCGCGCACACATTGATCGCCTTTTCGGGCAAGGGGCCAGACCGTCGCATCTGGTAATGGAATTAAAGAACTGCTTTAACCTCTCGGTCGAGGTGAGCGCGAAACGCTCGGTATAGGAGGTGGAAGAGTCGGTTCCAAGGGAATAAGCGCCGCACAGTTCAAAGTAGTACTCCACTAGTTCGCGAAAAGAAAGATAGGTGGCGGCCTGAAGTGCGCAAAGCTCAACGCCAACAATGAAGATGCCATCTTTGAGCTCTATAAAGCGTGAGTTTGAGAATCGTTTTGAAGAAACGTGGCATTGACAGTTCACTGCATAGCGCGCATTCCTGCGATCAAACACCATCACCTCGAGGGAATCATTTGCGCCGAGGGAAACATCATGTTTGGTGAGCCATCTCTGCGGCTGCGTCAAGGAGCGTTCCGGTGGGACATGATCCGTAAATCGCGGCAGGGTTACAGGACTCGATGCCTTCGCAGACACCGAATGCACGGCCTGGTAGACCGCTTTTGCAGTGGTATGTGACAATACGATACTCATGGTATATATCGTGTCAGCTAATGCCGTGTTGATGGCGCTGGAGTGAAAAAGTCGTTTTAGAGGTCTAACCAAATGCTGTCCAAAAGCTTGACGCAATTATGAGTTGGTATGCCCTAAATAAAAGTTTTCGCAGCTTAGCTATAGCATATAACTACTCAATTGCTGCACATTTGATTGTGATGCATCACCATTCGACAACGAATTACGTGTCGGGAATTGGCCGAAATCGTTCGCAATGAGTGTTCAGAATTTGTGATGGCAAATCTATCTGTGGAACGTAGGGCGGCCCCGCTGCGGGGTTTCCCGCTGCGAGACCGCTCGTGATCTACGCCGGGTTTGTCGCAGGCGTTTCTACTTGGCGAATAGGTTCTTGAGGTTGAACTCGGCTTGACGGTGCGGAGCATGAGGTCGGTGTCGTCCAGGCCCAGATGCTGCTCGTTGGCGTCGGCGGCGAGGGTTCCACGGCGGCGCGCCCAGTTCTCGAGCGCGGCGGGGGCGGATTCGCGGGGGAGCGAGCGGACGTCGGCATCCAGGCTGCGGCAGATCTGGCGCGAGTCGATGACGATGATCTTGCCGGCGCGGCGTGCCTCGGCGTAACCGTCCAGATGAATTTTGAACCAGCTGTCCTCGAACGCGGCGTTATGCGCCATGTACGGGTACTTCTTCATAAGCTTGAGCAGCTGCTTCTGCAGTTCCTTGTTCTCGCGGAAGGGCGTTTTGCCGTCGATGTCGTCCCAGGTGATGTGGTGGATATTCGACAGCGGCACGTCCTCGCCGCGATAGATGTCGGGCAGGCCGCAGTAGTGTGCCTCGGCGTCATGCGGCACGGCGTCGCTGGTGAGCTCCATGATTTCCCAGCCCACGTTGATGATGTAGCCGCGCTCGGGCGCGCGACCGGTGGTCTCGATGTCGATGCCCAGCACCGTGCCTTGGATGGGCTTGCGAGCGTAGGCGACGCCGAGCGCGTCGCGGTCGCCGCGGATCTCGCGCATGACGGACGCGGCAGTGCGCTTTTGCATCTTGCCGATGGCGGCGCAGGTGTCGGCGTCGGACAGGCCGCGCGAAAGCGTCGCGGGCGTCACGTTGCGCAGGCGCGCCTCGCCAATCTGGTCGCACAGGTCGCGGTTGCGATCGGCAAGGTCGCGCACGGTGGCAAAGTCGAAGCCGGGGTCGCCCTCGGCGGTAAAGTACTCGGTCTCGAGCACCTTGAGGGCCTCTTCGCCTTTCTGACGTTCGGATTCCATGGCGCCGTGATCGCCATAGATAAACATGGGAATAAACGGCTGGCGCTCGTATTCGAGTGCTTGTGAAACGTTCATAGACTGCTCCTTGGACGGGCCGCGTCGCGCGGCTCGGTGGCATTGAGTTATGGCGAGATAATAGTTTGCCATGGGCAACTATTGGCATCGCGCCTAGGACAACTACAATACCCTAGTTGACCGCTAGGACTTTTACAATGCTGCCGAAAGACACGAAAGGTTCCATCCTTCATGGATTTGCTGATTGATATTTTGCTCGACGCTGGCAAGGACACGCTGTCGCTGGTGCCGTTTTTGTTGGTGACGTATCTGGCCCTCGAGACCTTGGAGCACGTTGCGGGCGACAGCGTTAACGGCGCCATCAAGCGTGCCGGTGCCGCGGGCCCCGCGGTTGGCTCGTTGCTGGGCATGGTGCCGCAGTGCGGCTTTTCGGCCATGGCGGCCACGCTGTACGCCGGTCGCGTCGTGACGCTGGGAACCCTGGTGGCGGTGTTTCTCTCGACCTCCGACGAGATGCTGCCGCTGTTGCTCGCAGAGCAGGTGCCCGTGCAGACTATGGCGATGCTTTTTGGCTTCGAAGGCACTGATCGCGCTGGTCACGGGCTTTATCGTGGACGCCGCCATTCGCGGCCTGCGTCGTAACGCTCGCGCGCATGCGGCGATTCGCCGTACCGTGCTGGGAACCGCGGCCAACCCGGCCCACGTGAACTGCGCGCATGACGACCACACTGGCGGTGACATCATCGACGAGGTGGCCGAGGCGGGCGTGAGCGCCGACCACATCCACGAGCTGTGCGAGCGCGACCATTGCGGTTGTGATGAAGACGAGGACGAGCACGAACACGGACACGGACATGGCCACGATCACGGTCATGAGGGCGATCATGAACACCATCATGGCCACGGTCACCCCCACTCACACGAAGGTGCGCCCGTCCTGTCGATTATCCGCAGCGCGATCTCGCACACCGTGCAGGTATCGATTTTTATTTTCCTGGTGACGCTGGTCCTAGTCGCCGTACTCGAGACCTTCGGCGAGTCCGCAATCGAGCAGTTCCTGCGCGGCAACGAGACGCTTGCGGTCCTGGGCTCGGCGCTTGTTGGGCGATCCCCAACTGCTCGGCCAGCGTCGTCATCACACAACTGTACCTGGAAGGCGCGCTGCAGCTGGCCCCGATGCTCGCCGGCACGCTCATCTCTGCCGGTGTGGGCTACCTGGTGCTGTTCCGCACCAACCGCAGCGCCCGCGAAAACGTCCTGTTCCTGATCATGATGTACGTCATCGGTGCCGGCTGGGGCCTCATCCTCTCCGCCGTTGGCCTTTAAGTAGATTATTGGGACATGTCTTACGATCTACCCCTGTGACCAGGACATTTCCGCTGCCAAAACAAAAAGGTAGATTTTTAGGCATGTCCCAAAAATCTACCTTGGTTAGCGCAGCAGCTCGGTGAGGTTGCGCTTAAAGCGAGCGCGGTCTTCGCTGGTAAATGCTGCCGGACCACGGGTGCGTCCGCCGGCGCGGCGCACCTTCTTTTCCTCGTGGCGAATAAACAGCTGCATGTCGATGGTCGCTTTGTCGTAAACGCGCCCGCGCACACCGATTGCGGCGGCATCGCGGCCGAGCACCATGCTCGCCAAGCCAATGTCCTGCGTCACGACTACGTCGCCCGCCTGCAGGCGTTCGACAATGGCAAAGTCGGCGCTGTCGGCGCCCACGCTCACATCGAGCGTCGTGACCCAAAAGCCGCGTCGCGCGTGCTCGGCATCGCGCGGGTCGTCGCGGCGAATGTGCCGTTCCAGGTTTTGCGTGCTGTTGCCGGCGATAACAACGGCGACGCCCGCCCGCCGCGCGCAGTCAATCGACTCGCGCGTGACCGGGCAGGCGTCGGCATCAATAAAGAGCGTTCGCGGCATCTAGTGCACCAGTTTGCCAAATTGAATAGCGCGGACAATCAGCGTTACGCCAAACACCAGCAGTGCGGCGCCGCTAAAGATGACGAGCATCTTGGCCGACCACAGCGGATAGATAAACACGAACATGCCGGCGATGATGGAGAGCGCGCCGCTCAGGATGGCGAGGGCACGGTTGACGAAAGCTCGGACTCCAGAATGGACATGACACCTTCGACGATCCAGCCAAAGCCGGCCACGATAACCACCATCGTGGTGAGCGTTGCGGTCGAGAAGGCCTGGTTGCGCAGGATTATGACGCCGCCCAAGATAATGAGTAGGTTGGAGATGATGCTCGTCACGCGCCAGCCGGTGGGCAGCAGTGGCTCGAAAACAGCGGTAAACAGCCTGATCGCGGCCGTGATCACAAAGTAGAAGCCCAAGACGGTCGTTAGGAAGACGAGGGACTTGGCGGGCGCAAACAGCAGTGCGATGCCGGCGACGAGCGCCAAGACGCCCGTGATGGCGTAAATCCAGCGCACGGCCTTGACGGCCTTGCCTGCCATGCTTTTCTCGTCAAATCCAAACTGGCTCGATTTTTGGTCATCATTCTTAAAGATGCCCATAATGTCTCCCTTTCCGTGCGGCGTAAGCCTCTGATCGTTACGACCAGTATCGCCTAAAGGCGCTGGCGTATGGGTCGGGGAGGGTGAAACGTAACCCAAAGGCCCCGAATTGTTTCCGTTGTTCCCCACGTCGCGATTTTCTATTCAACAGGTGTAGAACATTGCGGCCCTGTTCGTTATTGCCTACGTTTTAGGTTAGATTTTCCTAAGAACAATTGCCCGAAATTGGGGGTCCCTATGAACGAAACAGTTCCCGCGGCGCCGTCTAGCGCGGAGTCGATGGCAAAGCAAGGTTGCGAAAAGCTCGGCCTGGACACGTTTGACGCGCTGGTCCGCCGCGCCCGTACGTGCCGTCGCTTTGACGAGTCCATGCGCGTGCCGCGTGAGTTTTTGCTCGAGCTGGCAGAGCTGGCTCACCTGGCTCCCTGTGGTGCCAATGCTCAGCGTCTTCGTTTTCATGTGGTGAGCGGTTCCGAGGACTGCGCTCGCGTGTTTGACGAGCTTGCATGGGCCGGCGCGCTTAAGGACTGGCCGGGTCCTGCCGAGGGTGAGCGCCCGACCGGCTACATCGCGATTCTTGCCGAGCGCGCCGTTCCGGGTAAGCCCGCCGCTCCTATTACTGAGGTCGACACGGGCATTGCCGCGCAGACGATGATGCTCGCCGCCCGCAGCGCCACGCCCGAGGTGGCTGCCTGCATGTTCAAGGCCTTTACGCCCCACGCGATCGATGCCATGGGGCTCGATAGCGACAAGTATGAGCTCAAGCTGATCATGGCGTTTGGCGTTCCGGCCGAGACGCAGGTGATCGATGCGATCGATTCCAACCCCGATGGCTCCATCAATTATTGGCGCGACGAGGCACAGGTGCACCACGTACCCAAGCGTTCGCTCGCCGACGTACTGCTGTAGTTGAGCGTCACCGCGGTGTGATCCGGCGGTAAACCACCACAAAAGGTACCTGTCCCCTTTGCGGTGGTGCGAGAGGAGGGCGTGTGGCAGATTTGTATTTGGTGCGGCATGGGCAGACTGAGCTCAACGTGCAGAACATTTTGCAGGGTGGGCACGATTCGCCGCTTACGGCGCGCGGGCGCGAGCAGGCGCTGGCGACGCGCGCGGCGTTTGAGGCGCGTGGCGTGACCTTTGACCGTGTGTATTCCTCCCCGTTGGGCCGGGCGCGGCGTACGGCTGAGCTAATTGCTGGCGAGGGCTGCTCGATAGAGCTGGTCGATGACCTACGCGAGTGGCATTTGGGCTCGCTGGAGGGCACATCAAATCGCGATATGCCGCCGCAGCCCTGGGGTGATTATCCGGTGGCCTTTGGTGGCGAGTCTGAAGGCGAGCTACGGGCGCGCATGGTCGCGGTGCTGTCGCGCATCATGGCCAGGCCGCAGCACGACTGCGTGCTGGCGGTTTCCCACGGCTCAGCCTGCCAGGAGTTTCTTGAGTATGTGACTGGCAGGGGAGAGCTACCCGACAACGGAGCCGTGCTTCATTTTGGCTATTGCGACGGGGCGTTTTCGCTCCTTGATTGGTAACGAACGAAAGGACCCCTATGAATAAAAGATCTGTATCTGGTCCGTCATGGACAGACGATATTCAACCTCAAGCGTATCATTCAGGGGTGGAGTGACTCGCCGCTTACGCAGTTGGGTTGCGACCAGGCGGCGCGCGCCGGCATGTTTTTACGTGCGCGCGGCATTGAGCCCGATCATGCCTACACCTCCACGCTTCATCGTACCGAGCAGACTATCGCCAACTTGTGGCCGGGCTTGGCGTACGAGCGCCTGGACGGCTTGCGTGAGTGGTTCTTTGGCGACTTTGAGGCCGAGCGCGTGATGCTCATGCCCGAGCGCCCGTGGCGCGACTTCTATCGCCAGTTTGGCGGCGAGGGCCAGATGCAGGTGCGCGAGCGCATGGTGGCGACGTTGACCGATCTTATGCGTCGCCCGGACCACGAGTGCGTGCTCGCGGTGAGCCACGGCTCGGCCATCAAGGAGTTCATGGACCACGTGAAGGGTGCGGCGGCTGATGAGCGCGATCGCGTACCGGGCAACTGCTCGGTGCTGCATTTCGTGTTTGACGACGAGGCCGGTACGTTTGAGCTGGTCGAAGTCTTTACGCAGGAAGATTATGCGCGCGAGCTGGGGCTTGAACCGCTCGTGGCTACTGCGGGTCCGCAGCGCGGATAACGCGAGCGCGGCGGCACGGGTCGCCGGCATAACTTCTCGACGCGAAAGGGGCGGAGATGCATGTACCTGCTGCATCTCCGCCCCCTGTTTGTTGAGCTGCCGATTATTGTGCTGGGCGGTCTGGTCTTGCTAGAACCGCGCGACCTGGTGCGTGAGCAGACCTGTCGGAACTTGCGGCGCGGCGCCGCTGACCTGCGCGGCGGGGAAGAGCACGGCAACGGTAAAGTTGAACGGCTCTTTGCCCGTGTACGTTCCGGCGGCACGGGCCTCATCGGCCAGCAGCTGCGACGCCCCGGTCAGAGCGGCGGCGTAGGCGGGGTCGTCGGTCAGTGCCGGCTCCGGTGCTTGGTCGAGCATAGCGCGGATGGCCCCGACGGCGTCCTCGCGCTTGACCTCCCACGCGCGGTGTGTAATGCCCGCGGGGTCGGTAACGGCGTAGAGCGACGCGCCCTCTTTGGCGGCGCCCAGGATGATATCCATGACGGGCGAGGCCTCGTAGGCGAGCGACACGGGGCGCGGCTGCACTTTGAGCTCGGCGATCGCGCGCGCAGCGGCGGCCACGTCGGCGCTGGCATCGCTCTTGTCGCCCGCAAGTACACTCGTCGGGCAAATCGCCACGACACCCGTCACGCGTCCCGGCTCGCCCGAGCATTCGTACACGTAATACGCCGCACCTGGGTCCTTGAGCATCAGGCCATCGGCAAGGGCTCCGCGCAGAGCATCGTTGCCGCTCAGGATACTGCCCATTGCAGGCAGCGCCTCGAGCACACGGTCCTGAGCCGGGCGGATGCAGGGAAACGGAAGTGCTTTCATGGGCGGTCCTAACGCACGAGTCGGTTTGTTCGCGGCTTATTATGCCCCAACTTGGCCGCTCGCGTCCCAGAGCACGTTATCGGCGAGCGCGATTAGCACCTGCTGACAACGAACGATATCGGCGTGGGGCACATATTCGTTGGGCTTGTGCGCGAGCGCGAGCGACCCGGGACCGTAGCTCATGCAATTGCGATTACCTGTCTTGCCGGCAATGACGGCGGTGTCGGTGTAGCCGGTAAAGAAGCCGACGGTCGTGTCCGCGTCCGTCACGTCATCGGCGGCACGCTTGAGCGCTGCTAGAAGGGGGGAGTTTGGGTCGCGCTCGATGGCGGGGCGGTCGCCCGTCACGGTGTAGCTGCCATGGCAACCGGGAACGGCGGCTTCGGCGACGGCGATGGCCTGCTCTACCATGCGCGTCGCGGCGGCCGTATCGGTCGGCGGGGTCAGGCGCATGTCGACCCAGACTTTGGCGCGGTCGGGTACGACATAGGGACGGTAGCCACCTTCGATCTGTCCAAACGTGATGGTCGAAGATCCCAGCTCATCGTGCACGGGCAGCGCCACAAACGCGCGACGGAGCGAACACACGACCTCGGCCGTGGCGGCGACGGCATCCGCGCCCTTCCACGGCTGGCTCGCATGCGCCGTTACGCCAGCCATTTCAATCTCGAACCACGTGCGCCCCTTGTGCGCCACCTGGATCTGTCCGTCGGTGGGTTCGGTGTCCAGCACCCATTCACGCGAGCCGACCCAGCCGGCATCGATCGCGGCCTCTAAGCCGCGCATAAAATCTTCCTCGTCGACCGAGCAGATGAGCGAAAAGCCACGGCGGGGCAGCTCGCCTTCTGCCGCCACGCGCTCGAGCGTATGGACCAGTGCGGCAATGGCGCAGGCTAGGCCACCCTTCATATCGCAGGTGCCGCGGCCATAGAGTTTATCGTTGCGCACGATCGCTCCGAGCGGCGGAATGTCCGCGTCCCAGCCATCGCCCAGCGTAACGGTATCCATATGGCAGATATAGACGAGCCGTGGCTCGTCGCTCAGTCCCGGCACGGTGACCATAAGGTTGCGGCGCCCGGGCAGCACCTCGAGTTCCTCAACCTGCACGGCATGGAGCACCGGATGGCTCAGCTGCGCCAACCGTTCCTCAGCCAACGCTTTGATATAGCGCTCAATCTCGTCCTCATACGCACCCGGGTCTGAGCTGTCGATCCGCACGAGTCCTTGCGTAAGCCGCCAAGCAAAATCTGTATCAACCATAGGCACCTCACAGATAGTTAGGTAAACATACAGATTGTATGCCAAGAAGCGGCTCGGTGCATTTAATGGAGTGCTCACAAAAACGGGGCGCCTCTCGTGCGAAAGGCGCCCCCGCGGGCATTCAATGTCAGTGACGGGCAGGCCACATGGGGAACTGCCCGTCAGATCAGCCGGCGCTATTTGATTACGCGCACGCGATACATCGACGGAATTTGCTTGAGCGCCTCGATGGTGCTGCTGTCCAGGTGCTCGTCGGTGTCGAACATGGTGTAGGCGTTCTCGCCAGCGGACTCGTTGGTCATACGCTGCACGTTGGCGTTGTCCTTGGCGAGGATGGCCGTGATCTGGCCGATCATGTTGGGCACGTTGGCGTGCAGGCAAGCGATGCGGCTCGCGGCGCGCGCCTTGCCCATGCTGCAGGTGGGGTAGTTGACGCTGTGCGCGATGTTGCCGTTCTCCAGGTAATCCTTGAGCTCGCTGATGGCCATGTCGGCGCAGTTGGCCTCGGCCTCGCCAGTGCCGGCGCCCGAGTGCGTGGTGATAAACGTGTTCGGCATCTTGACGGTCTTGGGCGTGGCAAAGTCGCAGCTAAACCAGCTCAGCTTGCCCTCGCGCAGGGCAGCGTCGACGGCGTCCTCGTCAATGATGGTCTCGCGTGCGTAGTTGATCAGCACGGCGTCCGGGGCCAGCAGGTTGATCTGCTCGGTGCTGATCATGCCGATGGTGTCGGCCTTGCTGGGTACGTGCACGGTGAGGTAGTCGCAGCCGCGGCAGAAGATCCTCGAGCGTGCCCACGCGCTGCACCTCGCGGCTCAGCACCCACGCATGCTCGACGGAAATGAACGGGTCGTAGCCGTAAACGTCCATGCCCAGGTCGACGCAGGCGTTGGCGACCTTGGAGCCCACGTTGCCCAGGCCGATGACACCGATGCGCTTGCCCTTGAGCTCGCGGCCCACAAAGGCCTTCTTGGCCTTCTCGGCATCGACCTGAATCTCGGGATCGTCGGCGTTGTCGCGCACCCAGTTCATCGATTGCACCACGCCGCGGCTCGAGAGCACCAGCATGCCTAGGACGAGGCTCCTTGACGGCGTTGCTGTTAGCGCCGGGGGAGTTAAAGACGACGACGCCCTTCTTGGCGTACTCCTCGACAGGGGATGTTGTTGACGCCGGCGCCGCAGCGGGCGATGGCGCGGATGCCCTCGGGCAGCTCGTAGCCGTGCAGGTCGGTCGAGCGCATCAGGATGGCGTCGGCCTCTTCGGCGGTGCTCACAAATTCGTAGCCCTCGCCAAACTCGACTTTGCCGTCTTTAGTGATGTCGTCGATGGTCTTAATCTTACGCATGGAAAAACTCCTTAGCAGGTTTGTCTAAAACAAGTGGTTTGAAGTGGCTGGTCGGCCCGCGCGTTGCGGGCTAGTTAGATCGCGGGCTCAAACTATGCTGCGCTTCGAAGTCCTTCATGTACGAGGCCAGTGCCTGCACGTCTTCCATGGTTACGGCGTTGTAGACGCTGGCGCGCATACCGCCCACCAGGCGATGGCCCTTGACGTTTTGAATCTGGTGCCCGGCCGCGCCTGCGACAAAGGCCGCGTCGAGTTCGGCGTCGCCGGTGCGGAAGGTGACGTTGGCGATGGAGCGGCTGTCGGCCTGCGTAGTGCTATGGAACAGCTCGCTGTGCCCGAGCAGGTCATAGAGCAGATTGGCCTTGGCCCAGTTGCGCTCGGCCATGGCGGCAAGTCCGCCGGTTTTCTCAACCCAACGGAACACCTTGCCGCATACGTAGATACCAAAGGTGTTGGGCGTGTTGAGCATGGAGCCCTTGGCGGCCTGGGCCTTGAGGTCCATGTACTGCGGCGTTTGCGCAAAGGCGGAGCCATCTGCGATGAGGTCGTCGCGCACGATGACCACGGTCACGCCCGCGGCGCCGGCGTTTTTCTGCGCGCCGGCGTAAATGAGCCCGTAGCGCTCAACGTCGAGCGGCTGCGACAGAAAGCAGCTCGAGACATCGGCGACCAGCGGTACGTCGCCGCAGTTGGGCAGCTCGTGGTACATGGTGCCAAAGATGGTGTTGTTCTGGCAGATGTAGACGTAGTCGAGCCCGTTGCTTGCGGCCTCGGCGGCAATGCGCGCGTTGACGTCGGCCATGGTGGGTATGCGGTCGAAATTGGTGTCCTTGGAGCTCGCGAGCAGCACGGCCTCGCCGTACTTGGCGGCTTCTTTGTATGCCTTGTTGGCAAAGTTGCCGGTCACGATGTAGCCGGCGCGCCCGCGGCGCATGAGGTTCATGGGGATGCCCGCAAACTGCAGCGTGGCGCCGCCCTGCAAAAACAGGACACGGTAGTTGTCGGGGATGCTCAGCAGACGACGCAGGGTTGCCTCGGCGTCGTCGATAATCTGCTGGTACATGCTAGATCGATGGCTCATCTCGAGCACGGACATGCCACAACCGCGGTAGTCCATCATCTCGTCGGCGATCTCGGCGAGCACGCTGGTAGGCAGCGCGGCCGGGCCAGCTGAGAAGTTGTGCACACGTGCCATCTTCTAGTTCCCCCTCGTAGTCGTTTGAACGTTCGGGATACTTTAGCACAGTGGAGCGCCAGGCGCGACCGCATCACGGTAAAACTCGACTGCGCCGCTATGATTTACAGGATGGTTACATGGGGGAGGGTGCTTTACTCCTCAGGCAAATCCAAATCTGCGAGCGAAGGCATGAGGCTTTCTAGGCGCTTGATCTCTTCGTCGCAAATTAGCTACCTCCTGCCCGCTACGACGCGAGCGTGGCGATGACGGCTTCGTCGCCGGCGTATATGAGGGTATTGCCGTCGGGGATGATCGTTTGGCCTTCGCGCTTGAGCATCACCACAATAAACGGATGCTTGCCTTGCGGCACATCGCGCAGGCGCTGGCCGGCCAGGCGACCGTGGGGCGTCACGGTGACCTCGCGCAGCGTAACCTCGGCACGCTCTTCAAACGTCGGCGCGGCCATCACCAGAAGGTCTCCTTCCTCAATTATGGTATCGCCGTTGGGCAACACCGGGTGTGCACCGTCGCGCAGTACCAGGACCACCAGCATGTCCGTTGCGCTGCCAATGTCGGCGAGCGAGCGTCCGGCAAACGGATGTCCAGCGCCTACTTTGAGCTTGACGAACGACATGCCGTCTTCGTCGCGGTAGTCGTTAAAGGTGCGACGCACGTCGCCGGTCGCATCGATCATATCGAGCTTCTTCGCCACCGCCGGCAGCAGCGAGCCCTGCACCACAATGCTCGACACGGCAATCGCAAACACCAGGTCAAATAGGTCGTGTCCGCCGGGAACGCCGGCCACTACGGCAAAGAGACTAAAGACGACCGAAGCCGCTCCGCGTAGGCCCGCCCAGCTTACGAGCGCGACCTGGCGGGGATTCGTCTTAAAGGGCGCTAGGAGCACGCCCACGGCGATGGGGCGGCTCACGAAGAGCATGAACGCCATGAGTGCCAGGCCCGGTAGCAGCATCTGCGGCAGGCGTGCCGGGCGTTACAGAGCAGGCCGAGCAAGAAGAAGATCGTCATCTCGGCCATCTCGGTGAGGGTGTCAAAGAAGTGCGCCATCTCGACTTTGCCGGTGATGTCGCTGGCGCCCAGCACAATGCCGGCCAGGTACACGGCCAAAAAGCCGTTGCCGCCCAGGTAGCTCGGCAGCGCGTAGGCGACGATGGCCACGGCGAACAAAAAGATAGTCTGCGCGCCTCGGCCGTTGCGTGCGCGCGTTCAATCAGGCGGCCCGCCGCCCAGCCGATGGCAAGGCCCAGGCCCACGCCCAGGATAATCTGCTTGGCCAGCAGCACGGGGATGTTAATGTCGCCGCCGGCCGCGAGTGTGGCGAGCACGGCGGTGAGCATGTAGGCGACGGGATCGTTGGAGCCCGATTCGACCTCGAGCAGCGAGTCGGTGCCGCCCCTCAGCGACAGACTGTGCTCGCGCAGAACACTAAAGACGCTGGCCGCGTCGGTGGATGCCACGACCGAGCCCAGCAGCAGGCCGCCGATCCAGTCGAAGCCCAGCACAAAGTGGGCGAACACGCCGGTGATGCCTGCGGTGATGACGACGCCGAGCGTGCTCAGCAGCACCGCCGGCGCAGCGACGGGCTTGGCGCGGTCGATATTGGTGTTAAAGCCGCCGTAGAACATGATGAACAGCAGCGCCGTGCTGCAGACGGTTTCGGTGAGTGCGTAGTCGCTAAAGTCGATGTGCGCCGGGCCGTTGACGCCCAACAGCATGCCGAGCGCGATAAAGATGAGCAGGGTGGGGAAGGGGAGCTTTTTGCCGACGGGTTTGATGGTCAGGCACAAAATGATGACGAGGCCGATAAAAAGAAGGATCTGGTTCATGGATAGTGTCCGCTCCTGGGTGGTTGGCGTGGCACGGTCAGTTGTCTGTGGTTATTTGTACCCAAAGATGGTGGGTTTATGGGGTTGGATTGCGGGCGTGCGCGATATCGTCATAGACGGCTGCCGTCTTTGCCTCTGCTCGGAAACCCTTTCCAGCTTTATTGCAACGGAGTACAATGGGTAACGTTTAAGTTCAACTTGAAGTTTTAGTTGCGGCACCGGGCTTCGGCCGCAATGCAAGGAGAGGCGTACCATGGCGATCTATGTGACATCTGATGCTCACGGGCACGTGCGTGCGCTTGACGAGGCCCTGTCTAAGATCTCGTTGACGTCCGACGACACGCTGTACGTGCTGGGCGACATGATCGATCGCGGGCCCGATCCGGTCGGCGTTATTAAGCTCGTGCGCTCGCTGCCCAACGCCCACGTGCTCAAGGGTAATCACGAGCAGATCATGCTCGATGCCATCATTGGTCAGGATCCGCTCGATGCCGAGACCTGGGATATCAACGGTGGCTGGACGACGCGCGAGCAGCTCAACGACATGGAATTTGAGGCATACGAGGAGCTCGTGCGATGGATGGCCGCGCTGCCGCTCTACGCGGTGGTCGAGACTGCCGAGCGGCCGTACCTGCTGGTGCACGCCGGCATTCAGACCGAGGCGGCGCGTGCGTTTTTGCTTGAGCATGGTGTCGATTGCGGCGACGGCAGGGGAGCGGTCGATGCCGATCGCGAGCTGCTGCAGCAAATGCTCGCCGTACAGTCGTCCGATGACTTGCTCTGGATTCGCCATGGCTATTGGGATGCCCCGACGGGGCTGCTTTCTGCCGAGGGCAAGGGTTCGGTCGTGGTGAGTGGCCACACGCCAACGGTGTCGCTCGGGCGTTATTGCGAGGTCGGTGGTCTTGCGGGGCTCGATGAGGAATCGGGACGAGGGCAGATCGTGCGCTTGGGCGGCGAGGACACTGCCGGCGTGCCCGATCGCATCGATATCGATTGCGCCGCCGCCACCGGCTCCGAGTTCGGTCGCGTGGGCATCCTGCGGCTCGATGATGGGGCGGAGTTCTACGCGAATATCAACCCGGGCGAATAATCGGTGCAAGGGGTAGCTAATTTTGGACGGGGCCTTTTTTGGCTACTTTTGCCCTTCTGCCCGCAAATTGATTTTTCAGGGACGGGGATTAAATAATCATTTGGCTGCCCGCTGGCTAAGTGAGTAGACTTTTTTGGAAATGCCGAGCACCCAACATATTTGCCTCAATAAAACCGCTGGTCACGGACTTGTGCTTTGTCGGTGTGGTCCGGGATTCGGTAAAAGTCTACTCACTTAGTTTTGCGTGTCCGCAACGAGACTCCAGCCGGGGTGATTCCACCGCAAATTAGCTTCTCCCATCGCCGCAATTAGGCGCCGTACGGATTCCGGTCCCTCTCTATGCGTTGGCGGATGTGGGCGTACTCGATAATCAACAGTACCAGCAGTAGGGCCATGATGGCTAGGTAGCTCACGACGGCGCCCATCAGGCCGAGCAGATTGATCGAGAATCACCGGGAGCACCACGCTCACGGCAAAGCAGATCAGGTAGATCTTGGTGACATCTCCAGCGTGGCGCAGCACCGTGATGATGGCGTAGATAAAGTCGATGGCCGCGGTTACGCCGCCGGCGACGACCATCAGCAGCGCCAAGGTGCGGTAACGCTCAAAGTTGAGGCCGTACATAAAGCTCATAAGGGGAATGCCGGGGCCTGCCATAAATGCGGCGCACACGCCGGTGATGGCCACGATCAGCGCCATAACGGCAACAATAATCAAGTCAAAACGGCGGCGTTTGCCCGGGTTCGCCCAAATGCTCGACAGACGCAAAAGCTGCGGTTTGTAGACAAATCCGATGCTCAGCAAAATAGCCTGCGCCGGAAAGAACAGGGCATTAAAGTACAGCTGGTATTTGTAGGCCAGCGTGCCTTCCATCACAAACTTGGGCATGCTCTCGATGAGGTTGAACAGGAACAGTGCACCAAAGAGCGGAGCGCACTGGACAAATAGGTGGCCGACCTCGCGCAGGCTCACGCGGCGCGATTTTCGGTCTCGAGCAGGGCGAGCGGCGCGGTGACCAGCACGAGCGAGGCGATGGCGGTGACACCCATGGCCATGGCCGCGATGGGCATGCTGCGCGTAAGGAACAGCGCCACGCTGAAGACCGCGATGACGCCGACGGAGCGTAGCGTTTGGCTCATGCCGGCCAGGTAGAGTTTATCGGCCTGCTGCAGGCGGCCCTCGTATACGTCCGCCACGCCGTCGATCACCTTATACAGGTAGACGCCCAGGCCGATCGTCGCCATCTGCGCGTCATAGCCGCGGGCGCTGCTGTACATGAGGCCGCAGCCTAGGGCGAGCGCTCCGCAAAGCCAGCGGTTGAGCTGGTAGGAGGCAAAGGACGTCGTTTCGTCGATATCCGAGACTTGGAAATTGCGCACGCCGTAGTTGCACGCGATCATGATGAGCGTGCCGGTGACAAAGGCGATGGAGAACTTACCGGCTTCCTCGGCGCCCACAAGCTGCGTGGACACAATGGTGAGCAGGGGAAACGCGAAACCCCACACGGCGGTGCCCAGGGTATTCCAGAGATAGTCGCGGCGGGTGGCGTGCTCCTCGTATTCGGCTTCCTGCATGGAGAAGCCGCCGCCGTAGACAGCGCCGAGTAGGCGGTTCCACCATGCGTTGACCATGCGGTGGATGGGGCCGGGCTCGCGATCGCGCTCGCGGCGACGGCGCGTGGCCTGGCTGCTGTCGGGGCCGCCGGCGTTGCGCTGGCTCAGCTCCTGGATGCGCGCGAGCTCTTCGGCCGTGTGGGAGGCGGGGAACAGGCCGTTCTCGATGCGGCCGCCCTGGGCCTTCGCGGCGCCGTCTCTCGATGCAGCGGGGTTGGAGACGCCGTTGCGGCGGGCGATGGCGCGGCGAATGCTATCGAGGGGCGTGATGCTCAAAGCGGAGTCCTTTCTATTGCTGCGCTTTAGTATAGACGCGACGGTGTTCGTTCGTGTTTTTGAACAGGTCGTTCAATAATTTCGGCGGCGCCATTCGGTAGTCGGCACTTAGGGACGTTCCTTATGTGCCGGCACTTTGGGAACGTCCCTAAGTGCCGGCATCCGGGGGCGCTCCTTGAATGTTGCCTGTTCAAGAGTGTTCCCAATGACTAGGCGTTTAAAAACGTCCCCAATGACTAGGCCGCTTGCCTGCGATTTTTGACCGTTGGGCGGGCTTGCCGCCCTTGCCGCAAAAACGTTTTTGCATATCGGGTACAACGGGCTTTACGTGAGTAAAGTGCGCGTCGCGTCCACGTGTCGCGTTTTTAAAGGAGGCCCCATGCCTGGTGTTACCCCTGCAGAAGTTCTGTCCAACTTTGGTATTACGCTCGTTGAAGATCCGCCGAGAATCAACCCCGTCTGCTGGTGGACCTGCCGGCGGCAGAGCTTGTCGAGCACGCTATTCGTCGCAAAGAGGGCCGTATGGCTTCTAATGGCGCGCTCGTGATCGAGACGGGGAGCGCACTGGTCGTTCGCCCAACGATCGTTTATCGTTGACACCCCGATGTTCACGACAAGATCGCCTGGGGTGCGGTCAACCGGCCACTGTCCGTCGAGAGCTATGAGGCCATCAAGGCCGGCATCGTCGACTATCTCAACGAGCGCGACGTGTTCGTCACGCGCGGCATGGCGGGCGCTGACCGCAACCACACGCGTCGCCTGCTTGTTGCCTGCGAGCGTGCCAGCCAGGCACTCTTCATTAAGCAAATGCTCGCCCGTCCGCTCGCCCGCGAAATCGCGCGCACCGGCGAGCCCGACTTCTGCGTGCTCGCAGCGCCCGGTTACCAGTGCGATCCTGCCATCAAGGGCCTCAACTCCAGCGCCGCCGTGGTCATCAACTTCCAGGAACGCGTGATTCTGGTCGCCGGCACCGGCTACTCCGGCGAGATTAAAAAGTCGATCTTTAGCGTCATGAACTATCTGCTGCCCGTCGAGGATGACGTGCTGCCCATGCACTGCTCGGCCAGCATGGATCCCGTCACGCACGAGACTGCCGTGTTCTTTGGCCTGTCCGGCACGGGCAAGACCACGCTTTCTGCCAACCCCACGCGCCTGCTGATCGGCGACGACGAGCACGGCTGGTCCGACATGGGCATCTTCAACATCGAGGGTGGCTGCTACGCAAAATGCGAGGGCCTGGACGCCTTCCACGAGCCCGAGATCTTCAACGCCGTCCGTTTTGGCGCCATTTGCGAAAACGTGGTGCTCGACGAGAACCGCAAGCCCAACTACGACGACATCTCGATCACGCACAACACGCGCGTGGCCTATCCCGTGGAGCACATTCCTAACGCGTGGACTAAGGGCATGGGCACCACTCCAAGAGTGTCGTGCTGTTCCTGACTTGCGACGCTTTTGGCGTGCTGCCGCCATCTCGCGCCTGACGGCCGACGCCGCCATGTACCACTTTGTGACGGGCTTTACGGCTAAGATTCCCGGCACCGAGGTCGGCGTCACCGAGCCCACGCCCACGTTCTCTTCGCTGTTCGGCGAGCCGTTTATGCCGCTCGACCCCATGGTTTACGCCAAGATGCTTGGCGAGCGCATTGCCGACGGCCGCACACGCGTGTACCTGGTCAACACCGGCTGGATTGGCGGTGGCTACGGCGTGGGCCATCGCATCGAGCTTGCCTACACGCGCTCGCTGGTCGCACGCGCCCTCGACGGCACCATCGAGGATAGCGAGTTCGTGCACGACGACATCTTTAACGTCGACATTCCCACGACGTGCCACGGCGTGCCCGATGGCATCCTGGCGCCGCGCCAATACTGGCAGAGCACCGCGCGCTACGACGAGGCCGCGCACAACCTGGCGGTGATGTTCGAGGAGAACTTCGAGAAGAAGTACTCGCACCTGCCCGAGTCCGTCAAAGCCGCCGGCCCGCACGCCCAGGTGTCCGCCGAGGCCCGTCATCGCGGCCGCGGCCTGCTGGGACTCCGCCACTAGCTTCGCCGTGAGTCCATATCCACCACAAAGGTGCCTGTCCCCTTTGTGGTGGTTTTTATGTTGATGGGTTAACAAATGGGGCGTGCAGAGCTGGCGGCCGTTAAGTACGGCTAAGATGTTTACCCGTTAGCATTATGCAAGCGAAAGGCGGTCGTCTCCCATGCAGCAGAGCGACGAGACACGTTTCGAGGACTTTGTCGGACTGATCAGCGGACTCTACAAGGAGATCCAGCGCATTAAGACGTCTGAGGGCGCTAGGCTGGGCCTCAAGGGCTCCGACGTTATGTGCCTGTACTATCTTGAGCGCAGCAAGGATGGCCTGACTGGCGCCGACCTGGCTCGCATGGCAGGCGTGACCCGCGCCGCCGTCTCGCGTACGCTGGCGCATCTGGAGGAGGGTGGCTACGTCGAGGTCGATGATTCAGGGCGATGCCGCCGTTAAGTATCGTGCTCCGGTGCGCCTGACCGCTCTGGGCGGCGAGAGCATGAGCGAGGCGGACCGCATCATTCGCGAGGTGCTCGATACCACCGGTAGGCTATGGGTGTGGAGCAGCGCGAGCAGATGTATGCGTCGCTGCGCACGATTCTCAACACCCTGCGCGAGATCTAAGGCCGCCAAGGCATTTGCTTCAATTAACAACTTAACAACTGCATAGTCCCGTTTGAGCGCGTATGCCGCGCCGGGGCATTGCTGTCAAAATTCCCTGCGCGGGACCTGCGCAAGAAAGGATTCGCTATGTCCATTCGTATTATTACCGATTCCGCGAGCGATATGTCGCCGACTGAGCACCCCGCTCTGCGTGTTCTGCCGCTGTCCGTCACCTTTGGCACCGATGTGTACATGGATGGCGTCGACATCGATCACCAGCGCTTTTACGAGATGCTCGTGGAGCGCGATGAGCTGCCAAAGACCGGCCAGGTCAACCCGTACGCGTTTTCGCAGGCCATCGCCGAGGTTCGTGAAGCCGGCGATGAGGCTGTGATTATTACCGTGGGCGCTAAGCTATCAGGCACCAATCAGAGTGCCCGTACCGCACTTGCCGAGGCGCCAGGTGGCGACGTGTTCGTGGTAGACAGCAACAACGTCACCCTGGGCGAGCGCGTCCTGGTCGAGTATGCGCTGCGCTTGGTGGACGAGGGCCGCAGTGCAGCTCAGATCGCGGCGGCTGTCGAGGCCGTGCGCGACCGTGTGGTGGTTATCGGCCTGCTCGAGACGCTGGAGTACCTGGTGCGCGGCGGTCGTCTGTCTGCTGCGGCCGGCGCCGTGGGCACGCTGCTCAACGTAAAGCCCGTGGTGGCTGTCGAGGACGGTCTGATCGTGCAGCTGGGCAAGGCGCGCGGTTCCAAGAACGGCCGCAACCTGCTGAACCAAAAGGTCGAAAAGGCAGGCGGCATCGACTTTTCCATGCCGCTGGCGCTCGGCTATACGGGCCTTTCGGACGCCGTGCTCAAGAAGTACATCGAGGACAGCGCTGCACTGTGGGCTGGTCACACCGAGGGCGAACTGCCCGTTCACACCATTGGCGCCACCATCGGCACCCACGTAGGCCCTGGCGCCGTAGCCGTAGCCTTCTTCCAGCCCGCCAACTAACCGACCTGCCATAAACCACCACAAAGGGGACAGGCACCTTTGTGGTGGTTTATGCTTTTTCGGGTGGAAGGGAGCGAGCAATGGCGTCTGAGGGCTTTTTTGAACGGGTGTACGAGGTGGTCGAGCAGATCCCCGAGGGGATGGTCGCCACGTATGGTCAGGTGGCGCTGCTTGCCGGTCGTCCACGAAGTGCGCGGTACGTGGGGTATGCCCTGCATAGTAATCCGCGCCCCGGCCAGATTCCCTGCCATCGTGTGGTGTTTGCCGACGGTCGCATTTGCGAAGGCTTTGCCTTTGGCGGCCCCGATGCTCAACGTGAGCTTTTGCTAGGGGAGGGTGTGGCGTTTAAGGACGACATGCACGTCGACTTGGCCGCCTGTCGCTGGCCTGCCGGACTCTAGCGGCTCTGCCGTGGCCAAAACCACCATAAAGGTGCCTGTCCCCTTTGTGGTGGTTTTCCGTTGCAGGTTTACCAGAGCTAACTTATGGAGAAGGTGTGGCGGAGCATATTGACGCTAGAAAGTAAACCACGGTGAACTATATTGTATTCAGCAACGGAGCAGGCAATAGGCGATGAAAAAGCCTGCCCTGTTGAGTTTGATTCGCATTCCTCCCCTCTGTGCGATTCAACGGTGTACTTCGGGAACAGGCCCGCTGGCAGCTAACTGCCGGCGGGCCTGTTCCTGTTTGTCGGGGGAGTGCGATGGGCGGAGCCGAACAGGTCGGGCATCAAAAAAGGCGGACGCCGTAGCGCCCGCCCTAAAGCAATCGAAAGCTCAAGCCAGCAGATCGGTCTAGTACACCATGCCCATGGCGTCCTGAACCTCGGCCAGGGTCTGATCGGCGATCTCGTTGGCGCGACGGTTGCCCTCGTGCAGGACGTCCTTTACATAGTCCAGATCGTTCTCGTAGCGCTGACGGCGCTCGCGGATCGGCGCGAAGTACTCGTTGACGGCCTCGGTCACGTACTTCTTGAGCTGGCCGGAGCCGCCCATGCCGATCTCCTCGGCAATCTCGACCTCGGGCGACCGGTGCAGATGGCGGCGGTCGAAAGCAGGCCGGACACGCCGGGGCGGTTCTCGGGATCGAACGTGATCATGCGCTCGGAGTCGGTCTGGCTCTTCTTGATGCGTTTGGCCGTCTCCTCGGCGGTCATCGAAATATTGATGGCGTTGCCGTAGCTCTTGCTCATCTTGCGGCCGTCCAGGCCGGGCAGCAGCGGGGTCTCGGACAGCAGCGCCTCGACCTCGGGGAACACCTTGCCGTAGCGGTTGTTAAAGCGGCGGGCGATGGTGCGGGTGAGCTCGATGTGCGGCAGCTGGTCGCGACCGACCGGCACCACGTTGCCCTTTGCAGAACAGGATGTCGCAGGCCTGGTGCACCGGGTAGGTGAGCAGGAGGCCGGTAAGCTCGTGGCCCGAGGCCTCCATCTCGGCCTTGACCGTGGGGTTGCGCGCCAGCTCGGCCTCGGACACCAGCGACAGGAACGGCAGCATGAGCTGGTTGGCGGCGGGCACGGCGGAGTGCGCGTAGATCATGGTCTTGTCGGGGTCGATGCCGCAGGCAAGGTAGTCCATGACCATGTTGTACACGTTGTCCTGGATGTGCTCGGTGGTGTCGCGGTCAGTGATGACCTGGTAGTCGGCGATGAGCACGTTGGTCTTGGCGCCCATGTCCTGCAGCTCAACACGGCCCTTGAGGGTACCGAAGTAGTGGCCCAGGTGCAGACGGCCGGTGGGGCGATCACCGGTGAGCATGGTGAACTTCTCCGGGCGTATTGGCCAGGCCCTCGCGAATGGCGTTGCTCTTTTTGCAGCGCGACTTCGTAGCTGTTCTCGTTGGGCATGATTGCTCCTAACGTATGTTCAGGGGTCAAGATGATAACGCGTTTATTGGAGGGGCGGGACGTAAGTAGGCGAGGGGCGGGAGAGGGGTGGCTTGTGCGGTGGGTGCGGCGCGGCCGCGCTTGGCCAACGGTGCCTTGGCACATCCTTGGCAGCTTGCCCTAGAGCTTGTGGTGGCGCTCTTCTTTGCGCTCCTCGGCTGCCTGCTCCTCCTGCTTAAAAGCAGGGGTCGTCGGGGTGACGAGCTCGTCCTCGTGCGTGCGCTTGTTGTAATGGTGGCGCAGCACGGGCTCAAACAGATGCAGATGCTTGGCAAAGGCCGCCGAGCCAATGGCGAGCACGGTAAAGATGAGCACACGCATGGGCACCTCGACCTGGTTAATCGCGGCGGCGCCGGCCGAAAGCATGATGCACCAGGCATAGATGAGCAGCACGGCCTGTTTTTGGTTGTAGCCTTCTTGGATCAGGGCGGTGGTGGATGTGGCCCTTGTCGGCCTGCCCGATGCTAATGTGGGCGCGCTTGCGGCGCACAATGGCGCTAAACGTGTCGATGATGGGCACGCCGGCAACGATGAGCGGGATGATAAGCGAGGTGAGTGCGGCGGTGCGGCTCACGTTGAGCAACGAGATGGAGCCCAGCGCAAAGCCCAGAAGCAGCGACCCCGAGTCGCCCAAGAAGATGCTTGCGGGGTTGAAGTTGTAGCGCAAAAAGGCCAGACAGGCGCCAAAGAGCGCAATGGAGAGCGCGGCGGCGTCGATGCGGCCCGAGAGAACGGCCATCGAAAACATGGTGAACGACGCGATGCCGCAGATGCCCGTGGCCAAGCCGTCGAGGCCGTCGATGAGGTTAATGATGTTGGTGAATGCCACCAGATAGATTACGGTGATGGGGTAGGCGAGCCATCCGAGCATGATCTCGCCGGGGGCAAACGGGTTGACGATGACGCCGATTTTTAGGCCGCCGATACAGGCGATAAGCGCGGCGAGGACTTGTCCGGCCAGCTTTTGCTTGGGCGTGAGCTGGAAGACGTCGTCGATAGCGCCGGTCGCAAAGATGACGGTAAAGGAGAGCGCCAGCATGGGGTAGCTGATGTGCAGACGGGGTGGGGCACCAAAACGGGCGGCCAACCCAGGTACCAGGTGCCTAGGATTTGCACAGTGCAGGCGACGACCAGGCCCAAAAACACCGCCGTTCCGCCCAAACGCGGGATGGGCTTGGTGTTGATGCGGCGCTTAGAAGGATAGTCGACGGCATCGAGCTTAATTGCCAAGCGCTTGACCAGGGGCACCGCGAGGAAGGTCGTGATAAAGGCCGCCGCTGCCACGCATAGGTACGGTATGTAGCTCGGGGATGAAGCCATGAATCTAAAAACCGCCAAGCGTCGAAGGAAAAGGTCAGAAGAACGCCATGCGCAAAGGGCATAGCCGAACCATAATACTCGACCAAGGGGGTGCATGTAATTGCACGCAGCGATAATCACGCGCTTACCAGATATTGGGATGTTGTCGATGGCTTGTCGGGATGCCGGCGGGGATCCATATGGACTGTAATGGCGATTTTCGGCAAAAGAAAACCACCCCCACGTTACGAAAATGAACCCACCTAAAACAGGTGGGTGCCCTCATCGACTGTTCCAGCGTCCTTAACAACGAAGGATACCTGTACTAGGCACGACTGTGTGGGCTCCCTAAATAAACGCGACGGTTCACCCAGTTGCTCCGCGGGGGGCGGAATACCTACATCATAAAGCGGCACTTTATCGATTCCAGTCTTGACATTACAAAAATCGTGTCGGACGATTACGGCGCCTTAGGGACGGAGCCGTCTACGCGGTCTGGCCCCTTTACGTTTGAGCTGCTGAATCGTTGTTTTGGAGCATGTTTTTATGCCGACGTCGTTGACCGAACTTTTTTCGCCCGCCTGCCATTTGTGTCCGCGCCGTTGCGGTGCGGCGCGCGATGAGGGCGCGCACGGCGTCTGCGGTGCTAACGACACGCTCAAGGTGGCCCGCGCCGCGCTTCATATGTGGGAGGAGCCGCCTATCTCGGGCGAGGCCGGTTCGGGCACGATCTTCTTTAGCGGTTGCTCGCTTAAATGTATCTACTGCCAGAACCACGAGATCTCGACCGGCAATTTTGGCCTTGAGATTTCGCCTGAGCGTCTGGTCGAGATTATGCTGGAGCTGCAGGACCAGGGTGCCAACAACATCAATTTGGTGACGGCGACGCACTATGCGCACCTGTTGCCTGCCGTGATTGCCGCGGCACGGGCGCGCGGACTGGTTATCCCGATCGTCTACAACACGAGTGGTTACGAGCGCGCGAGTGCCGTGGCCGCGCTGGGCGACCTGATCGATGTGTGGCTTACCGACTTTAAATATGCCGATGCGGCGCTTGCGCAGTCGCTCTCCCATATAAAGGATTACCCGCGTGTGGCCGTGTCGGGTCTGGCCCAGATGGCGCGCGAGATCGATCGCCGCGGGGGGAGAGCTGGTGGATGACGACGGGCTCATGAAGCGCGGCATCATCGTGCGCCACCTGGTGCTGCCGGGGCATGCGGATGACTCGTGCCGCGTGTTAGACCTGGTGTGGCAGACGGTGGGCGACGTGCCGATCTCGGTCATGAACCAGTACACGCCCAATGCGCTCATGCGCGAGCAGGGCGGCGAGTTGGCGCGCGCCGTGACGCGCGAGGAGTACGAGCAGGTGCTCGACCATGCCGACGACCTGGGCTTTACGACAATGTTCTGGCAAGAGGGCGGCGCGGTAGACGAGAGCTTCACCCCCGCCTTCGACACCACCGGCGTCCTCACCAGCGCAAAGTAGAGCGCACGCTGATGATTTTTCTGGGACGGGGATTAAAAATCATCGAGAGGATCGCCTGTTCGAAAAGTTGTCAAAATAGCCGCGTCCCAAAAAGACTGGTTATTGGGCGTTGACAGTTGGCGAGCCGTAGGTAAAATATCGACTTGTCCTGGGGACGTAGCTCAGTTGGGAGAGCGCTGCCGTCGCATGGCAGAGGCCGAGGGGTTCGACTCCCTGTCTCCACCCATGGATTTGATAAGCCGCTGACATTGTGTCGGCGGCTTTTTTTAAAAGAAAGGGCTATATCATGGCCGAGCTTGAGTCCCAACCATTGTCCGACGAGGAGCGCGCCGAGTTGGAAGAGCTCCGCGCTGAGAAGGCCCGCCGCGAGGCTCGGGAAGAGGCCCGTCGCGAGCGTGAGGAGCTGGCTGCCCTGCGTGCCGAGCGTGCGAAGGCCGAGGAGGCCGCCGCGAACGCCGCATCCGCATCGGCGCCCGCGCCCGCACCCAAGCCCGCTGCTGCGAAGCCTGCACCTGCCGCGCCCAAACCTCAGCCTAAAAAGGCCGCCCGTCCCAAGTCCGTCGAGCCCAAGCCGAGCCGTGACGAGATGACCTTTGCCCAGCGCATGGTTACCTCCAAGGAGCCTATGGGCGAGAACGAGATCCCTGGCATGGCGCCGGCTCAAAAAATCATCATTGTCCTTGCCCTCATCGCGTTTGTCATCTTTATGGGCTACACGATCCTGACCAGCATGGGCCTGCTCTAACCGACTCGCATCGGGCGTCATGTCCGCATGCTCTGCTCTCGTCCAACCCTCAAATTCTGCACCACACATCCGAAAGGTCGCCCCATGGCTTTGACCGACATATCGCATCCCACCGACATTGCAATGCTCACCGATCTGTACGAGCTCACTATGGCCCAGGGCCTGTGGGAGAGCGGCAAGGCCAATGAGCAGGGTTGTTTTACCGCGTTTTACCGCGACCATCCCTTTGGCAGCGCCTATGCCGTCATGTGCGGCACCGCCGAGCTGCCCGAGCTGGTCGAGAATCTGCGCTTTACGCCCGAGGACATCGACTACCTCGCCTCGCTCCAGGCCCCTGCTGGCGGTGCGATGTTCAAGTCTGGATTCCTCGACTACCTGCGCGATTTTCGTGCGCATGTAAACATCGACGCCGTGCCCGAGGGCGAGCTCGTCTTTCCGCGCGAGCCCATGGTGCGCGTCACCGGCCCCGCGCTGGAGTGCCAGCTGCTCGAGACGGCGCTGCTCAACATCGTCGGGTTCCAGACGCTTGTCGCCACCAAGACGGCGCGCGTGGTGCTCGCCGCCGACGGTCGCCCCGTGGCGGAGTTTGGCCTGCGCCGAGCCCAGGGTCCCGATGGCGGCCTGGCCGTTGCGCGCGCGAGCTACGTTGCCGGCTGCTCCTCTACGTCCAATGTGCTCGCCGGCCGCCGCTACGGTATTCCCGTCTTTGGCACGCATGCTCACAGCTGGGTGATGAGCTTCGATTCCGAGCTCGAGGCCTTCCGTGCCTTTGCCAAATCGAGCCCCAAGAACTGCACGCTGCTCATCGACACCTATGACGTGCGCGAGGGCTGTGAACATGCCATTACGGTTGCCAAGGAGATGGAAGCGGTGGGCGAGCGCTTGTCGGCCATTCGCATTGACTCCGGCGACCTCGCCAAGCTCTCCAAGTATGTTCGCGGCCGTTTTGATGCCGAGGGCCTGCCCTATGTGGGGATCTCGGTTTCTAACGATCTGGATGAGTACACGATTCAGTCGCTGCTCGACCAGGGCGCGCCCATCGACAGCTTTGGCGTGGGTACCAAGCTTGCGACCTGCTATGACCAGCCGGCGCTGGGCGGCGTGTACAAGCTTTCCGCCCGCCGTGCGAGCGAGGCAGATCCATGGACGCCGGTGGTCAAGCTCTCCGAGCAGCCCTACAAGCGCACGATCCCGGGTGTGCAACGCGTGCGCCGTTATTACGACGGCTTTGGCGGCCCGGTCTGCGACATGATCTACGACGAGGACCATCTGGCGGGGGAGGGCGCCGCGCGCGGCAATACCCTCGTGGCCGTGAATGATGCCGCCCTGGTGACCGACGTGTCCGAACTTGAGTATCGCGAGCTGCTGGTGCCGATCGTGCGCGATGGCAGTGCGGTGGCTCCGCGTGAGAGCATCCAGGACGCGCGCGAGCGCTGTGCTTGGGCGCTCAATCATCTGGACGCAGCTTTCAAGCGCTTCCTGTACCCGCAGACCTATGTGGTGGGCATGGAGCAGGGCCTGGCTCAGGTGCGCGACGAGCTCGTGCGCAAGAACATGGCCGCGGCTTCTGCCTTTCCCTGGGCTCACTAATTTCTTGGGTGGTAGGGGCGAGTCACGCTCCCTTGGCCGCCAGCTCGGCCGTTCGCTGAACAGTTGATTGGTTTGACGTATGACGACTTCTTATAAAACGATGGTGGTAAAGATCGGTTCGTCCACGGTTGTGGGCACTGACGGCAAGGTCAACCGCTCCTTTATCGGCGGGCTTGCCGATCAGGCCGCAGCGCTGCGCAAGCTCGGCTGGCGTCTGGTCGTGGTGAGCTCGGGCGCTATCGCCTGTGGCTATCCCGTGCTGGGCTTCGACCGCAAGCCGGTCGGCGACCTGCCGAGCCTGCAGGCTTGCGCCTCGGCTGGTCAGTGCATCATCTCGTCGGCCTACGACGAGGAGTTCCATGCGCGCGACCTGCTCACCTCGCTCGTGCTGCTCACGCGCCACGATACGGCCCGCCGCACGTCTTACCTGCACGCGCGCGACGCCCTGCTGCGCCTCGTGGAGCTTGGCGTGGTGCCGGTCGTCAACGAGAACGATACCGTTACCGTCGATGAGATTAAGTTTGGCGACAACGACACACTGGCGGCGCTTGTGAGCTGCCTGGTTTCTGCCGATCTGTGCGTGACGCTCTCGGACATCGATGGCCTCTATACTGCCAATCCGCATGAGGACCCCACGGCCGAGTTTGTTCCTGTCGTGCATAAGATCGATGCCAAGATTATTGCCTCGGCGGGCGATTCTTCCACATCGGTGGGCACGGGCGGCATGATTACCAAGATTCGCGCGAGCCGCATCCTGATGACGGCGGGCATTCAGAGCGTGATTTGCTCGGGCGAGGAGCCCGATGCGCTCGTGCGCCTCGCCCGCGGCGAGAGCGTGGGCACGCTGTTCGATCCGCCGGCGGAGCGTCTGGACATCGCACCCCGCAAGCTGTGGATCGCGCTGGGTGACAAGGCACATGGGTCGGTGACGGTTGATGACGGCGCCGCGAAGGCGCTGGTCAGCCGTGGCTCTTCCTTGCTTGCGGTGGGTATTCGCGAGGTCGATGGCCAGTTTGCCGAGGGCGATGTGCTCGATGTGTGCGATCCGAGCGGTATGGTCGTCGCCCGCGGTATCGCCGAGGCCGATTCGGACGTGCTGGAACTTGCTGCCGGTCGCCGCCAAGACCAGATTGCCAGCAACCGCCTGCTCGCTAACCTGGCCGAGAAGCCGGCGATACACAGGGATAACTTGATCGTATTTGCATAACCAATTGACGCTGCAAACGCCCCTAAGCGGCAATCTGACGTTCAATCGTCGGGCATGACCAAAAGGTCAATGCCCTCCTCTTTCACGTCACCTTGCTCGCTTAGGGGCGTTTTCGCTTTCCGTCCTCTACCTGCGGCATTGTCGTTGCCGGCACTTGTTCGGCACTTGGGGACGTTCCTTTTGTGCCGGCAGGTGGGGACTCTCTTTAGTTAGAAGATCCGGCGCAGGTCTCCGCGGTTGAGGGCTTCGTCGAAGAGGTGCTTGAACACCACGCCGCCGTGCAGGCCGTCGTGCTCGAACTCGTTGGTCACCCAGGCATGCGAGTTGCCCACGCGGCTGAGCGTATCGAGCTGCAGGCCCGAATCCACGTACATGTCGTCGAAATACACCGCGGCCTGGAGCGGCACCTCGTTGCAGGCCAGGCGCTGCGGGTCGTAGATCTTGTCCCAGCTGGTGTCCTCCATCAGCAGATCCATGGCGGGCTTGAAGGGCTTGAGCTCGGGCATCTGCTCAAACATCCACGGGAACATGGCCTCGCCGGTAAACATGAGCGGGCGCGCGAGTGTGTCGAACTCGGCGCGATGGGCCTTCTCTTCTGCCGCGGCCCAGCGGATGGGCATGGTGTCGCCATCGGCGTAGATGAACTCCTGCAGCGTCCAGTACAGCGGATTCGTGCGTGTGTTGGTGCGCTCGAAGGCGCGCATCAAAAAGCTGTCGGATACCGAGGAGCCGCAGCTCAGCGTACCGTCGCCATCAACAAACGCGTGGTCGATAATCCAGTGCATGCGCTCAAAGCTCGGCTTCATGCCAAAGTCGCTGCCCATGAGCTGTAGGCGCTCGACCGTCATCGGCGAGCCGTCGGGCAGCACGGGCTTCTGGGCCTCGAGCGCATCGGCCAGGGCTGCCACGCGCTCGACGTCAGCGGGGTAGCTGCCATAATACTGCTGCGTCTTGGCGGCCATGCGCGGGAAGGTGTGCGCGTAGACCTCGCTTGCGCTCGTCGGCACGTGGGGGATTCCGCCGCAGGTAAAGCTCGCCGCCACGCCCTCGGGGAAGAGCGACAGATAGCTCAGCGTCAAAAAACCGCCGTAGCTTTGGCCGAGCGTGACCCACGGCTTGCCGCCAAAGCCCACTAGGCGCAGGTACTCAAAATCGCGCACGATGGAGCTGGCGAGGTGGCGCTTGAGGAAGTCAGCCTGCGAGCGTGCGGCATCGGAGCCGGCCGCCGTCGCGCGCTCGCCCAGTGCGGCAATCGTGCGCCCGTCTACACAGCTGCTGCGCCCGGTGCCGCGCTGGTCGGGAAGGACCACGCGGAAGTGCTTGACGGCCTCCTCGATCCAGCCGTCGCTTGTGGGCGACAGCGGACGCGGGCTCTCGCCGCCGGGGCCGCCCTGCAAAAACAGGAGCAGTGGCAGATCGTCGTTGATGCGGTCGGGCGCGCAAACCACGCGGTAGAAGAGCTTGATGCTCTCGGGCGCGCCGGCGATGGGTGCCGGCATAGCGCCGCGGCGCATGGTGCTGCCGACGGCCAGGAGCATCGGCTCCAGGCCGCGCCAGTCAAGGGGGACGTCGATGCTGTGGTCCTCGACATAAAGGCCGGGGACGTGGTACGAAGTGATGAGGGCCATGTGAGTCTTCCGTTCGTTGCGGTGTTTCGGGTTGACCAATTCTACCGCCGTGGGCGAGGCCATGCGCAAATCGGCTACCATGGTTGCAAACTTCTAGGAGAAAGGGCCGCCCATGTCGGTCGATATAGCCACGTATGTCCACGATCTTGCCGTTGCCGCCAAGGCAGCGTCGGCCTCGCTTGCCACGGCGAGCGATGAGCAGCGTCAGGAGGCCGTGCGCGCCATGGCCGCAGCACTGCGCAACGGTGTCGACTCCATCGTCGCCGCTAACGAGCTCGATATGTCCGCCGCGCGCGATGCGGGTACCGCGGCCGGACTGCTCGACCGTCTGCTGCTGACGCCCGAGCGCGTCGAGGGCATGGCCGCCGGCCTGGAAAAGCTCGCCGAGCTGCCCGATCCCGTGGGCCGCGTGCTCGACCACCGCGTGCTTGCAAGCGGCGTGGACCTGACCCGTGTGAGTGTGCCGCTGGGCCTGGTCGCTATGGTCTACGAGGCGCGTCCCAACGTGACGGCCGACGCCGCAGGCATCTGCATCCGTACCGGCAACGCCTGCATTCTGCGCGGCGGCTCGCTGGCCTATCACTCGTGTGCCATGATCGCCGAGCTGCTGGCCGATGCGCTCGAGCCCAAGGGCTTCCCGCGCGAGGCCGTGTCGATGATCGAGTCCACCGACCGCGAGGCCACTGGCGAGCTCATGAAAGCTCCGCGGTATCGTCGACGTGCTCATTCCGCGCGGAGGTGCAGGCCTGATCCAGCGCTGCGTGCGCGAGTCGCTTGTGCCGGTGATCGAGACGGGCACGGGCAACTGCCACATCTACGTGCATGAATCCGCCGACTTTGATAAGGCGCTCAACATTATCGTTAATGCCAAGACCCAGCGCGTAGGCGTGTGCAATGCCGCCGAGTCGCTGCTGGTCGACCGTGCTGTGGCCGATGCGTTTTTGCCTGCGGTCGTTGCCGTGCTGCACGACCACGGCGTGCTCATTCACGGCGACGAGGCCACGTGCGCCGCGTGCGCCGACGCCGGCTTTGTAGAGGGCGATGACTACGTCGCCGCGACTGAGGAGGACTGGGGTCGCGAGTACCTGGCGCTCGAGATGAGCGTGAAGGTCGTGGCAAACGAGGACGAGGCCATCGCGCACATCAACCGCTACGGTACCATGCATTCCGAGGCCATCATTTCCGAGGACGTGGACGCCTGCGAGCGCTTCTTGGATGCGGTCGATGCCTCGGCCGTATATGCCAACGCCAGCACGCGCTTTACCGACGGCGGCGAGTTTGGCCTGGGCGCCGAGATCGGCATCTCGACCCAAAAGCTCCACGCCCGCGGCCCCTTTGCCGCCGAGGCCCTCACCACCTACAAATACAAGCTTCGAGGCACCGGCCAGGTCCGCCCCTAGCGTCCGCGCAAACAAAAACCACCACAAAGGTGCCTTTCCCCTTTGTGGTGGTTTTTAAGTGGCGCGGGCGGTTAGGCCTGGAAGGTATCGTGGTCGGGGGCGAAGGACTGCATGGCTGCGATGGTGCGGTCGAAGAGCTCAGGAAGCTCCCAGCCCAGCATCTCGGCGCCCTGCGAAATCACGTCGCGCGAGCAGCCGGCGGCAAAGCGCTTGTCCTTGAACTTCTTCTTGAGCGACTTGGTCGTAAAGTCCATAACGCTCTTGCTCGGGCGCATGATGACTGCAGCGCCGATCAGGCCGGTGAGCTCATCGCAGGCAAACAGGATCTTTTCCATCTGCAGCTCGGGCTTGGGCAGCGAGGTATTCAAGTCCGACGTGTGCGTCTGGATGGCGCGAATGAGCTCGGGAGACGCACCTTCGCCCTTAAGAATCTCGGCAGCATAGATGGTGTGGTTCATGGGGTCGTCCTCATGCTCCTCCCAATCCAAGTCGTGCAGCAGGCCGACGATGCCCCAAAACTCCTCGTTCTCGGGGTCGAACTCGCGCGCAAAGTAGCGCATGGTGCCCTCGACCGTCTCGCCATGGGTGATGTGGAACGGGTCTTTGTTGTGCTCGTTAAGCAGTTCAAACGCGCGGTCGCGGGTGATTCCGGCGGAAAGCGGCTCTGCCATAGGAGACTCCTTGTGCTCGTGGGTAACGATAAGAATGAATACTACTAGAACAAGAAAACCACCACAAAGGTGCCTGTCCCCTTTGTGGTGGTTTTTGGCGCGGTTGGGTTAGTTGAGGGCGGCTTGGGCTAGGCGGGCTTCGGCGTCCTCCTCGGTGACGCCCAAGGCCACGGCGAACTCCTCGATGGAGCGGCGCTTGGCTTCCTTGAGTACGCGCATGTAGTAGGAGCTGGGCTTTTTATCAGCTTCCTCGGCCTGGCGAATGCGGTGCATCATGGTTTTTGCCACGCGGACCGTCTCGGGCGCACCCAGCTTGAGCTGCTGCTTAAAGTGCGTCTCCTCAAGTGAGCTGTTGCGCTCGGTGAAGGTGTCGCACTCCAGCTCGTCATAGTGGCTCAGCAGGTGCTCGGCATCTTGCTGAGAGATGGCGGCGTGCAAACGATCGGCCTGCGCCACGGGGTACATGAGGATCGTCTGCGCATGTCCCTGCTTGGTCTCGAGCAGCAGCATGGGCTGCGGCGTGTCGTCCCTAAAACCGACGACGGTGCAGACTCCCTGACCCGGATGAATGACGTGTTGACCGATTGAGAACATGCTACCTCCAACTTATACGAATTTACGTATGTCTAGAATAACACGCTGACGTGCGCAAATTCTCACTTTATGCAGGAAAAGCACACAACTCCGATAGGTAAGAGTATTCGATAACAGACGCAGCTCATTCACACCTTTATGCATTTTCAACGCCTGCATAATCTGCAGGCAGACCGGCATCTTTGAGTGACTCCATACAAGCTGTAGTCAATTTTGTGCATATGCAATATCGATTGGCTTTACCCTGCGACAGTGCCCGTCGCTTGTGATAGAGTGCTACAAACTCTGGCTTTTTGCCCTACGAGTGACCAAGAGCTCGGGGGCTTTAACACAAGGAGGATCTATGCCCGAGAAGATTGAAGAGCTGGTACGTGCTGCGCTTGCTGCGGCCCAGGAGGCCGGCGACCTTTTCCGCATTTGAACTTGACGATTGCGCTATCGAGCGACCGGCTGATACTTCTCATGGCGAGTGGACCTCCACCATGGCCCTGAAGTCCGCCAAGCTGGCTCACTGCGCCCCGCGCAAGATCGCCGAGGCCGTCGTTGCCCATATGCCCGAGGACCCCGCGATCGAGAAGGTCGAGATCGCCGGTCCTGGCTTCATCAACTTCTACCTCTCCGTCGCCGTCAAGAACGCCATCTTTGGCGAGGCCCGCGAGAAGGGTATGGACTTCGCTAAGTCCAACGTCGGTGGCGGCCTGAAGACCCAGGTCGAGTTCGTCTCCGCCAACCCCGTCGGCCCCATGCACATCGGTCATGGTCGCTGGGCCGCTCTGGGCGACTCCCTTTGTCGTGTGATGGACCACGCCGGTTACGACATCCAGCGTGAGTTCTACATCAACGACCACGGCTCTCAGATGAACACATTCGGTAACTCCATCAGCACGCGCTATATGCAGCTTGCCGACATCATCGCCAAGCAGGGCGTGGATATCGACGAGGCTCACAAGCTTCTGATCGCCGACCGCGACGCCTTTGTTGCCGACGAGAGCGACGAGCATCCCGAGACCCATCCGTATCAGGACAACTTTGCCGAGACTCTGGGCAAGGACTCCTACGGCGGCGACTACATCATCGACGAGGCTGCCGAGTTCTGGCGCGCCGACGGCGATAAGTGGGTCAACGCCGATCCGCAGGAGCGCATGGAAGAGTTCCGCGAGCGCGGCTACGTAAAGATGGTCGACAACATGCGCGACCTTTGCCACGCCGTTAACTGCGATTTTGATCGTTGGTTCTCCGAGCGCTCTCTGTACGTGAAGGACACCGAGGGCGAGACCGCCGGCACCTCCGCCGTCGACCGCGCTTTTGAGAAGCTCGACAAGATGGGCTACCTCTACACCAAGGACGGTGCCCTGTGGTTCCGCTCCACCGACCTGGGCGACGACAAGGACCGCGTCCTGATCAAGTCCGATGGCGAGTACACCTACTTCGCCTCCGACGTTGCCTATCACTGGGATAAGTTCCAGCGCGTCGACCACGTCATCGACATCTGGGGCGCCGACCACCACGGCTACATCGAGCGCGTTCGCTGCGTCTGTGACGCTCTTGGCTATCCCGGCAAGTTTGAGGTTCTGCTGGGCCAGCTCGTCAACCTGCTGCGCAACGGCAAGCCCGTCCGTATGTCCAAGCGCAAGGGCACCATGGTGACCCTGCAGGAACTCGTTGACGAGGTCGGCTCCGACGCCGCTCGCTACACGCTCATCTCCAAGAGCTCCAACCAGATGGTCGACTTCGATATCGAGGCCGTCAAGAAGCGCGACAACTCCAACCCGGTGTACTACGTGCAGTACGCTCACGCCCGCGTGTGCTCCATTCTGCGCCGTGCCGCCGACGTTACGCCCGAGCAGGCTGACGAGATGGGCATGAAGGCCGTCGCCGCCAAGGCCATCGGTGAGAACGTCGATTACTCGCTGCTGACCGACCCGACCGAGCTCGCCCTTTCGCGTAAGCTCAACGAGCTCACCGACCTCATCGCCAGCTGCGCTCGCGACCGCGCCCCGTTCCGTCTGACGCACTTTGCTGAGGAGCTCGCCGGCGACTTCCACAGCTTCTACGCTGCCTGCCAGGTTCTGCCGAGCGAGGGCCGTCCCGTCGACCCCGAGCTTTCGCGCGCCCGTCTGGCCGCTTGCGACGCCGTCCGCGTGACGCTCGCCCTGGTGCTCACCCTTGTTGGTGTCTCCGCTCCCGAGCAGATGTAAGCTACGGGTCATTTGACCGTGTAGGTTCGGCTTTGCTGAGCCCTATAAGCCCGATCTCCATGCGGAGGTCGGGCTTTTTTCGTTTGGTGAGACTATTTGGTTTGCTGGGAAATGCTACCAAATCGCAACTATACCGGTTTACGGGGCTGAATCGCCAACTGGCGACCATGGTGCCAATAGTGAAATTAAACCCGCAGGTAGATGGCTTATTGTTTCTTGATAATGCAGGGTATGGTTGGCTTGCAGCATCCTGGCCCCGTAATCCGGCGTAGTTTTGAAAATTGTCCCTTGGGGACGGAGGAAAACGGATCATTTTGTCTCGCGGAGGGGTGGCGCGGCTATTCCGGGTGCCACGGCTTCACTCCTCTGGCGCGACATTTCAAGGCGCTTTTGAGGAAGAGTGTCCCTTTTGACTAGTCGTTTAAGAACGTCCCCAATGACTAAGTTGCAGGTGGCGGCGGTTGTGTTACACTAACGCTGCGTATATGACGCAAATATCTCGATACAGATCAATGATGTCCGTCGGTATTTGACGGAGCTAGACTGTTTAGCCGCCCTGAAGGTTTATGCAGGGAGCATGTGATCACAGGGGCTTGAAAAGAAAGTTGAGCAAACACTGTGTCTGATCAACAGCAAGAAAACGAAATAACGACGACGCAGACCGCTCCCGCTGCACCGGTTGCGTCGGACCAGGTCGCGGCGCCCGCGCAAGCCTCGGCTCCTGAGACGCCTAAGGCTGCTTCGACGCCTACGCCTGCAGCGGCTGAGAAGGCTGTGCCTGCAACTGGTGAGGAGGCTGCTCCGGCAAAGCCCAAGCGTACGCGCCGCACGACCAAGCCTGCTGCTGACGGCGAGGAGGTCAAAGCCCAAGCGCCGTACCACGCGCACGACGCGCGCCAAGCGCACCGTTGCAGCTGACTCCTCGGCGCCGATTTCCGATGAGGTCGCGCAGGCACGTGCGTTGGCGCAGATTAGCGAGGCTCAGGTGGTGCGCGCCCGCCGTCGTGCTGCCGAGCGCGAGGCCGCGGCTCTGACCGAGTTTGCAGCCCCGTCTGTGCCCGAGACCCCTGCCGCCGACCAACCGACCGAGAAGCCGGCACCGCGCACACGCCGTCGCACGGCTGCTAAGGCCGAGCAGGTTGCTGAACAGGTAACCCCGAGCTCACTGAGGCTTCGGTCCGTTCCGCGGCAGGGGAGGGCGCATCGCCAACTGAGCCCGCTGCGCCTGTCGAGGCCAGCGAAGTTCCCGTTGTCGATCCGGCTTTGCGCCCGCACCGTCGCGGTCGCAAGCCCAAGGCCTTCGTCGAGGCAGAGAAGGCCGCAGCCGCAGCCGCAGCTGCTCGGGATGCTGCGGCGACCGCCGAGTCTGCAACCGCTGCCGATGCACCCGTTCAGGATGCTGCGACTTCCGAGGCCGCTCCCGCCGATGCCGAGCCCGCCGACGTCCGCCCCGGTCGCAGCCGTCGCACTGCTGTTAAGCGCACGTCCAAGGCTAAGGCTGCCAGGAAGGGTGCGTCCGAGGATTCCGACGAGACGACCGCCGATGCATCGACTGATGCCGCCGAGCCCCAAGACGTCGAACAGCCTGCGTCCGAGAAGCCCAAGCGCGGTCGTAAGAAGTCCGCTAAGGCCAAGGCGTCCGAGCATCAGGCTGATGTCGAAGCGCAGGTCGATTCTGGCGCCGAGGCCAATGAAGCCGCTGCGGTCAATGCCGACGCCGCCGCAACCGATGCTGCCGCGCCCGCCGAGGCCGAAGACGGCACTCGTTCCAACCGTCGCCAGCACAAGCGCAACGAGGAACGCAACGAGCGCAACAACGACCGTCGCAACCGTCAGCGCGACCGCAAGCAGCGCAATAAGGAGCGCAATGCCGCTCCGACTGAGCCCACGCTTTCGCGCGAGGAGCTTGCGGCCATGAAGGTCGCCGAGTTGCGCGAGAAGGCAAAGAGTTCGAGATCGAGACGACCGGCAAGAAGAAGGCCGAGCTCATCGAGGAGATCTACACCACCGCCGCGAAGGCCGAGGGCTTCCGCGATATTAAGGGCATCCTGCAGATTCGCCCGGACAGCTCCGGTATCATCCATGCCCACGGTTACATGAAGTCCAACGAGGACGCCTTCGTCCCCCAGCTTACCTTATCCGCTCCGCACGCCTGCGCACGGGCGATGTCATCGAGGGCTCGCTGCGCCCCCTCGCGCGGCGGCGACAAGCGCGCCGGCCTTGCCAAGATCACGACCGTCAACGGCCTGGATCCCGAGCAGATCCGCAACCGCCCCAAGTTCGGTGACCTTACCCCGGTCTATCCCAACGAGCCGCTGCGCATGGAGCACGGCAAGGATTCCATCACCGGTCGCGCCATCGATATCGTGTCGCCGATCGGCAAGGGCCAGCGTGGCCTGATCGTGTCGCCGCCCAAGGCCGGCAAGACAACGATCCTTAAGAAGATCTGCCAGTCCATCTCGATCAACAACCCCGAGGTGCACCTCATCTGCCTGCTCGTCGACGAGCGCCCCGAAGAGGTCACCGATATGCAGCGCTCCATCAAGGGCGAGGTCGTGGCCTCGACCTTCGATATGCCTGCCGACAACCACACCCGCGTGGCCGAGCTTGTTATCGAGCGCGCCAAACGCATTGTGGAGCTGGGTGGCGATGTCGTGGTGGTGCTCGACTCCATCACGCGCCTTGCCCGCGCCTACAACCTGGCGGCACCCGCCTCGGGTCGTATCCTTTCGGGCGGCGTTGATTCGGCGGCCCTCTACCCGCCCAAGCGTTTCCTGGGTGCAGCCCGCAATATCGAAAACGGCGGATCGCTCACTATCCTCGCCTCCGCCCTCATCGACACCGGCTCCAAGATGGACGAGGTCATCTTTGAGGAGTTCAAGGGCACCGGCAACATGGAGCTCAAGCTCGACCGCGACCTGGCCGACCGCCGCATCTTCCCCGGCCATCGATCCCGTTGCCTCGGGTACGCGCAACGAGGACCTGCTGGTCGACGAGCAGATGCGCCCGTTTGTCTTTGGCCTGCGTCGCATTCTCGCCGGCATGAACAACACCGAGCGCGCGGCGGCGTCGTTCATTAAGGGCCTTAAGGGAACCAACACCAACCAGGAGTTCCTGGTGCGTTCGGCCAAAAAGCATAGCGACTACGAGCAGACGTTTTAGGCCATAAACTGCGCGCTTTATCGCCATAAGAACGTGCAATCGGGCCGGGGTTTATGCCCCGGCCCTTTCTTTATGGCGCCACTCGGCAACATTTTTTGACCTTATGACCGACAAGCAGCAGTTTTCGAGCCACAATCCGGCCTCATCGCTTGCAATCGGAGGGTCGGTTTCGCATAATAACTTTTAAGCTTCGCGACGGAAAACGCAGATGAAACGAACCATATACCGTTGCTTTTGGGACGCATGTCCCGCTTCATCTTCTCTCGCGCAGCCAACTAAATGATGCGATTTGGGTGCTGGAAGATGGGGAGAGCTCATGGCTTCTTCTGATGCAACACAACGAGCAGTCCTTGCCGGACTTTCCTGCGGGATCGGCCTTGCCGCCCCCGTGGTTATGTATGCCGCGACGCTGCCGTTTTCGTCGGTGAACGAGACGGTCGTGGCGGGTGCGGTTCCCTTCGCCGTGGGCGCGGTGGCGGGCGTGGGCATCTATGCCGCCTCGCTGGGTATCTCCGAGTATCGTGCGCAGCGTGAAGAGCGTCTGTTCCAGCCCGATGCCATGGGCGGTGCCGCCAATCTCAATCAGCATCAAAGCGAGTTCAAGACCGCCTCGATTTCAGCTCAGCAGCAGGATGCGACTCCTTACGCTGCGGCTTCTGATTCTCAGGCTCAGGCGGAGCAGTCTACCTCGGCATTCCTTTCCGGCCTGACTGGTGCGTTCCAGCGCCGTCATGCCGATGATGGTGTCCCTACCATCGCTCGAGCCGCAGATGCTATGGACGAGGACGAGGCTTGGTCCATGATCGACAGTATGCTTGACGACGATTCGCCGGTGAGCTGCGACCCTGCACACTCGCGCGACGTCTATCAAGTCGCCATCGACGAGCTCACCAACGGCGGGCAGACCGGCTCCTTCAATCGCGACGACATCGCCGCCGCGGCACGCGCCGTGTCTGGCTCCCAGGCCGCCCCTGCGGGCAGCACGGCGGCTTTCGTGGCACTCGTCGCCAACGCGGCAGCCAATAACGCCTACAGCGCTACCTCGGCGGACGCGAACGCTTCTGCCGACAATTCGTACGTTGATGAAGCCATGGCCGCGGACGAGGAGGCCGTTGCCGCCCGCCGTGCCGCCGAAAGCTCGCTGTGGGGCGCTCCTGCCCAGCAGCAGGCGGCTGAGGCTGCGCCGTACAATGTAAACCTCGCCAGCATGCCTATCATCTCCGGTGCCGCGGATATCGATTTCGATGACCTCGATGAGCCTGCAGCCATCACCGCATCGATTGATGCCCAAGATCGCATCGACACCGGCGACCTTCCGGATGCCTCACTCGAGGTTGATGTCCCCATGGCTGATTACTCGGGCCACGAGGACATGTGGGCCGCCGCCACCGCGATTCTGGATGAGATTGACGAGCCTGCTCCTGTTGCAGCCCCCGCTCCCGTCGCTGCCCCTCAGCCTGCTGCCCCCGCCTATGTCGGCCGTCACAGCGCTGTGTTCCCCGAGGATACTGCCCGTATCTCGCGCGAGAGCATCGAGCGGGCCGAGGCTATTGCCGCCGGCATTATGGAAAACCGTCGTCACGAGCGCGTCAATCAGATCCTCGAGGAGGAGATCGAGCGCCTGCAGTCCTCTACCGCCAAGCGTACGGGCCGTGCTTATCTGAGCGTTATCGAGGGCGGTACCGCCAGCTTCGCGCCGCTCCGCGCGGAGGCATAACTTCTGCATGGTTAAGATCAATCGAAAATGGGCGGTCGTGACCTGCCTGATGGCGCTCTTGATCTGGGGCAATTCGCTGGTTCCCGGCTCGGGGTCGGGCTCGCTGAGCCTAACGGTCATGGAAGCTATCCGCGGTTTCCTGCACGGCGTGGGACTTCCATATGAATGGGTGACCAACTTTGTTGTTCGCAAGTGCGCGCATTTTACCGAGTATATGGTGCTCGGCATCTTGGCAACGCACGCCTTTGATTTTGAGGGCCGGCGCACCTTTGACGTGCTGCTGCCCACGGCGGTGTTCCTGCTGCTGATTCCTTCGATCGACGAGACGATTCAGCTCTTTGTGCCGGGACGCGCCGGCATGATCACCGATGTGATGATCGACTGCTGTGGAGCGGCAACGGGCGTTGTGCTCCGATATCTACTACGATCGCTCATATGTGCCAAAAAGAAGCCGCCTAGGACGTATGCTTGGTGCTAGGCGGCCTTTTTTATTAGAGGGCTTATATAGGGCGTGGTGGCGTCGTTCCGTAGGTTGGATTTGCCGGGCGCGCCACGCCTGTGGGTGCGTCTGTTACTGAAGCGCCTGCGCGCCCAGGGCCAGGCAGCCCATGATGCCCTGCTTGCCCTCAAGGCTGTTGTTGACAATATAGGTATCGATGTCGTTGACCTCGGGCGTGACGATATAGCCGTTGAGCATCTCGGCGCACTTTTTGCGTGCGAGCGGCACGATGGGGTGTGGTCGGCCACGCCGCCGCCGATGATGATCTTTTGCGGCGCGTAGCACAGCGTGTAGGTCATGAGCGCCTGTGCCAGATAGCCTGCGAGCAGGTCCATGGCCTCCGGGTCATCGGCCATGTCTCCGGCGCTCTTGCCATCCCAGCGCTTTTAACGCCGGGGCCGGCGATGAGGCCCTCGAGGCAGTTGTCGTGGAAGGGGCAGGCGCTATGCTCGCCGATGGTGTCGCGCGGGTCGCGCGTGACCAGGATGTGGCCGGCCTCGGGATGCATCATGCCATGCACGAGCTGACCGCCCGAGAGCACGCCAGCGCCCACACCGGTGCCGATGGTCAGGTAGACCACGTCTGTGAGGCCCTGGGCGCAACCAAAGGTGACCTCGCCCAGGCAGGCAACGTTGACGTCGGTGTCGTAGCCGCAGGGAATATTGAGCTCGTTTTGGATGGTGCCCAGCAGGTCGAAGTAGCGCCATGCCGTTTTGGGCGTCTCCAGGATCTTGCCGTATTGGGGCGAGGTGGGGTTGACCGCGGTGGGGCCAAAGGCGCCGATGCCCAGCGCGGCGATGCCCTTGTCGGCAAACCATGCATTGACGGCCTCAACGGTCTCCTGCGGGGTCGTGGTCGCGATCTGCTCGCGCTCCAGGACCGTACCGTCTGCATAGCCCGTGGCGCAGACCATCTTGGTGCCGCCGGCCTCGAGCGCTCCGATAAGCTGCTGTTCTGCCATAGTATTCCTCTCTCTGGGACGAGTTGCTCCGTGCCTAAAGTATAGGGCTCTAAACCATTTAAGAAAGCGCTATAAAAAGAAGCCTCGCAACGCGGCGGGCGGTGCGAGGCTTCTTTGGTTGCTTTAGTTGCTGGGCCGTCCTTACCCGCGCGGCTTGATTTTATCACGTAACGACTTGAGGTTCTCCAGCGCTGCGTTGAGCGTCTCGTCTCGCTTGGCAAAGTGGAAACGAATCAGATGGTTGACGGGCTCGCGGAAGAAGCTCGAGCCGGGCACGGCGCCCACGCCCACCTTAGACGCGAGATCCTCGCAGAATTCGAGGTCGCTGTCATAGCCAAACTCAGAGATGTCCATCATGACGTAGTAGGCGCCCTGCGGCACGTTATGCTCAAGACCGATGCTGTCGAGTCCCTGGCAGAACAAGTCGCGTTTGGCGGTATATAGGTCAAGGACCTCATCGTAATAGCTGTCGTCGAAGTTGAGGGCGGTGACGACGGCTTCCTGCAGGGGAGCGGCGGCACCCACGGTGAGAAAGTCGTGGACCTTCTTAATGCGCTCGGTGATCTGCGCCGGGGCAATGGTGTAGCCCAGACGCCAGCCGGTGATGGAGTACGTCTTGGACAGCGAGCTGCAGCTGATAGTGCGTTCGAACATGCCGGGCAGCGTGGCCATATAGACGTGCTCGTAGGGCGCGTAGACGATGTGCTCGTATACCTCGTCGGTGATGCAGTAGGCGTCGTACTTTTTGCAGAGGTCGGCGATAAAGGTGAGCTCCTCGCGCGTAAAGACCTTGCCGCAAGGGTTGGAAGGGTTGCACAGGACGATGGCTTTGGGGTCGTTGTCGCGGAAGGCTGCCTCGAGCGTCTCGCGGTCAAAGTCGAATGTGGGCGGGTTGAGCGGCACGTAGATGGGCTCGGCACCCGAAAGGATGGTGTCGGCGCCGTAGTTCTCGTAGAACGGGGAGAAGATGACGACCTTGTCGCCGGGGTTCGTGACCGTCATCATGGCGGCCATCATGGCCTCGGTGGAGCCGCAGGTGACCACGATATTCTGGCTGGGGTCGACCGGCATGCCCATAAAGTGCTCCTCCTGCTTGGCGGCGAGCGCCTCGCGCATGGCCTGGGAGCCCCAGGTGATGGAGTACTGGTGATAGAGCGGCTTGGGGTCGCTGGCGATGGCGCTCAGGCTGTTGAGCAACTGCGCCGGGGGATCGAAGTCAGGAAGCCCTGCGAGAGATTGACGGCGTCGTACTTATTGGAGATGCGTGTCATGCGGCGGATGACCGAATCGGTAAATCTTGCCGTGCGGTTGGAGAGTTCTTTCATGACGGTCCTTTCGAGGATTTGCAGTGGGGCAAGTTTACTCCTATGGAACCGGTAGGATTTGCCCGAAATGGATCCAAAAAACTCTTTTCAAAATTCTTGAAAATTGGGGCTTGCATCGCATGGCGTTCCTTGCAATAATAGTCGAGCGCGAAGCGCACAGGACACGGTGGGTGTAGCTCAGTTGGCTAGAGCGACGGGTTGTGGTCCCGTAGGTCGAGGGTTCGAGTCCCTTTACCCACCCCAGTTCTTGCTTCGTGTTGATATCGGGTCGTTAGCTCAGTTGGTAGAGCAGGGGACTCTTAATCCCAAGGTCCAGGGTTCGACCCCCTGACGGCCCACCACGATATCTACTCTAAAGTCCGCCACAACGGACTTTAGCTTTGGGTCGTTAGCTCAGTTGGTAGAGCAGGGGACTCTTAATCCCAAGGTCCAGGGTTCGACCCCCTGACGGCCCACCCAAAAATTGTAAAAGCGACTGGCTTCGGCTGGTCGCTTTTTTATTTACCTCGCATGGGGTCGAACCCGTCAGGGCGCGGAGCTGAGGAAACACGTAAGCGTTTGCCAGCGCAGCGCGCAAGGCGCCTTGGCGCCGCAGCGGCCGCCTGCACGGCAAAGTATGCCTGGGCGAGTGCGATCTCTGGCTTGTTTGAATCTCCGTTCTGGGCGATTAAATAGCATGCATAGCGCGTAAGTTTGTAGTCTTTAACCGCGCGAGCGGCGACACCGGCAGTTCCCATTTTCGTGGTGTCACGAAAATGGGAATCAACTGGAGTTTTGTTTGTTTCGCACGAGACTTTTGCCCTCTTAACAACTTCGGCGAAGTTCTCCCATCGAGAGTATCCCATGGGTTCCATTAAATCGCGTGCGAGCCAATACTCAACCCCGTCTTCCACATTGGCGTAGCTATCAAGTTCGACACGCCACTTCTCGATATCTCTACTATCCATATCTCCTCCTCGCTGGCCTATTGTCTCATGCGGGCTTTGCCCGCTCTGTATTCAGAATAAGGATACGCTGTCGTGCGGACACGAATGGGCCCCGTGTCACTTCGAGCTCACGGGACCCATGGATATCGATTAGTTGTGTTCTGCGTTAGATAGGCGTCCAGTTTAATTCGCTCGATAGTGCGAACCGAGGCTTTCAGTCCGTTTGCGCATGGCTTTGACCATCTCCTTTGCCAGCTGAATCTGCGACTGTAGGCGGGCGAGGGCAGCGATTTCGCTGTCATTGACGTGTGGCTTATGCAGCGACGTCGCCTCGTCTTGTAGGCTTTCAAGCTCTTGAAGCGCCTCGGATAGGCCTGGTTCGGTCCTGTTGATCATGCAGTAGGTGCTCATTGTGTGTTTGAGGCAGCGGGTTAGGCGCTCGGCGACTGCTGTAGCGATGCCATACTCGGGGAGGGCGACATCCACCGGTGCGTCAGCCTCGGGAGCGTCCAGTGCTGCTCGAGCCGCTGATGCGCCCGCGATACGCCCGAATACGATGCCATTGGCGCTCGACAGCCCTCCGATGCGGTCGGCGCCGTGCATGCCGCCTGTTGCCTCGCCACAGGCGTAGAGGCCCTCAACGCCCGTGTACGCGGTCCTGTCGATCTTGATGCCGCCGTTGGCCGCGTGGGCATACATCGCCACACGCATCTCGTCGCTCGGAGCGATACCATGCTCGTCTTGTAGCCAAGTGGCAAAGGTCTGCACGAACTCGGGGGACATTCTCTCGCGGGAAGTCGTAGTGGAGCGCCAGACCTTCGGCACCCGCTTGATCGACAGCAAGATCGATGGCGCGGGAAGCTAAGCGCGAAGTGAAGGGGCCATATCCTGAGCGTTGCTCAAGCAGATCGTCTAACTTTTCGTTGGCAATGTCGACCGGTTGGTCAAACGTGACGTAGCGCCAGGTCTTTTCGTTAAAGACCAGGTTGCGCTTAGGTTCAATGAAACCGGGCATCATCTGCATGAACTCTATATTAGTAAGCGATGCACCGTGCGCCAGCGCGATGGCCTGCGAGGAGCTGAGTACATCGGCCGAAGTGAGGCTGCGTTCGAATAGACCGCCAGTGCCGCCGGCTGCGATGATAGTGGCCTTTGCTGCAAAGGTCACGATGCGCTCGTCTGTTTGGTTGTAGAGCACGGCGCCGGTAATCTTTCCGGTTGTGCTTTCAACAAGGTCTATAAGCTCGTGTCGGGGGAGCAGACGAATGCCAAGAGACTTGATCTGGGCCGCACACGCGTCTTCAAGAGGCTTGCGGGTCAGGCCGCGCCAATTGCGTGTCTTATGGTCAAAGCAGGGGATAAATTGCTTTTGCTGGGCGCTCTCGGCGCTTTGCGGACGCTGGAGCTCAACACCCAGATCTTGCTCGAGCCATTGGATGGCCTGGGGGATACCGTGGACAAACGTCTGGACGAGCGTAGGGTCGGCAACGCCGCCGCCGACGGCCTGGATGGTGTCGATAAGGTCCTGTTCGTCGTCTTCGTCGACGGGCCCAATAAGCCCGAGGCCCCAGGTGCCCGGGAAGAAGCTCGACCCGCTCATGGTCTTGCCGGCGCTTGCGATGGCAACGGTCGCACCCGTGCGTGCCGCTTCGATGGCGGCGCAAAGGCCCGCAATGCCAGATCCAATTACCAGTACATCAGTTGATTCCATGGGATTCCTTTCTCGTCCGCGCATTGTCGCATGGTTGATCGGCAAAGGTATCGCAAAGATGGGATAAATCGGCAAAGGGCGAATATGGCACGTGGACGTTAGGGGCGCTTGGCGGCTCCTTCTCCTCACACTTCATGTTCCATCAGAACTGATATATCGGCTCTTGAACGCTTTGTGGCGACAAAAAGAGCCGCTACCCGGGTGGGTAGCGGCTCTAAAGCTCAACTACATGAGCATCGCGCGGGCGCGATTAGGCCTTGAGGGCCTCCTCGACGGCGACAGCGCAGGCGACGGTGGCACCGACCATGGGGTTGTTGCCCATGCCGATGAGACCCATCATGTCGACGTGCGCAGGCACGGAGGAAGAACCGGCGAACTGGGCGTCGGAGTGCATACGGCCCATGGTGTCGGTCATGCCGTAAGAGGCAGGGCCGGCGCCCATGTTGTCCGGGTGCAGGGTACGGCCAGTGCCGCCACCAGAAGCGACGGAGAAGTACTTCTTGCCAGCCTCGAGGCGCTCCTTCTTGTAGGTGCCAGCGACGGGGTGCTGGAAGCGCGTCGGGTTGGTGGAGTTGCCGGTGATCGAGATGTCGACGTTCTCGTGCCACATGATGGCAACGCCCTCGCGGACGTCGTCGGCGCCGTAGCAGTTGACGGCGGCGCGGGGACCATCGGAGTAGGGGATGGTCTCGACGACCTTGAGCTCGCCCGTGAAGTAGTCGAACTGGGTCTTCACGTAGGTGAAGCCGTTGATGCGGGCGATGATCTGAGCGGCGTCCTTGCCCAGACCGTTGAGGATGACGCGCAGCGGCTTCTTGCGGGCCTTGTTGGCGTTGAGGGCCAGGCCGATGGCGCCCTCGGCGGCAGCGAAGGACTCGTGGCCGGCCAGGAAGGCGAAGCACTCGGTGTCGTCGGAGAGGAGCATGGCGCCCAGGTTGCCGTGGCCCAGACCGACCTTGCGGTCCTCGGCGACGGAGCCGGGAACGGTGAAGGCCTGGATGCCCTCGCCGATGATGGCGGCAGCCTCAGAAGCAGTCTTGGCGCCACGCTTGACGGCGAGAGCGCAGCCGAGGGTGTAGGCCCACTCGGCGTTCTGGAAGGCGATGGACTGGGTGTTGTTGACGATCTCACGCGGGTTGAAGCCCTTGTCGGTGCAGATCTGCAGAGCTTCCTCGAGGGAGGCGATGCCGTTGTCGGCGAGGCACTTGTTGATCTTGTCAGCGCGGCGCTCGTAACCTTCGAACGTAACAGTCATAGTTATTTCCCCCTTTCTACTCGTGAACCGGGAACACGCTGGCGACGGAGTGAGTCTCCTCGTCGGTGCGCGGGTCGATGTACTTGGCAGCGTTCTCCCACTGACCATAGTGGCCCATAGCGCCAGCGATGGCCTCCTCGGGGGTCTTGCCGGCCTTGACGGCGTCGGTGAACTTACCGAGGTTCAGGAACTCGAACGCGATGATCTCGTTCTTGTCGTTGAGAGCCATGCGGGTGACGTAGCCCTGAGCGAGCTCGAGGTAACGAGCGCCCTTGGCCTTGGTGCCGAACATGGTGCCGACCTGAGAGCGAAGGCCCTTGCCGAGGTCGTCGAGGGAGGCGCCCACGGGCAGGCCGCCCTCGGAGAACGCGGTCTGGCTGCGGCCGTAAACGATCTGGAGGAAGAGCTCGCGCATAGCCGTGTTGATGGCGTCGCAGACGAGGTCGGTGTTGAGGGCCTCGAGGATGGTCTTACCGGGAAGGATCTCGGAAGCCATGGCGGCACCGTGGTATGCACCCTGGCAACAGGGCACATGTTCTCCACTTCCTGTGAGTACTGCATGCCTCTCCTCTCTATCGTGTTGGCGTCCCGTCTGGGGGTCGTGGCTGGCGATTGCCGGGCGACCCTTCGAAAGGGACATGACATGCAGCCCCTATAATACCGCGAAATGCACGGAATATTCGGCGAACGGCTCAGTTTTCGTAGCGAGAAGCGCGGAACTTTCAATTGAAACGATTTAACTAAACTGTTTGTGGTTGTGCGGTCCGTTGAAGGGGCTCGGTTGTGGTCAAGCTTTTTGGCAAGGCTGCGTTGCCTGACCTGTGGCTATGTTGCCGTTTGCCGTCGGTTTGCCGCCTTTTACCGTCGACAGGGTGCCATTTTGCGTGAATGTTTTGATGGCACGTTTCAATCGTGATGTATTGATGGTAAGCAGATCCCGGCGAAGGGGAGCGCCATGCAGCGCGTTTGGAAAACGATCACCGGTTTTTACCATGTTTGTGCCCGCGGTATGAGCGGGCAGTTGATCTTTGAGAGCGACGAGGACCGGTGGGAGTTTTTGGAACTGATGCGCGACTGCTGCCGTGATGCCGGCGTGACGGTCGTGGCGTGGTGCCTCATGAGCGACTACGTGGATCTGGTGCTTTTGGATTACGAGGACAAAATGAGCGCTGCTATGCAGCGGCTGCTGTTGACGTATGCTCGTCGGTTCAATAAGCGTACCGGGCGCGCGGGCTGCCTATTTCGTGAGCGTTTTGAGCGCCGCTCGCTCGATACCGACTGGCAGGTGATGGAGGCTATTCGCTCCGTGTACGCTAATCCGCAGGAGGCGGGCATTAGCCTAATCGAGCGTTATCCCTGGAGCGGCTTTGCGGAGCATCTGCGCGCTTACGACAGTGATGCGGCAGATGTCACGAGGGGATTTTCCGATCCTTCTTGTGCGCTTGAGCTATTTGGTTCTGCCGAGGGCTTTATTGCCTATTCGCTAGCGATGCCCGACGGCGGCGAACCGGTGCTGTGCGATATGAAAGAGACGGAGTGGGAACGCCACGCCTTTGCCGACAGGTTGGCGAAGAGCCTCGGGGCTCCGCTCCACGGGGTTAAAAAGCCGCACCGCCTGCGCAGCGTGATACCGTTATTGTTGGATTGCACGATGCCGGTTTCACGGTGCGCCAGATTGAGCACTATACCGGGATTGGCAAAGTACCGTCTCTCGTATCGTGCGCGCTTATGCGCGGGTGAAGGCACAGGCTGAGCTCTCGGAATAGAAAAATGGCCGAACCGCTCTTGTCAAGCGATTCGGCCAACAAAAATCTTAAGATTTGGGATAAATACTACTGATTATTATGTCCCGTGAGCATGCCGTCGAGGGTGCGCCAGGCGAGCTCGGCGCATTTGACGCGGGCGGGCATGTGCGAGATGTCCTGGAGCTGGGCGGCTTCGTCCAGGTCTTCCAGGTCCTCCTCGGAGAGCTTCTCGCCACGGATCATGGCGAGGAAGAGCTCTGCCAGGCGGCGAGCTTCCTCGACCGTCTCGCCCGTGATGAGGTCGGCCATGATGTCGGCACTGGCCTGGCTGATGGCGCAGCCGTGGCCGGTAAAGGAGGCCTCCTCGATCACGTTGTTCCGTCGACACGCAGCTGCAGAGTGAGCTCATCGCCGCAGCTGGGGTTGATGCCGTCGTGCTCGTGCGTGGGGGCATCCATCTCGTACTTGTAGTCGGGGTGCGAGTTGTGCTCCATAAACGTGGTGGAGGTGTACAGATTACCCATTGAACGTGCTCAAACGTGATGCAGGCCGGCGATGAACTTATCGATGTCGGCCTTGTCGTTGTAGAAGGCCACGCTGGCGCGGCAGCAGGCAAGATTCTCGACGCCAAGCCACGTGAGGAGCGGCTGGGCGCAGTGATGGCCCGCGCGGATGCACACGCCGGACATATCCATGATGCTCGCGACGTCGTGCGGGTGGATACCCTTGACGTTAAAGCTGACGACGCCGTGATGGTTGTCCCAGTAGATGGAGCCGATGATCTGGACAAAGTCGAGCTGCATGAGCTCGCCCATCAGGTAGTGGACGAGTGCCTGCTCGCGTGCCTGGATGTTTTCGTAGCCAACCGTGTTGACGAGGTAGTCGAGAGCGGCGCCTGTGGCGAAGATGCCGGCGGCGTCCTGCGTGCCTGCCTCGAATTTCTCGGGAACGGGCGCCCAGACGGCGTCCTGCTCGGTAACAGAGTCGATCATCTCGCCGCCGGTGAGCATGGGCGGCATGGCGTTGAGCAGGTCCATCTTGCCCCACAGCACGCCGATGCCCATGGGGCCCATAGCCTTGTGTGCGCTAAAGGCAAAGAAGTCGGCGCCCAGGTCGGCCACATCGACCGGCATGTGCGGCAGCGACTGCGCACCGTCGACGACCAGGTAGCCGCCATACTTGTGCACGAGCTTGCCGAGGTTCTTGACTGGGTTCTCGACTCCCAACACGTTGGAGACCTGACCCACGGCCAGAATCTTGGTCTTGGGACCAACCTTGGCAAGAACCTCCTCGGTGGTGAGCTGACCGGTCTTGGTGGGGTAGAGGTAGACGAGCTTGGCGCCGGTCTCGCGGCAGACCTGCTGCCACGGAATCAGGTTGGAGTGGTGCTCCATGATGGTGATGACGACCTCGTCGCCCGGCTCGAGGACTGTGGGTGCAAAGCTCTTGGCGACCAGGTTGAGCGACTCGCTCGTGTTGCGGGTGAAGACGACCTCGTTGGCCTGGGCAGCGCCGATGAGGTCGGCGATCGCTGGCGCACCTTCGCGATAGCCTCAGTGGCCTCGACGGACAGCGAGTACAGGCCGCGCAGAGGGTTGGCGTTCATGCGCTGGTAGAAGTCGCGCTCGGCGTCGAGCACACAGGCAGGACGCTGCGCGGTGGCGGCACTATCGAGGAAGGCGATCTCGGGGTGCTGCTGGAACAGCGGGAACTGCGCCTTGTAGGGATTAGTCTCGATGTCGACGGTAGGCCAGCCGCGCGAGGCCTCGTCGCTGGCGTCGAGCTCCATGGGCTCGGGGGCAGTACAGGTGTCGCATTTAACGTGCTCGGTGTCGATCATGCGAGCTCCTCTTCAAAGTTGTCGATCAGGTTGTTGCCTAGGCGGACGACGGCTGCGCGGGTGCGCTCGTCGGTGGCGGAAAGCGCGGCGTCTTCCAGCTGGCGCGGATGAACAGGTCCTCGGCGGCGTTTTGGTCAAGGCCGCGGCAGGCGAGGTAGAACAGCTGCTCGTCACGGACGTGACCGATGGTGGCGCCGTGATTGCCGGCGACGTCGTCCTCGTCGCAGAGAATGACGGGGACGGTCTTGTTGTCGACGCCCTTGTTGGCCAAGAGCACCGTCTCGCGCTCGGTGCCGGTTGCGCCCTTGCAGCCGTGCACGAGGTCGATGGTGCCGCGGTAGACCTTCTTGGACGTGCCAGTCAGCACGCCGTTGGCGTCGATCTCGCACTCGGTCTTGCGGCCGCGGTGGCGCAGCTCGTAGTTAAAGTCGCGCACCTGCTCGCGGGCGCCCAGGTAGTCAGTATCGATGGTGACCTTGGCGGTATCGCCCAGCAGGTCGCCGGCAAGGCCGGTGGCGCTGGCGCCGGCACCCAGGACGGTGTGCTGCACGTTGACGCGCGCCCTCGTCCAGGAACAGGCCGGTGTCGTCGAGCGCGATCCAGCTATCGTCGAGCGTCTGCGTGCAGGTCACGTTGACGGTGGCGTACTCGTGGGCGCACACGTAGCACGGAGCCCACGACACCCTCGCCGGCAACGGGGGAGTCTAGGGCAATAAGCAGGTCGAGCGTCGACTGGGGACGGGCGACGATGTCGATGGCGGCGATGGCCGCGGCGGCATCGACACCGCTCACGCGCACGGTAACCGTGGCATGCTTGTATGCGGGCACATCGATGACGATGCGCTTGGTAGCGTGCTCGGCCATGTAGGCGTAGGCAGCCTCGCCCATGCCGGTTTCGAAGGCTTCAGCGGGGGAGAGCTCCTCCTCGAGCTTAATGGCGCCGGCCTGGTAGACAGAGGTGGCGGGCACGTCGAGCTCGGTCTCGGGCGTGATGCGGGCGCGGTCGGCGGCGTCGCCGGGGGCGGAGGCGCGGCGCTCGGGGAAGCGCTCAGCCATGGCTTCCATAGCGGCGTCGAAGGCATCAGCCGCGCCGGAGAACTGCTCGTCCAGGCCCTCAACCTCAACGGCTTCGGCGGGGGCGAGGGCAAGCTCGTCCGAAAGCTCGAGCTTGGTCTGGTTCATCTTGAGCCAGCCCCAAGTGGCGGCCGGCATAGCGTTGACCTGCTCGAGCGTGGTAGCAGCGGTGTTGGTTTCCTGTTTCATTATCCGATCGCTCCTTCCATCTCGAGCTTGATCAGGTTGTTCATCTCGACGGCGTACTCAAGCGGCAGTTCCTTGGAGACCGGGTTGGCAAAACCGTTAACGATCATGGTGCGGGCCTCTTCCTCCGAGATCCCGCGGCTCATCAGGTAGAACACCTTGTCGTCGCCGATGCGGCCGATGGTGGCCTCGTGGCCGATGTCGACGTTCTTGGCACGGATGTCCATGGCGGGGATGGTGTCGGAGCGGCTCTGGTCGTCGAGCATGAGCGACTGGCAGCTCACGGTTGCCTTGGAACCCTCGGCCTTGGGCGTGGCCACGATAGAGCTGCGGAACGTCTGGATGCCGCCGCTCTTGGAGATGCCCTTGGTCTCGACGGTTGCCGAGGTCTCGGGCGCGTTGAGCACGACCTTGCAACCGGTATCGAGGTTCTGCCCGGCGCCGGCAAAGGTGATGCCGGTAAAGCTCGACCGGGCGCGGCGGCCGTTGAGCACGCTCATGGGGTAGAGGTAGCCCACGTGGCTGCCGAAGGAGCCGCTGATCCACTCGATGTCGCCGTCCTCGTCCACGCGCGCACGCTTGGTGTTGAGGTTGTACATGTTTTTGGACCAGTTCTCGATGGTCGAGTAGCGCAGGTGCGCACGCTTGCCCACAAAGAGCTCGACGGCGCCGGCGTGGAGGTTTGCCACGTTGTACTTGGGCGCGGAGCAACCCTCGATAAAGTGCAGGTCGGCATCGTCCTCGACGATGATGAGCGTGTGCTCAAACTGGCCGGCGCCCTTGGCGTTGAGGCGGAAGTAGCTCTGCAGCGGGAAGTCCAACTTGGTGCCCTTGGGAACGTAGACAAACGAGCCGCCCGACCACACGGCGCCGTGCAGGGCCGCAAACTTGTGGTCGGTGGGCGGGATGAGCGTCATAAACTTCTCGTGGATGAGCGGTTCCCACTGCGGATCGTGCAGGGGCCTCTTCAATACCGGAGTAGACGATGCCCATCTTGGACGCCGTGTCCTGCATGTTGTGGTAGACCAGCTCGGAGTCGTACTGCGCGCCGACGCCCGCCAGGTAGCTACGCTCAGCGTCGGGGATGCCCAAGCGCTCAAAGGTGTTCTTGATGTCGTCGGGCACCGACTCCCAGTCGTGCTTTTGGTCGGTGTTGGGCTTGACGTAGGTGACAATGTTATCCATGTCCAGGCCCTCGATGGAGGGGCCCCACGTCGGGTCGGGAAAACGGTTGAAAATCTCGAGGGACTTTAGGCGCAGGTCGAGCATCCACTGCGGCTCGTCCTTCTTGGCGCTGATCTCGCGAACGATGTCGGGCGTGATGCCGGCGTCGAGGCGCTCGAATCCCTCCTCGCCATAGGTAAAATCGTAGAGGCTGCGGTCGATGTCCGCGACCTCGGTGCGGTTCTTGGTCATTGCGTCGCCCCTTTACGCCTGCTGCTCGGCAGCGGTGGCCTCGGCCTGGGCGCGCTGCTCGGCGGCTTCGCGCTCGAAGGTCTCAAAGCCGTTTTTGTCGATCCAGGGGATTAGCGAGGCGTCGTCCTCGCGCACGATGTGGCCCTTGACCATAACGTGGACGCGGTCGACATCCAGGTGCTCCAGGATGCGCGTGTTATGCGTGATGATGAGCATGGAGCCGTCGCAGCTCTTGCGGTAGGCGTCCATGCCGTGGCTGACGGTGGACAGGGCGTCGACGTCCAGACCCGAGTCGGTCTCGTCCAGAATAGCGAGCTTGGGCTGCAGCAGCAGAAGCTGGAGCATCTCGACCTTCTTTTTCTCGCCGCCCGAGAAGCCTACGCCCAGCTCGCGGTTGAGATAGGCGGTATCCATGTTGAGCTCGGCCGCGAGCTCCTTGACGCGACGGCGGAACTCCTTGCCCTTCATCTCCAGGCCGGGGCGGCCGGCGATGCTGGCGCGCAAAAGCTCGACAGTGGCACGCCGGGGATCTCGACCGGAGCCTGGAAGCTCAAGAACAGGCCTGCGCGGGAGCGCTTGTCGGTGGTGAGCTCGGTGATGTCCTGGCCGTCAAAGACGACGCGGCCGTCATTGACCGTGTAGACGGGGGCGCCCATGACCAGGTGGCCGAGGGTGGACTTGCCGGCGCCGTTGGGTCCCATCAGCACGTGGGTCTCGCCGGCGGCGACGTTAAGGTTGACGTTGTGGAGGATGGTCTTCTCGTCCACGGAGGCGGTCAGACCTTCGATGGAAAGCAGCGGATTTGCGCTCATGCTGTCCCTCTCTGTATATGGTGTACTCATAGGTGTACTAAACCCCTAGGAATCTTCTCGGAATAAAGTTACTATGGGTTCGGCGTTAGTCAAGGGAAAACCCGACTAATCCACTCGACTTTTTAGATGTGGGACATAATAATCAGGCTTGTTTGCCCCGCGTGCATAAGATTTGGGACAAACAAGCCTGGTATTTTGTCTCGGCTACGATGAGAGGGTAGGTATGCTCATTTCTTCTAAGGGCCGCTATGCCCTCCGTCTGATGATCTATATCGCAGCGCTTGGTGACGCCGAGGGCAAGATTGCCCTTCGCGAGGTCGCTGACCGCGAGCATATTTCACAAAAGTATTTGGAGCAGCTGGTTCGTCCGCTCATGAAGGCGGGCCTGCTTAAGAGCGTACGCGGCAAGGGCGGCGGCTACATGATGGCCAAGGATCCAGCCGAGGTGCGTGCCGGCGACATCCTGCGCGCCGTCGAGGGCAGCACGGCTCCAGTGGCGTGCGATGGCATCGACAACAGCTGCGCCCGCAGTGACCTGTGTTCCACCGTCAAGTTCTGGCGTGGTCTGGACGAGGTCATCGAGAACTATGTCGACGGTGTAACGCTGGCTGACTTGGCCGCCGTCCCCGAAATCAACTTCGATATTAAGCTGTAGGGGTGCAAATGGCATCTCTCGACAAGGTGTACAAGCAAATCGAAGTTTTTGCTCGGGAATGTGACGCCGAGAAGGTTGTGCTGTTTGGTTCCCGCGCTCGAGGTGACAATTTGCCTAAGAGCGATATTGACATCGCCGTAGCAGGTTGCCGGGATTTCGGCCGTTTCTCATATTTGATCGAGGAGCGTCTTGATACTCTTTTTGGATGTAGATGTCGTCAATCTCGACGAGTCCTTATCGCAGCAATTGCTCGATGAAATTGCCAGGGATGGTGTGATTCTGTATGAAAAAATATGAGAACTTTGCCAGCGCCTTGGTGAATCTTGAGGATGCGCCCAATCAGGATCTCAACAATGATTTTGTTCAGAGTGGATTGATTAATAAGTTCAATCTTCAATTTGAACTGAGCTGGAAGCTCCTTAAGCGTCTGCTCGAGTATGAGGGCGCCACGCTTGCCGCGTCGGGGTCTCCTCGTGCCATCTTGAAGGAGTCCTACCGATTCTACGACTTTATTGATGAGGCGGCCTGGCTAGATATGCTCAGAGATCGCAATACGAACGTCCATATCTATGACAACAAGCTCGCTCAAGATTTGATTCAGCGCATCTTGAACGTCTATATCCCTGCTTTCTGCCAGTTGAGGGACGGGTTGATGGAGCGTTACGGCGAGCTTCTGCTGGCTCCCGACGACCAGTTTGTCTAATTTCTTAAGATTTCGTAATTCCTTAAGATTTCGCGGAGGGTTGTTGCCGTTTACCGAGGGGTTGTTGTGCAACAACGGGCGAGCTGCAATACTTAGATTCATCTTTGCAAACTGCACTTTAACTATACCAATGCAGGGAGGATCTTATGCAGCCCAAGCATTCCGCGATTGTCGCGGGCCTGACGCTGGCGCTTTCGTTTGGCGCCATTTCCGCGCCGGCACCCGCTGCTGCCGAGGAGCCCACGCCGGGCGTTGCCTCGGATGCCACCGATATCGATAAGGGTCTCTACACCCAGCAGTCCTTCTCGGGCGTGCTGAGGTCGGTTCAGGGTGTTTCATTTGTCAACGTGACTGCCGAGATGAAATACTTCACCAAATACGAGAGCCATGGCAACTATAACCAGGGCTTTTCGTACGGTGACGGCTATAACGCGCTGGGTTATTACCAGTTCGACCGTCGTTGGTCGCTCATTCCGTTTATGAAGCAGGCCTACAACTACAACCCCGAAAAATACAGCATGCTCAAGGATGCGATTGATCGCGGCAGCGAGATTTCCAACACGAGTAATGTCATGTACGAGAACGGCCAGCTCACCGAGCTGGGCCATATCGCGCAGGATGCCTTCCAAGGTGCGTACAACACCGATCCTGTTGAGTTCTCAGCACTTCAAGATGCGTATGCGTACAACTCGTACTATGCGGTGACCGAGGCGTGGCTCAAGAGCGGCCTGGGTATTGATATTTCGGGCCGCGCCGATTGCGTCAAGGGCATGGTGTGGAGCATTACCAACATGTGCGGCACCGGTGGCTGCAGGGACTTTTTTCCGCTGGGCGAATCTTTCCAATGATATGTCCGACCGCGAGTTTGTGACGGCGCTCTCCAACAGCGTGGTCAATAACGTGGCGACCAAGTATTCGAGCCAGCCCCAGTATCATGAGGGCTGGAAGAATCGTTATAAGAATGAGCTGAAGGACTGCTTGGCTTATATCGCCGAGGACGAGGCAGCCGCTGCGACGCCCGTGCAGCCCGAGCCCACACCGGCGCCCTCGCCGACACCTGATTCGAATGACGACTCGAGTGACGATCCCAACGATGACAGGATGGATACGCCCTCGACCGATGCTGACGGTAATGGCTCGGCTGGTGGCACTACCAACGACGGCTCTACCTCGAACGGCTCCAATTCGAACGGCTCTGCTGCGGGCGATTCGTCTTCAAGCTCTGCCGGCAATACGGACAGCGACGCTTCTGGTTCGACCGGCGCTGACACCTCTAACTCATCTACCGGCTCGAGCGATTCGTCCGTTGACACCGGCTCTAACAACGGCTCCGGCTCTGACGCAACCCCTGATTCCGATGCTTCCAAGGACGACTCGAATAAGGCGCCGGACGCTCCGTTGCTTCGCCGGACAAAAGCCTTCTTTCTCCGAGCAGCTTGGTTCTACGCTGGGCTCTTCGCTGATGGCTGGCGTCAATAATGGTTCGACTCAGAACAAGGACAACTCTGATCAGGCTTCCACGGAAAAGACCGAAGCCGTAAAGGGCGACTCAAGGATAAGGCTTCCGAGAAGGTTGAATCCGATAAGGGTTCTAGCTCTGATGAGAAGGACGACAAGTCCGCTCAGAAGAAGGACGAGGACAAGAAGTCTGAATCTGAGGAGAAGGACAAGAACAAGGACAAGACCGAGGACGGAAAGCAGCAGGGCGAGGACAGCAGTAAGGGCAACACCGACAACCAGAACCAAGAGCAAAATGACTCCAAGACGGTGACCACTACAACCACCACTACAACGACCAAGTCATCTGGCGGTAACATGCCCAAGACGGGCGACCTTATCGTTATGGCGAGCCTTGCCAGTGCAAGCTTGGCCACACTGGGCGCTACGTCTATCGTAAGTGGTAAGCATAAGCTCGATCAGCAGAAGAAAGATTCTGGGGAGGACGGCTCGGAGGAGTAGCCTCTTGGTTGCTAGATAACTAAAGAGTTGGGACGGGGTCCGGTGCGAATGCATCGGGCACCGTTTTGTTGTGCAACGATTAGTTATGCCCCCTCACACCTCTTGTTGCTACCGTTGCCCGATATGTTCGCGCGGCGTCGTCGGTACGCGCGAGGCGGTCATTACAATTGGCATCGTGCAGCGATTTAGGGGGAACGTTTTGGTGTCTGAACAGGCAAATGTTGATTGTGCTGCTGGCTTTGGCGTGCGCTTGATCGGCTGTGCCGACGATGCGGTTTTGCCCATTGGCATGCACGACTATGTGGGGGCTCTTGGTCGCTGCGCACTGGTCGACAAGACCATGTTTATTGCCGATGTGTTGGACTGCGACGCGTCCGTTGTGGTGTGCTGTCGACCCGAGGGTTTTGGCAAGAGCATGAACTTGTCGATGCTCAGGGCTTTTCTGGAGCGTCCAGCGGTCGGTCGCTCTGGTCAGCGTTTGTTTGCCGATGCTCAGATTTGGGATGCGAACGGCGGGCGCTATCGGGATGAGTATGCTTGCTATCCGGTGATATCGCTGGACTTTTCTGGCGCTGCGAGGCGTGGCCCCGCTGTTGCCGGCGTCGTGCGCGATGCCCTTTCGGGCGAGTGCGCTCGCTTGTTGGCGCTCTTGGAGGCTCCGGATTTAGCTCGAGATAAGGTGCGTCACATCGAACGTGTCGCGCGTGGCGTGGCGAGCGAGGATGAGGTCGCCTCGGTGCTTGGCGTGCTCATTGAGCTGCTGGAGATGGCCTGCGATGAGCAGGTTGTATTGCTCGTTGATGGGTACGACGCGGCGTGGTTGGGCCGTGCGAGCGCGAGGGGCGCTTCCGGCGCCGATCCGGCAGGGCTATTCGATCGCGTGCTGTTCGACGCCATTGCCACTGCGCGCGATTCGTTGCGGCTGACGTGTCTGATGGGGGAGTATCCCGGCCCTGCCGAAGCGGCGCTTTCTTTGCACGGCTGCTCGTATTATCTGACGACGCCGCTTTCGACGTGGTGTGACCGTTGGTTCGGCTTTTCGGATGCCGAGGTCCAGGCTCTGTTGAATCATGCTGGGCGCGAGGAATACCTTGATGATGCGCGTGAATGGCTCGAGGATATCGGTTTGGTAGGGATTATTGCTCGAATCCAGCGCGTGTAATCGGTTTTCTGGACCGAGGCTGCACGGCGCCCGTGCGTGCCGACCTGTATGGATATGCCGATTGCCTGAGTAGGGTAGTTGCCGGGTGGAATCTCGACCGCCTTTCGGTCTTGTTCGATTTGCTCGAGGCCCATGGGTGCGCTGAGGTCCCGCTTTGTTTGGGCACTGCAGAGCCAGATGTCTCGCCTGACGATGGAATGTGGACAGCGCTATATCTGTCCGGTTTCCTGACGACGGATATGACTGAGGAGCCAGAGCATGGCGATCGCCTCCGTGCTTTGCGATTGCCCAATAAAGAGCTTCGCCAGGCCTTGCGTCTAGTGATTGTTGAGTGGTTTGAGTGCGCTGCCGAAGACATTCGAGACGTCGATGCGTTTCGCGACGGGCTGTGCCGTGGGAACGAGGATACCGTGAAGCGGGCGCTAAGCCGCATCCTGGGGGATGCGGGAATCGGTGAGACCGACCCAGATAAGCCGCTGCCATATCATCTGCTCTTGCAGGGGCTCTGCTTTGGCTTGCCGGGCTATGCCAATCCTGCTTCGAGGCGAAAGTGTGGCGCGGGTCGCTGGGACATCCAGGTTTTTCCTACGGGCGCTGTGTTCGACGTAGCTGACACGATCGGCATGCTGGACGAGCGCCCGCTTATAACGATTAACTTGATGTATGACCCCGATGTGGATGCGCTGGGGTTGGAATTGCTGGCCGTGCAGTCGCTACTCGACATAGAGCGCGATGGCATCGACGAAATCCGTGTACCGCGCCCCGGCGTGGGTCGCATGCGCTGGGGGTTCGGTTTTGATGGGCAGCATGTGGCTACGGTGTGCCAGCGGCTTTGAGCGCCGAGGTGTTTCCGGCTTCCGTTACTCGGTGTCCTTCATGGGCGGCATGGGCTTCCAGTCGGGGTCCTTGATGATCTTGCGGGCGTCCTTCATGCCACGGCGCAGCGCCGGAATACCGGTCTTAAAGCATTTGTCGACCGCAGCCAGGCGAATGAATTCCTTGCAGAAGGTCGCGGCATTGCCCAGGCGGAATAGCATGGGGTGGTAGTCACCGTAAATCTGCATGTAGCGGGCCAAAAAGCCGCGATTGCGCATGATATAGTAGCGGTTGGTGTCGCTCGTGGAGTTGAGCTGGCGTTTGCCGGCGATATCCCAGTTAGAGACGGCGCGGGCGCGCTTGAGCACCACGTCGGCGACCACGGCGGCGGGGAAGTGCTGGCTGGCAACGTAGCCATAGCAGGCATCGTCGCCGTAGATGAAAAAGCGCGCATCGGGCAGGCCGATCTTGTCGACTACGCGGCGCGAGAACAGGCCGCCTTCAAAGCACAACTGGTTCATGGCGCGGTAGCCCTCGGGGCCCAGGTCCCACTTAGCGATGGGGTTGGGGATGCCAAGCGAAAGGATAAGCTGGTATTGCCAAAAGAAGGCGCCACCGTCAAAGTCCAGGCGCGAACCCTGGATGACATCGTAGCGGTCGGTCCACTTGGCAAGACGCTCGATGCCTTCGGGAATGACGAGCACGTCGTCGTCCATCACCCAGAACCACTGGGCGCCCAGGTCGTAAGCGCATTTAGTGCCTGCGGAGAAGCCGCCCGCGCCGCCACCGTTTTCAAGCTGCGGCGCGTAGATAACGCGGTCGGTGTTACCCTGCGAATCGGGCTGCTCGGTGTCGATGCCCCACAGGTTGGCCAGGCGCTCGTTGAATGCGGTGCACATGGCCTCGGTCTCGCGCGAATTCTCGTTATCGACAATCACGATGCGCCAGGGCGTTGCCGTGAGCTCGGTCATAGAGTCGAACAAGTTGGCCAGGAGTTCCTGGCGCTTGTACGTAACGACGACGATGGCGAGCTTATCGATGGGAGCGGGAAGGGTTGAAGGCATGGGGCAATATATCCTTTCACGCGCGGCGGGCGAACGCTGCACGGAAGCTATCGAATACGTCCTTGGGACTGTCCTATTGTAAAGGCTCGGCGCACCTTAGCGGCAAGCTTTGAATAAAAACGCAGGAACCTGCCATGGGCCCGCCGCATGACGTGGGGCTGCTTTGCCCGCAAGAGGCTCCATAGATTATATAAACGCCCGCTAGCGCGCTGACCCTTTGATACCATGAAACGACAGGTATTTCCTAAGGAGCACATTTGTCTACTAACGCCTCTGGCAGCCCTGTTCTGTCGCTGCTTATTCCCATTTACAATGTTCAGCGCTATCTGCGCGAGTGCCTCGATTCCGCTCTGGCGCAGACGCTCAAGGATATTGAGATCATCTGCATTAACGACGGGTCGACCGACAACTCGCCGGCGATTATCCGCGAGTATATGGAGCGCGATGGGCGCGTCAAGATGGTCGACAAGGCCAACAGCGGCTACGGCGACTCGATGAACCACGGTCTGGAGATGGCGCGTGGCAAGTACGTTGGCATCCTGGAGTCCGATGACTTTATGGCGCCCGACGCACTCGAAAAGCTCGTCTCGGCCGCCGATAGCAATAATGCCGACTTTGCGAAGGCGAACTTTGATTTCTACTGGTCTAAGCCCGAGGAGCGCCGTTCGCTGCACGAGATGTTTAAAGCCAAGGACTGTGGCAAGCCGGTGCACCCGAGCGATACGACTCAGTTCTTTAAGCAAAAGCCGTCGATTTGGTCGGCCGTGTACCGTCGCGATTTTCTTGAGCGCAACGGCATTAAGTTTCTGCCGACTCCGGGGGCATCCTTTCAGGACACGTCATTCGCCTTTAAGGTGATCGCGTGCGCCGATAAGGCTGTTTACCTGCATGATGCCGTGTTGTCGTATCGCCAGGACAACGAGAATTCTTCGGTCAATTCTTCGGCTAAGGTCTTTTGCGTCAATACCGAGTATGCCGAGATTGAGCGTTGGATTCGAGAGGATTATGCCCGTGACCACGTAAGCGGCGATGTCGCGCGCATGCTCAAGTTCAATCAACTCATTAAGTATGATTCGTACATGTGGAACTACGTGCGCCTGGCGCCTAAGTTCTATAAGGAGTTCCTGGTGCAGATGGCCAAAAGGAGTTCCAAGCGGCCTTGGACGCCGGGGACTTTCGCTTGACGACCTCAAGCCGTGGAAGCGCGCAAATCTCGCTGCCATCCTCAAAGATCCTGAGGGCTGGGTTGACGAGCATCCGAGTTTTGCGACGGATGGTGCCTTGGGGCGTGCTAAGTATTACGCCTCGGTTGGAGGCCCAGGCGTGGTCGCCGCCTTCCTCATCGAATCGCTGAGGGGGTAGGTCGGCATGGGAGAGGCCTCGTGTCCTAAAGCTACCATTGTCGTCCCCGTTTACAACTCTGCGCGCTCCATTCAGCGATGCCTCGATTCGCTGTTGGCCCAGTCCGACCGCTCGATTCAGGTTGTCTGCGTCAACGACGGTTCGACTGATGATTCGTTGAACGCGTTGCGCCAGATCGCGCAGGCCGACGATCGTGTACTGGTGATTGACCAGGAAAACGCGGGCGTCTCGTGCGCTCGAAATGCCGGAATCGATGCTGCCGAGGGCGAGACCGTCTTTTTGTGGATGCCGACGATTACATCGATGCCCAGACGGTCGAGCGCGTGCTGCATGCCATGGAGTCTGCAGATGCCGAGGCCGCCGTTTTTGGCGGCGTCTGTGAACCTGCCGATGCTGCCCCAAACGCGTTCAGCAACTCATGAGCCCCAAAGCTGGTACCTTCGGCGCCCGTGATCCCCAACTGCTGTTCCATTCGAATGCGCAGCCCTATGCCTGCCGTGCGGCTTTTTCGCGCGAGCTGCTCAATCGCGAAGACATTCGCTTCGCCCCCGGTTTGGCTTTGGGCGAGGACGTCGTCTTCAATTTGCGGCTTATGCGCATGCCCGTAAGACCGTCGTCATGCCGGACAAGTTCTACCACTACGTGATGGAGAGCGAATCGGCGACGCACGAGTTCAACAGTGCCGAGGCTCGCGCCAAAAAGCTTGACGCCCACATGAGGATGCTCGAGGAGGTCTTGGAGGACTGGGCGGCCTACGGTCTTCTGGACCTGTGCCCCGGCGAGCTGATAACTTGGTTTTTTAGACCTAATTGTGTTCGACCTGGCGCGCTTGGATTCCGATGACTTCCATCGCGTGGCGGCTCGCGTCAACATGGACCTCACGACGTTTTTGGGAACGGGTGGGCGGATATGCCTGCTAAGGGCGCCGTTCGCCGTGTTGCCCACAAGCTCGTTGCGGCGACCTCGGGCGTTTCGATGGCAGACGCCACGCTGTTCTATCTTTCGACTCGCGGTCTCAAAGCCTGCCTGGAGCGTTTTATCTAATTCCAGGCGCTGCCGCCCGCCGCAACTCGGCTGCTAAAATAACCCTGTTACACGCTATTCAACAGGAGGTTCTCTTGCAGAACTCTGATACCCCTAAAGTTTCGCTGCTTGTTCCCATTTGCAATGTCGAACGCTACCTGCGCGAGTGCCTCGATTCTGCCGTGACTCAGACGCTCAAGGACATCGAGATCATCTGCATCAATGACGGTTCCACCGATAGCTCGCCGGATATCATTCGCGAGTACATGGAGCGCGACCCCCGTGTAAAGATGATCGACAAAGCCAACAGCGGCTACGGTGACTCGATGAACCGCGCCCTGGAGATGGCGCGCGGCGAGTACGTGGGCATCCTTGAGTCCGACGACTTTATGTTTGAGGATTCGCTCCAAAAAGCTGGTTGCCAAGGCCGATGCTGAACATGCCGATGTGGTAAAGGGGCGACTTTTACCTGTATTGGTCCACGCCCAGTGAGCGCCGTGAGCTGTTTGGGATTATCGATGAGCATATGACGGGCGCCGCGTATCGCCCCGTCGATCGCCCGGGCATCTTCTACCGCAAACCTTCCATTTGGTCGGCTATCTATCGACGCGAGTTCCTCAACGACAATCAGATTCGGTTCCTTCCCACGCCGGGCGCCTCGTATCAGGACGCAGGCTTTAACTTTAAGGTTTGGGCTTGTGCCGAACGTGCCGCGTTTATTACGGACCCCATTTTGTGCTATCGCCAGGATAACGAGAAGAGCTCCGTTAATTCGCCCAACAAGGTGTTTTGCGTGTGCGACGAATATGCCGAGATGCAACGTTTTTTGGACGAGCGTCCCGAGCTCAAGGCTCAGCTCCAGGGTATTTTAATGCGCATGAAGGTCGATACGTACCGCTGGAATGATGAGCGTCTGGTCGATGAGCTGCGTGGGCAGTTTTGGGACAAGGCTTCCCCCGAGCTCAAGGCCGATTGGGATGCCGGTCGCTTTGACCTGTCGCTGTTTGATCCGCGTGGCGAGACCGACTTGCGCCTGATGGTCAAGTCGCCCCGCGCCTATATCGATTCGCGCTTTGACTTTAAGAAGCCGGGCAAGCTCAATACGTTTAAGCATTACTTTAAGATTGGTGGCCTGCCGCTGGTCTGGCGCGTGCTGACGTATCAGCGCACCTACGGCGACAACCCGCATCCCGATGACGTCCCGGCCGCACAGTAGGAGCGAGTGACTATGGCTACCCCAAGATTTCCGTTGTCGTTCCCATCTATAAGGTAGAGGAATGCCTGGCCTGGTGCCTGGACTCCCTGCTTGCGCAGGACATGCCCGATTGGGAGGGCGTGCTGGTCAACGATGGCTCGCCGGACGGTTCGCGCGATATTGCGGCTGCCTATTGCGAAAAGGACGCGCGCTTTACGCTGGTCGATAAGCCCAACGGTGGTTTGTCGAGCGCCCGCAATGCGGGTATTACCGCGTCCACGGCGTCTATCGTCGCGTTTTTGGATTCCGACGACCGCTTTACGCCCGATGCATGCCGCGTGATCGTCGATACCTTTGAGCGCGAGGACTGCGACGTTTTGACCTTTGGCGCGAATCCGTATCCGCTGGAGGCGGGGTATCCGTGGCTTAACTATGTGCTGAGCCCGCGCGATGTGTCGTTTGAAGGCTATAGCTCCGACCTGCTGTTTAAGGAAGCTTCTCGCCCCTTTGCATGGCGCACTGCCTGCAAGCGTGAGTTTTTGCTGGGCAACGGGATCGTGTTCGACAGAAACCGTTAAGTATGGCGAGGACCAGGTCTTCGATTTTGCCGTGTACGGTCGTTCGCGCAAGACCGCGCTTATCTCGAGCAAGCTGTATGACTACCGCGTGGCGCGCACAGGGTTCGCTCATGGATACCATGCGCTATGACGACGAGACGCGTCTGCTGGAGCATGTGAAGATTTACTCCGCTGTGCTGGCTGACTGGCAGCGCGACGGTCTCGATGTCCAGTATGCCGATGACCTGGCGTACTTCCTCTGCGATCGGTGCTGTACGATACGCTCAGGCTGTTGAGTACGGACTGCGGTAAAGTGTTTGCTGCCGTTGCCACGGCGCTTGCCGGTTCTGCCGCGGGCAGCGATGCTGCGCTCGCACAATGCGCTCCTTCTGTTGCTGCTATGGTGCGTGCGGCGCTTACCAGCAAGGCCCCAATGCCCGTGAGTGCAAAAAGCTCATGTTCGATTACGACGTCTTGAGGTTTGGGCGCCTGGGTGCCTGCAAACGCATGGCAGCGAACGCCCTGGGAAAGCGAGAAGTGTAGATGAGTATCAAGCGTTTGGCACTTTGCCGCAGTCAGGGCCGTCTGTTTGTGCTGCTTCGTTTTGCCGGTCAGGATGTCGCCGCGCTTATCGAGCGGGAGGGTTCTCAAGCGTTTGTCCATGCGACGACGAGCGGTTCTTGTGTGCCGTCGCTGGTGCTCCCGGTCGATCGTGGCCGTGTGCTGGCGCTTTGCCCTTCCGTTTCCGATTACGAGCGCGAGCTCGCCGTCTTGGTGCTTCCGTTTTTGGATGGCTCGTCGATGGATGTCGTTTTTGCATCCGGTGGCCAAAGGTTGGGCTCCATTCGCCTCGATAGCCGCGTGGCCAAGTTGGAATCAAGATTAACTACAAAGCAAAGCCTGCGCTGTGTGCGCTTATCCGCGATGCGCAGCGTGGCGAACACTGCGGCCTCTACGAGATCGATGCCATTCGCTATTTGCCGGCAGACGCCGGCGCGGTGTGGCGCTATGAGGTTACGTGGGCGGGATATCCTCAGTGCGCCCCTGAGATCCAGATCTTCGATACGCATATGAATGCGATCGATGCCACCGTGCATGTGTTTGAGTCGCAGGTCGATGTGCCGCAGCAGGACGGATGCCGCGTCAATAAAACGTATCTGAGTGTTGAGATGCCCCAGGATATACGTGATTTTGTCGCGATTGCAATCGACCCCGCGGGGCGAATCCAGAGCGGTTTTGCGCCATGGATGGTCGCCTGTACAACGGCATGGTCGACGACAGCTGGAACCGCATGAAGGATGCACGCGCTGACGACGCAGCTTATCGACGTTGGTTTGAGCAGCATCGCGCAAAGCCGGGCGATCTGGCGTGCCAGCGTGTCGCTTCGGCGGCCTTTGCCTATAGGCCGCTCGTGAGCATTGTGGTGCCGTGCTACAAGACCGATCGAGTCTACCTGCGCGAGCTGCTGGACTCGGTGCTAGCCCAGAGCTATGACAACTGGGAATTGCTGTTCATGGACGCCTCGCCCGAATGGGATGCGGTGGCCAATCTTGCAGCAAGTGCCAACGACGAGCGCGTTCGTCGCATCGAGCTGCCCGGCAACGGCGGCATTGTGCTCAACACCAACGCTGGTATTCAGCAGGCGACTGGAGACTATATCGCGTTCTTGGACCATGACGACATTCTGGAGCCGGACGCGTTATTCCACTATGTTGCCGCGCTGAATAAGGTGGCCGAGGGCGAGCGTCCCCAGGTCCTGTTCTGCGACGAGGACATGTTTCAGAAAACGGGGGAGTGGGGCCAGCCGGTCTTTAAGACCAAGCTCAACGTCGACCTGCTCTATAGCCATAACTGCGTGACGCATTTCCTGATGGTGGAGAAGGCGCTCATCGATCACATTGGTATGTCCCCAGAAGACGTTGCGGGCGCCCAGGACTACGCCTTGACGCTTCGCTGCCTTGCGGCCGGCGCGCTTTGAGCACGTTGCGCATGTGCTGTATCACTGGCGCGTGCATCCCGGTTCAACTGCCGACGGCTCTGCCGATAGCAAGCCGTATGCTATTGAAGCCGGCCGTCTTGCGCTGCAGCGCCACTTTAACGCGCTGGGCATTTGCGGAACGGTCGAGGAGACCGAGACGCCGTTTGTCTATCATATGCGTTATGCGCTGCCGGAGTCTGCGCCGCTGGTGAGTATTGTGATTCCCACCAAGGATCACATTGAGACGCTCGATGCCTGCGTGATGTCGATCGCTCAGAAGGCAACGTATGCCAATTACGAGATCGTCTTGGTGGAGAACAACAGCAAAGCCCCGGAGACGTTTGCGTATTACGAAACCCTGCCAGAGCGCGTGACTGCTGCATCCGAAGGTAAGGGCATCGCGCGCGTTGTGTACTGGCCGGGTGAGTTCAATTACTCAAGATCATTAACTTTGGCGTGGAGCATGCCAGGGGCGACTATCTGCTGCTGCTCAACAACGATACCGAGGTCATAAGTCCGGACTTTATCGAAGAGATGATGGGGTATCTGCAGCGTCCCGATGCGGGCGTGGTGGGCGCCAAACTCTACTTTGCCGATCATCTGGTGCAACATGCCGGCATCTTGGTTGGCGTGCGTGGCGCACTTGCCCATGCCAACCAGGACTTCTCGGCAAAGCGCGAGGGCTATCTTGCCCGCGCTGTGCGCCCCGGTAACTTTAGCGCCGTAACTGGTGCCTGTCAGATGGTCCGACGCGACGTATTTGAGCGGGTCGGAGGCTACGACGAGGAATTCGCCGTCGGCTTTAACGACGCGGACTTTTGTCTGCGCGTGTGGGAGGCGGGCTATCGAACCATCTATACGCCCTATGCCGAGCTATACCACTACGAGTTCACCTCGCGCGGCAGGGAAGAGGCCAACGAGAAAAAGCTGCGCCGCTGGAAACGTGAACAGGCACTGTTCATTCAGCGCTGGCCGGAGTTCTTCTTGACGGGCGATCGGTGGTTGGGGCCGAATCTTAGCAGTGAGAGCGAGTATTTCTCAATCTAGCGCGAGGTGATTCCGAGTTTGGGTAGCGATTCAGCAATCGTGTTGAGCTCATGTTGCTGTAGGTAGGCGGGATTGAGAGCTTCTTTTCTATAGGCTGATAGCTGTCTCTGGTCAGTTCCCTTAGCTGTTTAGTAAAGAACTGTTCCCAACTGAAGAACTTCTCGCAGTCGATGAAATCGGCAGGATGAAGGAGCATATCTTGCGTTTCGACATCGTTGAAGAGTCCCGATCTCAGCACAAGCCATTCAAACGATTCCGGCAAAAAGAGCTCGATTTGCTTAAATCTTCTGAGCGAATAGACATAGGGCATCTCGGGCCCAAAAAGCGGCCCCATCTGCAATTACGAGCAATTTTTGGGCTGGGGAGCTCAGGGCGGTTTCGTATATGTTTGATTTGCCACCGGCACTTACGCAGCGAATTTTACTTTTGGCGCACAGGGACTTTAAAGAACTCATAGCCGGCATTGCTGTCTTCGACAATGACTTCTTCTGGCCGATCTCCATCGTAGAGCTCGTCTCCGTAAATGCGGTAGGTAGAAGTGTAAGTGCGTGTGTAGACAGGATATTTTGTTGTGGCCCTGTTAGTGTTTTTGAGACCATAGATCTCATCTACGCTATAGGGGGAGCTGGGGCAATTCGTCCCTCGCAACGATGACGTAATAGTTGGAACTGTGTCGAGCCGCATGCTGGAATGCATGGCTCCTTACGAATTTTTGCGTATCGTCCACAAACACTATGCTGTTATCGATGCGGCCGAGTTGCGCTTCCCAATCTTTGCCGCCGATGACGCGGCAGGGGGCTGCGCAATTAACGATTATCCCGCTTTGGGCTCCTAGGTTTTTCGTATGCACGGAGGCTGTCCAACAGGGTGGTTTTGCCTGTTGCGCTTTTGCCTTGGATGATGGTGAGGTTTCGGCGAATAGTGAGTTTGACCTGAACTTTATTGGTCCTTACGGTCAGCTGGTATTCCCCTCTCATGCTCGAGCCTCCCTCAGACATTTTGCCGAGATAAGGACAAGCTCATCCATGGTATGAACAATCTGTCCGGAATTGATGACACGGGCTGTAAAACGCGCTTTGCCAAAATCCATCATATGGTAGAGGTTGATGGTGATGTCATGTTTGGAGGCGATGCGCAAAGATCCAATAGGCGCAATTATCTCCGCAGGTTGAGGCGTTGTAGAGGTTTTGAGGCATAAAGAGCATCAGTAGAAGTGTTTTGGTGCCCGTTGATAGTTTCTCTGGCGGAATAACGCCAAGCACCTTGGTATCAATTGCGTTTGCGCCAAGAACAGTGCCATTATCAATAGATTTGATAATGCGCTGTGACAGGGATCTTGCAGCCAAGAGGAGAATAGCTGTAATCAAAGAATGTCGACGTGTCATAAATCACATCGTCTCTGTCGCCGTAGTGAATGCTGAGCATTGTTCCTCCATGGTTGCCTGTTGCGTCTACTTTACCATTTTGGGGTCGATTTCCCTCAAGCAGTGGGTAACGGGTCAATCAACATGTCTGTTAGAACGAACCGATGACTTTTACAGGTGTAACAACTTTCTATCCTGCGGTAATTGCCTGTTTCGATATGTTGGATTTAGCGGGTCGAAACAAACGATATTCCGCGATAAGCTTATACAAGTTTATATAAACCTCTAAATCTCGATATAACTTACGATAGGAATATAAAGATGCGATTTGACATGAAACGACAGATTGAAATGCTTGAGACTCTTAAGAAGCCTCTCGTACGGGAGTATTTTTGCTAATGAAAATTACAACTCATAGGCTTCTATTTATCTAAATTACTGTAGTGACATTTCTATTTTGTGCTCCGTTGTTGGTGAATGTTCTATTTATGTATGAGGCGCCCTGCGCTGTTTTTGTGAAAGCGCGTTTTGATTCAGGGGATTTGCTTGGATATATCGGCTCTGCTGCTGTTGGCGCTGGTTCCATTTCTCTTGCGCTGTATTCGGTCTACCAGACCGAGAGATTGAATAAGCTTGATCGTAATCTGCAGAGGCAACAAGATGAGTTTAAACGGGAAAATACTAAGCGTCCGTTTTTATAATCGATAAGGTGTTGGTTGACGATAAACCTGTCGACATCGATGAAGATAAGGGTATCTGGACAAGCACGGTAAATGAGGCTGTGCGTCTTTCTATCGAAATTCGCAATGTTGGGGATGGGTCGGCCTGTCGACTTCGCCTGAGGGATGATTCGGCTTTTGGCAAGGCTTCGTCTATGGATCAGCATCGTCTATGCGTTCCTCGGGACGGGGTTTATACATTTACAGCTTCGTTGGCAAGCTTAAGAAAAAAGGGAGTCGTACTGCTTTTATTCAGATATGAGAACATCGTTGGGTGTCCTTTTGCGCAGCAGGCTGATATTCAAATATCCTATATTCCGAAATACGGGAAAGAATCGATAGAAACAGACGATGACGTGCTTGGGTATGAGATATATGACGAGAACGTCGAATTGTCCGTTAGTTCTTTAACTGCTCAGATTGTGGAAAAACAGAATAGATGTTTCCGATCTATGGTTGTCAATTTACGAAAGAAGCTATGCGTTACCTCGTCGGTACCGTCAAGACTCTTTCGCAAATGGACTTAGCCGTCCTCGATCCCGTCCTCTTCTAGCCCTCCGCCTTTCCCTTCAGTTCGTCCATCTCCTCCAGCTTCGACATATCCAGCTACCTCCTCTTGCCCCACTCGTGCTTCACTATGTGCGCCCGCGCGACTTGGGGCCGGACCCCTTCGGCCTGCCCCTGGGCTTGGGCCTGAGCGCCTCGGCGCCGCCCTCGCGGTAGAGCGCGCACCATCTCTGGAGCGGCGCCAGGGACATGACCCCGAACGCCTCCGTGGCATCCCGCTTGCTCATGCCGCCGTCGACCACGGCCGAGGCGGCGGCGACCTTCTGCTCGTATGTGTACCTGGTCTGCTTGCCGTCCATGGATAGCAGCACCTCGCTTCCGAACGACCGGTATACGTAGAGCCATTGTCTCACGGTGTCGCGCGGGACCGACAGCACCTTCGCCGCCGACTCGGAGCCGTGGCCTCGCTCGAAGAGCCCGATCGCCGCCTTCCTGGCCTCGATGTCGTGCTTCACCCTCAAGTCGACACGCATAAAAAGCCTCCCATTTTTCGTGCCCAAGATTTGGGACTCAGTTCAAGGCGGCCCCGGGCCGTCGTTTCCTCAGTTGAAGGAACGGTGGGGATGTGTTTCGATGGGTTCGGTGGCCATGCTCCGCCAGCCCCTCGGCTCCGCTTCCCAGACTCAGCCGAACGGCCCCCGCGCGCCCTATCCGGTTTTCCGAAGCGCTAGGCCAGCGGGGCATCGCCCCTCTCGGCCCTCTGTCGTAGGACATCGGCATCGCGCCGGCCTCGCGGCACCCGTCCGCGTACTCCGTGTGCGGGAGCCGCGCCCGCGACATGTTCAACGTGGAGCCGCCCCACATGGACCACTGGGCCGCGCCCGCCGCGCAGAGGCGGTAGAATGGTCGCACCGCGATACACGAGGAGGGGTGAGGCCATGCCGTCGAATATACCGGCCACGACGATCCGGATCGACCCGGAGGTCAAGAGGAGACCGCGGCCATCCTGGACGAGCTCGGCCTGTCCATGTCCACCGCCGTCAACGCGTTCCTCAGGGCGCCCGTCCGGGAGGGCGGGATGCCGTTCGAGATGAGGGTAAAGACGCCGGCGCCCGACGGGGAGACGGCGAGTTAGCCGGCAGGTCGGCATGAAACGGCAGGGCCAGGCGAGCGACTCGTCCGGTCTCGGACACATCGCCCCCTTGCCGGGCTTAAATCCGGCAAGGGGCGAATAGTGTGCAATTGCAAAAGATGATTGGTCATAAAAGTCAATTATGGTCTAACAGAGCCAATAATTTAGTATTGCGTCAACGGAGGGGGTTAACGAGCCACAAGCGTTGCAGGCTCGTTAATCCTTCAATGCTATTCTTTAATAATGATTGGTGAATCTAGGCATTTTGATGTTTGTTACGTCGGCTGCCATTATGTTGGTCATTCATTAGCTATTAACATGGCTCTGATGATTTTGCGGCTATCAGATTTTCCATTTATATCTATGGAACTGTTTCCGTTGCTTTTGATTATTTGCAGCGGAAACAGATGCGAGATTAAGGAGGGCTTTCAAACTCGATTGAGGAGCTTGTTGAATTATACGAGTGTGAAGTCTTTCCCTCGTTATGTTGAGTTCCTGGTGCTATTTTCGTAACGGTCGACTTGTCGAGTTTGATTCGTTTGTCGAAAATCGTCTAATAATTAGTCATGATGACAAGTCGTAACAGCTTGTTCTTTTTGACTCGCAGCGATTGTTTTGAGAAATAGGTGGCTCGGTGAGCTTGTAAACATCGCAAAGCTGTCAGCCTTAGGGCTATTTACTGATAATGATTTGCGATTCTAGTAAAAACTTGCATTCGCTCTTGGTCACCTACGCTATTTGGTTTTGTTGGATGCATTATTTCATCGGGTTGCGTGGACCCCTTTCTAGTCAAGACTGTTGCGCCGGCAATGAGAATTCATGGCATTAAAAATTGTTGACAGATATAGTATTGAGAACAAGTGTCACATAAAAGTTAAGAGGTATCTTATGGATATTGTCGATTACGTCACTTTCAAAGAAGTTTTTTGCTTCATCATGGGAATCAAGAGCTCTCCAAATAACGTCAGTGATGATTTGACATGTCATTTAAATCTCAGTTATCGAATTGAAGAAGAGTTTGACCCCGAGATTTCGGATGTTGAGAAGACAATTATTATAAATGACGACGACTTGAAACACGAATACGATAAAGCGGTTGAGGCCATTGCTAATTTTCGTGGTATGGAATGGTTTCCAAATGGTAAGAACTATGAGTGCATGGTCGATATATCCGGATTATATGCAACTCATTATACAGATCAAATTTCATGTAAGTCGGTAAATGCTTATGCTGAATTTAGAATGGGGCCGGCGAGCGTTACATATATTTTTTGTATTATATTAATGTTATTAAATGAAGGTTGTTTTGACGGCAATACTTTCAGAGGCAGAAATCCTTTTTGCGACGCCTGAGATCGCATTCAATCACCGATGGAAGAACCGTTTCACATAATGTTGGTGATTGGATATCTGCTTTTGTTGAAATCACAGGTATTCTCTCCTTACGAATAACTACAAAAGGGTATAGCAAAGCGAAACAACTTCGTGAACGAGCAGCTTCCTTCCAATTTAAGTACATCTCTTGTTTAGATAGGCCGCTGAGGCTAATTTCATCGCTTGATGAGTTTTTAGAAAAAGGAAGTTATGGGAGGCTATTTGTTACGAAGTTAGAAATTGATTGTGTTCCGGATGTAAAATTTGACGAGAGCGCTGTCAATCATTTTGTCTTGGCGTGTCTTCGAGAAGCCCATATTTGCAGTTTTTGTCCTTCTATCATTCGGTTGAATTTTACTTTAATTCCGCCTATCGAAAAATGACGACCGAATTGTTGAGAAACGAGCTCCAGTCGGTTGAATTTGCATACAACGATCAGCATCTGTATTCGATTGTTAGTAAGTTAGAAAAAGAAATATCCCATAAGAGCGAACTTGGTTTTGGAAATGAAAAACGTGAGCTTGAGTATTTGGTTGAGTCGTGTGTCCATGTGCCTCAGTTAATGAAATCCCTACGTCGCTATCGTTTCGATTGGCCTGCGTGGTATTCGAGCAATGGGGTTGAATTTGAATCTGATGCTCCAGTTATAGATTGGGAATCCGATAATGTGGCCGGATTAATAGCTTCCCGAATTTATAAAGTAAGAAATGCGATTGTTCACAGCAAAAACAAACTTGCGGTGCGTTTATTCCTTTTAAGCACGATCGTGCACTTTCCTATGAGATTCCTTTAGTTAAATGTGTTGCCGAAGAGGTCATTGATAATAATTCTTCGCGCGTATAGATTTCGCTTTAAACTCCCGTTGGTTCATAGTCTTTGTGGTCAAACTTAGCATTGAGATATGAATTTCGTTTCGATTGGATGGCGATTTTTTCGATACGACCATGCCGCCGGTTGCGGATGGATGAGTCTAGTATTCACTGTATCTTCTAGATCAGGATTGACACGAGCGACCCCCGGCGCCTTCCAATATTCTCAATGCGGATCGGGTGCCGCCGTTGGTTTGCCCGGGTATTCTCGTAGCTGACGCCGGGGATCTGGCGTGTTTCGCCAAGAGGATTTGAGCAAAAAGAGCATCGGGATTTGAGCAGGGCACGCACCGGCCGTGCGTGCCCTTTTTGAGTACTTGCCCCTCCCGCATGAGGGTGTGACGCACGTGTTAGGACTCCCCACGGAAATGGACGAGCCTCTCGTGGTGGACGATGCGGTCTATGACGGCGGCCATCTGGTCGTCGCAGAACACCGATCCCCACCTGCTGAACTCCAGGTTCGTGGTGATCACCACCGGCTGCCTCTCGTAGGCGTCGACGAAGACCTGGAAGAGGAGCCTCGCGCCGTCCCGCATCGAGCGGCAGGGTGCGCCATGCGCCCGATCGAGGTCGTGGATGAGCAGCGACTCGGGCGCTATCCTGCCGACCATGGCCTTCCTCACGCGCGTCGAGCTTGGCTTCCCGTGGCCGCATGCGACGGCGACGGGGTTCTTGTGGACGTCGATGGCGATGCAGATGCACAGCTTCTGGCGGGGCAGCCCGTAGCCCTTGGAGAGGTCGGTACCGTTGATGTGGGTCTCGTCGACCCAGACGGTGTCGCGCAGCTCGATCCGGTCCTGGTAGCCGGACTCCGTAGCGAGCACGCGGTGCCGCCACTCGAAGGCGGTCTCGTGGATGACGCCGCACAGCTCGATACTTTCGCGATAAGTTTATACAAGCTTATACAGCTCGATATTATTCGATATAAGTAGATATCGCACTTGCCTTTGCCGGTTTACCCGCTGGTGTTATGGATCTTATTAACGGCAAGGCGCTTACGTTCTTGCGTCGTGCCCTCCCCGAAGATCTGGCGCCTATCAACCAGGTGGAGGTGGCGCTTTCTATGGGCGACAGTTTTATTGCGACCGGCTTGACCATAGAGGACGATCTGTTGTCGAGATCCGCTAAGGACACTAAGGGCTATGCCTATCTGGTGCAACTGGTCGGTTACTCCATTTGGCAGCGCGCCAATTTGCATCGTGCCAAAAGTGCCATCGTGAGTGAGCGCGATGTTGCCGAAGGCATTGCGCTGGCAGAAGCTCGTTTTCACGATGTTGTTCACGAGCCCGCGATTTCTGGACTGGGGCTCAACGATATTAAATACCTTTTGGCTATGTGCGAGGATAAACAACAGTCCAAATCAGCCGAGATTGCTAAGCGCATGGGTAAAAAGACCAATGAGATTAGTTCAATTGGGCCAAATTGCTACAAAGAGAGGTTATTCAGGCGCCACAGAGGGGCTACGTGCAGTTTGCCGTGCCGGACCTAGATATCTATCTGCGAGAGAATGCCGAGGAAATTCTCGAACGGTTCTAGGCCGAGGTATTACTAGGTTTTGATTTTACTTGAGGACATTATGGTAAAAATACGAGATTCCCGTATCGAATTACTCCGCATTGTCCTTATGTGGACGGTAATGGCTCATCATTTTGTTGTTCACAACGCTGATTCTGTTTCCGTATTTCCTGGTTCGTTTACTGGGTTTTTCTACAATATTTTTTTTCTATCCAATTGGAAGAACTGCGGTTCGGCCGTTTTGCATTCTAATGCTGTCAAGCTTCTTTCTAAAATTGTGTGAACTGTTTTCTCCTGTCCGGTTCTAGTTCGCTGCTTGTTTGGGGGCCGCGGATACTATGGTGGGTCATGCGATTGTTCGGACGGGAGTTCGCGTGCATACTAGGGAAGTGGTTAAGTTCCTCGTGGCGATAGATGAGGGATGGGGTAGATTCAGATTTACTCGAGTGTCGGCCTGGCCCTCCTTTGGGGGGTATCGTCGCGGCGGGTGACATGTTCTCTATGTCGGCGTACTTCGCCACGGTGTTGCGGCTCAGGTGAAGTGCCCGGGCTATCTTGAACCCCGGGCGCCCGGCCGCCTCCGTCGACCGTATATCATTCACTGTGTCCAGGGGCACGGTCATTTCCCCATCCTTCCCGGGCGGCCTCGCCAAAGTTCCCGCCCGGGGAACCGTATGGCGAAGGCCGCGCTCCCGGTTCCCGGGGTACGGCCCTTCTGCTCAAACTGCTCAGTTTCGGTGCTCACGGTGCTCGATTGCCGGCGATCACGCGGACCTCTTTTTAGTGATCATTAACACCCGTCGACATGCTCGACCTGACGCCGGGGCTCATAGAGCCTGCGCGCGCCGAGATGGGCGATACCCCGCTGGTCTATCCTTAAGGTAAAACGGAATAGGCGGACCGAACGTCCGACTGGGTCTGGGAAGCGGTGTCAGGCGGAGGGCGAAGCATGGCCACCGAACCCATCGAAACACATCTCCACCGTTCCTCCAACTGGGAAAACGCCGCCCCCGGGGCCCACGGGGTCCGCGGGGGCGTCCGGATAACTGCCGGAACGGCCTATCGGTTTAATGTGATCGGCTGAGATCGGAAATCAACCGATGTTTAGCGATTGTGTATGATTTTCAACCGGATAAATGTTATCGAAACTCTTTTCCTCTCTATTTTGGGGTGTTAGCGCCGGGCGATTTTAGCCGCTAATAGTCAAACTATTTTGACCAATCCCGGTCACCGAATAATGGCCACCGTGCCTCCCCGCCGCCACTACGCTGGTGGTGCCAACACGCCGGCGTTAGGAGGACCATTGAAGTGAACGAGAGACACGATGACCTACAGGAGATTATAGACGCGGCGCTCCGGGAGATGGCCGCGGAGGAGGGCGACGGGTTCGACCCGCAGGCATGCAACCTCGCGGAGTTCTGCAGGAGGACGGGGCTCACCCGCTCCCGTGCGAGGACGGTCAGGGCACACGGGTTCAGGGCCCTGCCCCACGGGAACAGCGGGAGGAGGGCCGCGCCGGGCGTGCTTGCCGGCCACACCGGCCTGGTGGACGACCTCCTGCGGAAGGGCGTCACCAACTCGCAGGTGATATTCGAGCGGCTGCTCGGCCAGGGCTACGCCGGCGGCCTCACCACGGTGAAGACCTATATCGCCGCGCACCGGGACCTCGTGCCCGCGAAGAGGCGGCAGGTGGCCCCGCAGGGCTGCCGCGGGCAGCGCTTCAGGACGGCGCCCGGAGAGGCCTACCAGATGGACTGGGGCTTCGTCGCGGTCGAGCGCCCCGGCGGCGAGCGGGCGCGGATCGCCTGCTTCGCCATGGTCTGCCACCATTGCGGGAGCGCCCACGTCGAGTTCTTCCCGAACGCGCGCCAGGAGAACCTCCTCATCGGGATGCTGCACGTTCTCGGCGCTGGGCGTGCCCGCGACCGTGCTCACCGACAACATGAAGAGCGTGGTCGTCCGCCGCGATGCCGACGGCCGGCCCGTCTGGCAGGCCGACTACGCCGAGTTCATGGGCGTCGTCGGCTTCCGCACCAGGCTGTGCAGGCCGCGCCACCCCTATACGAAGGGCAAGGTGGAGAGGCTCGTCCGTTTCGTGAAGGGGAACTTCCTCGCGGGAAGGTCCTTCACCGACCTTGACGCCCTCAACCGGGAGGCCGCCCTCTGGTGCGCCGAGCAGGGAGGCCGCTGGCGGCGCCCGGCGGCATGCGTCCCGATGCGCGAGCACGAGGCGGCGTGCTCGGCGAACACCAGGCCGCTCGAGGTCACGGCCGAGGTCGAGCGGTACCTGTGCCCGCGCCGGAAGATCTCCTTCGACGGCTTCGTGAGCTTCGAGGGGCACCGCTACGGCGTGCCCTACTGGTACGGCCGCCGCGAGTGCAGGGTGAGCCGGGAGGGGCGCGTGGTGCACATATACAGCGACGACCTCTCCCGCGAGCTCGTCGCCCACGCCGTCGGCGCCGGCGCCGACAGCTGGTGCGAGGGCCAGTGGGAGACATCGCCGGCGCAGCCCGAGGAGCTGCCGACCCAGCCGGTCGGGACCGTGGTCGAGCAGATCGCCCCGCCCCGTGCGAAGCCCGGTTTCGAGAGGTTCGACTTCGGGAGGGCCGAATGATGGCGGGCGCGGGGGCGAGTCCCTACGAGCTCGCGAGCGACGCCGCGTCGAGGCTCGGGATCGCCGTCGGGGCGGAGGAGCTCGCGACCCTCGCCTCGGACCTCGACCTCGGCGACGGGGAGATGGCCGCCGTGGCCGCCACCTTCTCCTACCTTGCGGAGAAGAGGAGGCTCGCCTCCATCGAGACGCTGCTGAGGCTGAGCAGGCTGCCCAGGCGCGAGCCCAAGACCTTCGAGGGCTTCGACTTCTCCAGGATCCAGGGCCGGGACGCGGCCGCGCTGGGCAAGCTCCCGTCGCTGGCCGACCTCTACGCGCACCGCAACGTCGCCTTCGTCGGGCCCGGCGGCATAGGGAAGACGCACCTCGCGCAGGCCTACGGGCGCGAGTGCTGCATGCGGGGCTCAAGACCTACTACATCAAGGCGACCGAGCTCAGGGACAGGTTCCAGAAGGCCGTCCAGCGGGGAAACACCTCGCGGGTCGTCTCCTCGCTCGTCAAGCCGTCGTGCCTCATCGTGGACGAGGTGGGGAGATGCGTCTACGACAGGCCGTGCACCGACCTGTTCTTCGATGTCGTCGACAGGCGCTACGAGAAGGAGGGGCCGAACGCGATGGTCCTTACGAGTAACATCGCCCCGAGCGGGTGGGATGAGTTCTTCACGGGCGACGACACGCTCCTCTGCGCCCTCGACAGGCTGTTCGACAAGGCGTCGGTGTTCGTGATGCGGGGCCCGAGCTACCGCGGCAGGGGGCTCGACACCTACTCGGTGGAGGCCGTCCCCCAGGCGGTGAAGGTGAGGGGGATCCAGCCCGAGGGGATGTAGGGAAGCGATAGGAAAGTCATAGATGCGGGCGTGTTGGCTAAAATGGGTCGGCCGGGATTGGTCAATCTCGGCCGACTATATTTGGCTAAATTATTCCGACGCTAACAGGGGTATCAAGAGTAGAAAGGGAGGTGATTTTATGAATCATAATCAGGCTATTGAATTGGAGAGAATAGTTAGAAGTGTATATGACTGCGACAGGGGCGGTATGGGTGGCTATATTGATGCTGATAATTTTTCCTTCAATCCTTTTGATGCGGCGTTGATTGCACTTGCTCCACTGTGGAAGAATGACCCAGATCGACAGGTTGAAAATTTCCTGTATAAATGGGACCACATTATTCGAGCAGAAGTCTCGCCATCGGATGATTCGGTTGAGTCCTACATTGTCGAGTTGGAGCGGATAGTACATGACTTGGGCGGCGCTTCTCTCTGTTAGTCTAAGATTGACTCAACTTGGTCTCAGCGCCTAATTCAATTGTGCAAACAATGGGTCGCTTCGAAAGCATCGCTTCTCGAAGCGTCCCCATTGTTTGTCTCTACTTGTGTGCCCCGAAGGGTTCGTTCTTTCCAGATCTATTTGTGCCATCCGGCCGAACGCCCTGTTCCCGAATCATTAACCGTTATCTAAACTGTTGGATTGATTTGGCTCTGTTAGACCATGATTGACATTCTGCCCCAATCATCTTTTTGAAATTGCAAGAAAATCGCCCCCTTGCCGGGTTTGAATCCGGTAAGGGGGCGATGTGCTCAAGATCTGTCGGGTCAATCGTGAGGGTCCCATCGCCCCAAGTCGATTTGCCGGCTATCTCGCCGTCTTCCCGTCGGGCGCCGGCGCCTTGACCCTCATCTCGAACGGCATCCCGCCCTCCCGGACGGGCGCCCTGAGGAACGCGTTGACGGCGGTGGACATGGACAGGCCGAGCTCGTCCAGGATGGCCGTGGCCTCCTTTTTGGCCTCCGGGTCGATCCGGATCGTCGTGGCCGGTATATTCGACGGCATGGCTGCACCTTTCCTCGTATATCGCGATGCGACCATTCTACTGTCTCTATGCGGCGGCTTCGGTCCAGTAGTCCATTTAGGGCGGCAGGACGTTGAACATATCATGGATGCGGCTCCTGCACACGCCGTTGGCGAGCTGTCGCGCGACCGTGCGCTCGGCGGTGCCGGAATCGGTCGCCATGAAGGTCCGGCACCACTTGAACCAAGCGAGGTAGGTGCCGAGGTGCTTCGTCGACACGCCCTTAAACGGCTTCATGAAGGTATCGAGGAGCGAATGGACGGTGTTGATCCGGTTGATGGTCCCCTCGGAAGGGTCCTTGGAATCGTAGGCCGTGTGTGCGTCGACCTCGAGCTCCGCGAGGACGTCGACATAGGCGGACGCCTTGTCCGTCGCTACGACGGAAGCGGACGCGATGCGGTCCCTCAGCACGTCCATGGCGCGTTTCCTCGACAGGATGCCTCGTCCCGAGACCTGGAGAAACGTCTCGTTCGAGTCGTTCACGCCGGTCATGACGCAGATCTGCTCGCGCGACAGTCCGCGCCTGTGCACCTGCTTGCCACGATGTCGGGAGTGACGTGGCATCGTAAATGACCCCTTCGTGTGGTTGCCCTTGAACGACTCGGGGAAGTAGGTCTCGTCGAGCTCGCAGCCGCAGCCCCGCCCGGTCTTGAACGAGGGCGAGTAGGCCGAGAGACACTCGATGAGCCTGTGGCGCATGGTGTAGGCGGTCTTGAGGCAGACATGGCAGCGCCCCGCGCATTCGCGCAGGGGCAGCATGAGAACGAAGCACTCGGCATTGGCCATCCAGGTCTCCTTCGGGAGCCTGCTCGTCCCCAGGATGTGCCCGCTGCCCATGCCGAAGGTCCTGCCGCAATCCTGGCAGAGGTAACGCTGCTCGCCGTTCTTTGATTTGCCCTTCTTCACGACCGCGGCGGACCCGCAGCGCGGGGAGCGCTCGGCCTCGTAGGCGGAGCCGGCGGCGTTCGGTCCTGCTGAGGCTCGCGATGTCCCTCTTGAAGGTGATTACCAGGTCCTCGGCGTTCATGCTGCCCCGCGGTCTACGAGGCTAACGATATGGCGCCGTGATGACATATGTATGTCAATCTTGGTCTAACAGAGCCTAACGAAAGTGCATGTCAGGAGTTTCCCTTAGGCATTTCGCGGCTATAGGGACAAGGTCGAACATCGTGTGAACGACATCGCCCGTGTTTGCAACGGTAGCCGTGAACTTGCCGTTTCCAAAATCCATCAGATGGTAGAGGTTGATGGTTAAGTCCTTTTGCGTGGCAATTCTCAGAATCCAGTAAGCGCAATTGTCGCTGCAGGTTGTGGCGTTGTATACGTTCTGAGGCATGAAGTACATGAGCAACAGCGTCTTAGTGCCTCCCGACAGCCTTTCAGGAGGGATAATGCCTAGGATCTTGGTGTCTATTGCGCAGGGTCCAACGACATTGCCTTTATCGATTGATTTAATAATCCTTTGAGCAAAGGCGTCTTGAAACCACTGGGGCGAATAGACGTTATCGAAGTAAACCGACGTATTGTAGATAACGTTTTCCATATCACCATAGTGAATTGTTAACACGTTGGTCCCTTCGGGTTGCTGGTTTGGTGTTCGGTGAGACTGATTGTATCGCACGCATAAGACGGGCGTAATTTGCCAGAAACACATGCGATTGATAACCATTGACAGTCAAGACCTGTATCCAGTGCCCGTATTTGCATGTCCGTACTTGAACCTAAGTTGCTTTGAAGGCCTATGTTTTAGACAATAGTTCCAGGCTAGGCTCTGCGTGGCGGCACGTAAAAGCCGTACTGTGCTTGGGTGGGTAAAAGTCCAAGACGATTAGATATCCGAGAGGATATCGAGCCCGTGCCGGGGAGATAAGGTGAGCCCGCGCCGGGGACTATAGTTCCGGCAACAAATGGGTTTCCGCGAGGATGCCGCGGCTGACGGTCAGTATATTACCGCCCTACACGCTCCTTCCGCGCGTCGCCTGCTCAAACGATTTGCGCCGAATTTTATTCCGCGGGCGGTGAGCCTGTTTATAGACAACGTCACGACCTATAGACGGGTGTCTTGGGGGTATTGCAGCTTGGCTCCCGTCCCCCCAATCTAGTAGACTTGGAAACCGTTGCTAGATTAGGGGGATTTTCCATGAGACGCTCCACGAAACGAATTTCCGGTGCCGCCGCCGCGCTGGCGGTCGCGGCCGCCCTGGCCCTGTGCGGGCCCGCGGCCTACGCCGCCCCTGCCGCCCCGGGCGACGCGCAGGCCCCGGCCGCCGGGGCCCAGCCCGCCGACGGGGGTCCCGCCGCCCAGGCCGACGCCGCCCAGCCCGCGCAGGCCGACGCCTCCCAGCCCGAGGCCTCGCAGGCCGACGGCGCCCAGGCGGAGCCCGCCCGGTCCGAGGCGGCCGCGCCCGTCTCGCTCTCATACTCGGCCCACGTCTCCAATATCGGCTGGATGGGCGCCGTCGCCGGCGGCGAGGTCGCCGGCACGACCGGCAGGGGGCTCCCCCTCGAGGCGCTGCGCCTCGTCCTGTCCGACGCCTCGACCGGCGAGCCCCTCGGCGCCGACGCCATATCCGTCGAGGCCCACGTCTCCAACGTCGGCTGGCAGGCCGCCGTCGGCAACGGCGGCACCGCCGGCACGACCGGCCAGTCCCGCGCCGTCGAGGCCCTGAGGGTCAGGCTGTCCGGGGAGCTGTCGGCCCGCTACACCGTCTGGTACCGCGTCCACTCCGCCGAGTTCGGCTGGCTGGGCTGGGCGTGCGACGGCGCCGACGCCGGCTCGGCGGGCTACGGCCGCGCCGTCCAGGCCGTCCAGGTCGCGGTCCTGCCCAAGGGCGACCCCGCCCCGGCGACACCGCCACCCCGTTCGTCGACAGGTCCTCCGGAGCCCCCTCCGTCTCCTACCGCGCCCACGTCGCCGGCATCGGCTGGCAGGGCTCCGTCTCGACGGCGCCGTCGCCGGCACCACCGGGCAGGCCGCGCCCTCGAGGCCCTCTCGGGCTCCGTCTCCTGGTACGGGCACGGATCCTCCTCCCTCGGGGTGAGGGGGCCCACGTCTCGAACGTCGGCTGGCAGGGCTGGACCTCGGGGACCGCCGGCACCACCGGGCGCTCCCTAGCGGTCGAGGCGCTCCAGTTCAGGCTCTCCGGCGAGGCCGCCTCGTCCCTACGACGTCTGGTACCGCGTGCACTGCCCGACTACGGCTGGCTCGGCTGGGCCAAGGACGGCGTCCGCGGGCACGGTTGGCCTGTCGAAGGCCGTCCAGGCCGTCCAGGTCGTGCTCGTCCCAAAGGGCGGGCGGCGCCGCGCCGGGGCCGGCCGGCGGGGCCTTCCGCGGCGCCGGCGAGCGCCTGTCCGTCGTCCATCTCCGTCGCCGGCTCGCCGGCGGGCTCGTCGTTCTCGGGCGGGGTCCTGACGCTCGGCTCCGAGAGGGGGCCCGTGCTGGGCTCCGTCGCCGCGACCGTCGACAACCTCGAGTCCGACGGGTCGGTCTGCTACCGCGGCCTGCTGCTGGGCTCCGGCTGGCAGGGGGAGACCAGCTCCGACGGGGCGCAGCCGGCGCCTCGGGCGGCGGGCTCCAGCTCAAGGCCGTCCGCTTCGAGCTGTCCGGCGCCTCGCGGAGCGCTCCACGACGTCTGGTACCGCTCCTGTGACTCCGCGCGGGCTGGCTCGGCTGGGCGAGCGCCGGCGAGCCCTCCGGTCGAGTCCGGCGCCTCGGGCCTTCACCGCCGTTCAGGTCGCCCCTGCGCGGCGGGCCTGGCGCCCCTGGCCCGGCCGGGAGGGGGCCTCCCGCCTCCGGCCCGTCGCGTCCTGCAGGGCCATGTCGCCGAGCGCGGCTGGCTGCCCGCGGTGGGCGGCGGCGAGGACGTCGGCACGACTGGCAGGGGCCTCGCGCCCCAGGCCGTGCGCGCCTCCCTCGAGGGGCGGGCGGGGAGCCCGTGTCGCGGCCCACGTGGCCGGCATCGGCTGGCAGGACGCCGCCTCCGCCCCTCCTACGCCGGCACGGTGGGGCAGGTTGCGCCGTCCAGGCCGTGAGGGTGTCCTCTCCGGCCCCGTCTCCGAGCGCTACGACGTGTGGTACCGCGTCCACGCGGCCGGCTACGGCTGGCTCGGCTGGGCCAAGGACGGCGAGGCCGCGGGCACCGAGGGGCTCGGCGTCCAGGCAGAGGCCCTCCAGGCCGTCCTCGTCGAGAAGGGCGGCGACGCCCCCCTCGACGGGCGACCCTGCCGAGCCTCCGTCCCTCGCTCAGCCTCAGGGCCCACGTCTCCGGCGTCGGCTGGCAGCCCGCCGTCGGCAACGGCGGCACCGCCGGCACGACCGGCCAGTCCCGCGCCGTCGAGGCGATCGCCGCCGAGGTCTCCTCGCCGGTCTCCGGCGGCCTGTCCTACAGCGCCCCGTCTCCGGCGTCGGCTGGCAGGACGAGGTCTCGGGCGTCGCCGTGGCCGGCACCACCGGCCAGGGCAGGGCGGTCGAGTGCGTGAAGATGCGCCTGACCGGCGACCTCTCCGGAGTACTACGACGTGTGGTACCGCGCCTACGTGCAGGACTACGGCTGGCTCGGCTGGGCCAGCGACGGGGCCCGCGCCGGCACGACCGGCATCGGCTACCGCGTAGAGGCGCTCCAGGTCCGCGTCCTCGCGAAGGGCTCGGCGGCCCCGGGCCCGACGGACGGCGCGTACAGGGATGTAGCCGACGAGAAGGTGATTGGCGTTCCGCGGATTAGGCTCGTTACTTGGCTTACCCAGCATCAATATGACGGTTACTACCTCGGGACTCCATATTCCACTGGGATTCTCTATTCCTACTTGCACCTATCCCAACGGGGAGAGACGCTGGGATGGATATTCTGGTATGAACTGCACTGGCTTTGTCGCTCATGCGTGGTCGAAGTGCGGCGGTAATCTCGCGGCAGTTGCTGCAAATAACAGCCATTCGCCTTGGGCCGGAGGCCCCGGTGGAGGTGGTTATATCAACGCGTGGCGTTTTTACGGCTATGCGATCGATTCCGGTTCAAAGGTTTATGAGTTCAACAAAGTGCAGGATCTACTGAATAGTGGGTTGGCAAGAAAGGGCGATGTCATTTCTTCAAGACTGCTCCTAACGTCGATTGTCATATCGGATTTTTCTGGGGTGACAATCCTCGGGACAATAAGATGTGGCACTCTTCGTCGCCCGCTAATCAGATCTCGTCCATTTATAACTATTCGAACCCGGCTGAAATTAACCAGCACGTTTGTCTGATTAAATAGCTGCTGGTTAAATAGCCTCTTCGGCTTGGCTCCCGTCCCCCCAATCTAGTAGACTTGGAAACCGTTGCTAGATTAGGGGGATTTTCCATGAGACGCTCCACGAAACGAATTTCCGGTGCCGCCGCCGCGCTGGCGGTCGCGGCCGCCCTGGCCTGTGCGGGCCCGCGGCCTACGCCGCCCCCGCCGCCCCGGGCGACGCGCAGGCCCCGGCCGCCGGGGCCCAGCCCGCCGACGGGGTCCCGCCGCCCAGGCCGACGCCGCCCAGCCCGCGCAGGCCGACGCCTCCCAGCCCGAGGCCTCGCAGGCCGACGGCGCCCAGGCGGAGCCCGCCCGGTCCGAGGCGGCCGCGCCCGTCTCGCTCTCATACTCGGCCCACGTCTCCAATATCGGCTGGATGGGCGCCGTCGCCGGCGGCGAGGTCGCCGGCACGACCGGCAGGGGGCTCCCCCTCGAGGCGCTGCGCCTCGTCCTGTCCGACGCCTCGACCGGCGAGCCCCTCGGCGCCGACGCCATATCCGTCGAGGCCCACGTCTCCAACGTCGGCTGGCAGGCCGCCGTCGGCAACGGCGGCACCGCCGGCACGACCGGCCAGTCCCGCGCCGTCGAGGCCCTGAGGGTCAGGCTGTCCGGGGAGCTGTCGGCCCGCTACACCGTCTGGTACCGCGTCCACTCCGCCGAGTTCGGCTGGCTGGGCTGGGCGTGCGACGGCGCCGACGCCGGCTCGGCGGGCTACGGCCGCGCCGTCCAGGCCGTCCAGGTCGCGGTCCTGCCCAAGGGCGACCCCGCCCCGGGCGACACCGCCACCCCGTTCGTCGACAGGTCCTCCGAGCCCCCCTCCGTCTCCTACCGCGCCCACGTCGCCGGCATCGGCTGGCAGGGCTCCGTCTCGGACGGCGCCGTCGCCGGCACCACCGGGCAGGGCCGCGCCCTCGAGGCCCTCTCGGGCTCCGTCTCCTGGTACGGGCACGGATCCTCCTCCCTCGAGGTGAGGGCCCACGTCTCGAACGTCGGCTGGCAGGGCTGGACCTCGGGGACCGCCGGCACCACCGGGCGCTCCCTAGCGGTCGAGGCGCTCCAGTTCAGGCTCTCCGGCGAGGCCGCCTCGTCCTACGACGTCTGGTACCGCGTGCACTGCTCCGACTACGGCTGGCTCGGCTGGGCCAAGGACGGCGCGTCCGCGGGCACGGTTGGCCTGTCGAAGGCCGTCCAGGCCGTCCAGGTCGTGCTCGTCCCCAAGGGCGGCGCCGCGCCGGGGCCGGCCGGCGGGGCCTTCCGCGGCGCCGGCGAGCGCCTGTCCGGGTCGTCCATCTCCGTCGCCGGCTCGCCGGCGGGCTCGTCGTTCTCGGGCGGGGTCCTGACGCTCGGCTCCGAGAGGGGGCCCGTGCTGGGCTCCGTCGCCGCGACCGTCGACAACCTCGAGTCCGACGGGTCGGTCTGCTACCGCGGCCTGCTGCTGGGCTCCGGCTGGCAGGGGGAGACCAGCTCCGACGGGGCGCAGCTCGGCGCCTCGGGCGGCGGGCTCCAGCTCAAGGCCGTCCGCTTCGAGCTGTCCGGCGGCCTCGCGGAGCGCTACGACGTCTGGTACCGCTCCTGTGACTCCGCGCGCGGCTGGCTCGGCTGGGCGAGCGCCGGCGAGCCCTCCGGCGTCGAGTCCGGCGCCTCGGGCCTCACCGCCGTTCAGGTCGCCCTCGTCGCGAAGGGCTCCGGCGCCCCCGGCCCGGCCGAGGGGGCCTACGTCTCCGGCGCCGCCTCCGGCCCGTCGCTCGTCCTGCAGGGCCATGTCGCCGAGCGCGGCTGGCTGCCCGCGGTGGGCGGCGGCGAGGACGTCGGCACGACCGGCAGGGGCCTCGCGCTCCAGGCCGTGCGCGCCTCCCTCGAGGGGCGGGCGGGGGGAGCTCCGTCTCCGTCGCGGCCCACGTGGCCGGCATCGGCTGGCAGGACGCCGCCTCCGCCCCCTCCTACGCCGGCACGGTGGGGCAGGGCCGCGCCGTCCAGGCCGTGAGGGTGTCCCTCTCCGGCCCCGTCTCCGAGCGCTACGACGTGTGGTACCGCGTCCACGCGGCCGGCTACGGCTGGCTCGGCTGGGCCAAGGACGGCGAGGCCGCGGGCACCGAGGGGCTCGGCGTCCAGGCAGAGGCCCTCCAGGCCGTCCTCGTCGAGAAGGGCGGCGACGCCCCCTCGACGGGCGACCCCGCCGAGCTCTCCGTCCCCTCGCTCAGCCTCAGGGCCCACGTCTCCGGCGTCGGCTGGCAGCCCGCCGTCGGCAACGGCGGCACCGCCGGCACGACCGGCCAGTCCCGCGCCGTCGAGGCGATCGCCGCCGAGGTCTCCTCGCCGGTCTCCGGCGGCCTGTCCTACAGCGCCCACGTCTCCGGCGTCGGCTGGCAGGACGAGGTCTCGGGCGGCGCCGTGGCGGGCACCACCGGCCAGGGCAGGGCGGTCGAGTGCGTGAAGATGCGCCTGACCGGCGACCTCTCCGAGTACTACGACGTGTGGTACCGCGCCTACGTGCAGGACTACGGCTGGCTCGGCTGGGCCAGCGACGGGGCCCGCGCCGGCACGACCGGCATCGGCTACCGCGTAGAGGCGCTCCAGGTCCGCGTCCTCGCGAAGGGCTCGGCGGCCCCGGGCCCGACGGACGGCGCGTACAGGGACCGCCCATTGCATCCGAATTCGGTTGTTCTCAACGTCCCTTGTACAATGCAGAACCCCGAGCTTCCGACTGGCTGCGAGTCCGTTGCATTGACCAATGCGCTTAACTATTACGGATTTGGTTTGGGTAAAACCGTCATTGCAGACGCGTATATGCCTAGGAGCAGTTGGGATTTTGTTACGGCGTTTTGGGGCAATCCTCATAGCGCTTCGAATGGAAACTGCATATCTGCTCCCGGACTGACCAACACCGCGAATTCTTTCTTGATTAGCAGTGGTAGTAGTTTGCGAGCCTACGATGTGACCGGTACTGGTTTCTATGACCTTTATTCGTACTTGGAAGCTGGACATCCCGTTATTATTTGGTCAACGATAGGTATGCAAAACCTGGGAAGTTGCTATGCGACTCAGGCTTACGGCGGAAGGGTTTATAGAACCTATACCAACTCTCACACCGTTGTCTTAAGAGGCTTTAATCGCTCCCTAGGTACCGTTTACATTGCTGATTCACTCGCTGGCTATGTCTCTAACTCAGCTCAGCGCATTGCTTCGCTATACTCGCAAAGAGGAGCTCAGGCGGTCGTCATTAAATAGGCGCTGTCGAAGTCGAAGGAAGGTGGAATCGTGAAGCGTCTCTTAGATGTGTCCGTTTCTATACTTGTGGTTATCGCGCTGTTCATGAGTCAATCATGGGCCGTGACTGCTGCATATGCCGATTATTCAATTGACGGATCTGATGATTCAAACAGCTTTCATCTTGAAGGCTCTACTTCCAATCAAGCTGAGCCTATCTCTGGGGGGCATGAATCGGATGCTGGCTCCGTAGATAGCGAGCCTCAAGACGCGCAGCAGGTCTTATCGGGGAGACTAACGAAGCCGCTGCCGCTGATTCTGCCTCCAACGATCAGCTCACCGTCAAAAACGTTAGTGTTTCTGCCCATGTGCAGAATATTGGCTGGATGGATCCGGTTAGTTCGGGTAAGGTTGCCGGAACCACGGGTAGGGGCTTGAATCTTGAGGCACTAAAAATCTCACTTGAAGTGGATGGAGCCACCTCTCAAGAACAGATTGCAAATGCCATATCCGTCGAGGCCCACGTCTCCAACGTCGGCTGGCAGGCCGCCGTCGGCAACGGCGGCACCGCCGGCACGACCGGCCAGTCCCGCGCCGTCGAGGCCCTGAGGGTCAGGCTGTCCGGGGAGCTGTCGGCCCGCTACACCGTCTGGTACCGCGTCCACTCCGCCGAGTTCGGCTGGCTGGGCTGGGCGTGCGACGGCGCCGACGCCGGCTCGGCGGGCTACGGCCGCGCCGTCCAGGCCGTCCAGGTCGCGGTCCTGCCCAAGGGCGACCCCGCCCCGGGCGACACCGCCTGTCCTTTTAAGAGCCGTAGCGATGAACCTGCCTCAATCACTGTTCGCTCACATACGTCGAATATTGGTTGGATGTCGCCCGTAGGCGGCGGATCTGTTGCCGGGACAACTGGTAGGGGCCTCCCCATGGAGGCGCTTGAGGCTCAGCTTGGCTGGTATGGTCACTCGGGCTCCATTGAGCTTCGTGGCCATGTTTCTAATGTCGGCTGGCAACAGTGGTCTGAGGGGCACTGTGGAACGACTGGTAAGTCTCAGCGTCTCGAAGCCGTTCAGATTCGTCTAACCGGTGAGGCAGCTGAAAAATATGACATTTGGTACTGTGCTCATGTCTCGGGTATAGGCTGGCTCGATTGGGCTTGTAATGGAGCTGCCGCTGGTTCTGCCGGTAAAGGCAAGGCTATCGAAGCGGTAAAGGTAATCCTTGTGGAGAAAGGCGGAGCAGCGCCTGGCTCTTCGAGCAAGGTCTTTATCGGCGATCTAGATGCTGTTGCGGTTTCCGGATCCGCCGTTTCTGGGGAGAGTCTTGGCTTATCTTCTGGTCAAAAGGCTACGATTGGAGGCAAGGGCGCCAAACTGCTGAACTCCATTGCCTTAAGCGTTGCAGGCCAAACTGATGACGGGTCAATTTCCTATGCCGTTATGGATGCATATTCAGGCTGGGGTGCTTCCGAATCGGATGGCGGCGCCGCCAAGGCGGTATCCGGCGCACCCATTAAAGCGATAAAAATGTCGCTGAGCGGCCAGTTTGCTGCCAATTATGACATTTGGTGTCGAGTATACGATTCCGGTAATGGCTGGACGGGCTGGACGTCAAATGGTCAGGCATGTGGCGTTTCTGGTGGTTCTTCCGGTTTGTGCGGCATAGATGTTGCACTTGTTCGTAAGGGTCAACCTGCCCCTGGTTCTACCGGTAATGCATTTACCGAAACGTCGGGAATCGGTCTTGTATCCCAGGCGCACGTTGCTTCTGCGGGCTGGTTGGCTCCCGTTGGCAATGGCGAAACTGCCGGCCAGACGGGCATGTCTCGTTCTCTGCAGGCGTTGTATATTTCGACGCAGGGCATCGATGCCTCCGTTGAAGTGTCAGCACACGTTGCGAATATCGGTTGGCAGCCATACGTTTCGGGTGCTTCCTATGCTGGCACTGTTGGCAAGGGCCTCGCAATTCAGGCGGTTAAATTAAGGCTCACTGGCAACGACTCGTCAAAATACAATATTTACTACCGTATTCATGCGGCGGATTATGGTTGGCTTGGTTGGGCTAAAAATGACGCCGCAGCTGGCACCGTTGGGCTGTCTAAGCAGGCCGAGGCAATTCAAATTAAGTTGGTTGCCAAGGGTTCGTCCGACGCTCCCGTTCAAGATCATGCTGCGTTGATCCAGCTTCCTGGGCTATCCGCTAAGGCAAATTGCTCCGGTCTTGGCTGGCAAGCGTCTGTTGGCAATGGCGGTGTTGCCGGAACGGTTGGGCAGAACCGTGCCATGGAGGCAATGCAACTGTCCCTTTCCGATAGTTCCATGAACGGTGGCATTTCGTATTCCGCCCACGTATCCAATATCGGCTGGCAATCTGCTGTCTCAGATGGAGCCACAGCGGGAACCATTGGACAGGGACAACAAATCCAAGCTGTGAAGATTAATTTGACTGGTGACGTTTCGAATTACTTTGATGTCTGGTATCGCGTCCACGTGTCAAATTACGGATGGCTTGGCTGGACCAAAATGGATCACCGGCGGGCACCACGAAGCTTGGCATTCCTGTTCAGGCATTACAGGTAAAGATTGTTCCCAAAGGGCGCTTCCGCACCAGGCTCTACGTCTGATTCGTATTTTGAGACCTATCGTTATATGGGGTATCAGACCCCGGGATCTTATCCAAAGGTTAGTTGCAATAGCGTGCAGCTTCCTTCGTATTGCACCGGTTACTTTACGTATGTCACGCCTTCTCGAATTCCTTACAACGCTTCGCGACAGGATTGCATCAACGCATTCGTCCAGCGTGCTCGTGAATATATCGGGACGCGTTATATCGAGCCTTGGTCTTCTTGGCCGGGGGATGCGGTTGATTGTTCGGGCTTAGTGCTGCAATGTCTGTATGCGACTGGCATGGATATGGGTTGGTATAACCCGTATAACCATCGTTGGTTGCCCGAGCAAACCTACAACTCCAATGGTGGTATCGCAACAACACGTTTATGCCGGTTAGCACTTCTGCTATGCAGAGGGGAGATGTGGTCTACTACCAGGGCCATATTGGAATCTATATCGGAAACGGTCGAATCATTGATTCGTGGCCTGGGATCGGTGTGACCGAGCGCTCGGTCAATGCTCCAGGTCGTGTAATCGGTGCCGCTAGGCCACTTTCGCATAGAGTCTGTTGAGGCGCTCCGTTGCAGGAGCGCCTCTTTTGACTGTGTGCTAACTGGTGCTTTCCTAAGCTTTAAATGCCTGTATGGAAGTGTGGTAATGTAGCTAGTATTCGTTTCTTTATCTGTGGTTACTGTCTCGGGGGATATGCATGAAACGTCTTAAAGCGTCTGCTGCTTTGGTTTGTACGCTATTGATGGGCTGGTCGCAAATCATTCAGCCTTACAGCGCGTATGCGCTGTCGGTCCAGGCCGCCGCTGCTTCGCAGTCGGTCTCGCAAACATCGAACGAGTACGAATCTCAAGGTGCAAGCTCTCAGGGAGCGCAGGACGATGCCTCGGGTTCTCAGGGTGTAACCGAATGGTATGGTGACGATGCAAATGCTGCTCGTCCTGATGGGGGTGTAGACTCTGATTCAGGCGAACAGCCTGGAATTGGCATCGAAGAGTCTCGTGTTGACGAGTCAAACGGTGAAGCCCCAACCGATGATTCCACTGAAATGAATTCCTGCGAAGCCGACTCTTTGGAACCGAACTCTTGGCGTTTCGAAAACGGCGTGCTTATCGATTCTGACAATGGCGACATCGATGCGCAGTCTTTAACTGACGATTCTTTGCCCAATGGCGCTGTTGCGCGCGGCATCGATGTCAGCAATCATCAAGGAACTGTTGATTGGAATAAGGTTAAGGCCGCGGGGATTGATTTTGCCATTCTCAAGGTCGGTCCGGTTTACGGAAAACCTGACGATTCTTTTGAAAGGAACGCTGCTGAATGTGAACGCCTCGGCATTCCTTATGGCGTGTATTACTACTCCTACGCCCGTTCTGTAGAGGATGCCAATAAAAGAGGCCGACAGGACACTTGCTTGGCTCGGCGGCCATCATCCGTCGCTTCCGTTTATTATGATCTTGAGGATAGCTATATCTTGCAAGATCCGGATTTCAGCAAAGGATAAGCTTACCCAGATTGCGCAGGCTTTTTGCAACCGTATGGAGGCCGTTGGCTTTAAGTCGGGTATCTATGCGAACCTTAACTGGCTTAACAACTACCTGAATTCTCCGTCGTTGAGCGGTTATGACCATTGGGTCGCTCAATATAATTGGCGTTGCGATTATGCTGGCAGCTACAGTTTCTGGCAGTATTCAAGCAGTGGCAATGTCCCGGGCGTCAACGGACGCTGTGACATGAACTACTGCTTCAACGGTTCTCTTCTCAACGTAGATGACAGCAAGATGCATATTCAGTATGAGGCGCATGTCTCGAATATTGGCTGGATGAGCAGCAAGCGCGACGGATCTACGGCTGGCACAACGGGGCAGTCTAAATCAGTGGAGGATCTTAAGGTCAGCATCTTGAATCCCGTTGAAGATGGCTCTGTGCAAATTAACGCCAATGTAAGTGGCGTCGGCTGGCAGGGCTGGGACACCCCCTCGGCCTCCGAGGGCGGCACCACCGGCCAGGGCCGCGCCGTCGAGGCCGTGCGCCTGAGGCTCACGGGCTCCCTCGCCAGGACTACGACGTCTACTACCGCGTGCACGCCTCCAACATCGGCTGGATGGCCTGGGCCAAGGACGGCGAGGAGGCCGGCACCACCGGCTTCGGCAGGAGCGTCGAGGCCGTCCAGATCAGGCTCGTCAAGAAGGGCGACGCCGCCCCTCGTCCGACAGGGGCCAACGTCGACTACGCCTTCAAGAAGAAGCCCATGTCCCTGACCTACCGCGCCCACGTCTCCAACGTTGGCTGGCAGGGGCGCCGTGTCCGACGGGGCGACCGCCGGCACCACCGGCCGCGGCCTCGCCCTCGAGGATCTCAAGCTCTCGCTCGACAGTTCCGACTACTCAGACGGCTCGTGCGTCCAGATCGACGCCCACGTCTCCGGGCGTCGGCTGGCAGGGCTGGGACACCCCTCGGCCTCCGAGGGCGGCACCACCGGCCAGGGCCGCGCCGTCGGGCCGTGCGCCTGAGGCTCACGGGCTCCCTCGCCAAGGACTACGACGTCTACTACCGCGTGCACGCCTCCAACATCGGCTGGATGGCCTGGGCCAGGACGGCGAGGAGGCCGGCACCACGGGCTTCGGCAGGAGCGTCGAGGCCGTCCAGATCAGGCTCGTCAAGAAGGGCGACGCCGCCCCCTCGTCCGACGGGGCCAACGTCGACTACGCCTTCAAGAAGAAGCCCATGTCCCTGACCTACCGCGCCCACGTCTCCAACGTTGGCTGGCAGGGGCGCCGTGTCCGACGGGGCGACCGCCGGCACCACAGGCCGCGGCCTCGCCCTCGAGGACCTCAAGCTCTCGCTCGACAGTTCCGACTACTCAGACGGCTCGTGCGTCCAGATCGACGCCCACGTCTCGGGCGTCGGCTGGCAGGGGCTGGGACACCCCCTCGGCCTCCGAGGGCGGCACCACCGGCCAGGGCCCGCCGTCGAGGCCGTGCGCCTGAGGCTCACGGGCTCCCTCGCCAAGGACTACGACGTCTACTATCGCGTGCACGCCTCCAACATCGGCTGGATGGCCTGGGCCAAGGACGGCGAGGAGGCCGGCACCACCGGTATGTCATGCTCTCTCGAGGCTGTTCAGATTAAGCTCATTAAGAAGGGTACCTCCCATCCTGATACATCGGGCTATCCCCATCTTGAAATACCTACGGTGACGTATTCCGCTCAGGTGAAAGGTGCTTGGCAGAATTATGTCCCTGCCGGAGAGGTGTCCGGTACGACCGGTCAGGGAATTCCCATCACCGGGTTTTCGGCTAAAACTACTTCATCTGTTGCCGGCGGGATTGCTTATCAACTGCATCTTTCGAATGTAGGCTGGACTTCTGGCAAGACAAACGGGGAGCAGCTTTCGTCTACCGCTGAATCTAATTCGGTTGAGGCTATTAAAATTTCTCTTTCTGGTGACTTAGCAACCTATTTTGATGTTTGGTATAGGGTCCATGTCGATAATGTCGGCTGGCTTGGTTGGACTAAAAATGGTGCCGTTGCCGGTAGCACTGGCTATGGGACGCATGTCCAAGCTGTTCAAGTTCGACTTACAAGGAAGGGCGCCAATGCCCCCGGGAGCACCGTTTCGCCATGTTTGCTTGGGCAGCCTTCTGCGTTTGCAAATCCTATGCAGAAGAAGATTGTTGATCTTGCCCGACAGGTACCGTCTCCTGGCCCGGGATTGTGCTCGAGTGGATTGCAGATATCTACGAGCGTGCCGGATTTAGGAACGTCCATACAGATGCCTGCGATTACTACTGGGATTATTGTAAATTCACCGATTATTCTCAGCTGAAAGTTGGAATGGTCATTGCCGTTCCTTCGCATACGCATACCCGCATGGGCAGCATTTACGGTCACGTTTGTCTCTATATTGGCAATAACCAGGTTATGGATAATGTCGGTCAGATCAGGGACGCTCGATATGGCGTACTGGTTGGATTATTATTCCACCTCATATAAGCCAAAGTGGGGTTGGTATGACAACGTGCCGCTTGCATAGCTGATCGAAAGTCATGCCTTCGCACAGGTTCTAGCAGTTACTCTGGTTAAAAACGAACGGGTCGTTTTGCAACGGTCCGTTCGTTTCTATTTAAGTGCCATTCACGTTTTCGGAATTTAAGCAATTGCCGAAACGATAAATAATGATGCTAAAGATGGTCGATTGATGGGGAAGTCGAATGAAAAAGACGCAACGACTGCTAGCAACGGCAATGACGCCATTACTGATTCTTCATTGTCTTCTGACGCCCCTTTCTGTCTGGGCTGATTCTTTACCGGTGCAGCCGGAGTCTACTGATTATTCCAATAGCGCCGCCAGCAGCTCGGAAGACGAGAGTTTCGTCCTAAATGATGAACAGCAGGGGTTGAAGTCGAGCAGCCGACTGTGTCAGACAATGATTCTCCCTCATCCGTTTCTAGCGAGTCTGCTTCCAATGCGACTGATTCGCCGAAACCCGAAAATGATGTATCCGCTGTCTTTGGTTCTGTTTCATACCAGACTCATGTACAGGATATTGGCTGGCAGGCTCCCGTTTCAAATGGAATGACGGCTGGCACAACAGGTCGTGCTAAGCGCGTTGAAGCCCTCAAGATCAATCTGCTTTCACAAGATGGCACCCCTTTGGGGAATGACAGCATTTCGGTCCAATCACACATTTCCGGGATCGGCTGGGAGCCTCAGCCGGTGGGTAACGGGCAGACATCTGGAACAGTTGGACAGTCGCGAGCCATCGAAGCGATCAAGCTATCTTTGTCGGGCGGTCTTTCTGACTCGTATGACATTTGGTATCGCGTTCATTCTGCAAATGTTGGTTGGCTTGGCTGGGCCTCAAATGGTGAGCCTGCTGGAACACAGGGCTATGCTTATCAGATCGAAGCTATTCAGATAAAGGTGCTTCCAAAAATGCTCAAGATGCGCCAGCGCGAGGCGATGCCTTTAGGGACCATTCCCAGGAACCGCCTACTGTTTCCTATCGATCTCATATCTCCAATGTTGGATGGATGGGTGTTGTCGCGGACGGAAAGACATCGGGGGTCATTGACTCAAGAAATGCAATCGAGGCACTGTCGCTTAGTGTTAATTGGTATGGCCACGGAGGCTCTATTTCCTCTCGCGCGCACGTCTCTGGCATTGGTTGGCAAAGCTGGTCTTCAGGTACTGTTGGCACGACCGGGCAGTCTCGGTCAGTTGAGTCCGTTCAGTTTAAGCTCAATGACGAGATATCTGCAACTTACGACATTTGGTACCGTGTGTATGCTTCCAAATTGGGCGGATGGTTGGGCTGGACGTCCAACGGGTCTCCTGCGGGCTCGGTGGGGAAGGGTGCCGCCATTCAGGGTATTCAGGTTATGTTGGTCGAAAAGGGCTGCTCTGCTCCTGGAGATACAGCGAATCATTTTATTGGAGCTACGGATGTTCTGAGTGGCAGTTCGTATGGCCTTAATGGCAATAGCTTGGGCACTGTGCAGGGTAAAACGATTTTAATGGGTTCCGAGAGCGGCTCTGAGCCTTTAACATCGCTTTCTATTTCGTTTGATAATCAAGAGACTTCAGGTTCAATCGGTTATTCAGGCTGCTATGAATTTAGTGGATGGAGCGGAGTTGTTTCTGACGGTGCCGCGCTCAATTCTAAAAAATGATGGCCGTACTTTGAAGGCCGTGAGATTGACTCTTACTGGTGATTTGTCTAATGCCTATGACGTTTGGTACCGGTGTTTTGACTCCAAAAAGGATGGCTTGGCTGGGCGTGTAATGGCGCGGATGCGGGGCAACGATACCGGGTTCATTCCTTAAGGCTGTCGAAGTAAGGATTATCAGTAAAGGCAGTGGCGCTCCCGGAGTAACGGACGGAGCATTTGTTTCCGATACTTCCGCCGATTGCGCTCATGTTGTTTATCAGGCCCATTCCGCTAGCCGTGGGTGGTTTCCATCTGTTTTAGATGGGCAGGATGCCGGCACAACGGGAAAATCGCTTTCGCTTCAAGCTCTGAATGTGGTGCTGGCCGGTGTGGATGATGATTCTCTGGTTGAGGCACGAGCTCATGTTGCCAATATTGGTTGGCAGGAATGGCGGTCTGCCGGTTATGTTGGGACCGTTGGACAAGGATTGGCCATTCAGGCTCTTGAGCTGCGCATTAATGGTCCCCTCGCGAATCAGTATGACATCTACTATCGAGTTCATTCGGCTGGTTATGGTTGGTTGGGTTGGGCCAAAAACGGCGATTCCGCTGGAACTACCGGGTTTAATATCCAGATAGAAGCTGTCCAAATTAAGCTTGTCGCGAAGGGCGGGAATCCTGGCTCATCGTCTGCGCCCGCATTTATCTCTGCTCCAGCTCTAACGCTCCAGGCGCATGTCGCCACGCTTGGTTGGATGAATCCCGTTGGCAACGGTGGTGTTGCGGGCACAACCGGCAGATCGCTTGCTATTGAGGCGCTGAAGTTGAATGTCTCCAGTAGCGTATCGGGCGGTATTGAGTACTCCGCCCATGTACAGGATGTGGGCTGGCAAGGTTGGACTTCCAATGGGAATGTCGCTGGCACAGTAGGCTGCGCAAAGCGTATCGAGGCTCTTAAGATTAAGTTGACCGGTGATTTATCGAACTACTTTGATGTTTGGTATCGAGCATATTGCCAAGACTTTGGGTGGCTCGACTGGACCTCAAATGGGCAGCCTGCGGGTACGTCTAGGATAGGCTGCAGAGTCGAGTCTGTTCAAGTGAAGATTGTTCCCAAGGGCGCTGGTGCTCCCGGTTCTACTGCGCGTCCGTTTACTGACCAGCCCTTGTTGCCGGCAGATATGATGACTATGCTTAATCGAGCTAATAGATATTCGAGCAGCACAAGCTGGCTCATTATGGTTGACAGGCAAGCATGCCGCCTTGGAGTTTTTCGTGGACAGCGCGGGTCGTGGAGTTACGCTCAATACTGGACTTGCTCTACCGGCGCCCCTAGTACTCCAACGCCTACGGGTGAGTATACCGTCACCGGCAAGGGCTACTCGTTTGGACATGGGTATACCTGCTACTACTACACGCAGTTTTACGGTGACTATCTGTTCCATTCAATACCGTACTACCAGGGAACTTTTAATCCCATGGACAGCCGAATGGGAATGCATGTTTCACAAGGCTGCGTGCGTTTGCCCATTGATCGCGCAAAATGGATTTGGGATAACGTGCCCCTTTGCTACCAAGGTGGTAATCTACTAACTATTCCCGTAAGCGGTGAGGAAGCTTGTTAGGGGCCCTTTCCTGTTGCCGTAGTCTTGGCAACAGGAAAGGGCCCTTGCCGTTGGATTAGGCTCCTTTTTCTTCGTTCACCTAATTGGTGACATTAATGAAGCTAACTCCCGATAGTATGGTTATTGACGACCGTCTATCTAGGAGGCGATTCTTTTGAAAAGGCAATTTAGAGCATTTATTGTTCTGATTTCCTGCTTCATGACGATGCTGCTTTTTGAGCCCTTTGGCTTGTTGGGCAGATCAAAATGTTGGTTCCAACGAATATGAATCCGTTCCAGAGACCCAATCCGACCCCTCGGATCAAACTGCTGCTGTAGCCGATGAAACGGCGCCTTCGATTGATGCTACCGTGGAGCCCAAAGAGGCGGCCCCGGACGTCAGCTATAAATCTCACATTTCAGGCATTGGTTGGGAGCCGACGTTTACATCGAATGGCTCGACCTCTGGCACAACAGGCCAGTCCCGTAGGCTTGAAGCACTCAGGGTTTCCCTCCCTAATTCAGAAGACCTTGGTATCGAATACCGCTCTCATGTTCAAAATGAAGGCTGGCAGGATTGGGTTTCCAATGGAGCCGTCTCCGGCACAACGGGAAAGGGCCTTCAGATTGAAGCCGTCGAGCTCAAGCTGACGGGCAACAGGGCGGCTTCTTATGACCTGTATTATCGCGTTCATGCTTCTAATTTCGGCTGGCTTGGATGGACTTCAAATGGGTCGACTGCGGGAACCACCGGTTGGTCTTATGCCGTTGAAGCAATACAGATCGTCATTGTAAAAAAGGGTGACGCGGCGCCCGGCGATACTGCTGGTGCCTATGTCCCATATGTCTTTAATTGCTCTCTTTTTCTCAGGTTGGGGAGACGACTAAAGTAACCTGAATATTCCGCAGATCGAGGATATAAAACGACTCGGGATCGCTGATTCGATAAAGGTGGCAGGCTCCATGTCGTATGGAGGGAGGGTCACCCGTTCCGTCTCAAGCACGATTGCACTCGGAGATCTGGGCTCTGGCTCCAGTGAAATTGAATTTAGCGATTATGGTCCGTTTGACGTTACGTTGCAGTATTTGAAGAACGGAAACATCGTTCAAGAGGACCATCATTCAATTGGCATTTCTGCGAGTGAGTACAACCTTGCCCCTTTGAGTGCTTCTTTCCCCGTTGTTCTCTATTCGCTATCTTTCTGGGATATCAGTACCTCTTCTGCTGGAACGACCGTTCCGTCAATTGTAATGCTCGATCGTCCAAGTGCCTATAACTGGAACTCGCTTCCATCCGGGATGTACGGTCTTCCGTATCTGACTCATGAGGAGAATGCTTCTAGTTCGAGCTATCAGGCGTTCGCGGATTATGTCGCTGCTCTCTACAAAGATCAATCCCAAGGCAAAGTTCAATCTGTATATCAATGACATCACCTGTTCGTTGATCCATAGGATGATTTACGCCAACAAGATTCCCGCAGGCCAATACTCCATTCGGCTGTTGTCCGATGGATCCGCCACGTATGTCTTTACCAACGAAGCCTTTGACGTTAAGGATCCAGATTCTAAGCAAGCGGAGCTGATTACTTTATGGAACGCCGCCAAGAATAAGGAATACGAAACCGGTGAGGTCTCAAAGTCGTATAGCGATTATCACGATCACTGGGATTCTATGTATGCCGTGCTGAGTATTGAGCCTGGCACTCAGTGGTGGATGACTCGAACGAATCTGTTTACGAGTGGTGACGATAATGCCTTTGCGAATAAGATCGCGTCCGATCCCGGCGTTAAGAAGCTGAATGTTTCGGGCATGCTTACGAGCCTGCAGAATAGGGGAGAGGATACAGTCCAAGCGTTTAAGGCGCTGTACAACTTTAACGATGGCTATTTTGATGCGGCGACTCAGCAGGGCAAAAGGTAATGATGCTGCTTTTGGAACGTACGTTTCTTACGAGCAGAATTTTGACGACTATGCCAACTTGACCGAAGTTATCTATGGCGATGACTATTTGTATTATTACAAGGGGCATCCAAACACACCGACGGGCATGTATCCCCAAAAGCAGGAACAGCTTGACCGTCTTGGCATTACCGATGTCGATTCTTCCGTCGCTGCAGAGCTGATCCTCTTCTTTAATCCGGAGATCGGTCTGTCTGGTTATGGGTCTAGTACGTATAACTCGGCCAGTGCCGATGCTGCTGGTGGACTTTGAATTCCACAAAGGCCGAGGCCTTGAAGCCGGGTGCCGTCATCGATTATTCCATTATGGATTGGTTTGCTTCTCCGATTACCGAAGACACGGATGCTGCTATCAGATCCCTTTGCAAACAGGGAGACTCTTGCTATCTCGTAGAGTTTTCGGATTCCATACTTGCTTCGGCAAATTACGACTTTGCTATCTATTCGCACAATAGCGGTGCTCTGACTTATTTCAAGAAGGGCGAGTCGGGCTATGATGTTGTTAAGGTGTCACGAGGCCCTCTTGACGTCTTGGCAACTTCGCATGTTTCAAATGACGGCTGGCAATCGGCCTCTAAGGGTGGAAATGCTTCCGGTACCGTTGGGCAGTCAAAAAGCCGTCGAGGCTATTACTCTCAATCTGCAGAATGCTCCCTATGATGGTGCATTGGAGTACAGGACACATGTTTCCGATTATGGCTGGCAGGGCTATGTGAAGGAGGGGAAAGTTTCTGGTACTACGGGCCAGAGCAAGTCTGTCCAGGCTATTCAGATTCGCCTGACTGGTGAGATGGCCAATCACTATGACGTTTATTATCGAGCTCACGTTCAGGATAAGGGATGGCTCGGTTGGGCCTGCAATGATCAAGTTGCCGGAACGACCGGTTTCGTTTGAGGCTAGAGGCATTTCAGGTCGTTTTGGTCGAAAAGGGTTCGCCCGCTCCTGGGGATACGAGTCAGCCCTCTATTCAGAGAGCGTTTTCAATCAAGGCACATGTTTCAAACCTTGGTTGGCAGTCGCCTGTTTACGAAGGCATGACCGTTGGCACAACTGGCCGAAATCTTGCTGTTGAGGCGTTGACGATTAGCAAGCCTGACCTAGGGTATTCCGGCGGCATCGAGTATCGAGCTCACGTTCATAATATCGGCTGGCAAAGTGGGTCAAAATGGAAAGGTTGCCGGTACTACGGGGAAGTCTCTTGCTGTTGAGGCTGTTGAAATAAAACTGACAGGGAGATCTTTGCCAAGCATTATGACGTTGTCTATAGGGCACACGTTCAAAGCAAAGGTTGGCTAGACTGGGTTAAATCGGGCAGAGTGTGCCGGTACAACTGGTGAGGCTCTGCATCTAGAAGCGCTTGAGGTTAGGCTGGTTGAGAAAAGCTAAATATAGATCCAATTTGCCTATATACCAACGCTAATGAAGTGGGGGTGAATTGATGGGGTTGTAGTCCCCCTCAATTCACCCTCCTTAGTTGCAAGTTATTTGAAAGAGACAAACCGTGCTAGACTTTATCCTTTGTGTAAGGATTTCGTTTCGGCCTCTTTCATTAAGTCGTCATCATTAATTTCTATTGGGTGAATTAAGGTGAAGTTTGGTAATCATGAATTTGCTTTTTATACGGTTGATAACAATTTTGTCCCACAGTTGGCCGCCAATATTTGCTCGGTTGTTTCAAATCATTCCGGTATTCAAGACATTACTTTTCATGTCTTCTCTAATGGCATTACAGAGGATAACCAGCGTTTGCTCCAGGAGATGGTGACCGAATACAACCAAAACCTTGTATTTTATGATATTTCGAACTTCAAAGATGCTCTCGGGTTTGATTTTGATACATCGGGATGGAATGAAATAGTTCTTGCTAGGCTTTTGATGGCACATTTTCTACCTAATGAGATCGAAAGAGTTATTTACCTCGATGGCGATACGATTGTTCTTGGGGATATTGCTCTTCTTTGGAATCAAGATCTTAAGGGTTGCGTGGTTGGAATGGTTCCCGAGCCAACGGTCGGCCCATCTCGACTTAATGATTTAGACTTAAATGGCTGTCTGTACCACAATGCTGGCGTGTTGCTCGTTGATTTATAGCAATGGAGATCAACTTGTTGCGAAGATCAATTATTGGATTATTGCGAGCGCCGCTCAGGACGCTTGTTTGCGAATGATCAAGATGCTCTAAATGCAGTACTTAAAGATAAGATTTGCAGTTTATCCCCTGCGTTCAATTATTCCAATATCTTTGACTACTATCCGTTTATATTCTTAAACTCGTTAATGCCGGGCTTTTCGGATGAAAACAGTTTTAATACCGCAAGATCGAAGCCCATCGTTGTCCATTATCTCGGCGAAGAGAGGCCATGGCGGCGGGGGAATACTCATCGCTTCAATAATGAGTATCACTTTTATTTATCAGAAACGTTCTGGAAGGACGCGAAAGATGAAGATGGTTGGGGCGCTTATTTTCTTGCTTGGCGGACTTTTAATTTCCTAACCAGGCCTTTTCCTCAGCTTCGTTATAAAGTGATCAGCGGGTTGATTCCCCGCATTTCTTAAATATCGTGCCTCGCAAAGAAATAAATAGGATTATGGATAAAATCAAAGACAAGTCTGTTTGCATTGTTTTACCCACATATAACGGCGGAAAGTATTTGGCCAAACAGCTTGATAGTATCTTGGAGCAAACTTGGCCTAATTGCTCCGTCTATATTCGTGATGATGGTTCAACGGATGAAACTGTTGAAATTGCACAATGGTACTGTCGGTCAAACTCCAGCATTCATTTAATTCAAGATTCAATCGGTAATCTTGGGTGCCCAAATAGTTTTTATGAAATTATCAAATGGGTTCCCGAATATGACTACTATGCATTTGCCGATCAGGATGATATTTGGAAGACCGATAAAATTGAACGGGCAGTCAGGGCAATTGAAAATAGTGGAGACAAGGTGCCGACTGTCTACTTTTCTTCCTTTTCATATGTAAACGAAGATGGCGAGACGATACGCGAGTCGGCTCCGCAGGACAAGTACCTCTCTTTTCATAACACCTTGTTTTATACTCCCGGACTAGGCTTCACGATAGTATTTAATCGCCTTTGCCTGCAGGGCCTTTATTCTTGAGGTAGATCCAGGGAATGAAAATGCATGATCGCTGGCTGATTCGGTGTGCTTCGGCATTTGGAAAGGTATTGTTTGATTCCGTCTGTACGGCTTCACATGTTCGTCATTCCTCTGCGGTCACGTCTGGAGATAATCGTTATTTTGATCTTTTAAAGACCTATTTTAAGGACGAGCTATTTGGTGATAGATCGAAAGATGAGAGTAAAAAGTTAAGCCATTTTTCTGCGGTGTTTTATGATGAGCTTAGTTTTGAGCAGAAACATGGGCTTGATATTTTCACCAATGATGATGGGATTATTTCAAGACTTAGGAAAGCATTTTTCCCAAAGCGTCTGCGACCTACTTTGATTTCTGATTTACTTCTTCGCGTTTTGTTTTTATTCAACAAGGCCTGATGATCCACTGCTGGAGTGATTGTGTCTAATAGAAAAACGAAAGAACTCTCTGTTGAGCAGAGTCTTGTTTGGAACAGCGTCGGCTCGATGGCGTATTTGATTTGCAACTGGCTGATTACTGTTCTTGTGGTGACACTTGGTTCCGACATTAGCATGTCTGGTAGCCTTGCTGTGGCTATGTCTGTTGGTAATATTTTTGCGACCATTGTTTTGCTTAGAGCGCGCCCCGTTCAGGTTTCTGAGAGCTATTCTGATTTTACGACTGGGAATTTTATCGCTCATAGAATCGTTGCAACAATACTTGCCTGTGTAATTTGCTTCTTCTATTGTTTAGTCTCTGTTGCATTCAACGATTGGGCAGTTGTTGCTGTTTATTGCCTATTTAAAGCTGGTGATTCATTTGTCGATGTTCTTCACGGTGTGGATCAGGTAAACAACAGATTGGACATTGCGGCTATCTCTCAAATAGTTCGTGGCGTAGGAGTTCTAGTCTCCTTTTCGTTGTGCTTGTTGCTATTTGATAACTTGGTAATAGCCGTTGCTTCAATGGCTTTTGTTACCATAGCTGTTGTGCTTACATATGATTTTAGAATGACAAAACGGTTTTGTGCCGTTATACCTGATTTTGATTTAACTTCCCTTATCAAATTGTCGCGTATCTGCTTTCCCGGTTTTGTTGCATCTCTTGCGTGCACGGCTGTTGTTAGCGTAACAAGACAGTTCTATGGCCTTTCCTATGGAAATGAGGCGTTGGGTTTTTATGCCGCCGTTGCCACTCCGAGTGCCGTAATTCAGGCTCTCGTATCTTATCTATATGCCCCCCTGCTTGGACCTATTTCGGCAATGTGGCGAGAAAACGAAACTCACCGATTACGCTTAGTATTTATTAAGATGCTCGTTTCCGTATTCGTTTTGACGGCGATGTGTGCCATGGCTAGTGCTTTCATAGGCGAACCTGTGCTTACTGCTATTTATGGCAAAGAAGTTGGCCTTCACTCAGATTATCTTCCGTTGGCACTCGTTGCTACCGCATTCACTGGTTTGAACTTTTTCACTATTGATGTCTTTATTGCATTTGGGAAACCGATTATTGGCACGATTTCTGGTGCCGCTTCGTTAGCGTTGGCCGTGTTTCTTTCTCGTTATTGTTTTGTGAATCCGGTATTTGCTTCTGATGCAAATGTCATCAATATCATTATCTTGGTGGCATACGGTTTTGGATTATTATTTTCCTTCCTTTGTATAATTAACCTATTAAATCGGAAGGCGAAGCAATCTGTCACATCCGAACTGTAAATTCGCTCTCCTTGTTTCGATAGGGTTTTTCAGTTCGACTTGGGCTGTTTGATTGATATTCTGTACTGAGGATTCAGATGATGCATGAATTAAGAGAGCTGGTTATCATCCCAGCTTTTAATGAAGAGGCGAACATTTTAGATACGGTTTCTTCTGTGGAGGAAGCTGGATACGATTATGTAGTTATTAACGATGGCTCCACTGATGACACTTTGCGTGTTTGTCGCGATGCGGGGGTTAATGTCCTGGATTTACCGCAGAATCTTGGCATTGGAGGCGCGGTTCAAGCCGGACACAAATATGCCAAACGCTTTGGCTATGATGTAGACATCCAAGTTGATGGTGATGGGCAGCATGACGCCCATTACATATCGCGCTTGCTTGATGAAATAAATAATGGGTCTGATTTAGTTATCGGATCGCGATTTCTTGAAGAATCTGAAGGCTTCAAGTCAACCTTCTTGAGGCGTCTTGGAATTAGATGGCTCTCTGCGGTAATTCATCTTACAACTCACGTTCGTGTTAGCGACCCCACTTCTGGTTTTCGCGCATGTGGATCTAAGGCCATAGATCTGTTCTGTAAAAAATATCCCGTAGACTATCCGGAGCCGGATTCTGCTGTTGCGGCTATGGTTAAGGGCCTTCGCGTTACAGAAGTGCCTGTCGTAATGAAAGAACGACAGGGGGAAAGTCGTCAATTTCTGGTTTTAGTAGCATTTATTACATGATAAAGGTTACTTTGGCGATTATCATCTCTTCATTCTCGAATTAGGACGGGTTGTTATGCATATTTCCTTACAGTTTGGTGTCATTACTGCTTGTTTAGTTTTGCTTTGTTTTGTGCTGCGTCTTGTATTAAAGGATAGCCTTCAGCTCAAGTATTCACTTCTTTGGATTGTTCTTGCATTGGTTTTGTTGGTATGCGGCCTCTTTCCGCAACCTCTTTACTTCATTTCAAGTTTATTTGGTTTTCAGACTCCAGCCAATTTTGTTTTTGTCTTAGGGTTTTTATTTTTGATATGCATTGTTCTTTCTATGGCATGTCTGTCAAGTAAACAATCTTCTGCAATTGCTAACTTAACTCAACGAATTGCATTGCTTGAAAAAGAGCTTGAATCAAAAAAAATAGGGAGTAATGCCATGTGCTTGGCAAAAGATCATACATTTGTATTGTGCGCATACGGCGAGTCTCCGTACTTGTCTGACTGTTTAGATTCTTTAGTGAACCAAAGCACCCGAAGTAATATCCTTATATCGACGTCAACTCCTAATTCCTATATTGATCGTATAGCGTCTAATTATTCGATTCCGGTAATTGTTAACGAGGGGTCGCCTAGCATATCTCATGACTGGAATTGTGCTATTGCGAATTCAAATACAAAGCTTGTGACTATAGCTCATCAGGATGATATCTATAGCTCTAGTTATACGGAAACTATGCTGCGGGCTATGAAAGAAGCGGATCGACCTTTAATCTTCTTTTCTAATTATGGTGAGATAAGAAATGGCGTATATGAAGAAAACCTCCTTATTCTGAAAATTAAGAGAATTTTACTTCGTAAGTTTGCTCGCCACGGCGCTCTTTCATCGGTTAAGGATAAAAGGGATATCCTGAGGTTCGGTTCCGCCATCTGCTGTCCTTCTGTGACATTTAATCTAAGCATCTTACAGACACCGTTATTTATGACAGACATGAAATGTGACTTGGACTGGGAGGCATGGGAAAGATTCTCGAAAATCGACGGATCTTTCGTTTATTCTCCCGAGGTTTTAATGTTTCATCGAATTCATGAAGGCTCTGAGACCACGGCGTTGATTAAAGATGATACAAGTAGGTCGGAGGATGAAACTATGCTTCAAAAATTCTGGCCCAAGTGGTTTGCTCCAATAGTCTGTAGCCTGTATTCGCTTAGCATGAGAAGCAATTCTTTATGACGCTGCAACAATGCCGGCGTAAGTTGAACATTTATCGAGACGGAGTTGTAGAGTTATGAATCTAGATACCTTTACTGGTCATCTGAAACTATCTGATAGTTATCGAAAAGCTCTGACGTTTATCGTTTATCCACTTATAGCTGCACTCTCTCTTTGCTTGGGATTTTTCTACTATTGCGCCTTTAAAGCCAGCGCTATCGGATTGCCTGGGCTATGGCTCTCGGCTCTGCCCTTAATCGCCTGCTTGTTCGTTGGTGTCCTATTATTAATTAAAGAGCAGCACAATCCCGCAATTTGCTTTGTGGTGATTGGTGTGCCCGCTGTAACTGCTTTTGGCCTTTTCATGCTGCCCGCTAATGTTCCAGACGAGGCTTCTCATATTTGGCAGGCGGCCGCCTTATTGTCTCGTAACGGCAATGGCTTTGATGTTGTCTCTTGCTTCCAATTGGGTCAGTTTCCTTCATCGTACGCAGATTATTTTAATGCAATGACTCAGCCTACCGATTGGTCTAGCGTCTTTGTGTGCCATACGTATTTGGGGAGCTATTACCCTCATCTTTATTTAATTCCGGGAGTAATTCTAGGATTTGCGCAGCAAACGGGTTTCAATGCCTTTGTGGCCCTTTTTCAGTTTCGCGCGTGTGCGCTGGATTAATATATTGCTTCGCGGCTTATTGGATAATCAAACTGATGCCAGTTGGTAAAAATGCTGTTTTGATTTTTTTACTAAATCCCATTTTATTGCAGCAGGAAGCGTCTGTTTCGGCTGATTCTGTCGCAAACATTGTTGCCATTTTGTACGTTGCTGTAGTTGTTAAGATTTATGCGGACTCGTTGTACTCATATCGATCTCTGCTGGCGTTAATACTGCTATCCGTTTTACTGCTTCTTTCAAAGATAATGTTTTTCCCGTTGGTACTCTTGAATCTTATTCACTGGAAAAAAACTTAAAGGAACAGACAGCTATATAAAGTTCATCTTTTTCCTTCTTTGCGATAGCTTTTGTTGCGAGCTGTGCGTTCGTGTCTCTTTATCATGGTAGTTTCATGCCAGATTCTTTTGATTTGATGCGAGCGCCGCTGCATTGCGCAAAGGTCTTTATTAAGTCTATTTGGGAGATGGGGCCATTCTGGTTTCAATCCTATGCAGGTTACAATCTTGGCGCTCTTTCGATTAACGTTTGGCCATTTTGTTTTTGGCTTTACATCCTTCTTCAGTCCGTTGTTCTGTTTTATAACGATGAGAATAATAAAAAATATTCTGCAGTACGGATCGCTTTGTAATGATTGCTGTTGTATTCGTCAATTTCTTCCTGATTGTTATGACGATGAGGAACTGGACTCTTACTGTTGATAAGCGTGAAGATATTATCATGGGGGTCCAAGGACGATATTTATTCCCACTGGTCCTTCCGGTTCTGTTGAATATCTTGCGACCGATAAAATCAAGTTCTGAAGGACATGTCTTGCTTGGTTCTTCATTGATAATGAGTACTATTCTATTTGTTGACTTTATTTCAATTCTTTCTGCGTTTTAGGAGTTAGTGTTTCATGTTGAACCTTCTTGAGGGCATTGGTTACACCGTTAAAGAAGAGGGCTTTTATAACGTCCCCAAGAAGGTCTCCCATGTACTCTCAATGCATAGGCCTCGATTTGATTTTGGCTCTCGCCAAGACAATTCTTTTTTTTGATGTTATTTTTATTAATGGATGTGATTATTCCGTTCCGCATCCTATTAGGTACCGTGTCGATCATCAGATTGAGGAACTTGAGGCTGCCGGCTTAACGGTCCAAAAGGTTAATGCCTGGGAGATGGAAAAGGATATTCTTAGGCATGCGCGTACTTTTATTATTTTCCGTTGTCCCCTAAGTGATGAAGTTGAATCTTTAATTAGGCAGGCAAAAAAACTCAATAAGCGTGTTATTTATGACATTGATGATTTGGTTATCGACACTGCTTATACCGATTCTATTCCGTTCGTTAATGCAATGACTGCTCATGATAAGTCTTGCTATGACGATGGAGTCAGGCGAATGGGTGAAACACTGAAGCTTTGCGATTGCGCTATCACTACTACTGAGGGTATGGCGGAAGAACTAAAAAAATATGTTCCCAGGGTCTATATAAATAGAAATGTAGCATCTGAATCGATGATTGATTATTCGAATATTGCTATCTATCGTCGAGATGTACTCCCCAGCTTGCAAAGCTCAAGCGTCTTGCCCGAGGATAGGGTTCCCTATAAGCGAGCGGTTGAGCGAAGGGATGAAAAACAGAAAACTCAGGAAATCAGAATCGGCTATTTTAGCGGAAGCATTACCCATAATGCAGATTTCAATTCAGTGCTCCCAGCATTATCTAAGGTAATGGAGACTCATCACAACGTCACCCTGATGGTGGGTGGGGAACCTCGATGTTCCTGATGACTTGATGCCATTTTTCTGAACGTATTGTCACGTTCCCATTTTGCGATTGGCGTCGGCTTCCAAATTATATAGCTTCCTGTGATATCAATATCGCTCCTTTGGAGAATACTCTATTCAATCGAGCTAAATCCGAGAATAAATGGATTGAATCATCGCTTGTTAAGGTTCCTACGGTTGCTAGCAATGTTGGCGCCTTTAAGAAGATGATTCAGGATGGCGTTACTGGATTTCTCTGCGATTGTGTTGAGGACTGGTGTGCTGCCCTCAATCGTCTGATATTAGATTCTGATCTTAGGAAGAGCGTCGGCGAATCTGCATATTTATACTGCCATGAGCACTGCACTACTGTTTCGGCTGCTAAAGCAATCCGAGATATTATTGTAAAAGAACAATCTCCCAATCTCGCAATGGTCATGCCGAGCGTGAATACTAGCGGTGGTGTCTTAGTCGCCCTTAGGCATCTGTGCATTCTTCAAGACGCTGGCGTTGATGTATTGTTGCTTAATACTGATGATTCAACAAAGTGGCTTGAAGTTTTAGGACATCGTATTCCTGTTCTTAATCGTGTCGTTCCTAGCGGTAAGCTCGATAAATGTCCTTTGTCGGGTGCAATTGATACCGCAGTTGCAACCCTTTGGGACACTCTTGATTTTGTTAGGCGCTATCCACGTATTGGTAAGAAAAAGTACTTGGTCCAGAATCTGGAGACCGATTTTTATCTTCCAGGAGATAGACTGCGCCTTCAAGCAAATGCCACGTATTTGAATAATGATATTGACTATTTGACAATTTCGCCTTGGTGTGAGGAATGGCTTCAGGACAGGTTCGGTCAGGATTGTAAGTCTGTGCCAAACGGACTTGACCTTGCTGCGTTCCCTCATTCTGTGCGCGATTTTTTCTTTGCCCAAAATTAGGATTCTAATTGAGGGGATTGCGGTTCTGATTATAAAAATGTTGATGAAGCTTTCAGGGTAGTGGAAAGGCTTGACTCTGAAAGATATGAGATTTGGTACATGAACTACACTGGTAAAAGAAGCCTTGGTACCGTATTGATAATTTCCTCGGTAGAGTACCGCATGATCAAATATCAGACATCTATAACCAGTGTCATATTTTATTGAAGACAAGCATTCTCGAAAGTTTTTCATATCCCCCGCTGGAGATGATGGCGACCGGCGGCTTTGTTGTTGCTGTTCCCAATGGAGGTAATGCAGAGTTCCTTCGCGACGGATTGAATTGCTTGCTTTATGACCGGGGAGATATTGATGCTGCGGTGAGCTGCATTAATCGCATCGTTAATGATCACGGTCTTCGTAAGACGCTGTATGACGGGGGATTGAAGACTGCGGAGGAGAGGGACTGGTCAAAACTGACGGATAGAGTCGTTCGCCTATATGACTGATACTATAGTTTTAATGTGATGGATGCATACTTGCGGCAACGTAGACCTTTAAGTTAACGTTGCCGCAAGCATGCAATGTCTGGCTGCTTTATTTTTTAAGGAGTTATGTTATGAAAGGCATCATCTCGCCGGCGGGTCCGGCACGCGCCTGTACCCGCTCACGCTCGTGACCTCCAAGCAGCTGCTTCCGGTCTACGACAAGCCCATGATCTACTACCCGCTGTCCACCCTCATGCTGGCGGGCATCCGCGACATCCTGGTCATCTCCACGCCTACGGACCTGCCCAACTTCGAGCGCCTGCTCGGGGACGGCTCCCGCTACGGCGTGAACCTCTACGCCGAGCAGCCCTCGCCGGACGGCCTGGCCCAGGCCTTCACGATCGGCGAGGACTTCATCGCCGGCGAGCCGTGCGCACTGGTGCTCGGCGACAACATCTTCTACGGCAACGGCCTGTCGCGCCACCTGACGCGCGCCGTCCAGAACGCCGAGTCGGGCAGGGCCACGGTCTTCGGCTACCACGTGGACGACCCCGAGCGCTTCGGCGTCGTGGAGTTCGACGGCGAGGGAGGGCCGTCTCCATCGAGGAGAAGCCCGCCCAGCCCAAGAGCTCCTACGCCGTCACCGGCCTGTACTTCTACCCGGGCGACGTGGCCGCCAAGGCGCATAGGGTGGAGCCGTCGGCCCGCGGCGAGCTCGAGATCACCACGCTCAACCAGATGTACCTGGAGGAGGGGACGCTGTCCGTGGTCACCCTCGGCCGCGGCTACGCGTGGCTGGACACCGGCACCATGGAGAGCCTGCACGAGGCCGCGGAGTTCGTCCGCGCCGTGGAGCACTCCCAGGACCTGCCCGTGTCCGTGCCCGAGGAGATCGCCTGGGAGAACGGCTGGATCACGACCGCCGAGCTGGAGGAAGCCGCCAAGGCCTACGGCAAGTCGGTCTACGGGCAGCACCTGAAGAAGGTCGCCGCCGGCGAGATCGTCAACAGCCCGCGCGAGTACTAGCGCCAGCTTGTTTTCTTTTAGGGGTCACCGTTTATCTGGTGGCCCCTTTCGTTATGATTACGTTGACCATAAAGATAATATGATTGGGAGTGGATGTGTTAAGCGTCTACTTTGGCGATATGCCAGAAGCGATTTACAACACAGCGACATATTTCAAAAACTCTTACCGGTCTACTTGGATTACGGATCCCTATGCAGTCTCGATAATTAAAGATGTCGATCGATCGGATGTTGTCTCCGAAAACGTCATCGAAAGCCCCGTGCTTGGATCCATCTCCCCACTCCAGCTTTCTGGTGGCGTGAAAACGCTGCTGCTTATGAGATTTGATCGTAAGCATATTTTTAACGCCTCTACCTGTGGTGACAACTGTGCCAAGTGGATTCTTGACATGGCGAAAGACCGCAAGCTCGTTGTGAATCTCTATCATGTGATGGACTTTGGTCGCGAGGATTTTAAAATTAAAGTCGTGAATAGCGGCCGAATCGTTCACAACATGGCCGAATTGATTCACGAGTCGATTCCGTATCTGTAGGTACTGCTTATGAACGGTTCGCATCTCGTTAAGATTTCCCGCCGCAGGGGAACTAAGTACACATTTACCATCAAGCGGAACATCACTATTGTGCGTGGCGATAGTGGCACGGGTAAGACGACACTGTTTGACATGGTCGCAGACTACATGCGAACGGGCGAGCAGTCGGGTGTCTCCTTGCAATGCGATTGTCCCTGTGTCGCCCTGACCGATTATGATTGGCGAAACCAGCTTTCGTCCGTTCATGACTCGATTGTATTTGTCGATGAGGGCTTAAAAGAGATCCATTCTGATGAGTTTGCCCATCATGTGCTGTATTCCTCGAATTATTTCGTGCTGATCTCAAGGGCTGATTTCCCCGATCTTCCGTATAGCGTGGATGAGATTTACAAGATTAAGACGAGCGGAAAATACCATTCCTTCGTCCCTGTTTATCAAGATCGCGGAAATCATCGTTATGCTATTTCCCGATCGGCGCCAAAACAGGACTTTTCTATCCTTCTATGCGAGGACAGTAAGTCTGGTTTCCAGTTCTTTGAACGGCATTTCGCTGATAGTGAGCTTACCTGTGCTTCGGCCATGACGAACAGCGCGATTTTGGGCTGGTTGGATCAGCATTTCGACGATCGCGTGTTTGTTGTCGCGGACGGAGCGGCATTTGGGTGCTATGCGGACCGCGTCCTTAAGCTGCAAGACATTCATCGCGATACTGTTACGGTTTGTCTTCCCGAGTCATTCGAGTGGCTTCTGCTGAGCTCTGGCGTAATTTCAGGGTTAGATGTTAAGGCGGTTTTGGAAACCCCAGAAGCCTTTGTAAACAGTGAGAAGTTTAAAAGCTGGGAAGACTTCTTCTATAAGTACTTACGCGATAAAACTGGGAATTCGGTCTTCCGGTACGACAAAGACTGCATTCCGGAGGCGTTTTGTAGGGGAAGTAATTCTGCGAAGGTCATGGCTCTTATCGCATGCCGAAATGTCCGATAGTTTTGTTGAATAGTGTCGCGGCGTCACTTCCTGCGGCATACTAAAGAAGCTGTACTTGCTTCAGATTGGATTTTCATGTCTGAGATTTTTGAACCTAAGAACATCATCGTCACGGGCGGTTGCGGCTTCATCGGCAGCAACTTCGTGCACTACGTGGTGAAGAACCACCCGGGCGTGCACGTCACCGTCCTGGACAAGCTGACCTACGCCGGCAACCCCGAGAACATCGCGGGGCTGCCCGAGGACAGGGTCGAGCTCGTCGTCGGTGACATCTGCGACGCGGAGCTGCTCGATAGGATCGTCCCCGGCCACGACGCGATCGTGCACTACGCCGCAGAGAGCCACAACGACAACTCCATCGCCGACCCGGAGCCGTTCTTGCGCACCAACGTGGAGGGCACCTTCCGCCTGCTGGAGGCCGTCCGCAAATATGGCGTTCGCTACCACCACGTCTCCACCGACGAGGTCTACGGCGACCTGGCGCTCGACGACCCCGCCAAGTTCACCGAGGAGACGCCGTATCACCCGTCCTCGCCGTACTCGAGCACCAAGGCCAGCTCCGACATGCTCGTGCGCGCCTGGACCCGCACCTACGGCCTGCGCACCACGATCTCCAACTGCTCCAACAACTACGGCCCCTACCAGCACGTGGAGAAGTTCATCCCCAGGCAGATCACGAACATCATCGACGACGTGCGCCCCAAGCTCTACGGCCGCGGCGAGAACGTCCGCGACTGGATCCACACCGAGGACCACTCCAGCGCCGTCTGGGACATCCTCACGAAGGGGCGCATGGGGGAGACCTACCTCATCGGAGCCGACGGGGAGAGGAACAACATCACCGTGCTGCGCATGATCCTCGAGGCGATGGGCCGCGACCCCGAGGACTTCGACTGGGTCGCCGACCGCCCCGGCCACGACCGCCGCTACGCCATCGACAGCACGAAGCTCCAGCACGAGCTCGGCTGGAGGCCGGCCCACACCGACTTCGCCGAGGGGCTCAAGCAGACGATCGACTGGTACGTCGAGAACGAGTCCTGGTGGCGCCCGGCCAAGGAGGCCACCGAGGCCCGCTACCGCGCGCAGGGCCAGTAAGACTGCATTCCGGCGAACCGCACCGGGGGCCCCGCGCGGGGATGCAGGGCATGGGGCTGATCCTGCGTCCCGCGCGGGCGCCCCCGGTTATACAACCTCTTCGATAGGAGCTTTTCCCACATGGCAGACATTGCATTCGAGAAGGACCTCTCCGTCGCCGAGACCGGCATCGGGGGCCTCAAGGTCGTCGACCTGGCCGTCCACGGCGACTCGCGCGGCTGGTTCAAGGAGAACTGGCAGCGCGCCAAGATGACCGCCCTGGGCATCCCGGACCTCAGGGTCGTCCAGAACAACATCTCCTACAACGACAGCCGCGGCGTCACCCGCGGCATCCACGCCGAGCCCTGGGACAAGTTCATCTCCGTGGCCCGCGGCAGCGTCTTCGGCGCATGGGTCGACCTTCGCGAGGGCAGCGCCACCTTCGGAAAGGTCTACACGTGCGCGCTCGACCCGTCCAAGGCCATCTACGTCCCGCGCGGCGTGGGCAACTCCTTCCAGGCCCTGGAGGACGGCACCGCCTACACCTACCTGGTGGACGCCCACTGGTCCCTCGAGCTCAAGAAGACCTACACCTTCGTGAACCTCGCCGACCCCGAGCTCGCCATCGAGTGGCCGATCCCGCTCGATGAGGCCACTGTATCCGAGGCGGACCTGAACCACCCGATGCTCAGGGACGTCGTCCCCATGGCGCCGAAGCGCACCCTCGTCACCGGCTGCAACGGCCAGCTGGGCCGCGCGGTGCGCGCGCTCGCCGAGGAGCGCGGCGTGGCGAAGGACTTCGACTTCTGCGACATCGACACCTTCGACATGTCCGACCCGGCGGCCTACGCGCAGTACGACTGGTCGCTCTACGGCACCGTCATCAACTGCGGCGCCTACACCGCCGTGGATAGGGCGGAGACCGCCGAGGGCCGCGCGACCGCCTGGAAGGCCAACGCGACCGGCCCCGCCCTCCTCGCCCGCACATGCTCTGATCACGGGATCACCCTCGTCCACGTGTCCAGCGACTACGTCTTCGACGGCACCGCCGAGGTGCATACCGAGGAGGAGCCCCTCAGCCCGCTGTCCGTCTACGGCCAGACCAAGGCCGCCGGCGACATCGCCGTGGCCGGGTGCCCGCGCCACTACATCATGCGCTCCAGCTGGGTCATCGGCGAGGGCCGCAACTTCGTCAAGACGATGAAGGGCCTGTCCGACCGCGTCGCCGACCCCGAGGACGAGCTCACGCAGGTCACGGTCGTTGACGACCAGCTGGGCCGCCTGACCTTCACGCGCGACATGGCCGAGGCCATCTTCCACGTGCTGGGGACGCACGCCCCCTACGGCACCTACGACTGCACCGGCTCCGGCGCCGTGAAGAGCTGGGCGGACATCGCCCGCGCCGTCTTCGAGGCCGCCAACGGCAACGGGGACAGGGTCGTGCCGGTATCGACCGCCGACTACTACGCGAGCGCCGAGGGCCCCGTCGCCCCGCGCCCGGTCCACTCTGCGCTCGACCTGTCCAAGCTCGAGGCTGCCGGCTTCCACATGCCCGACTGGGAGGAAGAGCTGGGGGAGTACATCAAGACGCTCTAGCCGCTATTAACTTTTCGAGAGTAAAAGCCGCCGTTCTTTAACGGCGGCTTTTCTTGTTCAAGACTTTAGTCCGCTGGCCGCGCAGCGGCTTTAAAACCACCCGCTACGCGGGTGGAGACAAACGGCTTTACAAAGCCACCCCTCCGACCGATATTGACGATTGTTCAGGCCGTCAAGAATTCGAGTCGAAGGGGTGGTCGCCATGGCCCAGAAGGCCTACAGCCTTTCCCACACGAAGTGGATGTGCAAGTACCACATCGTGTTCACGCCGAAGTATAGGCGCAAAGTGATCTACAACCAAATCAGGAGCGACATAGGGGAGATCCTCAGGAAGCCCTTGATTATCAACTTCATCCGAACACTTCCCACATTCATCCGCACATGTACGGATGAATGTGGGAACCCGATACCCTGAGGGCCGGGCCGGCCGGCCCCGGGAGATCGGAGGACGGCATGTCCGGAAAGAAGAAAAGGGGCTCCGCGAGGGCGGTCCCGAGGTCCTACGGAAGGCTCACGAGGCACGAGCGGGACACGGTCCAGAGGATGCTGGAGCGCGGGGCATCGTGCAGGGAGATCGCGAGGGAGCTGGGCAGGTCGCCCTCGACGGTGAGCGCCGAGGTGGCGTCGCACAGGTTCGTGACGGCGCCGAAGGCCAGGCGCGGCGAGCGCGTGGACGCCTCCGCCGACCTGTCGGCGGCATGCCCGCGCCTGGCCGCGTGGCCGCGCTGCTGCAACGGCTGCGGCCGGTACCGCGCGATCGGCTGCAAGCGCCGCCCGCACGTCTTCTACGAGGCCCCCGCCGCGCAGCTGTGCGCGGACTCGGTCCTCGTCTCGTCCAGGCGCGGGATAGACGCCGACGAGCCCGCCGCGGCGGCCAGGCTGGAGGCGATATCCGGACTGCCTGCGCCGGGGGCTGTCGCCCGAGCAGATGGCGGCGCGCAACGGCGGCCCGGTGGACCTGTCGCCGTCGACCATCTACCGCTGGGTCGCGGCAGGCTACGACGGCATGACCAACATGGAGCTCAGGAGGAAGGTCGGCTACAGGCCGAGGAGGCGCGCGCCGGCGGCCTCGGCCACGCGGCACTCGCCCCGCAGGTCGTACGCCGCGTTCCTCGGCCTGGGCGAGGACGCGTGCGCCGCGGCCTGGGAGATGGACACCGTCGAGGGCGCCCGGGAGGACTCCGCCTGCCTGCTCACGCTGCTGCACCGCCCCAGCAGGCTGCAGCTCGCGCTGCCGCTGGCGGAGAAGACCGCCGGGCGCGTCGCGGCCGTCCTGGGCGATATCAGGGAGGTCCTCGGCGCCGACGGCATGGGCAGGGTGTTCCGCGCCGTGCTCACCGACAACGGCGCCGAGTTCTCCGACGAGGCGGCGATCGCGGCGCTGCTCGGCGAGGGGCCGGGCGAGACGAGGCTGTTCTACTGCGACCCCAGGCGCAGCGACCAGAAGGGCGCCTGCGAGCGCAACCACGTCGAGATCAGGAAGCTGCTGCCCAAGGGCGCCGGAATCAGGTTCGACCGGCTCGTCCCGGCCGACCTGGCGCTGGCCATGTCGCACGTGAACTCCGAGCCCCGCGGCGCGCTCGGCTTCGCGACGCCCGCGCGCGCCTTCAGGGCGATGCTCGGGGAGGACGCGGCGGCGCTGCTGGAGGCGTACGGCATCGAGGACGTGCCCATCGACGAGCTCGACCTGACGCCGGGCCTCATCGCGCGGGCGCGCGCAGAGAGGGGCGATGCCCCGCTGTCCTAGCCTAGAGGAAAAACGGAATAGACGGACCGACCGTCCGGCTGAGTCTGGGAAGAGGTGCCGGGCGGCGGGCGGAGCATGGCCACCGGACCCATCGAAACACATCTCCACCGTTCCTTCAACTGGGAAAACGGCGCCCCGGACCCCAGGAGGGGCCGCGGGGGGCGTTCGGCTAGCTGCGGAATGGCCTATTTGCTCAATGTGTTCGGCTGAGATCGGCTGTGCGAGTACAAGGGGATCGAGATAATCGAGGGGCACCTGATGCCCGACCACGTGCACGTGCTGCTGGCGATCCCGCCGAAGTACAGCGTCTCGAGCGTCATGGGCTACCTGAAGGGAAGAGCTCGCTGATGATATTCGACAGGCACGCCAACCTCAAGTACAAGTTCGGCAACAGGAAGTTCTGGGCGGAGGGCTACTACGTGTCCACCGTCGGCCTGAACGAGGCGACGATCGCCAAGTACATCAGGGAGCAGGAGTCCCACGACATCGCGCTGGACAAGCTGAGCGTGAAGGAGTACGAGGACCCCTTCAAGAGGGGTGATGCTGCCGGTTCGACCGGCGCGCCACGGGTCAAGATGCACTAGGCCTGGACGAAGTCCGGGCCCGCGCTTTAGACGCGAGCCCGGGGCCCGTGGGTTATACCCTAAGAGCAAACCACCCTTTTTAAGGGTGGTTCTGATTGGTGGCTATCTGCGCAGTGGTGCCAATAGTATTTTGCGGAAGATCTACCTCTCGCTTGGCATGGAAGTAGGGTGGCCGGGCTGGTCGTCGTAGGCGTATTTGCTGTACACGTTGATCTCCCACTGCTTTTTTTCGACCTTTGCTACAGAATCTAGGATGAAGCCGGTCGCAAGGCTCAGGCCGCACAGGAACATAAACGAGGCGGCGAGCATAGCGGTGGGGAAGCGCGGGACGAGGCCGGTCTGGAAATATTCGACAACGATGGGCATGCCCAGGGCGAGGCCGAATACCGCGAACAGAAGCGCGACGAGGCTGAAGAACTTGAGCGGGCGGTAGTCCTTGAACAGCGTGCCGATCATCGCAACGACTTTAATGCCATCGCTGACGGTGTTGAGTTTGGACTCGGAGCCCTCGGGACGGTCGCGGTACTCGATGGGCACATCTTTGATGCGCCAGCGGTGGTCGACGGCGTGGATTGAGAGCTCGGTTTCAATCTGAAAGCCCTCGGAAAGCACAGGGAAGGTTTTAACGAACGGGCGACTCATGGCGCGGTAACCGGTCATGACGTCATCGAAGCTGTAGCCATAGATCCACTTGATCATGGCGCGTACCAGGTTGTTGCCAAAGCCGTGGAAGGCGCGCTTGTTCTCCTCGGCGTAGGTGCCGTTGGAAAGGCGGTCTCCTACGGTCATGTCGGCCGTGCCGTTGAGTATGGGCTCGCAGAGGGCCTTGGCCGCCTCGGCGGGGTAGGTGTCGTCGCCGTCGACCATCAGGTAGCAATCAGCTTCGATATCGCGAAACATCTGGCGGCAGACGTTGCCCTTACCCTGACGCGGCTCAAAGCGGACCGTCGCGCCATGCTCTGCTGCGATATGGGAAGTCTCGTCCGACGAGTTGTTGTCATAGACATAGACCGTCGCCTGCGGAAGCTCGCGGTGAAAGTCGTCGACGACCTTACCGATCGTGAGCGCTTCGTTGTAGCAGGGGATGATGACGGCGATGGATTCAGAATTCACTCAATGCTCCTTACACATTCAATCCTTGAAAGTATAGCCGTTTGCGTCTGACATCCTTAGATGTGGGTTAGTTCTCCATTTTTCTGCGCGAATCGTTTGCAGGGCCGTCGGGTCTATACTGTACGTTTGTCAACGATTACGAGTAAGGGAGTTGCATCCGTGTCGGATCAGACAAAGCAACAAGAAACTCGCAGTCTGCCTGCGACGTTTGCTAAGAATGAATTTGAGAAGGATGCGTTTATCCTTCGCCAGCTGGTTACCAAGGATTTTAAAATCAAGTATCGCCGCAGTGTTCTGGGCGTCGCATGGTCGGTGCTCAATCCGCTGCTGATGATGATCGTCATGGCCATCGTGTTCTCGACGATTTTTGGCCAGGGCCGCAATGGCTCAATGACACCCGAGATGTACCCGCTGTACTTGATCGTGGGTAACATTACCTTTGCCGTCATGTCTGAGTCTACTAACCAGGCCCTGACGTCGATCGTGGGTGCTGCCCCTTTGCTCAAGAAAGTTAAGGTGCACCGCTGGGTCTTCCCGGTGCAGAAGGTGCTCTTCTCGCTAGTCAACTTTGTCTTCTCGCTGGTTGCCGTCGCCATCGTTATGCTGTGGTTCCGCGTTATGCCTTCTTGGCACCTGATTCTGCTGCCGGTTTGCCTGCTGCTGCTTATGTGCTTCTGCATGGGCCTGGGCATGATGCTCTCTGCCCTTACGGTCTTTTTCCGCGACGTTATGCATCTGTGGAGCGTCATCATTACGGCGTGGACTTACATTACGCCCATCTTCTGGACGACTGACTATATTGCGCAAATGCCGCATCTCGTGCGTATCTTGATGTATGCGAACCCCATGTACAACTACCTGCAGTTTATGCGCGATATCTTCCTGTTCCAGACTACGCCCTCGCTTATGACGTTTGGTATGTGTGTCGCTTGGGCGGTCCTTGCGCTTGTTATTGGCTACACCGTGTTCCATAAGTCCGAGCGCAAATTTATCCTCTACATCTAAGGAGTGCTGTGATGACTGAATCTGTTGTTGATTACAGCGAGCAGCCTCTGGCTGTCGAGGTCGACGACGTCACCATGATCTTTAACATGGCGTCCGAGTCGCTGACCAACCTCAAGGAGTACTTCATCAAGCTTGCCAAGCACGAGTTGTTCTTTGAGGAGTTTAGGGCGCTCAAGCATATCTCGTTTGATATTCATCGTGGCGAGGTCGTGGGTCTGGTTGGCACCAATGGTTCCGGTAAGTCTACGATGCTCAAGATTATCGCCGGTGTGCTCGAGCCCAGCGAGGGCAGCGTTAAGGTGCACGGCAACATCGCGCCTCTGATTGAGCTTGGCGCCGGTTTTGACCCCGAGCTGACCGCCCGCGAGAACATTTATTTGAACGGCGCGCTGCTCGGCTATACCAAGGAGTTCATCGACGCCAATTTTGACGGCATTATTGAGTTCGCTGAGCTGCAGAATTTTGTCGATATGCCGCTTAAGAACTTCTCTTCAGGCATGGTGGCGCGTATCGCCTTTGCAATCGCGACGATTACCGAGCCCGATATTCTGATCGTTGACGAGACGCTGTCCGTCGGTGACGTGTTTTTCCAGCAGAAGTGCGAGGACCGCATCCAGCACTTTATCCAGAGCGGTGACGTGACGGTTCTGTTCGTTTCGCACTCCATGGAGCAGGTTGAGCGCATCTGCCAGCGCGCCGTTTGGATTGAGAAGGGTGACCTTCGCATGGACGGCCCGGTCGATGAGGTCTGCAAGGCGTACCGCGAGCAGTTCAACTAGGTTATAATTACTTGCGCCTAACGGGCTTGCGCTTGCTTGGGCGTGCGGTTATTTGCTCCATTAGCTCAGTTGGATAGAGCAGGGGACTTCTAATCCCAAGGTCGACGGTTCGAATCCGCCATGGAGCACCATCGTTTATTAAGCCCGGACCGCTTGGTGGTCTGGGCTTTTTCACATGCCGGTGTTCTTTATTCTTGCCGGGTATACGTTTAGGCCGAAGCGGTGGTGCGAGCGTTCTGCGGACAGGCAAGCCTTGCCGTCTTTGCCTTTCATGCGGTTGACTGGTTTATCCCTTGGCAGACGATGCCGTTGCTTTTAACGCTGCCAGTACCATGGCTCTTTGCGTCGATTGTGCGCTGCGGGTGCGACATAGGGTTGGCGTACGTGATCAAGAAGGCGTAACAAAAACGGGGAGGACCAACTTGGCCCTCCCACTATATCTAGTCTGTCTAGTCTGCCTTCAGGCACTCGGGCAAGACGTTTGCAACTGCATTCATCGCCTGCGGCCTCAGGTACTGCTCATTGAGCTTTGCCTTTCTGTAGGCGTAGCGAGTGTCTGTCGAGTACTTGATCAATACGTCGGTGAAGAATCGCTCCCAACTTAGGTACTTGCGACTTTCGATATAGCTCGAAGGATCCTTGAGGATTTTTGGAATGTCGTTACTGGGAATGAGGCCAGATTGCAGAAGCGTCCACTCGAATGATTCCGGGAGGAACAAGCGAACATTCTTGTAAACGCGCTGTCCGAGCGCCTTTTCGATGTAGGGGACCAAACGCTGCGCCGTCTCCAATGGCAAGAACGTTTTGCTCGGGGCATTCGTGAATTGTCCGCTTTAGATTTGCTACGCCGGTGGCGGTATAGCAGGGGATCCCGAGCCGGTTGCAAAGAGCGTCGTAGAATTGATAGCCAGATTTGCTATCCTCGACAACTACGGCGTCGGGTACCTCGAATCCAACATTTAGATCCTGATACAGCATGCTTGCCGTGTGGTCATATAGCGGCTTGGTCACCGAGTAGAAGCGCCTGTCGCTCTTGCGGCCATTGATTGTTTTACTCGTCGTGTTGACTAACTTCAGGATCTCATCAACGCTGTAGGGGAGCTCGTTGGCATCGCGACGAGATATCAGAACAAAATAGTTGGACGAGCCGTTTACGGCTTTGGCGAAGTCCTTTGAGTAGATAAACTCGTTGCCCTCATCTAGAAAGACGATTGAATCTTCGATGATCGACAGCTCGCGCTCCCAGCGTCTGCCGGAAAGCGTTTCGCAAGGTACGTCGCAGCTGAATGCAACGCCGCTTTCCGGTCCTCGGTCGTTGTAGTCGCGAATCATCGAGATGAGCGTCGTTTTGCCCGTGCCGCTGTTGCCGCGTATAAAGGAAATATTGCGCTTAAACGTGAGTGTGTATTTGACCTTTGCGCGTTCTACGACAACGGTATGCGTTCCCTTCATTACTCATCAACATCCAAAAAGTCATTCGTGGCACCGACAAACTCCTGCATGTTCCTGACGATGCGGCCATCGTTATCGATGCGAATCTCAAAACGCTTCCAAGGGAACTTCATGATGTGGTAAAGGGTCGTCAGTACATCCTGCTCTTTGTCCGATCTTGAGTAGCCAGCGGGCACAGTTGTCTCCGCAGGTGGATGCGTTGAACACCATATTTGGGAGATTGCGCACCAGCAGCAGCGTCTTAACGCCGCCGGACAGTTCGAGTGGGGTGATCGAGCCCAGCTGTTTGCTTACGATGTTGTGGGGACCGATGAGCTCTGATCCGTCCACGCTTTTAATAATCTGTGCGGCCATAGGGTCTTCGAACCATGAGTCCAAGTATGAGTTCCTAAAATAGGTTTCGGTATCGTAGATGGAACCGGGGTAATCTCCCAGATGGATGCTTAACATGCGCGTCTCCAGACGTTGTGTGACTGCAATGATTATATGCCAGTAATAAAGTGCCGCCAGTAGCGAGGTTGCTGCTGGCGGCACTGGCATTATTAGCGTGTGAATCGCGTTGATGGATTTGCTCGCGAGGCTACTTTTCGAGACGTTCCCTCAGCAGCTCCAGCGCGTGGGCGTAGCCTTGCAGGCCCTCGCCGGTGATGGTGGCGAAGCAGGCTAGGCGTGCATAGCTCACCTGGCGGAAGTCCTCGCGCGTCTCTACGGCGCTGATGTGCACCTCGACGGCAGGGATGGCGACGGCCTTGAGGGCGTCAAGGATTGCCACGCTCGTATGTGTGTAGGCGGCCGGGTTGATGACGATGCCGTCGACCCGGCCGTAGGCCTCCTGAATCTTGTCGACGATGTTGCCCTCGTGGTTAGACTGGAAGACCTCGACCTCGTCGAAGCCCTGTGCGGCACCCGCCTCCTGGGCAGATCTGCACTAAGCGGTCGTAGTTGTCGCTGCCATAGATGCCCGGCTCGCGAATGCCGAGCATGTTGAGGTTGGGGCCGTTGATGACGAGTGCTTTCATGGTTGCTTCCTTTGCGGTTGGAAAACCACCACAAAGGTGCCTGTCCCCTTTGTGGTGGTTTTGGTTAGAGGGCGGGTGGGAGGGTGTCGAGGAGGGCTTGGGCGGTGTTGGCGGCGCAGTCGCGTGAGTCGATGATGTAGTCGGCCCAGGCGCGGTAGCGTGGCATGCGCTGTTCGGCCAGCTTATCGATGCCGTCGCGCGCGGTGATGGGGCGGCCCTTGTGGGCGAGCTCGTCGAGCTTGCGGTTGAGCATCACGATCTGGCTGTTTTGGTGCAGCAGCGGGTAGTTCTCGTCGCGCGTGACCACGCCGCCGCCGGTGGAGAGCACCAGGCCGCTGCGCTTGGAGATGTCGGACAGCGCCGCCGTCTCCTGTTCGCGGAAGGCCGCCTCGCCGCGCTCGACGATAAAGTCGGCGCAGGGCATGTCGAGGCGTTCCTCGAGGGCGCGGTCCAGGTCGATGTGCTCGCGACCCGTGAGCAGGGCAATCTGCTCACCCACGCGGGTCTTGCCCGAGCCCGGCATGCCGATCAGCGCGATGTTCTGTTCGCGGCGTGACAAGCGCTCCGTTACATCCAGGATGCGCTTGCGCGGGGTGACCTGGCCGGTGTAGCGCTCAACAGCCTGTGCCGCTTGGGCCACGAGCATCAGCAGACCGCCGATGCAGGGGATACCGCGGCGCTCGGCCTCGAGCATCAGGCCCGTGCGGGCGGGGTTGTAGACAATGTCGATAACGCCCTCGAGCGCATCGAGCCCTTCGAGCGTGCAAGGCGCGTCGGGGCAATGGGGGAACATGCCGGCGGGCGTGCAGTTGACGAGTAGGGCGGCGTCGGACTGCTGCGCGATGTTGCCGTAGTTGACCTCGCTCGTGCGGCCCACGGGCACCACGGTGGCGCCAAGGTCGCCGAGCAACATGCTTGCCGTGGTGCCGGCACCACCGGTAGCGCCAAGCACGAGGACCTTCTTGCCGGTAACCTCAACCCCCAGCTCCTCGACCAGGCACTGAAAACCAAAGTAGTCGGTGTTGTCGCCGCGCAGGCGCCCGTCGGGCAGGCGCGTGATGGTGTTGACGTTGCCCATGCGCTCGGCGAGCGGGCTCAGCTCGTCCAGGTAGTTCATGACGGCGCGTTTGTAGGGGATGGTCACGTTGGTGCCTTCCCACTCGTTGCCGGTCATAAAGGCCGCGAGGTCCTCGGGCTCGCGCTCAAATCGCACGTACTCGAGCCCAGCGAGCTCTTTGTAGATGGTCGGGGTGTAGCTGTGGCCCAGCACGCGGCCCGGCACGCCGTAGGGGCGGGTTGCGGCGGTATCGGTCATCTAGAGCACCTCCGTGTAGCTGCCAAAGTAGGTAAAGCTCGCACACGTCGTCGATGGAATCGAGCAGGTCGTCGAGGGCCTTGCTGCCAAAGGGGCAGTCCAGATCAAAAGTAGAACATAAACTCAAAGTCGCGGCCGGGGGATGGGGCGGCTCTCGAGCTTGATGAGGTTGATGTTGAGTGCGTAGAAGCGCTCGAGCACGCGATAGAGGGCGCCCGGCCTCGTTGGCCGTGGTGATCATGAGCGAGGTGCGATTAGCGCCGGGGTAGACGCGCGGCTCGCGGCTGATGACGACAAAGCGCGTGTAGTTGTTGTCCGAATCTTGGATATTGGGCTCCAGCACCTCGAGGCCATACAGCGTGGCACAGCTGCGCGAGGCGATGGCGGCGACGTCGGTGCGCTCGGAGTTGGCGACCATCTCGGCCGACATGGCCGTGTTTGGGTACTTGGTGGCGTGCAGGTCGTGGGACTCGATAAAGCCGGCACACTGGGCAATGGCTTGGCCGTGGCTGTAGACCTCGCGCACGTCGGCGAGCTTGGTGCCGGGCTTGACGAGCAAGTTGTGGTCGATCTTGAGGCGAAGCGAGCGCACGATGTGGAAGTCGAACTGGGCGAGCAGGTCGTAGACGGCGTTGACCGAGCCGGCGGTGGAGTTTTCGATGGGCAGTACGCCAAATTCGCAGAAGCCGTCGCGTACAGCGCGCATGACACCTTCGAAGGTCTCGAAGAACGCGATATCGGGCACGTCGAAGAGCTTACACGCGGCGATTTGACTGTAAGCACCCTCAACGCCCTGGCAAGCGACGGTGGCAGTTTGAGGGAAGGGCGTGTCGGAGGCTGCAGCCGTCGCGTGGGCCTTTTGCGAGACAGTGATGCCCTTGAGCTCGTTGATGTAGCGCTGCTGCTCGGCCTTGCTCATGCTCATGAGGAGACGGAACAGGGTGATGGTCTGCGCCTCGTAGCGCTCGGGCGCGCGGCTGGCGAGGTTGTTAAGCTTGGAGCGCTCACGGGCGGGGTCAAAGACAGCCTTGCCCATCTCGATCTTTGATTTGGCGACCTCGGTGGCAATGTCCATACGCTCGACAAAGCTGTTGAGGAGCGTGGTGTCGATGCCATCGATGGTCTGGCGAATATCGGCAAGGTCCATGGAGGCCCCTTTCGTGAATGGTTGCCTGGGGTAGTTAATTTGGGACGGGGCTTTTTTAGCTACCCTTTGACTGTCGACGAATCGATGGGTGCCAGGGCAAATATCAACTGGCATATGGGGGTAGCTAAAATAGCCCCGTCCCAAATTAACTACCCTTGGGGTGGGTGGACTAAAGCTGGCCTGCGTCCTCAAGGAGGGCGTCCCAAATCGCGAGGGCAGCTGCTGCTTCGGCTACGGGGACGGCTCGTGGGACGATGCAGGGGTCGTGGCGGCCGTGGACCGAGAGCTCGGCATTTTCCATAGCGTCCATGTCCACGGTCTGCTGCTCGCGGCCGATGGATGGCGTCGGCTTTACGGCCATGCGCCACATGACGGGCGCGCCGGTGGAAATGCCGCCCAAGATGCCGCCGGCGTTATTGGACTCGACCACTACCTCACCGGTCTCGGCATCGATACGATACGGATCGTTGTTCTCGCTGCCGCGCATGGCGGCCACGGCAAAGCCCATGCCAAACTCCACGCCCTTTACGGCGGGAATACCAAAGGCGATGTGCGCGATGCGGTTCTCGATACCGTCGAACATGGGGTCGCCGATGCCCGCGGGAAGCCCGTAGATGCCGCACTCCACAATGCCACCGATGCTGTCGAGTTCATCGCGCGCGGCCAGAATCTCCTCGCGCATGCGGCCGGCAGCGGCGGCGTCAATGCAGGGCAGGTCGTTCGTAAGGATCGCCTTGCGGTCGGCCTCGCGATAGACCATGTCGTCCATGGGCAGGTCGGAAATGCCGCCGATCTGCGCGACGTGCGCCATGACCTTGATGCCACGGGCCTCGAGTGCCTGCAGCGCGATGCCACCTGCGATGCACAAGGGTGCCGTCAGGCGGCCGGAGAAATGCCCGCCGCCGGCGACGTCGTGCATGTTGTGGTACTTCACGCGGGCAGGAAAGTCTGCGTGCCCCGGGCGGGGCTTGCGGCGCAGCTCGGAATAGTCCTTGAGCGCGTGTTGGTATTCTCGATAATCGCTGCGATGGGTGCGCCGGTGGTGTGTCCATCGACCACGCCGGCGATGATATGTGCGGCGTCGGCCTCGCGGCGCTTGGTCGCGGTCTCGTCGCGACCGGGGGCGCGACGGTCCAAAAAGGCCTGCAGCTGCTCCTGGTCCACGGCGATGCCCGCCGGGATGCCGTCGAGCGAGCAGCCGATGGCGGGGGAGTGCGACTGGCCGAAGATGCTCAGGTGCAATACGTTGCCAAAGGTCGAGGACATACTATTCCTCCTCGAGCGTGACCTTGCCGCCCAACAGGCGGTAGTGGTCGAAGAAATCGGGATAGGACTTGTTGACGGCCTCGGCGCCGTGGATCACAACTTCGCCGGTGGCGCGGCTTGCGGCGATGGCGGCCATCATGGCGATGCGGTGGTCGTTGTGCGAATCGACCTCGCCGCCGGTAAAGGCATCGACGCCCTTGATGATGAGGTCGTCGCCGGCAATTCGCACCTGTGCGCCCAGCGCGGTGAGCTCACGGGTGGTGGAGACCAAGCGATCGGATTCCTTAATGCGCAGGCGGGCGCAGTCGCGGATGAACGTGCGGCCCTGTGCCAGCGATGCCACGGCAGAGATGACGGGTACCAGGTCGGGAATGTCGTGGGCGCTCATCTCGAAGCCGGCGAGCTTGTCGGACTGTACGGTGGCGGCGTTGGTGGAGCGTACGATGCGGGCACCAAAGCGCGAAAGCGCGGCGAGTACGTTGCGGTCGCCCTGCGCGGAGCTCAGCGATACGCCTTCTACGGTGATGGGGTCGGAGCCGATGGCGCCGGCGCACAGCCAAAAGGCCGCATTGGACCAATCGCCCTCGACGGCCACGCTGCCGGGCGTGCGGTACGAGCCGCTGCTCACGCGGAAGTTTGTGACCTCGGGCTTTCCATTCTTGGCGGGGATGCGCTCGACGTTGACCTCGACGCCGAAGGCCTTCATGGCCTGGATCGTCAGGTTGATGTAGGGGCGGCTCTCGATGAGCCCGGTCACCTGCACGCAGGAGGGCTGAGACAGCAGCGGGGCCGCCAGCAGCAGGCCCGAGATGTACTGCGAGCTCACATTGCCCGGCAGCACAAAGGTGCCCGGGCGCATACGGCCGCTCGTCTTGAGCGGAAAGCCGCCCAGGCCCTGCAGGTCGCAGCCGGCGGCGATGATCTCGTCCGAGAGGGGAGAGCGGGCGGGCGCCCAGACGGCCCTGGCCCACAAAGGTGGCCTCTGCGCCCAGCGCGCAAGCGACGGGCAGCATAAAGCGGAGGGTGGAGCCACTCGCCGCAGTCGAGCGTGCTGCCGGCAAGTGCCTTGAGCAGGCCAAACTCAATACTCTTCATGGTTGGATGGACCTGGAATCCGTCCTTGACGGTTTCAATGCGGGCGCCGAGTGCCGTAAGGCAGCGCACTGTGGCCTCGATGTCGGCGCAGGTGGTATTGCAAGTGACGTGCGTCTCGCCGTTGGCGAGTGCGGCGCAGATGATCAGGCGGTGCGCCATCGACTTGGAGGCGATGGCGGGAACGGTACCCTTGAGCGGGGACGGGGTGATGCGGGCTAGCATGCGAAAGCGTCTCCCTTCTGGCCGAGGCCCTCGGCAATTAAATCGTGGAAGGTGGAAAGCGGCGTACGGTCGATGCTGCAACGGCCAATGCCGTGCGGAATCACCAGATCAATCGTGTCGCCGGTGCGTTTTTGTCGTGGAGCGCCTCGGCAAAGACGGCGTCGGCGGAAAGCTCACAGCGGGTCTTGAGGCCGTGACGCGCGCAGAGCTCCTCGATGCGGCCGGGCAACTCAGCGTCGCAAATGCCATGTAGCGCTGCGGCGCGCGTGATGATGCCCATGCCGATTGACACACAGTTGCCGTGGCCGAGCTCAAAGTGCTCGCAGGCCTCGACAGCGTGTCCGGCGCTGTGTCCAAAGTTGAGGAGCTTGCGCTGGTTGGTCTCGCGCTCATCGGCGACAACCACGGCGCGCTTAATGTCGATATTGCGGGCGATGATGAGGCGCTACGCGGGCCACATCGCGGTTGAGCAGCTCCAGCGTGAGCGGGGTCTTCTCCAGCTCGGTGAAAAGCTCGGGGTCGGCGATCACGGCGTGCTTGATGACCTCGCCGCAGCCGTCGGCGAACTGCTCGGGCGTGAGGGTGGCGAGACACCCCACGTCGGCAATGACCACACTCGGCTGCCAAAAGGCGCCGGCCAGGTTTTTGCCGGCAGCTAGGTCGATGGCCGTCTTGCCGCCCACCGACGAATCAACCATAGCGAGCAGGCTCGTGGGGATCTGCACAAACTTGCAGCCGCGCATGTAGGTGGCGGCCACAAAGCCGGCCACGTCGCCCACGACGCCGCCGCCGAGTGCCACGATCACGTCGGAGCGGGAAAGCTCATGCTCGGCAACAAACTCCAGGATGGCAATGTAGGTCTCGGCACGCTTGTGTGCCTCGCCGGCCTCGAAGGTGCAGATGCTTACCTCATAGCCTGACGCCTCCAGGCTCTGCTTAACGGGCATCTGGTAGAGCGGGCCCACATTGGTGTCCGTCACGATGACGGCGCGGGTGCCTCCGGCGGTGGCGCGAACGAGCGGCCCTGCCTGCTCCAGTAAAAAGGTGCCCGCGTGTACCTGGTAGGGGCGTGCGGTATCGATTTCGATGGTAATCGCCATAAGCTTCGGTCCTTTCGACCTGGCGTGATGGGTGGTCTAGTGGGCGCTCTCGTCGTCGAGTGCGCGCTTGATGCGATCGCCCTCGGCAAGGAGATTCTCAAGATAACGCTGGTCGCGGTTCTTGAGCGCACGGCTGTAGGCTCCGAGTGCCTCGATCAGATGGTCAATCTCGAAGGCGAGCGCGTCGGCGTCGTCGATCATGAGCTCCGACCACATCTGGGGGTTGAGGTGCGCCACGCGAGTAAGGTCGCGGTAGCTACCGGCCGAAAAACCGTGGTGAACCTGGGCAGTCGGGCTTTTGACGTAGGCGTTTGAGACGACGTGCGCGAGCTGGCTCGTAAAGGCAATCACGCGGTCGTGCTCGGCAGCGCTGGTCACGCTGAACTTAGCAAAGCCCAGGGGGCGCACCATTTCGCGCACCTGGCCTAAAAGCTCGAGCTTAAGGGCGTCGTCCACCGCGGGCGGTACGAGCACCAGCGGGGCGTCCTGGAACAGGTCGGCACGGGAGTGGGCGTAGCCCGAGAACTGGGTGCCTGCCATGGGGTGAGCGCCCACAAAGTAAAAACCGTGCTCGCGGGCGAGCTCAAAGGCACGCTCGCACACGATGCCCTTCACGCCCACGGTGTCAATCACCACGGGCCCCATGATGGCCTCGGTATCGGTGGCATCGGCGAGCGCTTGGGCGTGTGCCTCAAGCCATTCGATACAGGCTTCGGGGTAGCAAGCAAGGACAATGATGTCGCACTCGCCGAGCGTTTCGTCGTTAAGCTCGCCGGCGACGGTGCCCATGCTGGCGACCGTCATGACGTCATCGTCGGGGTCCCAGGCCAGCACGCGGACGCCCGCCTGCGCATAGCCGCGGGCAAAGCTGCCGCCGATGAGGCCCAGGCCCACGATGCCGGCGCATTTGGGACCGCCCTGGTTAACGCGCGCGTTTCTCACCGTACCCATGGGCTACTCCATGGTCTCTTGGCAGACGACCTCGCGGATGGCGCGGATACGGCGCATGGTGTCGTCGAACTGGTCGGGGGGGAGGGCCTGAGCGGCGTCGGACCATGCGCGGCTGGGCTTGTCGTGGACTTCGATCTCCAGACCGTTGGCGCCGCAGGCGGTTGCCGCGAGCGCCATGGGCTCAACGTAGCGGGTGTAGCCGGTGGCGTGGCTGGGGTCGGCAACGACGGGCAGGTGCGACAGGTGGTGCAGCACCGGCACGGCGTTAAGGTCGAATGTGTTGCGGGTGCGGGTCTTGATGGTGCGGATACCGCGCTCACACAGGATAACGTTGTCGTTGCCCTCGCTCATGATGTACTCGGCAGCCATGAGCAGCTCGTCGATCGTGCCGGACATGCCGCGCTTGAGCAGAATCGGGGTCTGGGTCTTGCCGACCTCCTTGAGCAGGGGGAAGTTCTGGGCGTTGCGGGCGCCGATCTGCATGACGTCAATCTTCTTGTCCAAGAAGACCTGCACGTCGCGCGGGTCCATGATCTCGGTGACGATCGGCATGTCGAGCTCGGCCGAGGCCTCGCATAGCAGGTCCAGACCGGCGGGGCCCATGCCCTGGTAGGCGTACGGAGAAGTGCGGGGCTTGTAGGCGCCGCCGCGCAGCATCGTGGCGCCGGCAGCCTTCACGCGACGGGCGATGCGGATGAGGTTCTCGCCCTCGACGGAGCAGGGGCCGGCGATGACCTGGAACTGGTCGCCGCCGATTTTGACGCCGTGGCCGCAGTCGATGACGGAGTCCTCGGGGTGGAACTTGCGGTTGGCGCGCTTGAACGGCTCGGAGACGCGCTGTACGCGCTCGACGACGTCCATGGACTCGAGCAGGAACGGGTCGATCTTGGTGGTGTCTCCCACAAGACCGATAATGGTCTCGTTCTCACCGCGAGACGTCGGTCTTCAGACCTTTTTCTCAATCCAGTTGACGATATGGTTGACGGCCTCGTCACTGGCGCTCTGCTTTAAAATTGCAATCATGGTGTGCCTCTCACCTCGATGGTTAGCCGTTGCAAAAACGGCCCGCATTGCGAGCCGTATATATGGTGCATGTGAGTTTATACTATTAGGCTCACTTTTGCGTTCTAAAGTGAGCCGCCGAGCCGTGTCTCCCACGGAATTGCAAAGCTTTTTCTTTTCTTTTGTTAGCCCATGTCGCACTTGGGTATAATGCCAACCGTTGGCCCTATTAGCTCAGGGGATTAGAGCGTCTGCCTCCGGAGCAGAAGGCCGTTGGTTCGAATCCAACATGGGGCACCATCGAACGTAAGACCGTCCGAACCTCGCATGGTCCGGGCGGTTTTTCTTATACCGACGCGACGTGATAGGACGTGGTATGGCAACGACGGATATCGAGCGCGGACTATCGACTGGCGAGGTCGAACAGCGCATTGCTGCCGGCAAGATCAACCGCAACATGGAGCTCAAAACCAAATCGGTCCGCGAGCTCATCATCGAAAACCTCTGCACGCTGTTCAACTTGATCAACGTGGTCTTGGCGGTTTTGGTGCTGCTGACCGGCTCGTTTAAGAACCTGACGTTCCTGTTCGTGGTGTTCTTGAACACCGCTATTGGTGTCATCCAGTCCATGCGTTCCAAGCGCATGGTCGACAAGCTCACGCTGCTTACCTCTAAAAAGGCCATTGCGGTGCGTGATGGCGTCGAGGTTGAGCTCGACTTGGACCAGATCGTGCTCGACGACATCATTCGCCTGGGGCGCGGTGCGATCAGATTCCCGCCGACGCCGTGGTGGTTTCGGGCGAGGCGCTCGTGAACGAGAGCTTGCTGACGGGCGAGAGCGACCTCATCAAGAAGCAGCCCGGCTCCGAGCTCATGAGTGGCAGCTTTATCGACTCGGGCCTGTTGCGCGCTCGTGTGATCCATGTCGGTGCCGACAACTACGTGGCCAAGATTAACAACGAGGCCAAATACGTCAAAAAGGTCAATTCCGAGATCATGAACGCGCTCAACGCCATCGTGCGCTTTGCGAGCATCATCATGATTCCGCTTGGCCTGGCTCTCTTTGCCTCGAGTGTGAGCGAGCTGTGGGATGCCGCCGGTACGCCGGGCGATAGCGCGCTTTCGTGGTGCTTTTTCCGAGCTGCTTGCCGGTCGCGTGCCTTCGTCGGCGCTGCTGTCTACGGTGGGCGCTCTTTTGGGCATGATTCCGCAGGGCCTGGTGCTGCTGACTTCGTCGGTGCTGGCCATTGCCACGGTACGCCTGGCGCGTCGCAAGGTGCTGGCACAGCAGCTCTACTGCATCGAGACGCTCGCGCGCGTCGACGTGCTGTGCCTGGATAAGACCGGCACCATCACGTCGGGTCGCATGGAGGTCGAGGGTACCTATCCGCTACCGGTCGAGGGGACTGTCCTGGGCGTGGGGGAGAGCGAGGCAACCGTTCCCGTCGATACCACGGTGCTCGACTTTGCACGCGCCAACGTGGCGCGTGCGACCTCGGCAGACGCCAACGAGACCTGTCAGGCGCTGCTCAACTACTACGCCGACCGCCCGGTCGAGGTGTCCGAGCCGCTGTCGGTTATTCCGTTCTCGTCGTCCAAAAAGTGGAGCGGCGCCTCGTTTGCGCAGGGCTCCTATGTGATGGGCGCGGCGCAGTTCGTGCTTTCGGACCGTGTGTTTGCGCTTGTCGAGAACCGTGTCGCCGAGCTTGCCGACACCTGCCGCGTGCTCGTGGTGGCGCGCGTGGACGGTTTTACGCCCGACGGCGATATGGTGGGCGAGGCCGAGCCCGTGGGCTTTGTGACCATCCGCGACGAGATCCGCACCTCGGCTGCCGAGACCATTGGCTACTTTAACGAGCAGGGCGTGACCCTCAACGTGATCAGCGGCGACGACCCGCGTACGGTGTCGTCGATTGCTCGCGTGGTGGGCATTCCAGGTGCCGACGCCTACGTGGACGCCACGACGCTCGATACGCCTGCCAAGCTCGATGCGGCGGTGGACCGCTACCACGTCTTTGGCCGCGTGACGCCTCAGCAGAAGCGCGAGCTCGTTCAGGCGCTCAAGCGCCGCGAGCACACCGTGGCCATGACGGGCGACGGCGTCAACGACGTTCTGGCGCTCAAGGAGGCTGATTGCTCCGTGGTTATGGCCGCCGGCTCCGATGCCGCGCGCAACGTTGCCGAGATCGTGCTGGTCGATAACGACTTTGCCTCGATGCCCGCCGTCGTGGCCGAGGGTCGCCGCTCCATTAACAACTTGCAGCGCTCTGCTGCGCTCTTTCTGCCCAAGACGCTGTTCTCGATGGGCCTGGCGGCGCTGTGCATCGCGCTGCCGCCGTATCCCTTTGAGCCCATCCAGATGACGCTCATCAACTTTTTCTGCATCGGCGCGCCGGGCTTTGTGCTGGGGCTGGAGCCCAACAACGCCCGCGTGAAGGGGACGTTTTTGACCAACGTGCTCAAGCGTGCGCTGCCGGCGTCGGTTGCAGTCATTTTGGCCGCGGCACTCGATATCTTTGTGGCGCGCGTATTTGGGTTTAGCCAGCTCACGCTGTCGACGATGTGCCTGCTTACGTCGTGTGCGGCGAGCGTCAGCCTGATCTGGCGCATCTCGCAGCCGCTTACGCCCTTGCGCGTGGTGCTGTTTGTGTTTGTGGTTGCCGGTATTCTGGTGGGCGTTATCGGGCTCCCGGAGCTGCTGTCCATCGCCAACCTGTCCATCAGCCAGATGGTCATTTTGGCAGTCATCATAGTCTTTACCTGCTCGGTGTTTTTAAGCTTGCCACGATGATGGACTCGCTTAAACCGCGCCGTCGTCATTCGGCCACTGGTTTTGGTCGTGGCGTTCGCGTGCATCTGGGACGCGGTGGCGGCAAGGTGAGTTCGACGGGCTCAACTGCCCAGCGATTTGCCAAGCGCGTCGCCGCCGATATGGCGCAGCGCCGAGGGAGCGCACCGCTCGCGAGGCCGAGGCCCGCGCGCTCGAGGGTGTGGAAAAGGCCCAGCCCAAGAAAAAGAAGGGCACGGGTGCCAAGCGTTCCCGTGTGACCAAATCGGCTCAAGGCATCAAGGTCTCGATGCCCAGCAAAAAGAAGAAGTAGCTACTCCGGCGATGTTGAATTGGTGCCCTGTGCCTTTAGGGGCGTAGCGATGTTATGCTCTAACCTCGATTGTTCGAATGATTCCGAAAAAGAGGATGCCGTGATCTGCCCGCATTGTCTCAAGACCATAGAGGACGGCTCCTCGTTCTGCCCCTATTGCAATGCCTACGTTGGACCCGGCGATGGCCCCGAGCACACCGAGTTCGTGTTTTTTGCGACGGCTGCGGTGCCCGCCTGTCTCCCGCACGACCGCACCTGTCCCAAGTGCGGCCGTCCCGCGCCGGGCATACTTTTCCAAGGACGCCGCCGCATCCGACCTGGCGGCAGGACGTACGGCTGGTTTTCCGCGCCTGACCCAGGAGCAGATCGATACCGAGGTACCCCATGCGCCGGCCTCTGCCGCCGCGGTGCTTTCCGATGCTGCCGACCCAAACGAGACCTGCGTGCTGCCGGCCTTCGATAAGGATTTTGGCATTCCCAAGGTCGATATCCCACTGCCGGTGTCTCTTCGTGACGACGCTCAGTCCAAAAACCAAAAACCCAAGCGCAAGGTGCACCCGGACGAGGATGCCTACCACAAGCACAAGCGCCATATTCCCAAGCCGCTCATCGTTATCGCGGTGCTCGCCGCCGTGTGCGGCGGTGCGTATTGGTTTGTGACTGCCGATCCCATGGGCGTCATGCCCGGCTTTACGACCAGTTTGGCCAGGCCGCCAAGACCACCTTCCCGTCGCGTCAAAAGGGCGAGGCCACCGAGGACAAGACCAAGTCCGACGATACCGCCGAGGTGGTCCAGGAGGAGACTGTCCTTTCCGACGACCAGCTCTATACCAAGCTCGACGGTCTGTATCAGACTATCGTGTCGTATGGCGACGATGATCAGATTGGCGAGGTTGTCGACTCGTTTAACAGCGGGTACCTGCGCACGCCGCTCTCCACGCGCCAGGAGCTGTCGCAGAGCGCTTATGCCCTGCGCGACCAGATCAAAAAGACCCAAGACGAGCTCAACAACCTTAAGGTGCAAGATGATACCGTCTACGCGGAGGATATCGAGCACCTCAAGCAGCTTGCCGAGTGGATGTACGAGCGCGTCGACATGATCTGCCAGAGTTGGGATATCTCGCTGTCCATTCCCGATGGCGAGTCGCTGAGCGCCCGCCAGAGCGAAATCTTGGCGCCCATCGCACAGGGCGGCAACAGCGCTCTTAACCAGTACGATGCCAATGTGAGCGCCTGGAAGCCGCAGCCGCGTTCGTAATTTGTTGCCCTCCGACGGCATAACCTGCGTGCGCAATTGATGGAAGCCCGTGCTTATTGCTACAATTCGTACAAATATGCTTTAAACGCACGAGGAAGGAACCACATGTTTGGTTTTAAGAAAGAGCTCTATACGCCCGAGTACCAGCTCGCTGGTGACGAGTGTGCGATCATCGAGACGTCGAAGGGCACGATCAAGGTCAAATTTGACGGCGAGGGCGCTCCCATCCATGTGGCGAACTTCTGCGAGCTTTCCACGATGGGCTTCTACGACGGCCTTAAGTTTCACCGCTATGTGCCCGGCTTTGTGATCCAGGGCGGCGACCCCAATACCCGCGATATGTCCGGCGCCGATGTTGCTGCCGGCCTTGAGGGCCCCGACGGCATGCCCGGTACCGGTGGCCCCGGCTACTGCATCAAGGGAGAGTTCGCCACCAACCCGCGCAACAGCCATGTGGACGGTGCGCTTGCCATGGCGCGTTCCATGGATCCCGATTCCGCGGGCTCCCAGTTCTACTTCTGCCTGGGTGCCCAGCACAACCTGGACTCCGGTTACACCGTCTTTGGCACCACGGTCGAGGGCCTCGACGTGATTTCGCAGCTGCGTGCCGGCGACGAGATCGTTCATGTCGAGATCGTTCACGAGTAAAGGGGACTTCCTTGAATAGCCAGTTGATCCAACAGGGCCGCGCTGCTTACCGCGCGGGCGATTTTTCTGCTGCCGCCCAGATGCTCGGCGCAGCAAAGACCCCAGCGAGATCATGGGCGAGGCCGACCATCTGCGTGGCAACGCCCTGATGCACCTGGGTATGTACGCCGAGGCTGCCGAGGCCTACGCCGCTGCTCTTAACGACGGAACCTATGGCAAGCGCGGCGCGCTGCTCACCAACCGCGGCAAAGCGCTCGCCGCCGTGGGCGATTACACCACGGCTGCCCAGGCGTTCTCCGCCGCCACTCAGGACGCATCCTACGCAACGCCCTTTAAGGCCTACCTGGGCCTGGGCAACGCTTTGTTCCAGTCGGGCGACTACGCCAATGCCGGCACCGCCTTCCGCCAGGCAGCCATCGACGGTGCCAACCCGGCTCCTGCGGCTGCTCTTGGTGAGCTCGGCCGCTGCTTCATCAAGCTTGGCCGCCCGGCAGACGCCGTGGAGACCTATCGCACGGCCATCGATTTTGCCGGTCCGCGCGACGACAGCCGTGCGCTCAACGCCGGCATGGGCGGGGCACTCTCTGCTGCCGGCCGTCCCTCCGAGGCGCTCGACGCCTTTAATGCCGCCACCGCCGACGGTATCTACCAGCTCACGCCCGAGCAGTCCGACGAGCTTGCGCGCGTACACGATTCGCTTGCTGCGCTTTCGGCTCAAACTGCCATGGCCACGGCTCCGGCTCCCTCGATGGACGCACCTGCCGTCGATCCGCTCGACCCCACGGGTGCGACCGGTCAGTTTATGCCCGATCCCTCGGACACCGGTTTCTTTACGCTGTCTGAGTCCGAGATGGTCCAGCAGGATCGCAAGCAGGCAAAGGTTCGCCGTCGCCATCGTCACACGGGTCTCAAGATTTTCCTGGTGCTGCTTCTGCTGATCGTCATTGCCGCCGGCGGTCTGGGCTTTGCCTACACGCGCGGCATGGGTATTCCCTCGCAGGAGTCCGTTATCACCGATCTGTTCCAGGCCGCCGGCGACGGTGATACCGCCAAGGCCGAGTCCTGCCTGGCTTCGAGCCTGTCCGAGGACGCCAAGGCGATGATCATCTCCTCGATTCCGCAGGGTGCCACCGTCTCTGTCGAGGGCATGGATCAGTCCATGACCGAGACCACTGCCAAGGTGAAGGCTTCGCTGTCCAAGGGCGGCGAGCAGGAGTATACCGTCAAATTCGTGCGCTCCGACAACCATATCGGTTGGGCCGTGTCCTCGTTCGATATCGATTTCTCGGCTGCCGATAACCAGTAGTGACCTTATGGGGTTTGGCTCTGCCCGGTGCCTCGCCGCAAGTGGGGTGCCGGGTTTGCGCTAGTATGAGCTATTAGTTTTCCAGCAATCATCCAACACATCAGGAGTTGCGTTGTTTTTCTTTGATGGATATGTTCTTCGGTAGCTACGCGGGCGATCTTGCCATCGACCTCGGCACCGCCAACACGCTTGTCTCCGTGCGCGGCAAGGGTATCGTCATTCGCGAGCCCTCCGTCGTCGCCATCGACAAAAACGACGAGCGCATCCTTGCAGTCGGCATCGAGGCCAAGCGCATGCTCGGCCGCACGCCCGGCAACATCGTGGCTGTTCGCCCCCTCAAGGACGGCGTTATCGCCGATTTCGATGTTACCGAGGCTATGCTGCGTTACTTCATCGACAAGGCCTCCGAAAAGCGCTACCCGTGGACCCCGCGTCCGCGCGTTGTCGTTTGCGTTCCCTCCGGCGTCACGTCGGTCGAGAAGCGCGCCGTGTTCGAGGCCACGATCCAGGCTGGCGCTCGCCAGGCTTATCTGATTGAGGAGCCTATGGCCGCGGCTATCGGCGCCGACTTGCCTGTCGAGGAGCCGACCGGCTCCATGGTCATTGACATCGGCGGTGGCACCACCGAGGTCGCCGTTATCGCCATGGGCGGTATCGTCGTGTCGCAGTCCATCCGTATTGCCGGCGACGAGTTCGACCAGGCTATCCTCACGCATGTTCGCGATGCCTACAACTTGGCCATCGGCGAGCGCACGGCCGAGGACATTAAGATTAAGGTCGGCTCTGCCGTGCCGCTCAAGGACGAGCTCGACGTCGAGGTTAACGGCCGCGACGTCATCACGGGCCTGCCCAAGACGGTTCGTATCGAGAGCGAGGAGATTCGCCGCGCTCTCAACAAGCCGCTCGACGAGATGGCCAAGGCCGTTAAGGACGCCTTGGACGCCACGCCGCCCGATCTGGCCTCGGATCTTATGTACTACGGCATTCTGTTGACCGGCGGCGGTGCACTGTTGCGCGGCCTTGACGTACGCTTGCGCGACGAGACCGGCGTTTCGGTCAACGTCAGCCCTACGGCGCTCGACAACGTCGTCAACGGCTGTGCCCGCGTGCTCGAGGCAAATGCATTTGACGGTGGCTTCGTCCAAACCAATGCTTAATTTCCTAAAGGTGGATTCCATTTGGCACGATCTTCGGGTTTCTCTTCAAATCTGAATACCAAGCGACAATCAACGGGTATGCGCCCGTTGATTGTTTTCAGCGTGATTTCGGTGCTGCTCCTCACGTTTTATATTCGTGAAGGCGAGGCGGGGCCGATCCACGCCGTGCGTTCGGGCGTGACGACGATTACCTCGCCGGTGCGCTTTGTGGGCTCGGCGGTAGCGACGCCGTTTAACGCCATCGGTAACGTGTTCTCGAATCTTACGGCCTCGCAGGACACGCTTGCCGAGCTTAAGAAGCAAAACGAGGAGCTGACCTCCAAGGTGGCTGAGCTCTCCGAGGCGCAAAAGACCGCCGAGCGCCTTGAGGGCCTGGTTGGCCTGCAGTCGACCTATAACCTCAAGTCGACCGCCGCGCGCATCGTGGGCGCCTCGGGCGATGCCTGGACCTCGACCGTCACCATCGACAAAGGTTCTGCCGACGGTCTTACCATCAATATGCCCGTGACGAGCTCCGCTGGTGTTATCGGCCAGATTATCGAGGTTTCGGCTAAGCCCTCCACCGTGCGCCTGATCGGTGACGAGAACTCGCGCGCGTCCGCCATGGTACAGGACACGCGCGCCCAAGGCATGCTGCAGGGCCAGCCCGACGGCACGCTGCGCCTGGACTGCGTGAGCGTCGACTCCGATGTCAAGGTGGGCGACATCATCGTGACCTCTGGCATTGGCGGCGTGTTCCCCAAGGGCCTGCCGCTCGGCACCGTGTCTTCGGTCGAGAAGTCGGCTAACGACGTGTACTACACCATTGTGGTGCGTGCGCAGACCACGGCCGAGAATAACGAGGAAGTGCTCGTCATCACTTCACTCACCGACGAGCAGTCGGCTTCGGACGATGATGTGAACACCGCCAACAGTACGCCGCAGGGTACGTCGCGCGATGCGGCGACCAAGACCAGGACGAGTTCGGATGAAAACTCCGATGCGTCCGACACGACCGACTCGGGCTCGAGCGAATAGGGGGCATGTCCATGGATCTACACGAGCAGGGGGCGAGCTCCCGCACGTTTGCGATTGCCGCCATTGTGTGCGTGCTGCTGCAGGCGGGTCTGGCGCCGCAGATCTCCATCGCGGGCGGTCGCGTCAACTTTATGATCATCCTGGTGTGTCTGAGCGTGTTTTCGGGTGACCCTACGCGTGCCGTCGTATGCGGCTTTTGCAGTGGCCTGTTCTATGACCTTTCCGCCGCCGTACCGGTGGGCGTTATGTCGCTGCTGCTGACCGTGGGCAGTTTTGCTTTGGTGCACAGCGCGGCTGGTCAGACGGGCGGCTCGCCGAGTGCGCGCGGCATTACCGTGGGCGCCTTCGCGCTTGCCATTAACGTGGTCTACAGCATCATCTTGCTGTTTATGGGTCTGGAGACGAGCTTTGTGGTGGCCATCTTTGGGCACGCTCTGCCGTCCTCGATCCTGACGGGCTTAATCGCCATCCCGTTTTTGATGTCCGCCGCCGCTCCGCAGGCCGGCTATGGATTCTCCGCACGTGGCGGACGCCAGACGGGTATGCGCTTTAAGCCCAAGACCCGCAAGCTCAAATAGGGAGGCCCGTAGATGTCTTCCCAGTTGACGGTTATTATCGCCGGTATCGTGCTGGTTGTGGCCATCGTGATCGCGCTGGTCATCATGCGTCGAGGCGATTCCCGTTTTACCTACGATACGCAGCATGGAACGGCCCCGCGCGCCACCGAGGGCGAGGGCAATACCGCGGCGACCGCCTTTAAGGGCCGCTTTTCCATCCTCACCACGGGCGTAGGCGCGATGTTTGCGGCGCTTGCCATCAAGCTGTGGGGCATGCAGATGGTCTCGTCGGACTATTACGAGAAGCAGGCCAATAGTAATCAGACTCGTACCGTTACCACACCCGCTGTGCGCGGCCGCATCCTCGACCGCAATGGCGTGGCGCTTGTCCAGAACCGTCCCTCACTTGCTGTCGTGGCCTACCGCGACCTTGCCGAGGATGAGGTTCTGGTTCGCCATCTTGCCAACGTGCTTGGAATGCCTTATGTGGCGGTCCTTCGCAATATTCAGGACAATACAGAGGGCGCTCAGAGCCTGCATACCATCGCGACGGACGTCCGTCGCTCCACGGTTGCCTATATCAAGGAACACGCCGGCGAGTTCCCGGGCGTCAAGATTGCCGAGCGTACCGAACGCCAGTATCCATACGGCGAGACGGCATGCCATATCTTGGGCTATACCGGCACCATTACCTCCGAGCAGCTCGAGGCCCAGAATAAGAAAACCTCTGGCGATGATGATGCTTCTGCTGGCAAGATTACGTACCAGTCGGGCGATATCGTGGGCCAGGCGGGCGTTGAGAGCTACTACGAAAACCTGCTGCAGGGTATTCGTGGCGAGCAGACCGTCAAGGTCGATGCCTCGGGCAATGTGACCGGTCAGGCCGGCGCCGTGCCCGCGAAGGCCGGCTCCGACATTAAGCTCACGCTCGACCTTAAAATCCAACAGGCCTGTGAGACGGCACTGGCGAGCGCTATCGAACTTGCCAAGACCACTGGCTACAGCAATGCCGGCAACGGTGCTGTGGTGTGCCTCGATCCCAACAATGGCGAGATCCTGGGCATGGCGAGCCAGCCCAAGTTCGATCCGTCCGTCTTTATCGGCGGCGTCTCAAATGACGTGTGGACCGAGCTCAATGATGACAAGGGTTCGCACCCGCTGCTCAACCGCGCCATTAGCGGACAGTACATGTCGGCCTCGACCATCAAGCCGCTCTCGGCGCTGGCCGGTCTTGAGTTTGGAACCTACACGTCGGGGCAGACGACCAACTGCACGGGTTATTGGACGGGTCTGGGCAAGTCGTGGGGCAAGTACTGCTGGCTGCATTCCGGCCACGGCACCATGACGCTGCAGTCGGGAATCGCCAACTCGTGCGACCCTGTCTTCTACGACATGGGCAAGGCGTTCTTTTATGACGAGCAACATCCCGAGGGTCTGCAGGAGGTCTTTCGTCGCTGGGGTCTAGGCAAGACCTGCGGTATCGATCTGCCGAGTGAGGGCGCGGGCCATATTCCCGATGCCGAGTGGAAAGAGTCGTACTTTCACCGACGCATCTGCCGAGGACCGCAAGTGGAATGCCGGCGATATGACCAACATTGCCATCGGCCAGGGCGACATCCTGGTGACGCCCCGGCAGATGGCGTGCGCCTATATGGGTCTTGCCAACGGTGGCAAACAGTACGTGCCTCATGTGTTTTTGTCTGCCGTGTCGCGCGATGGCGACGGCGATGCCTATAAGTACAACGGCAAGGGCAAGAAGAAGCGCCTGGAGGCCAAGATCAACAGCGATTCGGATTTGGCTCTTGTTCGCAACGGCATGCACGACGTGATTTACACGGCATCGACGTCCCTGGCGGCTCACTTTGGCACCCTGACGCCGCAGGTATACGGCAAGTCGGGCACGGGCGAGAAAAGCGGCGAGGACGAATACGCGTGGTTCTGCGCCTATGCACCGGCCGATGATCCCAAGTATGTCATCGCTACTGTCCTAGAGCAGGGCGGCGGCGGCTCAGATACCGCGATGCATGTCGTGCGCGACGTGCTCGGCGTGATTTATGACGAGCCCGATACCTCTTCGGCCTCGGGCGATTCTTCGGTTCGATAGGAGGTTGCGATGGATTTTTCTCCGGCGGATCTGTTCCGTTCAACCAAGACCGGTTCTCGCAGCAGCCTGGACCGTGTCAACAAACAACTTTCGGCCTCGCGCGGCACGTTTCGCCAAAAGGTGCATATCGGTGTGCTCGTGGCTACTGTGGCGCTCGTCGCCTACGGTGCCATCATTATCTGGTCGGCTTCGCAGTTTAAGGCCGATGCCTCGTTCTCACGCCATCTGCTGGGAATTGGCATCGGGGCGGTGCTGGCGGTGCTCGTCTGGCGTACCGACCTGCGCGGTATTTCCAATTTCTCGACGGCGTTGCTCGTCATCGACCTGATCGTGATCTTCTCGCCCAAGATTCCGGGTCTGTCCTATACGGGCGGTCTGGGCATGACGGGCTGGATCAAGATTCCCGGTATCGGCTTGACATTCCAGCCGGTTGAGCTTGCCAAGCTCATCACCATCTTCTTTATTGCTACGCTTGGATCGCAGTATAACGGTCGCATCGATACCGTTCGCGACTACGTCGCTCTGCGGCATGCTGTCCATTCCGTTTTTGGCCGTCGTTGCCATGGGCGACCTGGGCTCGGGCCTGGTCGTGCTTGTTTCGGGCGCCATCGTCATTTGTATGAGCGGTGCACGCCGCGAATGGGTGCTGTCGACGCTGGCCCTGCTCGTGGGCCTGGTGGCCCTCGTTCTGGCGCTCGATTCGGTCTTTGATTCGTTGCTCGGCCATGATGTGCTCATCAAGCAGTATCAGATGAACCGTCTGACGGTCTTTATCGACCCCGATAATGCCGATTCGGACGATGCCTACAACCTGCAGCAGTCGCTTATCGCCGTTGGCTCGGGCGGTTTCTTTGGTAAGGGCCTGGGCCATGCGACGCAGTCGGCCGGCGGCTTTCTGCCTGAGTTCCACACCGACTTCGTCTTCGCCTTTTTGTCCGAGACCTTTGGCTTCTGCGGCTCCTTTTTTGCTGCTGTGCTTGTACGTGCTGCTCATCTTCTCGACGATCCGCGTTGCCTTTAAGTGCGAGTCTCTGTTTTTGCGTCTTTCGTGTGTTGGCATCGTTGGCATGTGGGCGTTCCAGACCTTCGAGAACATCGGCATGTGCATCGGCATGATGCCGATTACCGGTATTCCGCTACCGTTTATTAGCTTCGGTTCGTCTTCGATGATGATTCAGCTGCTGACGGTGGGTATCGTACAATCCATATGGCGGCATCGTTCGGGCGCCGCGTAACCGCTGGAGGGGTTTGCTATGAAAATTCCCGTAGATAAGCTGACCCGCGCTTTTAAGATGGGCGCGTCCGTTAAGAAGGATTCCGATACGCCGGTGCGCGTCTCGGTCTATCTGGATTCGTCCGCCTCGCGCTTTCTGGCCGAGACGGTGCGTGACGCCTTTGTGCCGCAGACGACCTCGGGCATTGTGCGCGTCGAGCGTCTGGGGGAGGAGCGAATTGCTCCAAAGACCGATACCGATGTGGTGCTGGTGCTCTCGTGTGGTTCCGACCGCTTGGAGAGTGCCGTGCAGGAGCTCGTGATCGCCGGCGCGCCCGTGTGCGTGCTTGCCGAGTCTGCTGTGGAGGTGCCGTTTATCGAGGAGTCCACGCCCATGCTCGGCGTGGTAGCGGCAACCGATAAGACGTATCTGCTCGAGACGCTTGCCCGCTGGATTCTCGATCGCACCGACAAGGAAACGGCTTTTGCGGCGAACTTTGCCTTCATGCGTATCGCGGCGGCCAATCGTATCATCACCTCGTGCGCGCTCACCAATATGGCGACCGGTGCGCTGGTGTTTTTTTGCCGGGCGCCGATTATCCCGTTATGGCGCTGGCGCAGGTGGGTATGCTCTTTGAGCTCGCTGCCGTCTTTGGACGCGGCATTAAGCCTGAGCGCGGCTACGAGGTCGCGGGCGTGCTTGCCGGCGGTCTTGTGATCCGAGCGGTCACCCGCGCGCACTTGTCAAGCAGACGCCGCATATTGGGTTTGCCGTCAAGGCGCTCACTGCTGCCGCGGGCACCTATGGCATGGGCCGTGCGCTCGTTTCGCTCTACGAGCGCGATGTCGACTACAGCCGTGCCAACGAGGTGGTCACTGCCACGTTCTCCCGCGTTCGCGATCTGGTGACCACGGTCGCGGGCGCTACCCGTCCTATGGCGTCCTATCAGGACGCATCAGATCTCGCTGCTTAGGGGTTTTCCGTTGCGCGTTGCATACCAAGACTGTTTTCATTTAATTGAGCCGTTGCTCGCCAAGGTCGAGAAGCCGAGTCGCTATATCGATCACGAGTGGGGCACGCTTTCCCAAGGCCGATGCCGACTACCGTTGCTGCCTGATCTACCCGGATGTGTACGAGGTCGGTCTGCCCAACCAGGGGCATCGCCATCCTCTACAAACATCCTTTAACCAGGCCGAGGGCATCTCCTGCGAGCGTGGCTATGTGCCGTGGCCCGATATGGGTGACGCCATGCGCGAGGCGGGCATTCCGCTGCTCTCGCTCGAGGGTGCAGCGCCGGTCGCTTCGTTTGATATCGTTGGTCTGCATGTGCCGCACGAGATGGCGGTGACGAACTTCCTCGAGGCACTCGACCTCGCTGGCATTCCGCTGCTCGCGGCCGACCGTACCGAGGACGACCCATCATCGTCGCCGGCGGTCCCTCGGTCTTACAACCCCGAGCCGTACGCGGCTTTCTTCGATGCCATCCTCATCGGCGAGGGCGAGGAATCGCTGCTCGAGACCTGTCAGCTGCATCGCCGCCTGCGTGACGAAGGGGTCCCGCGCGCGCAGATTGTTGAGCAGCTTGCATCCATTGCCGGCAACTACGTGCCGTCGCTCTATGAGGTTCGTCACGACGAGCCCTGCTCGCCGCATGGCTACACCGTGCCGCGTGAGGGCAGGATGCGCCGACCGTGGTCTACAAGCGTGTCGTCGAGGATTTCGGCGCCACGAATCCGCTGTCGCAGTCGTGCGTACCCTATGCGCAGCTGGTCCACGACCGCCTGTCTATCGAGATTCTGCGCGGCTGCGCCCGCGGCTGTCGTTTTGCCAGGCCGGCATGACGTATCGCCCGGTGCGCGAGCGCTCGGCCGACCAGCTCGTCTCGTCGGTGATTCAGGGTCTGGAAAAGACCGGCTACGACGAGTGTCGCTGACCTCGCTTTCCACGACCGACCACTCCTGCATTCGCGACGTGCTCGGCAGGCTCAACCGTCGCCTGGAGGATACGGGTATTCGCGTGTCTATTCCGTCGCAGCGCCTGGATTCGTTTGGCGTGGATATGGCCGAGTCGGTTGCTGGCGAAAAGAAGGGCGGCCTGACGTTCGCGCCCGAGGCCGGCAGCCAGCGCATGCGCGACATCATTAACAAGAACGTGACCGAGGAGGACCTGGACCGTGCGGCCAAGGCGGCCTTCGAGGCCGGTTGGAACCGCATGAAGCTCTACTTTATGATGGGCCTTCCCGGCGAGCGCGACGAGGACATCGTGGCCATCGCCAATCTGGCCGATCACGTGCTGGAGCTCGGTCGTTCCGTGGTGCCCAAGGCTCGTCGCGGCTCGATCTCGGTGTCCATCTCGGTTTCGGTCTTTATCCCCAAGGCTGCCACGCCGTTCCAGTGGTGCCCGCAGCTCGACTACGACGACGTCAAGCGTCGCCAGAAGCTGCTTATCACGAGCGTTCGCAACCGTGCCGTCCGCGTTCATTACCACGATGCCGAGACCTCGCTCATCGAGGCCGCACTGTCCCGCGCCGGTCGTGACATGACGCCCGTCATCATCGACGCTTGGCGCTCGGGCTCTCGCTTTGACGCCTGGGTAGAGCATTTCTCGCTCGAGAACTGGAAGGAGGCTGCTGCCATAAGCGGCATCGACCTCAATGAGCTCGTGCACCTGCCCTATGAGTTGGATTGGCGCCTGCCGTGGGAGCACGTGAGCCCCGGCTGCACACGCGGCTTTCGAGCGCGAGTACCGTCGCTCGCTCGAGGGTGTCACGACTCCCGACTGCACCCGCACGTCGTGCACCGGCTGCGGGATCTGCCCCACGCTCCACGCCAGAATGTATTGATGGGTGATCGCGCATGAGTGAGCGCCTGACCGACAACCCCTCGCTCTTTAGACTTCGTGTTCGCTATGGCAAGCGCGATCGCCTTAAGTACCTGGGCCATCTCGAAGTGATCCATACCATTGAGCGCATCGTGCGCCGTGCGGGACTTCCCTATGCCGTCACGCAGGGCTTCTCTCCGCACATGCGCGTGGGCTTCTCTTCGGCGTTACCGGTGGGTACGTCGTCGACCTGCGAGTGGTATGACCTGTTTATGACCGAGTTCGTGGCGCTCGACGAGGCGTTTGGGCGCCTGGCTGCGGCGTCTCCGGCCGATCTGGCGCCCATCGAGGCGGCGTACATCGACGTGCGCACGCCGGCGTTGACGGCGCAGCTCACGCGCCTGTCGTATCGCATCGACCTGCATCTGGACCCCGAGGCGCCCGTAAGCGTCGACGAGGTGCGTCGTGCGATCGACACGCTGCGCGCGGACCATGGCATCGACTACGCGCGTGGCAAAAAGAGCAAGCGCTTGGATTTGATCACACACTCGTGGGCTATGAGCTCACGGCGGGGGAGCGTCCGGACCATTTGGTGCTCATGCTCGACACCCATGCCGACAACGAGGGCTCCATGCGTCCGGAAATTTTGCTTTCCGCTGCTGATGTTTTGTTGCAGGGCTTGACCCCGGGCGTGGATGCACCTATTGTTTCCACCGGTATGCAAGACCTCGTGACCATCTGCTCCTACGATGTCGAGCGTCAGAATCAAGCATGCGAGGACGACGAGGGCCGACTCGTCAGCCCCATACCTGTGCGAACTTGTGGATTTGCTCCACATACTCGTTGACGGGGGTATTTTCGCCTGCTACTATATTCGGCTGTTGCACTAACTGATGCATGAAGGGCAAGTAAACATGTACGCAATCGTTAACACGGGCGGCAAGCAGTACAAGGTCGCCACCGACGATGTCATCACCGTCGAGAAGATCGAGGGCAATGAGGGCGACAAGATCACCCTGCCGGTTATCTTCCTCAACGATGGTAAGAAGATCGTCACCGATCCCGACAAGCTGGCCAAGGCCAAGGTTACCGCTCAGATCGTTGAGCAGTTCAAGGGCGAGAAGCAGCTGGTCTTCAAGTTCCACAAGCGCAAGCGCTATCGTCGTCTGAAGGGTCACCGTCAGCAGCTCACCAAGCTGAAGATCGTGAAGGTCCAGGCTACGTCCCGCGCCAAGAAGGCTGTCAAGGCAGAGGCCGAGGCTGTTGCCGAGGCTCCCGTCGCCGAGTAGATTACACTCGTAACGAAAGAGTAGGTATACACAATGGCACACAAAAAAGGACTCGGTTCCTCCCGTAATGGCCGTGACTCCCGCGGTCAGCGCCTTGGCACGAAGCGCTATGCCGGCCAGACGGTAACCACGGGCACGATTCTCGTCCGTCAGCACGGCACGCACATCCACCCGGGTGAGAACGTTGGCCGTGGTAAGGACGACACGCTGTTCGCGCTGGTCGACGGTACCGTTGAGTTCCACAAGGGTATCAAGCACAGGGTCAGCGTACGCCCGCTCGCGAACGCGTAATTCACCCTTCATAGAGCACATATGTGGGAGGCACTTGAGTTTTAGGATTCAAGGGTCTCCCTTTTTGTAGGAGGCAATTCTGTTGTCACAGTTCACCGATATCAGCCGCATTAACGTGTGCGGCGGCGACGGCGGAGCCGGATGCATGTCGTTTAGGCGCGAGGCATTTGTCCCCAAGGGCGGCCCCGATGGCGGCGACGGCGGTCGTGGCGGCAATGTCGTCATCCAGGCCGATGCTCAGCTGTCTTCGCTGATCGATTACCGCTTTAAGCATCACTTCCGCGCCGAGCGCGGCACGCACGGGCAGGGTGCCCGTCGTAACGGTAAGAGCGGCGAGGACCTGATTCTCAAGGTCCCTATGGGTACCGTGGTGCGCGAGCTCGACCCCGAGACGCAGACCCCGATGTTCGAGATTGCCGATCTGGTGCATGATGGCGAGCGCGTTGTCGTGGCCCCTGGTGGCGCCGGTGGTCTCGGCAATACGCACTTTGTGACGTCGGTGCGCCGCGCGCCCGCGTTCGCCCAGCTGGGCGAGCCGGCCGAGGAGCACTGGATTGAGCTCGAGATGAAGCTCATGGCCGATGCCGCGCTCGTGGGCTTCCCCTCGGTGGGTAAGTCATCTCTCATCGCGCGCATGAGTGCCGCCCGCCCCAAGATCGCCGACTACCCGTTTACCACGCTCGTGCCGAACCTCGGCATGGTGCGTGCCGGCGAATATTCTTACGTCGTTGCTGACGTCCCCGGTCTTATCGAAGGCGCGAGCGAGGGTAAGGGCCTGGGTCACCAGTTCTTGCGCCACATTGAGCGTACGGCCCTGATCATGCACGTCGTCGACATGACGGGTGGTTTTGAGGATCGCGATCCGGTCGAGGATTACCACATCATCAACCGCGAGCTCGAGCAGTATGGCGCCGAGCTTTCGGGCGTCCGCAGATCGTCGTTGCCAACAAGTGCGATGCGCCGGGCACGGCCGACAAGATTGCCGACCTCAAGCGCGCAGCGCTCGACGATGGACATATGTTCTTTGCCGTGTCTGCCGTGACGGGCGCCGGCCTCAATACGCTGATGCTTGCCGTGGGCGAGCAGGTGGCTAAGCTGCGCGCCGAGTTGGCTGTCTCGGATGAGCCGGTCGTTCTGCGCGACGATGAGTGGGAGCGCCGTCGCCTGCAGCGTGAGAAGCGTTTCCGCATTGTTCAGGAAGAGCCCGGTGCCTTCCGCGTGGTCGGTCGTGCCATCGAGCGTATGGTCATCCAGACCGACTGGGAAAACGAGGAAGCCGTCATTTACCTGCAGCATAAGTTTGCGCGTATGGGTGTTGACGACGCGCTCGAGAAGGCCGGTTGCCGTGCGGGCGACGAGGTCCGCATTTGTCAGCGCGCCTTTGACTTTGAGGGCGCTGAGGACTTCTCGGAGTACGAAGAGCTCGAGGATGCTGGCGAGGACGTTGCCGTTGAAGCCATTGACGTGGCCGATGCTGTGGATGAGAGCGTCGAGGTTGTCGATGCGGCGGATGCCGCGGACGATGCCGAGACCTCGGAGGGCGAAGTAGGCCATGTCGCTGCGCGGTGGAATCGGTCTGCCCGAGCTTCCTCTAGAGGACGGGCAGGAGTTTAGGCTCGGCATTATGGGTGGCACCTTTGATCCCATCCATTACGGGCACCTGGTGACCGCCGAGCAGGCGCGCGAGTCCCTCGACTTGGATGCTGTGCTCTTTATGCCGGCGGGCTCTCCTGCCTTTAAGCTTGACAAGTCGGTGACGCCTGCCGAGGACCGTTATGCCATGACGGTCCTCGCCACCGCCGCGAACCCGGCCTTTTTGGCGAGCCGGTTCGAGATCGACCGCCCGGGCGTAACCTATACGGCCGATACGCTTCATGCCCTTCGCGACTTTTACCCGCCGCAGGTAAAGCTCTACTTTATTACGGGCGCCGACGCGATTATCGATATCGTGACCTGGCATGATGCCGAACGAATCGCTGAGCTTGCTACCTTTATTGCGGCGACACGACCAGGCTTTGATATCGATACGGCGCGTGCCCGAATCAAAGAGTCGGGGCTGCCGTTCGACGTGCGCTATATTCAGATTCCGGCGTTGGCGATCAGCTCGACGAACATTCGTAAGCGAGTTGCCCGCGGCATGAGCGTGCGCTATCTTACGAGCGAGTCTGTGCTCGGCTACATTCGCAAGCGCGGTTTGTATGTCGATCTGGGTCAAGAAGATTTTGAGTGATGGGGGTCTACGTTGTCGGTAGAGGATCAGTTTGAGGGCGATGAGCGCGCGCTGCTCAAGCGCATTCAAGAGCTGCTCGATGTTCGCATGAAGGATAAGCGCAAGCGCTATGTGCATTCGCTGGGTGTTGCCGAGACCGCACTTCATCTGGCCGAGGTCTACGGCGTCGACCGCTTTGATGCCGCTGCCGCCGGCTTGATCCACGACTGGGATAAGGTGCTTTCCGATGACGAGCTGGTCACGCGCGCTCTGCATTACGGCATTAAGATTGCCGGCTCTCCTTCTGCCGCGACGCCGCTTTTGCATGGCCCTGTCGCCGCCTATGAGCTTCCGCAGCTTTTCCCCGAGTTGTCGCCGGCCGTTTTCCAGGCTGTCGACCGTCACACCGTGGGTGCCTGCGACATGACGCCGCTCGATATGGTGGTCTTTGTGGCCGATGCCATCGAGCCCAACCGCCACGGCGACTATGCGCATGCGCTGCGCAAGATGGTGGGGGAGTCGACGCTCGATGAGTTGTTCTTCTCCTGTTTTGCGCAGGGTTTGGTCTATGTGATCCAGTCCGGGCGCTATCTTTATCCCACAGCTATTACGATTTACAACCATTACGCCCAGCTGCGCTAGCTCGGGCTGTCTAGAAAGAGGTATTCCATGGCCGACGAGACCATGACCGACGAGCAGATTCTTGAAGGTGTGGAGCACAAGAGCTTCGTCGCCACGTCCGACCGCACTGCCGCCTCGCTGTCCGCGAGCGGTGTCGCCGCCGAGGATGTCGCCCGCGCCGCCGCGCAGGCCGCCTACGACAAGAAGGGCGAGGACGTTCAGGTGCTCGACCTGACCGAGCTTTCCGACGTATGCGACTACTTTGTGCTTGCCACCGGTGCCAACAACCGCCAGGTCGATTCAATTGTCGACGAGATCGAGGAGAAGGTCGCCGAGGCTTGCGGCGAGCATCCGTTCTCCATCGAGGGCCGCGAGCAGAAGACTTGATGCTCATGGACTACGGTTCGGTTGTCGTCCACGTCTTCACTCCCGAAGCCCGCGACTTCTACCGCCTCGAGAAACTCTGGGGAGACGCCCCCAGCTCCCCCTCAATCTCCTCTAGTAGCTCATTTTGAGACGGGGTTTAGCTACCCTCACGCATATCGCCGGGCAGTTGCGGTTTTCCGCAGCTACCCGGCTTTTTTTGCCCAAAGTAGCTAATTTGGGACGGGGCTTTTTAGCTACTACCTACCGTTCGCCGATAGAAGCGAGTTGCGGTTCATTGCGTGATATTTAGCTTTCCGACTCGGGTAACGTATTTGTTATCTGTAGAGGAGGAGATGCGTATGACTCGGACCGCGCGGAAATCTCTGTTTACGGCTATTACCATGTCGTCCAAAAGGGCTGTGGTGGTCAGCTGATATTTGAGGATGCCGATGATCGGATATATTTGATTCGGTTGCTTGCCTCGAAATGCCGAAAATACGATGTCAATATCATTGCTTGGTGCCTTATGGACAACCATATTCACTTGTTGCTAGATGATGAACATGTTCACCTGAGCGATTGCATGCACTCTGTTACGACTGCATATGCGATGTATTTCAACGCGAAAACCGGACGGAAGGACCAGTTTTCAGGATCGATTTAAGAGCGTGCCGATTCTTAACGATGATCAGCTGCTCAACTGTGTGAGATATATTCACGATAATCCTGCGAAAGCCAGGATTGGGACTGCTTCACTATATCGTTGGAGCAGTTTTAGCGAATATATGGGATACCCGGGCATTTGTATGACTGAATGTGTGCTAGGTTTGCTCGGAGATTCTCAGAGATTTTTTGCTTTCAGTACCTCGGGAGAACCGAATCGATATTGCTTCCGTGACGGCGCTCATGTGAGCGACATAGATGCACTGGGTTTGCACAGGCTCTCCTTAAACCGTATGAGCCTCACCACCTTAAAGCTTTGCCTAAAGCCGTGCGCGACAACTACATCCGTACGCTCAAAAACGAGGGCTTTTCGATAAAGCAGATCGTGCGCCTCACGGGCATCGGTCACTGCACGATTCAGAAGGTCAAGCTCGATCAGTAGCTATTTGGGACAGAGTTTTGTTGCGGCGGGCAAACCGGACATCCGGGGTAGTCAATTTGGGACGGGGCTATTTTAGCTACCCTTTGGCTGACGGTGAATGAATTAGGCCGAATGAATCTCAACCGATATATAGGGGTAGCTAAAATAGCCCCGTCCCAAATTGACTACCAATGCCGTGTCGGACGGAAGGCAGCAACCCCCCCCGTCCAAAAAAGACTAGTTATTGAAGCGGGATTGGCGGCCGAAGGATAGGGCGGTGTCGCCGAATTTGTCTCGGACGGCGTCGATGGCGACGGAGAGGTCGCGGCGGTCGCTCGATTGGGCTCCGCGGTCATCGATCTCGCAGAACAGGTCGGTCTGGATGCCGCCCTGATGATCAAAGTCGCTCATGCCGATGCCTGCTAAGCGAACATGCATGCCTTCCTGCCAGATGTTGTCGAGCAGTTCGAGTGCAACCGCCACGAAGATGTTCTCATCGTCGGTCGGATGAGGCAGCCGGCGCTGTGCCGTTCGCCCGCTTCCATACGAATACTTCAGCTTGAGCGTCACCGTGGCGCCCGTTAGTCCCTGACGGCGCAGGCGGCGTCCCACTGACTCGCCCAGCAGCGCAATCGCCGCCTCAATATCCCCACGCTCAGTCAAATCTTTAGCAAAGGTGCGTTCATTGCTGACCGATTTGACCTCGCGCTCTTCATCGAGACTCGTGACTTCGGAGATTTCGAGTCCCAGCGCACGCTGGCGCATGCGTTCGCCGTTGACGCCAAAAATAGAGGCCAAGGTGGATTCCGGTGCACGTGATAGCTCGCCGAGGGTGTAGATGCGCATGCGGCGCAGTCGCTCCTCGGCCGAGCGCCCGATGCCGCTCATGGCAGATACCGGCAGCGCGGCCAAAAAGCGCTGCTCGGTTCCGGGGCGCACGATGGTCAGCCCAAACGGCTTATCCCGCTCGCTTGCGATTTTTGCGACCGTCTTGTTGCAGCCCACGCCAATGGAGCAGGTCACTCCCAGCCCTGCCACGCGGTCGCTTATACGCCGCGCAACCAGCAGCGGGTCTTCGGGCGCAAAGCGACCCGGTGTGATATCGATAAAGGCTTCGTCGATGGATACGCGCTCCACGCGCGGCGTCTCCTCGGCGAGAATCGCCATGACCTGCGCGCTCACCTCGCGGTATCGGTCAAAAGTGCCCGTGTGTCCAAATGGCTTGCGGGCACAAGCGCCGCGCCTCGGCCGAGGCCATGGCAGAGTGCACGCCAAAGCGCCGCGCCTCATACGAACACGTGGACACGACGCCACGCGAATCGGCGTCTCCGCCCACGATGAGTGGCTTTCCGCGCCATTCGGGATGATCGAGCATCTCCACGCTCGCAAAAACGCATCGAGGTCCATGAGGCCCACCGCCGGACCCGTCCAGGGAGGCGGCGTGACGCCCATGGCATCCTCATAACCGTATGTATGTTCGCGTCTTTCCATGTCATGAGTATACCGCGCAGCTCATGTGGGGCGCGTGTATGTGCTTGCAAATCCCGAATTCTTGTCTAAGATATGGATTTGCCCTCGACTACACCGAAGAAGTTGGTCTCACGGACTTCACCTGCCCGCGTCGATGGCGTATTATGTTCAACTGTTTGTTTGTAGTTGCAGCCTAAAGCTGCTTGGTTGGAGGAGTTTCCTTTGGCAGTCAAGATTCGCCTTGCTCGTCACGGCGCTAAGAAGCGTCCGTACTACCGTGTCGTCGTCGCCGATTCCCGCGCCCCGCGTGACGGTCGTATCATCGAGGAGGTTGGCCGCTACAACCCGATGACCGCCCCAAGACCATCAACCTCGACCTCGAGAAGATCGCCGACTGGCAGTCCAAGGGCGCTCAGCTCACCGACGCCGTCGCCGCTCTGGTCAAGGCCGCCAACGAGGGCGAGAAGACCGAGACCGTCGTCAAGAAGTCCAAGAAGCAGCTCGCCAAAGAGGCCGAGGCCGCTAAGGCTGCCGCTGAGGCCGCTGAGGGCGCCGAGGAGTAAATCGTGCCTGAGGTTGACGCTGCACAGCTCGAGGGTGAGGCAATGCTCTCAGATCGCATCGCCGATCTCGTCGAATATCTCGTTGTTCAGATCGTCGACGACCCGGATTCCGTGAGCCTTGAGGTCATCGATGGTGATGACGCCTCTACGATTGAGGTTTCGGTCGCCGAGGATGACGTCGCTAAGGTCATCGGCCGTCGTGGCCGTACCATCAAGGCCATTCGCACGCTCGCCCGTGCACTGGCCGCTCGCCTCGACACTGCTGTCGAGGTAGAGGTTCTGGGCTAGGACCTTGAGGTCCCAGTACAAAAACATCGCCCGTGTGGTCAAGCCGCACGGAAGGAAGGGGAGGTCCTCGCGCAGCCGCTGCGGGGCTTCCTTCTGTATTAGAGCCGGGTATGCACGTCGCCCTGACGCCGCCGGCGCTCAAGCGCGACCGCTTTTGCACGGTCGTGTCCGTCACCGATACGGGCGATGGCGATCTGGTCTCGTTTGAGGGCATTGACGACTTGACGGCCGCCGAGGGCATCACGGGATGCTACGTGCTGGCAAATCGTGACGACTTTGAGCTCGATTCGCTCGACGCTGCCTATACCGACCTGATGGGTCGCGAGGTGGTCGACGAGCGCTTCGGTTCGCTCGGTACGATCGTCGAGATCATGTCGACGCCCGCCAACGATGTTTGGGTTGTCGAGGGTGATCGGTACGGCGAGGTGCTGATTCCCGTGATCGAGCAGGTCGTGCTCGATCTTCCCGACACAGGAACAATTTCCGTCCACGTTATGGACGGCCTGATCGATATGGACAAGTAGGGAGGACAACATGCTGATCGAGACCCTTTCGGTCTTTCCCGAGATGTTTGAGCCCGTCATGTCCACATCGATCTTGGGCCGCGCCCGCAAGGCCGGCCTTTTTGATTTTAAGGCGTATAACCTGCGCGACTGGACGCACGACCGCCATCGTACCGTCGATGACGAGCCGTACGGCGGCGGGCAGGGCATGCTCATGAAGGTCGAGCCTATCGCCGAGGCCATCGAGGCCATTAGCGCAGAGGGTCCCAAGCCCACTGTGGTGTTCTTTACCCCCTGTGGCGAGCCCTTTACGCAGCATGTGGCCGAGCGCCTGCTCAAAAAGTGAGCGCCTGCTGTTTGTGTGCAGTCGCTACGAGGGCGTCGACGAGCGCGCGTATGCGTATGCCGATGAGCGTCTGTCGATCGGCGACTACGTGCTTACGGGCGGCGAGCTTCCCGCTATGGTCGTTGCCGATGCCGTCGTACGCCTGATTCCCGGCGCCCTGGGCGACGAGATGAGCAATGTGGACGAGTCGTTCTCGACCGCCGAGGACGGAGGACTGCTCGAGTACGCGCAGTACACCCGTCCTGCCGAGTTCAACGGCGAGGGCGTGCCGCCGGTGCTTGTGAGCGGCGATCACGCCAAGGTCGATGCTTGGCGTCGCAAGAATGCCATCGAGCGCACCTGCCGCTGGCGTCCCGACCTGATCGAGACGGCACGGCTTACGCCCCAAGAGCGTGCGTACGCGCAGGATTTGCTTTCTGGAAGAGGTGAATAACATGGAGGACAATAAAGGCCGCCAACGAGTTCATCTTGAACATGATTTTGGCGAGAGGTCCGTTTTCACTTTGCGGGGCGCCTTGGAATGGGTTTTGGTCATTCTAATCGCGCTCGCGGCCACCTTCCTGATCCGCACCTTTGTGGTCGAGCCCTTTGTGGTGCCCACCGGCTCCATGGAGTCCACGATTGAGATTGGCGACCAGATCCTGGCACAAAAGGTGAGCCTCGAGCTCGGTCAGCCCGTCAAGCAGGGCGATATCGTGGTGTTTCACAACCCCGATGGCACCTCCGAGCATGATGTTCTTGTCAAGCGCGTTATTGCCACGGCCGGCCAGACGGTCGACCTGCAGGATGGCAAGGTGGTCGTTGACGGCCAAGCGCTCGACGAGGACTATACGACGGGCATGAGCTGGCCACTATCGGTCCAAGCGCCCGGCGCTCAGGTAAGCTATCCCTACACCGTTCCCGACGGGTGCGTGTGGGTGATGGGCGACAACCGCGAAAACTCTGCCGACTCACGCTACTTTGGTCCCGTCGATCGCTCTGATTTGATCGCTGTGGCGCTTGTGCGCTACTGGCCGCTCAACCGCATCGGCGCTATCGACTAAAAACCGCTATAGTACAGTACCTAACCGTGTAATCGTTTCGACGAGGGGATATTAGAGGCATGAACGCTTCATCGCTTTCCTTCCAAGACATCATCCTGCGCCTCCAGCAGTACTGGGGCGAGCAGGGCTGCGTCATCATGCAGCCCTATGACTCCGAGGTCGGTGCCGGTACCTTCCATACCGCGACCACGCTGCGCTCGCTCGGTCCCGCCGAGTGGCGCACCTGCTATGCGCAGCCTTGCCGCCGTCCCGCCGACGGCCGCTACGGCGAGAACCCCAACCGCATGCAGCACTACTATCAGTTCCAGGTGCTCATCAAGCCCTCACCGGTCAACGCCCAGGAGCTCTACCTGGGGTCTCTTGCCGCTATTGGCCTGGACCCCAACGACCATGACGTCCGCTTTGTCGAGGACGACTGGGAGAGCCCGACGCTCGGCGCCTGGGGCCTTGGCTGGGAGGTCTGGCTCAACGGCATGGAGGTCACGCAGTTTACGTACTTCCAGCAGGTGGGCGGCATCGAGGTCGACCCCGTGCCCGTCGAGATCACCTATGGCCTGGAGCGTATCGCCATGTACGCTCAGGGCGTCAACTCCGTTTACGACCTGGTGTGGAGCTATCTGCCCGACGGAACGCCCATGACCTATGGCGACGTGTTCCTCGAGAACGAGCGCGAGTTCAGTGCCTATAACTTTGAGGTCGCCAACGTCGAGATGATGCGTCAGAAGTTTGACGACTACGAGGCCGAGTGCCACTCCCTGCCTGGAGCGCAAGCTTCCGCTGCCGGCGTACGACTGCGTCATGAAGTGCAGCCACGCCTTCAACCTGCTCGATGCCCGTGGCGCGCTGTCCGCGGTCGAGCGTGCCAACACATCCTGCGCGTCCGCGCCGTCGCCAAGGCGTGCTGCGAGGCCTACATGGCCGAGGTCGCCGGAGTCAACGAGAATGCCGACCAGGAAGGCGAGGTGGCGTAAGCCATGGCAGACGCTAAGGATTTCCTGTTTGAGATCGGTACGGAAGAAATGCCCTCCGCACCGCTGAACAATGCCGTCAAGCAGCTTGGCACCATGATCGCCAAGGGTCTCGACGAGGCCGGTCTGGCCCACGGCGAGGTCCGCGTGATCTCGAGCCCGCGCCGCCTGGCTGCGCTCGTTGCCGACGTCGCCACCGCGACCGACGAGGTTCACGAGGTCAAGCGCGGGCCCCGCGGCAAACATTGCCTTTGATGCCGACGGTAACGCCACCAAGGCCGCCCAGGGCTTTGCCCGCAAGTGCGGTGTGGCTGCCGAGGACCTGGTCCGTCGCGAGGACACTGACGGTCGCGAGTATGTGTTCGCCGAGAAGAACATTCCCTCCGCACCGGCTACGCCGATTCTGACCGCTCTGTGCGAAAGACCATCGCCGGCCTGCAGTGGCCCAACTACCGCAGCCAGCGCTGGGGTCACGAGCATGCGACCTTTGTTCGTCCGGTCCGCTGGATCTGCTGCCTTTTGGGCGAGATGTTGTGCCCGTGTCGTTTGCCGACGTGACGAGCGGCAACACCACGCGCGGTCATCGCGTACTTGGCCCTGGCGACCATGTGGTCGCCAGCCCCGCTGTTTATGAGCAGGTGCTCGAGGACGCCGGCGTGCTTTCTGCCGAGCGTCGTCGCGAGGCCATCCTTGCCGGCATCGCCGAGGTCGAGGCCGCTCGCCCCGGCTGTCATGTCGACACGCCCAAGAAGGTCTTTGAGGAGGTCATCAACCTCTGCGAGTGGCCGACGGTGCTCGTCGGTACCTTCGATGAGGAGTTCCTCAAGGTCCCGCACGAGATCATCTGCGAGTCCATGCTCACCAACCAGCGCTACTTCCCGATCTATGACGGCGAGGGCAAGCTCACGCGTGAGTTCGTGGTCGTTTCCAACAGCAAGCCCGAGAACGCCGAGCGCGTGATCGACGGCAACGAGCGCGTGGTGCGCGCCCGTCTGGACGACGCCAAGTTCTTCTACGAGGAGGACCTGAAGATCTCCCTCGACGAGTTCCGTGAGCGTCTGGCCAAGGTCGCCTTCCAGGAGAAGCTCGGTAGCGTGCTCGCCAAGTCCGAGCGCATCGAGCAGCTCGCGCTCGCTATTGCCCGCGAGGCTCATCTTGGCGCTCATCTTGCCGCTGACGCTGCTCGCGCCGCGCACCTGTGCAAGGCAGACCTGGTGTCCAACGCCGTCGTCGAGTTCACGAGCCAGCAGGGCGTGATGGGCGGTTACTACGCCACCGCGATGGGGGAGAACGACGAGGTCGCTCATGCTATTCGCGATCACTATCGTCCTCGCTTTGCCGGTGACGAGCTGCCCGAGGGCACCGCTGGCTGCATCGTGGCCTGTGCCGACAAGCTCGATACCATCGCCGGTATCTTTGCCATCGGCGAGCCCCCGACCGGCTCTTCGGACCCCTACGCGCTGCGTCGTGCCGCTATCGGCATCATCAACATCCTGCGCGACCGCCTGCCGATCGACCCCACGTCGCTCATCGACTTCGCCCTCGAGCTCTATAGCGAGCAGGGCATTGAGTTCGACGCCGCCGAGGTCGCCCAGCAGGTTCGTGACTTCTTCCATGGCCGCCTGGTGAGCATGGCCCGCGACGAAAAGATCCCGGCCGATACCGTTGCCGCCGTCTCCGCGGTGCACATCATCGCTCCGTCCGTCTTCTTCGCCCGCTGCGCCGCGCTCGACGAGGCCCGCAAGAACGATGCCGAGACGTTCGACAACCTTGCGACCGCCTATGCTCGCGCCGCGCATATCTCCAAGCCCGAGCTGGGCGTGGAGTACGACCGCAGCCTGATGGGCGAGGTCGAGCTTGCGCTCGCCGACGCCTCCGAGGCTGCTCAGACCGCTGTCGATGCCGCCCTTGCTACCGAGGATTATCCGGCCGCATTTGCTGCCCTCGCCGCCCTGCGCGCGCCCATCGACCTCTTCTTCGACGAGGTTATGGTCATGGACAAGGACGAGCAGCTCCGCGATAATCGCCTTAAGCTGCTCAACCGCTTCGAGGCCGTTTTCTCCGGCATCGCCAACATCGGTGAGCTTGCTCGTAAAAAGTAAGCCAGCCTGCGCGTAAAGCGCAAAGGAGCCCCATGGATTGCCCGGTCACCGCTCGTCCCACCGTTATCGTTATCTCCGACTCGCTCGGTGATACCGCTTGTGAGGTGGTGCTTGCGGCGTCCGGGCAATTTGATGAAGGGGCTTTTCGTTTGTTGCGCCTGCCCAAGGTGACCTCGGTGGAGCAGGTGGAGTCGTTTGTGGGCCCGCGCGTCGATGCCGACCATCGCGATATTGCCGTGTTTCACACCATTGTCGATCCGGCGCTTCGCGCCCGCGTGCTCGATTACCTGGGCATGCTGCATATCCGTTCGGTCGACCTGATCGGTCCGACGCTCGCCGTGCTATCGTCGCTCACCGGTGTGCCGCCCAAAGGCGTCGCGGGCGTGATTCACAGGACCGATGACCGCTATTTCCATCGTATCGAGGCCATGGAATATTTCGTTGAGCACGATGACGGGCGCGGTTGCGACGATTTGTCGGGTGCCGATATCGTACTGCTGGGCGTATCGCGCACGTCCAAGACGCCGCTGTCGATGTATCTGGCTTATCAGGGGCTACAAGGTTGCCAATGTTCCGTTGGCCCATGGCATGGAGCCGCCGAAGTCGATTTACGAGGTTGACCCGATGCGCCTGTTCGGCCTGATTTCGACCGTCGATGTGATTTCTGAAATTCGCGATAGCCGCTTGGCGATGACTACGCTCGTGCCGTGGCCGGCTCCTATGCCGAGCCCGAGAGCGTGCACAGCGAGCTCGAGGAAGCCCGTGCGCTCATGAAGCGCCTAGGCTGCTTTTGTGGTACGTACCGACGGCAAGGCCATCGAGGAGAGCGCCTCCGAGATCATCAGCCACTTGGAGGAAATCCAAGAAGCCCGCGCCCGCCGCGCCGCCCGTCGAGCCCAACAAAGCTAGCTTATTGGGGTAGCTAAAAGCCCCGTCTAAAAAAGACTAACTAAAAATAATGCACGATAATGGTAAAGCGATTTAGCAAATTACTTGCATTTGACCTGCAAGTTTATTGAAGTGGTCTCTTCATAAGGTAACCACCTTTACCTACCGTTTACCGCCAGTTTTAGCACGTTTACCAAACCGCGCATCCTCTGCTTAAGCCCGCTCAAAACCCGCCGTATAGTTCCTCACGGCCCGCATCTGGCGGGTCGATTCGTTACCACGGTCGTGCGCGTAAGCGCATGGAAGGGGAAGTATCGTGAGCGATTGCAAGAGGGTTTACCGTTTTGGAACCGACGCCCAGGGCACCTGTGTCACCGAGGGCGACAAGTCCATGAACTTCGTGCTTGGCGGCAAAGGCGCTAACCTTGCCGAGATGAGCCGTATCGGCCTGCCGGTTCCCGGTGGCTTTACCATTACCTGCCAGACTTGCGTCGAGTACTCCGGTGCCGGCAACGTGTGGCCCGAGGGCGCACTCGATGAGATCGTTGCCGCCGAGGCGGACCTCGAGGCCCGCTGCGGCAAGAAGCTCGGCGACGCCTCCGATCCGCTGCTCGTGTCGGTTCGTTCGGGCGCTCCGTTCTCCATGCCCGGTATGATGGACACGGTCCTCAACTTGGGCCTCAATGACGATTCCGTCCAGGGCCTCATCGCGCAGACGCAGAACCCGCGTTTTGCCTGGGATAGCTATCGTCGCTTTATCCAGATGTTCTCCAACGTCGTCATGGGTGTCGATGCCGACCTGTTCGAGAACGCCCTGACCCAGGCCCGCCTGGTCGCCGGCGTTCGCGTCGATTCCGAGCTTTCGGCCGAGGACCTGCAGGAACTCGTCGAGACCTTTAAGGGCATCTTCTCCGAGAACGTCGATGCCGCCCTGTATCCCGAGCTCGAGGTCGCCGATGGCAAGCCCGTCTTCCCACACGATCCGGAGCTCCAGCTGCGCCTTGCCATCCAGGCCGTCTTTGGCAGCTGGATGAACGAGCGCGCCTGCATCTATCGCAAACAGCACGGCATCTCCGACGAGCTCGGCACCGCCGTCAACGTGCAGGCCATGGCCTTTTGGCAACAAGGGCGAGACCTCCGCGACCGGCGTCGCCTTCACGCGTAATCCCGCCGACGGCACCAAGGAGTTCTACGGCGACTTCCTGGTAACGCCCAGGGCGAGGACGTCGTCGCCGGCATCCGCAACACCGAGCCCATCGCCGACCTCAAGACCACCCGGGCCTCGAGTCCGCAGGTGAGGAGCTCGAGCGCGTGTTCCTGACGCTCGAGGATCATTACCGCGATATGTGCGATATCGAGTTTACCATCGAGCAGGGCAAGCTCTGGATGCTCCAGACCCGCGTGGGCAAGCGCACCGCCACCGCCGCCCTGCGCATCGCCATCGAAATGGTCGAGGAAGGCCTGATCACCCGCGAAGAGGCCGTGAGCCGCATCGATCCCGCGCAACTCGACCAGCTCCCCTTCACCCGCAGTTCGACGCCTCCAAAAGTACGAGGCTCGCCAGCGGTCTTAATGCCAGCCCCGGTGCCGCCGTGGGCGAGGTCGTGTTCTCGAGCGACGATGCCGTCGCGCGTGCCAAAGAGGGTCACAAGGTCATTCTGGTTCGTTGGGAGACCAACCCCGACGACCTGAAGGGCATGGTCGCCGCCGAGGGCATCCTGACCAGCCACGGTGGCAAGACGACCATGCCGCCGTTATCGCCCGCGGCATGGGTACGCCCTGTGTCTGCGGCGTCGAGCGCTTCCACATCGACGCGGCCGAGAAGGTCGTACGTATCGAAGGCAGCGATCGCGTGCTGCGCGAGGGCGATGTCATCTCCATCGACGGTACCCAGGGTATCGTCGTCGACGGCTCCGTTGATCTGGTCTCGGCCGAGCTCACCGGCGATCTGGACACTATCCTGTCCTGGGCCGATGAGATTCGTCTGGACGAGACCTGTGGCCATGCCAACCATGTGCGCGTCAACGCCGACAATCCCCGACGATGCCGAGCTCGCACTCGAGTTTGGCGCCGAGGCTGGCCTGTGCCGCACCGAGCACATGTTCCTAGGCGACCGTAAGAACATCATCCAGAGCTTTATCCTGTCTGACGATGAGGCCGTGAAGCAGCAGGCCCTGGCCGACCTGCTCAAGGTTCAGACCGAGGACTTCCTGGCGATGTTCAAGACCATGTCCGGTCGCGATGTGGTCGTCCGCCTGCTCGATCCGCCGCTTCATGAGTTCCTGGATAATCCTCGCGACCTCGAGGTCGCCATCACCAAGAAGGAAGCCGCCGGCGCCAGCGATGAAGAGCTTGCCGTCCTGCGCGCCCGCCTGCGTCGTATCGACGGCATGATCGAGTCCAACCCGATGCTCGGCCTGCGCGGCGTTCGCCTGTCCGTCGTCTTTAGCGATCTGCCGCTCATGCAGGTTCGCGCCGTCGCCACGGCCGCTGCCCGCCTAATCAAGGAGGGCGTCCATCCGCGCCCCGAGATCATGGTTCCGCTCGTTTCCATCACGGCCGAGCATGTCCAGACCCGCGAGGTCATCGAGCGCGTGATCGCCGAGGTTTCCGTCGAAGAAGGCGTCGAGCTCAATATTCCCGTGGGCACGATGCTCGAGCTGCCGCGCGCCTGCATGGTCGCTGACGAGATCGCCCACCATGCCGACTTCTTCTGCTTTGGCACCAACGACCTCGCCCAGACGACCTTCGGTTTCTCGCGTGACGACGCCGAGGCTAAGTTCATCCCGCTGTACATGCATAAGAAGATTCTGAAGGACAACCCCTTCGAGACCATCGATACGGCAGTACTCGAGCTGGTACGCATGGCCGTCGAGAAGGGCCGTGCCACCAACCCCGACATGCACTTTGGCGTGTGCGGTGAGCACGGCGGCGACCCCAAGTCCATCAAGGGCCCTGTTTAACGTGGCCGACGTGGACTACGTGTCCTGCTCGCCCTACCGCGTGCCCCTCGCGCGCTTGGCTGCCGCCCAGGCCAAGCTCGAGGCCAAGCGTCCCGCCTAACGTTTTGGGCGTAGACGCCTAGTGTAGCCCCCCTTCATGCCGCCCGTCTCATTTGTGAGACGGGCGGTTATCATGTGCGGGTTTTGTCTTTTTTGTCTGCGTAAAAAATTGTTCTTGCAGCAGAAACCCGCGCGTGTATACTCGAATACGTTTGTTCAACTACGTGCCGGCCAAGGTGGTACGGCACCTCTAGAAGAGTAAGGAATTGCACATGGATTACATCCGCGCAATCGAGCGTCAGCAGATCCGCGAGGACATTCCTCAGGTTCGCGTCGCCGACAACGTCAAGGTTCACTACCGCATTAAGGAAGGCGACCGCGAGCGCATCCAGGTCTTCCAGGGCGACGTCATCCGCATGGCCGGCGCCGGTGCCCGCGAGACCTTCACCGTCCGCAAGATGTCCTTCGGTGTCGGTGTTGAGCGTACCTTCCCGCTTCACAGCCCCAAGATCGCCAAGCTCGAGGTCGTCCGTCATGGTCGCGTCCGTCGCGCCAAGCTGTACTACCTCCGCGACAAGGTGGGCAAGGCTGCTCGCATCCCCGAGAAGCGCTAAGAAGATCGCAGCGTCTGTCCACTCGTTTGGACACAAGGGTCACCTTCGGGTGGCCCTTCTTTTTATCTGATTTGCATGCAAGGAGGGCCTGGTATGGCCAACATGACGAGCTCGGTTTCGGCATCGCAGGTTGCCGGTGAGTTGGCGAGCGCCACGTTTGAGGAGATTCCCGCCCTCGTGGAGCATTATCGCGAGGACCCGCGCCAGCAGGTGATCAAGGCTTGCGAACGCGCCCCTCAAACGCCATGCCAAAGAGCTTGCCGAGCGCGAGCGCGTCAATGACATGTACGAGCTTATGCATGAGCTTGGCGGCGATGGAGTGGTCGTTGGTGTCGACGAGGTGGGCCGCGGATCGGTGGCCGGTCCTTTGACGGTATGCGCTGTCTGCCTTCCTATGGAGCCGCGCGTCTGGGGCATCAACGATTCCAAAAAGCTCACGCCGGCGCGCCGCGAGTTGCTCTCAGTGAAGATTGCCGAGGTGGCGACGGCGATCGGTTTTTGCCATATCGCGCCTAAGGATATCGATGAGATGGGCAGGGCCCGTGCTATCCGTACCGCCGTTGCGGGCGCCGTGGCCGATACGGGGCTCGAGCCCGATTGCGTGCTTATGGATGGCAACCCCTTGGGCGCCGTTCCTAACGAGCGCGATGTGGTGAAGGGCGATGCCAAGATCGCCTGCATCGCCGCGGCGTCCATCATGGCCAAGGTCACGCGTGACGAGATGATGGTCGAGTACGACGCCGAGTATCCCGAGTACCATCTGGCCGAGTCGAAGGGCTATGCGAGCCCCGAGCACATCGAGGCCATTCGCAAACATGGACTTTGTCCGCTGCACCGCGTGAGCTTTTGCGGAAACTTTCTGCAGACTGAGCGCCTTTTCTAGGCCAATTGTGGAGACATGGACCTCTGGGGTTTTATAAACCTGCTGGTAGGCGGGCCGTATGCAACACCATTGTTGCGTACGGCCCGTTTTTTGACGGCATTTGGTCAGCTTTTGGTTTGCTTCCGGTACTTACCCGCATGAAAGGTGCCCTCATCATCGGGGCAATGCAGTGTGCGGGAAAGGAGACCCCATGAGTGCCGCAAGCAAAAAGAGCAAGACGCAGCAGCTCAAGGGCGTTGGGAAAACGGCGAGCTTCGACTCCGGGGCGATGACGCCCGAGTTTATCAAGGGACTCAGTCCCCGCGAGCTAGGCATGCTGGGCGAGCTGATCACCATCGACTACTTTAACGAGCGCGGGCTACACCTTGCTGGAGCAGGGCTATCGTTGCACCGAGGGCGAGGCCGATCTGGTGCTGCTCGATGAGCTCGACGATGTCGTGGTGATGGCCGAGGTCAAGACCAGACGCGTTTCGCTGGATTGCACCACGCGGGTCTTTCCCTGAGGAGGCCGTGGACGCCCAAAAGCAACGCCGCTACCGCCGCATCGCAAGTTGCTATCTCATGGAGCATTATCCGCTCAAGGCGATTCGCTTCGATGCTGTGGGTGTCACCATCCGCGGCGGGCATATCGCCGAGATCGAGCATCAGTACAACGCGTTCGATTGGCAGGTGTCGTGATGGCGTTCGAGACGTTTGCCGTTCACGCGGCCTGCATCCGCGGCGTCGAGGCGATTCACGTCACGGTCGAGGTCTCGCTTGCCGGTGGCGTTCCGGGCATCCAGATGCTCGGCATTCCGAGTATGGAGGTGATGGAGTCACGCGGTCGTATTCGCTGCGCGATGCGCTCCGCCGGGTTCGAGATCCCGCGCTCGGGCATTACCGTTAACCTGGCGCCCGGCGATATCCGCAAGACCGGTAGCGGCTTTGACCTGCCCATCGCCATCGCGGTTCTAGCGGCCGATGAGCAGATTCCCCGTGACAACCTCGATCGCTGCCTTATCGCAGGTGAGCTTGGTCTGGACGGTACGGTGCTTCCCGTCAAGGGCGAGGTGGCGTTTCAGCTATTGGCTCGCGACATGGGGCTGTCTTTATCGCCGGCAGGTCCGACCAGCATGTGCCACTCGCGGGCGTAGATTGCGGCTTTATCGACCATCTGTCTCAGCTTGCTCATGGCATGGGCGATGCCGCACGGCACTACTTGGATTCCGAGGGTGTCGAGGCGACCTTTGAGCCCGAGCTCGACTATGCAGACGTGCTGGGGCAGGAAGTCGCTAAACGCGGCATGGCGCTTGCGGCGGCAGGAGAACTCGGCTTGCTCATGATCGGGGTCTCCGGGATCGGGCAAGACGATGCTCGCACGCCGTATGACCGGCATCCTGCCCGAGCTTTCCGTTGAGGATCAGCAGGAGGCACTGTGCATCCATTCGGTTTTGGGTGAGAACATTGATGGCTTGTTGGCGGGGCACCGCCCCTTCCGCAGTCCCCACCACAGTATTTCGACCGCAGGCCTTATCGGCGGCGGGCGCCCGGTGCACCCGGGTGAGATCAGCCTTGCTCATGGCGGCGTGCTCTTTTGGACGAGCTTGCCGAGTTTCCCACTGGCGTGCTGCAGACGCTGCGTCAGCCCATCGAGCGCGGCTACGTGAGGATCGTACGCGTCGACGGGGCTTTTACCTTCCCGTCGCGCTTTCAGCTGCTGGCTGCGAGCAATCCCTGCCCCTGCGGCTTTTTGGGCGATCGCGAGGTGCCGTGTCGCTGCTCGGCGGCGATGGTCGAGCGCTATCGGTCTAAACTGCGCGGTCCTTTGGCCGACCGTATCGACATGATGATCGATGTGACCCGTCCCGACCCTCAAGTGATTATCGAGGGTGCGGAGGGCATGTCGTCGGCCGAGTTACGTGACTACGTTGTGCGCGGTCGCGCCTTTCGCGCTTGGCGCGAATCCCGCATGGACGATGCGGATGCCGAGGCCGAGGATGACGAGACTCGGTCCATTGACGGCGTCGTTTCGACCTTTGAGCTCGATGATGCGGCGGAGAAGTGTGTGCTCGGCCTGTCGAAGCGCACGCATCTCACAGGGCGTGGCATCGTGCGCCTTGTTCGCATTGCGCGCACGATCGCAGATGTCGCCGAGAGCGAGCAGGTGACGCAGGACCACGTGCTCGAGGCGGCGATGTACCAGGAAGGAGGGACCAATGATGGCTGAGGGGACCTTCGAGCTGCATCCAGGTGACGCGTTGTATCCCGAGACCGTTTTGGAGCTTTCTGATGTACCTCAGACGCTCTATGTGCGCGGCAACCCCGAGGCGCTTTCGACGCCCGCGCTCTCCATCATCGGTGCGCGAAAGGCCTCGCCGTATGGTCTTGCCGTGGCAGAGCTTGCGGCGAAGGTGGCGGTTGAGGCGGGAGTGACGGTAGTTTCGGGCGGTGCAGTCGGTTGTGACCAGGCCTCGGGTTGGGCTGCGGTCAACGCCGGCGGCAAACACGTCGTGGTGCTGGGGACGGGCGCCGACGTGGTCTACCCGCGTTCGAGCGCGGGGCTTATTACGCGCACGCTCGATACGGGCGGCGCGGTCGTGTCGATCTCTCCGTGGGGTATGGGGCCGCGCAAGTTTGCCTTCCGCGTCGCAATCGCGTGATCGCGGCCCTGTCGCAAGCCCTCTTTGTATCCGAGGCGGGTATGCCTTCCGGGACGTTTTCTACAGCCGAGGCTGCTATGGATTTGGGGCGCGAACTTCTTGCCGTGCCGGGGTCGATCCTATCGCCCGAGTCGCGTGGCACGAATTACCTCATTGCGAACGGTGCCTGCTGCATTGTCGACGAGGAGTCCATCGAGATGGCTATCTCTCGCATATACGGCACCCTGCGCTACTCGCGCCCCGATGCTCCCGGCATTGCCGACCTGAATCCAACACAGCAGACCGTGATGCATGCGCTCATCGCCTCTCCGCTCAAGGTTGAAGACATCGCGGCGCTCGTCTCACTCGATGCTGTCGGCGTGCTCAAGCTCCTGGGCTCGCTCGAGCTCGAGGGCCTCATCGAGCGCATGATGGATGGAAGGTATGCGCCCTCCAAGTTTGCCCTTCACGCCCAGACGCCCTTCGGTCACAATGGAAAACGTGTCAATTAGAAAGGTGTTTGCAGATGCAGTTCGATCAGGTGACGGTTATCGGTGGCGGTCTGGCGGGTTCGGAATGCGCGATCCAGCTGGCAGACCGCGGGTTTGCCGTAAAGCTGTGCGAGATGCGCCCCCAGGTGAGCTCCCCGGCTCACCATACCGATCACCTGGCAGAGCTCGTCTGCTCCAATTCGTTTAAGTCGACCCGTCCGGATTCCGCGGCTGGTTTGCTGAAGGCCGAGCTTGAGCGCATGGGTTCAGTCCTGCTCGACTGCGCCCATCGCGCTGCTGTTCCCGCTGGTGGCGCCCTGGCGGTCGACCGTGTTACATTCTCCGAGCTCGTCGAGGCTGAGGTTGCCGCCCGCCCCAATATCGAGGTCGTTCACGGCGAGGTCACCCAGATCCCCGAGGGCCACGTGGTCATTGCCGCGGGCCCGCTGTGTTCACCGGCGCTGAGCGAAGAGGTCATGAAGCTCGTCGGTGGCGACGCCCTTGCGTTCTTCGATGCCGCGGCGCCGATCGTCGATGCCTCCACGCTCGATATGGACGTGCTGTTTTCGCAGTCGCGCTACGAGGAGCAGGGGAGCGGCGACTATCTCAACGCTCCGCTCAACAAGGAGGAGTACGAGGCCTTTATCGAGGCGCTCACCACGGCCGACCGCGTGGTGCTCAAGGACTTTGAGGGCGGCGATCTGTTCCAGGCCTGCCAGCCTGCCGAGGAGGTTGCGCGCACCGGCAAGGACGCCATTCGCTTTGGCGCCATGAAGCCCGTCGGCCTCACCGACCCGCGTACCGGACGTCGCCCTTGGGCGGCGATTCAGCTGCGTGCCGAGAACAAGGAGAAGACCGCCTATAACCTGGTGGGCTTCCAGACCAACCTGACCTTTGGCGAGCAGAAGCGCGTCTTCCATATGGTGCCGGGCCTGGAGAACGCTGAGTTCTTCCGCTACGGTGTCATGCACCGCAATACCTTTGTCGACGCCCCGCACGTGCTCGATGGCACCTTTGCCGTGCCCGGTACCGGCGTGCGCCTGGCCGGTCAGATCACCGGCACCGAGGGGTACATGGAAGCCGTGGCGACCGGTCTGCTCGCGGCGCTCAACACCTATGCAGAGGCTATCGGCGCCGATTCCGTCGAGTTGCCCCGCGTGGGCGCCCTGGGTGCGCTCGTGGGCTATGCGACCGATCCTGCCACCGTGGGCTATCAGCCCATGCATGTCAACTTTGGCCTGGTGCCGCCGCTCGAGGACGGTAAGCGCCGCAGCAAGCGCGACCGCTATCAGGCCTATGCGGACCGTGCGCTCGAGGCCCTCGATGCCTACTTGGCCACGCGTTCCGACTTGTTTGGAGGCGACCGGTCATAGCCTTTGACCTGTACGACACCGTCGACTCTTTTATCGCCTATATCGCACGCGTTGAGGGGCTTTCTCCCAACACGGTGACGGCCTATGGCTCGAGACTGGAGCGCTTTGCTGCCTGGTGCGAGCGCGAGGATATTGATGCTTTCGCTGCCGACGTGCGCACCATTCGTCGCTATCTTGCTGAGCTTTCGCGTGAGCAGGTGGCTCCCCGAACGCTTGCGGCGCACCTGTCGGCTATCCGATCTCTCTATCGCTGGATGGCTGCCGAGGGGATTGTCGAGGGCGATGCGGTCTCGGCGATCGCGTCGCCCAAGCTGCCGCGTGACCTGCCGGGCGTCCTTACGACCCAGCAGGTCGAGGCGCTGCTCAAGACGCCTGATACCTCAACACCCGCGGGACTGCGCGATGCGGCGATGCTCGAGTTGCTCTATGCCTCGGGTGCCCGCATCTCAGAGCTTGCGGCGCTCAATGTGGAATCCATCGCTTGGTCCGAATGCACGCTGCGCCTGTGGGGCAAGGGGGGCAAAGAACGTATCGTCCCTCTGTATCGTCGTGCGCTCGAGGCGACGCGCCTCTATATTGAGGAGGGGAGGCCGGAGTTGCTCGCTCGGGCAAAGCGCCGCGACCTCGCTACCGGGCCGCATCCGCTGCTTATATCGGCGCGCGGCAATCGCATGAGCGCCGCGATGCTTCGGCGGCGGTTCCATACGCTGGCGACGCTCGCCGGCATTCCGGCTGACATCGCCCCGCATGCGATGCGCCATACCTTTGCGACCGACTTGCTCGAGGGCGGTGCGGACCTGCGCTCGGTTCAAGAGCTGCTAGGGTCATGCGAGCCTGTCCACGACGCAGATCTACACGCATCTCACACCCGATCGGCTTAAACGTGCCGTGGCTCAAGCCCATCCCCGCGGCGAATAGTGGCTGGGACGTCCCGCGCCGCACTCAGGTGTGTGGTTTTGATTGCGGGTTGGCAGGAAGAGGCATTCCTGCTATCATTCATCGGGTTGCTTCACGGCAACATGTTTTTATCACGCACGCGCGGCTACTTCATACCGTGGTGCCCGGGCTTTGGTAGCACATGTCCGGGTTGGTTTTGGAGGATGACCCGCGCGGAGGCAAACCACAGGAGGTTTAACATGGCTACCAAGATTAATATCCGCACCCTGCTCGAGGCCGGCTGCCACTTCGGTCACCAGACCCGTCGCTGGAACCCCAAGATGAAGCCGTTCATCTTCGGTGAGCGCAACGGCATCTACATCCTCGACCTCAAGCAGACCATCCTCGACGCCGACCAGGCCTACACCTTCGTCAAGAACGTCGCCAAGGGTCGGCAACGTGCTATTCGTCGGCACCAAGAAGCAGGCTCAGGAGGCCGTCAAGAACGCTGCTGAGCGCGCCAACATGCCTTACATCAACCAGCGTTGGCTCGGCGGTATGCTGACCAACTTCGTCACCATCCGCTCCCGCATCAACCGCATGGAGGAGCTCGAGGCCATGGTCGAGGACGGCCGCATGGCTGTTCTGCCCAAGAAGGAGCAGGCTGTGCTGGGCAAGGAGCTCACCAAGCTCCAGACCAACCTCGGTGGCGCCCGCGACATGAAGGGTCTGCCCCAGGCTCTCTTCGTCATCGACACCAAGCGCGAGGAGAACGCCATCAAGGAGGCTCAGCGCCTGAACATCCCCGTCGTCGCCCTGATCGACACCAACTCCGATCCCGACGAGGTCGAGTACGGCATCCCCTGCAACGATGACGCTATCTCCGCTGTCACCCTTATGTGCGAGCTCATGGCTGACGCCTGCCTCGCTGGCTCTGGTAAGGAGCAGGTCTCCGAGGCCGAGATGGCCGCTGAGCCCAAGGCCGAGTAAATCAGTCTTAGTTAATTCTTTTTCATCTCTTTGAAAGGAACCACAATGGCCCAGATTACCGCCGCTATGGTCAAGCAGCTCCGCGAGATGACCGACTCCCCGATGATGGAGTGCAAGAAGGCTCTCGTCGAGGCTGACGGCGACATGGACGCCGCTGTCGACGTTCTGCGTAAGAACGGCCTTGCCAAGGCTGCCAAGAAGGCTGGCCGTGAGACCAACGAGGGCGCTGTCGCCGCGTTCGTCTCCGAGGATGGCAAGACCGGCGCTCTGCTCGAGCTCTCCTGCGAGACCGACTTCGTTGGCTCTAACGCCAAGTTCACCGGCTTTGCTTCCAAGGTCGCTGAGGTTGTCGCTACCACCGAGCCTGCTGACGTCGACGCTCTGCTCGAGAAGCCGATGGGCGAGGAGACCGTTTCCTCCGAGCTCACCGAGATGATTCACATCATGGGCGAGAACATGAAGATCTCCCGCTTCGCTGCCCGCAAGGCTGAGAACGGCGCGCTCGCTTCTTACATCCACATGGGTGGTAAGATCGGCGTCCTCGTCGAGTTCGCCTTCGAGAAGGCTGAGACCGCTCAGGCTGAATCCTTCAAGACCTTCGCTCACGACGTTGCCCTTCAGGTTGCCGCTGTCGCCCCGATCTGCGCTACCCGCGATCAGGTTCCGGCCGAGACCGTCGAGCACGAGAAGCAGATCTACATGGCTCAGGCTGCCGAGTCCGGCAAGCCCGAGGCCATTCAGGAGAAGATGGCTGTCGGCCGTCTGGAGAAGTTCTACAAGCAGTCCGTGCTCACCGAGCAGGAGTTCATCAAGGACAGCTCCCTCACCATCAAGAAGTACGCAGAGCAGGTCTCCAAGGAGCTCGGCGACACCATTACCGTCGTTGCCTTTGACCGTCTGGTCCGTGGCGAGTAAATAAGCTCTTGTAGCTGGTAATGAGCAGGCGGTGGGTTTTACTCACTGCCTGCTTTTTTCATGGCTCTTCTTAGAGCCTTTGATAGTATGTTGAGAGTTCAATCTAAAGGAGGATCGCTTTGTCCGACATCCGATATAAACGCGTGCTTCTTAAGCTTTCTGGCGAAGCGCTGATGGGCGACGGCCAATATGGCATCGACCCCAAGGTTACCGACCATCTTGCCAAGCAGGTCAAGGAGCTGCTCGCCGTTGGCCATGAGGTCGGCGTCGTTGTCGGCGGCGGCAATATTTTCCGCGGCATGGCCGGCGCTGCCGGTGGCATGGAGCGTGCTCAGGCCGACTACATGGGCATGCTGGCAACCGTTATGAACGCGCTCGCCCTGCAGGATGCCTTCGAGCATAACGATGTTCCCTGCCGCGTGATGAGCGCTATCCAGATGAACGAGATCTGCGAGCCCTATATTCGCCGTCGCGCCATCAACCACCTTTCCAAGGGCAACGTCGTTATTTTTGCCGCCGGTTCGGGCAATCCTTACTTTACGACCGACACCGCCGCGGCTCTTCGTGCCTGCGAGATCGGCGCCGAGATTCTGATTAAAGCCACCAAGGTTGACGGCATCTACGACAAGGATCCTGTCAAATGCACCGATGCCGTCCGTTTTGCCAAGATTACCTATCACGAGGTTCTCGTCCGCGGTCTGCAGGTTATGGATTCCACGGCTACGGCACTGTGCCAGGATAACCGTATGCCGATTTTGGTCCTCAACATCGATGGCGAGGACACCGTCAAGCGCGCGCTTTCGGGTGAGCCCGTCGGCACGCTCGTCTATCAGGAGGATTAAGCATGGCAGATAACATCACCGCCCATATGGACAAGTCGCTCGAGTCCCTTAAGCATAACTTCTCCAAGGTCCGTACCGGTCGCGCCAATGCCAACATTCTGTCCGACATCACCGTCGATTATTACGGTGTTCCCACGCCGGTCACGCAGGTTGCCGCCGTCAAGACCCCCGAGGCCCACATGCTGCTCATCGAGCCGTGGGACAAGGCACTCATCAATGCTATCGTCAAGGCCATCGGCGCTTCCGATCTGGGTATTACCCCCAACTCCGATGGCACCGTCGTTCGTCTTCCGTTCCCGGCTCCCACTGAGGAGCGCCGTCGCGAGCTCGTCAAGGAGTGCCGCGAGTACGCCGAGCAGGCCAAGGTGTCTATCCGTAACATCCGTCGCGACTTCAACAACAAGCTCGAGCGCGATGAGGAGCTCACCGAGGACGATGTCCGTCGCGAGCAGGCCAAGGTCCAGAAGCACACCGATGAGTATGTCGCCAAGGTCGAGGAGCTTCTGAAGGAAAAAGAAGCCGAGGTCATGGAGATCTAAGGTGCAATACGACGAGCATAAACTGGTCGAGTACTTTGCCGACGCCCCTGCGGGCGTCGGTTTTTCCGACCTTGACCTCAATAACATTCCGCACCATATCTCGTGCATCATGGACGGCAACGGTCGCTGGGCCACGTCGCGCGGTCTTGCGCGCACCGAGGGCCACAAGGCGGGTATCGTCTCCCTTCGTGAGATTATTACCGCCTGCGTGCGTCTGGGCGTCGACGTGCTTTCTGCCTATGCGTTTTCGACCGAAAACTGGAATCGCCCTCAGCACGAAGTCAACGTTCTGATGCACCTGTTTGCCAAGACGTTCATCGACGAGCTGCCGCTTCTGAAGCGCGAAAACGTGCGCGGTGTCTTTTGGGTGACATTTCCGCGCTGCCCAAGAAGACCCGCGACGTTTTTGAACGCGGTCTTGCTGAGTGCGCCGATCACACCGGCATGACGCTGGCGCTTGCCGTCAACTACGGCGCGCGTGCCGAGATTACCCGCGCTGTCCGTCAGATCGCACTCGACGCTGCCGCCGGTAAGATTGATCCTGCCGCAATTGATGACGACATGGTGGCTTCTCACCTCTATACTGCCGGTCTTCCCGATCCTGAGCTTGTGATTCGCACCTCTGGTGAGCTGCGCCTTTCGAACTATCTGCTGTGGCAGGTGGCTTATTCCGAGTTCTACGTCACCGATACCTATTGGCCCGACTTTGATCGTTGGGGCCTTGTCGACGCCATTTTGGCCTATCAGGGCCGTGACCGTAGGTTTGGTGGACTGAGCAAGACCGAGGAGGCTTAATCGTGTCCGATCGTCCCAAGGCATCTTCTCCCAAGACGCCTGCGCGCAAAGCTGCCACTTCGGGAGCGCCTGCAGCGAAGAGCGGCACCGGTTCGTGGCTGGCGGGCTTTATTACCCGTGCCGCCGCCGGTATCGTCTACGCCGTTGTCTTTATCTTGTGCTTGGTTTTGGGTATTGTGCCCACGGCCATCTTTGTTTCTGTCATGAGCGGTCTGTGCTGCTATGAGTTTTTCCGTATGACGAGGCTCGATGGCAAGATGGCTAACGAGCGCATGGGTATCGCTGCCGCCGTACTCTTTCCGCTGTCGGCGTTGGGCGATTCGATGTTGCTGAATGCCCTGCTTTTTGCCCTGATGCTCGCTGTGGGCATTTGGTATGTCTGGTCGCCGCGTACCCGCATCTCTGATGTGGCCGTGACGCTCATGGGTCCCATCTACACTGGCTTTATGCTGTCGGCCATCGTGCTGCTGCGCGATGCCGTGCCCGGTTTTGCCGGCGCCCTGCTTTCGGTGGGCGTTTGTGCGTCCCTTTGGGTCTCCGATTCGTTTGCCTACATCGTGGGCAGCCGTATCGGTAAACACAAGATGGTCCCCAAGATCTCTCCCAAAAGAGCTGGGAGGGGTTTGTTGGCGGCATTCTTGGCTCGGTTTTGATTTGGCTCATCCTGTGGGCGACGCGCTTCTACAAGCTCAGCCTGCCCTATGCGCTGCTGTGCGGCGTGGTCGTGTCCGTCCTGGGCGTTATCGGCGACCTCATCGAGTCGCGCATCAAGCGCGGTGGGGCGTCAAGGATTCCGGCAACCTTATCCCGGGCCACGGCGGCATGCTCGATCGTAGCGATTCGCTTATCTTCGGCTGCATCACAGCGCAGCTGATGCTGATGATCGGAGGCGTGCTGTAATGTCATTCCAGACGACGTATGGCCCCGATGGACGTCTCCGTGTTGCCATCCTGGGTTGTACGGGCTCTATCGGCACCCAGGCGCTCGATGTGTGCCGCCAGCATGCCGATCGCCTGCAGGTGACGGCGCTGTCCGTTAACTCCAGTACCTCCGAGCTCGTTGCCGCTGCCCGCGAGTTCTCGGTTCCGGCGGTTGCCGTGGCCGATGTCGCTCATGGCGATGACGCCGTGCTGCAGGAGTTGCCCGAGGGAACGAAGCTCGGCGTTGGCGCGCAGGCGGTTTGCGAGCTCGCGTGTCGCGACGATGTCGACTGCGTGCTCGTCGCTATTGTGGGCGCCGCCGGTCTCGAGGCGAGCCATGCGGCCTTGACCTCGAATAAGCGTCTTGCCCTTGCCAACAAGGAGTCCCTCGTCATCGGCGGCGACTTGCTTATGCCGTTGGCGCAACCGGGCCAGCTTATTCCAGTCGACTCTGAGCACTCCGCCATCTACCAGTGCTATCTGGGGAGAACCCACGCGAGGCTCATTGTATTTGGCTCACCTGCTCGGGCGGTCCGTTCTTTGGCCGCACCCGCGACGAGCTCAATCGCGTGACGCGTGCCGATGCCCTCGCACATCCCACGTGGGCCATGGGCGCCAAGATCACCATCGACTCCGCCACCCTCATGAACAAGGGCCTGGAGCGCATTGAGGCCATGCATCTGTTTAACTGCGACCTCGATTTCATTAACGTGGTCGTGCAGCGTCAGTCCAAGATTCACTCTATGGTCGAGTTCGCCGACGGCTCCGTGATGGCGCATCTCGGTGCTTCCGACATGCGTATTCCCATCCAGTTCGCGTTCTCGTATCCCGAGCGTTGGGATACCCCGGCGCCTCGTATCGATTTCTGCGAGCTGGGGCAGCTCACGTTTGATGCTGCCGACATGGATACCTTCCGCTGTCTGGCACTGGCCGAACGTGCCGGCAAGACGGGTGGCACCATGCCGTGCGTGCTCAATGCCGCCAACGAGGTCGCCGTCGATGCCTTCCTGCACGATGGCTGCAGCTTTACCGATATCGATCGCATTGTGGAATCCTGCATGGATGCCCACGATATGCAGGCGGTCGATTCGTTTGAGCAGCTTCGCGACATCGATGCGTGGGCGCGTGAAAAGGCTGCGCAGGTGCTCGCCGCAACCCGTTCCTAACCCATAAGGATTGCTTTTTCGTTTTATGGATACTGTTCTGAGCGTTCTCTCATCGGTCTTTTGGGGCCTGCTGATGCTTTCCGTCCTCGTGTTTTTGCACGAGGGCGGCCACTTTTTGGCGGCGCGTGCCTGCGGCGTCCGTGTGACCGAGTTCTTTTTGGGCCTGCCGTGCCGCTTTGACATCCATTACACGTCGCGTCGCATTGGAACCAAGTTTGGCGTGACCCCGCTGCTGCTGGGTGGCTACGCTGCCATCTGCGGTATGGATCCGACCGATGTCTCCTGCGCCGATCGCGTGCTCGCGGCTATCTATCGTCATGGTCGCGTGACCGTGGCCGACCTTGCTGTCGAGCTCGAGCTATCCGAGGAGGTTGTGCTCGAGGCATGCGCCTTGCTCTTGGGTTGGGGCTCTATCGCGCCTTGGTATGAGGAAGGGGAGAAGCCCTCGCCGAGCTACTATCCCACCAAGTATCAGACGCTGCCGCGAGACGCGGCGGGTTACACCACCTTTGACGGCCGCCGTTTCGATCGAGAGCATGCGACTACCGAGGGCGATGTGTGGAGCTGCCGTGCGGCGAGGCTGATTTCTTGGCGCAAGAGCGCTCGCACACTTATCTGGGCCAGGGTTTTCTCAAGCGCGCCTTTATGCTGCTCGCGGGCATTCTCGTCAATATCCTGACGGGCTTTTTGCTGCTTATGAGCATCTACTCTATTGCGGGTGTCACCGTGCCGATGGATACCAACGTGATTGGTCAGGTTGACGAGGGTCTATTGCCGCCAAGGCGGGTATCGAGGGCGGCGACGCGATCCTTTCGGTTGACGGAGTATCGTGCTCTACCTGGATGGACGTTTACGATGCCATCGGCAAGGCCGCCGGTAAGGACGATATCGCCATTGAGTATGAGCGCGACGGCAAGCAGCATTCGACCTCGGTTGCGCTCAAAGAGGACGAGCGCCTAGGTGTGTATGCCTCTACGCAGGTGGTCCGTTTAGACCCCATCACGTCGGCTCGCCTTTCGTTCTCCTATGTCGTGCAGACAGCGGAGGGCGTGATGCGCCTGCTCCAGCCGCAGCATACGATGGAGATTCTCGATCAGTCTTCTTCGATTGTGGGCATTAGCGTTATGTCTTCACAGGCTGCTGCTGCCGGCCCTGCCACGTTCCTTTCGTTTGCCGCCCTCATTTCGTTCTCGCTTGGCTTTATGAACCTGCTGCCCATCCCACCACTCGATGGCGGCAAGCTGGTCATCGAGATCATTCAAAAGATTGCTGGCCGCGAGCTTCCGCTCAAGGTCCAGACGATTGTGAGCTATGTGGGCATCGCGCTCTTTGCGCTGCTGTTTGTCTATATGCTTCGTTCCGACATCCTTCGATTTATTCTGTAGGGGAGTGTTTGGATTGTCTTTATCCCATCCTTTGCCTCGCGATTTGACGCGCCCCGTGCATGTGGGCGGTGTGCAGATCGGTGGCGGTGCGCCGGTGGTGGTCCAATCCATGACCTGCACCGATACCGCTGATGCCCAGGCAACACTTGCGCAAGTGTGCGCGTTGGCGCAGGCTGGCTGCGATATCGTGCGTGTGAGCGTGCCCACTGAGGCCGCGCTTGAGGGTTTCCGCACCATCTGTGCCGAGTCTCCGGTGCCAATCGTTGCCGATATCCACTTTAACCACAAGCTGGCCATTGGCGCTGTGGAGGCCGGTGCCGCCAAGCTCCGCATCAATCCCGGCAACATTGGCGATTGGGCCAAGGTCGATGCCGTGATCGATGCCGCGGGCGCCGCTGGGTGCGCGATTCGCATTGGCGTGAACGCGGGCTCGCTTGAGCAGGATATCGCCGAGCGCGAAGACCTCACGCAGCCCGAAAAGCTCGTGATGTCGAGCGAGCGTTTCGTCAAACATTTTGAGGATCGCGGCTTTACGAACATTGTGCTTTCGGCCAAGGCCCATAGCGTGCAAACGACGCTCGATACCTATCGAGCCCTGTCGCGTGAGATTCCCCACGTTCCGCTTCACCTGGGCGTAACCGAGGCGGGTACCAAGCTTCAGGGCACCATTAAGAGCTCGGTGGGCCTTGGTATTCTGCTGTCTGAGGGTATCGGTGACACCATGCGCGTCTCTCTCACGGCCGATCCGGTCGAGGAGCCGCCGGTAGCCTGGGGTATTCTGCAGTCGCTCGGCCTGCGCCGTCGTGGCCCCGAGATCGTCTCGTGCCCCACGTGCGCTCGCTGCCAGGTCAACCTCATTCCCATCGCCGAGGAGGTCACCGAGCGGCTTAAGAACTCCTCCGCGCCGCTTTCGATCGCCGTTATGGGATGCGCGGTCAATGGCCCCGGCGAGGCTTCTGATGCCGACCTGGGCGTTGCTTGCGGACGTGGTCAGGCCTTGCTCTTTTCGCATGGCCAGATCATTGGTAAAGTAGCTGAGGACCAAATTGTCGACGCGCTTATGGCAGAGGTCGACAAGCTTATTGAGGAGAAATAAATGACCCGAGCAATGTATATGTCTAAGCTCTATGCGCCGACGCTTAAAGAGGATCCGGCGGACGCTGAGCTCGCCAGTCACCGCCTGCTGCTCCGTGCCGGCATGATCCGCAAGGAGGCCGCCGGCCTGTATTCCTACCTGCCGCTTGCCTGGCGCTCGATCCGTAAGATCGAGAACATCGTGCGCGACGAGATGGACGCTGCCGGCGCCCAGGAGCTTATGATGCCTATCATGGTCGACGCCGAGTTGTGGCGCGAGTCCGGCCGCATCGACGCCTATGGCAAGGAGCTTGTGCGCTTTGACGACCGTCATGGTCGCGAGTTCGTCCTGGGCCCCACGCACGAGGAGACCGTCACGGCCCTGGTGCGCAACGAGCTACGCTCCTATAAGCAGCTGCCCGTCAACCTGTATCACATTCAGGACAAGTTCCGCGACGAGTTCCGTCCCCGCTTTGGCCTGATGCGCGGCCGCGAGTTCATCATGAAGGACGCCTACAGCTTCTCCGCCACGCAGGAGAGCCTGCAGGAGGAGTACGACAAGATGAAGCAGGCGTACGCCAATATCTGCGAGCGCTGCTACATCAAGGCTCTGCCCGTCGTCGCCGATTCTGGCGAGATCGGTGGCGATACCTCCGTCGAGTACATGGCTTTGGCTGACGCCGGCGAGGCTTCGCTCGTCTACTGCGACGATTGCGGCTTCGCTGCCGATGACGAGGCTGCAAGCACCAAGGTCGTCGTGACCGAGGGTCCTGGTGACGGTACGCTCACCAAGGTTGAGACTCGGGCATGGGCACCATTGAGGCTGTTGCTAAGTTCTTCGGGTTCCCCGAGAACGGCACTCGTAAGTCGCTCGCACTTCTCGACGCCGAGGGGAAGCCGGTCGTGGCCATCGTTCCCGGCGATCACGAGCTCAACGATTGCAAGGCCGAGCACGTCTTTGGCAAGGGCTATCGCATGATGACCGACGAGGAGCTTCAGGCGAACGGTCTGCACAAGGGCTTTATCGGAGCGGTTAACCTGCCCGATGGCATTCGTCTGGTCTGCGACGAGAGCCTGCGCGAGTCCAAACAGTGGGCCTGCGGTGCCAACGAGGTCGATTATCACTTTACCGGTGCCTGCCCCGAGCGCGACTTTACCGTCGATGAGTGGGCCGATCTGGTCACCGTTGTCGCCGGCGACCCCTGCCCGCACTGCGGCAAGCCGCTCTCCGCTGCCCGCGGCATCGAGGTCTCTCAGGTCTTCCAGCTGGGCACCAAGTACTCCGAGGCCATGGGTGCCACCTTTATGGATGAGGACGGCAAGGAGAAGCCGCTCATCATGGGTTGCTACGGCGTGGGCGTGTCCCGCTCGCTTGCTGCCGTCGTGGAGCAGCACAACGACGAGCACGGTATCGTCTGGCCGGTCTCCGTTGCCCCGTACGAGGTCGCGGTGATTCCGCTTGATCCCAAGAAGGAAGAGTGCGCTACCGTCTGCGAGCAGATTGTTGATGGCCTGTGTGCCGAGGGTATCGAGGTCGTCGTCGACGATCGCGATGAGCGTCCGGGCTTTAAGTTTGCCGATAACGAGCTCATGGGCTTCCCGTATCAGGTGGTTCTGGGCAAGCGCGGCCTTAAGAATGGCACCGTTGAGCTCAAGGACCGTGCTACGGGCGAGCGCGAGGACGTGGCGATCGACGAGGTCGTTGCCAAGGTTGCCGAGCTTGTTAAGGCAGCCCGCCGTTAATCGACGATTTCGCTTGTAGTTCGATATGGGGACGGCCCAGCATTTCTCCAATCGGTGAGATGCGGGGCCGTCCTATTATCTTGTAGCATCCTCGATATCTAAAGGAAAACCCCACAGCCCATGCGAGCTGCGGGGTTTTCCATTATGCCTCCGATGCGAAATAAATCGCTCAGATATTACTGATAATCGACGACGTCGATCCAGTTCTTCAGGAACTCATCGTTCACGTTGCGCTTACGAGCGAGCTCGGAAGCGGCGACGATGCTCGTCCACTGACGCACGACCTGCATGGGCATGTCGGCACGGTCGCAGTAGAGCTCCAGGTAGGCCTCGGCCTGGTCCTTGCTGTTGAGGGCAAAGAGCAGGTAGGTGGTGGCAACGTCGGCAGCAGGGGGCCCTGGGTGGCGTGTGCCCAGTCGCACACATAGAGCTGGCCGTCGTCGCCGACGATGACGTTGGAGGGGTTGAAGTCGCCGTGGCAGACCTTGAACTCCTTGGTCATGCCGTCCAGACGCTCCTGAAGGTTGTAGCGCGTGGTGGCATTGAGCTGATCAAGGCTGTCGATCATGCGGGCGAACTTGTCGCGCTGACGGTTGAGCAGCGGGGAGGTGTAGCCGTGGATCTCGATCTGGAGGTCGACGAACATCTCGAGGTACTCACCAAAGCGCTGGGGCTCGGCAGTCATCTTCTCGGCAAGGGTGGTGCCCGGAACCTTCTCGGTCACGAGCGCCCAGCCGTTGGCGTTCTCGAGCTGGGAAACCTCGAGAGCCTTGGGGCTGCGGATGCCGCACTCATTGATGCGGGCAAGATTCAAAGCCTCGTTGAACACGTCGGAGACAGGCTTGGTCTCGTTAAAGACCTTGACGATCTTGTCGCCCAGGTCGTAAACGACCTTGTTGCCACGGCGGACGAGCTCGGTCTTGGAATCGGGTAGCAGCATGGTTGCATCCTTTCAACGATGCGATAGAAGCGACGGCGGGGGTGTGTGAAACACCCGTGCACCCCCGCCGCAAAAAACCGTGCTAAAAACTAGCAGACGGCGTAGTCCTGGGGCTCGCGGCCGTAGTAGGCGTCCAGGTAGAGCTCCTTGATCTCGCTCATGAGCGGGTAGCGCGGGTTGGCGCCGGTGCACTGGTCGTTGAATGCCTGCTCGGTCATCTCGTCGAGGGTGTCGAGGAAGTACTGCTCGTCAACACCGTAGTCGGCGATGGTCTTCTTGACACCGATAAAGTCCTTGAGCTCCTCGAGCTTCGTGATGAAGTTCTCGAAGACCTCCTTGTCGTCCTTGCCGTCGATGCCGCAGTAACGAGCCATCTCGGCGTAGTTGTGCAGCGCGTTGGGGTAAGGATACTGAGAGAAGGTTCCCATCTTGACAGGAGCCTCGGCGGCGTTGTAGCGCATGACGCGGGTCAGGATGACAGCGTTTGCGAGGCCGTGGGGCAGGTGATGGAAAGCGCCGAGCTTGTGGGCCATGGAGTGGTTGAGGCCCAGGAAGGCGTTGGCGAAGGCCATACCGGCCATGCAGGCGGCGTTGTGCATCTCCTCGCGGGCGTGCGGGTCCTTGGCGCCGTTCGTGAAGCTGGAGGGCAGGTTCTCGAAAACGAGCTTGGCAGCGCGCTCGGAGAGGCCCTTGGTGTAGTCGGAAGCCATGATGGAGACGTAGGACTCGATGGCGTGGGTCATGACGTCGATGCCGGATGCAGCGGTCAGGGCCGCGCGGGGCGGTCATGCAGTTGTCGGCGTCGACGATAGCCATGTTGGGGAGCAGCGCGTAGTCGGCGAGCGGCCACTTGATGCCGGTCTCCTTGTCGGTGATGATGGCGAACGGCGTGCACTCGGAGCCGGTACCCGAAGAGGTCGGGACGGCGACGAAGTAGGCCTTCTTGCCCATCTCGGGGAAGGTGAAGATACGCTTGCGGATGTCCATGAAGTCCATGGCCATGTCCTCAAACTTGCACTCGGGGTGCTCGTACATCATCCACATGATCTTGCCGGCGTCCATAGCGGAGCCACCGCCGACGGCGATGATGACGTCCGGCTCAAAGAGAGCCATCTGTTTGGCGCCGCGACGTGCGCACTGCAGCGACGGATCGGGCTCGACGTCGTAGAAGCAGTCGTGGGCGATGCCCATCTCGTCGAGCTTGGCCTCGATGGCGCGGGTGTTGCCATTCTTGAAGAGGAACTGGTCGGTGACGATGAAGGCGCGCTTCTTGCCCATGACGTTGCCCAGCTCGTCGAGGGCGACGGGCGTGGAACCCTTCTTGAAGTAGACCTTCTCGGGAGCGCGGACCCACAGCATGTTCTCACGGCGCTCGGCCACAGTCTTAACGTTGATCGAAGTGCTTCACCCCAACGTTCTCGGAGACGGAGTTGCCGCCCCAGGAGCCGCAGCCCAGGGTCAGAGACGGCTTCATGCCAAAGTTGTACAGGTCACCGATGCCACCGTGCGAGGACGGGGTGTTGATGACGATACGGCAGGCCTTCATGACGTGCTCGAACAGGCTGATCTTCTCGGCCTGGGCGGGGTGCACGTACAGAGAGGCGGTGTGGCCCGGGCCACCGGCGAGCACCAGGTGCTCGGCCTTGTCGACGGCCTCCTGGAAGTCCTTGGCGTGGTACATGGCCAGGACCGGGGAGCTTCTCGTGGGAGAACTCCTCCTTGGCGGGGTCGGTGGAGGTGACCTCGGCGATCGAGGATCTTGGTCTTGGCGGGAACCTCGATGCCGGCGAGCTCGGCGATCTTGGCGGCGGCCATGCCGGGGATGCGGTGATCGAGAGCGCCGTTCTTGAACATGGCGGCACGCAGGGCCTCCATCTCGGCACCCTGCTTGACGAAGTAGCAGCCGCGCTTCTGGAACTCGGCCTTGACCTGGTCATAGATGGTGTCGATGACGGTCACGGACTGCTCGGAAGCGCAGATCATGCCGTTATCAAAGGTTTTGGAGTGGATGATGGAGTTGACGGCGAGCAGCACGTCGGCGGTGTCGTCGATGACGACCGGGGTGTTACCGGCGCCAACGCCCAGGGCGGGCTTGCCCGAGGAGTAAGCGGCCTTGACCATGCCGGGGCCGCCGGTGGCGAGGATGATGTCGACGTCGCGCATGACCATGTTGGTCAGCTCGATGGAGGGACATCGACCCAGCCGATGATGCCCTCGGGGCGCCGGCCTTGACGGCAGCGTCAAGCACGACGAGCTTGGCGGCGGCGATGGTGCACTTGGCGGCTGCCGGGTGCGGGGAGATGATGATGATGGCGTTGCGGGTCTTCAGGCAGATCAGCGTCTTGAAGATCGCGGTGGAGGTGGGGTTGGTCGTCGGGATGACGGCGCCCACGATGCCGATGGGCTCGGCGATCTTGGTGATGCCGTAAGCCTCGTCGCGCTCCAGGACACCACAGGTCTTGGTGTTCTTGTAAGCGTTGTAGATGTACTCTGCGGCGTAGTGGTTCTTGATGACCTTGTCCTCAAGAACGCCGCGGCCGGTCTCCTCGATGGCCAACTTCGCCAACGGGATACGAGCCTTGTTGGCGGCCATGGCGGCCTCATAGAAGATCTTGTCGACCTGCTCCTGCGTGTACGTAGCAAAAAGCGCCTGGGCCTCTCGCATCTGAGCGAGCTTAGCCTCAAGCGCCTCTACGTTGTCCACAATTGCGGGAGTAGTGTTTTCCGGTGACTTTTTCACCATTTGTGTCTCCTTGCGATCGGAGATTTACCCTACGCCTTGCATGATAGCAAAGAAATTATTCGGCGAACGGTCAGATTCCTCTAAAAGGCACACTAAAACGCTTCAATAAACTGAAACGTTTTAACTAGAACTATCTGCCCGCTGCATCTCCCCGCTTATTGGGCACTCATTGGGGACAGACTTACATGAGTGCTTTCACTCATTGGGGACAGACATCGATTTGCCATTTTGCCGTTCTTGACCTATTTTTGCCGCTCATTGGATATAAATAGGTCACAGGCTCAGCATTTCGCGTTCCTTCTCTCCTTTTAGGTGTTGCCTGTTCAGTTTTTGAAAGGAGAGATTATGCCCCGATGCGCCCGCGCCGTTTCGCTCACCGGCTATTACCACGTCTTTGACCGTGGTAACTCTAAACAGATTATTTTGAAGATGACTCCGACCGCTATCGTTTCCTATCGGATATCTCGGACAGGTTTGCGCGCCATGAAGTGGCGGTTTTGGCTTGGTGCCTTATGGACAACCACTTTCATTTGATGGTTGATGATCCGTTCGACAATCTTTCAAAGGCGATGCAGTGCGCATTGACGGCATATGCTAAGTATTTCAATGGGAAAACGGGGAGAACGGGGCATTTGTTTGCCAATCGCTATTCGCGGGTCGCGGCCGAGTCGGACCCACAGGCGGTGCAGCTACTCGATTATATCCATCTCAATCCTGTGAAGGGTGCAATTAACTCACTCGAAGCATACCGCTGGTCAAGCTACAAGGCATATCAGCTGGGCTATGATCCCTTTGACATCTGTGATGCGGCCCCTATGCTCGATATTGTCGGAGGCTCCCGTTGCTATTGCGAGCATCTCGAGGAAGTTGCCGGGCGCATCTGGTCAATGGAGGTTCTTCCACGCCGGCGGATCCCCGATGAGGAGGCCCTTTCCGTTGCGCGCGAAGTTCTGCCGAGCATAGATCCTGCACTGCTCAAAGCCCTGCCACGCCCCGAACGCGATGCGTGTCTGCTGAGGCTTAGGCGGGCGCATCTCACGGTCAAGCAAATTGCCCGTATCACCGGCATCGGCGCTACAAGCGTGACCAAGGCAACTGCAGGCTGGAAGGATGCTGCGTGAGGCTGGGGCCGGAGCCAGTCAGTGCGTCGCATGCGTGCTTCATGTCTGTCCCCAATGCGTGAAAGCACTCATGTAAGTCTGTCCCCAATGAGCGCCCAATGAGCACAAAAAAGCGCCCTCCGTAGGGGAGGGCGCCTTTGGTAAGTTCTATGTGAACGCGAGGTCTTTGACCCGGAGAGTCCGAGGTACTTGTTGGTAAGACCTTATTTAGGAGCGCGCAACCTTGCCAGACTTGAGGCTGGTGGAGCAAACGTTCATCTTGCGACGGTGGCCATCGACGACGACGTAGACGCGCTGGATGTTGGGGCGGAACTTACGGTTGGTGACGCGGTGAGAGTGGCTGATGGAGCGACCGGCAACGGGGTGCTTACCGCAAACTTCGCAAACTTTTGACATAACTGACCCTCCTTGGGCGACAAACGAACATGTCGCGTTAACAAACAAGCCTGAACTATAGCACAGAAGTCGCTCCCTGTGCGCAATCTACACAGAGATATTCCTCTTTTGGCGATAGTGCCCACGCCACGGCCCTGGACGTAGATCCGATTTGCGTGCAGCAGAGGGGATTATGCCAGCTCGTGCGTGCGTTTTCAAGCTCGTCCCACAAATATATATAGGTTTATGGAGCATTGGGCTCCGTTTACGGATTGCTCTGTATTTATGCTCGCAATTAAGCTCGAGGTTGGCTACACTATCCCTTGACCATTAAAGGGGTACGAGATACCCACATGGAATTACATAGCTGCCATGCGAGCAGTCTTTCCTGTGGGTGTCTGGTCCGCTTTAAGCGGTCGGGCATCTATTTTTTGACTGTATCAGCAGTCAAGACATGTGAGGAAGGAGATCGATGGGCACGACTTCCCCCAAGGCGGTCATCATGGACGAGACCGCCGTCAATCGAGCGATGACCCGCATCGCGCACGAGATTCTCGAGCGCAACGAGGGCTGTGAAGACCTCGCTCTGGTCGGCATCGTCACGCGCGGCGACCTTCTGGCAAAGAAGCTCGCCGAGGAGATCAAGGAGATCGAGGGCGTCGACGTTCCGCTCGGCAGCCTGGACATCAGCTTCTACCGCGATGACTACGCTACCAATTTCGCTCCCGCGATCCACGCCACCAACATTCCCTTTAGCGTCGACGGCAAGCGCGTCGTGCTGGTGGACGACATCCTGTATACGGGCCGTACCATTCGCGCCGCTCTCGACGCCGTCATGGACCTGGGCCGTCCGAGCCGTATTGAGCTGGCAGTTCTCGTTGACCGCGGTCACCGCGAGCTCCCCCATCTCGCCGGACTTTGTCGGCAAGAACGTTCCCTCGTCGCATGAGGGAGAACGTGCACCTATATATGAAAGAAGTCGACGGCCACACCGCCGTCCCGGATTAACGACGTCGCGCCGGGTTCCCACGTGGGCTCCGCGCCGCTGGGAGGTGAGTAGTACCGTGGCGTTCAACCATAAGCACCTGATCGACATTACCGAGTACTCCGAAGAGGACATCAAGCTCATCCTCGAGACCGCAAAGGCGTTCTCGGCTGTGAATGAGCGTGCCATCAAGAAGGTCCCGCACCCTTAAGGGCAAGACCATCGTCAACATGTTCAACGAGCCCTCTACGCACCCGCAGCTCCTTCGAGCTCGCCGAGAAGCGTCTTTCGGCCGACAGCCTCAACTTTGGCGGATCTTCCACCTCGACGGTCAAGGGCGAGAGCCTGATCGATACCGTCGAGACGCTCAACGCATACAAGATCGATTGCATCGTCGTGCGCGATAAAGCACGCCGGCGCTCCCCATCGTCACTCAGAACTCGCCCGCAAGCGTCATCTGCGCCGGTGACGGCAAGCACAACCATCCTACGCAGGCCCTGCTCGACCTGTACACCATCTGGGAGCACAAGGGTGACTTCCACGGTCTGAAGGTCGCCGTCGTCGGCGATATCGCCCACTCCCGCGTTTGCGGCTCGCTGATCCCCGCCCTTAAGATCATGGGCTGCGAGACCTACGCCGTCGCCCCCGGCACGCTGCTGCCGCCGTCGCCCGAGGTCTTGGGCTGCGACCACGTGACGAGCGACCTCGATTCCGTCCTGCCCGAGCTGGACGTCGTCTACATGCTGCGCGTGCAGCAGGAGCGTCTCGAGGGTGCCCCGTTCCCGACCATTCGCGAGTACCACAAGCTCTTCGGCCTGACCAAGGACCGCGAGAAGCTCATGAAGCCCGATGCGATCATCTGCCATCCGGGCCCCATCAACCGCGGTGTCGAGTTCGACTCCTATGGCCGACCACCCGCAACGCTCCGTCATCCTGGAGCAGGTCTACGCCGGTATCTGCGTGCGTATGGCTATCCTGTATCTGCTGCTTGGAGGTGCCGATAATGGCCTTGCTTCTTAAGAATGCCCACGTCGTCGACCCGTCCGTCGAGCTTGACGGTGTCGTTGACGTCCTGATTGACGGCGACAAGATCGCCGAGGTCGGCGAGAATCTCGCCGTCGAGGGAGCCGAGGTCCGCGACCTTTCCGGCAAGTACCTCGTCCCCGGCCTGGTGGATATGCACGTTCACCTTCGCGAGCCCGGCTACGAGGTCAAAGAGGACATCGAGAGCGGTACCCGCGCAGCTGCCAAGGGCGGCTTTACCGGCGTGTGCTCCATGCCCAACACCGATCCCGTCACCGATAACGGCACTGTCGTGGAGTTCGTCAAGTCCCGTGCTGCCGAGGTCGGTCACTGCCGCGTCTATCCGTCGGGCGCCATGACCCGCGGTCTTAAGGGCGAGGCCATGTCCGAGATGGGCGATATGGTCGCCCACGGCGCCGTCGCCTTCACCGACGACGGTCGCGGCGTGCAGGGTGCGGGCATGCTCCGTCGCTGCATGGACTACGGCAAGATGTTCGGCAAGGTCTTTATGAGCCACTGCCAGGACGAGGATCTGGTCGGCCACGGCCAGATCAACGAGGGGCAAGGTCTCGACCCGTCTGGCTCTCGAGGGTTGGCCGGCTGCCGGCGAGGAGCTCCAGATCGCCCGCGACATCGAGATCGCCAAGCTGACTGGTGCCAAGCTGCACATCCAGCACATCTCCACCGCCCATGGTCTGGAGATCGTGCGTGCCGGTAAGGCCGCTGGCGTTCAGGTTACCTGCGAGGCCACCCCGCACCACATGTTCCTGACCGAGAACGACCTGGACGAGACCTACAACACTTCGCTCAAGGTCAACCCGCCGCTGCGTACCGAGGAGGATGCCGAGGCCATCCGTCAGGGCGTCATCGACGGCACCGTCGACGTTATCGTCACCGATCACGCTCCCCACACCCCGTGGGAGAAGGCCCGCGAGTTCGAGCTTGCGCCCTTTGGCATGATCGGCCTCGAGACCTCGCTGTCGCTCGTACTCACCGAGCTGGTCAACACGGGCAAGATGAGCATGGGCCGTATGGTCGAGCTCATGGCCATCAAGCCGCGTGAGATCCTGGGCCTCGACCAGGTTCAGGTCAAGGCGGGCTCCGTTGCCGACCTGACCGTGTTCGACGCGTCCGCCACCTGGACGGTTGGCGAGGACGGTTACGAGTCGCGCGCCGAGAACTCCGGTTTCGCCGGCCGAACGCTTACCGGTCGTGCCACCGATGTGTTTGTCGGTGGTAAGCAGACGCTCGCCGACGGCTGCATCTGCTAGCATAGCCTTATCGCTTTTGTGCGCGGTGCCCTTGCGGTGCCGCGCTTTCTGTTCGTTTTGACCATGCAACCGCATGGGGGATTGGAGCGTCTATGCCCACACCTTCCACTGCACGCATGCACGACTTCGAGGTCGTCTCGAACCAGGAGATCGCCGATGGCATCTTCTCGCTCGTCATCTCGGCCCCCAAGCTTGCAAGTGCGCTCAAGCCCGGTCAGTTTGTGAACATCGCCGTACCCGGCGATGCGTCCTCGCTGCTTCGCGTGCCCCTGAGCTACTACCGCGCCGACGCCGAGGCCGGCACCGTCGAGCTGTGGTACGCCGTCGTGGGCGACGATACCCGTCGTTTGTCCCAGATGGGCCCTGGCTCCACCTCTAACCTGCTGGGCCCCGGTGGCCGTGGCTGGATGGTACCCGAGGGCACCAGGAAGGCCCTGCTCGTCGCCGGTGGCATCGGTGTTCCGCCCGTGCTGTGCCTTGCCGACAAGCTTGCCGAGCAGGGTGTGGCCGTCGACGTGTGCCTGGGCTTTGGCACCGCGTCCAAGGCCGTGGGTGTCGATGAGTTCCGCGCGCTGGGCGCCACGGTCAACGTTTGCACCGATGATGGCACGCTGGGCACGCACGGTTTTTGCACCGACCCGGCAGCCGAGCTGCTCGGCGAGGGCGGCTACGACTACGTAGCCAGCTGCGGTCCCGCCGTCATGATGAAGAAAGTCGCCGCCGCTGCCGCTGAGGCCAGTGTGTACTGTGAGGTGTCGCTCGAGCGCATGATGAGCTGTGGCTTTGGCGCCTGCAACACCTGCAATGTCGAGACGGTTGACGGTATGAAGGGCGCCTGCATGTGCGGCCCCGTGTTCGATGCTTCCAAGGTGGTGGTCTTCTAGTGGGTACCGTGAACATGGCCGTCGATTTCGGCGGCGTCAAGATGCAGAACCCCATCAACACCGCAGCCGGTACCTTTGGCTACGGTTGGCAGTTCCAGAACTTCTTTGATGTTTCCCAGCTGGGCGCCATCACCACCAAGGGTTGCGCAGCCGAGCCCTGGCCCGGCAATCCCGCGCCCCGCATGGCCGAGATCCCCGGCGGTATGATCAACTCCGTGGGCCTTCAGAACCCCGGCGTGGCTGCCTTTGCCCGTGAGTCCGGCCCGTGGCTCGAGCAACTGTCCAAGGACGGTTGCCAGGTCATCTGTCAGGTTGCCGGCCACTCCGTTGACGAGTTTGTGCGCGCGCTCGAGATGTATGTCGAGCTATGCCCCCTGGGCTGCCGGCTACGAGATCAACGTGAGCTGCCCCAACATCGCCGCCGGCGGTGCCGCCATGGGCTCTACGCCCGAGGGCGCCTCTTCCGTTATGGCTGCCTGCCGCAAGGTGACCGATAAGCCGCTGTTCGTGAAGATGGCGCCGGTCAACGTCGCCGAGATCGCCAAGGCCCTCCCGAAGCCGCCGGCGCCGACGGCCTTTCGGTCATTAACTCCATCCAGGGCATGGCCATCGACGTCCATACCCGCAAGTCCCGCGTGGCAAAGCCCAAGGGCGGCCTTTCAGGCCCGCTGTGCCACCACATCGCCGTGCGCATGGTCTGGGAGGTCGCCCAGGCCGTCGATATCCCCATCAACGGTGTCGGCGGTGTCATGACCGGCGAGGATGCGGCCGAGTTTATCCTGGCCGGTGCCACCTGCGTGTCGGTTGGCATGGCCAACTTCGTCGATCCGTGCGCTTCGCTCAAGATCGCGCATGAGCTCGAGGCCTGGGCCGAGTCCCAGGGCGTAAAGGACATCAACGAGCTGGTAGGTGCTTTCGAATGCTAGAGACCGATGCCCGCGACCGCGTAATCGTCGCCCTCGACTGCGACCGTGAGCGTGCGCTCGAGCTCGCCCACGAGCTTTCGGGCCATGCCGCCTGGCTTAAGGTTGGTATGACGCTCTATTACGCTGAGGGCCCCGAGATCGTCAAGACCTTTAAGGACCTGGGCTTTAAGGTCTTCCTTGACCTTAAGTTCCATGATATTCCGCATCAGGTTCGCGGTGCCGCCCGTTCGGCCTCGCTTGCCGGTGCCGACCTGCTCTCGGTTCACGGCTTGGGTTCGGGCGCCATGCTCGCTGCCTGCCGCGAGGGTGCCGAGGAGGCGCGCGAGGACCGCGCCAAGCTCGTCGCCATCACCGTGCTCACGAGCATGAATCAGGATGCCTTGAGCGAGATCGGCGTCGAGTCGCCCGTGGCCGAGGAGGCCGCCCGCCTGGCAAAAGCTCGCTCAGGCCAACGGCATCGATGGCATTGTGTGCTCGCCGATGGAGGCCCACGACATGCGTGAGTTGCTCGGCCCCGACGCGCTGATCGTGACTCCGGGCGTGCGTCCGGTGGGTGCCGCCCTGGGCGATCAATCCCGCGTGGCGACGCCTTCCCAGGCTATCGAGCGCGGTGCGAGCCACATTGTGGTGGGCCGTCCCATCACCGGCGCCGACGATCCGGTTGCCGCATTTGACGCTATCGTTGCCGAGCTGGTCGAAAACGTCGCCTAAAAAAGATTCCCTTAAGTCACCACTTTTGGGTCTCATTAGCACAATTTAGCCCCTGTGCCTGCGTAAACTTTCCCATCCTTTTGTGTGGAATCGCAGGTCAGGGGCTTAACTTTGGGCGCAGTATATTGCACTTTTCGCAGGTATCGTCTAACCTATGGAGCCGCGATTGGGCATTTTGTACGTTCTACGTGCTAAAATGCCAATTATTGAATCAGATATAACCCAACTATTTGGAGGTACGAATGGCACTCCCTCAGCTTACCGATGAGCAGCGTAAGCAGGCTCTTGAGAAGGCTGCTGCCGCACGTCACGCCCGCGCTGAGCTTCGCGAGCAGATCAAGAAGGGCGAGAAGTCCCTCGAGTCCGTGCTCAACTCCGATGATCCCATCGCTTCCCGCATGAAGGTTTCCACCCTCATCGAGTCTCTCCCTGGTTATGGCAAGGCCAAGGCCGCCAAGATCATGGAGGAGCTTGGTATCTCCGCTACCCGTCGCGTCCAGGGCCTCGGCGTCCGTCAGCGCGAGCAGCTCCTCGAGCAGCTGACCAAATAAGTGAGCGCTCAGGATTCCAAGCTCTTTGTGATTTCTGGACCGTCAGGCGCAGGGAAGGGGTACGCTCGTCACTCGTGTGCGCGAGCGCCGCTCGAACCTGGGCCTGACGGTTTCGGCTACCACGCGAGCACCACGCAAAGGTGAGGTCGACGGCGTCAACTACTTTTTTCTGACGCGCGAGGAGTTCGACCGCCGCGTGGCAAACGGTGAGTTTGTTGAGTGGGCCGAGGTCCACGGTAACTGCTACGGCACGTTGGTGAGCGAGGTCACATCAAGCTCGCCTCTGGCGCATCTCTGATTTTGGAGATCGATGTCCAGGGCGCCCTGCAGGTGAAGGAGCGTTTCCCCGAGGCCGTGTTGATCTTTATCAAGCCGCCTTCGCTTGAGGTACTCCGCGAGCGCCTGGTCGGTCGCGGTACCGAGACGCCCGAGACGATTGAGCTGCGTATGGCAAACGCCGCCGATGAGCTTGCCCTTGCCGACCGCTACGACGACGTCGTGGTTAATGACGATCTCGACCGCGCGACCGATGAGTTCGTTCGCGTTCTCGATATGCATGAAAGGATCTGAGGTCCGTGTCCGTTGTAAAGCCTTGCATTGACGATCTTCTGGAGAAGACCGATCACAACCGCTTCCTGCTCGCTTCGCTTGCCTCCAAGGCGCCTGCGACATTAACAGCATGCTGCGTGGCCAGCACAACCGCGTGCTTGCCGTCCAGGATGTCGATGACATCACCATCGGGCTTTCCGGTGCCGATACCATCTCGATGGCTATGGACGAGATCGTCGACGGCGATATCTCCTACGACGAGGCCCGTTACGAGAAGGCGCTCGGCCACAAGGTTGCTGAAGCCTAAATGGCAGCCCGCGTCTGCCTGGTCCACTATCACGAGGTTGGACTGAAGGGTAAGAACCGCGCACATTTTGAGCATATCCTCATGGATAACATCAAGGCGGCCTTGGCCGCCTTTTCCGTGAATGCCGTGTCTCGAATTTCCGGTTATATCCTCGTGACCTTTAACGAGCATCAGGCCGACGAGGCGGCGCGTGTCATTCGCACCGTTCCCGGCGTTGCTCGTGTGTCTTTGGCGTATCACACCAACCGCGACCCGCAGGAGTACTGCGCCGCCGCCGTGAAGGCGCTGCACGAGTTTGGTTCCTTCGATTCGTTTAAGGTGCACGCCAAGCGCTCCAATACTGACTATGAGCTCACCTCGATTGACATCAATCGTCAGGTGGGCGAGGTGTTGTGCGAGGCGTTTCCTGATAAAAAGGTTCAGATGCACGATCCTGACGCTATGGTGCACGTACTGGTGGTCCAGGGTAGCGTCTACGTGTATGCGCGCTCCGAGCGCGGTGTGGGCGGTCTGCCGGTGGGTTCTGCCGGCAAGGTCGTGACGCTGCTGTCGTCGGGTATCGATTCTCCGGTGGCGACCTGGATGCTCGCGCGTCGCGGCGCGGTGTGCGTGCCGGTACATTTCTCCGGTCGTCCGCAGACGCCCGATACGAGCGAGTATTTGGTGCAGGACATCATCCGTGCGCTTGAGCCGGGTGTCCAGATCGGCCGCCTGTACGTGGTGCCGTTTGGTGACTGCCAGCGTGAGATTTCGGTCACCTGTCCCAGCAACCTGCGCGTGATCATGTATCGCCGTATTATGTATTCGGTTGCCGAGCGCATTGCGCACATCGAGGGCGCCAAGGCCATCGTGACGGGCGAATCGCTTGGGCAGGTTGCCTCCCAAACGCTTGAGAATATCATGGCCGTCAACGAGGCCGTGAAGATCCCCGTGTTCCGTCCTCTCATCGGTTCGGACAAGCAGGAGATCATTGCGCGTGCCGAGGAGATCGGTACGTTCGATATCTCGACTGAGGCCGCTCCCGACTGCTGCACGCTGTTTATGCCGCGCCGTCCCGAGACGCACGCCAAACTCGATGCCGTGCATGAGGCCTGGGAGTTGTTCGATCACGAGGAGATGATCGAGCGCCTGCTCAAGCAGACCGAGTATATCGACTTCGAGAGCAATACGTATAAGGCCCCTAAGACCTTAAAACGCAAACATTCGGAGCTTGCTCCGCGTGAGATTTACCAAGATCACGAGTAATTTTGTGCATAGACCGACGATGCGCCTGCATCGTCGGTCTTTTGCTATCTGGGCATTTTGCGGCTAAGTGTTCATTTGCTGACGTGTGCCTGAATAAATGGACAGATTTGTGCAAGGTTTTGGTCGGTTTTTGGTTTGACCGCTAAAACCGGTTTTGGAGCGTGGCTGTTACAGGGCTCCTTTCCTGACACGATGGTGTTGGGAGGTTTTGCTATGGCGCAGCGCGAACAACACGAACGGGTCAAAAAGATGGACCGCTTGGCGGACAAGCTGCTCGGTCATAAGGCAGTGGTGATGGCGATACTGGTCGTCATTGCGATGTCGAGCGGCTTGGCGATGGCGAACCTTGGCGGCGGTGCCGGCGCCGTGTCGTTTGAGCGCACTGACGGTTCGGGCTCGTTGGTGGAGCCGGGATCCGGTGATGCCTCGAGCGGAAAGACATCCGAAGGTTCTTCGACTAAAGGCTTCTGCCGCGGCAGAGGTCTATGTCGATGTCGATGGCGCCGTTGTGTCGCCCGGTGTATATCGTCTCAAGGACGGCGCGCGGGTGGCTCAGGCGATTGATGCCGCCGGCGGGCTGGCGCCCGAGGCAGACGTTACGGGGCTCAATCGGGCATCCAAGGTCGTCGATGGACAAAAAATCCACGTTCCAACGGAAGGGGAGCAGCAGGCGCCCATTGCGGAAGCCGATGTTGATGGTGGGGCTTCCGCGTCATCGGGCGTGAGTGGCGCAACAGGCCTAGTAAACATCAATACGGCAAGCGCGGCAGAGCTACAGACGCTTTCGGGCATCGGTCCCTCCATGGCCCAGTCGATTATCGATGAGCGGACAAAGAACGGTGCTTTTGCCTCGGTTGACGATCTGATGCGTGTATCGGGAATCGGCGAGAAGAGGCTTGCCAAAATCAAAGATTGCATCTGCGTATGAGTGCGACCGAGCGCGAGCATGTGATGCCTCCGCGGCCCCTGATACCGTGGACGATGGCCCTGTGTGCCGGCATGTGCATGAGCTGCGCCTTGGTGCTCAACGTGGCCGCTGATGCGCTGCTGAGGGAGCAGGCGCCGGCGGTCCGGGCCGCTATGGGCCATTCCGTTGCGGCGGCGGTATTCGTTGTGCTGGCTCAATCTTGTGCGCGGCTTGCCCCTTGGAAGCGGTGGCTGTATGCCGCGTCCGTCGGTCTCGTGGCGGGAGCGGTCGTCTCGGCGTGGTGGGCTGTGGGTGCGCTCAGCGCCTCGAAGGCGCTCGGCGGTCGAGCGGCAAGCGGCCTCGAGTTTGTCGTGCAGGGTGATCCATCCATAAACGACGACGTGTATTCCTATACCTGCGAGGCGCGCACGGACGGTAAGAACTTGGCAACGGTTCGCCTATCGTGCGACCACGATCTCAAGGTCGGGGCGCACGTGCGTGTTATCGGTCGCGTTTCACGTTTTGAGAACGATGCGTATGGACAATCGCGCGTGCTCCGAGGCGAGGTATGCAAGGTAAAAGCCGTTCGGATTGTGTCGGTCGATGAGGGCTCTCCGGGGCCGCTGCTTCGGCTGCGAAATGGGCTGCTTGCGTCCATCGCGCCTGCGACCGACCCGGCGCGTGCACTCATAGCCGGTGTCGTCTGCGGTCGTTCGGCCGAGCTGCGCGCCCAGTCGGCGGGCGATTGGTTTTCGGTGACGGGAACGGCGCATCTTATAGCCGTCTCCGGCAGCCATTTGGCTATCGTGGGGTTTGTAATCGAGGGTGTATTGCAAAAGACTCGCTGCTCACGTGGTCTTCAGCGGGCGATATTGGCGATAACGCTTGTGGGCTACGCTGTCTTTACGGGCGCGTCTCCCTCGGCCGTGCGCGCGTGCTGCATGGTGTTCGCGACGCTTGTCGTAAACGGCGCGGGGCGTCGCCGGCACGGCGCATCGGCACTCTTCGTAACCATGTCCATCTTTGTGCTACTGCGGCCGACGGTGCTGTTCGAGATGGGCTTTCAGCTTTCATGTGCCAGCGTCTTTGCCATTCTGTGCTTTTGCCCCTATGCGACCTTCGCTTTGGGTGAGCTGAGTGTGCCATCGGGCGTTGCAAGCATGCTTTCCGTCACGCTGTGCTCGCAACTGGCGACTCTTCCCATTACCATTCCCGCCTTCGGTACGTTCTCGCTCATTGCTCCGTTGGCAAATGCGGTCATCGGTCCGGTGGTGAGCGTACTGCTTGCTGTGTCCATCGTGCTGGTTCCCTTTTCGCTCGTGGCACCGTTGCGGACTTGGGCGCTCGTTGTGCCCATGATTGCCGCCCGTTGCGCGCTGTTTTTCGAGCAGCTGTTTGCCGCCGTGCCGGGTGCATCCGTGAGCGTGCCGCCCGATAGCATGTGGATTTACCTAGTGCCGTGTTTGCTGGCGGTTCTGCTGGTCTGGTGGCCGCGTCCCCGTGCACGTCCTATGGCGGTGGGGCTTGCATGCCTGGTGCTCTTGGCTGCGATTCCGTACGTCTACTGGGATCGATTCGCTCCGCCTTCGGTGACGGTGCTCGATGTGGGCCAGGCGGATGCGATTCTTATCCGCCAGGGCGGCGTAGTAGCGCTCGTCGACTGCGGGCTCGACGAGCGCGTGGTGGCGGCGTTGGTTCGCAATAACGTGCACCATATCGATGCCGTCTTTGTTACGCATTGGGATGAGGTCCACTGGGGTGGTCTGCCTGCCGTGCTCGAACAGTTTTCGGTTGGAACGATTGCCGTGGCGGCTGATGCGCTGGAGGATGCTCCTGCCGAAGTATTGAACCGACCTGGCGTGGAGTATCGGCAGGTGCGCCGTGGGGATACGGTTGACATCGGCTCATTTTGCGCTCGCGTGATGTGGCCATTCGAGTCCGTGGATGGCGAGGGAAATGAGGACTCGCTTGTCCTGCTACTCTCTTATGTTCAGGAAGGCAAGGGCCTGTGTATGCTCCTCACCGGCGATGCCGAGCTCGACCAAGAACGGGAATTCGTGCAGGAGGTGGGGGATATCGATGTACTTAAACTTGGGCATCACGGCTCCAAGGTTTCAGTTGATGGTGAGTTGCTGGACGTCCTGAAGCCCGAGCTTTCCCTCGCGAGCGCGGGCGAGGGGAATCGATACGGTCATCCGTCCGATGCCTGCATCGATGCCGTGAAGGAAGCGGGCGGCGTGTTCGCGTGCACCATCGAACACGGCGACATTACCGTCACGCCGACTGAGAATGGCTTTGCGATGCGATGCCAGCGACCGTGACGACGTCGTTGGCGTGTGGTGGGCCCCTGGGCTAGAATGGCACGGAACGAATACGAAGACCTGCGGGAGGGGAGCGCAATGTCCGAAATCGGTCTGCTGCCGGCATATCTGATCGTCGGTACCGACGGGTCAAGCGCGATCACGCCGTCTCGCGTATGAAAGCGCGTCTGGAAAGACGGGCATGGTCGAGTTCAACCTCGACGAGCGCGACATGACCAAGGACCCCGATATCGAGTCCATTATCGGATCGCTTAACACCTTTCCGATGGGCAGCGAGTTTCGCCTGGTAATCCTTGATGGCTGCTCAAAGCTCGCCAAGGCGGTCTCGGGAGCCGCTTGTCGAGTATTTGGCGAGTCCCAGCCCCACAACGGTCTGCCTCATCATTGCTGACTCGCTTGCCAAGAACACGCGCCTGTATAAGGCGATCGCCAAGATCGACAAGAAGGCCGTGATCGATTGCTCCGGCACCAAGCGCTGGGAGCTTCCGCGCCGCGTGCAGCAGATGGCGACGCAGCACGGCAAGTCGATCTCGACGGCGGCCGCCGAGGAGCTCGTCTCGCGTTCGGGTGAAAACACTCGCATGCTCGATAACGACTTTGGCTAAGCTTGCCCAGATGGTCGAGGCGCCCCAGATTGAGCTTGCCGACGTTGAGCGCTGGATTGTACGTACGGCCGAGTTCAACCCTGGGACTTTCTCAATGCGGTCTCGGCCCGTGACATGCGCCGTACGCTCGAGCTCTTCAATCTAATGCCCGCCAAGAGCTACGTGTGGACGTACACATTGCTGTGCGGCCGCATTCGCGAGCTTATCGTTGCCAAGGCGCTCGATGCGCGCGGACAGGGTCGTGAGCTGGCCGCAACGCTCAAGCTCCAGTCCTGGCAGGGTCAAGAATCACCTGACCTGGGCACGTCGCTTTCGATGGCAGAGCTCGTCGCAGCGCTCGAGGGTGCCGTTGATGTGGAGCTCGCGCTCAAGGGTTCGGCCGATTCTCAGACCGCGCTTTTGCTCTGGATTACGAACATCTTGAGAAAATCGTGATGATACCTGCCTATTTGACAAATTCGTTCTATCCCTTTGAGGGGGAGCGTGCTATAGTAGGCGCTTGCATGACCTCACCGTGTCTCAGAGGTGTCATACATTTTTTGCAAGGAACTCGAAAGGAACTCCAGAAGTGGCAAACATCAAGTCTCAGAAGAAGCGTATCCGCACCAATGAGGCAGCTCGCATGCGTAACAAGGCTGTCAAGTCCGAGCTCAAGACGCTGACCAAGCATCGTCCAGTCCGCCGTCGCCGAGGGCGACGCCGAGAAGGCCCAGGCTGCCCTCAAGACCGTCACCAAGCGTCTCGACATGGCTGCCGCCAAGCATGTTATCCACAAGAACCAGGCTTCCAACCGCAAGTCCGGTCTTGCCAAGCTCGTGAACAGCATCAACGCTTAAGTTGTAAATTTCACACCACACAGATTACGCGGTAGCATAAATGGAGCCTGTTTTATGGAACAGGCTCCATTTTTTGTACCGCTCGGGTAAGATAGTCCGCATGAATACTTCAATTGACATTTCCCACATCCGCAACTTCTCGATTGTTGCGCACATCGACCATGGCAAGTCCACGATCAGTGACCGCATTCTCGAGCTCACCCATACCGTCGACGAGCGCGACATGGAGTCGCAGCTGCTCGACACCATGGATATCGAGCGCGAGCGCGGCATCACGATCAAGTCCAATGCCGTTCGCGTGTCCTATGACGCCGACGATGGCGAGACGTATCAGTTCAATCTGATCGATACGCCGGGCCACGTGGACTTTACCTATGAGGTTTCGCGCTCGCTGGCAGCCTGTGAGGGCGCGGTGCTCGTTGTCGACGCCACGCAGGGCGTTGAGGCGCAGACCGTCTCTAACGCGACGCTCGCCATGAACGCCAATCTGGACATTGTGCCGGCCATCAACAAGATTGACCTGCCCTCGGCTCATCCCGACGAGGTTAAGACCGAGATCGAGGATGACCTGGCGATCCCTGCCGATGATGCCGTGTGTGTCTCGGGCAAGACCGGCGAGGGCATCCACGATCTGCTGGAGTCCATTGTCTTTTTTGATCTCTCCGCCCAAGGGCGATGCGAACGCGCCGCTCAAGGCACTCATCCTGGATTCGTACTTCGACGAGTATCGTGGCGTCGTCGCCACGGTGCGCATCTTTGACGGCTCCATCAAAAGGGCGATACCCTGCGCATGATGCAGGCAAAGGGCGACTTTTTGGTCGATGGTGTGGGCGTCAAGCGTCCCGCCGAGACCCCGGTCGACGCGCTGACGGTCGGCGAGGTCGGATACGTGGTCACGGGCCTGAAGGACCCCGAGGCCGTTCACGTGGGCGATACCCTCACGTGGGCGTCGAATCCCTGCCTCGAGCCGCTTCCCGGCTACCGCGAGGCTAAGCCCATGGTCTATACGGGCCTGTTCCCGATCGATAACAAGGACTACGAGAACCTGCGTGACGCGCTCGATAAGCTGCACGTCAACGACCCGTCGTTGGTGTGGGAGCCCGAGACCTCGGTGGCGCTCGGCTTTTGGCTTCCGCGTGGGCTTCTTGGGCCTGCTGCATATGGAGGTCGTCAAGGAGCGCTTGGAGCGCGAGTTCAATCTTGACCTCATTGCCACGAGCCCCTCGGTGGACTATCACGTCTACAAGACTGACGGCGAGATGATTGATGTCCGCAGCCCGCAGGATCTGCCCGAGGCTACGCGCATCGAGCGCATTGAGGAGCCCTACCTCAAGGCAAAGATCATCTGCCCGCCCGAGTATACGGGTGCCGTCATGCAGCTCGCTATCGAGCATCGCGGCATTACAACCGACATGATCCATCTCACGAGCAAATCGGTCGAGATGCGCTTTGACATGCCGCTCGCCGAGCTCATTTTGGACTTCTTTGACCAGCTCAAGAGCCGTACCAAGGGCTATGCCTCGCTCGACTACGAGTTCAACGAGTACCGTCCCTCCGAGCTTGTGAAGCTCGATATCTTGCTTTCGGGCGACGAGGTGGACGCGCTGTCGTTTATCGTGCACAAGGATAAGGCTTATGGCTGGCCCGCGGTCTGTGCGACAAGCTCAAGGAAATCATTCCGCGCCAGCTGTTCGAGGTTCCCATCCAGGGTGCTATCGGCAACAAGATCATTGCCCGCTCTACCGTCAAAGCGCGCCGCAAGGACGTGCTTGCTAAGTGCTACGGCGGCGATATCTCGCGAAAGCGCAAGCTGCTCGAGAAGCAGAAAGAGGGCAAGAAGCGCATGAAGGCCATCGGATCGGTCGAGGTCCCGCAGGAGGCCTTTATGGCGATCCTCAAGGTGGACGAGTAGGTCTATGGCACTTTCTGAATATAGCAAGCGGCTGCTGGGCGCCTATGCCGAGCAGCCGTTCCTTATGGCTCCCATGGCGGGCGTAACTGACCCCGCCTACCGCATCATGTGCCGCCGTCGCGGTGCCAACCTTGCCTACAGCGAGATGGTGAGCGTGGCGGGCCTTGCCTATGCCAGCAACAAGACCTGGCGCCTGGTGCTACCGGCCGACGAGGAGCAGCAGATTTGCGTGCAACTCTTTGGCTCCAAGCCCGATCAGTTTGCGAGCGCCGTCGCTGCCGTCGAGGAGCGCGTTGGCGATCGCCTGTCGCTCATCGATATCAATATGGCATGCCCCGCCCGCAAGGTTGTTACCAAGGGCGAGGGCTCGGCGCTCATGCGCACGCCCGATTTGGCCGAGAAGATCGTCGAGGCGGCGGTGGGGCGCGGCGCATGTACCCGTGACCGTAAAGATCCGCAAGGGCTTTTATGCCGAGGACCGTAATGCCGCGACATTTGCCCAGATGCTCGAAGGCGCCGGTGCCGCCGCGGTGGCGGTGCATGGCCGCTGCGCCACGCAGCTCTATACGGGCCAGGCCGATTGGTCGGTCGTCGATGAGGTTGCCGACGCCGTTGAGATTCCCGTGATTGGTTCGGGCGATGTGTTCTCGGCCGAGGATGCCGCGGAGCATCTGCGCAACTCGGGTGCCAGCGCGGTGTTTATTGCGCGCGGTATCTATGGGAACCCGTGGGTGTTTGGCGATGCCCGAGCCCTTGCACTCGATGGCACGCCGGTTCCTTCTCGCTCCTCGGTTGAGCGCCTGGATGCCCTGCGCGAGCACCTGACGCTCACGCACGAGCTGTTGCCGCTCATGTCGCGTGCCCGCACGTACGCAAGCTGGTATCTAAAGGGCATGCCCCATGCTGCCGCCTGGCGCGCTCAGGTGGTGCGTTGCTCCACATACGAGGAGTTCATGGCACTGGTCGATGAGATCGAGCATGATGTGGTGGCCTGTGAGGCTGCCCTTGCCGCCGGCGAATCGGTGCCCCCTCATCCGCTGGAGGCTTAAGGGTGGCCGTTACAGCGCTGTACGTGCACGTGCCGTTCTGTGCCCAAAAGTGCCGCTACTGCGACTTCGACTCGCGCAGCTTTGCTTCGTGTGATTTGGATGCCGCGCTCGATTCCTATTTTGAGCAGTTGTACGCGCGCCTCGATGCTTTTGGTAAGGCTGGGGCCCTCGACCAGATCCGCACCGTCTATGTTGGCGGCGGTACGCCGTCGCTGGCGGGGGAGCGCCTGGTGGAGCTGGCGCGGCGTATTCGTGCGTGGTGCGCCCCCGTTGAGTTTACCTGCGAGGCCAATCCCGAGTCGCTGACCGTCGAGCTCGCTACTGCACTTGTCAAGGTTGGTGTCACACGCGTCTCTCTGGGCGTGCAAACGCTCGATAACACCGAACTTACTGCCATCGGCCGTATTCACGATGCCGATCGGGCGCTCGCCGCCATCGCGACGGTGAAGGACGCTGGCCTCGATGTGTCGTGCGACCTCATGTGCGGACTTCCCGGGCAGACCGCAGCGAGTTGGAAGCGCACGCTCGATGGCGTGCTGGCGGCGGCTCCGCATCATGTGTCGGTCTACCCGCTCACGCTCGAGGAGGGACGCCCCTTTATCGCATGGCGTGCCGCGACGAGTCGCTCGAGCCTGATGAGGATTTTCAGGCCGCCTGCATGGACGTGGCACGCGAGCTCCTGGGTGCCGCCGGCTATCACCCGTATGGGTGGCGAGCTACGCACTCGACGGCCATGAGTGCGCCCATAACATTGCCTACTGGACCGGACGGGGCTACCTGCTGGGTCGTTCTGCCGCGGGCATGCTCGACGCCGAGGATTTCGACCGTCTTGCAGGTTTGTTCCCCGGCGCGTCTTCTCGAGGCGATGCGTACCGCGTGCGTCTGGTGCAACGTGACGACGACGCGACGACGTTCGAGGCCAAATATCTGTCGCAGCGCGAGGCTGCGGCCGAAGACCTGATGCTCGCTTGTCGCATGACGCGCGGTGTTGCGTCCGACCTGTTGGTTCGCGTGGCTCGTGTCATCCCGGCCGATGAGCTGACAGCTGCTTGCGATCGCGCGCTCGAATTGGGTCTTGCCACTTGGGTGCCCGAGACGCTCGGAGTCCATGAGGGACCCTTCACTTCGGCAGATGTCGTCGCGGGCCATGTTCGAGCTCGTCTGGCGCCGACACACCTGGGCTGGCTCGATGGAAATGTGCTGTTCGAGCTGTTTTGGGGTCTAGCCTAGGCCGCTCGGGTAGAATTACCGCAATATATACGCTGCTGTGAGCAGGAGGTTGCCGCGCATGGCGACGATGAACGAAAAAAAGATTATTACGAGATTCTGGGTGTCTCCAAGGACGCCACCTCGCGTGATATTCAGAAGGCCTTCCAGCAAAAGGCCCGCAAGCTCCATCCGGACGTCAACAAAGAACCGGATGCCGAGAAAAAGTTTAAAGAGGTTTCCGAGGCCTACGCCGTGCTTTCGGATGAGCAAAAACGTGCGCGCTACGACGCCATGCGTTCTGGCAATCCCTTTGCCGGTGCTCCTACGGCTTCGCCTTATGGTGGCGGCTACGCCGGCAGCGCAGGCTATGGCAATCCTTTTTTGAGGGCGGCTTTCCTTTGGCGGCGCCTGGGGCCAGCAGCGTCGCGGGCAGGCTGCCTACAATCCCGAGAACGAGCGCCAATGTGGTCGTCGATATCAAACTCGACGCCAGGGAGGCCAAGGGCGGTGCCCGCAAGACCGTCCGCTACACGCGCTTCGATACCTGTAGTCACTGCGGAGGCTCGGGTTCTGTCTCCTCCGAGCATGCACATACCTGTCCGAGCTGCGGCGGTCGCGGCCATATCGACGTCGACCTGTCCTTTCTGTTTGGTGCGGGCACGTTCCAGTCGGTCTGCCCCGAGTGCGGTGGTTCCGGTAAAGGTCGTAGCCGACCCCTGCCCTGATTGCGGTGGCAGCGGTCGTACTCGCATAACCTCCGAGCAGACGATTGAGTTTCCTGCCGGCACGCACGATGGCGATGAGGTCCGCATTAGCGGCATGGGTCATGCTGGCACCAACGGTGCCGCGGGCGGCGCCCTGGTCGGTCGCGCCCATGTTGAAGCCGAGCGCTTGGAAGGCAAAGCTCGTACCGGTTTTTACCTGATGGGCATCGTGGCGCCGTTTTTGGTACTCTCGGCCATCTCGGGCGTGTTCTCGGCCTTTGCCGTGATGTGCTTTATTCCGTTTACCATGGGTCTTTTTCATGGTGCTTTCGGACGGTGTGCTTCATCGCAGCCTGCTGTGGTGGAAGCGCGGTGCGATGCAGTTTGCCAACGGTTTTGCCAACGGCTTCATGTTCGCGCTCGTGTCGGTTTGGTTCGCAAGCTGCTCGCAACGGGCCATGCTTTCGCCGTACCAAATGCAATAACATCAAACCCTCTGTTTGCGGCCGCCCCAGCTTGGGTATAGGACGCACTGTGACAATAATGAAAGTCGGAAGGATTCGGTCGTGTCGGAAAATAGGGATTACTACGAGGTGCTTGGCGTCGACAGGGATGCCGACGCGCGGACGATTAAGCGCGCGTTTCTAAAGAAGGCCCGTACCGTACATCCGGATGTTTCGGACGACCCCGAGGCCGAGGCCAAGTTCAAGGAGCTCAACGAGGCCTATTCCGTTCTTTCCGATGAGCAGAAGCGTGCTAACTACGACCGTTACGGCACTGCCGACGGCCCTGGTGGTTCGGGTTACGTCGATATCAACGATATCTTTGGTGGCATGGGCATGGACGACTTGTTCTCGTCGTTCTTTGGCGGCGGTGCCGGCGGTGGCGCCCGCAGCCGTCGTGAGCGTCGTCGCGGACGTGACATGGCCATCTCGCTTTCGGTGACCCTTGAGGAGGCGGCGCTCGGCTGCAAAAAGACGATCAGTTATGACCGCCTTGCTCCTTGCGAGGACTGTAATGGCACCGGTAGGGCAGAGGGCGCACAGGAAAAGCAGTGCGGCCGCTGCTACGGTACGGGCTATGTCACGACGGTTCAGCGTTCGTTCTTGGGCCAGGTTCAGTCTTCCTCGCCTTGCCCCGACTGCCATGGCGAGGGTACGGTTATCGACCATCCCTGCGAGACCTGCGACGGTCAGGGCCGCACGCCTTCGCACGAAAAGATCGACATCGATATTCCCGCCGGCGTTTCGACCGGTCGCCAGCTGCGCGTGAGCGGCTTTGGCGAGGCCGGCCTTCGCGGCGAGCCCTCGGGCGACCTGATTGTCAACGTGCGTGTTGCCGACCATGAGCGCTTTAAGCGCAACGGTGACGACCTGTACCTGGTGAGCGATATCTCGATTGCGCAGGCTGCGCTCGGCTGCGAGATCGAGGCCGAGGGCATTATGCCCGACGAGGTCGTTAAGGTGACGGTTCCCGCCGGCGCCCAGTACGGCGACACCGTGAGCGTCAATAATTACGGCATGCCGCGCATTGGCGGTGGCGGTTCGCGTGGCCGCCTGGTCGTGCAACTGCGCGTGGTCGTTCCCACCAATCTCTCCAATAAGCAGCGCGAGCTGCTCCGTGCTTTTGCCGATGAGATGGGCGATGACGTCGCTTCTGGTAAGAAGTCGGTGACCGACCGTATCAAGAGTGCCCTCGACGATATCCTCGATTAAGGAGCCCGCGTGCTCGCACCCCATATTTCCGTCGTCAACCTCGGCTGCCGTGTCAACCGGGTTGAGTCTGACCGTATCACTGCCGATCTTATGCGCCTGGGCTTTGCTATTGTGGATCCCCCAGGATGCCGATCTGATCGTCATTAACACCTGTGCCGTTACGGGCGAGGCCGAGGCCAAGACCCGTAAGGCCGTCCGTCATGCGCTGGCCCATCCTAACGAGCCCTATGTGCTCGTGACCGGTTGCGTGGTCAATTTACATCCCGAGGAGCTGCTGGAGCTTTCGGATCGCGTGATCGCCGAGCCGTCCAAGATCGATGTCGCCGAACGTGTCTGCGAGGTGTTGGGCGTTGAGTCCGATAGCGTTCCCCGCCTGCAGCGATGGCGAGGTGGTCGATGCGCTCGGTCGCTCTCGCCTGGGCGTGAAGATTCAGGACGGCTGCAACCATCGCTGCACCTATTGCATTGTGTGGAAGGCACGCGGCCCCGAGCGCTCTCCGTGCCCGTCGAGTCCGTGCTCGAGCAAGTTCGTGAGGCCCAGGAGGCCGGCGTTCCCGAGGTGGTGCTGACCGGTGTGAACTTGGGTGCCTACGATGGCAAGAGCGCGACCGACGAGCATGTCGAAATCGATGAGCTGCTCGAGGCCATCATCGAGCGCACGTCTATTCCGCATGTGCGCATTTCCTCGGTCGAGCCATGCATATCTCTGAGCGCCTGCTTAAGGTTATGGCGCGCTATCCGCAGCGTATCGCCCCCGTTTTTGCACCTGCCCGTGCAGTCCGGCTGCACGGCGACCCTGCATCGCATGGGCCGTCCCTATAGCGCCGAGGCCTTTGAGGACACGGTGCGTATGATTCGTGCCATCTTGCTCCAGGCGTCCCTTTCGTGCGATGTCATCGTCGGTTTTCCTGGTGAGACGGACGAGGAGTTCGAGGAATCGCTGGCGCTGTGCCGCCGTGTGGGTTTCTCGCGTATGCACGTGTTCCGCTACAGCAAGCGTCCCGGTACCCTTGCTGCCGACATGCCCGACCAGGTGCCACCCGAGGTTATGGCCGAGCGCAGCCGCCGTATGCGGGCCGCCGCACAGGAGCTCGCTATTGCCGACGCTCGTCGTCGCGTGGGCACGGTCGAGCGTGCCGTGCTCGAGTATGGTGACAACCTGACGCTCGGCTCGTTCCATCATGCCCGTCTTGACGATACCTGTGGACTTACAGCCCCGTGCCTGCTCGATGTTGCTATCATCGGAGTCGATGATTCCGGCTTGGTCCATGCACGCAGGGAGGTTCATGGAAGCCTCGAAGATTAGACTTACCGTTCCCGAGGGGATTGATCCCTCGCGCGTTTTGGGCGCCGGCGACGGCGTCCTTCGTGCGCTCGAGAGCTTGGTTCGCGCTCATGTGGTCGCCCGTGGCGATAGCATCTCCGTGAGCGGCGACCCGAACGAGGTCGAACTCGTGGCGCGCTTTTTCGAGCATGCTTTTCGCGAGGCGGCCGCCGGGCGCACGCTGTCTGCCGACGATGTTTCTCGCTGTCTGGCCGTCTTACGCGACGGTGAGCACGAGACTACGTCGCTTCGCGATGACGTGCTGCTTTCGTATCGCGGCCGCGTCATTCGCCCCAAGACGCTCGGGCAAAAAGCGCTATGTGGATGCCATCCGCTCGCATACCATCACGTTTGGCTTGGGTCCTGCCGGTACCGGTAAGACCTATCTGGCTATGGCGCTCGCCGTTGCCGCGCTCAAGCGTCACGAGGTGGGTCGTCTGATCTTGACGCGTCCGGTTGTCGAGGCGGGGGAGAATCTGGGCTTTTGCCCGGTACCCTTGAGGAAAAGATCGATCCCTACATGCGTCCGCTCTACGACGCCCCTTTTTGACATGATGGATCGCGAGCGAACCGATGAGCTTATGGGCGCGGCGTGATCGAGATCGCCCCGCTTGCCTACATGCGCGGCCGCACGCTGAGCGATGCTTTCGTGGTACTCGACGAGGCGCAAAATACCACGCCCGAGCAGATGAAGATGTTCCTGACGCGTCTGGGCTTCAACTCCAAGTTTGTGATTACCGGCGACCTGAGTCAGCGCGACCTGGTTGGTCGTCGCGGCGGTCTTGCTGACGTTGAGCAGATTTTGGGCCGTGTCGACGATGTCGCATTTTCGCACCTCGAGCGTGCCGACGTGGTGCGCCATGCCTTGGTGGGACGTATCGTCGAGGCATACGATACTTATGATGATGTGCGCGAGAAACGCGCACGTGACCGGAAGGAGTCCCGTTGAGTGTATTGATCAGCAACGATGCCGAGCTCGATACGCTGCTCGACGCGCAGGAGGTGGAGCACATCTGCGAGGTTGTGCTTGCCGCCGAAGGCGTTGAGCGTGAAGTCGAGATTTCCCTTTCGTATGTCGACGAGGACGAGATGCACGAGCTCAACCACGAGTGGCGCGGCATCGACCGCACCACCGATGTGCTCTCGTTTGAATGCGACTCGGCCTTTGACGATGACATTCCCGCCGATGAGACGCTCGAGCTCGGCGATATCATCTTGGCCCCGGAGGTCATTGCCCGTCAGGCCCCCGGTTTTGGCAATAGCCCCGCTGACGAGTGCCGTCTGATGCTCGTTCACGGCATGCTGCACCTGCTGGGCTATGACCATATTGATGACGACGAGGCCGAGGTCATGGAGGCCCGCGAGGACGCCATCCTGCGCGATCTGGCGCTCGAGCGCGGCGAGGACCCCAAGCTAGTCCATGTCGGCCCCATCACCAACCACGCCCACGACTAGGAGCCGTCTATGATTCCCGGATCTAACAAGGACCATCCGTCCTTCTTAAAGTCGTTCTCCTATGCCATGGAGGGCTTCGTTACCGCCGTCAAGACCGAGCGCAACATTAAGGTCATGCTCGTGGCGGGCGTGTGCACCGTCATTGCCGGCTGTATCGTGGGCCTCGACATTGCCGAGTGGGCCACGATTATCATCTGTTGTGGCCTGGTGATTCACGGCGAGCTGTGCAATACCGCCATGGAGGCGATTGTCGACCTCGCGACCCAGGAGCTGCATCCACTGGCCAAGCGCGCGAAGGACATCGCCGCCGCCTCTGTATACATTCTTTCCATCACCGCCGCGATTGTGGGCGTGCTGGTATTTGCCCACGCGCTCGGCTTTATTTAGAAAGGGATTCCCATGTCCGACAATATGCAGCCTACCGATGAGATCCTGGACGACGAGACTTTGGACGCGGTGGATACCGAGGGGCTCGAGGATGTCGAGGAGTTCGATCCGTTTGAGGGCATGAGCGATGAGGAGCTCGACGCCCTGTGCGACGAGGACGACAACCTCGCGGGCTTTGGCGACGTTGAGCCTGGTTTTCGCAGCGGCTTCGTGGCCCTGGTCGGACGCCCCAACGCCGGCAAGTCCACGCTGCTTAATGCCTGCTATGGCAAGAAGGTCGCCATCACCTCACCGGTGGCCCAGACGACCCGCCGCCGCATGCGCGCCGTCGTCAACCGTCCCGGCTACCAGCTGGTCTTTGTCGATACCCCGGGTATTCATAAGCCCAAGGACGGTCTGGGATCCGAGCTCAACAAGAGCGCGTTGTTCGAGCTGAACGATGTCGATGTCGTCGCGTTTTTGATTGATGCCACCAAGCCGATTGGCAGGGGAGACGCTTGGGTTGCCGAGCGCGTCAGATGCGCCCGTTGCAAGAAGGTCCTGGTGCTCACCAAGGCCGATGAGGCCGATCCCGCCCAGGTTATGGAACAGCTCAAGGCCGCCCACGAGCTCATGGAGTATGACGACGAGATCGTTACGTCGTCGGTCAAGAACTTCAACGTCGATGCCTTCATCGAGACCGTTGCGCTCTTTTTGCCCGAGGGTCCGCGTTGGTTCCCCGAGGACATGGGTACCGACGCTTCCGATGAGACGCTCGTTGCCGAGTTTGTGCGCGAGAAGGTCTTGCGCCGCACCCGTGATGAGATCCCGCACTCCGTTGGCGTGATCTGCGATGCGCTCGAGCAGACCAAGAAGGTACTGCGCGTGCACGCCACCATTTACGTCGAGCGCGAGGGCCAAAGGGCATCATCATCGGCAAGGGCGGCGAGATGATCAAGCATATCGGTATCGATGCCCGTCGCGATCTTGAGCGCATCTTTGGCACGCAGGTCTTTTTGGAGCTGGACGTGAAGGTCAAGGCCGGCTGGCGTGACGACGAGGCCCAGATTCGCCGCTTTGGGTATAGCGCCGAGGACTAAGGGCGCGCAGCGCTCATGGCAGGCTCACGGACATATCGCACAAAGGTACTCGTCCTCGATAAGACCAAGCTCAAGGAGACCGATCTGATCTTGACGATGCTTGATGAGCGAGGTCGGCAGGTTCGTGCCGTGGCAAAGGGTGCCCGTAAACCCGGTGGGCGCCTGGCTGCGCGCTGTGAGCTGTTCTGTACCGTCGACATGCTGCTCGCGCATGGGCGGTCGCTCGACGTGGTTTCCCAGGCCGAGCTTATGGAAGCGCCGCTCGGCGCTGCGCCCGATTACGAGACGACCTGCGCCGCAAGCGCGATCGCCGAGGTCGCGCGCGTGTGCTCGTTCGAGGACGCCGAGGACCCGTTTACCTTTGCCATAACGCAGCGAGCGCTTGCCCTGGTGGGCAGCGGGCTCGACACAGCGCATATGGATCTGCTCGTGGCGGCCTTTGTCTTTAAGCTGCTGTCGCACGTTGGCTACCGACCCGATTTTTCGGCCTGCGTGCTGTGCGGAGACCCCATGCTGTCGTATTTTTTCGCCCCAGGCCGGCGGGCTCATGTGCGGCTCGTGCGCGTCGAGCGTTCCGGGTGCCGAGTTGGTGTCGACCGGTGAGGTCGCATGGCTGCGCGCCCTCATGTCCATGACCTTCGATGCGCTCATGGCCGAGCGAATCGACCCGCATACGGCGGCATTCTTGCTCGGGCTTTCGCATGTTTGGGCCGCCACGCACACCGATCAGCGCCTCCGTGCGATGGAATTCATGTTGGGTCGGTGATGATGCGCAGGGGCGGGCTGCTTGTGGTAACATATCGGCCTGTTAGTACCTCGACCTTGGTTGCTCGCTCCACCGGCGGCTTCCCAGTCCGAGGCGAATCGAGTCGCCCGATGGCGACGCAAAACGAAAGGTGAAACAATGACTGTTTCCAAAGAGCGCAAGGCGGAGCTGACTGCCCAGTTCGGTAACACCCCGGTCGACACCGGCAACCCCAAGGTTCAGGTCGCCATCCTGTCCGAGCGCATCAAGGAGCTGACCGAGCACATGAAGTCCCACCAGAAGGATTTCCACACCCGTCGTGGCCTGCTCATGCTCGTCGGTCGTCGTCGTCGTCTTCTCTCCTACATCAAGAAGAACGACATCGTCGAGTACCGTGAGCTCATCAAGGCTCTGGGCATTCGCGACAATATTCAGTAGCGAACTTGTACATGCTAAAGAGCGTCCTGCATGCGGGACGCTCTTTTTTGTGTAAGGCGTGAACAATCACGCTCTGAAGCGTGGCGGGGGCAGGGGCCCGCGTCACATGAAGAAGCCCGGGCAAGGGGCGCTGTGGGAGTAAAGGAGAAACAATGACACTCGTATCCAAGACCCTTTGAGCTGTACGGCAAGACCTACACCTTTGAGTCCGGCGAGCTTGCCAAGCAGGCCACTGGCGCCTGTCTGGTCAAGCAGGGGCGACACCACGATGCTCGATACCGTGGTCGTCTCCAAGGAGCAGAAGGACTACGACTTCTTCCCGCTGACCGTCGACTTCATCGAGAAGATGTACGCCGTCGGCCGCATCCCGGGTGGCTACCTCAAGCGTGAGGGCCGTCCCAGCGAGAAGGCCACGCTCACCGCGCGCGCATGATCGACCGTCCGATTCGCCCGAGCTTCCTGGACGGCTTCCGCAACGAGGTACACATTGTCGCTACCTCGCTCGTCGCCGACCAGGTCAACCCCCTTCGACGTCATCAACGTCATGGGTGCCTCCCCCTGG